>Ga0081539_10000109_pt1 | contig 193696 bp, 195 predicted proteins | sample TabmetS4T2R2_FD_71023 | JGI IMG/M metagenome (GOLD analysis project Ga0081539, IMG submission 71023) | Tabebuia heterophylla rhizosphere microbial communities from the University of Puerto Rico - S4T2R2 | ecosystem: Host-associated > Plants > Roots > Rhizosphere ... | reverse complement strand
GTGCCGGCGGCGGCCCGCTCCCCCCGCGGGAGCCCGCGGCGGCCGGCGGCTCGCGGGGGCGAGCCGAAATCCCCGGCCTCCGCTGCCAGGCCCGCGCCCCAAGCCCCCAACCCGCGCGTCTGGGCAATCTCACCCCGGCCGGCCCCGAAGGCCTGGCCGGGTCTGTGCGCCCGGGACGCTTCGGTGCGCGGCCGATGGACCATCGCGGTAGCCAAATAGAACGAAATGTCCAGGTGCCGTCGCCCGCCCGTAACGTAGCGTGACCGGGTGCGGGGCGCAGCTTCGCGATCTATAGAGCTTTCGGGGTTGAGGTCGGCGTTTGTCCACAATGTCCTAATCCGCCAGGCCGGCGCCGACGAGCCGGGCGGGTCTCGGTCGCGGGCAGTAGCCACTGTGCCGGGTAACTGGCACCAGGTTCGCGATCTAGAACGGTTATGGCGCTATATCGACCCTAACCGTTCTAGATCCACATCTACGCCCCGAATCTGATTACGGTACGTTACCGGCGGTGCGGCGACACTGCACATTTCGACCATTTCAGGCTAACGCGACGTCGTCATGGTCCGTGGCCGCACCCCGTCGGCCGCTGGACACGCACCAAAGGATCCCCGCGCGCACAGGTCCATGCAGGGTGAGGGCGCGGGAGCAACGGCCTGGACCACAACGGACACCGCGGTAGCCCAAATCTCTTTGCTTGGAAGGGGTTTCCGTCGTCACGTGGGCCAGGGTTCACCCCGACTCCGAAACCTCTCTAGAACGGTTAGGGTCGATATAGCGCCCTAACCATTCTAGATCGCGAACTTGACGCCCGTTACCCACGGCGGTGGCTACTGCCCGCGACCATGGCGGCCCGGCCCGGCTCGGTCGGCGCCGGCGTGGCGGCTTAGGACATTGTGGACAATCTTGTGCCGTGGCACCGCTGTCGGCGTATGGGTGGGGCTTGGTGTGCGGAGGTGGCAGCGGGGGCCGGGGATTTCGGCGAGCCCTGGCGAGCCGCCGGCCGCCGCGGTCTCCGGCGGGAGCGACGGTCCGCAGCTGACACGGACCCGGGACATTTCTCAAGAAACGATCCTGGACCGCTCCTAGATAGGCACTGTCGTGGCTACCGCCACAAGCTCGCTGGTGTGGGAACCGGCGATACCCACGTCGGGCGGGCGGGGGCGGTAGCCCGGCAGGCCGGTCAGGCCGTCGCTGCCGTCCATCACGCGGAGGCTGACCCGGCCGGCGGGGCCGTTGGCCGGGCGCAGCACCAGCTCCACCTCCACGCCGTCGGGTGGTGGGGCGTGGAAGACCATGCCGAACGACCAGCGTTCGCCCTCGCGGCCCACCGGGGCGGGCTGCCCGGCGACCCGGGCCGAGAGGACCGTGGCGGTCGTGGCGTCCACGTGCAGCGAAAGCAGCCGCACCGGGCGCTGCGGCCGCACGCGGAGGCGTACGTGGCGCTCGCCGGACGTGCTCGGCAGCTGCACGACGTCCACTGTGGGCGGTCGCAACGGCGCCACCTCGGCCGGCCCGGTGCGGAAGTCGTCGTCGCCAAGCCCGGGAAAGTCGGCCAGCGGCGCGGGGTCGCCGGAGACGTAGCGCGAGGTCCACTCCTGCTCCGTGCTCTCCTCGCTGAGCCACAAGGCCTTGCCGGTGCCGGTGTCGAGCGCGTACATGAGGTGGGTGGGCGACGGGTGCTTCGCGTCGAAGCCGTCGACCGACAGCCCCACGACCGTGAACACGACCGCGGCCAGCGCGCCGGCCAGCCCTGGGTACATGGCGTGGCGGCGGGCCAGCATCGCGACCATCGCGCGCTGACCGCCCGCCTCCGCGAAGAGCAGGTCGACCACCGGCAGCGCGGCGAGGCCCAGCAGCACCGTGAAGAGCGCGCCGACCGCGCCCATCGCCAAGCCCAGCGCGGGAAACAGCAGCGTGACCGTCGGCAGCAGGATCACCGTGGCGACGGCCGCGGCGGCGGTCACCGCCACGACGGCGATCCGGGGCACGGCCAGCGCGAGAAGGCCACCTAGCGCGCCGGCGAGCGCCGGGAGACTCGCCAGGTACGAGCCGCCGGGCGCGACGGCGGCGAGCGCCACCGCGAACGCGGTGAGCCAGCCGAGTCCGCCGATCGCCAGGGCCGCTGGACCGAGGCGGCGGCGCAGCAGCGCGTACCACGTGAAAAGGACCGACGCGGAGAGCGCGACGACCGCGAGCCGAAACCACAGTGGACGGTATGGGTCGACCATCTCGGTGTAGCCCGGCCGCAACGCGGCGAGGATCGCCCACAGCACCTGTGCCAGCACGGGCGCGAGGAACACCGGGACGAGGCCCAGGCCGAAGCCGGCCGCCACCCGCGGCCAGGTGGTGCGCCCGCGGCGGCGGGCGAACCACGCCAGCGCGGCGGTCGCGGCGAGCGCGGCGAGCGCGAGTGGCCAGGTCAGCCAACCCGGGTAGTCGACCAGGCCGCCGGGGACCGGGAAGTAGGTGGCGTCGCCGCTGGCCTCCATAGTGGACAGGTCGAGCCGCCCGAACTCGCGGGCCAGTGCCAGCGTGTTGTCGCCGTCCTGCTGGAGGCTGGCACGGTCCATTGTGGCCGGAGTGTCCCGCGGCGTGTGGTAGGCGGCCGCGCCGTCGATGTACGCGGAGTTGAGGCCGGCGAAACCCTTGTCCAGAAACGGCGTGAAGTCGGTGTCGTTGGGCAGCAGGCGGTACACCTCGACCGCGAACGAGGTGCCGACCGGATGTGGCGCCGCGCGCCCGAAGACGTCCACGAGCGCGGCGTTGCGGCGGGATGTCTCGAACGTGATGACTGGGCCGCTGCTGCCGCGCGCTTCGAGGTTGAGCACCACACCGCCGTTCGCGGCCAGCGGGTGCGACGAGACGAACGCGGAAGCGCCGCACAGGCACGCCTCCTCGGCGTCGGTCAGCACGAACACGACGTCGTTGCGCGGCCGCGGCCCGTTGACGAGGGCCCGCGCCACCTCCAGGATCGTGGCGACGCCAGCGCCGTCGTCGTTTCCACCCGGACCCACCTGTACCGAGTCGTAGTGGGCGACGAGGAAGACCCGGCCGGTGGACGCGGTGCCGGGCAGCGTGGCCACGACGTTGCGCACGCGGGCGAACGTCTCGCCGCCCGCGCCGCCGGAGAGCTGCCCCGCCTCGGTACCAACGGTGTCCTGGACGACCGGCGACAGGCCGAGGCCGCGAAGTGTGGTCTCGATCCGCGCACGGTTGCGGTCGTTGGCGGCGCTGCCGGCCACGTGGATCTCCGCGCCGAGCGCCTCGACGTGGGTGTAGGCGCGCGCGGCGCTGAACTCACCCGCCGGCGCGCCGGCGTCGCGCGGCGACGGCGGCCGGAGGTCGAGCAGGGTGATCGCACCGACCGCGACCAGCGCGGCGACGGCGGCCAAGGCGGCGAGGGCGCGGCGGCGGGGGCGGGTCAGCGCGCGGTCCGCGGGGGCTTCCAGATCCACGACCATGGCTGACATCATGCGTCCGGGAGGACGCGCCGGCACCCATGGGGTACGGCGGGTCGCCTAGGCCGCCACGCGTGGCCTAGCGTGTTGGCATGTCTGTCGCGCGTGTGTCGTCGCCGCGCTCCCAGGGAGCCGAGCGATGACCGTCGTGCCTCCGCGGGCATATCCGTACGGAGGGGCTGATCCGGGCGCCAGCATGCCCAGCGGTGACCGCCTGCGCGTTCTTCTCGTGGAAGACGACGAAGCCGACGCGTTTCTCGTCGGCGAGCTGCTCGCCGAGGCCGATGCCAAGGTCGACCTCGCCGTGGCCACGAGCCTCACCGACGCCAGCGAGCGGCTCGGCAGCGTCGACTGCATCCTGCTCGACCTCGGCCTGCCCGACGCGCAGGGGCTCGACGGGCTCCGCCAGGTGCTCACGATGGCCGAGCACGCGGCCGTCGTCGTGCTGACCGGGCGCCAGGACGAGCACCTCGGCGTCGGCGCGGTCGCCGAGGGTGCGCAGGACTATCTGCTCAAGGGTCAGGTCGACGGGATCCTGCTGACCCGGGCGCTGCGCTACGCCGTCGAGCGCAAGCGGGCCGACGAAAACGCGCGGCGGCTGCGCGAGGTCGAGCTGCGCCAGGAGGAGTCGGCCCGTCTGGAGCGCGGCCTGCTGCCCCAGCCGATCATGACGACCGATGTGGTGGAAACGCACCCTTTCTACCAGCCGGGGCGGCATGCCGCCGTCATCGGTGGCGACTTCTACGACGTGGTGCAAGCGGGCGACCGCCTGCATCTGATCGTGGGCGACGTGTGCGGCCACGGCGCCGACGAGGCCGCCCTCGGCGTCGAGCTCCGGGTGGCCTGGCGGGCCCTGATCCTCGCCGGCGTGCCGGAAGACGCGGTGTTGCCGGCACTGGAGCAGGTGCTGATGAGCGAGCGAAAGGCGCGGGAGATCTTCGCGACCGTCGCCGCCGTGACGCTCGACCTGCCGGGCAACAGGGCGACCGTGCGGCTCGCCGGGCACCCGCCGCCGCTGCTGCTCTCCGGCGGCAAGGTGGTGCCGGTGCCGGCGCCACACGGGCTGCTGCTCGGCGTGCAGCCCCGGCCACCCCGGCCGTACGACATGGCGTTCGACGATGAGGACTGGTCGCTGCTGATGTACACGGACGGCCTCATCGAGGGACGGGTCGGTCGCGGCAACGAGCGGCTCGACGTGAGCGGGCTGTGCCGGCTGCTCGCCGAGCCCGAGGCCCGCCAGACACCGCTGCCCGCCCTGCCGCGGTGGTTGCTGCGCCGGGCCGAAGACGCCAACGGCGGCCCACTCGTCGACGACGTCGCGATGCTGCTGGTCTCGAGGGGCGCGGGGCGGTGATGCGGTCCTGGAGCCTGCGCCAGCGGGTCACAGCGCTCTGCGCGGTGGTCGGCGGGCTGCTCGCGCTCGTGGCGCTCGGTGCCTCCGCTACGGCCACGGCCACCCGCTCGCAGGTCGACACGCTGGCCAACCGGGCCACCCCGCTCCGCAGCAGCTCGGAGACGCTGCTCACCGCGCTCGTCGACCAGGAGACAGCGGTCCGCGGCTTCGCGCTCAGCGGCAAGGACGCCGACCTCACGCCGTACGCGGACGGCATCGCCGAAGAACGCCGGCTCACCGACGAGATGAACGCCCTGATCGAGGGCGAGCTGGCCATCCGGCGGAGCCTCGACCGGCTCAACGCCGAGGCGGCGACCTGGCGGCGCGACGTCGCCGAGCCGGTGATCTCGATGGTGCGCGCGCAGGGGCCGGCCGCCGGCCAGGCGCTGATCAACGACGCGTCCCGGCAGCAGTTCGAGCAGGTCCGGGCGGCCGCGGAGGCTTTGCAGGGCGAGATCCGTACATTCCGCGACAAGACTTCCGACGAGGCCAAGAGCAGCAGCAACGTGCTCGTCGTGCTGCTCATCGCGGCCACGGTGATCGTGGTGCTCGCCGGCGTCGCCCTGCTCGTCTCGCTGCGCCGGATGGTGATCGAGCCGCTCACCGACCTGGCCAAGCAGGTCCGCTCGGTGGCCGGCGGCGAGTACGACCACCCGATCTCCACCAACGGGCCGCCCGAGCTGGCCGTCCTAGCCGCCGACGTCGACGGCATGCGTCGCAAGATCGCGTCCGACCTGGCCGAGGTGCGCGACGCGCGCGAGCGGATCGAGTGGGTCAACGGCCAGCTCCAGACGCAGGCCGAGGAGCTGATGCGCTCCAACCGCGACCTTGAGCAGTTCGCGTACGTGGCCTCGCACGACCTCCAAGAGCCGCTGCGCAAGGTGGCCAGCTTCTGCCAGCTGCTCCAGCGGCGGTACGCGGGCCAGCTCGACGAGCGCGCCGACCAGTACATCGCGTTCGCGGTCGACGGCGCCCAGCGGATGCAGCGGCTGATCAACGACCTGCTCGCGTTCTCCCGGATCGGGCGGATGACCTCCGGCTTCACCGACGTCGACCTCAACGCGCTGATGGCCGACGTCGCCAACCAGACCGAAAACGCGCGCAACTACGCCAAGGGCGAGCTGACCTGGGACGACCTGCCGACTGTGCTGGGCGAGCAGGCGCTGCTGACCACCCTGCTGGCCAACCTCGTGAGCAACTCGATCAAGTTCCGCCACCCCGACCGGCCGCCGAAGGTGCACATCTCCGCGGAGCGGATCGGCGACGAGTGGGAGATCAGCTGTCGTGACAACGGCATCGGTGTGGAGCAGCAGTTCGCCGACAAGATCTTCGTAATCTTCCAACGGCTTCACGCCAAGGACTCGTACCCTGGCACCGGCATCGGGCTCGCCATCGCAAAGAAGATCGTCGAATACCATGGCGGCCGGATCTGGGTCGCGCCGGATGTCGACGAGGGTACGGTGATCAGGTTCACGCTCCCGGTGCTTGTCGGGAGCGAGGAGGAGCCGGCGGGCGAAAATGAGCCGGTGCGAGACAGCGAGGTGAGCTTGTGACCGTGCCGCCTGACGGGAGGAGCCCCATCGAGGTCCTGCTAATCGAAGACGACCCCGGCGACGTCCTGATGACGCAGGAGGCCTTCGAGGAGCACAAGCTCCGCAACAAGCTCACCGTGGTCACCGACGGCGACGCCGCACTTTCCTACCTGCGCCGCGAAGGCGAATACAAAGACGCTGTCCCACCGGATCTCATCCTGCTCGACCTCAACCTCCCCCGCCGCGACGGCCGCGAGGTGCTCGCCGAGATAAAGAAGGACGAGCGGTTGGGCCGCATCCCGGTGGTCGTGCTCACCACATCGCAGGCCGACGAAGACATCCTGCGCAGCTACGAGCTGCACGCGAACGCGTACGTCACCAAGCCCGTCGACTTCGACCGCTTCATCGCGGTCGTCCGCCAGATAGACGAGTTCTTCGTCAGCGTGGTGAAGCTGCCGCCTCGTGGCTGACCTGGTCGACTCGGTCGGGCAGCTGCTACGTGAGGCGGCCGCCACCGTGGTGCTGCCGTCGTTTCGACACCTGGCCGAGGGTGACATCGAGGAGAAGGCGCCCGGCGAGGTCGTCACGGTCGCCGACCTGCGAGCCGAAACCCTTATCGCCAACGGCCTCCGCGCGCTCCTACCCGAGTCGGTGGTGGTCGGCGAGGAAGGCGTCGCCGCCGACCCGGCCGTGCTCGACCTCCTCCGCGAGCCCGGCCCGGTCTGGATCGTCGACCCGATCGACGGCACGGGAAACTTCGCGGCCGGCCACGGCCCCTTCGCCATCATGGCCGCGCTCGTCCGCGGCGGCGCGCCGGTGGCCGCCTGGATTCTCGACCCGCTGGCCGGCACGCTCGCGGTGGCGGAGTCGGGCTCGGGCGCGTACGTCGACGGCGTCCGCGCCGCGCTCCCCGACGATGCCACCCGACCGCTGCGCGGCGCCGCGATGAACCGCTTTCTCCCCGCCGACCTGCGCGCCCGCGTGCGCAGCGGCCTGACGGCCATCGACGAGGTGCTGCCGGGCCTGCACTGCGCCGGCCGCGAGTACGTCGACATCGTCACGGGCGCGCAAGACTTCGTGCTCTTCTGGCGCACGCTGCCGTGGGACCACGTCCCGGGCGCGCTGCTGGTGCACGAGGCGGGCGGCGCGGTCCGCCGCCTGGACGGCAGCCCGTACGACATGACTTCGGACGGCTACGGCCTGCTCGCCGCCGCCAGCGAAGCCACCTGGCAACGCGTCCACGCGACGCTCCTCAGCCAGCCCGAGTAGGGACGGGTCGCGTCACCTGCGGGTCAGGACCTGGGGGCCGGACGGCGTGATGGCGACCGTGTGCTCGGAGTGGGCGGTGCGGGAGCCGTCGGCGGAGCGGATCGTCCAGCCGTCCTCGTCGTACCTGATCTTGTCGGTGGAGCGGCAGAACCAGGGCTCGATAGCGAGGGTGAGGCCCGGTTCGAGCTTCATGCCCCGGCCGGGGCGGCCGCTGTTGGAGACGTGCGGGGCCTCGTGCATCGTGCGGCCGATGCCGTGGCCGCCGAACTCGGCGTTGACGCTGTAGCCGTACGACCGGGCGACCTCGCCGATCGCGGCGGAGATGTCGCCGAGGCGGCCGCCGGGCTGGGCGACGGCGATGCCGGCCTTCAACGCGACCTCGGTGGCCTCGATCAGCTTCAGGTCGGCCGGGTCGGGGGTGCCGACGACGACGGAGAGCGCGGAGTCGGCGACCCAGCCGTCGATGCCGGCCGCCATGTCGATGCTGAGCAGGTCACCGTCCCGCAGCACGCGGTCGTGCGGCAGGCCGTGCAGCACCGCGTCGTTGACCGACAGGCACAGCACGTTGCGAAACGGGCCGCGGCCGAACGACGGAGCGTAGTCCCAGTAGCAGGACTCGGCGCCGCGTTCCTTGATCCGGCGGCGGGCGTGGTGTTCGAGGTCCATCAGGTTGACGCCGACCGCGGCGATGCCGCTCAGCTCGGCGAGCAACTCGCCGACGAACTGGCCGGCCACCGCCATCCGGCCGATCTCCTCGGCGGACTTGAGCTCGATCACGACAGGCTCCCTCCCCGTAGCGGTATTTTTATACCACGCCCGGCTGGGGATGCCGCCAAGGGATATCCTGCTGCCATGGTTCGCCAACCACTCACGGCCGCACAGATCGCAGCGGGCCAGCGCCTCGGAGCCGCCCTCCGGGCCGCGCGGGGTGGCCGCAGCCTCGTCGACGTGGCCCTGGCGGCCGGCATCTCGCCCGAGACGCTGCGCAAGATCGAGGCGGGCCGCCTTCCCGCGCCGGCGTTCGGCACGGTGGTCTGCCTGAGCCAGGCCCTCGACGTTCCCCTCGGTGAGCTTGCCGACGTCTGGCTGGCCGACATGTCGATCCGCCAGGCGGCGTCCTAGAGGGTCAGGTGACGGAGTCGGCGGGCCATTGGGTGCCGACGACGGCTAGCAGCTTCAGCGCCTCCGCCGTGCGGCTGCCGGGCGCGGCGCTGTAGATGATCAGGCGCTGACCGTGGCCGGCGATGTCGAGCGTCTCGCACTCCAGCTCAAGGTCTCCCACCACCGGATGCTTGACCCGCTTGACCGTCGTCCCGCGCCGCACGCAGACCCGCAACCGCTCCCACCGGCGCACGAACTCGGGGCTCGCGGCCCGCAGGCGGGCGATCAGGCCATGGATGCCGGCGTCTTCCGGATATCGCGCGGCGGCCGCGCGTAGCTCGGCCACGCACTCGTCGGCGAAGGCGGAGGTCTCCGGGTCGGCCAGGGCGATCTCGGAGACGTCGCCGCCGAACATGTTCCAGATCATGTTGCGGCGGCCCGGCGGCCAGGTGTCGGGGTCGCCGAGCAGGGCGGCGGCCATCGTGTTCCAGGCGAGGATCTCGTACTTGACGTCGATGACGTAGGCGGGCGTGTCGTCGAGGCGGTTGAGCAGGTGGACGACGCCGGCCGGCACATCGGCGCTCGGGCCGGACGGGGGCGAGGGCTGCTCGCCGACCAGGTGGTAGAGGTGGGCGCGCTCCGCGTCGTACAGCCGGAGGGCGCGGGCCAGCGCGGAGAGCACCTGGCGAGACGGGCGTGGACCGCGGGCCTGCTCCAGCCGCGCGTAGTAGTCGACCGAGATGCCGGCCAGCCGCGCCACCTCTTCGCGCCGCAGGCCAGGCGTGCGGCGGCGGGGGCCGGCGGGCAGGCCGACGTCCTCCGGCCGCACGCCGGCGCGACGGCTGCGCAGGAAGTCGGCGAGCTGTCGGCGGTCCATGCGGCCAATCATGTCCGCTTGTCTCGGCCACAACCAGGGACCGCTAGTCCGTGGTTAAGGCGTGCTCTCCTCATCGGCGCTCGACCGGCCCAGGGTCGGGGACATGAGCGAATCAACGAAGGTCGCCCTCGTGACGGGGGCCAACAAGGGCATCGGGTACGAGATCGCGCTCGGCCTGGGTGGGACCGGCGCGACGGTGCTGGTCGGCGCGCGGGACCGGGAGCGGGGTCTGGCCGCCGCGGAGAAGCTGGCCGCCGAGGGCGTGGCGGCCGTGCCGATCCAGCTCGACGTCACCGACCCGCTGTCGGTCACGGCCGCGGCGGCGCTCGTCGAGCGGGAGTACGGGCGGCTCGACATCCTGGTCAACAACGCCGGCGTCATGGTCGAGCGGGGGCAGCGGCCGAGCCGCACGCCGCTGGAGGTGCTCGAGCACACCTACGCCACGAACGTGTACGGCGTGGTCGCCGTGACCAACGCCATGCTCCCGCTGCTGCGCGAGGCGCCGGCCGCCCGCATCGTCAACCTGTCCAGCGGGCTCGGCTCGATGGCGCTGACGAGCGACCCGGACGGGCCGTTTCCGGGGGCGCTGCTGCTCGCGTACAACTCGTCGAAGAGCGCGCTCAACTCGATCACCGTGACCTACGCGAACGAGCTGCGGGACACGCCGATCAAGGTGAACGCGGCGGACCCGGGCTACTGCGCGACCGACCTCAACGGCCACGCCGGGCCCCGCACGCCCGCACAGGGGGCGGTCGCCGCCGTGCGTCTCGCCACGCTCCCGGCGGACGGACCCACCGCCGGCTTCTTCGACGACGCGGGCACCGTGCCCTGGTAACGGTTCAACTTAAGATCAACGGGTGTCCACGTACCTGGAGAGTCTCTTCTCGCTGGATGGGCGCGTGGCGCTCGTGACCGGCGGCAGCTCGGGGATCGGCCGGGCCATCGCGGAGGCCCTGGGCCGCGCGGGCGCCAAGGTGGTGGTGGTCGCGCGGCGTGAGGCGCCGCTGGCGGCGACGGTCGCCGAGCTCGCCGCCGCGGGAGTGGAGGCGGCGGCGGTGGCCGCGGACCTCGCCGACCGCGGCGCGCTGCGGGAGGCCGCGGAGGCGGCGGTGAAGTGCTATGGCGAGCCGCACATCCTGGTCAACTCGGCCGGGATCAACCGCCGCCCCCACCTGTCCGAGCTGACCGAGGACGACTGGGACGCCACGATCGGCGCCAACCTCGACGCGCCCTTCCTGCTCGGGCAGCGCTTCGGGCCGGCGATGGCCGCGCGGGGCTGGGGGCGGATCATCAACATCGCCTCGCAGCAGTCGGTGCGCGCGTACGGCAACAGCGGTGCGTACGGCGCGGCGAAGGCGGGACTGGCCGGGCTCACCCGCTCGCAGGCCGAGGCGTGGTCGCGGCACGGCGTCACGTCCAACGCGATCGCGCCGGGCATCGTGCGTACACCGCTGACCGCCGAGCTCTTCGCCGACCCGGCCCGGGTGTCGTCGGCGGCAGCGCGGACCATGGTGGGGCGCAACGGGGAGCTGTCCGACTTCGCCGGGGCGGCGGTGTTTCTGGCGAGCGATTCGAGCGTGTACGTGACCGGGCAGACGCTCTTCGTAGACGGCGGCTTCTCCGTGGCGTGATCAAGTTGCCCTATACCACAGCTGAGGCTTAATTCTGAGGCTCGTGTGGCTTAAGGGACTTGTGAGTCCGGTAGGCTCACGCACCGTGCTCCGTCGTCCCCTGGTTATGTTGCTCGGTCTTGTGCTGGCGCTGGCCGCCACCGGGCCCGCCTCCGCGGCGCCCAACACCGACGACGAAGGTGCCTCCAAGACGCTGCGGGCACAGCTCTCGGCGGCCAACAAGGCCCACATCGATGCCAAGGCCAAGCTGGCCAATTCGAAAAAGCGCCAGCTCGAGCTCAGCCTCCAGCTGAAGAAGGTCGAGGGCGACCTCGCCGCGATCACGGCCGAGGTGGCCGTGCTCGCCGCGCAGTCCTACCGCGTCGGCCGGCTCACCCCGATCAACGTGATGCTCAATAGCGCCTCGCCCAACGAGTTCCTGCAGAAGGCGGCCGGCCTCGAGCTGCTCGCCCAGCGCGACGGCGCCGCGATGCGCCGGCTCACCGAGGCCCGCGAGGAGGTCGCGCGCACCAAGGCGGCGATCGACAACGAGGTGCGCGAGCAGGTCAAGCAGGTCGCGATCATGGCGGCGAAGAAGAAGGAGCTGGAGAAGGCGCTCGGCATCGGCACGGCCGGTGGCTTCGTCGCCGCCAACTCGCCGCTGGCCAAGCCGGCGCCGCGAAACTCCGATGGCTCCTGGCCGAGCGAAAAGTGCATCGTCGACGACCCGACCACCAGCGGCTGCATCACGGCGCGCACGTTCCACGCCTACACGCAGGCGCGGGCGGCGGGCTTCAAGCGATACACCTCCTGCAAGCGCAGCGGCGGTGGTGGCGAGCATCCGCTGGGCCGGGCGTGCGACTTCTCGTCGGCGGAGACGACGTTCAAAAACAGCGACGCGACAGGTGACGACAAGTCGTACGGCGACCGGCTGGCGGCCTTCTTCGTCAAAAACGCCGACCGCCTCGGCGTGCTCTACGTGATCTGGTATCGGCAGATCTGGTCGCCCGGCTCGGGGTGGAGTGCGTACAGCGGCAGCGGCAGCGCGGCGGCCAGGCACACCAACCACGTGCACCTTTCGCTGGTCTGACTACGCTTTCTCCTTGATGGAGCCGTCACCGCCACTGCCGTCCAGGCTCGCCGCCGCCCTCGTCTTCCTCGCCAGCGGCGCCGTCCTCGTGCTCGAGACCGTCGCGCTGCGTCTCGTCGGGCCGTACGTGGGCGTGACCCTGCAGGTGACCAGCGCGGTGATCGGCGTGGCGCTCGGCGCTATCGCGTACGGGGCGTGGCTCGGCGGCTTCCTCGCCGACCGGCAGGACCCGCGCCGCATGCTCGCCCCGGCGCTCGTGCTCGCCGCCATCGCGACCGCCGTGACGCTGCCGGTCGTGCGGTGGGCGGGCGAAGGGCTGCGGGGCAACGCCGACACGGGCATCATCCTGCTCACCGCGCTGGCTGTCTTCGTGCCCGCCGCGCTGCTCTCCGGCATCACCCCGCTGGTGGTCAAGCTCCAGCTCGGCGACCTCAAGCGCACCGGCCAGGTGGTCGGCAAGCTCTCCAGTATCGGCACGCTCGGCGGCATCACGGCCACGCTCGTCACCGGCTTCGTGCTTGTCGCCGCGCTGCCCACGAGCGTGATCATCCTGGGGCTGGCCGGGCTGCTCGCCGCGACGGGCATCGGCCTCGGCGTCTACCTGCACCGCCGCGATCCGGTGGCGGCGCCGCCCCGCGCCCGCGCGGTGCTCGCCGCGGTCGGGCTGGCCGGCGCGGGACTGTCCACTGTGGCGCCCAACCCCTGCGACATCGAGACCGCGTACCACTGCGCGACGGTCGTCGAAGACCCGGCCAACCCGTTCGGCCGGGTGCTGATGCTCAACTCGGCCCGCCACTCGTACGTCGACCTGGGCAATCCGGAGCACCTGGAGTTCGCGTACACCCAGTGGCTCGGTGCGGTCGCCGACACGGTCGCGCCGGAGGGGCGGCGGATCGACGCGCTGCACCTCGGCGGCGGCGGGTTCACCATGCCGCGCTACGTCAACGCCACGCGGCCGGGCAGCACAAACGAGGTGTACGAGATCGACGGCGGCCTCGTCGACCTGGCCCGCCGCGAGCTCGAACTGACCACCGGACCCGACCTGACGCCGGTCGTCGGCGACGCCCGCGTGCTCGTCACAGCCCGCCCGGCGGCGAGCGTCGACTTCGTGGTCGGCGACGCGTTCGGCCACCTGGTGGTGCCCTGGCACCTCGCCACCCGCGAGATGGCCGAGCAGATCCACCGCACCCTCCGCCCCACCGGCGTGTACGCGCAGAACGTCATCGACTACCCGCCGCTCCGGTTCATCCGGGCCGAGATGGCGACCGTGGCCGACGTCTTCCCGCACGTGGCGCTGATCGGGCCGCCCGAGGCGCTGGCCGGCGAGGAGGGGGCCAACTTCGTGATCGTCGCCTCCGACTCGCCGCTGCCGCTCGACACGATCCGCGCCCACCTGACCAGCACCGTACGCGAGCCCGTCACGCTCCTCGCCGGGGCCGATCTCGACGCCTTTGTGCGGGATGCCCGCGTGCTCACCGACGACTTCGCGCCGGTCGACCAACTACTCGCCGGGCCGTAGGGCCTGTATCAAATCCCTTGCCGGGCTGCGCCGGGCCCAGGCGGCGTCGACAAATTCTTTGATACAGGCCCTAGGTTTTCCGTACCCTCGCCTGGGCAAATGACCATGCATGACGGTGCTGGGTGGGCGGTACCGCCTCGTTGAACGGCTCGGCGCGGGCGGGATGGCAGTGGTCTGGCGGGCGTACGACGAGGTGCTCGACCGGCCGGTCGCCATCAAGGTGCTCGCCCCCCGCCTCGCCGCCGACCCGAAATTCCGCTGGCAGCTGCGCGCCGAGGCGCAGGCCGCCGGCAAGCTCTGCCACCCACACATCACCAACGTGTACGACTACGGGGAGCAGGATCTCGACCCAGGGCCGGCGAGGTCCGAGCCGACGAGCGAAGCGACGAGGACGGACCGATCCGGCGCCTGGGGAGAAGCGGACGCGGAGCGGGAGCCGGTCAGCAGGGCACCGTACGTCGTGATGGAGATCGTCGACGGGCGGTCGATGGCGGCGGCGCTCGACCAGGACGGGCCCATGCCGTGGCCCGAGGCGGTCAAGGCGTGCGCCGAGGTCGCGTCCGCACTCGCCGTCGCGCACGCCAACGGCGTCGTCCACCGCGACGTCAAGCCCTCCAACGTCATGCTCACCGCCGGCGGCGCGAAGGTCGTCGACTTCGGCATCTCCGCCCTGATCGGCGCCAACGACGTGACACCCGAGGGCAACCTCCTTGGTACGCCCGCCTACCTCGCCCCGGAACGGCTGGAGGGCGGGCAGGTCTCGCCCGCCACCGACGTGTACGCGCTGGGCCTTCTGCTCTACCGCGCGCTGACCGGCCACCTGCCGTGGGAGGTCGCCACCACCACGCAGATGCTGCGCGCCCACCGGTACTCCGACCCCGGCCCGCTGCCGCACGTCGAAGGGCTGCCCGAGGCGGTCGCCCTGCTCTGCCGGCGCTGCCTCGCCAAGCGGCCGGAGACGCGGCCCAGCAGCGCGGAGGCGGCGGGCGTGCTGGCCTCGTTTTCGACCCCGTCGTGGGTGCCGATCGCGACCCCGGCCAACCAGTCGCGCAGCCGCCAGTGGGCCGGCGCCGTGCTGGCGGCCACGGCGCTGCTCGCGGTCACCGGCGGCCTGTGGGTCAACGGCAACCGAAGCCCATCCGGGACAGCCGGCTCCGGCGCCGCCGCGGCGGTGACACTGCCCGAGTCCACGGCCAAGCCCACTGCGGCCTGCTCGGTGACCTACTCCCTGCGACGCGACTCCGGCCGCGAGTTCCACGCCGACGTGACCGTGACGAACGCCGGCCGCCAGCGGGTCGAGGGCTGGCGGCTGACGTTCGCGTTTCCCGGCGACCAGCGCCTCGTCGACGCACAGCCGGCCGGCTTCGCGCAGACCGGCCGCGACGTGGTGATCCAGCCGCCGGCCAACCAGCCGATCGCCGCGGGCGACTCGGTCGCGATGCGCGTGACCGGCCGCTACCAGAAGGGCAACCCGCTGCCCACCACGTTCGCGGTCGACGGCACCGAGTGTGAGGCGCTGGTCTCCGGCGCACCCCCGGCGAGCGGTGGCGCCGCCTCCGATGACGACGACTCCGGCAAGGGCAAAGGCGGCGGCAAGGGCAAGTCAGGCAAGGGCGGCAAGGACGACGACTAGGCCTCCGCAGCCTCAGGTCATTTCGAGACTTTGAGCTACCGCGGCGTCCGTCGTGGTCCAGACCGTCGCTCCCGCGGCCTCACTCTTCGCTGTTGGTCGCTCTTACCCCGTTTTGGCCTCCGGCCCGGGAGCGCCCTCATGATCGTTAGCCCAAATCCCGCGCTTACTCCGGCCTGTCACACGGGATTCGGGCTAACGATCACGCGACGCCCACCATGGCGGCGGCCTGGACCAAATGTCACTGCGAGGCAGCAAAATCAGGGATTTGCTGCCTCGCCGGCCGTAGGCCGGCCGTGACCAACGGCGGACGGGTGAGGCCGCGGGAGCGACGGCATGGACCACGACGGGCATCGCGGTAGCTCAGAATCTCCATCTCTTGGAATAGATCATCTAGGTCGCGGCGGCGAAGCGTTGGACCTGTTCGGTCGTGCCGGCGACGATCAGTACGGCGTTGCGGGGTAGGACCGTGTCCGGGGTGGCGTAGACGAAGTCGGCGCCGTGGGTCTTGACCCCGACCACCGTCACGCCGTATCTCGTTCGCAGGGCGATGTCGGCCAGGGTGCGGCCGGCGGCGTCGCGCGGGGCGCGGGTCTTGGCGATCGCGAAGTCGTCGTCAAGCTCGATGAAGTCGAGCATGCGGCTGGTGATGAGGTGGGCCACGCGTTCGCCCATCGTGGCTTCGGGGTAGATGACGTGGTGGGCGCCGACCGAGCGCAGGATCTTGCCGTGCTTGGCCGAGATGGCCTTCGCCCAGATGTCGCCGACGCCGACCTCGGTCAGGGCGAGCACGGTGAGCACGCTCGCCTCTATGTCGGTGCCGATGCCGACCACCGCGCGGCCGAATTCGTGGATGCCGATCTGCCGCAGCACGTCTTCGTCGGTGGCGTCGGCCTGCACGACGTGGGTGAGACGGTCGGACCACTGCTGCACCAGCGTGGCGTCCTCGTCTACGCCGAGCACCTCGTGGCCCAGCCGGGTCAGCGACTCGGCCACCTGGCCGCCGAAGCGGCCCAGTCCGATCACCGCCACGTTTTCGTCCGCGGTCGGGGCTTTGGTCTTCTCAGCCAACGATGGGTCGCTCCTCCGGGTATCGATACTGCCGGTGGCGGGTGTTGAGCGCGAGCGCCGCGGCGACGGCGATCGGGCCCACCCGGCCGATGAACATCAACGCGATCAGCACGAGCTGGCCCGAGCCGGGCAGCTGCGCGGTCAGGCCGACCGTGATTCCCGCCGTGCTGAACGCCGACATGGCCTCGAAGAGCGCCCGGTCCGGTGGCACGTCCGAGGTGAGGGCGAGCAGCGCCAAGGTACCGGCGGCGACCGTGGCCACGCCGAGGAGGGCGACCGTCGTGGCCTGCCGTTGGGTCGACTCGGCGATGCGGCGGCGGCCGACCACCACGTCACGCTCGCCCCGGACCTCGGTCCAGATGACGTACGCGAGCAGGAAGAACGTGGTGACCTTGATGCCGCCGGCCGTGCTGGCGCTGCCGCCACCGATGAACATCAGGCCGGTGATGACCGCGGCCGTGTCCGCGCCCATGGCGCCGTAGTCGACCGTGTTGTAGCCGCCGGATCGGGGGATCGTGCCCTGTACGAAGGCGGCGAGGATCTTCTCGGCCACGCCGAGCGGACCGAGCGTGCCGGGGTTGCCCCACTCGAACACGAGCACGGTCGCGAAGCCGACCACCAGCAGCACCAGCGAACCCCACACGGTGAGCCGGGTGTGCGTCGACCAGGCGGCCGGGCGGCGCAGCTCACGGGTGACCTCGTAGAGGACGGGCACGCCGAGGCCGCCGACGATCACGCCGAGCGCCAGCGGGACGCAGATCCACCAGTCGCCCACGAACCCGACGAGGCCCTCGCTGCGCAGCGAGAAGCCGGAGTTGTTGAACGCCTGGATCGCGTTGAACACGCCCTCCCACAGGGCCGACCCCAGGGGTACGTCGTAGGCCAGCCACAGCCGGCCGGCGACGATCGTGGCGATCACCGCCTCGCTGGCGAGCATCACGACGGCGGCGAGCACGAGCACCGTGCGTACCTCGCCGAGGGCCAGGCCGGCGCTCGTCTCCGCCTGCGCCATCAGCCGGCTGCGCAGCCCCAGCCGCTGCGAGACGAGCAGGCCGAGCAGCGTGGCCATCGTCGCGATGCCGTAGCCGCCGACCTGCGTGAGCAGCGCGAGCATCACGTGCCCGAAGTCCGACCAGTACGTCGCCGCGTCCACCGGGGACAGGCCGGTCGTGCAGATCGCCGAGGCCGAGGTGAAGAGTGCGGTCACGAACGACGCTGACCCCGGTCCCCGGCGGGACACGGGAAGCATCAGCAGGACGGTGCCGACCGCGATCACGAAGAGGAACGCAAGCGGCACGATCCGAGCGGGGTGCTGCAGGGTCCGGCGCATCAGGCATGTTCATATCACGGCTGATCAGAGGTCAGTCTCTCTTCGTCCGGGGCGGCTTGACTCACGCCGTGCGAACCAAACTTCCAGTAGTGGTCCTGGCCGGCGCTATGCTGGCGGCCATCGTTGCCGTACCTTCCGGCGCCGTCGCGCACCGCGACGAGGAGCCGACCGTCATCGGACACCGCGGAGCCAGCGGTTACCGCCCCGAGCACACGCTCGAGGCGTACCGGCTGGCGATCGCGGCTGGAGCCGACTACATCGAGCCCGACCTTGTCTCCACCAAGGACGGTGTGCTCGTCGCCCGCCACGAAAACGAGATCTCCGGCACCACCGATGTCTCCACCAAGCCCGAGTTCGCCGGCCGCAAGGCGACCAAGACGATCGACGGCGTGTCGGTGACCGGGTGGTTCACCGAAGACTTCACGCTCGCCGAGCTGAAGACGCTCCGCGCCAAGGAGCGGCTGCCGCTGGTGCGCCCGACCAACACCGCGTTCGACGGCAAGTTCGAGGTGCCGACGTTCCAGGAGGTCATCGACCTGGCGCGCACGCAGAGCCGCAAGCTCGGCCGCACGATCGGTGTGTACCCGGAGACCAAGCACCCGACCTACTTCCAGAGCATCGGGCTGCCGCTGGAGGAGCCGCTGGTCCGGATCCTCAAGCGCAACCGGCTCACGGAGAAGAAGGACGCGGTCATCATCCAGTCCTTCGAGACCGCCAACCTCCGCGAGCTCCACGAGATGATCGACGTCAAGCTGGTCCAGCTGCTCAGCTCGGCCGGCAAGCCGTACGACTTCGTCGTGGCGAACGACCCGCGCACGTACGCCGACCTGGCCAAGGCCGACGGTCTCAAGTGGATCAGCCGGTACGCCGACGGCGTGGGCGTGGAGAAGAACCTCATCGTGCCGCGCGACGCCACCGGCAAGCTCCTCGCGCCGACCACGCTGATCCGCGACGCGCACCGCAACGGCCTGATCGTGCACGCGTGGACGTTCCGGGCGGAAAACCAGTTCCTGCCGGCCGACTTCCGGATCGGCACCGACCCGAACGCGCGCGGCGACATCTTCGCCGAGTTCGCGCTCTTCTACGGGCTCGGCCTGGACGGCGTGTTCAGCGACCACCCCGACACGGCCGTGGCCGCGCGGGTGGGTTTCACGAAGTAGAAGCCCAAGTAAGGATCTTCTAGGGTGCCGCCGGCCGGGTCGGGCCGGCGGCATCTCTGTCTTCGGTGAGCTCGGCCAGCTCCGCGCCCACGCCGAGCGGGAGCGAGGCGGTGGGCGCCTCGTCGGCCGTGGGCACCGCGGCGGGCGTCCGGCGCAGCCGCCACAGCACGCCGATCAGCAGCATCGCCGAGAGGGCGAAGACGACGCTCGCGGTGAGCAGGGTCGTGGAGAGCGAGGTCGTCTCGGCGGCGGGCTTCAGCGGCGGCCGTGCCACGGGCGGCGGCGCCTCGCCGGCCGCCTCGGGCGGAGGCGGCGCCTCTTCCCGGGCCGGCGGTGGAGCGGCGGTCGTCTCTTCGGCGGCCGGGCTTTCGGTGACCGGCGGTGGCGGCGGCGTGGTCTCCGGCGGAGGCTCCGACTCGCGCACGCCTTCGACGACCACCGTCGTCGCGCTGGCGCTGTCGAGCAGCCTCCCGTTGACCGCGTGCGCCGAGACGACCAGCTCGGCCTGCCCCAGCGGCGTCCCGTCGAGGAACGCGATCCGGTAGCTCGCGGTGGCCTCGGTGTCCGCGCCGCAGATCAGCTTCGAGTCGATGAGTGGGTCGACCGCCTCGACCGTGCCGGCCTGGGCCGACGTGTCGCGGAGCGCGAGCGCCTGCCCGGACACCACGCGCTCCACCCGCACGTGCTCGGCGGCCAGGCCGTCGAGCCGCACGGTGATCGTGCGCCGGGTCTGGGTGCAGCCCTTGTCGAAGCGGCTCACCACGAGGTCGAACCGCGCGGGCGCGCCGCCGGCGGTCACGGTACGCCCCGGCCCGCGCAGCTCGACGGCGCAGCACTTCACCTTGGCCTGCTTGTTCGCTGGTTTCTCCTTGGTGGCCGCGAAGGTGGGCACGGTCAGTGCCAGCCCGGCAAGCCCTACACCCACCACGGCGGCCCGTAGCGCGACACGTCGTCCGACCCTCACAACGCCAACGCTAGGGGTCATCCGAGGTGTCCGGAAAGGACGCATATTCGCGTCTTCTGCTGATCAAAGTACGTGATCTTGCGGAGGGTAGTGAACCGGTAGCCGGATGGTTAGCGTCGGCGCCGGCCTTGATCGGCGCGTACGGGGCGGCCGCTGTCGGTCGTGGCTGATAGGAAGGGGCGATGCGGGAACGAGCCGAAGCCATCCTCCGGCGCCTGGCCGGCGACCACGCCAAGCTGCGCGAGGACCAGTGGCGGGCGATCGAGGCGCTGGTCGCGGGCCGGCGGCGGGTGCTCTGCGTGCAGCGCACGGGGTGGGGCAAGTCCGCGGTGTACTTCGTGGCGACGGCGCTGCTCAGGGAGGACGCCACGGCCGGGCCGACGGTCATCGTGTCGCCGCTGCTGGCCCTCATGCGCAACCAGGTGGAGGCCGCGGCGCGCGCCGCCATCCACGCCCGCACGATCAACTCGGCCAACCTCGACGAGTGGGATCAGGTCACCGACGAGATCAGGGCCGGCGCGGTCGACGTGCTGCTGATCAGCCCGGAGCGGCTCAACAACCCTGACTTCCGCGACACCGTGCTGCCCCGGCTGGCCGCCACCACCGGCCTGCTCGTGGTCGACGAGGCACACTGCGTCTCCGACTGGGGGCACGACTTCCGGCCCGACTACCGGCGGCTGCGCACGTTTCTGGCCGGCCTGCCCGAGCGCACGCCGGTGCTGGCCACCACCGCGACCGCTAACGCCCGGGTCACCGCCGACGTCGCCGACCAGCTCGGCGACGCGCTGGTGCTGCGCGGGCCGCTCGACCGCGACTCGCTGCGCCTCGCGGTGCTCGACCTCGCCACGCCGGCGCACCGGCTCGCCTGGCTGGCCGACCACCTCGACCAGCTCCCCGGCTCCGGCATCATCTACACGCTCACGGTGGCCGCCGCGGGGGAGACGGCCGAGTTCCTCCGGTCGCGGGGATACGCCGTCGCCTCGTACACGGGGCAGTCCGACGACGCCGACCGCCGTTCGGCCGAGCAGGACCTGTTGGACAACAAGGTGAAGGCGCTCGTCGCCACGTCCGCGCTCGGCATGGGGTTCGACAAGCCCGACCTGGGCTTCGTGGTCCACCTCGGCGCGCCGCCCTCGCCGATCGCCTACTACCAGCAGGTGGGCCGCGCGGGGCGGGCGGTCGAAAAGGCGGAGGTGCTGCTGCTCCCCGGCGCCGAAGACGCGGCCATCTGGCGTTACTTCGCCTCGCTCGCGTTTCCACCGGAAGACCAGGTGCGCACGGTGCTGGCGGCCCTCGACACCGACCGTCCACTGTCGACTCCCGCGCTGGAGCCGATCGTCGACCTGCGCCGCACCCGCCTGGAGCTGATGCTCAAGGTGCTCGACGTCGACGGCGCGGTCCGGCGGGTGCGCGGCGGCTGGCTCGCGACCGGCGAGCCGTGGATCTACGACGCTGCCAGGTTGCGCCGCGTCGCCGAGGCGCGCACGGCCGAGCAGAGTTCTATGCGGGAGTACACGGCGACGGGCGACTGCCGGATGGAGTTCCTGCGCCGGTGCCTCGACGACCCGGGCGCCGTCCCCTGTGCACGGTGTGACAACTGCGCCGGTCCGCGATACGAGGCGGCGGTGTCGGAGGCCGCGATCAGGGCGGCGCAGGCGTTTCTCGGCCGGGCCGGAGTCGAGATCACCCCGAAGAAGCTGTGGCCGACCGGCATGGAGCAGATCGGCGTGCCGCTGCGCGGCAAGATCCCGCCGGACGAGCAGGCGGCGGGCGGTCGCGCGGTCGGCCGCCTCTCCGACCTCGGCTGGGGCTCCCGCCTGCGCGTCGTCGCCGGTCCCGACGCGCCCGACGCCCCGCTGCCGGCCGACGTGGCGGGTGCGGTCGTGGAGGTGCTCAAGACCTGGGCGCGCGGCGACGCCCCGTGGCCGGCGCGCCCGGTCGGCATCGTGGCCATCGGCTCGCGCCGCCATCCGCGGCTCGTCCGCGGCCTCGCCGAGCACATCGCGGCGGTCGGGCGCCTGCCGCTGCTCGGCGTGCTGCCGCCGGCCGGTGAGGGTGGCGGCGCGCGGGGCAATAGCGCCCAGCGGGTGCGCGCGCTGCACGGCGGCTTCGCCCCGCCCGACGATCTGTCCACCCTGGACGGTCCGGTGCTGCTCGTCGACGACCTCGTCGACTCGGGCTGGACGATGACGATGGCCGCCCGCCAGCTCCGCCTCGCCGGCGCCCCGCTGGTCCTGCCACTGGCGCTCGCGGTGAGCGGCTAGCGAGCGCTTCCGGCAGATGGTCCCGGGTCCGTGTCAGATGCGGACCGCCGCCCCCGCCGGAGACCGCGCCGGTCGGGGGCTCGCTAGAGATCTTCCGGAGTTGTGGTGACCGACGTCTTCGTGGCGCCGAAACCCTTTCCAAACAAGGAGATTTGGGCTACCGCGATGTCCGTCGTGGTCCAGACCGCTGCTCCCGCGGCCTCACCCTGCGAGTCTGGGCAAGCTCACCCCGGGCCCGGCTACGCCGGCCCTGCCCGGACCTTGTGTGCGCGGGGATCCATTGGCGCGTGGCCAGCCACGGACAGCGGCGGCTTGGACCATGACGGACGTCGCGGTAGCCCAAAATGGTCGAAATATGCGGGTGTCGCCGCGCCGCCGGTAACGTAGCGTAATCAGCTTCGGGGCCGTAGGTGTGGATCTAGAACGGTTAGGGTCGATATAGCGCCCTAACCGTTCTAGATCGCGAACATGGCGCCCGTTACCCGGCGTGGTGGCTACTGCCCGCGATCGGGGGCCGCCTGGCTCGGTCGGCGCCGGCTTTGCGGACTAGGACATTGTGGACAAACGCTGACCTCAACCCCGCGGTCCGCGACTGACGCGAACCCGGGACATTCTTATTTGACAAGCGATCCCCGGACCACCCGGAGAGCCGTCAGCCAGGGCGGCCGAAGCTGTGGACGGGCTGGTAGTCGACGTTGTCGACGCGCACCGGCTCGCCGTGCTGCGGGGCGTGGATTATCTTCCCGCCACCCACGTACATGCCGACGTGGCGCACGTTTCGGTAGTAGAAGACGAGGTCGCCGGGGCGCAGCTCGGAGCGGCTCACCCGGTGCACCGTCCCCTGCTGCCGCCGCGCGTTGTGCGGGAGGGCCACCCCGGCGCGGCCCCAGGCGGCCGAGGTGAGGCCGGAGCAGTCGTACGCGTCCGGGCCCTCGGCGCCGTACCTGTAGCGCTTGCCGAGCTGGGCGTACGCGAAGCGCACCGCCGCACCCGCCTGCCCGGCTGAGAACACCGGCTTGAAGCCGAGGATGCCGGCCGCCGGGCGGTATCCACTGTGCTCGCGCAGCCGTTCCAGCCGGGCGACGTCCTGCTCGATCTGCTTGCGGCGGCCGGCCAGCTGGTGCTGCTGCGCCTCCTGCTGGGCGGCCAGCGTGTCGAGCGCGCGGCGGCTGTCGTCGAACCTGGCCCGGGCCGCGTTCAGCTGGTCGACCGCGGCCCGTTGCTGGGCGGCGAGCCGGTCGAGCACGAGCAGCCGGTCGGCGAAGTCCTCGGGCGAGGTCGAGGTGATCACGGCGAGCGCGGGGCCGGCGCCGCTGTTGCGGTACTCGGTCGCCGCGATCATGCCGATCCGGTGCTGCTGGGCGGCGAGGGCACGTTCCAGCGGGCGGGTACGCCCGGCGAGCCTGGCCTGCTTGCCGCGGGTGACACGCAGGTCGTCGCGGACCTCGTTGTAGTCCTCGATCACCTGCTCCAGGCGCTCGGCCGCCGCGTACAGCTTGCCGTCCAGCTGGTCACCCCGCGGGTCAGCGGCCGCGCGCTCGGTCACGAAGATCGCCGGGACGAGGACCGCGAACAGGACGAGAGATCGGAACACGAGTTATCAACGAGCAATGTCTGGCAAAAGCGACGGAATGCGTCAGAGGCATTGGATCACATCGAACCGCCATACTGGGTCGGTGAGCAACAGCCGCATCCCCTTCGTCGTCGCCGGGTTGGTGCTCGCGCTGATCGGCGGCTTCGGGCTCGGGCGTCTGACCGGCGCAGACACGGCCCGTCCCACCGCAGCTGTCGCGGCGCCGACCCACACCGACCCCCCGGGGATGGGTGTGCACACCCATCCGACCGGTGGTGGCGCGACCGCGCCCGCGGCGGGTGGCCTGGAGATCAGCGCGAGCGGGTTCACGCTGGCGCCCGAGGCCACCACCTTCACGGTGGGCAGGCGCGCCGAGCTGGCCTTCCGGATCATGGACAGCGGGCAGCGCCCGGTCACCAACTTCGCGATCGTGCACGAAAAGCCGCTGCACATGATCGTCGTGCGCCGTGACCTCACCGGCTATCAGCACCTGCACCCGGCGATGGCGCCCGACGGCCGCTGGAGCGTGCCGCTCACGCTGGGCGAGCCGGGCGTCTGGCGGGCGTACGCGGACTTCACGGCCAACGGGTCGGCCGTCAAGCTCGGCGCCGACCTCGTGGTGCGTGGCGACTACGCCCCCCGGGCGCTGCCGGCCCCCGCCACCGAGGCGGCCGTCGGCGGCTTCGCCGTCAGCTATCGGGGCACGCCGCGCACCGGCGCCACCCAGCCGATGCTCTTCACCGTCGCGCCCGGCGCCGGACTTGAGCGCTACCTCGGTGCGTTCGGCCACCTCGTGGTGCTGCGCGAGGGTGACCTCGGCTACGTGCACGTCCACCCGGAGCCCGCGCTCGTTGGCGGGGCGGTGAAGTTCTGGCTGGCGGTGCCGAGCCCCGGCAGCTACCGGATGTACTTCGAGTTTCAGGTCGCCGGGAAGGTGCGCACGGCGGAGTTCACGATGAAGGTGTGAGCAGGCGCTGCAGCGCCGGCGTCACGCCCCACTCGGCCACCATCCGCTCGTACTCCTCCCGCTGCGCCTCGGTCGCGGGCGCGTCCGTACGCCGCGCGCGGAGCAGCAGGTTGCGCGGCGTGTGGCGGGAGTCGACGAACTCCACCACCTCGACCTTGTAGCCACTCAGGCGCAGCAAACCCGCCCGCAGCGCGTCGGTGAGGACGTCCGCGAAGCGCTCACGCAGGATGCCCTGCCGGGTGAGCAGCGGGTACGGCTCGGCAGCCGCCCGGCCGCGCAGCTGTGCGGCGATGTCGTGGTGGCAGCACGGCGCGGCGAGCACCCACTGCGCCTCCCACCGGACCGCCCGGGCGAGCGCCTCGTCGGTCGCGGTGTCGCAGGCGTGCAGCGCGAGCACGAGATCGGGCCGCGGCTCGACCTCGGCATCGGCGATCGTGCCCGCCACGAACCGCACCCGGTCGGCGCAGCCGAGCCGCTCGGCGAGCTCGGTGTTTCGGCGGCGCTGGTCTTCACGCACGTCGACGCCGACCACCTCCACGTCGACGCCCTGGCCGGCGAGGTAGCGGTAGGCGGCGAACGTGAGGTACGCGTTGCCGCAGCCCAGGTCGACGACCCGCAGCCGCTCGGGCAGGGGCGAGACCGAGGCGGCGAGCGCGCGCAGAAACGCGTCGACCTGGCGCCGCTTGGCCGCGTTGCCGCCGATCGCGTCGAAGAGCGGGTCGCCCGGGTCGAGCAGGTACTCCTTCGCGCGGTCGTGCGTGGCCGGCTCGGCGGAGCGCTCGGCGGCGGCGCGGTGCACCTGGGCCTCGCCCTTCTTGGTCACCCGCAGCTGCACGGTGGCGTCGGCGGTCTCGACGTGCCAGTTGCCGAACGGCTCGGCCAGCAGCGCGTCGACCGCCGCTCCCGCCTCCGGGCCGGGAGCCACGTTTCGGGTGTGCGGGCGGGCGCCGTCGTTGGTCACGATCTGTAGCCGGGTGCCGCCCTTGAGGGTGACCGGGCGCACCTCCGCGCGGACGACCGAGGGCGCCTGCCCCCGCCGCCGGCCAGCGGCGACGGCCCGGGTGAGCCCCGGGTCCAGCAGCAGCGCCCGCACCTCGGCGAGCGCGTCGTCGAGCGGGCGCACCATGGTAAACAAGCCTATCCGTTGATCTTCTGTTGAACCCTTGGGAGCACTCCCACCGTAATCACGGTCGAAGCGGATGGCACCAGCCGTCGGACGGCGCTTCTCCACTACGGCACCAGCAGGAGAGTCACGCGCATGTCCAGGAGAGAGATCAGCCGCCGCTGGAAGATCGCCATCACCGCTGGTGTGGCGGTCGCCCTCTTCGGCACCGGGATCGGTGTCGCGGCGGCCGGTGGCGAATCCGCCGCCCCCACCGTCGACTGCCCCACCGTGGGCGACAAGCTGCCCGCCATCCCGGAGTCCGCGCGGGCTGAGGTGTCGCGAAACCTCGCCCTTCTCAACACCCAGATCGAGGAGGCGAACAAGCGGCTGGTGACGAGCCGGGGCGAAGGTGGTCCCAACTTCGTGCAGAACGCGATCCTCGGCCCGCTGAAGGACAAGCGCGTCGCCACCATCGACCGGATCGCGATCTCGATCGGCCGCAAGGGCACCAGGCCGCAGGGCCTGGAGTCGCTGGCCACCTGCACGCTCGCCACGGGCGGCGGCGGTGGCGCGGCCGAGGACCCGAACGCGCCCGGCGAGGAGCCCCCGGCCGAGCAGCCGCCGGCGGAGGAGCCGCCCGCCGAGGAGCCGCCCGCGGAAGAGCCGCCGGCCAGTGGTGTCGGCACGATCACCTGCCCGGACGTGGCCAGCCAGCTCCCGGCCGTACCGGCTGGCGCGAAGGCCGAGGTGGACCGCAACCTCGCGCAGCTCGACAACCAGATCGCCGAGGCGCAGGCGCGCCTGGAGAGCACGGTGGGCCAGGGCGGCCCGAACTTCGTGCAGAACGCGATCATCGGTCCGCTGGAGGACAAGCGGGTGGCCGCGATCAACCGGATCGCCACCGCCATCGGGCGGATCGACGCGCGTCCCGTGGGTCTAGACGCGCTGGCCCCCTGCACGGTCAGCTGACCCACGGCTCCCCGGTGTGACCCGCAGCTCACCGGGGTCGGGCCCCTTCGCCACCCGGCGAAGGGGCCCTCTTCTTCACGAAGCTTCGCTGGCTTCGCCGGAGCTGGGGCTGCGGCGGCGACGGCGGCGGCGGGGCTTGGTCGCGGTGGGAGAGTCGGCTACCGCCTCGGTGGCCGTGGCCTCCTGCTCGGTGCCGGAGACGACCTCGCCGGCGCGGCGGCGCCGGCGCTGGCGGCGGGCTCCGCTCGGCTCACCGGACTCCGGGGAGTCTGCGGCGGGCTCGCGCCCCTCGCTCGTACCAGAGCGGGAGCGGGACCGGCCGCGGACCGGGCCTTGGGCGCGGCGGCGACCACGTCCGCGGCCGCCCAGGTCTTCTTCGGCCTCGGCCGCGAGGCCGGCCCGGGTGCGCTCGGCCGTGGGGAGGGTGCCCGAGATGTCGGTCGGGATGTCGAGGTCGCCGTAGAGCCACTCGGACGTGTGGTAGGTCTCCGGCGGCTCGGCCATCTCCAGACCCAGCGACTTGTCGATCAGCCGCCACCTGGGCATGTCTTCCCAGTCGACGAACGTCACGGCCACGCCGCTCGCGCCGGCCCGGCCGGTGCGCCCGATGCGGTGGGTGTACGTGTCGGGATCTTCGGGACAGTCATAGTTGATCACGTGGGTGACGCCGGAGACGTCCAGGCCGCGAGCGGCGACGTCGGTGGCGACGAGCACGTCGATCTTGCCGGCGCGAAACGCCCGCAGTGCCCGCTCGCGCGCGCCCTGCCCCAGGTCGCCGTGTACGGCCGCGGCCGCGAAGCCGCGGAAGTCGAGGTCTTCGGCGACCCGGTCGGCGGCCCGCTTGGTGCGCGTGAAGATCATGGTGAGGCCGCGCGCCTCCGCCTGGAGGATGCGGGAGAGCACCTCGATCTTGTTCATCGGGTGGGTGCGGTAGGCGACCTGCTTGGTCAGCGGCGACGCGCCGGTCTCGGCGCTGTGGCCGGCGTGGATGGCCACCGGGTGGCGCAGGAAGCGCCGGGCCAGCGCCACGATCGGGTCGGGCATGGTGGCCGAGAAGAGCATGGTCTGGCGGTCTTCGGGCAGCATCGCCAGGATCTTCTCGACGTCGTCGAGGAAGCCCAGGTCGAGCATGCGGTCGGCCTCGTCGAGCACCAGCGCGTGCACGCGGTCGAGGCGGAGGCGCTTTTGCTTGGTCAGGTCGAGCAGGCGGCCGGGCGTGCCGACGAGGATCTCCACGCCCGCGCGGAGCGCCTCGATCTGCGGCTCGTACGCCACGCCGCCGTAGATCGGCAGAACGCGCACGCCCCGGGTGCGCCCAGCGGCGGCGATGTCCTTGGCCACCTGGAGGCCCAGCTCGCGGGTCGGCACGACGACGAGCGCCTGCGGCAGGCCGTCGCTGCCCTCGGCGGGCGCGAAGACCCGCTCCAGCAGCGGCACGCCGAAGCCCAGCGTCTTTCCGGTGCCGGTGGGTGCCTGCCCGATCAGGTCGGAGCCGCGCAGCGCGATCGGCAGCGCGTACTCCTGGATGGCGAATGCCCTGGTGATGCCCACATTTGACAGCGCCTCGACCGTCTCCGGGCGGACGCCCAGATCGGCGAAGGCGGGGCTGTCGGGGCGGACCGGGGCTCGGGTGATTGTTTCTTCTTCGATCTCGCTCATGGAGTTTTAGGGGTGCCCTCTCGTGGTGCGCCCCGTTTCGTCCTAGGGCGCTCAATCGGTCTGGCGCGGGCCACGCGTGATCGCGGTGGTCGATGCGATCACGGGCCGCACGCGCGTCGCTGGCTGGGGTCAAACGATCTCTGGCCAGCGGCAACTTGCGCAATGCTACCTGACGTGGGCGAACTGTGCTCAGATTGTCGTCGCCAAGCCCGCGATGGGGTGGCCGCCAGCGCCGCGAGGGCCGGTCAGTCCGGGTAACCTGCGGACGTGACAGAAGTCTCCAAGGGCGTGTCCGAGGTATCCCAGCCGGGCTCCGCCGTCGTCGAGCTCCTCGGCATGGTGGCGTATGCCGAGCTGCTGGCTTTCGACCGGATGGCCGCCGACGCCCGGCTCGCGCCCGACCTGCGGCGCCGGGCGGTGCTCAGCGAGATGGCCGCCGTGGAGATCGTCAACTATCGCCGCCTGGAGACGCGCCTCACCGAGCTGGGCGTCGACCCCGACGCGGCCATGACGCCGTATGTGGCGGCCCTGCAGGAGTACCACGAGCTGACCGAGCCGAAAGACTGGCTGGAGGCGCTCACCAAGGCGTACGTGTGGGACGGGATCGCCGACGACTTCTTCCGCGAGGTGGCCGCGTTTCTCCGGCCGGAAGACCGCGACCTGGTGCTCGAGGTGCTGCACGACTCGCAGTACGACGACTTCGCCGCGGGGGAGATCCGGGCGGCCATCGCCGCCGACCCCAAGGTGGCCAACAGGCTCTCCATGTGGGCCCGCCGCCTGGTCGGGGAGGGGCTCTCCCAGGCGCAGCGGATGGCCGGCGAGCGGATCGCGCTCACCATCCTGATCGTGGAGGGCTCGGGAGACCAGGCCGGTGTGCAGGCGCTCCTGAAGCGGCTGACCGCGGCACACACCGCTCGTATGGCCGCGGTCGGCCTCAACAATTAGCGCGTCAGCGGGCGGTAAACCCGACCGCGCGCGGCGACGCTTCGGCGATCTCGACGTACGCCACCTTGGACACCGGCACGATGATTCGCCGGCCCTTCTCGTCCTGCAGCGCCAGCACCCCGCCGTCGGACTCGATCGCCTCGGTCACGATCTTTTCCACGTCGGTCGGCGTCTGCGCGCTCTCGATGACGAGCTCGCGCGGGGCGTACTGCACGCCGATCTTGACCTCCACGTGACCCTCCTCTATCCCGGCGGAAGCTCCGCCGGTGCAACGGTATCCGACCCCGGGGTGGGAATCTCACGTCGCCTCGCGGTCTGGATTAAGCCCTGCGCGGAGCGGGGTGTCAGCTCGGCTCACCCTGCAGCGGGAAGCTCCCGATGCCCCGCCAGTTGAGCGCCGCCACGAGGGCCTCGGCCTCCGCCTTCGGCACCTGCCGGCCGGCGGCGAGCCAGAACTGCGCGGCCGTCTCCGCCGCACCCACCAGACCGGACGCCAGCAGCTCGGCGCGGGCGCGGCTGACGCCGGTGTCCGAGATGATCGTGTCGGTGATCGCGGCGATGCAGCCGCTCTCCACCCGCTCGACCCGCTCCCGCACGGCCGGCTCGTTGCGCAGGTCGGACTCGAAGACCAGCCGGAACGCCTCGCTCTCGTGGTCGACGAAGTCGAAGTAGGCCTGCACGGCTCCGCGGACGCGTTCCTTGTTGTCGTTTGTGGCGCTCATCGCGCTCTGCACCTTCGCCACGATCGCGTCGCAATGGGTGTCGAGCAGCGCCAGGTAGAGCTCCAGCTTTCCGGGGAAATGCTGGTAGAGCACCGGCTTGGAGACGCCCGCGCGCTCCGCGATGTCGTCCATCGCTGCCGCGTGGTAGCCCTGCGCCACGAAGACGTCCTGCGCCGCCTCCAGGAGCTGCTTGCGGCGCGCGGAACGCGGCAGGCGCGTGGGCCGGCCCGTCGCCGGCGCGCTTCCCGACCCTACGGCCATGCCGTTCACCTCGACTTTCACATATAACCCTAAGACTTTCGGCCAATCCGACGGATCGGTAAACATCGACCTACCGACGAACTAGCCTGACGTTGCGGCTTATCGCCACTGTCAGCACACGGTAGCCTCAGCGAGGGCAACCGAGGAGCGCACGGTGGACGAAACAGGGCAACCCGGTGGCGTCACGCCGGGAGGTAACAGCAACGGCGCAGGTCCGCACGGAGAGCGTGCCGACCGCGGCGGTAAGGCTGACGGCGCTGGTCAGGCCCGGCTAAACGGCTGGGCAGCGGCCGACGCGGTGTGGTCAAACGCCGGCGCCGCGCTGGAGCCCGCCCCCGAGCCGGTGCAGCCCACCTGGCGCACCGGGCCCACCGACGGCGGAGTCGGGCACGGCTGGGCCGACGCCCCGCGCTACGCCGACCTGCTCGCCCCGCTCAGCCCCGCCCCGCCGCAGCAGCAGCCCCCGCGTCCGCAGCAGGCCCAGCCGCCGGTCAACGGCGCCGACTCCGCCCCGGTCGCGCTGCGGGTGCCGGCGAGCGCCCCGCCGTACCCGTATGAGGGAGATCTCGAAGACGCCGCCCGCGTCTCGGGGCTCTCCGAGGTGACGCCGGTCCCGCCGATCGCGGTCGACCGCTCCGTTCCGCCGGTGCGGGCCGCGCTCTCGCCCCAGCCCGAGCCGCCCCGCTACGGCGCGGAGGTCGCCCGCCACGGTGCCGAGGAGCCGTTGCCGTCCCGCCGCGCGGCACCCGCCCCGGCGGAGGCCCCCAGGCCGCCACAGAGCCCCGCCGCGCCCCGGTCGCAGGCCGGTTCGATGACGCCCCAGCAGTGGCGGGAGGCGCGCGAGGCGGGCAAGACCGCCGACGTGCCACCCGGCTTCCGGCCCCAGCCGGTCTACGAGCGGCCCGGCTACGACACCTCGCTCTACGAGCGGCCGGTGTCGCCGCCCGCGCCGAGCCCGCCGGTGCCGCAGGCGCGCTCCGTGTCCCCGGCACCGACCCACACGACGGCGACCTGGGCGCAGGAGTGGCCGCAGCCCGAGCGCGCGCCCGAGCCGAGGCCCGTCCAGCCCCGCATCCCGGCGCGCCCCACCGATCTGGCCAGCGACCCGCTGACCGGCCCTGCGCCGGCCGTCGCGCCCGCACCGCCGGTGCCGCCGCCCACACCGAGCCAGGCCACCACGAGCCAGGTCGCGCCGCCGCCACCCCCGCGGGCTGCCGAGCCCGAGGCGCTTCCGCAGCGGGTGCCGGCCGAGCCGGACGTGCCCACCGCGCCGGAGCCGCCCGCCGAGCCCCCCGCCGACGGACCCGACCTCACCCGCATCTGGAGCCATCTACAGCGCGACGACGTGCAGCCGCGGGAGCGCCCGGAGGGCTTCGACGTGCAGGCGATCCTGGCGGCCGTGCGCGGTGTGGAGGGCGTGCGGGACGCCTCGCTCCGCACCACGCAGGGCGGGGCACACAGCCTCCGCCTCGACCTCGCCGACGGGGCCGACCCGGCCGAGGTCAGCCGCATCGTCGCCCGCCTGCTCCAGGATCGGATGGGCCTCGCGGCCGCGCCCAAGGAGCCGCCCGGCCAGGGCGAGCCGGCCGCGGCCCGCCCCCGCTCCGAGCCCACGGCCTCCGGCTCCTACCCGGCTCCCGCCGGTTCCTACCTTCCCGCCCAGCCGGGCGGCCCGGTCGCTGAGCAGCGACGGCCGGCCCCCGAGACACCGCGCCGCCGGGCCCGCCGGGCGCGGGAGGAGGGCCCGTTGGGTCAGAGCGCTCCGGTCGAGGCCGCGCCACCGCGACCGCTGCCGGCCGGCAAGCCGGGGCCGCGCATCGTGATCGACGAGGTGCAGGTCAGCACGTTCGGCTTGGACGCCACCGTCGAGGTGCGGCTCGCCGCCGACGAGCGGCGGGCCACCGGGCGGGCCAACGGGCCGGCCGTCGACGCGTACGTGCTGCGCCTCTGCGCCGAGGCCGGTGCGTCCGCGGTCGACGATCTGCTGAGCACCGCCGAGCAGGTCGGTGACCGGGGCAAGTGCTTCGTCGAGCACGCGGCCGTGGTGCCGTTCGGCAGTTGCGAGGTCGCCGTCGTCGTGGTCCTGCTGGTCTGCGGCGGGTGGGTCGAGCAGCTGGCCGGCTCCGCGCTGGTGGCCGGCGACCCGCGCCAGGCTGTCGTACGTGCGACACTCAACGCCGTAAACCGCCGTTTGGAGGCATTACTCGCGTAACACGCGGCATCTTTCGCGCCGCGCGGGGCATCATTGATCGATGAAGCGTGCGCTGCTCGGAGCGGATGACATCTTCCCGGCCGACCGGGAAGCGCCGCCCTGGCCGGGGCGCTCGGAGATGCTCGACGGCTCACGCGTTTTCGTGCGCGACACGCCGGCCACGTCGCCCGGCGCCGAGCCCGCGCTCTACGTCCACGGCCTCGGCGGTTCGTCGACAAACTGGACCGACCTCGCCGGCCTGCTGTCCAGCCGGTTGGACGGGCAGGCGATCGACCTGCCCGGCTTCGGGCGCAGCGACCCGGCCCGCCGCTACACGGTCGCCGCCTTCGCCGACCGCGTCGTCCGCTGGATCGAGTACTCCGGTCGCGGCCCGGTGCACCTGTTCGGCAATTCGCTAGGTGGGGCGATCTCCGTGCGCGTGGCGGGCACCCGCCCCGACCTCGTGCGCTCGCTGACCCTCGTCTCGCCGGCCATGCCGTTTCTCGACCCGCGCCGCTCGAGCCAGAGCCGCGTGCTGCCGCTGCTCGCCATCCCGCGCGGCGAGCGGCTCGCCATGCGCTTCCTCTCCCGGATCACGCCGGAGGAGATGGCCCAGCAGGTCATCGCCACATGCTTCGCCGACCCCGAGCGGGTGAGCGAGCAGCGCCGCCAGGAGGCGGTCGCGGAGATCCGCATCCGGTTCGAGCTCGACCACTACATCCCGGCCTACCTCGGTTCGCTGCGTGGCCTCGTCTCCAGCTTCGTGCGCGCGTACCTGCCGGGTGCCGGCTCGCTGTGGCGCATCGCCGCCCAGATCACCGCGCCCACGCTGGTGATCGGCGGCCGCCAGGACCAGCTCGTCGACATCCGCGTGGCGCCGCAGGTGGCCCGCACGATCCCCGACAGCCGGCTGCTGATCCTCGACCAGGTGGGGCACGTGGCCCAGATGGAGGTGCCGCGGGTCGTGGCCCGCGCGGCGGTCGCACTGCTCGACGAGGTGCGCCAGCCCGCCGCCGCCCGCCCGCCGAAGCTGAGCCGGGCGGTGCGCCCGGCGCGGGTGGCGCCGGCGTGAGTCGCGCCCTCGGCGTGGTCTTGGGCCTCGTCGTGCTGGCGGGCGTCGCGCTGGTCGGGTTGGGGGTCTTTCCGGTCGACCTCTCGCCCGCCGCGCCGGTTCCGTCGCCGGCCCCCGAGACGCTGGCCGCGTCGCTGCCGCCGTCTCCGCCGGCACCTCCCTCGCCGTCTGTCTCACCCAGGCCGGCGCCGCCGGTGCTCCGGCTCTCCGGGCCGGTGCCGGGCAAGGGATCTGGCGGTTTCGAGTACGCCGCGACGGGTGGCCCGGTCCGCGGGCGCTCCGGCACGCTGATCCGGTACAGGGTGGCGGTGGAGCGCGGCGCGGGCGAAGACGTGGCGGAGTTCGGGGCGGCGGTCGACAGGGCGCTCGGCCACGCGCAGAGCTGGACCGCCGGCGGCGTGCGCATGCAGTGGGTGCCACGCGGCACGCCGTTCGACTTCACCGTGCACCTCGCCACCCGGGAGACCGCCGGGCGGCTGTGCGCGGCGGGCGGCGTCAACATCACGGTGCGCGGCCGGCCGTACACCTCATGCCGGGTCGGCGGCGCCGTGGTCGTCAACCTCGACCGGTGGCGCCTCTCCGTCGACGACTTCGTGGCCGCCGGGGTGCCGCTCGCCCTCTATCGCGACTACGTGGTCAACCACGAGGTCGGCCACCAGCTGGGGCACCGGCACGAGCTGTGCCCGGCGCGTGGGCGGCCGGCGCCCGTGATGATGCAGCAGACGCTTGGCCTCAAGGGGTGCACGGCCAACCCGTGGCCGTTCCTGAACGGTCACCGGTACGCCGGCCCGCTGAAGTGATCGGGTAAATCTAGACAATCCAGCGTGTCTCGGGGCGACTCAGCGCATAACGGCTGGCACGCTGAGTGGACCATGACGACGCGCGCACCTCGTGCCCCCGCTCCGCCTACCTCCGTGCCCCGGAGCCGGCGCGCGGAGGCCGCGTCCACGGCCGCGCGGCGGGCGGCCGAGGAGCGGATGTGGCACCGGCGGCGGCGCACCGCCCTCGCGGTGCTCTTCCTCGCCGGCACCGCGCTCGTGGTGGTCGACGCGGCTCGCTACCAGCCCCGGCCGGCGCCGGCTGCGGCACCGGCCCCCTCGCCGACCTCCGCGTCCCCATCGCCGTCGCCCTCTGTTTCGAGACCGCCGAGTGTCCGGCCGTCGATGAGCCGATCCCCGTCGCCGGTGGCCTCGCGACCCGTGGCGGCTGTCAGGTTTCCGGAGCGCGGACGGGGCTCGTTCACCGAGATCGCAACTCGCGGGCATGTGCTCGGCACGGCCGGCGTCCTGCGCCGCTTCCGGGTCGCCGTCGAGGACGGGACCGGGCAGGACGCCAGGACGTTCGCCGCGGAGGTGGACGCGATCCTCGGCGACCCGCGCAGCTGGGTGGCGCGCAGGCGCTTCCGCCTACAGCGGGTGCCGAAGGGCGCGCCCGCCGAGTTCACGGTCTACCTGGCCACGCCCGCCACCTCCGCGCGGATGTGCGCGGTAGGCGGCTTGGACACAGCGGGGTACACCTCGTGCCGCCTCCCCGGCCAGGTGATCATCAACCTCGCCCGCTGGCTGACCGCCGTGCCCGACTACGGCGCGCCGGTCACCACCTATCGGGCGTACGTCGTCAACCACGAGGTGGGACACCAGCTCGGCCGCGGCCACGAGGCGTGCCCGGCACCCGGCGCGCCCGCTCCGGTCATGCAGCAGCAGACGCTCGGGCTGAAGGGGTGCCTGGCCTACGCGTGGCCCTATCTGGCCGGTCGCAGCTACGAAGGCCCGGCTATTCCCTGATCCCGCCTTCTGGGCCGTGGGCCAGGTCATTGTTTCGCCGCGTCATCGGCGAGCAACAATGGTGCGGTTAGCGCTCTCACTCAGCCTTCCGGGGAGTTCACCGTGTCGCTGCCCCCGCTCGTCGAGCCCGCCGCCGAGCTGACCGTCGACGAGATCCGCCGCTACTCACGCCACCTGATCATCCCGGACGTCGCGATGGACGGGCAAAAGCGGCTGAAGAACGCGAAGGTGCTCTGTGTTGGCGCCGGTGGCCTCGGCTCGCCCGCGCTGATGTACCTCGCCGCGGCGGGCGTGGGCACGCTCGGCATCGTCGACTTCGACACCGTCGACGAGTCCAACCTGCAGCGGCAGATCATCCACGGCCAGTCAGACATCGGCCGCCCCAAGGCGGAGTCGGCGGCCGCGTCGGTGCGCGAGATCAACCCGTACGTGAACGTGGTCATCCACAACACGGCGCTCGACCGTGACAACGTGCGGGAGATCTTCTCCCAGTACGACCTGATCGTCGACGGCACCGACAACTTCGCCACCCGCTACATGGTCAACGATGCGGCCGTGCTGCTCGGCAAGCCGTACGTGTGGGGTTCGATCTACCGCTTCGACGGGCAGGCGTCGGTCTTCTGGTCCGAGCACGGCCCCTGCTACCGCTGCCTCTACCCGGAGCCCCCGCCGCCCGGCATGGTCCCCTCCTGCGCCGAGGGTGGCGTGCTCGGCGTGCTCTGCGCGTCGATCGGCTCCATCCAGGTCACCGAGGCGATCAAGGTGCTGACCGGTGTCGGCGAGCCGCTCGTGGGCGGCCTGATGGTCTACGACGCGCTGGAGATGTCCTACCGCAAGATCAAGGTCCGCAAGGACCCCAGCTGCGCGCTCTGCGGCGAAAACCCGACGGTCACCGACCTGCTCGAAGACTACGAAGACTTCTGCGGCGCGGTGTCGGTCGAGGCCCAGGAGGCGGCGATCGACTCCACGATCACGGCCCGCGAGCTCAAAGACTGGCAGGACTCCGGCAAGGACCTCTTCCTGGTCGACGTGCGCGAGCCCGCGGAGTACGAGATCGTGCGCATCCCCGGCGCCACGCTGATCCCGAAGGGCGACATCCTCTCCGGCGAGGCGCTGGCCCGCTTCCCGCAGGATCGGCAGATCGTGCTGCACTGCAAGTCGGGTGTCCGCTCGGCCGAGGCGCTGGCCGCGCTCAAGGCGGCGGGCTTCAAGGACGCGGTCCACATGCAGGGTGGCGTGCTCTCCTGGATCAAGCAGGTGGACCCCTCGCTGCCGGCCTACTGACCTGGTCTTTGGTCTGACCTACCGAGGCGTAACTAAGGGCCCGGCGGTAGGGTTTCGCGCGTGGTCGACATGGACGGTGCGATCGGGTTCGTGGTGGCCCACGGAGACGCCGTGGATCGTGCTCGTCTGTCCTATTTGCGCACCGGCGCCGCCCCGAGCGAAGACATCCTCGCCACGGCCGAGATCGGCCAGGCGCCCGACGGCGGCTGGCCGGCCACTTGGGGTGCCGAGGTGGCCTCGATCGACGCGACCTGCTTCCGGCTGGCCGAGCTCGACGACCTCGGCGCCCTGGGCCGCCCGGCCGCCCGCCGCGGCCTCGACTGGCTGGCCAGCCGCCAGCACAACAGCATGTGGGAGGAAGACGACTCGCTGGCCGGCGAGGCACCGCCCTGGGCCAAGCCCGGCGACCCGGAGGCCCGCCTCTACCTGACCGCGAACGCCGCTTTCTGGCTCAGCGTCTCCGACCTCGACGCGGGCTGGGGCGGCGGCCAGTACAGCGCATACCTCCGCCCCGCCGGCCAGGCGATCGCGGCACACATCGGCGCAGACGGCTCGTGGCGCACGTTCCTGGTCAGCGCCTGGCTGAGCGCGGCCGTGCTGCACCGGCTGGACATGTTCTACGAGTCGGCCCGCATCCAGATCATGCTCGGCGACCGGCTCGCCCAGATGAGCCCTGCCGACGTCGCCGCGATGGCGGCCACACTCTGCCGGGTGGGGGTGGCGGTGGACGACTGGCTGCTGACCGCCGCCCGGCGCCGGCTTGCCGAGACCCAGCGCAGCGACGGCGGCTGGCCCAGCGACGACGGCGCCGCCTTCGACGTCCACACCACCCTCGCCGCCATCCGCGCCACCCGCTGACGCCCGGTGGGGCTACCGCGATGCCCCGCCGTGGTCCAGACCCGATGCAGCTCAGCTTGAGTTGACCGTGCGGCACAAGATTCGTGATCTATGGAGCTTTCGGTGTTGAGGCCAGCGTTTGTACACAACGTGCTGGTCCGCCAAGGCGGCGCCGACCGAGCCTGGCGCCCCCCGATCGCGGGCAGTAACCACCGCGCCAGGTAACGGGGACCAGGTTCGCGATCTAGAACGGTTATGGCGTTATATCGACCCTAACCGTTCTAGATTCACACCTACGCCCCGAATCTGATTACGGTACGTTACCGGCGGCGGCGCGGCACCCGCACATTTCGACCATTTTGGGCATTGGTCCACCACAGTGTTGCTTGATCCGATAGGGATTGGGCGCTCCGGACCATCAGACGAGAGCGATCCCTAAGCCTGCGAGATGTCAACCGCGGGCGGAGCGAGGGGTCAGTCGCGGTCTTCGGGGTGGGGGTGTTGGTAGTCGAGCTTGTCGGGGGGCAGGGGCAGCTCGCGGTCGTCGCCGAACGGGGCGCCGGCACCCGCGCGGTCGCCGGTGATCTCGCGGACCGGTAGGCGGCCGTCGGGGCCGAGTGGGGGAGCGAGCGGCGGCGCCGGCGCGCGGTGCCAGTCGACGTTGTCGGGGAAGACCACCCGGCGGTGTGACTCCGGCACGGTCACCAGGGGTGCGGTCAGCGCCTCGGCGCCGTTGAGGGCCAGCGGGTCGGGGCGGGCCACGCCGCCGATGCCGGACTGCTCGCCGGCGATCTTCTCCTGCAGGCGGAGGATGCCGTGGAGCAGCGCCTCGGGGCGGGGTGGGCAGCCGGGCACGTACACATCGACGGGGATGATCTGGTCGACGCCCTTGGTGACCGAGTACGAGTCCCAGTACGGGCCGCCGCAGTTGGAGCAGGCGCCGAACGAGATGACGTACTTGGGCTCGGGCATCTGGTCGTAGAGGCGCTTGATCGCGGGCGCCATCTTGTCGGTCACGGTGCCGGAGACGACCATGAGGTCAGCCTGGCGCGGGCCGTGTGCGAACGGGATCACGCCGAGCCGGATGAAGTCGTGCCGGCCCATGCTGGTGGCGATGAACTCGATGGCACAGCAGGCCAGGCCGAAGTTGAAGACCCACAGCGAGTAGCGCCGGCCCCAGTTGAGCACGAACCGGATCGGCTCGCCGAGCACTCCTGGCAACTGCACGACACAAGTCAACCACAGCACCTTCGGCCGCAACCCCGCCGAACGGTGAGGCGTGTCAATCGCGCTCCCGGGCCAAGGCCGGGATTGACGCGGGGAGGGACTGTGCAGGTGTCGACGCCACCACGCCTCGACGGGGCACCGCCGGATGTGGGACGGGACATGAGCGAGATCGACTTCGATGACTTCTACCATGCCCATTTCCGGGCGCTCACGGTGCAGCTGTGCGCCTACACCGGCGATCTCGCCCAAGCACAGGACCTGGCCCAGGAGGCGTTCTGCCGGGCGTACGCGCGGTGGGCCAAAGTGGTCCAGTACGACGATCCGGTGGCCTGGGTGCGCCGGGTCGCGTGGAACCTCGCGGCCAGCCGGTGGCGCCGGATCCGCACCGCGCGGGCATACCTGCGGCGGCAGCGCGAGGAGCACGTGGCAGGTCCCGGCCCCGACCGCGTGATGTTGACGGCCGCGCTGGCCAAGCTGCCGGAAAACCAGCGGCGCGCGGTGGTGCTGCACCACCTGGCCGACATGACCGTGGCCGAGATCGCCCGTCAGGAGGGCGTGGCCGAAGGGACAGTCAAGTCCTGGCTGCACCGCGGCCGTAACACGCTGGCAGCCCTCCTGACCGAGGGCAACGAGCGGCCGGAGAGCAACCAGCAGCCGGAGGCGAGCCGTGACTGACCACCTTGACGACTTCTTCGCGGACTTCCGCGCCGGCCTGACGCCGGAGATCGAGCCCGCGGGGCCTAGAGCGGTGCGGGCCACCGTTCGCCGGCGCCGCCGGATCGCGGCCACCGCCGCGGTGGTCACGGCCGTGGTGCTCGTCGCCGCGCCGGTCGCCGGCTACGCCGCGCTCGACAACGATGGCGGCCCCGATCCCGCGCCGGGCGTGTCGAGCACGCCGACGCCCGAGGAGAGCACGACGCCCACCCCGCCTCCGTCCCCGTCCGCCTCCACGACCACGCCGCCCGCCGCCCCGGACGGCCGGATCAGCCGGGCCGACCTGCTCAAGGCCCGCGTCAACCTGCCCGGGTGGGCATCGGACGCGCCGTGCCCGGAGCGCAACGCGCGCCTGACCGCCGTCGGCGAGGAGGACGGTGACAATCTCCTGACCACGGTCAAGTACGGCGATGTCGATCGCGACGGCGCCCAGGAGACGGTGGCGATCGTCTCGTGCGTCTACATGCAGACCGGACAGACGCAGGTGGTGGCGTTCGATCGTGACGCGGCCGGCAAGATCGTGGTGCTCGGCCGCGTCGTGGCGACCGACCGGATCGTCGGCTACGGCACACCCGACAACATCGGCTGGATCGCGGGCATCGATCCGCGTCCCGACGGGACCGTCCGGGTGGAGGTGGGTGACCGCCAGCCCTGCTGCGGCTGGAAGGAAGAGTGGACCTCACGGGACAACCGGACGTATACCTGGCAGGACGGCCGCTTCCGGCAGACCGGCGGGCCGGTACGGTTCGCGCCCAATCCGCTCCTGACCGACCTTGTGGCCATCGCGCCCGAGGTCAAGCTGCTCGTCAACAACGACGGCAACCCGTACGGCACGATCAGCGTTACGGTGCGAAACCGGGGCTCGGTGACCGCGAAAGAGATCGTCTTGACCCTCTCGTTCGCCCGGTTCGAGGGTTACCGGATCGGGCCGGGCTGGGCTGCCTGCACCGACCTCGAACCCAAGTTGAACGAGCGGACCAGCTCATACAGCTGCACGCTGACCGAGCCACTGGCCGCGGGCGCGGACCGCACCCTGCGATTCGGTATCCAGGGAGCGGCGACCGGGCCGGTGAACGCGGAGGGGACCGTCACGGTGGAGCGCCACACCGACGAGGGCTACATCCCGGATCGGACGGGTGACGACAACACGGCCGAGTTCCTGATCAACTGATCGAGCCGTCCGCGGGGCGCTGCAGGTGGCCGAGAAAGTCCACCAGCAGCGCCTCGCGCATGTGTGGGGGTGCGGCGTTGAGCAGCGCGTTGACCGGCGCCATCCGCTCCGGCAGGCCGGTGCCGAAGCCGAGCGCGGCGAGCAGCTCGGGCAGCGGGCGGTCCAGCGAGATCTCCGGCAGCACCACGGGACCGGCCGCTCGTGCCGCCTCGGCCGCCGCGGCGAGATCCGGGCCGAACTCGGCCACCCGTGGCTCCACCGAGGCGGTGACGGTCAGGTGGATGCTGGCCGGCAGCTCGCCGTACGCGAACTGGGGCTGGGTGTGCCACCCCCGCGCGGCGAGCTCGTCCGCGAGCACGAACACGTCGAAGGCGTCGGCGGCGAAGCAGACCACAGTGGACGAGGGCGGCGCGACGAGGCGCAGTCCGTCCACAGCGGACACGGCGGCGGCCAGCTCGCGCACCGCCGCCAGCGTGCGGGACGCGAGCGCGAGGTAGCCGCTGTCGCCGATGTGGCGCAACACCGCGTACGCCGCGGCGATCGGGCCGCCCGAGCGGGTCGACGAGATCACCGGATTGACCATCGAGTAGCCGGGCCACCCCACGCTGGAAGAACGCGTAGGCGGTCGCGGCCGCCAGGAAGGCCACCGCCACATAGGCCGCGGCGCCCGCGCCGGTCCCGGCCGGCGCGGCGAAGATCGCCGCGAAAAGCACGGCCAGGGCAAAACCACCACCCAGCAGGTACGGGCGCCGACCGCCCCACCTGTCGGATATCCGTCCGGCGACCGGGTTGACGAGCACGTCCCATGCCTTGGGTACCAGCACGAGCAGCCCGGCCACCCCCGCGGCGACACCCATCGTGTCGGTGAGGTACGGAAAGTAACAGCAGCCCCGGCACCGTGCCGAAGGTGCCGGTGGCGACCGAACCCAACGCATAACCGACGTGCACCCTGCGTGGCAACGCGTCGCTCATGGCCGGGGATGTTAACCATCTGCCCACACGGGGCGGTAGATGGCTCTACGCTGCGGCGCGTGACTATTGGTGTCCCCGCGGCGACTCGCGTCGCCGCACCGCTCCGAGAGGAGGCGATGCGCGTGCCCGCCGGCGTAGCCGCAGGTCACCCGGCCACGGCCGAGGTCGGCCTGCGCATCCTCGCCGCGGGCGGCTCGGCGGCCGACGCCGCGGTGGCGGCGGTGCTCGCCACCACGACGAGCGAGAGCATCCTGACCGGGATCGGCGGGGGCGGCTTCGCCACGTACTACGACGCGTCGACACAGACCGTGACCTGCCTGGACTTCTTCTGCTCGGTGCCGGGGCTCGACGGGGACATCCACGCGGGGCCGATGGTGCCGATCGAGGTGTTCTTCGGCGGCGTACCCCAGACGTACTCCATCGGGGGTGCCAGCGTCGGCGTGCCCGGCGTACCGGCTGGCTGCGGCGAGGTGCACCGCCGCTGGGGCCGCCTGCCGTGGCAGCGGGTGGTGGAACCGGCGATCACGCTGGCCAGCAGCGGGGTCGTGCTGCCCGCCGCGCAGGCCCGCACGCTCGTCTCGGTCGCACCCGCGCTGCTGCCCGGCGAGGGCGCCGCCATCTACGCACCAAAGGGTGAGCTGCTCCAGGGCGGCGAGCTGCTCCACCACCCCGGCCTGGACGGCGCGCTCGGCATCCTCGCCGAAGAGGGGCCGGCGACGTTCTACACCGGCCGGCTAGGGCGGGTGATGGTCGACACCGTGCGGGCGGCGGGGGGCGCGCTCGGACCCGCCGACCTGGCCGCCTACCGGGTGCTCGAGCTGGAGGTGGGGCACGCGCTGATCGGCGGCTCGCACGTGTACGCCCGGCACGACCTCAACGGCACCATCGACACGCTCGCCGCGCTCCCGGCCGAGCTGAGCGCGATGTCGCGCCCGTCCCGCGCGGTGGCGGTGGCCGACGCGTTGCGTACCCGGGGCCGCCAGCGGCTCGGTGACACGACGAACATCTCGGTCGTCGACCGCGAGGGCGACGCTTGCGTGATCACCACGACCCTCGGCATCGGCGCCGGCGTGTGGCTGCCCGGCCTGGGCATCAACCTCAACTCCATGCTCGGCGAGGGCGAGCTGATCACGCCAGACCTTGAGCCCGGGCGCCGCATGCAGTCGATGATGTGCCCGCTCGTGGTGGTCGACGACAAGGGCGACCTGGTGGCCGCCGCCGGCTCCGCGGGCGCCTCGCGCATCCGTACGGCACTCGTCGACACCCTGCTCGGCGTGCTCGTCGACGGCCTCGACATGCCGTCCGCGATCGCCCGCCCGCGCTTCCACGTGGTGGACAACACCGTGCACGCCGAGCTCGGCTACCCGGAAGACGAGCTGGCCGCGCTCGAGTCGGCCGGCTACGAGGTAAACCGCTGGCCCGACATGAACCACTACTTCGGCGGCGTGAGCGCGGTAGGCGTGGCCGGCGCCGCCGGCGACCCCCGCCGTGGTGGCGTCGGCGCGACAGCCTAGGGCTTGCACCGCGGACCCGGCAGCGGAGGCCGGGGATTTCGGCTCGCCCTGGCGAGCCGCCGGCCGCAGCGGTCTCCGGCGGGAGCGGCGGTCCGCAGCTGACACGGACCCGGGAAAGCTTCTTCTTCTACTCGGGTGACCAGGCGGCTTTCTTCATGTCGACGCGGCCGTTGCGCATCGGGGTGGCCTCGCCGATAAGGCGGGCCATCGCCTCAAGCTCGTGGCCGGGCACCACGCGGCCGGAGTTGTTGACGACGCGGTGCCAGGGGACGGGGCCGCCGTATCGGGCCATGATCGAGCCGACCAGCCGGGCGGAGGTGCGGCCGGAGCGGTCGGCGAGGTAGTCGGCGATCGCCCCGTACGACATCACCCGCCCCGGTGGTATGCGCTCGACGAGGGCCAGTACCTCCTCGACGTACTCCTCCGGGGTCACGGCCACACAGCCTATGCAGAATGGTTGGGTGCGCGAAGCAGTCACCTCAGCACGGCGGGTCGTCGTCAAGATCGGCTCGTCGTCGCTGACCACGGCCACGGGAGGGCTCGACACCGCGCGTGTCGACGCCCTCGCCGACGTGCTCGCCGGGCTCTGCGCCGAGGGCCGCGAGGTGGTGCTCGTGTCGTCGGGTGCCATCGCCGCCGGCCTCTCGCCGCTCGCCATCCCGCGGCGACCGCGAGACCTGGCGACCCAGCAGGCGGCGGCCAGCGTGGGGCAGGGGCTGCTGATCGGGCGATACGCGGCGAGCTTCGACCGCCACGGCCTGATCGTCGGCCAGGTGCTGCTGACCGTCGACGACGTGACGCGCCGCGCGCACTACCGCAACGCGTACCGCACGCTGCGCAAGCTCCTCGACCTGCGGGCCGTCCCGATCGTCAACGAAAACGACACGGTCGCCACCGAGGAGATCCGCTTCGGCGACAACGACAGGCTCGCCGCGCTCGTGGCCGCGCTGGTGCACGCCGACCTGCTCGTCCTCCTGACGGACGTCGACGCGCTCTACAGCGGCGATCCGGCACGGCCGGACACCCGGAAGATCAGCGACGTGCGCGGCGAGGGCGACCTCGACGGCATCACGCTCGGGCGGGCCGGCAAGGCGGGCGTGGGCACCGGCGGCATGGTCACCAAGGTCGAGGCGGCGCGCATCGCCACCGGCTTCGGCATCCCGGTCGTGCTGACCGCCACCCCCCTCGCCCCCGCGGCACTCGCCGGTGACGAGGTGGGCACGCTCTTCCATCCGGTACGCCAGCGGCCGACCGCACGCCTCTTCTGGCTGGCCCACGCCACCTCGCCGCGCGGGCGGCTGCACCTCGACCCGGGCGCGGTGCAGGCGGTGGTGGCCCGGCGCAAGTCGCTGCTGCCCGCCGGCATCACCGCTGTCGACGGCGCGTTCACCGCGGGCGACCCGGTCGACCTCGTCGACTCGTCGGGCGCGCCGGTCGCCCGGGGACTCGTCAACTACGACGCGGTCGAGCTCCCGTCGTTGCTCGGCCGCTCCACTGTGGAGCTCGCCGCGGCCCTCGGCCCGGCTTACGAACGTGAAGTCGTGCACCGCGACGACCTTGTCCTGCTGTAAGAGAGTGAGATGTCGATGAGCGTCAACGAGCAGGCACTGCGGGCCCGCGAGGCGGCCACCGCGCTGGGCACGGCCACCCGCGCCACCAAAGACGCGGCGCTGCTGGCGATGGCCGACGCGCTGCTCGCCCGTACCCCGGAGATCCTGAGCGGAAATGCCGCGGACGTGGCGGCGGCGCGCGAAGGTGGCCTGACCGCGGCAATGATCGACCGTCTTTCCCTCACCGAGGGACGGGTGGCAGCGATGGCCGACGCGCTGCGCCACATGGCCGCGCTGCCCGACCCGGTCGGCGAGGTCGTGCGCGGCTCGACCCTCCCCAACGGCTTGGAGCTGCGGCAGATCCGCGTGCCGTTCGGCGTGGTGGGCATCGTCTACGAGGGCCGCCCCAACGTGACCGTCGACGCGGCCGGCATCTGCCTCAAGTCGGGCAACGCCGCGCTCCTCCGCGGCTCGTCGTCGGCCGCCCGCTCCAACGCCGCGCTCACCGCGGTCCTGCGCGACGCCGTCGAGGCCACCGGCCTCCCCGCCGACGCCGTGCAGCTGCTCGACGCCACCACCCGCGACTCGGTCAAGGAGCTGATGCGCGCGCGGGGCCTTGTCGACGTCCTCATCCCGCGCGGCGGCGCATCCTTGATCAAGGCCGTGGTCGAGGAGTCGACGGTCCCGGTCATCGAGACCGGCGTCGGCAACTGCCACGTCTACGTCGACGCGGCCGCCGATCTCGACAAGGCGCTTGCCGTGGTCATGAACAGCAAGACACAGCGACTGTCCACATGCAACACGGCCGAGTCGCTTCTGGTGCACGCTTCGGTCGCGGACGCGTTCCTGCCGCGCATGCTGGCGGCTTTCGCTTCGGCTGGTGTCACTGTCCACGGTGACGCTCGGGTGGTGGGGTTTTCGGACGCGGTGGTCCCCGCGACCGAGGAGGACTTCGCGGCGGAGTACCTGTCCGCGGACATCTCGGCCGCCGTCGTCGACTCGCTGCAGGAGGCGGTGCGGCACATCCGCCGCTACGGCACCCAGCACACCGAGGCCATCGTGACGGAGTCGGTGGCGGCGGCCCGCGAGTTCGTGTCGCATGTGGACGCGGCGGCCGTGATGGTAAACGCGTCGACGCGGTTTACGGACGGGGGAGAGTTCGGCTTCGGGGCGGAGATCGGCATTTCCACGCAGAAGCTCCACGCCCGCGGCCCGATGGGCCTGCCCGAGCTGACGTCCACGAAGTACGTCGTCACGGGCGAAGGCCACCTGAGGGTGTAGGTCAGCTCTCCAGCGCCTTCCGGCGTTCTTCGACCTCCTTCTCCAGGGCCTCGGCCCGCTCGGTGTGGCCAAGGTCGCGCAGGACGAGGGCTAGGTTCAACGCCGAGATGAAGGTGTCGGGGTGGTCGGGGCTGAGGATACTGAGGCGGGCGAATGTTTCTTCGCTCAGCGCTCGGGCCTCCTCGGTCCTGCCAAGATCCCGCAAGGTGAGGGCGAGGTTGTTGGCCGTTACGAGCGTTTCGGGGTGGTCCGGCCCGAGGACGTGGCGGAGGTGGGTCAGCGTCGCTTCATCGAGTGCTCGGGCCCGCTCGTACTCCCTGAGGCCTCGGAAGACCAGGCCGAGGATCTGCGCCGACCTGAGCGTGTTCGGGTGGTTTTCGCCAAGCACCCGTTGCCGGCGGGTGAGAATGTCCTCGGCCAGGGCTCGTGCCTCTTCGAGCTCGCCAAGGTGCCACAGGTCTATGGCGAGGCCGTTGGCGGCGGTCAAGGTACTGGGATGGTCCTCGTCGAAGGTCTGGCGACGACGGGCGAGGTTGTCCTCGTCGAGGGCGCGTGCCTTCTCATACTCTCCCAAAGCGCGGAGGTTGTCCGCGAGATTGTTTGCCACGCCCAGGGTCTGGCCGTCGTCTTCCCCGAGGACCCGGCGACAGCGGGCCAGGGTTTCTTCGTTGAGGGCCCGGGCCTTCGCGTACTGCCCGGCGTACTGGTGTGCCATGGCAGCCGCCGCGGCCACCATCAGAGTGTCTCTGTGGTCTTCGCCCAGGCGGGCCGCCCAGCGCTGGTGCACGTGCGTGGCTCGCGGGAGCGCCGTGCCGTAGTCGCCGCGCATGAGCAGATACCACAGCCCGTTCAGCGCGGTCTCCCGCAGTTCGGGGCCGGCCTCGGCGGGTTCGAGGGCGAGCACGTGCGGCAGGAGCACCGCCCAGGCGGGCCAGGATTTCGGGTCGTTGCTGTCGCCGGCTGGTCGGGCGTTGGCGAGCAGGCGCTCGACCCGTTGGCGGTCGCGGTCGCGATCCTCGGCGATGCGCCGCTCCCGGAGCACCGCCTGTGTGAGCCGGTGCAGTTGGATCGTCTCCTCGGTCAGGCGGACAAGCCCGAGGCGGGCGAGCCGTCCGAGCGTGCGATGAAACGCCATCGGCGCTGCCGCGACCGCCGCGAGCTGGCCGCCCAGGACGTCTGCGGGTGCCGCCTCGAACCAGGCGAGCGGGATCGGCTCCGGCGCCAGATGGGCGCACATGTGCAGCAGCTCCACCGCGGCCGGTTCGCCGTCCGACAAGCGGCGCACCGCGAGGTCGACGGTCGCGGCGAGCGAGATGGGATAGCCGTGCGCCTGGCCTTCCGCCATGAGGTCACGCGCGTGGGCCTTGAGCTCGGCCAGGTAGCCGGCCACCGGGATGCGGGTCTCCTCCATCAGCCCCGCCGCCTGGGCGAGCGCCAGCGGCAGGTCGCCGAGCGCCTCGGCGAGCATGTCCGCGTCCGCATCCCGTATCGGCGGGAGGTACTGGCGGACCAGCTCTATCGACTCGGCCCTGGTGAAGACGTCCACCTCCACCGGGACGGCGACGGCGGCGAAGGCCCCACTCCGCGAGGTGATCACCGTGTGACCGGTCCGCGCCGGGAGCCAGCGCTTGAGATCAGCCGCGGACTCGGCGTTGTCGAAGACGAGCAGCCAGCGTGACATCCCGCGCAGGCGGTCCATCACCGCGGCTGTCGCGGCCGCGTCGGCGGTGCCCTCCTTGACCCAGCCCGCGCGCAAGCCGAGCGTCGCGAACTGTTCGCCGATCAGCTCGGCCCGCTCGGCGTCGACCCACCACACGAGGTCGTAGTCGCCGGCGAAGAGGTGGGCGTACTCGATCGCGAGCTGGGTCTTGCCCACGCCGCCCATGCCGTACAGCGCCTGCACCACCGCCCGTTCGCCGCTGGTCAGGCGCTCGCGCAGCGCGGCCAGCAACGCCCGCCGGCCGGTGAAGGCGCGCAGCCTCGGCGGCACGTTCCACACCGCGGGGAGTGAGCCGGGCACACGGACGCCATCCGGCGGCGCCGGCTCCGCGCCCGGGAACAGGGCGGGCTCCGACGGGCGCGTGGGCCCGCGCAGGGCGCGCCGCACGCGGGCGCGGGCGTGCGCCTCCTCGACGCCGAAGAGGTCCACCCAGATCAGGGGCCGCAGGATCGGTGGCGGCTCGACCTCCTCGACCCGCAGTGGCAAGAGCCGCTGGCGGGCGGCCACCGCCGCCGCCCACTCCTCGGTGGTGTAGCGGGAGCGCTCGAAGTAGGCCTTCGAATACAGGGCGACCACCCGCGAGGCGCGGGCCAGCGCGTCGTTCATGTTGAGCACGAAGTTGGAGCCGGCCGCCCAGTCCCACGCGTCCAGCTCGACGGACAAGCCGGCGGCCTCCACCTGAGAAGCCACCCACTCGGCCCACGGCCGGTCCGGGCCGGCGTAGCTGACGAAGATGTCGACCGACATGCGAGCACCTTGCCACCGAACCTCCCCGCGGTGGAGTCGGCTGGGTGACAGCTACCCGGCCTCTGAGGTGGCTTCCGCGATCAGGGACTCGATCTCGGCCTCGAACAGGAGGCCGGGGTCGAATCCCATGGGGCCGAAGTGCCCCGCCACCTCCAGGCTGACCACGCCGTGCATGCGCGTCCAGCCACTCACGCCGAGCCGCAGCACCGGCCCCGACCAGGGATGGTCCGGGTTGCGGTCGGCCAGGCCGGCCGCCAGCTGACCGTCGAGGGTCGGCGCCCGCGACGGTGGTGAGAGCGCCGCGATCGGCTCCAGGAAGGCGCCCAGCGTGCGGGTCGCCGCCCCGATCGTGTGTGCCGGCGCCGCGTATCCCGGGACCGGCGTGCCGAAGAGCAGCAGGTATCGGTGGGGCTGCGCGAGCGCCCACTCCCGAAAGGCGCGCGCGAGCACCCGGATCCGGTCGGCCGGCTCGGCGTCCGCCGCGGCTTCGCTCGCCGCCTCCACCGCGTCCGCCAGGGCGTGGTATCCGTCGCTGATCAGCTCGGTGAGCAGCTCGTCGCGCCCCGCGAAGTACCGGTACAGGGCCGGCCCGGACATCCCGAGCTCCTTGCCGATCGCGTTGAGCGAGAGCGACTGCGGCCCGGCGGCGGCGATCTGCCGGAGGGCCGCCGCCTTCGCCTCCTCGCGGGTCTGCGCCCGAAGTCTTTCCCGGCGGGTTGCGGTTTCCATGCGTGACAGTCTAACCTGAGTTAGAGCTTCTAACTACAGCAACATCTTCTAAGCAAGCGGAGAGGATCTAACGATGAAGACGACTCAGGTGGTCATGCCCCACGCCGGCGGTCCCGATGTCCTGCGGTTCGAGGAGCGCGAGCTGCCCGATGCCGGCCCGGGCCAGGTGCGGCTCAAGGTGGAGGCGACCGGCGTCGCGTTCGCCGAGGTGCAGATGCTGCGCGGGCGCTACTACGCCCAGCCGAAGTTTCCGTTCGTCCCCGGCTACGACCTGGTGGGGCGGGTCGAGGCGACCGGGCCGGGCGTCTCGGTCAGTGGTCGCGTGGCCGCCATGACCCGCACCGGGGCCTGGTCGGAGCGGGTGGTGATCCCGGCCGAGCACCTCGTGCCCGTTCCCGAGGATCTGGATGCCGGTGAGGTGGTCGCGCTGATCACAAACGGCGTCACCGCCTACCAGATGATCCATCGCGTGGCGAAGGTGGCCGCCGGCCAGACGGTGGTGGTGCACGGCGCGGCCGGCGGGGTTGGCACGCTGCTGGTGCGGCTGGCGCTGCGGGCCGGCGCACGCGTGATCGGCACGGCCTCGCCGGGCAAGCACGACAAGGTCCGCGCGATGGGCGCGACCCCGGTCGACTACCGCGATCCGCAGCTCGTCGAGCGCGTGCGCGAGATCGCGCCGGGCGGGGTGGCCGCGGTCTTCGACCACGCCGCGGGCGCCGGCCTCGAGCGGTCGTGGCGCATGCTCGGCCGCGGCGGCACCCTGATCGTCTACGGCAACGCGGCCACCGTCGACGACAAGGGCTGGCGGCTCGCGCCGTTCGTGAGCACGTTCGGCAAGTTTGCCTGGTGGTCGATCCCGCCCAACGGCGGCCGGCGGTGCCGGTTCTACTCGATCAACCACAAGAACCACTTCGACGAGGACCTCGCGACGGTCATCGACCTGCTGCGCACCGGCGAGCTCCGGCCGCAGGTGGCCACGCGGCTGCCACTGGCCGAGGCACCCGAGGCGCTGCGGATGCTCGACGACCGCGCGGTGGTCGGCAAGATCGTTCTAGAACCGTAGGGCCTGTTTCATGAGGCTCGACCGACCCTTATGAAAAGGGCCCTACAACGACCTTGATATCCCCGTCCCGGGGGGCGTACGCCTCGGCGTATCCGTCCACCGGGACGCGGCGCGTGATCAGGTCGGCCAGCCACGCCCGGTCGGCTTTGCCCAGCGCCTCGGCGGCGGTGTTCCAGTGGCGGCGGTTGGCGTTGACCGAGCCGAAGACCACGTTGTTTTCCAGGACGACCGCCCGGTTGAGCGCGCCGGCGTCGACGCCCACCTGCTCGCCGGCCGCCGACACGCCGGTCAGGCAGACCACGCCGTCCCGGCCGACCTTGTCGATCACCTGGACCACCACCGGTGGCGCCCCGGTGCACTCGACGACGATGTCCGGCTCGAAGTCGAGGTCGGCGACCTGCCCGGTGTAGTACGTCGCGCCGAGCCGGTCCGCGAGCGCGGGCTTCGGCCCGTCGGTGGCCCGGTCGAGGATGTGCGGCGTCAGCCCGCGCTGGGCGCCGAGCAGGGCGGCGAGCAGGCCGATCGGCCCGGCGCCGGTGACCAGCACGGTCTGCGGCTCCCAGTGCGCCCGGGCGCCGACCGCCGCGATGTGTTCCCACGCCTTGGCGACGACGCTCGTCGGCTCGAGGAGCACGCCGACCTCGGCGAGCGCCGGGTCGAGCGGCACGGCGAACTCCGGCTCCACCCGCCACCGCTCGCGCGCGAACCCGTGCCGCGCCTTGATGCCGCACTCGGTGTACCGGCCGTTGCGGCACATGTCCCACTCGCCGACGGCGCAGTTGGGGCAGGGCACCGGGTCGGGGTGGCGCACGATGCCGGCGACGAGGTCGCCCGCCTTGAAGGTGCCCGTCGGGTCCTCCAGCACCCGCCCCAGCGACTCGTGCCCGAGGATCAGGTGCTCCTCGCCGGGCGGTGCCTCGCCGTAGTCGGCGGCGATGATCTCCCGGTCGGTGCCGCACACGCCCACGGCCAGGGCTTCGACGAGTACCGGGCCTTCCTCCTCGGGCGGCTCGGGCGCGTCGTCGACGAGGCGCAGCGAGTCTTTGGTGCCCGGCGTGATCGTGAGTGCCCGCATGCGGCTCATTCTCGGCCCCTCTTGCGTACGGCGCAGGAGGGCGGGATAGTTGACGGAGTCAAAGGATTGTTTGAGGTGGGCAATGAGCGAGCGGGTCGCGGAGGTGCGGGCGTTCAACCGCTTCTACACGGGGGTGATCGGCGTGCTCCAGGAAGGACTTCTCAGCACGCCATACACCTTGAGCGAGGCACGCGTGCTCTACGAGCTCGCGCACGGCGACGCCGTCGAGGTGGTCGACCTGCGCCGCGTGCTCGGCCTCGACGCCGGCTACCTGAGCCGCATCCTGGCCCGCTTCGAGGCTGACGGCCTGGTGCGGCGCTCGCGCTCGGCGGTCGACGCGCGGCGCCAGGTGATCGAGCTGACCGACGCCGGTCGCGCGGTCGACGACGACCTGGAGGTCCGCAGCAACACCCAGATCGCCGAGCTGATCAGCGGCCTCGGCGAGGCCGACCAGCGCCGCCTGCTCGGCGCGATGAGCACCATCCGCGAGCTGCTCGGCGAGCACCCGCCGGTGGGCATGGTGGTGCTCCGCCCGCCAGCACCCGGCGACCTCGGCTGGGTGGTGCAGCGGCACGGCGCGATCTACGCGCAGGAGTTCGGGTGGGACGAGACGTTCGAGGCGCTGGTGGCGAAGGTCGTCGCCGACTACGCGGCCGACCACGACCCGAGGCGCGAGGCGGCGTGGATCGCCGAGGTCGACGGCGCGCCGGTGGGCTGCGTGCTCTGCGTGCGCCGCGATGACACCACCGCCCAGCTCCGCCTGCTGCTCGTCGAGCCGAGCGCGCGCGGCCTCGGCGTGGGCAGCCGGCTGGTCGAGGAGTGCATCCGCTTCGCCCGCCGGGCCGGATACCAGCGGATCATGCTGTGGACGTACGACCGGACCGTCGACGCGCACCGCATCTACAGGCGCCTGGGCTTCGCCCTCGAGGAGGAGACCAAGGCCCGCGCCTTCGGCCACGACATGGTCGAAGAGATCTGGTCCCGGGAGTTGTAGCCATGGATCTGCTGGTTCTTGTCGCGTTCATCGTCGCGCTGTCGGTGGCGTCGGCGCTCGGCTGGACGGTCGACAGCCGCGACGGCGCCGACTGGGCGGCCACGAGCGGCGGCTTCAGAGCACGTCCCCGGTGTGCCGGCCGGCGCCCCAGGCCGGCTCGATCTCGGTAGCCGGGCGGTCATCGGGCCGGGATATGTCGATGACGGGCCGCGAAGGTGTGGGCGTCATCTGCCTATCCTTACGCCGTGACGTTCCTGGTGGTGGGCGAGAGCCTTGTAGACCTGATCAGTCGTGGGGGCTCGTGGAGCTTTGCCGCCACGCCCGGTGGGAGCCCGCTCAACGTGGCGGTCGGGCTGGCCGCCGAGGGGCACGAGGTGCGGTTCGCCAGCGAGGTGGGCACCGACCTGTTCGGCGGGCTGCTCCGCGCCCACCTGGAGGCGTACGGGGTGGCGCCCGACGAGCTCACCGACACGCCGGCCACCAGCGTGGCGTTCGCGCGGATCGACAAGGCGGGCGCGGCCACCTACGACTTCCGCTTCGCCTGGGCGTACGGGGGCAAGCCCGACCTGGCCGGCATCGACTGCGTACACACCGGCTCCCTGGCCACCGCTGTCGCTCCCGGCGACGCCGCTGTCCTGGGGGTGGTCGAGGCCGCGAAGCGGGCCGGCGCGCTCGTGTCCTACGACCCCAACATCCGCCCGGCGCTCGTCGGCGAGCGGGCCGGCGCCCTCGCCCGGGTCGAGGAGATGGTGCGGGCGGCCGACGTGGTCAAGGTGAGCGACGAAGACCTGCGCTGGCTGTGCCCCGGTGAGCCAGATGTCGCCGTGGCCGGCCGGTGGGCGTCGCTCGGCCCCCGCCTGGTGGTGGTGACGCGCGGCGGGCAGGGCGCGGTGGCCGTACACGATGGGCTCGTCACGGTCTGCGCGGCCCCGCCCGTCACGGTGGCCGACACGGTAGGCGCGGGCGACGCGTTCACCACCGGGCTGCTTTCCCACCTCGGCGGCGACCTGTCGGTGGAGTCGGTCACCCGCGCGATGCGCTACGCCAGCGCGACCGCCGCGGCCGTCTGCGCCCGCCCCGGCGCCCTGCCGCCACCGTCCGCCGAAGTGGAGTCCCTGCTCCCGGCCGCCGTGATCGTCACGAAGGGCTAGCCCCCAGCTGCGCCATCAGGCCGGCCATGTCGACCACGCCCCAGTGCTCGCAACACTTGCCGTCGCGGAAGCGCGTCACGTCGGCCACGGCCACGCTCGCCCGCCGGCCGGTGGCGGGCATGCCGGCGAACTCGCCCCGGTGCGTGCCGGTGAACCGCAGCGCCGCCGCGACGGTGTCGCCCTCCGCGACCTCCCGCTCGATCTCGATTTCAAGATCTGGGAACGCGGCCAGCACCTGCCCGATGAGCTGCTTGGCGCCCTCCCGGTCGGGCGGTATCCCCGGCGTCGGATTGTGCTCGACGAAGTCGTCGGTCAGCAGTTCGTCGATCGCGCCGACGTTGCGCCGCCGGAAGACCTCGTCGTAGAAGTGTTCGTTGATCTTCTTGAGCTCGTCAACGGTCATCGTTTGCCCCCAACCGTCCAGGTGCCGTGTGGCGCCCTCCCCAGGCCAGTATCAGCCCAGGTCAGGGGCGGGAGAGCAGGAAACCCCGGTTTCCGCACACGCCGCGGGCCGGTGCCTGGCCCTAAGATTCCCTGCATGACGCCGGACGAGGTCGGTGCGCGGCTTGTCGAGGTGCTCGGGCCCGCGCCCGAGGTCGCCGCGTCCATCTCGGGTGGCGAGTCCTACGCGCGGGCGACCGTAGACGTGCCCCCGGGATCGTGGGCGGCGGCCCTGGTCGCCGCGCGCGACGACGCGGCGCTGGCCTTCGACTTCTTCGACTGGCTCTCCGCGGTCGACGAGCTCGACGAGGGCTTCTCGGTCGTCGCCCACCTCTGGTCCACAAGCTTGCGGCACGGTCTGCTCGTGCGCACCCGCGTGCCCCGCGACACGCCCGCCGTCGGGTCGGTCGTGGCCGTCTATCCCGGCGCGGCCTGGCACGAGCGGGAGACGCACGAGATGTTCGGCATCGACTTCCCGGGCCACGGCGAGCTGCGGCCCTTGCTGCTGGCGCCGGAGTTCGAGGGGCATCCGCTGCGCAAGGAGTTCGTGCTCGCGTCGCGGGTGGCCAAGCCCTGGCCGGGCGCGAAGGAGCCGGGCGAGTCCGGCCACGGCGGCGGCAAGCGCGCCCCGATGCGCCCGCCGGGCGTCCCCGCCCCGGGCGAATGGGGGCCCGCCTGATGCCGCTCTGGCTGGAGCTGATCATCCGGGTCGCCGGCGTGGTCATCGCCTTCCTCACCCTGCCGCTGCTCGTCGGCCAGGCCGAGCACAAGGTGATGGCACACATGCAGGGGCGGCTCGGCCCCATGTACGCCGGCGCTTTCCACGGCTGGGCTCAGCTGATCGCCGACGGCGTCAAGTTCGTGCAGAAGGAGGACGTCACACCGAGCGCCGCCGACCGGCAGGTCTTCCGTCTCGCGCCGATCGTCGCGCTCGTGCCGTACCTCCTCGCGCTCCTCGTCATCCCGCTCGGCCCGGGCGACCTGGTCGGTGAGCCGCTCGACATCGGGCTGTTCTTCGTGCTCGCGGTGGTGGGTGTCGGCGTGGTGGCGGTGCTGATGTCCGGTTGGGCGTCGGCCAACAAGTACAGCCTGCTCGGTGGCCTCCGCGCGGCCGCTCAGCTGCTGGGCTACGAGCTGCCGCTGGTGCTCGCCGCCGCCAGCGTGGCCATGGCGGCGGGCACGCTCTCGCTGCCCGGCATCGTCTCCGCGTGGGAGCCGTGGTGGCTGCTGTGGCAGGCGCCCGCAATGGTGGTCTTCTTCGTCGCCGGCGTGGCCGAGATCCGGCGGCCGCCGTTCGACATGCCGATCGCCGACTCCGAGCTCGTCTTCGGATACATGACCGAGTACACCGGCCTCCGCTTCGCGTTCTTCCTCCTCGCCGAGTACGTGGGCATCGTGGTCATCGCCGCGCTCACCACCGTGCTCTTCCTGGGCGGGTGGCAGGGCCCGTTCGGCGACGACTACCTGGGCTGGCTGTGGACGCTCGTCAAGGTCTTCGCGGTGTCCTTTGTGATCATCTGGCTCCGCGTGTCGTACCCCCGCCTGCGCGAAGACCAGCTCCAACGCCTGTGCTGGCTGGTGCTCGTGCCGCTGGCGCTCGCACAGCTGGTGCTGACCGCGGCGGTGAAGGTAGTCATGTAAGCTGCGCCACCGTGGTCGATGTGGACATCGCGACACGCAGCTTCGTAACAGACGTGTGGAATGGCAGCCGCGAGGAAACGGCGTACGACCTGGTCGCCTCCGACTGCCCCGGGCTCGGCGAGAGCGGCCCGGACGGCGTGCTGGCCTGGCACCGCGACCGCCGGGCGGCTTTTCCCGACCTACGCTACAAGATCGTCGATCTGCTTGTGGAGGGCGAGCGCGCGGCCATCCACTGGCGCGCGGCCGGCACTCAGACCGGCCAGTTCGGCCCGGTGCCACCCACCGGCCAGGTGGTCAGCTACTCGGGCGCGACGTTCCTCCGCTTCGACGGCGACGGCAAGATCAGCGACGTGTGGAGCGTCAACGAGCTCTTCCAGGTGCTCCAGCAGTTGGGCGTCGAGTTCATCCCGCCGGACGGCACCGCCGCCGAGCCAGCCAGCTGATCTGCACGCATCGCCGGAGATAGATCTGAGCTACCGCGACGTCCGTCGTGGTCCAGACCGTCGCTCCCGCGGCCTCACCCTTCGCTTTTGGTTGCGGTCAGCCCGTCACCCGCATGATCGTTCGCCCGAAATCGGCACTCTTGTCGGCGTGTCTTACGGCTAGCGGGCGAACGATCACTCGTGCCGGCACCCCCTAGATTCCGAATCTTGTGCCGCGCGCGGGTGGGGCTTGGTGCGCGGAGGGAAATCCCTTGGAAACTCCATGGGTCAACTCAAGGCGAGCGGCATCGAACGAAGCAGAGCGTCGTGGTGCTCGCGCCCCAGCGGCTGACGGGGCAGGATATGCGGCATGGGCGTGCCTGGCGAGGGGCTGGCGAAGGGGCTGGCCGTCACCCTCAAGACGATGACCCGCCGGTCGCACACGCAGCAGTACCCGGATGTGGCGCCCGAGCTCCCGCCGCGCTCGCGTGGCGTGATCGCGCTGCTGGAGGAAAACTGCACGGTCTGCATGCTGTGCGCCCGCGAGTGCCCCGACTGGTGCATCTACATCGACTCGCACAAGGAAGAGGTGGTCGTGCCCGGCGCGGCCAGGGCCCGCCAGCGCAACGTGCTCGACCGCTTCGACATCGACTTCTCGCTGTGTATGTACTGCGGGATCTGCATCGAGGCGTGTCCCTTCGACGCGCTCTACTGGACGCCCGAGTTCGAATACGCCGAGTACGACATCCGCGACCTCCTGCACGGCAAGGAGCGGCTCGGGGAGTGGATGGCCACGGTGCCGCCCCCGGCCGTCCACGACCCCAACGGCGAGCCGAGCAAGGAAGAGAGCACCGCGGCCAAGAAGGCTGAGACGTGACCGCGGCCGACGTGCTGCTGCTGGGGCTGGGGGCCGTGGCGGTGGGCTCCGCCCTGCTCGTCGTCACCACCAAGCACCTCGTGCGCGCCGGCCTCTACCTCGTGGTCTGCCTCGGCGCGATGGCCGGCCTCTACCTGGTGCTCACCGCAGAGCTCGTGGCGTGGGTGCAGGTGCTGATCTACGTGGGCGCGGTCGTGGTGCTGCTGCTCTTCGCGGTGATGCTGACCCGCGCGCCAATCGGCGCCTCCGACGACCTCGACCGCCCGGGGTGGCCGGCGGTGCTGGTGGGCGGCGGCGCGGGGCTGGGGCTGGCCGCGTTGCTGATCGACGCCTTCCGGTGGACCACAGTGGACCTTCCCGAGGCCGGCACGGCGGAGCGCCTCGGCAGCGAGATCTTCGGCTCCTGGGTGCTGCCGTTCGAGGTGCTGTCGGTGCTGCTGCTGGCGGCACTGGTGGGTGCGATCGTGGTGTCGCGGCCAGACATCGGGGCAGATCGATGAGGCCGGTCATCCCCTACGTCATGGCCGCCCTCTTGTTCGGCATCGGCGTGTATGGCGTGCTGCGCCGCCGCAACGCCGTCCTCCTGCTGATGTCCGTCGAGATCATGCTCAACGCGGTCAACCTGATCCTCGTCACCGCCGACACCACGGCGCGGGCCGCGCTACCGCATCTTGACCTCATCACTCCCCACCCCCCGCCCCCAACAGGGCAGGTCTTCGCGCTCTTCGTCATCGTGATCGCGGCCGCCGAGGTGGGGGTGGGGCTGGCGATCGTGCTCCAGCTCTACCGCCTGCGGGCGAGCGTGGCCCTCGACGAGGTGCCGCTGGAAAGGATCGACGCGTGATCCCGGGGGTGCTCCTCCCGGCCGTGCCCTTCGCCGCCGCGCTGATCGGCCTCGTGCTGCCCTTGAAAGCCCGCAAAGCCGCGGCGACGGTAGCGGTCGTCGGCGCGGCGGCCGCGCTGATCATCGCGATATTTCTGGACAAATCGGATAAAAGCCGAAGCTGGCTTGAGATCGGCGACCTCACCGTCACATTCGGCGCGCGCGTCGACAAGCCGGCCGTCCTCGTCGCCATCGCGGTCGGCGTCGTCGCCCTCGCCGTACAGGTCTACTCGATCACCTACCTCGCCGACGACGACCGCTACCCGCCCTACGCGGCCCAGGTCAGCCTCTTCACCGCCGCCATGCTCCTGGTGGTCGTGGCCGGCGATCTGATCATGTTGCTGGTCGGGTGGGAGGTGATGGGCATCTGCTCCTACCTCCTCATCGGCCACGACCGCCGCCTCCCCGAGGCACCCGCGGCGGCGGTGAAGGCGTTCATCGTCACGCGCGTGGGCGACGTCGGCTTCCTGCTCGGCATCGCGGTGCTCGGCATCGGCGCCGGCACGTTCCGCATCGCCGATGTACTCTCCCACGACTACAGCGCCACCACGCTCACCGTCGCCGGGCTGCTGCTGCTCGCCGGCGTGGCGGGCAAGAGCGCGCAGTTCCCGCTGCACACCTGGCTGCCCGACGCGATGGCCGGCCCCACACCGATCTCGGCCCTCATCCACGCGGCTACGATGGTGGCGGCCGGCATCTACGTCGTGACGAGGCTCTACCCCCTCTTCACCGGCACGGTCCTGGCCGTCCTCGGCGTGATGGCGGCCATCACGCTTCTGCTCGGCGCGCTCACCGCCACTGCCCAAGACGACATCAAGCGCGTGCTCGCCTGGTCCACCGTCTCCCAGATCGGCTACATGGCCGGCGCGCTCGCGGTCGGCTCGACGTCCGCCGCGCTCTTCCACCTGCTCACCCACGCCGCGTTCAAGGCGCTGCTCTTCCTCGCCGCCGGCTGCGTGATCCACGCCGTCGGCAGCAACCTGATGTCCCGGATGGGTGGCCTGCGCCGGGACATGCCGGTGACGTTCTGGTCGTTCGCGATCGGGCTCGGCGCGCTCGCCGGGCTCCCGCCACTCGCCGGCTTCTGGAGCAAGGAAGGCATCGTCGACGCCGCCCACCACCCGCGCGGCGCCGCCCCCGAGTGGGTGGGCTGGCTGGTGTGGCTGGCCGCCCTCGCCGGCGTCGCGATCACCGCGCTCTACGCCGCCCGCCTCCTGCGCGGCGTCTTCTTCGGCGCCGCCAGCACGCACGGCCACGAAGCCCCACCGCTCATGCGCTGGCCCGTCGCCCTCCTCGCCATCCCGAGCGCCCTCCTCGGCCTGGCGATCTTCTGGCCCGCGTTCCGCGAGGCCCTCGGCCTCGAAGAGGCCCATTTCGACGCCTGGGTCCTCCTCCCCGTAGCGCTGCTCGCCGCCGGCGCCGCCGTTGGTTGGCGCGGCGTCCCGACCGTCCCGGCCTTCGCGCGCGCCTTCTGGCTCGACGAGGTCCAGCATTTCCTTGTGGTACGACCGGTGCGCTTCGCCGCTCGCGGACTTCGGCTCGCCGACGAGGCGGGGGTCGACGGTGTCGTGGAAGGCACCGGGCGCACCGCCGTGCGCCTCGGCCGGCGGCTCGCCGCAGCCCACCGCTCCGGCCTGCCCCGCGCGGCCACCGCGGTCCTCGCCGCCGCCGTACTGCTCGCCGCCTTGGGGGTGATCCTGTGAAAGCACCCCAAAAAAACGCTCCGCTTCGCTCCACGTTTCCCCGGGGGCCCCGCAGCGAGCGTGGCAAGCGGCGCGCGCCCACGACGGCGCTGAGGGAGCGATCGGAGGTGGCGCTGTGAGGTGGCTGCTTGTCGCGGTGCTCGCGGTGCCCGCCGCGGGGGCGCTGCTGGCCGCGTTCCTCCCCACGAAGGCCGGGCAGGTCGCCGGCACCGTCGCGGCCGCCGCCACGCTCGTGTTGAGCGTCCCGCTCTACCGCGACTCCTGGTTCTCGTTCGGCTCGGCGGCCGTCCGCCCCTGGCACGAGGTCGACCTCAGCTGGGTGCCCGGCCTCGACCTGCGCTTCCACCTCGGTGTCGACGGCGTCTCCTACCCCCTGGTGGTGCTGACCGCGCTCCTTACGCTGCTGTGTTGCGCGTTCACGCTGTGGCGGGCGCCCGCGCCGGGGCGGGGCCACACGCTCGTGGCGCTGCTGCTCGTGATCGAGGTGGGCATCCTCGGCACGTTCCTCGCGCTCGACCTGGTGCTCTTCTTCGTCTTCTTCGAGGTCGTGCTCCTCCCGATGTACGCGGTGATCGCCGTCTGGGGCGGCGACGACCGGGCGCACGCGGCGCGCAAGTTCGTGCTCTACACGCTCTTCGGCTCCGTACTCTTGCTGGTCGGCGTCTTCACCGTCGTGGTGTCGGCGGGCACCGCCGACATCGTTGCGCTCACCGGCGGCAGCGAGCTGTCGCGGGGCACCCAGATCATGGCGTTCATCCTGCTGGCGATCGCGTTCGCGGTGAAGAGTCCACTGTGGCCGCTGCACACCTGGCTGCCCGACGCGCATACCCAGGCGCCCACGGTCGGCAGCGTGATCCTGGCCGGCGTACTGCTGAAGATGGGCACCTACGGCCTCATCCGGGTCGCGGTCGGCGTGGCGCCGGAGGGCGCGCGGTGGGCCGCGCCGGCGCTGGGGATCCTGGCGGTGGCCGCGATCGTGGTCGGCTCGCTGGTGTGCCTGGCGCAGACCGAGATCAAGCGCCTGATCGCGTACTCCAGCGTCGGCCACATGGGCTTCGTGCTGCTCGGCATCGCCACGCTCACCGCCACCGGCATCCAGGCCGCACTGATCGGCAACGTGGCACACGGCGTCATCACCGGCCTGCTCTTCTTCCTCGCCGGGGCGATCAAGGAGCGGGCACACACCGGCGAGCTCGCCCAGCTCGGCGGGCTGCGCGAGCAGTCGCCGTGGCTGGCCGGCATCCTCGCCTTCGCCGCCATCGCCTCGCTCGGGCTGCCCGGCCTGGCCGGCTTCTGGGGAGAGGCGTTCGCGGTCGTGGCCTCGCTCGACCGGGGCGGTCCACTCTGGACGACGCTGGCGGCCGTGGCGGCCGTGGGCGGCGCGCTCACCGCCGCGTACTTCCTCCGCCTGCTCCGCCGTGTCACGCACGGCCCGGCGGTCGGCGCGCTGGAGCCGCCCGGCCTGGCCCGCGCCGAAGTCGCCGCCTGGGCGCCGCTCGTGTTGCTCGCCCTGATCGTCGGCCTGCTGCCCGCGCTGGTACTCGGCATGGCCGGCGACCCGGTCGGCGCGTTGGTCGAGGCGGTGCGGTGATGAGCGGGAGTCGGCAGGCTACGGCATGGACCACGACGGCGGATGAGCGCCGAGCGACGGAGCGGGGGTAGGCAATGACGCAGTCTGTCGACCACGTTGCCCTGCTGCCCGCCTACCTGGCTGCCGGCACTGCCGTACTCGTGCTGATGACCGACCTCATCGTGGCCCGCCGCGCGGCGGTGCTGGCGGTGGCGGCGGTGGGCGCGCTCGCCACGGCCGCGGGTGCGATCGGCGTGGGGCTGGGCGACGACCGGCAGACGTTCTGCGTGCCCGACGCCTGCTCGTTCGTCGCGAACGACCGCTCCGCCCTTGTCGCCGCCCTCTTCGCGCTGCTGACGCTGGGTGTGATCGCCCTGTCCGCGGCCACGAAGGACGTGCCGCCGGGGGAGTACGCGTTTCTGCTCGCCTGCTCGATGACCGGTGGCGTCGCGCTCGGCTCGGCCGGCGACCTGATCACGCTGATCGTGGCGCTGGAGACGCTCACCCTCCCCTTGTACGTGCTTGTCGGCCTCCGCCGCCGCACCGTGGAGAGCGCGGAGGGCGCGGTCACGTTCTTCGTGGTCAGCGTGGTGGCCACCGCCGTGACGCTGCTCGGCGCCGCCCTCCTGTACGCGGTGAGCGGGCGGGTACACCTCGCCACGCTCGCCACCGGCCTGCCCGACCTGCCGCTCACCGGCGCGGCGGTGGTGCTGGTGCTGGCGGGGCTGGCGTTCAAGGTGGCCGCGGTGCCGTTTCACGCGTGGGCGCCGGCCGCCTACGATGGCGCGCCCGTCCCGATCGCCGCCTACCTCTCCACCGCCTCCAAGCTGGGCGGCGTGATCGCCATCCTGTACGCGGTGGTCGACGGCCTGCGCCCCGCCCTCGATCTGGCCGGCCCGGCGCTCGCCGTGCTGGCGGTCCTCACCATGACGGTCGGCAACCTCGTCGCCCTCCGGCAGACCCGGATGGTGCGGCTGCTGGCGTGGTCGTCCGTGGCTCAGGCGGGATACATCCTGGCGCCACTTGGCGCGTTCATGCTGGCTGACGGGCGCACCGACGAGGCGCTGACCGTGGCGGTGTCCGCCACCGTGGCGTACACCGTCTTCTACGTCCTTCTCGAACTGGCCGCCTTCGGCGCGGTGGTGGCCCTGCGACCCGGGGATGACGGCGGCCTGATCGCCGACTACCGGGGCGCCGCGCGTACCCATCCGTGGGTGGGTGCCACCCTCGTGCTCGCGCTGGTCGGTCTCGCCGGCCTGCCCCCGGGCCTGGCCGGGCTCTTCGCCAAGGTCGTGGTGGTGCGCTCGCTGCTCGACGGCGGCGCCGGCTGGCTGGCGGTTGTCGTCGCGCTCAACGCGGTGATCGGCCTCGCGTACTATGTCCGCGTCGCCGCGGTTCTGTACGGTCCGGTGCCCGCCGAGGGTGCGCGGGCGCGGATCCCCTGGGCGGTGGCCGCCGCGCTGGGCGTTGTGACGATCGCCATCGTGGTGGTCGGGTTCGCCCCCCAGATCGTGCTCGACCTCGCCTGAGCCTCGCCCCGACCTGAGCAGACACTCAGCAAGCTCACAGGAATGCGCGGATGATGGGAGGGGCATCAGGTTGTTACGCCTGGTGCCGGGCCCTCTCCGGTCCCGGGTCATAAAGGAGTGAGTGATCGTGCACAGGCACTGGAACGGTCTCAAGACGGCCGCTCTGCTCGGCCTGCTCTCCGGCATCGTCCTGGCTCTCGGCTACTGGTTCGGCGGTAGCGGCGGCCTTGTCATCGCGGTGGTCATCGCGTTGGGCATCAACGCCGTCAGCTACTTCTGGTCCGACAAGATCGCACTGCGGTCGATGCGGGCCAAGCCGGTCAGCGAGGCGGAGTTCCCCGCGCTCTACCAGATGGTGCGGGAGCTCTCGACCCAGGCGGGCCAGCCGATGCCCCGGCTGTACGTGAGCCCCACGATGCAGCCCAACGCCTTCGCCACCGGCCGTAACCCGCGTCACGCGGCGGTCGCGGTGACGCAGGGCATCACCCAGATACTCGACTACCGCGAGCTGCGCGGCGTCATCGGCCACGAGCTGTCGCACGTGTACAACCGCGACATCCTGATCTCCAGCGTGGCCGGCGCGCTCGCGACCATCATCACGTTCGTGGCCAACATCGCGCTGTTCCTGCCGCTTGGTGGCGGGGATGACGACGATGGCGTCAACCCGGCGGTCCTGCTGCTGATGGTGATCCTCGGCCCGATCGCGGCCTCGGTCATCCAGCTGGCGATCAGCCGTAGCCGCGAATACCAGGCCGACGCTTCCGGCGCTCAGCTGACCAACGACCCGCTGGCGCTGGCCTCGGCGCTCCGTAAGATCCACTACGGCGCGCAGCAGCTGCCCCTCCCGCCGGAGGGCCAGCTCACCAGCACCGCCCACCTGATGATCGACAACCCGTTCAAGGGCGGCGGCATCGCGTCGCTGTTCTCCACCCACCCGCCGATGGCGGAGCGGGTGCGCCGCCTGGAGCAGATGGCCGCCAACTCCGGTCCGGTCCAGTTCCAGCGGTAGTTCGTTCCTAGCCTTACGGGCCCGGGGTCACCGACCTCGGGCCCGTAAACGTGTGGCCGCCGGTCAGCGATCGCGGTTAGGGTCGGATGGGTCTGTCGGTCATTACACGGGGAGGTGCGCTGTGGCCGCGCTGCGCCAGTACTCGGCGGTTTGGCGGCTCCCCGGCGCACCCGTCCTCCTGGTGGTCGGCATCATCGCGCGGCTGGGCATCGGCATGACCCCGCTGGCGCTGCTGCTCCTCGTGGAGCAGACCACCGACAGGTACACGCCGGCCGCGATAGCGGGTGGCATCTACGCGGTGGCCGGTGCCGCCCTCAGCCCCGTGGCCGGCCGCATCGCCGACCGGATCGGCCCCTCGCCGGTGCTGCTGCTGACCGGCATCGCCCACCCCATCGCGCTCGGCGCGCTGCTGCTGGCCAGCCGGCTCGACGCGCTGCCGGTCATCTTCGCCGCCTCGGCGGTGGCGGGCGCCACGTACCCGCCGCTGACCGCCGCCATCCGCGGCGCCTGGAACGACCTCACCGAGCCCGGCGGCGGCCGCCACCACATCCGCGGCCCGGCGCTAGCGGCGGAGACCACGCTCTTCGAGCTCGTCTTCGTGATCGGCCCGCTGCTCGTCGCCGGCTTCGTGCTCTTCGCCAACCCCGCGGCCGCCATCTTGGGCGCGGCCGTCCTCACCCTCGGCGGCACGGTGACCGTCGCCCGCGGCGCGGCCATGCGCGGCTGGCGCCCCCACCCCGCCGAGGAACACACGCGCGGCCTCGGCCCGCTGCGGATCAGCGGCTTTCCCGCGCTGCTCGTGTGCGTGGCCGGCCTTGGCACGGCGTTCGGTGCCGCCGGCGTGATCGTGCCCGCGTACGCCAGCCGCCACAGCGACGGCGACAGCCTGGGCGGCCTCCTGCTCGCGATCTGGGCACTTGGCAGCGCGACCGGCGGATTGTGGTTTGGCACCCGGCCGCCGGTGCGCAACCCGGCGAGGCAGTTCGCGCTGCTGCTCGCGGCGCTGGCGGCCACATTCGCCCTGTACGCCGTGATGCCCAACCCACTCGCGCTCGGCGTCGCCCTTGTCGCCGGCGGCGCCACGATCGCGCCAGCCCTCACGGTCGAAAACAACATGGTGGGCCGCATCGCCCCGGTGACAATGCTCAATGAGGCGTACACCTGGGTCATCACCGTGGCCGTGGCGTTCACCGCCATGGGCGGCTCGGTGTCCGGGCTGATCGTCGACCAGCCCGGCGGCGTTCCGTGGGCGTTCCTCTTCGCCGGCGTCGCGGTGGGCGTAGCGGCCGTGGTGGCGGGCCTACCGTCCGGCTCCATCGCGAGGGCCGACGCCCGCGCGACGGCCCGCATCAACCAGACGCTGGCGGCCGCGACAGTCAGCGGTAGTTCGTGAACTGGAGGGCGATCCCGAAGTCCTCGGACTTGAGCAGGCTGATCACGGCCTGAAGGTCGTCCTTCTTCTTGCCCGTGACCCGCAGCTGGTCACCCTGGATCTGCGCCTGCACGCCCTTGGGCCCGTCGTCGCGGATCTTCTTGCCGATCGCCTTGGCCTTCTCCTGGTCGATGCCCTGGATGATCTTGCAGTCGATCTTCGACGTCTTCCCCGACGTCCGCGGCTCACCGGCGTCCAGCGCCTTCAGCGAGATGTTGCGCTTGACCAGCTTGTCCTTGAACACCTCGAGCGCCGCCCGGACCCGATCCTCCGTCTCCGCCTGGAGACTGACCGCTTCCTCGCCCGACCAGGAGATCTGCGCGCCCGTGCCGCGGAAGTCGAAGCGCGTGGTGAGCTCCTTCTCCGCCTGTCGGAGGGCGTTGTCGACCTCCTGCCGGTCGACCTTGCTGACGATGTCGAACGACGGGTTGGCTGCCATAGGTCATGCTCCTGCTTTGTGGCGATATGAAGATGTTCCGGGGCCAGTGACCCCCTGACCGTACCCGGTTGCGAGACCGCCCACCGCAACAGCTATCCTTGCTTCCGCCGCTGCGGAGACCGTGGCGGCACGCCCTAGGCGGGTTGCCCGAGCGGCCAATGGGAGCGGACTGTAAATCCGTCGCGAAAGCTACAGAGGTTCGAATCCTCTACCCGCCACACCTAGGGAAATCGGCCCCGGACCAGCCTGTCGCTGGCCGGGGCCGATCTTGTTTGTCCAGTGTGGTCAGCCCCCGCTCGTCGTCGACCCCGTCGGCGGCGGATGGCGGGAGAACGACCGTGGTCGTTGGGTCCTTCTGGGGCGGGCGACGACCGCCATGGGGCTGGCCGCAGGATCTCGCGTGGCCGGTGGCCAGCAAAGATCGAGTGGTGGCGGTTTGGTGGGGGGCCTGTCGGGCGTTGGGTTGATCAGGCCATCGGCCATTCGGGTTGATTGGGACAAAAGCCCGTGCTGGAAGCCGGCGGATTGGTTTGGGATTGCGTCGTGCGTGGCGCCGTTGACTGGCGAATTAGGAAGTGGATTCGCGTTCCACGCTCGTATGTCGTCGCGCCAGAACTGTGCCACCACAGAATAAGTCGACGATTGTCGTTGCTTACTCGTGAGTCACCAAATAGGGTTTGATAAAGCCGAGCGCAACGCGCAAATGCAAGCGCCGGTGCGGGACGCCCGGACCGGCCGGGTTCCGTGTGGCTGCAAGATCCAGCTGGTGACGCGCGCGTGACGTGCGTGGGTGGAGTGCAAGGTAGGACGAGGTGGCGCGAAGGGGAGGGGGCTGGCAAGTAGGGACAAAGGCGACGGAGCGTCATAGCCCACAAATCCCGCGCAAAGCGATCGACGGTCAGAGACCAAGTCGGGAAAATCGGCCCTTTCTCAGCCACATGTGGGGGCCGCAGCGGGCCGGGCGGCTGGTGAAATCTTGCACGAACGCGTGGGTTCCTAAAGTCCAGCTAAGCTTCCGGTCAGCCGTTCAGACATCTTTTTCGCGCACTGTGGTTCTAAGCCGCCGATCAGGATGTGTCAGGGGCGGTCGGTGTGGCACGATCAGCGGTAACCCCTGAAAGATGCTTGTGCACCGGCAAAGGAGCCCTGATGCCTGAAGGCAGGTTCGGTCGCCGACTCAGGCGATGCGTCCTGGTTGCGCTGTTCGGCGCCGCCTTCGCCATCGCTGGGGTTACGGGCGCGTTCGCGGCGGTCTCGTCCGGCGACGATGGCTACTCCACGCAGGACTTCACCTGGGGGATGGTCCGCACCGAGACCGACTTCACCTGGGGAGTCGCCCGCCCCGGGACGTCCGGCGACGAGTCCTCGCCCACCGCTGTGCAGCTGCAGCGGGACTTCACCTGGGGCTGACGATGCTGGTGCCGGCCACTAGCGGGCACCACTAGTCGCAAGGAGTGCCTGTGCCCCGGCCGTCCGTCGCTCTTCCGCGTTCATCCCAGCTGGCCTGGGTCATCACGGTGCCGCTGTTCCTGATCGCGGCAGTGTTGACCATGGCGGCACAGGCGGGGCAGACAGTTCCCCCGTCGGGCTGGCTCCTGGCCGTTGTCTATCTGGGCCTCTTCCTCGCGACCGACTGGACGATCCTTCGCTTCGACCTCCGGCGACACGTGTTTCAGGTGTCGCTGAGCGAGGTGCCGCTGGTCCTGGCGCTGTTCTACCTGTCACCTGTCACCGTCGTCCTCGTGCGGGCGGCCGCGACGTTGATCGTGGCGGTGCGGCGTCACCAGACACCGGTAAAGCTGTGGTTCAACGTGGCGACCATCGCGGCGGCGACGGCCTTCGCCAGCGTCGTCGTCCGTGCGTGGGGGCCGGTGGGGCCGGAGCCCGACCCGCAGACGTGGCTCGTTCTCATCGCCGCCGTCGGCACCAGCGTGCTCGTCACGCTGGCGGCGGTGGCCGGCGTCATCTCGCTCCTGCAGGGCCGCACCTCGCCGCGCGACCTGGTGCGCACCGCCGTGCCCGGCCTGATCGTGGCCAGCATCAACATCACTCTCGGCCTGGTCGTGCTGCTGGTGTTGCAGCAGAGCCCGTGGGGCGTGCTGCTCATCGCCGCCGTCTTCGTCGTCTTCGTCCTGGGCTACCGGTCCTACCAGCAGTTCGTCCGCCAGCACCGCACCCTCACGAGGATGTACGAGCTGACCGCGGCGCTGCGTGGCATCGTCGACGACGGTGCCCTGCCCGACGTGCTGCTCGGCCGGGTGCGCGAGCTGCTCGAGGCGGAGTGCGCGACGCTGTGGCTGCCGGCCCAGGGCCGGCATCCCGAGGTGCTGCTGAGCGCCCGGGTCGACGACTCGGGCCTGCTCGACGTGGTCGGCACGCCCGACGACCTGCGGAAAAACGCGGTCGAGTCGGGCGAGACCGTGGCCGTCAGCCGAAAGCTGGGCGACCCGGAGCTGCGCCGGCGCCTGCTGGCGTCCGGCATGAGAAAAGACGCGATCGCCGTGCCGCTCCGCTCCGGCCAGGCGACGGTCGGCTGCCTGGAGGTCACCGGGCGCCTCGCCGATTCCGCGACCTTCGACGACGGCGACGTGCGGCTGCTGGAGGCCGTCGCGGTGCACGTCTCGGTCGCGGTGGAAAACTCGCGGCTCGTCGACCGCCTGCGTTACGACGCGTACCACGACGGCCTCACCTCGCTGGCCAACCGGCGGCGGATCACCGAGGCGCTGGAGGAGTCGGTCATCGTCCGGGCGCCCGGCGAGGTGGTCGCGCTGCTCCTGTTCGACGTCGACAGGCTGCGCGACGTCAACGAGTCGCTCGGCCACGCCGCCGGTGACAAGCTGCTCGCCGAGGTGGCCCGCCGGCTGCGCGCGTTCGCGCCGCCCGCGGCGCTGGTGGGGCGGGTCGGCGGCGACGAGTTCGTGGTGACGCTCCGCTCCGAGAGCATCGAGGCGGCCGCCCAGCTCGCCGTCGAGCTGCGCGAGCAGATCCGCGACCCGATCATGTTCGGCACGATCACGCTCGACGTCGACACGGCCGTCGGCGTGGTCGTACACCCGGATCATGGGACCGATCCCGCGATGCTGCTGCAGCGGGCCGACGTCGCCGCCACCGTCGCGAAGTCGGTGCCGGGTGGGGTGCAGCTCTTCAGCGCGGGCCTGGAGTCGCGGTCGGTGCGCCGCCTGGAGCTCGCCGGCGACCTGCGCCGCGCCCTCGACAACGACGAGCTGGAGGTCTTCTTCCAGCCCAAGGTGACGCTGACCGACCGGCGGCTGGTGGGCGTGGAGTGCCTCGCCCGGTGGGAGCACCCGGCACACGGCGCGGTCTCGCCGGAAGACTTCGTGGCGGTGGCCGAGCACACCGGCCAGCTCGGCCGGCTCACCGAGGCGGTGCTGAAGGAAGGCCTGCGGCGTTGCCGGGAGTGGGCCGACGCCGATCGCCCGCTCTCCGTGGCGGTCAACCTCTCCCCGCGTACGCTCGTCGACCCCGCTTTCCCCAACCGCGTGGAGTCGCTCCTCCGGGAGTACGGTGTGGCGCCCGCTCAGGTCACCTTCGAGATAAAGGAAGACGGCGTCGTCGGGCCCACCGACCGTCCGCTGCCCACGCTGCGGCGGCTGCGCGAGCTCGGCGTGCGGCTGTCGGTCGACGACTTCGGCACCGGCTACTCGTCGCTGTCCTACCTGCGGCGGCTGCCGGTCCACGAGGTGAAGATCGACCGCTCGTTCGTGCAGGGCATGGCGACCGACGCCGGAGACCTGGCGATCGTGCGCGCGGTGGTGGCGCTGTCCCTACAGTTCGGTCTCACGGTGGTGGCCGAGGGCGTGGAGAGCGAGCTGACGCTCGACCTGCTCAAGGAGATGGGCTGCGAGATCGGCCAGGGCTTCCTCTTCAGCCGCCCGCTGCCGTACGAGCGGCTGGAAGCTTGGTTTGGTGCCCGCACCGAGACCGAGCCGACCCCGCTCGGCGAGGTGCGCCGCCTGCGTGCCGTGACCTGAGCCGACACGGCTAACCCGATTTCGCCTGGGGAAGCGTGACGTGTACTCTTACCCAGGCGCACGCGCCCCCTTAGCTCAGTCGGCAGAGCGTCTCCATGGTAAGGAGAAGGTCTACGGTTCGATTCCGTAAGGGGGCTCAGCGGGTCATCCTGGACCCACCTCGGCGGTGTAGCTCAGATGGCAGAGCAAGCGGCTCATAATCGCTGTGTCGCCGGTTCAAGTCCGGCCACCGCTACGCATGTAACGGACGCCACTGGCGTCCGCTTCGCGTGTCCGGTAATCTTGTGCGCCGGTAATCCGCGAAGACCCTGTTAACGAGGAAGGCACTCCGCCGTGGCCAAGGCGACCGACGTCCGTCCCAAGATCACTATGGCGTGTGTGGAGTGCAAGGAGCGCAACTACATCACGCGTAAGAACCGCCGCAACGACCCGGACCGCATCGAGCTGAAGAAGTTCTGCCCCCGTTGCGGCAAGCACACCGCCCACCGCGAGACCCGCTGACGCACTGCCGCCAGGGCTGAGCTGCTGGTTTGTGCTCGCTCCGCTCGCACGAGAGCCCCGAATGCTGACGAGGCACCCTCCTCGTCGCTGCGCTCCTCGGATGGACCTCGCCAGCATTCCGTGCTCAGCGGGCGGTAGGTTCGCTGCATGCCTCTGGACCAGTCCTTCGTCGGCCGGACCTACCCGCCGACCGCTCCCTATCAGGTTGGCCGGGAAAAGATCCGCGAGTTCGCGAAGGCTATCGGCGCGACCGACCCGCTCTACCTCGATCCGGAGGCCGCCCGCGCCTCCGGATACGCGGATGTCGTCGCGCCTCCCACGTTTCCGGTCGTTCTCACCATGGCGGCCAGCCGTCAGATCGTCGATGACCCGGAGCTCGGGGTCGACTACAGCCGCGTCGTGCACGGTGACCAGCGCTTCGCGTACCAGCGGCCGGTCGTGGCCGGCGACGAGCTCGTCTGCGTCAACACCGTCGAGGAGATCATGTCCCGCGGCGGCCACGACTTCATGACCACCCGCACCGACGTCAGCACCTCGGCCGGCGAGCCAGTGGTGAGCGTCTGGGCCAAGCTCGTCGTGCGCGGGGAGGGCTGACATGGAAGAGCTGCCCGTCCAGACCTACCGGGTGACCCGCGCCGACCTGGTGCGCTACGCGGGCGCCTCGGGCGACTTCAACGTCATCCACTGGAGCGAACGGCTCGCCACCAAGGTCGGGCTGCCCGGCGTGATCGCCCACGGCATGCTCACGATGGCGCTGGCCGGCCGCGCGGTCACCACATGGGCCGGCGCGGCTGACGCGGTGGTCGACTTCAGCGTGCGGTTCAGCCGGCCGGTGCCGGTGCCCGACGACGACGAGGGCACCGAGATCGAGTTCCGCGGCGTGGTCAAGGGCGACACGGAAGACGGCCTCACCCAGATCGACGTCACCGCGACCTGCCACGGCGAGAAGGTGCTCTCCCAGGCTCGGGCGATCGTTCGGCGTCAGCGCGCGTAGACGGGTGCCAGGTTGGGAATCTCAGGGGCGTACCCGTACACTGGTGCGCCGTGGGGTAGCTGCCCCTGCCCGGGCGTGCCTTGGGTGGGACCGCTGCCTACACAGGGGTGTGGCGCAATTGGCAGCGCAGCGGTCTCCAAAACCGCAGGTTGCAGGTTCGAGTCCTGTCGCCCCTGCGCCTAAGGCCTGACCGGCCCCGGGACGGGTCCCGCCGGCTCCGCTGGCCGCGGCTCGTCTCCGGGATCGGTGGGGCAATGTGTCAACCCACCCCCCACGGAGGGCGAAGTGGCCGAGAGCAAGCGCCGCGGCGAAGAGCCGGAAGACGACGACCTCGACGACCTCGATGAGTCGTTCGACGACGCTGTCGACGATGACGCTGACGACGACGAAGACCAGCCGGTCTCGCGCGGCGGCACGGCCACTCGCGAGCGCCGCAAGACCGAGCCCGCCGACAAGCCGAAGGCGAAGAAGGACGTCGCCCGGGTAGGCCTCTTCGGCCGGCTCGTGCGGTTCTTCCGCGAGGTCGTCGCCGAGCTGCGCAAGGTCATCTGGCCGACCCGCAAGGAGCTGTTGACCTACACCGCGGTCGTGGTCGTGTTCGTCGCCTTCATGCTGGCGATCGTGGCCGGCCTCGACTACGGGTTCGCCAAGGGCGTGTTGTACGTCTTCGGCAACCAGGAATAGACAAAGACGGAAGTGAGCGAGCGTGCCTGAGTACGACGAGACCGCTGCGGCGGCCGACGAGCAGTCCGCGGTGGCGACCGCCGCCGAGCCGGAGGCGGTCGAGGCCGACAGCGAGCCGGAGTACACGCCGGTCGCCGAACCAGACGGCGACTACGACCCGGTGGCCGAGCTGCGGCAGAAGCTGCGCTACGCACCCGGCGACTGGTACGTGGTGCACTCCTACGCGGGCTACGAAAACAAGGTCAAGACCAACCTCGAGACCCGGATCACGAGCCTCGACATGGAAGACTTCATCTTCCAGGTCGAGGTGCCGACCCGCGAAGAGGTCGAGGTCAAAAACGGCAAGCGCCTGCAGGTGCAAAACAAGGTCTTCCCCGGCTACATCCTGGTGCGGATGGAGCTGACCCCGGAGTCCTACTCCTGCGTGCGCAACACCCCGGGCGTGACCGGCTTCGTCGGCGCCACCGACCGGGCCGACCGCCCCGCACCGCTATCCCTCGACGAGGTGCTCAAGTGGCTGGCACCGGCGGTCGAGACCGAGCAGAAGAAGGCTAAGCCGGAGGTCAAGGTGCTTGACTTCGAGGTGGGCGACTCCGTGACCGTCACCGACGGCGCATTCGCTTCACTGCCGGCCACGATCAGCGAGATCAATGCCGACCAGCAGAAGCTCAAAGTGCTGGTGTCGATCTTCGGGCGAGAGACCCCGGTCGAGCTCAACTTCAACCAGGTCGCGAAGATCTAGGGCTGCTGGGCAGGGCCCCTTTTAGTGGTGGCGCCTCGCTCGCGGTAGTCTTTAACGTCGGCCTGTCGGCTGCGCTTGACCGTGCGCGCCGCCCGGCCGTCATCCACGTCATCACCACGCCCAGGAAAGAGCCATGCCTCCGAAGAAAAAGCTCGTCAAGACGTTCACGCTGCAGTTGCCGGCGGGTCAGGCCACGCCGGCGCCGCCGGTCGGTCCGGCGCTGGGCCAGCACGGTGTCAACATCATGGAGTTCTGCAAGTCGTACAACGCGCAGACCGAGTCGCAGCGGGGCGACATCGTCCCGGCTGAGATCAGCGTGTACGAGGACCGCAGCTTCACGTTCGTGCTCAAGACCCCGCCCGCCGCGCGCCTGCTGATCAAGGCGGCCGGTGTGCCGAAGGGTTCGGGCACGCCGCACACCGAGAAGGTCGGCTCGGTCACCCGCGCCCAGCTGCGCGAGATCGCCGAGAAGAAGATGGCCGACCTCAACGCCAACGACCTCGACCACGCCGAGCGGATCATCGCCGGCACCGCCCGCTCCATGGGCATCACCGTCAAGGAATAAGCAGCAAGCACGCGTGGGAGGGTCCTCGTGGGCCCGCCGAGACCACAGGAGAAATCAGCAGACATGCCGCACAGCAAGAGCTACCGCAAGTCTCTCGACCTCATCGACAGGTCGAAGCTGTACACCCCCGCCGAGGCGATCAAGCTCGCCAAGGAGACCAGCACGGTCAAGTTCGACGCCACGGTCGAGGTCGCGATGCGCCTCGGCGTCGACCCCCGTAAGGCCGACCAGATGGTGCGTGGCACGGTCAACCTGCCGCACGGCACCGGCAAGACGGTCCGCGTGATCGTCTTCGCCGCGGGTGCCAAGGCGGAGGAGGCCGCGTCCGCCGGCGCCGACGAGGTGGGCACCGACGAGCTGGTCGCCCGCATCCAGGGAGGCTGGCTGGACTTCGACGCGGCTATCGCCACGCCGGACCAGATGGCCAAGATCGGTCGGATCGCGCGGATCCTGGGCCCGCGCGGTCTGATGCCCAACCCCAAGACTGGCACCGTGACGATGGACGTGACCAAGGCCGTCACCGACATCAAGGGCGGGAAGATCACCTTCCGGGTGGACAAGCACTCCAACCTGCACCTGATCATCGGCAAGGCGTCCTTCACCGAGGACAAGCTGGTGGAAAACTACGCCGCCGTGCTCGACGAGGTGCTCCGCGCCAAGCCGTCGGCGGCCAAGGGCAAGTACCTGAAGAAGGTCACCGTCACCACCACGATGGGGCCCGGCGTGCCGATCGACCCCAACCTGACCCGCGGCCTCACCGAGGCCACGGCAGACGCCTGACCTCTGCCTACCAAGGCGGCGCGCTCCCCGGTCGGGGAGCGCGCCGTTCCCGATTTGGCTGGGGTGGCGCCACCGCGTACTCTTGCCGGCGAAGTACCACCCGAAGACCGCTGGTCACCGCGCCCCGGCGCGGTCGAAGGTCCCGTTCGACGGGCGACCCGCGCAGGGCGATGTGCGAGCAAGCGTGACGTCATGTCCCGCCCCGTGCGCCCTGCGCCGGGGCGTTTTCGTTGTCCGGGCCCGGGCGCACCAGCCAGGCGCAACGAGAGGAGGGACATGGCGGACAAGCCGGTTCGGGCCGACAAGGCCACCGCCGTCGCCGAGCTCACCGAGCACTTCCGCAAGGCGGAGGCGACCGTGCTGACCGAGTACCGCGGCCTCACGGTCGCGCAGCTCACCCAGCTGCGGCGCTCGCTGGGCCAGACCGCGACGTACTCGGTCGCGAAGAACACCTTGGCCAAGCGTGCCGCGACGGACGCTGGCATCAGCGGCCTCGACGAGCTGTTCACCGGTCCTACCGCGCTCACTTTCGTCTCCGGCGATGTGGTGGAGGCGGCGAAGGGCCTGCGCGAGTTCGCGAAGGCCAACCCGGCTCTGATCATCAAGGGCGGCGTGTTCGAGGGCAGGGCGATCTCGGCCGACGAGGTCAAGAAGCTCGCCGACCTCGAGTCCCGTGAGGTGCTGCTGGCCAAGCTGGCCGGCGCCATGAAGGCGAACCTGAGCAAGGCCGCGGCCGTGCTCCAGGCCCCGCTGACGAAGACCGCCCGTCTGGCGGCCGCTCTGCAGGACAAGCGCGAGAAGGAACAGGCCGCTTAAAGCGGCCGCGACGCAAACAACCAAGGAAGGACGCCAGACATCATGGCGAAGCTCAGCACCGACGAGCTGCTCGACGCGTTCAAGGAGATGACGCTGATCGAGCTCTCGGACTTCGTTAAGCAGTTCGAGGAGACGTTCGACGTCCAGGCCGCCGCGCCGGTGGCCGTCGCCGCGGCCGGCCCGGCCGGTGGCGCCGCCGCCGCTCCGGTGGAGGAGGAGAAGGACGAGTTCGACGTCATCCTCGAGGCCGACGGCGGCAAGAAGATCCAGGTCATCAAGGTCGTGCGCGAGCTGACCGGCCTGGGCCTGAAGGAGGCCAAGGACGTGGTCGAGGCCGCGCCGAAGGCGATCCTGGAGAAGGCCAACAAGGAGACCGCCGACAAGGCCAAGGCCAAGCTCGAGGCCGAGGGCGCGAAGGTCACCCTCAAGTAACCAGGGCGAGAAGCGCAAGCTCTCCAGTGGGCTCCCCGTTACCCGAAAAGATGGTGACGGGGAGCCTTCTTCATGCATCCGGAGTAGAAATTCGGGCGTGGCGCCGATCACTGTAGTCCGACCCGCGCCAGAACCCTTGACGCAGCGTTTGCTGGCAGGCACGCTGACATCAGCAAGTCTTTCCGCGCTTGCAACGGCCACCGGCTGGGTAAGGCGGCGTTGGTCCACCAGTGGTGAGATCGCCAGCGCAGTCGACCTGGTCGGCACCGGGCACGCGTGCCGCGTTCTGAGCGGCCTGGAGGCGCCATGAGGTGCCACGAGGTGCGTTCCGCGTCGCGCTGCCGTGGTGGGCTGGACAGCGGTTAGCCGTTCGGCTACACTGCTAGTTTGCGCTGCCTTCCGACTTTCGCCCTGCCCGGATTGTCCGAAACTGGTCGTCCGGATCGGGGTCAGTCGGGGTGCGCGCGCAACGGCCGTTTTGCAGCACCGGTCCTCGGAAGGACGCATCTTGGCAGCTTCCCGCCCTGCGAAGACCAGTCGTACGTCGAGCGCTTTCGCTCCCCGCCGGATTTCATTCGGCAGGATCACCGAACATCTTGAGGTCCCCAACCTCCTCGCTATCCAGACCGAGTCCTTCGACTGGCTGGTTGGCAACGAGGCCTGGCAGGGCCGGTCGGCTGATGACCCGCACGCCCGCTCAGGTCTCGCGGAAATTCTCGACGAGATTAGTCCGATTGAGGACTTCTCGGGCACCATGTCCCTTTCCTTCTCCGCCCCCCGCTTCGACGAGGTCAAGGCCTCGATCGAGGAGTGCAAGGAGAAGGACCTGACGTACTGCGCACCGCTGTTCGTGACCGCGGAGTTCACCAACAACACCACTGGCGAGATCAAGAGCCAGACGGTGTTCATGGGTGACTTCCCGATGATGACCCCCAAGGGCACCTTCATCATCAACGGCACGGAGCGCGTGGTCGTCAGTCAGCTCGTCCGGTCTCCGGGCGTCTACTTCGACAAGCAGCCGGACAAGACGTCCGACCGCGACCTATCCAGCGTCAAGGTGATCCCGAGCCGGGGCGCCTGGCTGGAGTTCGACATCGACAAGCGCGACACCGTCGGTGTCCGCATCGACCGCAAGCGCCGCCAGGCCGTCACGGTCCTGCTCAAGGCCATCGGTTGGACCAACGAGCAGATCCGCGAGCGGTTCGGCTGGTCCGAGCTGATGATGACCACCTTGGAAAAGGACCACATCGCCGGCCAGGACGAGGCGCTGTTGGACATCTACCGCAAGCTGCGGCCTGGTGAGCCGCCGACGCGGGAGAACGCCCAGACCCTGCTCGACAACCTCTTCTTCAACTCGAAGCGGTATGACGTTGCCAAGGTCGGTCGCTACAAGTTCAACAAGAAGCTCGAAATCGATATCCCGATCACCACGGGCACGCTGACCGTCGAGGACATCGTCGCCACGGTCGAGTACCTCTGCCGCCTGCACGCGGGCGAGGAGGGGTACGAGGCCGACGACATCGACCACTTCGGTAACCGGCGCCTGCGGACGGTCGGCGAGCTGATCCAAAACCAGGTTCGGGTCGGCCTGTCCCGGATGGAGCGGGTCGTCCGCGAGCGGATGACCACGCAGGACGTCGAGGCGATCACGCCGCAGACCCTGATCAACATCCGCCCGGTGGTGGCGGCGATCAAGGAGTTCTTCGGCACGTCGCAGCTGTCCCAGTTCATGGACCAGACCAACCCCCTGGCGGGCCTGACCCACCGCCGGCGCCTGTCGGCGCTGGGCCCCGGTGGTCTGTCCCGCGAGCGGGCCGGCTTCGAGGTCCGCGACGTGCACCCGTCCCACTACGGCCGGATGTGCCCGATCGAGACGCCGGAAGGCCCCAACATCGGCCTGATCGGCGCGCTCTCCACGTTCGGGCGGGTCAACCCGTTCGGTTTCATCGAGACGCCTTACCGGAAGGTCGACAACGGCCGGGTCACCGACCAGATCGACTACCTGACGGCCGACGAGGAAGACCGGTTCGTCAAGGCACAGGCCAACGCCCCGCTCAAGTCAGACGGCAGCTTCGCCGAAGACCGGGTGCTGGTCCGGCGAAAGGGCGGTGAGGTCGACTTCGTCCCGCCGTCCTCGGTCGACTACATGGACGTCTCGCCGCGCCAGATGGTGTCGGTCGCGACCGCCATGATCCCGTTCCTCGAGCACGACGACGCCAACCGGGCACTGATGGGCGCCAACATGCAGCGCCAGGCCGTGCCGCTGGTCAAGGCCGAGTCGCCGCTGGTCGGCACGGGGATGGAGTACCGGGCAGCCGTCGACGCCGGTGACGTTGTCGTCGCCGAGGTCGGTGGCGTGGTCGAGGATCTGTGCGCCGACTACGTGACGGTGCACCAGGACGACGGCCACCGCCGCACCTACCTGCTGCACAAGTTCCGCCGCTCCAACGCCGGCTCCTGCGTCAACCAGAAGCCGGTCGTCTTCGAGGGCGACCGCGTCGAGGCCGGCCAGGTCATCGCCGACGGTCCGTGCACCGACGAGGGCGAGATGGCGCTCGGGCGCAACCTGCTGGTCGCGTTCATGCCCTGGGAGGGTCACAACTACGAGGACGCGATCATCCTGTCGCAGCGCCTCGTGCAGCAGGATGTGCTCACCTCGATCCACATCGAGGAGCACGAGGTCGACGCCCGCGACACCAAGCTGGGTCCGGAGGAGATCACCCGCGACATCCCGAACGTCAGCGAGGAAATGCTCGCCGACCTCGACGAGCGCGGCATCATCCGGATCGGCGCGGAGGTCGTGCCCGGCGACATCCTGGTCGGCAAGGTCACGCCCAAGGGCGAGACCGAGCTGACTCCCGAGGAGCGGCTGCTTCGCGCGATCTTCGGCGAGAAGGCGCGCGAGGTCCGGGACACCTCGCTGAAGGTGCCGCACGGCGAGACCGGCACGGTCATCGGCGTTCGCACCTTCTCCCGCGAGGACGGCGACGAGCTGCCCCCGGGCGTCAACGAGCTGGTCCGCGTCTACGTGGCACAAAAGCGCAAGATCCAGGATGGTGACAAGCTCGCGGGCCGCCACGGCAACAAGGGTGTCATCTCCAAGATCCTGCCGGTCGAGGACATGCCGTTCCTGGAGGACGGCACGCCGGTCGACATCGTGCTCAACCCGTTGGGTGTGCCGAGCCGGATGAACATCGGCCAGGTCCTGGAGACCCACCTCGGGTGGGTGGCCAAGACCGGCTGGAAGATCGAAGGCGAAGACTCCGACTGGAAGCGCGCGCTCAGGTCGATCGGCGCCGACACGTCGGAGCCGGACACCAACGTGGCGACGCCGGTCTTCGACGGCGCCAAGGAGGCGGAGATCAGCGGCCTGCTGGCCAGCTCCCTGCCCAACCGCGACGGCGTGCAGCTGGTCGGCGGCTCGGGTAAGGCTCAGCTGTTCGACGGCCGCTCGGGTGAGCCGCTGCCGGACCCGATCGCGGTCGGCTACATCTACATCCTGAAGCTCAACCACCTGGTCGACGACAAGATCCACGCGCGTTCGACCGGGCCGTACTCGATGATCACGCAGCAGCCGCTGGGTGGTAAGGCGCAGTTCGGTGGTCAGCGCTTCGGTGAGATGGAGTGCTGGGCGATGCAGGCGTACGGCGCCGCGTACGCGCTCCAGGAGCTGCTCACGATCAAGTCCGACGACGTGCTCGGCCGCGTGAAGGTCTACGAGGCCATCGTCAAGGGCGAAAACATCCCCGAGCCCGGCATCCCGGAGTCGTTCAAGGTGCTCCTCAAGGAGCTCCAGTCGCTGTGCCTCAACGTCGAGGTGCTGAGCAGCGACGGCGTGGCGCTGGAGATGCGGGAGACCGACGACGAGGTCTTCCGGGCCGCGGAGGAGCTGGGCATCGACCTGTCTCGGCGGGAGCCAAGCAGCGTCGAGGAAGTCTGAGGTGGCGGGTCAGGGGCGACCGCCCCTGACCCACCCCAATGAGCTGGCAAGAGATACGAGACACGACTCGAGGGACATAAATTGCTCGACGTCAACTTCTTCGACGAGTTGCGCATCGGCCTGGCGACAGCTGACGACATCCGCCAGTGGTCGCACGGCGAGGTGAAGAAGCCAGAGACGATCAACTACCGCACGCTCAAGCCGGAAAAGGACGGGCTCTTCTGCGAGAAGATCTTCGGTCCGCAGCGGGACTGGGAGTGCTACTGCGGCAAGTACAAGCGGGTCCGCTTCAAGGGCATCATCTGTGAGCGCTGTGGCGTCGAGGTGACCCGCTCGAAGGTCCGCCGCGAGCGGATGGGCCACATCGAGCTGGCCGCGTCGGTCACCCACATCTGGTACTTCAAGGGTGTGCCGAGCCGCCTCGGCTACCTGCTCGACCTGGCGCCCAAGGACCTCGAGAAGATCATCTACTTCGCGTCGTACGTGGTGACCGGGGTGGACACCGAGGCCCGTCACCGCGACATGTCGACGATCGAAAACGAGATCCTCGCCGAGAAGCGGCAGTCGGAAAACAGCCGCGACTCGGAGATCGAAAAGCGCGCCGCCAAGCTCGAGGCCGACCTGGCCGAGCTCGAGGCGGAGGGTGCCAAGGCCGACGTGCGGCGCAAGGTCAAGGAGTCTGGCGAGCGCGAGATGCGCCAGATCCGCGACCGGGCGCAGCGCGAGATCGACCGGCTCGACGAGGTCCTCGACACGTTCCGCAAGCTGGAGCCGAAGCAGCTGGTCACCGACGAGCTGCTCTACCGGGAGCTGCGCGACCGGTTCGGCGAGTACTTCCAGGGCGGCATGGGCGCCGAGGCGATCAAGTCCCTGCTCGAAAACATGGACCTGGACGCCGAGGCGGAAAACCTCCGCGAGATCATCCGGTCCGGCAAGGGGCAGCGGAAGATCCGGGCGCTCAAGCGGCTCAAGGTCGTGGCGGCGTTCCTCAACACCCGCAACTCGCCGCTCGGCATGGTGCTCGACTGCGTGCCGGTGATCCCGCCGGACCTGCGTCCGATGGTGCAGCTCGACGGTGGCCGCTTCGCGACCTCCGACCTCAACGACCTGTACCGCCGCGTGATCAACCGGAACAACCGGCTCAAGCGCCTGATCGACCTGGGCGCGCCCGAGATCATCGTCAACAACGAGAAGCGGATGCTGCAGGAGGCCGTCGACGCGCTGTTCGACAACGGCCGCCGCGGTCGTCCGGTCACCGGTCCCGGTAACCGGCCGCTGAAGTCGCTGTCCGACATGCTCAAGGGCAAGCAGGGCCGCTTCCGGCAAAACCTGCTGGGTAAGCGCGTCGACTACTCCGGCCGTTCCGTGATCGTCGTCGGCCCGCAGCTGAAGCTGCACCAGTGCGGCCTGCCCAAGCAGATGGCGCTGGAGCTCTTCAAGCCGTTCGTGATGAAGCGCCTGGTCGATCTCAACCACGCGCAAAACATCAAGTCCGCCAAGCGGATGGTCGAGCGGCAGCGGCCGGTCGTGTGGGACGTGCTGGAAGAGGTCATCGGGGAGCACCCGGTGCTGCTCAACCGCGCGCCCACGCTGCACCGCCTGGGCATCCAGGCCTTCGAGCCGCAGCTGGTCGAGGGCAAGGCGATCCAGATCCACCCGCTCGTCTGCACCGCGTTCAACGCGGACTTCGACGGTGACCAGATGGCGGTGCACGTGCCGCTGTCCGCCGAGGCGCAGGCCGAGGCGCGGATCCTGATGCTGTCGTCCAACAACATCCTCAAGCCGGCCGACGGCAAGCCGGTCACCATGCCCACCCAGGACATGGTCATCGGGCTGTACCACCTGACCCACCTCACGGCGGACGCCAACGGTGTGGGCCGGGAGTTCAGCTCGGACGCCGAGGCGCGGATGGCGTTCGACAACGGCGAGCTCCACCTGCAGGCGCCGATCAGGGTGCGGCTGCGTGACGTCGTCGAGGTCGACAACGGTGCCGGCCAGCCCAAGTGGACCGCCCCCGAGGGGTGGACGCCGGGCGAGCCGCTCATCGTGGAGACCACGCTGGGCCGGGCGCTCTTCAACGAGACCCTGCCCAAGGGCTACCGGTACGTGAACTACGAGATCCGCAAGGGTCAGCTCTCGGCGATCGTCAACGACCTCGCCGAGCGGTTCCCGAAGGTCGCCCTGGCCGCCACGCTCGACGCGCTCAAGGAGGCCGGTTTCCACTGGGCCACCTGGTCCGGCGTGACGATCGGCATGGAAGACGTCATCGCGCCGCCACGCAAGCCCGAGATCATGGAGCGGTACGAGAAGGAAGCCGACCGGATCGACAAGCAGTACCAGCGCGGTCTGATGACGGCCGAGGAGCGTCGCGGCGAGCTCATCGAGATCTGGACCAAGGCCACCAACGAGGTGGCCAAGGAGATGGAGACCTCGCTGCCGCAGGAAAACCCGCTCTGGAAGATGATCAACTCGGGCGCCCGCGGTAACCTGCTCCAGCTCCGCCAGATCGCGGCGATCCGTGGCCTGGTGGCCAACCCCAAGGGCGAGATCATCCCGCGGCCGATCAAGTCCAGCTACCGCGAGGGCCTGTCCGTGGTGGAGTACTTCATCTCCACCCACGGTGCCCGCAAGGGTCTTGCCGACACCGCGCTGCGTACGGCGGACTCGGGTTACCTGACCCGGCGTCTCGTCGACGTGTCGCAGGACGTGATCATCCGCGAGGAAGACTGCGGCACCGACCGGGCCATCCCGATGCAGGTGGGCGAGACCATCAACGGTCAGCTGGCGGTGCACGAGCACGCCGAGACCGGGGTGCACGCCCGCACCCTGGCCGACGACGTCAAGGGCGCCGACGGCACTCTGGTCGCGGAGCGCGGGGTCGACCTCAACTCGATCATCGTGGACAAGCTGGTCGCGGCGGGCGTCGAGACCGTGCGCGTCCGCAGCGTGCTCACCTGCGAGTCCAAGCTGGGCGTCTGCGCGGCCTGCTACGGCCGTTCGCTGCCGACCGGCAAGACCGTAGACGTCGGCGAGGCGGTCGGCATCATCGCCGCCCAGTCGATCGGTGAGCCCGGCACCCAGCTGACGATGCGTACGTTCCACACCGGTGGTGTCGCCGGTGAGGACATCACGCAGGGTCTGCCGCGTGTGCAGGAGATCTTCGAGGCGCGCGTGCCCAAGGGCAAGGCGCCGATCGCCGACACGCCCGGCCGGATCCGTATCGAGGATGGCGAGCGTTCGCGGAAGATCATCATCGTTCCCGACGACGGGAGCGACGAGATCGTCCACGACAAGATCTCCAAGCGCGTGCGGCTCCGGGCGCACGACGGAGACCACGTCGAGGTCGGCGAGAAGCTCACCGAGGGCACGATCGACCCGCACGAGCTCCTGCGGATCCTCGGCCCACGCGCGGTCCAGGTCCACCTGACCCAGGAGGTCCAGGAGGTCTACCGCTCGCAGGGTGTGCTCATCCACGACAAGCACATCGAGATCATCATTCGGCAGATGCTGAAGCGGGTCACGGTGATCGACTCGGGTTCCACCGAGTTCCTGCCGGGCGTGCTGGTCGACCGGGCCGTCTTCGAGTCGGAAAACCGCCGGCTCGTGGCCGAGGGTGGCGAGCCCGCCGCCGGTCGTCCGGTGCTCATGGGCATCACCAAGGCCTCGCTGGCGACCGACTCCTGGCTCTCGGCGGCCTCCTTCCAGGAGACCACCCGGGTGCTGACCGACGCGGCGATCAACGCGCGCAGCGACTCGCTGATCGGTCTCAAGGAGAACGTCATCATCGGAAAGCTCATCCCGGCGGGTACCGGTATCAGCAAGTACCGGAACATCCGGGTCGAGCCCACCGAGGAGGCGAAGGCCAAGGTGTACTCGATGACCGGCTACCCCGAGACCGACTACGGCTTCGGGCCGGCCAGCGGGCAGGCTGTGCCGCTGGACGACTTCGACTTCGGGTCGTACCGGTAGTCCTGGTTCGTTCGCGAAGCGCCCCGCACGTCACGTGCGGGGCGCTTCGTCTTTGTACGCTTGTCGGGTGACCACATCGCCGGCGGCCTTGCGCCATCCGCTCGATCCCGAGCCGGTGCGCTCCACCAAGGCCGGCGTGGTGTTCGCCCTGGGCCTCGTCGCCCTGATCACCGGCCCGTTCGTGGGTGGGCTGGTGCCCGCCAGCATCGCGATCGCCCTCGCCGGGCAGGCACGCCGCGAGGCGTACCACTCGGGGGGTTATCTGACCGGCGCGGCGTGGCTGCGCCGCGGTGAGAAGCTGGCCTGGGCGGGCGTCGCGCTGGCCGCGACGTCGCTGGTGGTCGCGATGGTGATCGGCGTGGTCGACTTCGCCGGCCAGCCGGCGGGACACGACTTCGCGCCCGGGGTCGACTAGCGTGGCGGTGTTTCCGGCGGCCGTGGCCATGGGGCGGGCCCGCGTGGCGCTGCCCGCCGTGGCCGGCGGCGTTGATGGCGAGGGGGCGGAGTGACGGACGAGGCGCCGCGGCCCGAAGATCCGCCGTCGCCGGCGGGCGAGGCCGCGGATACGCGCTTCGGGGAGGGCGGCTCCACCATGGGCGCGGCCGGGCGGCCGATCGGGGAGGCGGGCCGGTCCATCGGCGCGGCCGACCTCTGGCGGGCCGAGCCGCCCGCGAGCGGGCCGGCGCCCCAGGCACCCGCCGCCGAGACCCCGGACAGTGCGCCGCCCGCGGAGGCACCCGCGAGCCGGCCGGCTGCGGAGACCCCGGCGCCCCCGCGCGTGCCTGAAGGCGAGGCGGCCGGGCGCGGGCCTGACCCCAATGCGCCGGCGATCGGGGCCGAGGAGCCGAAGGACACGCCGGGCTGGCGGCCCGCTGAGGGGGTTCCCTACCCGCCGCCCCAGCCGCCTGTCGCACCGGCGCCGCACCCCGGGCCGACCTTCGTGGCCCCGCCGCAGGCGGGTTGGCCGGCGGGCATGAGGCCCGCACCCATGCCGCAGCCGGTCGGAGCCGCCGCGCCGCGGTGGGGTGGGCCACCCACCGTCGCACCGCCGCCCCGCGAGGCGTGGCTGGCACCGCGGCGGGTGCAGGCGATCCCCGGCACCAACTTCGCGGTCGTACACCTCGGTGTGCCGCCGACGACGTCCGGCCTGGCCATCGGTTCGCTGGTGGCGGGAATTGCATCGGTCATCGTGTCGTTTGTCGTGTGGTGCTTCGGCCTCGCCGGCGCCTCGGGCGGCTGGGGCGCGTGGGTCGCCGGCGCGTTCGCCATGATCGCCGGGCTGGCCGGCGCCGCCGCCATCGTGCTGGCGGTGCTCGGCTTGCGGCAGATCCGGCGGGCCGCTTCCGGCGTCCGGATCGCCGGGCGCGGAGTGGGCATCGCCGGGCTTGTCTGCGGCGCGGTCGGGTTGGGGCTCACGCTGCTCGGATTCGGCCTGTCGCTGCTGCTACAGGTGAGCCTCCAGTAGTGGGGTAGCCCCGCGGGAAAGCGGGTACACTGGACCACTGGAGTTGTTCGCCGCGGGCGAGACGGCAAAGACGGGTCCCCCGTTTTGACCTGTGCGCTCACGGTGGGTACTCTTTCCCCTCGTGCCCGGGCGTGCCCGGGCAATCCGTGCGTGCGCCATCATGGTGGGCCGCGACACGGGCCAACGAGACAGCCGTGGTGCACGTGCGAGCGCGCGCCACAACCGTGTGCCGGACGACACGCCCGACCGCGGGTGCCGGGCGGACTTGGGCCACCCGGCGACAACGCCAGGCTGCACCAGTCGACTGGCGCAGAGGTACGGCACACAGACACAGGCACGCACAGAGGAAGCAAGGGAGCGGAGAAACCCGGTGCCCACGATCCAGCAGCTGGTCCGCAAGGGCCGGCAGGCCAAGACGAGCAAGACCAAGACCCCGGCGCTGAAGGGGAGCCCCCAGCGGCGCGGAGTGTGCACGCGTGTGTACACCACCACCCCCAAGAAGCCGAACTCGGCGCTGCGCAAGGTCGCTCGTGTGAAGCTGAGCAGCCAGATCGAGGTGACCGCGTACATCCCCGGCGTCGGCCACAACCTGCAGGAGCACTCGATCGTGCTCGTGCGTGGCGGCCGTGTGAAGGACCTCCCCGGCGTCCGGTACAAGATCGTCCGCGGTTCGCTGGACACCCAGGGCGTCCGCAACCGCAAGCAGGCGCGCAGCCGCTACGGCGCGAAGAAGGAGAAGAGCTGACATGCCGCGTAAGGGCCCAGCGCCGCGCCGGCCGCTTGTCGCCGACCCGGTGTACAACTCCCCGCTGGTCACTCAGCTGGTCAACAAGATCCTGATGCGCGGCAAGCGCCAGCTCGCCGAGCGCGTGGTGTACGGCGCCCTCGAGGGCTGCCGCGAGAAGACCGGCACCGACCCGGTCGTCACCCTCAAGCGCGCGATGGACAACGTGAAGCCGACCCTCGAGGTCCGCAGCCGCCGAGTCGGTGGCGCGACCTACCAGGTGCCGGTCGAGGTGCGCCCGTCCCGGGCGACCACCCTGGGCTTGCGCTGGCTCGTGCAGTACTCGAAGGCCCGGCGTGAGAAGACGATGATCGAGCGGCTGCAAAACGAGCTGCTCGACGCCAGCAACGGCCTCGGCGCCTCGGTGAAGCGGCGCGAGGACACGCACAAGATGGCGGAGTCCAACAAGGCCTTCGCCCACTACCGCTGGTAGCTGACCCTTTTTCGGCCGTAGCATCGCGCGAGGCCGAGACAGGGCCGCGAGCCTGCGGAGGCCGAAAATTGGTCACAACCGCACCAGCACCCGACGAGACGACGAAGTAGGGATTACCGTGGCTGCCGCCGACAACGCGCTCGCCAAGCTACGCAACATCGGCATCATGGCGCACATCGATGCCGGTAAGACGACCACGACCGAACGGATCCTGTTCTACACCGGCATCACGTACAAGATCGGTGAAGTCCACGAGGGCGCCGCCGTCATGGACTGGATGGAGCAGGAGCAGGAGCGGGGCATCACCATCACCTCGGCCGCCACCAAGGTCGAGTGGAAGGGCCACCCCATCAACATCATCGACACCCCCGGGCACGTCGACTTCACCGTCGAGGTGGAGCGCAACCTGCGGGTGCTCGACGGCGCGATCGCGGTATACGACGGTGTGGCCGGTGTCGAGCCGCAGACCGAAAACGTGTGGCGTCAGGCCGACAAGTACAACGTGCCTCGGATGTGCTTCGTCAACAAGCTCGACCGCACGGGTGCCGATTTCTTCCGCTGCGTGCAGATGATGATCGACCGGCTCAACGCCACCCCGCTGGTGCTGCAGATCCCGATCGGGCTCGAAGGCAACCACATCGGGGTCGTCGATCTGATCGGCATGCGCGCGCTCACCTGGCGCGGCGAGACCCAGAAGGGCGAGGACTACACGGTCGAGGAGATCCCGGCCGACCTCGCCGACCAGGCCGCCGAGTGGCGCGAGAAGCTCATCGAGACGCTCGCTGACGTCGACGACAGCGTGATGGAGAAGTACCTGGAGGGCGAGGAGATCTCGGCCGACGAGATCAAGGCCGGCATCCGCCGCGCCACCATCGCCTCCAAGGCCAACCCGGTGCTGTGCGGCTCGGCGTTCAAGAACAAGGGCATCCAGCCGATGCTGGACGCCGTCATCGACTTCCTGCCCTCGCCGCTGGACATCCCGGCGATCGAGGGTACGGCGACCGACGGCGAGACCCCGCTCCTGCGCAAGCCGTCGATGTCCGAGCCCTTCTCCGCGCTGGCCTTCAAGATCCAGACGGACAAGCACCTCGGCAAGCTGACCTACGTGCGGGTCTACTCCGGCAAGCTCGAGTCCGGTTCCCAGGTGATCAACTCCACCAAGGACCGCAAGGAGCGCATCGGCAAGATCTACCAGATGCACGCCAACAAGCGGGAAGAGCGTGCGACCGCGCAGGCCGGCGACATCATCGCGGTGCAGGGTCTGAAGCAGACCACCACCGGCGACACGCTGTGCGACCCGGCCAACCCGGTCATCCTGGAGTCGATGACGTTCCCGGAGCCGGTCATCCAGGTCGCCATCGAGCCGAAGACCAAGGCCGACCAGGAGAAGCTGGGCACCGCGATCCAGCGCCTCGCCGAGGAGGACCCGACCTTCCGGGTCGCCAACGACCAGGAGACCGGTCAGACGGTCATCTCGGGCATGGGCGAGCTACACCTGGACATCCTGGTCGACCGTATGCGCCGCGAGTTCAACGTCGAGGCCAACATCGGCAAGCCGCAGGTGGCGTACCGCGAGACCATCCGCCGCAAGGTGGACAAGGTCGAGTACACGCACAAGAAGCAGACCGGTGGCTCTGGGCAGTACGCCAGCGTCATCGTCAGCCTCGAGCCGCTGCCGCTCGACAACGACTCCCCGACGTACGAGTTCCAGAACTCGGTCACCGGTGGTCGCATCCCGAAGGAGTTCATCCCCTCGGTCGACGCCGGTGCCCAGGACGCCATGCAGTACGGCATCCTCGCCGGCTACCCGCTGGTCGGCGTCAAGCTGACGCTGCTGGACGGGAAGTACCACGAGGTCGACTCGTCCGAGATGGCGTTCAAGATCGCCGGCTCGATGGTGCTCAAGGAGGCCGCCCGCAAGGCCGACCCGGCGCTGCTCGAGCCGATGATGGCCGTTGAGGTCACCACTCCCGAGGAGAACATGGGTGATGTCATCGGCGACCTCAACTCCCGCCGGGGCATCATCCAGGCGATGGAGGAGCGCGGGGGTGCCCGCGTCGTCCGCGCCCTGGTTCCCCTGTCGGAGATGTTCGGCTATGTCGGCGACCTGCGGTCGAAGACCCAGGGCCGGGCGAGCTACAGCATGCAGTTCGACTCCTACGCCGAGGTGCCCGCCAACGTCGCCAAGGAGATTATCGCCAAGGCGACGGGCGAGTAGTCGGACCGCACCAGACCGGGCCTGATGGCCGCACAGTTGCAAGACCAAGCGTACGAACCAAGAAGTCCACAGGAGGACACCAGTGGCGAAGGCGAAGTTCGAGCGGACTAAGCCGCACGTCAACATCGGCACCATTGGTCACATCGACCACGGTAAGACGACGCTGACCGCGGCCATCACCAAGGTCCTGCACGACAAGATGCCCGACCTGAACCCCTACACGCCGTTCGACGAGATCGACAAGGCGCCGGAGGAGAAGGCCCGCGGTATCACCATTTCGATCGCGCACGTCGAGTACCAGACCGAGGCGCGGCACTACGCCCACGTCGACTGTCCTGGTCACGCCGACTACATCAAGAACATGATCACCGGTGCCGCCCAGATGGACGGTGCGATCCTGGTGGTCGCGGCGACCGACGGTCCGATGCCGCAGACCCGTGAGCACGTGCTCCTGGCCCGCCAGGTCGGCGTGCCCTACATCGTCGTGGCGCTCAACAAGAGCGACATGGTCGATGACGAGGAGCTGCTCGAGCTCGTCGAGCTCGAGGTTCGCGAGCTGCTCTCGGCGCAGGAGTACCCGGGCGACGACCTGCCGGTCGTGCGCGTCTCGGCGCTGAAGGCGCTCGAGGGCGACCCGGAGTGGACCGACAAGCTCATGGAGCTGATGAACGCGGTCGACACCGCGATCCCGCAGCCCGAGCGTGAGATCGAGAAGCCGTTCCTCATGCCGATCGAGGACGTCTTCACGATCACCGGCCGCGGCACCGTGGTCACCGGTCGCGCCGAGCGTGGCGTGCTCAAGCCGAACGAGGAAGTCGAGATCGTCGGCATCCGCGAGAAGTCGCAGAAGACGGTCTGCACCGGCATCGAGATGTTCCGCAAGCTGCTCGACGAGGCCCGCGCCGGCGAAAACGTCGGCCTGCTGCTCCGCGGCATCAAGCGCGAGGATGTCGAGCGCGGCATGGTCGTCGTGAAGCCCGGCACCACGACTCCGCACACGGAGTTCGAGGGTCAGGTCTACATCCTCTCCAAGGAGGAGGGTGGCCGGCACACCCCGTTCTTCCAGAACTACCGGCCGCAGTTCTACTTCCGCACCACGGACGTCACCGGCGTCGTCACGCTGCCCGAGGGCACCGAGATGGTCATGCCCGGCGACAACACCGCCATGTCGGTCAAGCTGATCCAGCCGATCGCCATGGACCAGGGCCTGCGCTTCGCCATCCGCGAGGGTGGCCGCACCGTCGGTGCGGGCCAGGTCACCAAGATCATCAAGTGAATGTGTTCCCCGCCTCAAGCGGGGATGGTCCACCCGATTAGACCTGCCGGGCGGTAGTACGGCATACTAGTCAGGTTGCGCTTTGCGGGGTGGCTGGCTGCCCAGGTGGCCAGCCACTTCCGCGCGGTGGCCGGGGGTGTGTTGACACGCCCGGTGCCTTGACCCCGCGACCAAGCAGGATCGGCCCCAGGTTTTGGGGCGGAGTCTGGCCCAGGGGCGCGACACGCCCGACCGCGGGGGTCGGCCAAGGGATGGACAGCCATCCGCAACACAGCGGCATCGCGAGAGAAGGAAACGAAGCCACCATGGCGGGACAGAAGATCCGCATCCGGCTCAAGGCCTATGACCACGAGGTCGTCGACTCCTCGGCTCGGAAGATCGTGGAGACGGTGACCCGTACCGGTGCTCAGGTCGCGGGCCCGGTGCCGCTGCCGACCGAGATCAACCGTTACTGCGTGATCCGGTCGCCGCACAAGTACAAGGACTCGCGCGAGCACTTCGAGATGCGCACGCACAAGCGTCTGATCGACATCATCGACCCGACCCCCAAGACGGTCGACTCGCTCATGCGCCTCGACCTGCCGGCTGGCGTCGACATCGAGATCAAGCTGTAGGGACTGCGAACTCATGGACAGGCAAGTGAAGGGCATCCTGGGCGCCAAGCTCGGCATGACCCAGGTCTGGGACAACAACAAGGTTGTCCCGGTGACCGTGGTGCAGGCCGGCCCGTGCGTCGTGACCCAGGTGCGGACCGCCGACAAGGACGGGTACGCCGCGGTACAGCTCGCGTACGGCGCCGTCGACCCGCGCAAGGTCAACAAGCCGCGCACCGGCCACTTCGAGAAGGCCGGCAGCGCGCCGCGGCGCCACATCGTGGAGCTGCGCACGACCGACGCGAGTGAGTACGAGCTCGGCCAGGAGGTCACGGTCGACTCGTTCGGGGCGGGCACCGTCATCGACGTCACCGGCAAGACCAAGGGCAAGGGCTTCGCCGGCGTCATGAAGCGGCACGGCTTCCACGGTCTCCGCGCCAGCCACGGTGTCGAGCGCAAGCACCGCTCGCCCGGCTCGATCGGCGCCTGCGCGACCCCCGGTCGCGTCTTCAAGGGCGTGAAGATGGCCGGTCGCATGGGCAGCGTGCGCTACACCGTGCAAAACCTCACGGTGCAGGCGATCGACCCGGAAAACAACCTGATCCTGGTTCGGGGCGCGATCCCCGGCCCGGCCGGCGCGCTGGTGCTGGTGCGGACCGCGGCCAAGGCGAAGTCGAAGGGTGGTGCCGCGAAGTGACCACGGTTGGCGTACTGACCCCCGAGGGCACGACGGCCGGCACGGTCGACCTGCCCGCCGAGGTGTTCGACGTACAGGCGAACATCCCGCTGATGCACCAGGTCGTGGTGGCCCAGCTCGCGGCCGCCCGCCAGGGCACGCACAAGGCCAAGACCCGCGGCGAGGTCGCCGGCGGCGGCAAGAAGCCGTACAAGCAGAAGGGCACCGGCCGCGCCCGCCAGGGCTCGATCCGCGCTCCGCAGTTCACCGGCGGTGGCGTGGTGCACGGCCCGGTCCCGCGCGACTACAGCCAGCGGACCCCGAAGAAGATGAAGGTCGCCGCGCTGCGTGGCGCCCTCTCCGACCGGGCCCGCGAGGGTCGCCTGCACGTCGTCGAGGCGTTCGTCACCGGCGAGACGCCGTCGACCAAGGCCGCGCTGAAGACGCTGCGTGCCGCGACCGAGCGCAAGCGCGTGCTCGTGGTGCTCGCCGCCGACGACGTGATCAACCTGCTTTCGCTGCGCAACCTCGGCGGCGAGGGCGTGCACCTGCTCGTGGCCGGCCAGCTCAACACGTACGACGTGCTGGTCGCCGACGACGTCGTGTTCACCAAGGACGCGCTCGCCGAGTTCCTGGGCGAGAAGCCGGCGGACGAGACGGAGGCCGACAAGTGACGACCATCCCGGATCCGCGCGACATCATCATCGCGCCGGTCGTGTCCGAGAAGAGCTACAGCGTTCTGGACCAGAACTGGTACACGTTCCTGGTCCGGCCGGACGCCAACAAGACCCAGATCAAGATCGCTATCCAGCAGATCTTCAACGTCCGCGTGCTGACGGTCAACACCGCCAACCGCGAGGGCAAGCGCAAGCGCACCCGCACCGGCTGGGGGCAGCGCAAGGCCACCAAGCGGGCGCTGGTGAAGCTGGCTGACGGTGACCGCATCGAGGCCTTCGGCGGCCCGGTCAGCTGAGGGGTTGTAAATCATGCCGATTCGTAAGTACAAGCCGACGTCGCCGGGCCGCCGTGGCTCCAGCGTCGCCGACTTCGCCGAGATCACCCGGTCGACGCCGGAGAAGTCGCTGCTGGTGCCGCTGCCCAAGAAGGGTGGCCGCAACGCGAGTGGAAAGATCACCGCGCGGCACCAGGGCGGCGGGCACAAGCGCCAGTACCGGCTGATCGACTTCAAGCGGGTCGACAAGGACGGCGTGCCGGCGAAGGTCGCGCACATCGAGTACGACCCCAACCGCACCGCCCGCATCGCGCTGCTCCACTACGCCGACGGCGAAAAGCGCTACATCGTCGCGCCGAAGGACCTGAAGCAGGGCGACCGGGTCGAGTCCGGCCCGGGTGCCGACATCAAGCCCGGCAACAACCTGCCGCTGCGCAACATCCCGGTGGGTACCCAGATCCACTGCGTGGAGCTGCGCCCGGGCGGCGGTGCCAAGCTGGCCCGCTCGGCCGGCGTCGGCATCCAGCTGCTCGGCCGTGAAGGTGCGTACGCGACGCTCCGGATGCCCTCGGGCGAGATCCGGCGTGTGGACGTGCGCTGCCGCGCAACCGTTGGCGAGATCGGCAACGCCGACCAGTCCAACATCAACTGGGGTAAGGCCGGCCGGATGCGGTGGAAGGGCAAGCGCCCGACCGTCCGCGGTGTCGCGATGAACCCGGTCGACCACCCGCACGGTGGTGGTGAGGGTAAGACCTCCGGTGGTCGCCACCCGGTCAACCCCCAGGGCAAGCCGGAGGGCCGCACCCGCCGCAAGGGCCAGCCGAGCGACCGGCTGATCGTTCGCCGTCGTTACGCCAACCGGAAGCGGGGTTAATCCCACATGCCACGCAGTCTCAAGAAGGGCCCCTTCGTCGACGACCACCTGGTGAAGAAGGTGGAGACGCAAAACGAGAAGGGCTCCAAGAACGTCATCAAGACCTGGTCGCGGCGTTCGACGATCATCCCCGAGATGCTCGGGCACACGATCGCGGTGCACGACGGTCGCAAGCACGTCCCGGTGTTCATCACCGAGGCGATGGTCGGGCACAAGCTCGGCGAGTTCGCGCTGACCCGCACGTTCAAGGGTCACGAGAAGGACGACCGCAAGAGCCGGCGCCGGTAAGCGGCAGGACTACGGATAAAGGATCAAGGGGTTACAGCGATGCCAGTTAAGGGCGACGCTCCGGCGCTTCCGGGCGCGCGGGCGGTTGCGCGTCACGTGCGCATCTCGCCGACGAAGGCGCGCCGGGTGGTCAACCTCGTCCGCGGTCTGCCCGCGCAGGAGGCGCTCACGGTGCTGAAGTTCGCGCCGCAGGCGGCCAGCGAGCAGGTTTACAAGGTGCTGGCCAGCGCGATCGCGAACGCCGAGAACAACGAGCGGCTGGACCCCGACGCGCTGCTCGTCGCCGAGGCGTACGTCGACGAGGGTCCGACGCTCAAGCGGTTCCAGCCGCGGGCGCAGGGCCGGGCGTACCGGATCCGCAAGCGCACCTGCCACATCACGGTCGTGGTGGAGGCCGTCGCGGCGGCCGCGCCGCGCAAGGCGGCCGCCAAGAAGGCGGCGCCGGCGAAGAAGGCGGCCCCGGCCGAGACGGCTGAGACGAAGGCGGAGACCACCGCCGAGGAAGGGACCGAGTAATGGGTCAGAAGGTTCACCCGCACGGGTTCCGGCTCGGCATCTCCACCGACTGGAAGTCCCGCTGGTACGCGGACAAGCTCTACAAGGACTACATCGCCGAAGACGTGAAGATCCGGCGGATGATGTCCAAGGGCCTGGAGCGCGCCGGTATCTCCAAGGTGGACATCGAGCGCACCCGCGACCGGGTGCGGGTCGACATCCACACCGCCCGGCCGGGCATCGTCATCGGCCGCAAGGGCGCGGAGGCCGACCGCATCCGCGGCGAGCTCGAAAAGCTCACCGGCAAGCAGGTGCAGCTCAACATCCTCGAGGTGAAGAGCCCCGAGTCGGACGCGCAGCTCGTCGCGCAGGGCGTGGCCGAGCAGCTGTCCAGCCGGGTCAGCTTCCGCCGGGCGATGCGCAAGGCCATGCAGTCCGCGATGAAGAACCCGATCGTGCGGGGCATCCGGGTGCAGGTCTCGGGCCGCCTGGGCGGCGCCGAGATGAGCCGCACCGAGTTCTACCGCGAGGGTCGGGTGCCGCTGCACACGCTGCGGGCCAACATCGAGTACGGCTTCTTCGAGGCGCGTACCACCTTCGGCCGTATCGGCGTGAAGGTGTGGATCTACAAGGGTGACGCCGTGCCGGGTCGCGAGACCCCGGCCGACGCCGGACCCGCGCGTCCGCGCCGCGAGCGGGGCGACCGCCCCGAGCGTCCGCGCCGTGGCCGTTCCGGCTCGTCCGGTACGACCGCCGGTGGCACCGAGGCGGGTCGCGCCGCGGCCGCGGCGGCTGCCGAGCAGTCCGCCGCACCGGCTGCGCCCGCTGCGGAGGCCGCGCCGGCCGCCGCCGCAACGAGTGAGCAGCAGGAGGGCTGACACATGCTGATGCCGCGTAAGCCCCCGAAGGGCTTCCGCAAGCCGCACCACCCGTCCCGTTCCGGGGCGAGCAAGGGCGGCAACCGGGTCGTCTTCGGCGAGTTCGGTATCCAGGCACTGGAGCCCGCCTACGTGACCAACCGGCAGATCGAGGCGGCGCGTATCGCGATGACCCGCCACATCAAGCGTGGCGGCAAGGTCTGGATCACGGTCTTCCCGGACCAGGCCCTGACGAAGAAGCCGGCCGAAACCCGCATGGGTTCCGGTAAGGGTTCGCCCGAGTGGTGGGTGGCCAACGTCAAGCCGGGTCGGGTCCTGTTCGAGATGTCGTTCCCGAACGAGGGGATCGCGCGGGAGGCCATGCGCCGCGCGATCCACAAGCTCCCGATGAAGTGCCGCATTGTGACGCGCGAAGTGGGTGAGGTCTGATGGCAGCGGGCACCAAGGCTGCCGAGCTGCGCGAAAACTCCGACGAGGAGCTGATCGCGAAGCTGCGGGAGGCCAAGGCGGAGCTGTTCAACCTCCGCGTGCAGAGCGCGACCGGGCAGTTGGACAACAACAAGCGCCTGCAGGTCATCCGCAAGGAGATCGCCCGGATTTACACGATCATGCGCGAGCGCGAGCTGGGGCTCTCGGCCGCGCCGACTGAGGTGATTGCGTCATGAGCGAAGTTGACACTGCGAGTTCCGCGCGCGCGCGGCGCAAGGTCCGCGAGGGCCTCGTCGTCAGCGACAAGATGGACAAGACCGTCGTCGTCGAGGTCGAGGACCGGGTCAAGCACCCGCTGTACGGCAAGGTGCTGCGGCGCACCAGCAAGCTGAAGGCGCACGACGAGCAGAATTCGTGCGGCATCGGCGACCGGGTGCTGCTGATGGAGACCCGCCCGCTGTCCGCCACCAAGCGCTGGCGGGTCGTGGAGATCCTCGAGAAGGCCAAGTAAGTAGTACGCCGACCGTTCCGCCAAGCTCCGGCGGCCGCGCCGCCGGAGAACTGGCAGACATAGGAGATAGACGTGATTCAGCAGGAGTCGCGACTGCGCGTCGCCGACAACACGGGTGCCCGGGAGATCCTGTGCATCCGCGTGCTCGGCGGCTCGGGTCGGCGCTACGCCGGTATCGGCGACGTCATCGTGGCCACGGTCAAGGACGCGATCCCGGGCGCGGGTGTCAAGAAGGGCGACGTCGTCAAGGCGGTCGTCGTCCGCACCGCGAAGGAGAAGCGGCGCCCGGACGGGTCGTACATCCGCTTCGACGAGAACGCCGCTGTGATCATCAAGGACGGCGGTGACCCGCGTGGCACCCGCATCTTCGGCCCGGTGGGCCGCGAGCTGCGGGACAAGCGGTTCATGAAGATCATTTCGCTCGCACCGGAGGTGCTCTAACCGTGAAGGTTAAGAAGGGCGACACGGTCGAGGTCATCGCCGGCAAGGACAAGGGCGCCCGGGGCAAGGTCATTCAGGCCCTGCCGCGGGAGAACAAGGTCATCGTCGAGGGCGTCAACCGCGTCAAGAAGCACACCCGCATCCGCACGACCCAGCGTGGTGCCAAGACCGGCGGCATCGTCACCCAGGAGGCGGCGATCCACGTCTCGAACGTGATGGTGGTCGACGGGGACGGCAAGCCGACGCGCGTCGGCTACCGCTTCGACGACAACGGCCAGAAGGTCCGCATCTCGCGCCGTACCGGTAAGGACCTGTGATGACTGCCCCCACCGAAACCAAGATCAAGCCGCGCCTCAAGGAGCGGTACCGCAGCGAGATCGTGGCGAAGCTGAAGGAACAGTTCAACTACGCCAACCCGATGCAGGTGCCGGGCCTCGTGAAGATCGTGGTCAACATGGGTGTCGGCGACGCCGCCCGCGACGCCAAGCTGATCGACGGCGCGGTCCGCGACCTCGCCACGATCACCGGGCAGAAGCCGCAGGTGCGCCGGGCGACCAAGTCGATCGCGCAGTTCAAGCTCCGCGAGGGCATGCCGATCGGCGCCAAGGTCACGCTTCGCGGCGACCGGATGTGGGAGTTCCTGGACCGGCTGCTGTCGATCGCGCTGCCGCGTATCCGTGACTTCCGCGGCCTCGACGCGCGCAAGCTCGACGGCAACGGCAACTACACGTTCGGTCTCACGGAGCAGTCGGTGTTCCACGAGATCGACCAGGACCGGATCGACCGGGTCCGGGGCATGGACATCACGGTGGTCACCACCGCGACGACCGATGACGAGGGCCGGGCGCTGCTCAAGCTCCTGGGCTTCCCGTTCAAGGAGAACTGAAAAATGGCGAAGAAGGCCCTGATCCTCAAGGCCGCCAAGAAGCCAAAGTTCTCGGTGCGCGCGTACACCCGCTGCCAGCGGTGCGGGCGGCCGAAGGCGGTGTACCGCAAGTTCGGTCTCTGCCGTGTCTGCATCCGGGAGATGGCCCACCGCGGTGAGCTCCCCGGCGTGTCCAAGGCTTCTTGGTAACCAACTCTCTTCGCCGTAGGCCCGTGGGCGTTGCCCCGGGAACCGCGGCGAGAAAGGCTGATCTGAACCGATGACGATGACCGACCCGATCGCAGACATGCTGACGCGTCTGCGCAACGCCAACCAGGCGTACCACGACCGCGTGTCGATGCCTTACTCGAAGATCAAGGCGAACATCGCCGAGGTCCTCAAGGGCGAGGGCTACATCTCGTCCTGGACCGTCGAGGAGCCCGAGGAGGGCGCCGTCGGCAAGCGACTGATCGTCGAGCTGAAGTACGGCACAAGCCGCGAGCGCAGCCTCGCGGGCATCCGGCGCGTGTCGAAGCCCGGCCTCCGGGTGTACGCCAAGTCGCCGGAGCTGCCGCGCGTGCTCGGCGGCCTCGGCGTCGCGATCATCTCGACGTCTCAGGGGCTGCTCACCGACCGGCAGGCCCGCAAGCGAGGGGTGGGCGGGGAAGTCCTCGCCTACGTCTGGTGACGGGAGATAAGTAGACATGTCGCGAATCGGACGTAAGTCGATCCCCGTTCCGGCGGGCGTCGACGTCAACATCAGCGGCCGCACCGTGCGGGTCAAGGGCCCGAAGGGCGAGCTGTCGCACACCCTCGCCGAGCCGATCACGGCCGAGCGGGGCGACGACGGCCAGCTGCACGTCAACCGGCCCAACGACGAGCGCCGCGCCAAGGAGCTGCACGGCCTCTCCCGCACCCTTGTCGCCAACATGATCGTCGGCGTCACCGAGGGGTACCGGAAGAGCCTGGAGATCAACGGCACCGGTTACCGCGTCACCGCCAAGGGCAAGGACCTGGAGTTCGCGCTCGGGTTCTCGCACCCGGTGCTGGTGCCGGCCCCGGAGGGCATCACGTTCACCGTGGAGCGCCCGACGCTGTTCCACATCGCCGGTATCGACAAGCAGCAGGTCGGCGAGATCGCCGCCAACATCCGGAAGATCCGCCCGCCGGAGCCCTACAAGGGCAAGGGCATCAAGTACCAGGGCGAGGTCATCCGACGCAAGGCTGGAAAGGCAGGTAAGAAGTGAGCGCGACTCTGCTCAAGCGCCGCCGCGGCGTGGCCGCGAAGCGCGCCGTCGGGCGGGCGCGCCGGCACTTCCGGGTCCGGAAGAACGTCTTCGGCACCGCCGAGCGTCCGCGCCTGGTGGTCACCCGCTCGCTGCGGCACATCACCGCCCAGATCGTCGACGACGCGAAGGGCCACACCCTGGTGTCGGCGTCGAGCCTGGACGCCTCGATCCGGGGTGGCGAGGGCGACAAGAGCGCCCTCGCCGGCAAGGTGGGCGCCCTGCTCGCCGACCGCGCCAAGGCCGCGGGTATCTCCAAGGTCGTCTTCGACCGCGGTGGCAACAAGTACGCCGGGCGGCTCGCCGCTCTGGCGACGGCCGCCCGCGAAGCCGGACTCGAGTTCTAGGAAGGAAAGACCATGCCTGGTCAGCAGCGCCGGGGCGGCGGGTCCGGTAACACCGAGGGTGGCGGCGGCCGTCGCGAAGGTCGCGGTCGCGGCCGCGGCGAAGGCAACGCGCCTGTCGAGAAGACCCCCCACCTCGAGCGGGTAGTCACGATCAACCGTGTCGCCAAGGTCGTCAAGGGCGGCCGTCGCTTCAGCTTCACCGCGCTCGTCGTGGTGGGCGATGGCGACGGCACCGTCGGCGTCGGCTACGGCAAGGCCAAGGAGGTGCCCGCGGCCATCGCCAAGGGCGTCGAGGAGGCCAAGAAGCACTTCTTCAAGGTGCCGCGCATCGCCGCCACCATCCCGCACCCCGTGCAGGGTGAGGACGCCGCGGGCGTCGTGCTGCTCAAGCCGGCCTCGGCCGGTACCGGCGTCATCGCCGGCGGCCCGGTGCGCGCGGTGCTGGAGTGCGCGGGCATCCACGACGTGCTCTCCAAGAGCCTCGGGTCCTCCAACCCGATCAACATCGTGCACGCCACCGTCGCGGCCCTGAAGAGCCTCGAGGCTCCCGAGGCCGTCGCGGCGCGCCGCGGCCTGCCGGTCGAGGACGTCGCTCCCGCCGCCATGCTGGCGGCCCGGGCGGGGGTGACCGCGTAGTGGCACGCCTGAAGGTAACCCAGGTCCGGTCCGAGATCGGCGCGAAGAGCAACCAGCGCGACTCGCTGCGCTCGCTCGGGCTGAAGCGGATCAACGACGTGGTGGTCAAGGAGGACCGCCCCGAGATCAGGGGCATGATCTTCGCCGTCAACCACCTGGTGAAGGTCGAGGAGGTCGAGTAATGACGATCAAGGTCCACCACCTCCGGCCGGCTCCCGGCGCCAAGACCGAAAAGACCCGGGTGGGTCGCGGTGAGGGCTCCAAGGGCAAGACCGCCGGGCGTGGCACCAAGGGCTCGAAGGCCCGCAAGAACATCTCGCCGGCGTTCGAGGGTGGGCAGATGCCCATCCACATGCGCCTGCCGAAGCTCAAGGGCTTCAAGAACCGGTTCAAAGTTGTCTTCCAGGTGGTCAACCTGGAGCGGCTGGCCGAACTCTTCCCCAACGGGGGCGAGGTCGGTCCCATCGAGCTGGCCAACGCCGGCGCGGTCCGCAAGGGCCAGCTGGTGAAGGTGCTCGGCACTGGCGATCTGGGTGGCGTGAAGCTCCAGGTGTCGGCGCACGCGTTCAGCGCGTCGGCCAAGGAGAAGATCACTGCCGCCGGTGGCACGGTCACCGAGCTGTAGGACAGTATCGTGGCGCCCGCCAGTTGCCTTCGCGACTGACGGGCGCCACGTCTACTATCTGGCGTTTCGTCCCAGTAACATAGTGAAGCGTGTATGTCCCCGGGCGCATCTGCCCGAACTCACACCGTACTGTTAGAGTCCGTTGCCAGTATGGATGTCGGGTGACCGCCCGACGCCCGACCCGTCCGCCACGATCCGGCGGCCGCCTCGCGCAGGAGGAAGACGTTGCTCTCCGCGTTTCTCAGTGCGTTCCGCACGCCTGATCTGCGCAAGAAGCTGCTGTTCACGATATTTATCGTGGCGATCTACCGGCTGGGCGCCACACTGCCCAGCCCCGGCGTGTCGTATGGCAACGCCCAGCGGTGTATCGAGGCGATGGAGGAGGGCACGCCCGGCGTCTTCACGCTGCTCAACCTCTTCTCCGGTGGCGCGCTGCTCTCGCTGTCCGTCTTCGCGCTCGGCATCATGCCGTACATCACGGCGTCGATCATCCTCCAGCTGCTCACCGTGGTGATCCCGCGCCTCGAGCAGTTGCGCAAGGAGGGTCAGGCCGGCCAGGCGAAGATCACGCAGTACACGCGTTACCTGACCCTGGGTCTGGCGGTGCTGCAGGCCTCGGCGTTCGTGGCGCTGGCCCGATCCGGGCAGCTCTTCAACAACCAGTGCGACCAGTGGCCGCTGATCCCCGAGGGCACGGGGATGCCCATGTGGATCACGCTGGTCGCGCTCGTGGTCACGATGACCGCCGGCACCGGCGTGGTGATGTGGCTCGGCGAGCTGATCACCGACCGCGGCGTCGGCAACGGCATGTCCGTCCTGATCTTCACCTCGATCGCCGCCCGGCTCCCCTCCGAGGGTTGGACGATCAAGGAGAGCCAGGGCTGGGGCAAGTTCTTCCTCGTTCTCGCGCTCGTGCTCGTGGTCATCACCGCGGTCGTCTTCATCGAGCAGGCACAGCGCCGCATCCCCGTGCAGTACGCGAAGCGCATGATCGGGCGCCGTATGTACGGCGGCACCTCCACGTACATCCCGCTCAAGGTCAACCAGGCGGGTGTCATCCCGGTCATCTTCGCCTCGTCGCTGCTCTACCTGCCGCAGCTGGCCCTCCAGTTCGGCGACCCCAACGATCTCAACTCGTTCGAGGCGTGGGTGCAAAACCACCTGGCCAACCCGGCCGACTGGGTGTACATCCTCGTCTACTTCTTCCTGATCATCTTCTTCACGTACTTCTACGTGTCGATCACGTTCAACCCGACCGAGGTCGCGGAGAACATGAAGAAGTACGGCGGCTTCGTCCCGGGTATCCGTCCGGGCAAGCCCACGGCCGAGTACCTGGACTTCATCCTGAGCCGGATCACCCTTCCCGGCGCCATGTACCTGGGCCTGATCTCGATCCTGCCCAACTTCTTCTTCATCTGGCTGGACAGCAGCCAGTACCAGAACTTCCCGTTCGGTGGCACCGCCGTGCTCATCATGGTCGGCGTTGGCCTGGAGACCGTGAAGCAGATCGAGAGCCAACTGATGCAGCGGAACTACGAAGGGTTCCTGCGGTAGATGCGCCTCGTACTGGTCGGTCCTCCAGGGGCGGGTAAGGGGACCCAGGCCGAGTTCATCGCCGCCCACTTGGCCGTGCCCAAGATCTCGACGGGGGACATCTTCCGGGCCAACGTCTCCCAGGGCACGCCGCTGGGCGTGGAGGCCCGGCGGTACATGGACGCGGGCCAGCTCGTGCCCGACGAGGTGACCATCAACATGGTGCGCGAGCGGCTGGCCGAGCCGGACGCCGCCGATGGCTTCCTGCTCGACGGCTTCCCGCGTACCGTGCCGCAGGCCAACGCGCTCGACAAGCTGCTGGCCGACCTGGGCACGGCGCTCGACCTCGTCATGGAGTTGGTGGTCGACGACGACGAGGTGATCCGGCGGCTCTCCGGCCGGCGCACCTGCCGCGGGTGCGGCAAGATCTGGCACGTCGAGTTCGACCCGACCTCGCGCGAGGGAGTCTGCGACCGCTGCGGCGGGCAGCTCTTCCAGCGCGACGACGACAAGGCCGAGACGATCGCCAAGCGCCTCGAGGAGTACGCGGAGAAGACCTCCCCGCTCGTCGACTACTACGGCGCGCAAAACAAGCTGGTGGGCATCGACGCCACCGGCCCGGTCGAAGACGTGACCGTTCGCGCGATCGACGCCCTCCGGTCGTACGGCGGCTGAGCCGCCCCGGCGTACCGTCGCCGGTTGGACGGTTAGCCTCGAAGCATGCCGCGCCACCAGCTGATCCAACTCAAGACCCCCGCGCAGATCGAGAAGATGCGGGCCGCCGGCCTGGTCGTGGCCGCCGCGCTCGCCAGGATGCGGGAGGCTGTCGCGCCCGGGGTCACCACCGCGGACCTCGACGCGCTGGCCGAGTCCGTGATCCGGGACGCGGGCGCGATGCCGTCGTTCAAGGGCTACCACGGATACCCGGCGTCGATCTGCTCCTCGGTCAACGAGCAGGTCGTGCACGCCATCCCCTCGCCCAGGCAGGTCCTGCGCGAGGGCGACCTGATCTCGATCGACTGTGGCGCGGTGCTCGACGGCTGGCACGGCGACGCGGCGATCACGGTGCCGGTCGGCGTGGTCCGCCCCGAGCTGATCCGCATGGCCGAGGTCGCCGAAGACGCGATGTGGGCCGGCATCGCCGCCGCCGCGCGGGGCGCCGCCTCCGGGCGTGGGCGGCTCACCGACATCTCGTTCGCCATCGAGGTCGCCATCCGGCGGTCCGCTGGGCGATACGGCATCGTCGACGGCTACGGCGGCCACGGCATCGGCACCGAGATGCACCAGGACCCGCACGTGCTCAACCACGGCCGCCCTGGCCGCGGGCCGCGGCTCGTGCCGGGCCTGGCGCTCGCGATCGAGCCGATGATCACGATCGGCTCGCCAAGGACGGCGGAGCTCGACGACGGCTGGACCGTGGTGACCCGCGACAGCTCGGTCGCCGCGCACGTCGAGCACTCGATGGCGTTGCTGGACGATGGCGTGTGGGTGCTGACAGCGCCCGACGGTGGCCGCGAGCGCCTGGGCGAGCTCGTCACCGCCCGCGAGCCAGCCCCCGCGTAGATGGCGTAGCCGCGACTTGGCGGAGAGTGGGATCCTCGTACCCATGGATCAGCGGGACCGGATGCGCGCCGGCGACTCCGATCGGGAGGCCGTCGTGGAGCGGCTGCGCACCGCGCTCAACGAGGGGCGCCTGGAGCTCCACGAGTTCGACGAGCGGGTGGTCGAGGCCTACCGTGCGAAGACCTACGCCGATCTCGACCGCCTCCTCACCGACCTGCCGGGTGTCGCGCCGGTGAGCCGCTCCCAGCTCGCCCCGACACCGCCGCCCGTTGGCGCGCCGGTCCCGGCCGCGGCGCCCGGCACCGTGCCGCGCTGGCTCGCGGCGCTCTGGGGCACGTGGGCGGCCGCCGTCGGCATCAACATCGTGATCTGGCTCCTGGTGAGCATCTCCACCGCCGACCTCGTGTACTTCTGGCCGATGTGGGTCGCCGGGCCATGGGGCGCCGTGCTGGTGTTCACGACCATCGGCGGGCTGAGCCGGGGCGAGCCGCAGCGCTGGGCCGACAAACAGGCCCGTAGGGAGGCCCGCAGGCAGGAGCGCAGGCGGGATCGCCGGCGGCGCTACTGAGCGGCTACGGCTCGGTTTGCTGTCGATACATGAGCCGGCGTACACTGACTAGCTGGCGCGCAGCGTCCACTCCGGCATGCCCACCACGCGCTTCTGTGGGTGCCCGGGGCCGCGGCTGGCGCGGGTGATCCCTCACTCGTGTAAGGCGGTGCGAGCCTGTCCGAAGAACCCGACGTCAGGACAGCGGAGGACATGCCCAAGAAGGACGGGGCCATCGAGATCGAGGGCCGGGTCATCGAGCCACTCCCGAATGCGATGTTTCGGGTGGAGCTCGCCAACGGCCACAAGGTGCTGGCCCACATCAGTGGCAAGATGCGGCAGCACTACATCCGCATCCTGCCCGAGGACAGGGTCGTCGTCGAGCTCTCGCCGTACGACCTCACCCGCGGGCGCATCGTCTACCGCTACAAGTGACGTCGCCGACCGAAGAAGTAAAGGCCAACCGTGAAGGTCAAGCCGAGCGTCAAGAGGATCTGCAACAAGTGCCGGGTTATCCGCCGGCACGGCCGGGTCATGGTCATCTGCAGTGACCCGCGCCACAAGCAGCGCCAGGGCTGACGCACTCAAACAGAAGACGCTCGTCCCAGCCGCGGTAATCCGCCGATCATCGGCGTAATTCGTGGCTGACCCCCGGTCGGAGGCCGGGGCCCGCCCGGGCAGGCGGGGTGGGACGGGCACAGACCTCCGCGAGACACCACGAGGAGTACGCCCGCACATGGCACGTCTAGTCGGCGTCGACCTCCCCCGCGAAAAGCGGATGGAGATCGCGCTCACCTACATCTTCGGGGTCGGCCGGACCCGCGCCATCGAGGCGCTGTCCGCGACCGGCATCAGCCCCGATAAGCGCGCCAAGGACCTCACGGACGAAGAGCTCGTTCAGCTCCGTGACTACATCGAGGCCAATTTCAAGGTCGAAGGTGACCTGCGCCGCGAGGTTGCCGCAGACATCCGCCGCAAGGTCGAGATCGGCTGCTACGCCGGCATCCGCCACCGTCGCGGCCTTCCGGTCCGCGGGCAGCGGACCCGCACCAACGCACGCACCCGCAAGGGTCCGAAGCGGACCGTCGCCGGCAAGAAGAAGCCCGGCAAGAAGTAAGACCGTGCCGGGGCCGCGAGGCCCCGGGCGGCGCTGATCTTGGGAAACATCTAGGAGCGCAGAAGACTTATGCCACCGAAGGCTCGCGCCGGGGCCGCCGTCAAGAAGGTCCGGCGCAAGGAACGCAAGAACGTCGCCCATGGGCAGGCGCACATCAAGAGCACCTTCAACAACACCATCGTCTCGATCACGGACCCGACCGGTGCGGTGATCTCCTGGGCGTCCGCCGGTCAGGTGGGCTTCAAGGGCTCCCGCAAGTCCACTCCGTTCGCCGCGCAGCTGGCCGCCGAGGCGGCCGCCCGTCGCGCGATGGAGCACGGCATGCGCAAGGTCGATGTGTTCGTGAAGGGCCCGGGCTCCGGCCGGGAGACCGCCATCCGTTCGCTGCAGGCCGTCGGCCTCGAGGTCGGCCAGATCGCCGACGTCACGCCGCAGCCGCACAACGGGTGCCGTCCGCCGAAGCGTCGCCGGGTCTGAGGGAGATCGAAGAGAGATGGCTCGTTACACCGGTGCTGACTGCCGCCGTTGCCGGCGGGAGAAGATGAAGCTGTTCCTCAAGGGCAGCAAGTGCGACGGTCCGAAGTGCCCGTTCGAGTCCCGGCCGTTCCCGCCCGGGCAGCACGGCCGCGGCCGCACCAAGGAGGGGGAGTACCTGCTCCAGCTCCGCGAAAAGCAGAAGGCCCGCCGCGTCTACGGCGTGCTGGAGAAGCAGTTCCGTGGCTACTACGACGAGGCCGTGCACAAGCCGGGCAAGACCGGTGAGGTGCTGCTCCAGATCCTGGAGTCGCGGCTCGACAACGTGGTCTACCGGGCCGGCTACGCCAAGTCCCGTGACATGGCCCGCCAGCTCGTCAAGCACGGCCACTTCCTGGTCAACGGCAAGAAGGTCGACATCCCGTCCTACCGGGTCAAGGAGCACGACATCGTCGACGTGCGTCCGAAGTCCAAGGAGCTGACGCCGTTCATCGTGGCGCAGGCCGAGGCGGGCTCGAAGACGGTGCCGGCGTGGCTGGAGGCGATCCCCAGCCAGATGAAGATCCTCGTGCACACCCTCCCGGCCCGCCAGGTCATCGACACCCAGGTCCAGGAGCAGCTGATCGTCGAGCTCTACAGCAAGTAGAGGTACCCGCTCCGGCCTCGCTGGCGGCGTTGCGCGCCGGCTTGTGTGCAAGAAGCGCACACGGCGCCGACGTGCGCCTTGCCAGCGAGACCGGATCGGGCACCACCGGCGTTAGATCAAAAGCAACACCAGGCGGCCGTCATATAGCGGGCGGCTCCGACAGAGAAGAGAAACACAGTGCTCATCACCCAGCGGCCGACTCTGTCCGAGGAGTCGATCAGCGAGACCCGTTCGCGGTTCACCATCGAGCCGCTCGAGCCCGGCTTCGGCTACACGCTCGGCAACTCCCTCCGCCGCACGCTGCTTTCGTCCATCCCGGGCGCGGCCGTGACGTCCATCAAGGTCGACGGCGTGCTGCACGAGTTCACCACGATCCCCGGTGTCAAGGAAGACGTGGTCGAGCTGGTCATGAACGTCAAGGAGCTGTGTGTCAGCTCCGAGCACGACGAGCCGGTCAGCATGTACCTGCGCAAGCAGGGCCCGGGCGACGTAACCGCCGGTGACATCCAGCCCCCGGCCGGCGTGTCCGTGCACAACCCGGACCTCAAGCTCGCCACCCTCAACGGCAAGGGTCGGCTCGACATGGAGCTGACCGTCGAGCGGGGACGCGGCTACGTCACCGCCGCGCAAAACAAGCAGGCCGGCGCCGAGATCGGCCGCATCCCGGTCGACTCGATCTACTCGCCGGTGCTCAAGGTGACCTACCGCGTCGAGGCGACCCGTGTCGAGCAGCGCACCGACTTCGACCGGCTGATCATCGACGTCGAGACCAAGGCCTCGATCGGCCCGCGTACCGCGCTGGCCTCCGCGGGCTCGACCCTTGTCGAGCTCTTCGGCCTGGCCCGCGAGCTCGACGAGACCGCAGAGGGCATCGACATCGGCCCGTCGCCGCAGGACGCGCAGCTCGCTGCCGACCTGGCGCTGCCGATCGAAGAGCTCGACCTGACCGTCCGGTCGTACAACTGCCTCAAGCGCGAGGGCATCAACACCGTCGGCGAGCTGATCGGCCGTACGGAGGCGGACCTTCTCGATATAAGGAACTTCGGTCAGAAGTCCATCGACGAGGTCAAGATGAAGCTCGCCGGGATGGGTCTGGGGCTGAAGGACTCGGCTCCCAACTTCGACCCGGCGCACGTCGTGGACTCCTTCGGCGAGGTTGACTACGACTCCGACGACTACCGCGAGACCGAGCAGCTCTAACCGGCTGCCGCCACGAACGAGGAGCACCTGACGATGCCCACGCCCACGAAGGGCGCCCGCCTCGGCGGTAGCCCCGCGCACGAGCGGATGATGCTGGCCAACCTGGCCACATCGCTGTTCCGGCACAAGAAGATCACCACCACCGAGACCAAGGCGCGGCGGCTGCGGCCGCTGGCCGAGCAGCTGATCACCAAGGCCAAGCGCGGTGACCTGCACTCCCGGCGGCGGGTGCTGACCGTGGTCCGGGACAAGGACGTGGTCTTCGAGCTGTTCGACCAGATCGCGCCGCGGTACGCCAACCGCAACGGCGGCTACACCCGGATCGTGAAGACCGGTCCGCGCAAGGGTGACGCCGCGCCGATGGCGATCATCGAGCTGGTCGAGGAGCTGGTGGTCGCCGAGCCGCCGGCCAAGGCCGCCAAGGCCGCGAAGAAGACCGCCCGCAAGGCCGCGGCCCAGCGGGACAAGGTCGAGGCGCTCGCCCCCGACGAGGACGAGCCGACCCCGTCGTCCAAGGTGGACGACTCCGACGCGGACGCGCCGGGTGCCGCGGACGAGGTCAAGGACTGAGCGTCAGCTCAGTGAACAGGGCGCCCCTCACCGCGGTGAGGGGCGCCCTCGTCGTAGAGGGAACACGATGACCCGGGTACGGCTGGACGTGTCGTACGACGGCACGAGCTTCTCCGGCTGGGCCGCTCAGCCGGAGCGCCGCACCGTGGCCGGGGTCCTCACCGAGGCGCTGGAGCGGCTGCTCGGCCCGGAGGCGGTCACCGGCCTCACGGTCGCGGGGCGTACCGACGCGGGCGTGCACGCCACGGGCCAGGTGTGCCACGTCGACCTGCCCGACGAGGAGTGGGCCCGCCTGGCACCCACGCTCGTGCGGAGGCTGGCCGCGCTGATGCCACCCGACGCGCGGGTGCGTACGGCCCGTGCGGTGCCGGACGACTTCGACGCCCGCTTCTCGGCGATCTTCCGGCGGTACGAGTACCGGGTCACCGACGCGCCACACGGCGCCGAGCCGCTGCGCCGCCACGACACGCTCGCCTGGCCCCGCCCGCTCGACGTGGACACGCTCAACGCCGCCGCGAAGGGTTTCGTGGGCGAGCACGACTTCGCGGCGTACTGCAAGCGCAAGGAGCGCGCGACCACGATCCGTGCGATCACCCGCCTCGACTGGCGGCGCGATCCGGATGGCACGGTGGTGGCGACGGTCCAAGCGGACGCGTTCTGCCAGGCGATGGTGCGCAGCCTGGTGGGCGCGATGCTCGTCGCCGGAGACGGCCGCCGCCCCGCCGACTGGCCGGCCAGCCTGCTCAGCCGCAGCGAACGTTCGAGCGAGGTCACCGTCGCGCCGGCACACGGCCTGACGCTCGTCGCCGTCGGCTACCCCGAAGACCCGGAGGAGTACGCGAGCCGGGCCGAGCTGACCCGCCGGCTACGGGGCTGACCGGACGGCTCGCTTTTCGAGCACCGTGCCGCGCAGGTACAGCTCGATCATGTCGGTGAGGATCTGCCCGGCCCGGGCGTCGCTCGCCGGGATCGGGCGGCCGTCGGCGCGGGCGGCCACGCAGTAGACCAGGTAGTGGCCGCGCGCGTGCCAACCGACGTGTGCCGACGAGAGCGCGATCGCCTCGGTGCCCCGGCCCGCCACCATGCCCTGGAAGCGGCCACGGCCGCCGTCGAGGATCGACTTGATCTTCAGGCGGGCCCAGTTGGCGCCTTCGAGGTCGTCCAGGTTGAAGATGCCGGCGGTCAGCAGGTAGCCGGCCTCCGGCGCGCGCAGCGTCCCGCGTACCACCTGATCGCAACCCAGGTCGGCGAGCAACTCGCCGATCTCACCGCTCGCGGCCGCGGCGCAGCGGCGTTCCGCGCGGGTCCTGAGCACCCGGTAGGACGGCCGCGCCGGGTCGACCACCACCTCGGCGCCGGGGAAGACCTCGGCCGGCGTGAGCGGCGCCGGGTCGGCCTCGCGGGAGCCGATGTCGCGAAGCACGGTGACCGGCGGCGCCCCGGATGCCTGGGCGTCGCGCCCCTGCCGCTCGTCCGCCACGATGAAGAACGAGCTCAGCCCGCACACCGCGAGCATCGCGAAGACGGCGAGCCCGGTGGTGAACGCCTGCCACGTGCGCTTTTGCGGCCGGGCGAGCAGATCCGAGATCGAGCTGTGGCGGGCGTGGCGGGGACCGGTGTGCGCGTGTCGACCAGCGAATCCACCCCGATGCCCGTGAACCATGCCGGACAGGTTAATAGACCATGTTTCGCCACATATAGCAATAGCCGGACACATCCCCGGAAGAGGGAACTTCCAGGGCGTGCAAGCCCACGTGTGAGAATGCTCGGCGTGACCGGAGAGCACTACTTCAGCGCTCAGCCCAGCGTGGGCGAGCGCCGCCGTGACGTGGAGTTCACCGCCGGCGGCCGGGGGTACGCGCTGGTCACCGCCGGGGGTGTCTTCTCCGCCGAGCGGCTCGACCCGGGCACCGCCGTGCTCCTGCGAAAGGGCACTCTGCCCACCGCCGAGACCGCCGGTCCGCTCCTCGACCTGGGCTGTGGCTACGGCCCCATCGCCTGCGTGCTCGCGACGTCGGCGCCGCGCGCCACCGTGTACGCGGTGGACGTCAACGAGCGGGCCCGCGCGCTCGCTGCGGAAAACGCGGCCCGGCTCGGCGCCGCCAACCTGCGGGTCGCCGCGCCCGAGGAGGTGCCGGAGGAGGTCAGGTTCGCGGAGATCTGGTCCAACCCGCCGATCCGGGTCGGCAAGGCGGAGCTGCACGCGATGCTCGACCGGTGGCTGGCCCGCCTCGCTCCGGGCGGGGTGGCGTGGCTGGTGGTCGCCCGGCACCTGGGCGGCGACTCGCTCCAGAAGTGGCTGGAGGAGCGCGGGCACCGGGTCGAGCGGCACGCGAGCCAGAAGGGCTACCGCGTCTTGAAAGTCGGGTGACCGGCACACCACTCGTCGGGGAAGATGCCCGCGTGGGTTACGTGGACGTCGCCGGCGTCGGGCACACGCTCCCGGATGGCCGGGAGCTGTTTCACGACGTCTCGTTTCGGGTCGGCGAGGGCGCGAAGGTGGCGCTCGTCGGCCCCAACGGCGCCGGCAAGACAACGCTGCTGCGGATGGTGGCCGGCGACCTGCCGGTCGTGACCGGTGCTGTCGCGCGCGCCGGCGGGCTCGGCGTGATGCGGCAGTTCATCGGCATGATCGGCGATACGACCCTGCTGCGTGACCTCGCTCTCTCGCTCGCCCCGCCGCCGCTGCGTGCCGCGGGGGAGCGGCTCGCCGCCGCCGAGGCCGCGGTGCACGCCGACCCCACCGAGCGCAAGCAGATCGCGTACGCGAACGCGCTGGCCGCGTGGGGCGAGGCCGGCGGATACGACGCCGAGGTGCTCTTCGACACCGTGGCGACGCTGGTGCTCGACAAGCCCTGGGACGAGGTGCGCGACCGGCCCGTGCGCACGCTCTCCGGCGGGCAGCAAAAGCGTTTCGCCCTGGAGCTGCTGCTCCGCGGCACCGACGAGGTGCTGCTGCTCGACGAGCCCGACAACTTCCTCGACGTGCCCGGCAAGCGGTGGCTGGAGGAGCGGCTGCGCGAGTCTGCCAAGTCGGTGCTGTACGTGTCGCACGACCGTGAGCTGCTGGCCCGCACCGCCGACCGGGTCGTCGCGGTCGAGGGCGGCAGCGCGTGGGTGCACCCGGGCGGCTTCGCCTCCTGGCACGAGGCGCGGGCGGCCCGGCACGACCGGCTGGAGGAGCAGCGCCGGCGCTGGGACGAGGAGCACCAGAAGCTGCGCGACCTCATGCTGATGTACAAGCAGAAGGCCGCGTACAACGACGGCATGGCCTCGCGCTACCAGGCCGCGCAGACGAGGTTGCGCAAGTTCGAGGAGGCTGGCCCGCCGCCGCTGCCGCCGCGCGACCAGGACATCCGCATCCGGCTGAGCGGCGGGCGCACCGGCAAGCGGGCCGTGATGTGCGAGCAGCTCGAGCTCGACGGCCTGACCTACCCCTTCGACCTGGAGATCTGGTACGGCGACCGGGTGGCCGTGCTCGGCGCCAACGGCACGGGCAAGTCGCACTTCCTGCGGCTCCTCGACACACCGTCCTCTGTGGCACACACCGGGGTGGCGCGGCTCGGTGCCCGCGTCCGTCCGGGCCACTTCTCGCAGACGCACGATCATCCGGAGCTGCTCGACAAGACGCTTGTCGAGATCCTGTGGCGCGGCGACGACCACCGCGACGGGATGGACCGCCACGCGGCGATGAAGGCGCTCAACCGGTACGACCTGGCCGGGCAGGGCGACCAGCGGTTCGGCACGCTCTCCGGCGGGCAGCAGGCGCGCTTCCTGGTACTCCTGCTGGAGCTGTCGGGAGCGACGCTGCTGTTGCTCGACGAGCCGACGGACAACCTCGACCTGGCTTCAGCGGAGGCCCTCGAGGAGGGGCTCGCCGCCTATTCGGGCACGGTGGTGGCGGTGACGCACGACAGGTGGTTCACGCGGTCGTTCGACCGGTTTGTGGTCTTCGGTGACGACGGTGAGGTGACGGAGAAGCCCGAGCCGGTCTGGGATTGAACCATCCGGCGGCGAAATCCGAACCTCATTGCATGAGACGCTGGGCGGCGGCGCTGCTGGCTGGGCTGTGCTTGGCCCTTCTCGTGCCGGCTGCCCCGGCGAGCGCGCACGCCGCGCTCGTGTCCACGACGCCCGAGCAGGGCTCGGTGGTCGGCTCGTCCCCGACCAAGGTCACGCTGACCTTCAACGAGCCGGTGCGCATGCTTCCCGGCAAGACGCAGGTCATCGCCCCCGACGGCAAGCGGATCAACACCGGCGACCCGGTCGCGACGGGCGGCACGCTGTCGCTGGAGGTGCGGGTCGCCGACCGGCCGCTCGGCACGTACCTGGTCAGCTACCGCATCATCTCGGCTGACGGGCACCCGCTCTCGGGCGGCTTCATGTTCTCGGTCGGCGCGCCCTCGCAGACCGCGCCCTCGGCGCTGGATGACGACCCAGCTGTGGGCGTGCTGATGGCGATCGCCAAGTACGCCGGCTACGTCGGCCTCACATTCGTCGTCGGCCCGCTGCTATTCCTGGCGGTGCTGTGGCCGCGGCGCACCCCGACCCGCCGCCCCATGCGGCTCGTGTGGGTCGGGCTTGGGCTCGTGGGTCTGAGCACGCTGGGCACGTTCTGGCTGCAGGCGCCGTACGCCTCGGGTGCCGGCCCGTTCGACGTGTCGGTGGGTGAGCTGCGCGAGGTGGCGGTGAGCTCGTTCGGCCTGTGGTCGGCCGTGCGGCTGGCCGTGCTCGTCGCGGTGGTGGCGCTGCTGCGCGTCCACTCGCCGGTGCGCGCGCCGTTCCCGGTGCGGGTGCGTGCTCGTGCGCTCGTGGGCGCCGGTGGGCCGCCGGTGGTCGCCCCGCTTCCGGCTCAGGTCGCGGTGCGCCGGTCGCCGTTTCCGCTCGCGCTGCTCGGCGCGGCGGGCCTGCTCACCTGGCCGCTCACCGGGCACGCGGCCGCCTCGCCGGTGCCGCCCGTGTCGGCGGTCGCGGACGCCGTGCACCTGGCGAGCATGGCGGTGTGGCTGGGCGGCCTCGTCACGCTCGTCGGCTTCGTGCTGCGCGAGGGCTGGGCCGACCGGCGCGTACTCGGCGTGATCCTGCCGGTCTGGTCGCGCTGGGCGGCGGTGGCGGTGTGCTGGCTCGTCCTCGGCGGCGTGGTGCAGGCGGTCATCGAGATCGGCGGGGTGGGCGCGCTCTTCGACACGCGCTACGGCCAGCTCATCCTGGTCAAGGTCGGCCTGCTGGGCGTGGTGCTGGCGGTCGCGTTCTTCTCCCGGCGCCTGGTGACGCGCCGCTCTCCGGCCCGCCTCGGCCGGCTCGTCGCGGCCGAGCTGGGGCTGGCCGCGGTCGTGCTCGTGGCGAGCTCGATGCTGGTGCAGACCACGCCGGGCCGCTCGGCCGGCATCGAGGCGGAGGCGGCCGCCGAGGCCGTCGGCTTCTCCACGACGCTCAACAGCCCGATCTACTCGGTGCAGTTCGAGATCTTCCCGGTGCAGATCGGCGAAAACAACACGCTGCACGCGTTCGTCTACACACCCGCGGGCAAGCCGGTGGAGGTCGCCGAGTGGAAGGTGACGGCCGCCCTCCCGGAGAAGGGCATCCCGCCCGTCCCCAACGCCGTGGTCTCGATCCGCGGCAACCAGGGCATCGGCGCGGTCACCTTCCCCTACCCCGGCAAATGGGACCTCTCCTTGACCATCCGCCTGGATGACCTAAACCAGGCGACGGTGAAAACCACCGTGGACGTGCCCGCCAGCTGACGCGGGATACCACGTCCTTGTCGCATCGCCGGTCAGGTCGGGGATCCACCAGATGACGCCGTAGGTGGGATACTCGGGCAAGACGGGAGGTGAGCCGCTGTGGCGACGCCAGTGGAGGCGGATCCGGTGCCGCAAGCGTGGCCTCGGCCGCCGTTCACGGTCGATACCCTGTTCGAGTTGCCCGACACCGGGCTGCGTTACGAGGTCCTGGAAGGCGCTCTCGTCGTGGTCCCACCCCCCGAACCCATCCACAATCTCGCCGCAGACCGGCTGCGCGAAAGGCTGGTCGCACACCTCGCCGCGGAGGTCGAGGCGATTACAAACGCCGCCGTTCGTATGCCTGCCGGCGATGGCCCCGTGCCTGACATTCTTGTGACGACCGGCGACCCAGCCGAGCACCCGCGTGGTTTTCCGGCGGACCTCGTGCACACCGTGATCGAGGTGGTCTCGCCTTCGAACGCATCTGACGACCGCGTGAAGAAGGCCGCCCTCTACGCCGGCGCGGGCATCCCTTGCTACTGGCGGGTGGAGCTGCGCTCCTGGCGCGAGCATTTCGGGCCGGTGCCGGCGATCGTCGTGCGGTTGCTCGGTGACGACGGCGAGTGGCACACCACCCTCCATCCGGCCGGCGAAACCCATCGGCTACCTGTCGTGGTCGACCGCACGCCGGCGATCGTGCCTATCGAGATCGACCCCGCTGTGCTGGTCGGGCGCCGCCGGTGATCTGTGCGGCCTCCTCTTTACGGGGGCGTTAACGGCGTCGTACCCTCGCCGGAGGAGTGACCCACGGGAGCCCGGTGCACCGGGCTGAGAGGGGGGCATGCAGCCCTCGACCGTCGAACCTGATCCGGGTAATGCCGGCGCAGGGAGGAGTGCTGCATGCGGCCGTTTCCTCGGCTTCACCTCATCACCGACACCCGTCCCGGCCGTCAGCCGCTCGCGGTCGTGGCCGCCGCCATCGGGGCGGCCGGCGACCAGCTCGCCGTGCAGGTGCGGGTGGAAGACGACGCGACCGACCGCGACGCATACGAGCTCGCCGCGCGGGTAAAGGCGCTCTGTGCCGAAGCCGGTGCGACCTGCCTGGTCAACGACCGCCTGCACATCGCGCTGGCGGTGGGCGCCGACGGCGGGCACGTGGGCGCGCTCGACCTGCCCGTCGAGGCGGCGCGGCGGGTGCTCGGGCCGCGGGCGATCCTCGGTGCGACCGCGCGCGAGCCGGCGACCGCCAAGGCCGCCGTCGAGGCCGGGGCCAGCTACCTCGGCGTCGGTCCGGCGTACGCGACCACGACCAAAGACGGCCTCCCGCCGCCGATCGGGGTGGCGGGCATCGCGGCCGTGGCCGTCGCGGTGGGCGTGCCCGTGATCGCGATCGCGGGGGTGACGGCCGAGCGGATACCCGAGCTGCGGGCGGCGGGCGCACACGGGGTGGCCGTGATCGGCGCGCTCTCCCGGGCGCCAGACCCGGCCGAGGCCGCCAAGGCGCTCTGGGACGCCCTGAAATGAGGGACGTCACCGTGGTCGGCGCCGGCCCCATCGGGCTGGCGATCGCCTGGCGGTGCGCCGCGCGCGGCATGTCGGTGGAGGTCGTCGACGACGGGCTGCCGGGCGCGTGGCACGCGTCGGCCGGCATGCTCGGGCCGGTCGTCGAGGCGTACTTCGGCGAGGCCCAGCTCACCGCCCTCCTCGTCGAGTCGGCGAAGCGGTGGCCCGCCTTCGCGGCCGCGCTTGGCGCCGAGGAGATCGGCTACCGGGTGGAGGGCACGCTCGTCGTCGCGCTGACCGGGGACGACATGGCCGAGGCGGAGCGGCTGCGGGGATACCAGGCGGGTCTTGGACTCCCGATCACGCCGCTGCGGCCCACCGAGCTGCGTGACCGCGAGCCGCTCCTCTCGCCGCGTGTCCGCGGCGGTGCGCACGCGCCCGACGATCACCAGGTCGACCCGCGCCGGCTGGTCCCGGCGCTGCGGCGGGCCGCGACCGCCGCGGGAGTGGCCACCGTCCGCGAGCCCGGGTCCGCGCGGGTCACCGTCGTCGCAGCCGGCACCGGCTCGGCCGCGCTGACCGGCCTTCCGGTCCGTCCGGTCAAGGGCCAGATCCTCCGCCTCCGCGCGCCGGGCCACCAATCGCCGGGCTTCTCCCACGTCATTCGCGGGTACGCGGACGGTAGGCACATTTATCTCGTACCGCGACTCGACGGCGAGGTGGTCGTGGGGGCGACCGTGGAGGAGCGCGCTGACGCGCGCGTCACGGCCGGTGGGGTGGTGGAGCTGCTGCGCGCCGCCGCCGACCTGGTGCCGGAGATCTACGAGTACGAGCTGGCCGAGGCGATCGCCGGCCACCGCCCCGGCACCCCCGACAACGCGCCGCTGATCGGCCCTCTCCGCGACGGCGTGATCGTGGCGACCGGCCACTACCGCCACGGCATCGTGCTCACGCCGCTCACCGCCGATCTGGTGGCCGACCTTGTGGAGACGGGAGTGCCAGATCCGATGTTGGAGCCGTTCGCGCCCGGGAGGTTCGCATGAAGGTGGTCGTCAACGGCAGCTCGCAGGCCCTGCCCGACGGGTCGACCGTCGCGGACGTGGTGCGGGTCGTGACGCGGGTCGCGCGCGGGGTGGCGGTCGCGGTCAACGGCGAGGTGGTGCCGCGTGCCGGCTGGCCGGGCGCGGCGCTGCGCGACGGCGACCAGGTCGAGGTGCTGACCGCGGCGCAGGGAGGATAGCCATGCTGCGGATCGGTGGCGTGGCGCTGCGGTCGAGGCTGATCATGGGCACCGGCGGCGCGTCCAATTTGGACGTCCTGGAGCGGGCGGTCAAGGAGAGCGGCACCGAGCTCGTCACCGTCTCGCTGCGCCGGGTCGACACCGCCGCGACGATGAACGGCGGTCTCCTCGACATGCTCGACCGCACCGGCGTGCGCGTGCTGCCCAACACCGCCGGCTGCTACACGGCTCGCGAGGCGGTGAAGGTCGCCCACCTGGCCCGCGAGGCGTTCGAGACGCCGTGGGTGAAGCTCGAGGTGATCGGCGACGAGCGGACACTGCTGCCCGACGGGGTGGAGCTGCTACGGGCGGCCGAGGAGCTGGTGGCGGACGGTTTCCAGGTCCTGCCGTACACGACCGACGACCCCATCCTGGCCCGCCGCCTCGTCGACGCGGGTTGCGCGGGCGTGATGCCGGCCGGCTCGCCGATCGGCTCGGGGCTGGGCGTCTCCAACCCGCACCACATCCAGCTGATCCGCCAGTCGGTCGACCTGCCGGTGATCCTCGACGCGGGCATCGGCACCGCTTCGGACGCCGCCCTCGCCATGGAGCTCGGCTGTGACGCGGTGATGGTGGCCAGCGCGATCACGCGTGCGGCTGACCCGGTGCGCATGGCCGCGGCGATCCGCCACGCGATCGAGGCGGGGTGGCTCGCGGCCGAGGCGGGGCGGATACCGCGGCGTTTCCACGCGCTCGCGTCCACACCGGACGAGGGCAGGCCGCGTCTTTGATAGTGCTGCTCACCGACCGTCGGCAGGCGCGGCGGCCCCTCGTCGAGGTGGTCGAGGCGGCGGTCGGTGGCGGGCTGCGCCAGGTGGTACTCCGGGAGAAGGACCTGCCGCGCGACGAGCGTGCCGCGCTGGCGGAGGCCCTGCGCGCGGTGCTCGCGGATGTCGATGGTCAGCTGATCGTGGCCGGGCCCGACCCGCTCGGTGGCAGCGCGGTGCACCTCGCGGCGGCCGGGCCGTACCCGCCGCCTGGCCTAGCGCTGGTCGGGCGCTCGTGCCACGACGAGGCCGAGCTGTCTCGCCTGACTACCGAGCGCTACGCCATGGTCTCGCCGGTCTTTCCCACGCCCTCCAAGCCTGGGTACGGGCCACCGCTCGGGCTCGACGGACTCGCCCGGCTCGTCGCCCGCTCGCCCGTGCCGGTGCTCGCGCTCGGCGGCGTCACACCCGGCAACGCGGCCGGCTGCCTCGCCGCCGGCGCGGCCGGGGTGGCCGTGATGGGCGCGGTCATGCGGGCGGACGACCCCGCGGCGGTGGTTCGCGACCTTCGCGGTGCGACGCTGTCCGTCAAAACCCCTGCCGGCGGGGGTGGGGTGTGGTCATGACACCTCTGATCGCGCTCAGCATCGCCGGCTCCGACTCGGGCGGGGGCGCCGGCATCCAGGCCGACCTCAAGGTCTTCGCGGCGCTGCGGGTGTACGGCACGTCGGTCGTCACCGCGGTGACCGCGCAGAACACGCGGGGCGTGCAGGACGTGTACCCGATGCCGGGCAACGTCGTCAGCGCCCAGCTCAACTCCCTCCTCGACGACCTGCCGCCGGCCGCGACCAAGACCGGCATGCTCGCCACCGCCGAGGTCGGCGCGGCCGTGCTGGCCAAGGCGCGCGCGGGGCTCCTGCCCAACCTCGTCGTCGACCCGGTGCTCTCCTCGTCGAGCGGGCGGCGGCTGGGCGTGGTCGGTGCGATCGAGCGGCTCCTGCCGTACGCGCTGGTCGCCACGCCCAACCGCGAGGAGGCTTCCGCGCTGGTGGGCTGGCCGGTGACCACGCCGGCCGACATGGCGGGCGCGGCCGGGCAGCTCGCGGCGGGCGGGCCGAAGTTCGTGGTGGTCACCGGCGGCGACATGGTGGCCGGCGACGAGGCGGTCGACGCGGTGTGGACGGACGCTGGCACCCGCTTCCTGCGCTACCCCCGCATCGTCACGAGCAACACGCACGGCACGGGCTGCACGTTCTCCGCGGCGATAGCCGCGCGGCTGGCGCTCGGCGACCCGGTGCTCGACGCGCTGGCGTTCGCGAAGCAGTACGTCGCGCGGGCGCTGGCCGGCGCCCGCGACTGGAAGCTGGGCGGCGGCACGGGTCCGCTCGATCACCTCGACTGGAAAGCGATCTAGCTCGTCTTAGGAGGCAGGATGTCAGCGCGTCGCAAGGTGTACGTGGAGGGGTCCCGGGCGGACATCCGGGTGCCGTTCGCCGAGGTGGATCTCAGTGGTGGCGAGCCGCCGCTCCGGCTCTACGACACGTCCGGGCCCGGCTCCGACCCGGACGTGGGGTTGGCCCCGCTGCGCGGTCCGTGGATCGCTTCCCGTGGCGACGTCGCTCCGGTCCGCGGTGCCGGGACGCCGCTCGCCGGCTCCCGGCCGACCCAGCTGGCCTACGCACGCGCCGGCACGATCACGCCGGAGATGGAGTTCGTGGCGATCCGCGAGGGCGTGCCGGCCGAGGTCGTGCGCGAGGAGATCGCGGCCGGCCGGGCGGTGCTGCCGGCCAACGTCAACCACCCCGAGTCCGAGCCGATGATCATTGGCCGCCGCTTCCTGGTGAAGGTCAACGCCAACATCGGCACGTCCGCGGTCACCTCCTCGGTCGCGGAGGAGGTGGAGAAGCTGACCTGGGCGACCCGCTGGGGCGCGGACACGGTGATGGACCTGTCCACCGGCAAGCGGATCCACGAGACCCGCGAGGCGATCATCCGCAACGCGGCCGTGCCGATCGGCACCGTCCCGATCTACCAGGCGCTGGAGAAGGTCGGCGGCGACCCGGTGAAGCTCTCCTGGGAGGTCTTCCGGGACACCGTCGTCGAGCAGTGCGAGCAGGGCGTCGACTACATGACCGTGCACGCCGGCGTGCTCATGCGGTACGTGCCGCTGGCGGTCGAGCGGGTCACCGGGATCGTCTCCCGGGGCGGCTCGATCATGGCGGCCTGGTGCCTCGCGCACCACGAGGAGAACTTCCTGTACACGAACTTCGCCGAGATGTGCCAGATCCTGGCGCGGTACGACGTGACGTTCTCGCTCGGCGACGGGCTGCGGCCCGGCTCGATCGCGGACGCGAACGACGAGGCGCAGTTCAGCGAGCTGCGGACGCTGGGCGAGCTGACGAAGGTCGCGTGGGAGCACGACGTGCAGGTCATGATCGAAGGCCCCGGCCACGTGCCGATGCACAAGATCAAGGAAAACGTGGACCTCCAGCAGGAGGTGTGCCACGAGGCGCCGTTCTACACGCTCGGGCCGCTGACCACGGACATCGCGCCGGCGTACGACCACATCACCTCGGCGATCGGCGCCGCGATGATCGGCATGTACGGCACGGCGATGCTCTGCTACGTCACGCCCAAGGAGCACCTCGGCCTGCCGGACCGCGACGACGTGAAGGCCGGCGTGATCGCGTACAAGATCGCGGCGCACGCCGCCGACCTCGCCAAGGGCCACCCGGGCGCGCAGGCGTGGGACGACGCGCTCTCCAAGGCGCGCTTCGAGTTTCGCTGGGAGGACCAGTTCAACCTGGCGCTCGACCCGGAGACCGCGCGGGCGTACCACGACGAGACGCTGCCCGCCCAACCCGCCAAGACCGCCCACTTCTGCTCGATGTGCGGCCCCAAGTTCTGCTCGATGAAGATCACGCAGGAGCTCAAGGCGTACGCGGAGAAGGGCATGAAGGAGAAGTCCGAGGAGTTCGTCGAGGCCGGCGGCCGGGTGTACCTGCCGCTGGCCTGAATCCCTTAGAAGAATTCACATTTGTAGGGGTGACTGGCGTTAGTTGAGCTTTGTAGCATGCCCGAATGCTGACGCCAACGCCACTCATGGGCCTCGTGTCCGGTTTCTGGAGCTTCAAGACACTTGCCGCCGCTGTCGAGCTTGACCTGTTCACCAGGCTGGCCGGTGGCAAGAGCATCACCGTCGAGAAGGCCGCCGCCGAACTGGACCTCGCGGAACGCCCCGCCGACCTCCTCTTCGCCGCCTGCGCCTCGCTCGGCCTGCTGGAGCGCGACGGGGATGGCTACCGCAACTCGGCGCTGGCCGAGGAGTTCCTGGTGGCTGGCAAGCCCTACTACTTCGGTGGGCAGGTGCGCTACTGCGACCGGCGCACCTACCTGGCCTGGCACCGGGTGGGCGAGGCGCTGCGCACCGACCGCCCGCTGACCTGGGACCCGGACACGCAGGAGTCGATGTTCGAGACCGAGGACCCGCAGCTGCTCGCGCTCTTCTGGGAGGCGATGTACTCGACGTCGATCTTCACCGCCCGTGCGCTCGGCGAGGCGTACGACTTCGGCGCCCACTCGCGGCTGCTCGACGTGGGCGGTGGCTCCGGCGCGTACCCGATCGAGCTGTGCCGGCGGTACCCGTCGCTGCGGGCCACCGTCTTCGACCTGCCGCACGTCGTGCCCATCGCCGCGGAGAAGGCTTCGGCCGCCGGGCTCGCCGACCGGATCGACACGGTGGCGGGCAACTTCCTGCACGACGACGGGCTGCCGTCCGGGTACGACGTGATGCTGCTCAGCATGATCCTGCACGACTGGGACGAGCCGACAAACCGCGAGCTGCTCGCCAAGTGCTTCACGGCCCTGCCGTCCGGCGGCGCTGTGGTGATCTCCGAGCTGCTGCTCAACGCCGACCGCACCGGCCCGGCGTCGGCCGCGTTGATGGGCATGAACATGCTCGTCGAAACCGTCGGCGGCCGTAACTACTCGGAGACCGAGTACGCGGAGTGGCTCTCCGGCGCCGGCTTCGTGGACCCGCATGTGGTGCACTTCGACGCGCCCGGCGCCAACGGCGTGGTGGTAGCCCGCAAGCCCTGAGCCGCATCGGACGGCCGTCGGCCCGCGCCGGCCGGCGTCTGGCTCAGCGGGGCTGATCGCGGGGGTCGGCGAGGCCGCTGACCCAGTCGACGTACTCCTCGTCGCGGGGCTTCAGCGCCGGCTCGGGCCGGGGCTGGCCGCCGCGCTGGTCGGGGACGTCGAGCGCGGGGGTCGGCTCGGTGGGCTCGGCCTCGGGCGCCGAACGGCGGCGTCCGAAGATGCCGCGGCGCTGGCGCGGGGCCGCTTCCTCGGCGGCGGGTGGCGTCTCCTTCCCGCGCTTGCGGGCCTTGCGGCCGGTCGGCTCGTCGCCCGCGGAGGCGCCACCGGCCCGGCCGCGCGTGGGCTCGTCTTCGGGGTCGGTGTAGATCGGGATCTCGCCCGTGGAGTACTCGGCGGCACGCCGGCCGGCCGAGAAGGCCGTCGCGGCCCCGGCGGCGCCCGGGTCACGGCCGGCCGGCGGGCGGCGTGGCGGGCGTGCCGCGGGCGATTTCGGCGGCGGCGCCTGCGGTGGTGGCGGCGGCACCAGCGGCGGTGGCGGCGGGACCACCGGCGGTGGCGCGGCCGGGCGTGCGGCGGGTGGTGGGGGCGACTGCGGCGCGAGGTCGGCCGTCGGCTCGTCGAAGAACCCGCGGCCTCGGCTTGTCGACGTGTCCACTGTCGGCAGGGAGCCGGTCGTCTCGTCGGCCGCCGCGGAGGCCGATGTGGACGCCTTCTCGGCATGCCGGGGCAGGGGGACGGTCCACTCGCCCGCTGGAGGCTCGCGGAAGACCGGCTCGATGCCGGGGTCGCGGGACGGCGGGCGCTGCTCCGCCGCCGGCTCCTCGGCGGGCGTGGCGGGGCGGAGGGTGGGACGCCGGGCGACCGTGGCCAGGACCGAGCCCAGCGTGCCGGCGCCGACCGCGACGAGGGCGCCCCAGTACGGAGCGGCCTGGAACTTGTCGGTGTCGCTGCCGGGGCCGGCCACGAGGTAGGCCAGGCACAGCATCGCCGGGCCGATGAGGCCGGAGGCCGCGATCGTCACCGGCGGGCGGCCGAGCCAGCGCCCCAGACCGGCGGTGGCGGCGCCGAGCGCCAGCGCGAGCAGCGGCATCGTCACCACCGCTGAGCTCTGCGCGGCGCCCGTGCTGAACGAGGCCAGGTCGAGCACGCCGAGCCGCAGGTTGGGCAGCGGGTCGTCGGGGCCGAGTGACGGGATCACCGAGACCAGCGCGAGCGCCCACGTGGTGCCGGTGACGGCTCCGACGTTCCACAAAAGAGGCTGGTGGCTCAGCGCGGCGATCGCGACGAACACCCCGGCCACCGCCCCGAGCGTCGCCGAGAGGCCGATGACCAGCACCGGGTCGGTGGCGCGCACGATGGCGAAGCGGGCGGGCTGCATGCACAGCGGCACCAGCACGGCGGCACCGATGCCGCCGAACACGGAGTAGGCGATCCGGGAGCCTGTGCCGCCCTCGTATCCCCGGCGCCGCGCCATCCGGTCGGCCGCGATCGCGCCTGCCACCGCGGCCACCATGGCGAACCAGGCCACCCACGCCATCTGCGCGGTCCACTGGTTTTCCTGGTCGACCGGGAAGGTGCGGCTCAGCCGGACGACGCCGAGGCCGAAGGCCACACCGAGCTGGCTGGCGGCGGCGAGCATGGCGACGCCGAGCGCGGCGAGGAGCACCCTGCTCCACGTACGGATGGCCATGCCAGGCACGTTACGGCCCCGTGACAAGGCTCGCTACCCGACCGGTCGTGGCTTGACGCACTTCCCAGAACCCGCTGAAGGTCCCTTAAGAAAATCAAACCCTCTGGCGGGTGCGCTGCGACTGGGGCGGCACCGGGTGGGCCGGCGGCGCGGTGGGCGGGCCGTCGGGCGCGAGCAGCAGCTCGTGCAGCTCGGCGCTGCAGCGGGCCACCTCGTCCAGGTACGCGTTGTGACCGAGCGAGCGGGGCCGCGGGATCTTGACGTCGACGACCCGCCGGAGCCGGCCCGGGCGCGGGCTCAGCACGACGACCCGGTCGGCGAGCAGCACGGCCTCGTCGATGGAGTGGGTGACGAACACGGTGGTGGCGGCGAGGTCCATGTGGACCCGCTGCAGCTCGGTCGAGAGCTCCTCACGGGTGAGCGCGTCGAGCGCGGAGAACGGCTCGTCCATCAGCATCACCTTGGGGCGCTGGATCAGCGCCCGGCACAGCGCCACGCGCTGCTGCATGCCGCCGGAGAGCTCGTGTGGCTGCTTGCGGTGGAAGCCGGCCAGGCCCACCATGTCGAGCAGCTCCTCGGCCCGCCTGCGGTGCTCGGCGCGCTTCCAGCCGAACATCTCCACCGGGAGCAGCACGTTGTCGAGGACCGAGCGCCACGGCAGCAGCGCCGGCTTTTGAAACATCATCGCGATGTCTTTGCGCGGCTTGGTGACCCGCGTGTCGCCGACCGACACCTCGCCGGCGCTCGGCATGATGAGCCCGGCGATCAGCCTGAGCAAAGTGGACTTTCCACAGCCGGAGCGGCCGATGACGGCGATGAACTCGCCCTCGCCGACGGTCAGGTTGATGTTTCGCAGCGCCTCGACGGCGCCCGATCGCGCCTGGAACGTCTGGGAAACTCCGGCCAGTCGAATCATCGTGTGCTCCCTACCGGGGCGGGTCTGCCGGTGCCAGGCTATCGGGCGGGCCGGCCGCGGCCCACGCCCCCATGGTCATTTTCGCGCTCTGTGATCACAGGGCGACAACCTGCGGAAGCACCTCGGAAGCCACCAACTCAAGGTGGTCGACGTCAGTGATCTCGATGAACCGCAGGTGCACCCGGGTGACCCCGATCGCCGCGAACTCGCCGATCCGGTCGACGAGCTGCGCCGGCGAGCCGACCACCGGGTCTTCCGGCGGGAGGGCGCTGGGCGCGTGCAGGGGTGCCGCGCGCCGCTGGGCCTCCGCGTCGGTGCGGCCGATGGCCACCACGATGCCCACCGACATCACGAGCGGAGCCTTGCCGGACTCGGCCCGGCCCACCCGATCCGAGACCGCGAGCACCCGGTCGAACGCCGACTTCGACTCGGCCACGGTCTTGAACGGCATGTTGAACTCGTCCGCGTACAGCGCGGCGATCTCGGGCGTGCGCTTGGGGCCGCGCCCGCCCACGATGATCGGCGGCCCCGGCACCTGCACGGGCTTGGGCAGCCCGGGCGCGTCGACGAGCTGGTAGTGCTCGCCCTTGTAACTGAACGGCTCGCCGACCGGGCTGCTCCACAGGCCGGTGATGACCGCGAGCTGCTCGGCGAGGATGTCGAAGCGCTCGCCGGTTGACGGAAACGGTATGCCGTACGACACGTGCTCCCGCTGGTACCACCCCGTGCCCATGCCGAGCTCGACCCGGCCGCCGCTCATCTGGTCGACCTGCGCCACGGCGATCGCGAGCGGCGCGGGCTGCCGGAACGTCACCGACGTGACGAGCGTGCCGAGCCGGATGCGGGACGTCTCGCGGGCCAGGCCGGCCAGCGTGATCCAGGCGTCGGTCGGCCCGGGCAGCCCCGCCTCCAGCCCCATCGCCTGGTAGTGGTCGGCCCGCAGGTAACCCTCGAAGCCGGCGTCTTCGGCGAGCCGGGCGAGGCGCAGCTGATCGTCGTACGTCGCTCCCCGATGTGGCTCAGTGAACACGCAGACGCGCACGGTAACCGCCTGACTCGATCGGATGCGGGTGATTGGTCGCGGTCAGGCTATCGGCATCCTGTTACACCGCGATACCCCGGCCGGGATCGGTTCGTAACCCGATACGCCTTGCGTCGCAAACCAGCCTTTCGCCTACGCTGTGGCGCGACATTCATGAACGGCTTCGTGACCTCCCCTCGGTCCCGGCGCCGTCGCTCCAACGCCCCCTCCAGTTGGAAGGAATCTGTTCATGAGAAGGGTTACCCGTTCTTTCGCGGTAGCCGCCCTGGCCACGGCTCTGGCCGTCGTGGCCGGTTGCAGCTCCGACGACGAACCGGCATCGACAAACAGCGCCGGCACTGGCGGTGAGCTGGTCAAGGTGAGGTACCTCACGTCGTTCGGCAACTTCGGCCGTGACGCCTACGGCTGGGTCGCGCTCGAAAAGGGATTTTTCCGAGAAGCCGGATTCGACGTCGAGATTCAGAAGGGCGAGGGCACCGGCGGCAACATCACGAAGATCGTGGGTGGCGCCGCCGACTACACGCCGATCGACCTGACCGGTGGCCTGCTCACGTTCGGCAAGGGCACGAAGGGCTTCACCGCCGTCGCGGCGATCCAGCAGCGCACGATGGCGGCCATCGCGACCACGACCGACAAGGGCATCAAGACGCCGAAGGACCTTGAGGGCAAGACCCTCGTCGACGCGCCGGGGTCCGTCGTGCGCAACCTCTTCCCGACGTACGCCCAGCTGGCGAAGATCGACTACAACAAGGTCCAGTGGCAGAACGGCGAGCCCGCCACGCTGATCGGCCAGCTGAACAACAAGGACGTCGACGGCATCGGGCAGTTCGTGGTGGGCCGGCCGACCATCGCCGCGGTGACGAAGAAGGAGCCGTTCTTCCTCCCGTACAGCGACTACCTCACCGACCTGTACGGCAACGTGCTGATCACGTCGACCAAGAACGCGACGGAGAAGCCGGAGGAGGTCAAGAAGTTCACCGCCGCCCTGCTCAAGGGCCTGGAGTACGCCCTGGCCAACCCCAAGGAGGCGGCCGAGATCCTCAAGGCGAAGGACCAGGCCGCGAACCCGCAGGCGGCGCAGGCCGAGCTGGAGCTGATGGGCTCCTTCGTCCGCTCCGCTGGCTCCGGTGAGAAGATCGGTCTGATCGACACCCAGCGCGTGGCCCGGAGCATCGCGATCCTCCAGGGCGCCGGTCAGATCCCGGCCGGCATCACGCCCGAGCAGATCATCTCCGTCGACCTGGTGCCGAAGGTCTGACCCGTCGAACCAAGCGGGTGTGGCGGCTGACCCGGCCGCCACACCCGAGATAAACGCGCAAGGAGCGTTGAGATGAGCGAGACGTCCGTCGCCGCGCCGCCCGTCGCGGTGGCCGACCGGTCCGGGGTACGGGTACCCGGCTTCGTCTATCCCGTCGCCGGCCTGATCGTCACGGTCTTCGTGTGGTGGCTGGCGACAAGCGTGCTCGGCCTGGCCCACCCGATCGTGCTGCCCCCGCCGCAGGACGTGCTGCGCGGCTTCAACGCCAACCGCGGCTACATCCTCCAAGGCACGCTGACGACCGGGCTGGAGACGTTGTTCGGCTTCGTGCTCTCGTCGTTCGTCGGCTTCCTGATGGGCATCGTGCTGGCCAGCTCGACCGTGCTGGAGCGGATGTTCTCGCCGCTGCTGGTGGCGGTCAACGCCGTGCCGAAGATCGCCTTCGGACCCATGCTGGTCATCTGGCTGGGCTGGGGTCAGCCCTCGATCCAGTTCATGATCTTCATCATGTGCTTCTTCCCGGTCGTGCTCTCCACGGTGACCGGGCTGACCAGGACGCCCGGCGACCTGGCGGAGATGGCCCGCGCGCTGGACGCGTCGCGGGCGAAGATGTTTCTCAAGGTCCGGCTTCCCGCCGCGATGCCGCAGCTCCTCGTCGGCCTCAAGCTCGCGCTGCCGCTCGCCGCGGTGGGCGCGATCATCGGCGAGTTCCAGGCCGGTGACGCGGACCGGCCGGGCCTCGGCTCGATCATCGTGCAGACGCTCGGCCAGGGCGAGTCAGCGACCGCGTTCGCCGCGTTCGTGCTGATCGCGGCCGTGACGATCGTCCTCTACTCCGCGCTGCTCGGCCTGGAGCGGCTGCTGCTGCCCTGGGTGCGTGCCACCACCGACCGCTGACCCGACCCGCGAGCCCGGTAAGCGCTGGCGCCGCACCCCACCGTGTCCTAAGTGCTCCAACTCAAGAGAGTTTCCCGGGTTCGCGTCAGCTGCGGGCCGCTGCTCCCGCCGGAGACCGCGGTGGCCGGCGGCTCGCTTGCGCTCGCCGAGATCCCCGGCCCCCGCTGCCATCTCCGCGCGCCAAGCCCACCCCGGCTGCCCGGCCGGGCCCGCAAGGGGCCCGGCGCAGCCGCTGGGGTGGGCGCGACCAGCGGCGGACGGGTGAGGCCGCGGGAGCGGCGGTCTGGACCACGGCTGACGTCGCGGTAGCCCAAATCTCTTGTCTGGTAAGGGTTTCGGCAGGCTCCTAGCTGGCCAGCCGCCAGCGGCCGTTGCGGGCCACGAGGACGGTGAGTGCCTGTGGCATCAGGCCGGAGTGGTTGTCGGGGGTGATCCGGATCGGCCCGGACAGCCCGTCGAACTGCGACGTCTCCACAATGGACCGGACGCTCTCGCGGCTGAGTGAGTTGCTCTGCTGGAGGGCGTTGGTGATCATCTGGATGGCGTCCGCGGCGAAGGACGAGAAGCCGTTGTAGCTGCCGTACTTGGCGGTGTAGTCGCGGAACCACTGCTTGCGCGCCGCCGTCGCGGGTGTGGTGGCGATCACGTCGTCGATCACCATCGTCTGGGTGAACACCATCGTCGCGCCGTTGGTGGCTCCCTGCCCGGAGAGGAAGAGGTCGCCGGCCGCGGCGCCGTCGAAGAAGAGCGAGCCCTTGAAGCCCGCCTGCTTGGCGCTGGTGGCCGCGAGCGTCGCCTGCTCGGCGAACGTCCACACCACGATCGCCTGTGGCTGCTGCGCCGGCTCCCCGTCGAGCAGCGACTGCACGGCCTGGCTCACGTCGGTGTCGGTGGGGCGGACCTTGGCCTCGCCGGTCTTCGTGATCTTCGCGCTGGCCAGCGCGTCTTCGAGGGCCTCGAAGCCCTCGTTGCCGTAGGCGTCGTCGGTGTAGAGGACGGCGACCCGCTTCTTCTTCGCGTTGACGAGCTCGGCGGCGAGGGCGGCGGCGTTGTCGTTGGCGTTGGGGCCGATCTTGAAGACCCACTGCCGCTTGTCGACGGGCGTCGCCACCTTGCTGGCCGGAGCGAGCGCGATGGTGGGGATCCCGCGCTGCTCCACCGTCGGCACCACCTCCTCGGCGCACTCCGCGCAGGTGCCCATCACGATGGCGGCCACGTTCGGGTTGTTGGCGAACGCCCCCACGTTGGACAGCGAGAGGCTGGAGTCGGAGCGGTTGTCCTTGGGCTCCAGCTTGAGCTTTCGGTTGCCGAGCACGCCTGAGTCGTTGACCTGGCTGATCTTCAGGTCGAGCGCGCGCTGGTATGCCTGCCCGATGGCCGCGGTGGGCCCGGACAGCTCGAGGTCGGCACCGATGATGACTTCCTCGATGTCGCCCCCCGCGTCGTCGCTCGATTGGCAGGCGGACGCGGACAGGACCAGCGCGGCTGCGGTGAGCGCAGACAGCGTCACGGAGCGTATGGGCCTCAAGGTGGTCCTCCATGTGGACGGCCCAGCAGAGCTGGTGTTTTAAGGGCTAGCGGCCGCTGTCCGTCCCCTGTGGAGCGACGCGGACCGGGCTGCCGTACGGTGTGAGCGCGCAGTCGTTCGAACCTGGAAAACCATGCCAACGGCGGACGCCGGGGTCAAGCTGGCGGGGTACCTGTTCCACGGGACAGCTATCCCACATAGTGGTTTGCGAAGAAGTTCGCACTCGTTAACTTTATCGACATCAATGCCTTACAGACTGCTGTTTGCGCAGGTCACGGCCACATTCTTGGGAAGGGGCGGAGTGGGCGGAGTTTGTATTGGGGATGGTGCGACCGTTTCCTGCCTGACTGAGGCTTCCCAAGTGGGTGCCGTTTCTGGTGAAATCGCGGCCGTGCCGCGTGCGGCGCTGACCGATGCACCCAGGCGTCGATCGAGCGACTCACACGTGGAGACGACGACGGAGGCGATGTCGTGAGCACGGGACCTACGACCCTGCCCGAAAAAGGTGCGCAGGCCCGCCGTGCTGCGCGCCGCTGGTTTCCGCGCCTGCGCGACGCACGGATCAGGTCGAAGCTCGGGCTCATCCTGGTCGTGCCGCTCGCCGCGGTGCTCGCGCTCGCCACGGTCCGGCTCGTCGACGTCGGCCAAGGCGCCCTCGACGCGAGCCTCATCCGCGACCTGACCGCCCTCTCCACCAACGTCTCGTCCCTCAACCAGGACCTGCACAAGGAGCGCATGGCGGCCGCGAAGTACCTCGCGGCGGGCAACAAGGACAAGGACAAGACCAAGCAGGCGTACAACCAGGCGGTGAGCCGCACCGACCAGACCGTCGCGGCGTACACGAGCAAGCGGCAGGACGTCGGCGACGTGCCCAACTCCGTCGAGACCCGGCTGGTCAAGATCGACGGCCACATCGCCACGCTCAACAGCACCCGCCAGGACATGCTCGCCGGCCAGCGCCCGGTCGCCGAGGCGGTGCTCCGCTACGGCAACATCCTCACCGACCTCGTGGCGTACGGCGACGTGGTCGGCCAGCTCGCCGGCGAGGGTGACCTGGCCGAGGAGCTGCGCGCGGTCGCGGCCTTCGCGAAGGCGAAGGCGGCCAAGGCCGACGAGGAGGCGATCGTCTACTCCTCGCTCGTCGGCGGCGGTGGCCTGGCCGAGGAGGAGCTCAACTCGTTCCTGGGCGCGCTCAAGAGCCAGGAGGCCGCGCAGCAGAGCTTCGAGCTCGTCGCGAGCGGCACGCAGCAGGCGATCGCGGACGCCACGGTCACCGGCGACGCGGTCAACCTGGCCCAGGGCAACGAGGCCCTGATCACCCGGTCGGTCGGCGGCACGTCGCTGGTCGGCGCCGACCCCGCGCAGCAGGCGGTCGGCTCGGTGGTCGACCTCATGCGCTACGCCGAGGTCAAGCTCGAGAGCCGGGCGCTCGCCGAGGCCGACGACGAGCGCGCGGCCGTGGTCCGCCAGGCGGTCGTCGAGTCGATCCTCGTGCTCATCACGCTCTTCATCGCCATCGCGCTCGCCGTGGTCCTCGCCCGGTCGCTCAACCGCTCGCTGCGCCGCCTCCGCGAGGGCGCGCTCGCCGTGGCAAACCGCGACCTGCCCGACGCGGTCGCCCAGCTGCGCGACGTGCGCAGCATCGGTGACGGCGGGCCGGACGAGATCGTGCGACAAGTTCGCGACGCGATCCGATTGCCCAACCGCGACGAGGTCGGGCAGGTGGCACAGGCGTTCAACGTCGTACACCGGGAGGCGGTCCGGATCGCGGCCGAGCAGGCCGCGCTGCGTACGAGCGTCTCGGCGATGTTCCTCAACCTGGCCCGCCGAAGCCAGGCGCTGGTCGACCGGATGATCGGTGAGCTCGACATGATCGAGCGCGGCGAGGAAGACCCGAAGCGGCTGGCCCAGCTCTTCCAGCTCGACCACCTCGCCACCCGGATGCGCCGCAACGACGAAAACCTGCTCGTGCTCGCGGGCGCCGACTCCACCGCGCCGCGGCGCGACGACGCGCTGCTCGTCGACGCGCTCCGCGCCGCACAGTCCGAGGTGGAGCTTTACAACCGCATCGAGTTCGGCACCGTCGACACCGACATCTCGATCGCGGCGCACGCGGTCAACGACGTCGTGCGGCTCGTCGCCGAGCTGCTCGACAACGCGACCCGCTTCTCGCCGCCCAACACGGTGGTCGTCGCCGACGCCCGGCGCATCCGTGACTACGTGCTGATCCAGATCGAAGACCGCGGCCTGGGCCTCACCGAAGACCAGCTCGACGCGCTCAACCACCGGCTCAGCCAGCCGCCCGCGGTCGACGTGGCCGCGTTCCGGCTGATGGGCCTGGCGGTCGTGGGCCGTCTCGCCTCCCGCTACGGCGTCCGCGTCGAGCTGCGCCCCAACGTCGAGGGCGGCACCGTGGCGCAGGTGACGCTGCCGAGCGGCATCGTCGTGCTGCCCACGCCGCGTACCCGCGAGCAGGTGCTCACCCGCCCGCGTTCGCCGCTCGCGGTGGAGACCGGCCCGGCGTCCAGCGCCCCGGTTTCCGGCGGGTGGTCGCAGCCGGGCGTCCGTTCGTCGGCCGCCACGATCTCCGACCCATGGCCGGGGCAGGCGCCTCCCTCGTGGGACACGTCCGCTGTGCCGGTCAACGCGACGGCGGCGACCAGCGCGTTCCCGACGATCGGCCAGCCGGCCGGGGCCACGCTCGGCCAGCCGCAGGGCGGGCTCGGCTCGCCGACGGTGGCGTACCCGACCGTGCAGCCCTCGTCGCTGCCGCAGCGGGGTGGCGCGATCCCGGCGACGGCCCACCCGATGACGCCCGCCGTGCTGCCCCCGTCCGGCCTGCCGGCCGGCCCGGTCGCCGGTTCGCCGGGCGTCGTGCCGCGTCCCGACGACGGCGGCGAGGTGCCGATCTACCGGGAGATGGAGGCGGTCTGGTTCCGTTCGCACGGCCAGGCCTCCACGCAGATCTTCTCGGCGGTGAGCCCCAGCGGCACAGCGGCAAGCCCGGCCGGCGGCTACACGCCGGCGGCCAGCGCGGCACCGGCCGCCTCCGGGCTCGCCGGCGCGTCCACGGGCTACTCCGGGTCGTCCGGCCTCTCCGGCGGCTCGAGCCTCGGCAACGGTGGCCCCGGTGGCGGCTCCAGCCTCGGCAACGGCGGGCTCAACAGCGGATCCGGCTTCGGTGGTTCGCTGCCGAGCCGCACGCCGACACCGCCGCCCGCGGCCGCACCGCCGCCCGCCGCGTACGCGCCGCCGGTCGTCCCGCCCGCCGCCACGCAGGGTGCCGGCGACGCCGGCGCCGGCGCCGTGCCCCGCCCGAGAAACAGCGCCGAGGAGACCTGGCGCACCGCCGCCGACGAGGGCTGGCGCCGGGCCGAGCGGGCCGCCGAGCCGGCAAACGGGGGTACCACGCGCTCCGGCCTGCCCAAGCGCGTGCCGCAAGCCCAGCTCGTGCCCGGCGGTGTCGAGACCTCGACCAACCGCGAGCGCGCCAAGCGCACGCCCGACGAGGTCCGCGGCCTGCTCTCCGCGTACCACCGGGGCGTGCAGCGCGGCCGCTCCGCCGGCATCCAGGAAAACGGGAGCACCTCTACCAAGGAGACCAGTTGATGACGAGGCCAGCAGCGATGCAGGACATGGGTTGGCTGCTCAGCAACTTCGCCGACAGCGTCGCCGGGATCGCCCACGTTGTCGCGGTGTCGGCCGACGGCCTGCTCCTCGCGTCGTCGCGTGACCTGCCCGCCGACCGGGCCGACCAGCTGGCCGCGATCACGTCGGGTGTGGTGAGCCTCACCGACGGCGCGTCGCGGATGTTCAGCGCGGGCGGAGTGCTCCAGACCGTCATCGAGATGGACAGCGGCTACCTCTTCCTCATGTCGATCAGCGACGGCTCCTCGATGGCCGTACTTGCCGCACGCAGCTGCGACGTGGGTCAGGTGGGGTACGAGATGGCGCTGCTCGTCGAGCGCGTCGGTGCGGCCCTGTCGCCGGCGGCCCGAGAGGCCGTCTCCCGCTAGTCCTAAGTAGATAATGACGGTGACGCCGCGACGACTACGGAAGGAGGTGACCGCGTCATGGTGGACCAACCGCGAGAAGACCCAAGAGGTGCGCTGGTCCGGCCGTACGCGGTCACCCGCGGGCGCACCGAACCCCGCCGCGACATCGCCCTCGAGGCGGTGCTCGTGGCGGACCCGGCCGCCGTGCAGGAGTCGCGGTTCGCGGGCCACGACAAGCACCGCATCGCCACCGTCTGCGAAAACCGCGCGCAGTCGCTGGCGGAGATAGCGGCCTACACCCGGCTCCCGTTGGGCGTCGCTAGGGTGCTCGTCGCCGACATGGTGGCGGAAGGCTTGCTGACGCTGCACAGTGCCGCTCCGGTCGAAGCCTATGAGGAGCGGATGGAACTGCTTGAGAGGGTGCTGAGTGGACTTCGCAGGCTATAACGCCGCAGGAGCGCGCCGTAACCGAGGGATCACGTCCGCCAAGATTGTGATCGCGGGAGGCTTCGGCGTCGGCAAGACGACGCTCGTCGGTGCCGTCTCCGAGATCACCCCGCTGACCACCGAGGCGGTCATGACCGCGGCCGGCGTGGGCATCGACGACCCCTCCAAGGTGCCGGGCAAGGAAACCACCACGGTCGCGATGGACTTCGGCCGCATCACCATGGCCGAAGACCTGATCCTCTACCTCTTCGGCACGCCCGGCCAGACCAGGTTCTGGTTCATGTGGGACGAGATCATCCGGGGCGCCGTGGGCGCTGCCGTGCTCGTCGACACCCGGCGTATCGCGGACGCGTTCGCCCCGCTCGACTACTTCGAAAACCGGCACCTGCCGTACGTGGTGGCGCTCAACGTCTTCGAGGGCTCCCCGCAGTACGAGGTGGAGGAGGTCCGCGAGGCGCTCGCCATCGCGCCACACGTGCCGCTCGTGATGTGCGACGCGCGCCACCGCGACTCGGTCAAGCAGGTGCTGGTCAACGTCGTCGAGCACGCGATGATGACCCTCCGCGCCGAGCGCGGCGGCGGCCGCCGCCCAACCCCGGTCGGCTGAGCCCTCACGCAGCTATGTCCTATAGGCCCTATAGGACATAGCTGTCCGTTGCTGGTTATGCCCTTTAAGCCTCCGGACCCATCAGGATGGGTTTCGTTGTTCCGACCTGCTCCCGCGGCCTCACCCGTCCGCCGCTGGTCGCGCTCACCCCGGCGGCTGCGCCGGGCCCTCCGGCGCCGGCTGGGTAGGTGCGTGCGGGATGCGTTTGCTCTGCTTCCCTGGAGTGGTCACCCCCCGGGGTCGGCCCTCCGCCGGCAGGGCATTGTTTCCGACATTGCCCGTCGTTCGCCGGAAGGTCCGGGACCTTTGCCGACTGCCCCGCGCACGACGGCGTGGACGCATTGATGCGTGCAGCTCGATAGCTTTCCCAAACAGACCAGCTGCGGCGGGCCCGCGGAGGTCTCCATCGGAAGATCTTGGACAGCGGAGCCCGAGGGAGCATGACCCCAAACCCAAAGGTCTCTATATAGAGCTTTCAGGGTTGAGGTCAGCGTTTGTCCACAATGCCCTATGCCGCCACGCCGCCGCCGACGCGAGCCGGGCGGGCCCCGATCGCGGGCAGTAGCCGCCGCGCCGGGTAACGGGCACCAGGTTCGTGATCTAGAACGGTTATGGCGCTATATCGACCCTAACCGTTCTAGATTCACACCTGCGGCCCGAAGCTGATTACGCTACGTTAGCGGCGGTGCGGCGGCACTGAACATTTCGACCATTTGGGGCTACCGCGATGCTCGTCGAGGTCCGTGGCCGCACCCGTCCGCCGCCGGCCACGCACCAAAGGATCCCCACGCGCACAAGCCCGTGCAGGGTGAGGCCGCGGGAGCAAACGGCCTGGACCACAACGGACATCGCGGTAACCCAAATCTCCTTGTTTGGAAAGGGTTTCCGTCATCACGTGGGCCAGGGTTCACCCCGACTCCGAAACCTCTATATAGAGAGCTGGTCAGTCGACGGGGAGGCGGTAGCCGCGTTTTACGACGGTCTGGACCACGCCGGGGGCGCCGAGGCCGGCGCGGAGGCGGGCCACGGCCATTTCCACGGCGTGTTCGTCGGCGCCGCGCGGGAGGGTGCGCAGCAGCGCGGCCCGGGACAGCACGCGGCCTGGCGTCGCCGCCAGCGCGCGGAGCACCGACATCGGTGCTGGCGCCAGCGGGCGTAGCTCGCCGTCGACCACCGCGGCGTGGCCGCGCAGGGTGAGGATGTGGCCGGCCACCTTGAGGTTGACGGCGCGTTGGGGGAGTTCGTCCACGATGGTGCGGACCAGCGCGCCCAGCCGTGCGCGGCTCGGTGCCACCACCGGCACGCCGTGGCGGCGTAGCGGGGCGGCGGTCACCGGGCCTACGCACGCGGCCAGGACGTCTGAGCGGAGCGCGTCGAGCACCGCGTCGCCGCTGGCGCCGGCGGCACGCAGCAGTGCGCCCGCTGCCGGTGCGGAGGTGAACGTGACCGCGTCCACCAGGCGGCCGGTGATCAGGTCGACCAGGCGGTGCAGGGGAGCGGGGTCGGTGGGTGGCGCCCAGCGGTAGACCGGCACCTCGATGACCGTGGCGCCGGCGGCTTCCAGGGCGGCGGTGCACTCGGGCTGGCGTTCGCCGTGTAGCTGCATGGCCACGACCTGGCCGTCGACGCCCCGGTGCCGCAGGTGGTCGATGACCTCGTCGCAGCTCTCCGAGGCGGGCGACCACTCGTCGTGCAGCCCGGCCGCGCGGATGGCGCCGCGGGCCTTGGGGCCGCGGGCGACGATGTACGCGTGGCCGAGCACCGAGCGGAGCGGCTCAGCCAGGCCCCACCCCTCAGCGGCCTCCAGCCAGCCGCGCATGCCGATGCCGGTGTTGGCCATCACCACGTCCGGCGGGCGCTCCAGGCACGCTCTCGTGGCCGCGCGCAGCTCGGTGTCGTCGGCGAGCGGCACTATCCGCAGCGCCGGGGCGAGCACGACCCGCGCGCCCCGCCGCTCGAGCAGGGCGGCCAGCTCGTCGCGGCGCCGGTCCGCGGTCACTCCGACCGTGAAGCCGGAGAGCTCCTCGCTCATTACCGCGCGCTCACTTCGACCATGCCGTCCCGCACCCGCACCGCGTACGTGCGCACGGCCACGCCGGCCACGTCGAGGCACTCGCCGGTGCGCAGGTCGTACACCTCCTTGTGCAGCGGGGAGGCGACGGTCGGCGCGTCGCCGCGGCTGCCGACGATGCCACGCGACATCACGTTCGCGCCGGCGATGGGGTCGCGGTTGTCGATGGCGAAGAGCTCGCCGTCGAACGTGCGGAAGATGGCGACCTGCTCCCCGCCCACGAGCGCGGCCACGCCCCGCTCTGGTTCTACCCGCTGCTGCGGGCAGATCACTTCCCACCGCGCGGTCAGAGTGTCCGTCATTGGCGTGCTCCCATCGTCGGTAGACCGAGCGCCACGGGTCGGCGTTCGCCCAGTGCTGGGACCGGCTGCCCCCGCTCCACCTCGAAGGTGATGGTGGGGTCGGGAGTGTCCGGTGCGTTCACGAAGGAGGTGAACCGGCGCACGCGCTCCGGGTCGTCGACGGTGGCCCGCCACTCGTCCTCGTACGAGTCGACGTGGCGTGCCATGGCCGCGTCGAGGTCGGCGCAGATGCCGAGCGAGTCGTCGACGATCACCGCGCGCAGGTGGTCGAGGCCGCCGTCCATCGCCTCGATCCAGGCGGCGGTGCGCTGCAGGCGGTCAGCCGTGCGGATGTAGAACATCAGGAACCTGTCGACGTACCGCACAAGCTCCTCAGTGGACAGATCGCTGGCGAAGAGGTCGGCGTGGCGCGGGCGGAAGCCGCCGTTGCCGCCGACGTAGAGGTTCCAGCCGTTGTCGGTGGCGATGATGCCGAAGTCCTTGCTCCGCGCCTCGGCACACTCGCGGGCACACCCGGACACCGCCGACTTGATTTTGTGTGGCGCGCGCAGCCCGCGGTAGCGCAGCTCCAGCGCGACCGCGAGCCCGACCGAGTCCTGCACCCCGTAGCGGCACCAGGTGGAGCCGACGCAGGACTTGACCGTGCGCAGTGCCTTGCCGTACGCGTGGCCGGACTCGAAACCGGAGTCGACGAGCCGCCGCCAGATCTGCGGCAGCTGCTCCACGCGCGCGCCGAACAGGTCGATCCGCTGCCCGCCCGTGATCTTCGTGTACAGGTTGAAGTCGCGGGCCACCTCGCCGATCACGATGAGCTTCTCCGGCGTGATCTCGCCGCCGGGTATGCGCGGAACCACCGAGTACGTGCCGTCGCGCTGGATGTTGGCCAGGAAGTGGTCGTTGGTGTCCTGCAGCGCGGCCTGCTCGCCGTCGAGCACGTACCCGTTGCCGAGCGAGGCGAGGATCGAGGCCACCGCGGGCTTGCAGATGTCGCATCCGCGGCCGCGCCCGTGCTCGGTCACGAGCTGCGAGAACGTGCGGATGCCGCGCACCCGGACGATCTCGAAGAGCTCCTGCCGGCTGTGCTCGAAGTGCTCGCACAGCGCCTTGGAGAGCTGCACGCCGGAGACCGCCAGCAGCTGCTTGAGCATCGGCACGCAGGAGCCGCAGCTCGTGCCCGCGCGGGTGCACGCTTTGATGGCGGCCACGTCGGTGCAGCCCTCGTGGATCGCGCCGACGATCTGGTCCTTCGTCACCGCGTTGCACGAGCAGACCTGCGCCCCGCCCGGCAGCGCGGCGATGCCGGCGCCGGTGCCCTCGGACTCGGGGGCCAGCAGCGCGAGCGGCGGTCCGGGCAACGGCCCCCCGACGCTCGCCCGGAGCGTCGGGTATGCCGTCGCGTCACCCACCAGCACACCCCCGAGCAGCGTCTTCGCGTCGTCGGAGAGCACGAGCTTCGCGTACACGCGGGTGGCCGGGTCGGTGAACGTGACGTCGAGGCAGCCCTCGGTCGTGCCGTGCGCGTCGCCGAACGAGGCGACGTCGACGCCGAGCAGCTTGAGCTTGGTGGACATGTCCGCGCCGGGGAACGTCGCCTCGCCGCCGAGCAGCCGGTCGGCCACCACCTCGGCCATCGCGTATCCCGGTGCGACGAGCCCGTAGCAGCGCCCCTCGACGGCCGCGCACTCGCCGATCGCCCAGATCCGCTCGTCGGAGGTGCGGCAGGCGGTGTCGACGAGGATGCCGCCGCGCTCGCCGATGTCGAGCCCGGCCTTGCGGGCCACGTCGTCACGCGGCCGGATGCCGGCGGCGACCACCACGACGTCCGCCTGGATCCAGGAACCGTCGGAGAGCGTGAGGCCGTGTACGCCGTCGCCGTCGACCCGCGGGCGGATCGCCGTCGTCGCGGTGCCGGTGTGCACCTTGACGTCGATCTCCTCGACGTAGCGCCGGAGCATCGCGCCGCCGGCCTCGTCGACCTGCACGGGCATCAGCCTGGGCGCGAACTCCACCACGTGCGTGGAGAGCCCGAGCAGCCGCAGCGCGTTGGCCGCCTCGAGCCCGAGCAGGCCACCGCCGATCACCGCGCCGGTGCGGCGCCCCTTCGCGTGGTCGCGGATAGCCTCGAGGTCGTCGAGCGTGCGGTAGACGAAGACCCCGTTGAGGTCGGCACCGTCGACGGGCGGCACGAACGGGTAGGAGCCGGTGGCGAAGACGAGCGCGTCGTACGGGTACTCGCCACCGCCGGTGATAGCCACCCGCCGCTCGCGGTCGACGCTCGTGACCGGCTCGCCGAGCCGCAGGTCGACGCCGTCGTCGGCGGTGTGCAGGCTCAGCTCCTCGGCCGACACCCCGTCGAAGAACGCGGAGAGGCGCACCCGGTCGTACGCCGCGCGGCCCTCCTCGGCCAGCACGGTGACCCGCCACTCGCCCGCCGCGTCGCGGGAGCGCAGCGCCTCGACGAAGCGCTGTCCGACCATGCCGTTGCCGACAACGACGAGCTGCTTCACGCTGCCACCTCCGCCTTCGCCGCAGGGGCGTCCACTGTGGATAGCCAATCGACGATGCCCTCGACCGCGTCGCGGCAGGTGCCGCAGCCGGTCGTGGCCCTGGTCGCGGCGACCACGTCGTCGACGGACCGGGCACCGGCACGCCAGCAGCGCACGAGTGCCCCCTTGCTGACGGTGTTGCACTGGCAGACCGTGGCCGCGTCGGGCATCAGCGCCGGCGACTCCGTCTGCGTCGCGGACGGCACACCGATCGCGCGGCCGAGCAGCAGCGCCCGCCGGTCGACCGGCACCGGCGCCCCGCGGTCGAAGAGCTGGATCACGGCGCCGACGGACGGGTTGTCGCCGAGCATGATGGCGCCGGTCAGCCGTTCGCCGACGATCGTCAGCTTGGCGTAGGTGCCGCGCGCCGGGTCGGCGAAGCTCAGCTCCTCGGCTCCCTCGGCCGCCGTGGAGCCCATCGCCGCGAGGTCGATGCCCGCGGCCTTGAGGCGGGTCACCACCGGCAGCGGCCGGTATCGCGCGAGCGGGTCCTCGCCGCCGAGCACCCGCGCGACGATCCGGGCCTGCTCCCACGCCGGCGCGACGAGGCCGCTAACCACGCCCTCGTGCTGGGCGCAGTCGCCGATCGCGGAGATGTGCGGGTCGCTGGTGCGCATGTGGTCGTCGACCACGACGCCCCGCTCGACGGCAAGCCCGGCGTCGCCGGCCAGCGCCGTCTCAGGCCGCACGCCGCAGGCCACCACGAGCAGGTCGGCGCGGAGCTCGCGCCCGTCGGCGAGGCCGAGCGTCACGCCCTCGGCGTCGGCGGCCACCGAACCGGCCATCGCGTCGAGGTGGGCGGTGATGCCCATGCCGGCCAGCGTGCGCACGAGCACCGCGCTGGCGCCGGGGTCGAGCTGGCGCTCCATGAGGTGGCCGACCGCGTGCACGACCTCGGTGGCGATGCCCCGAGCGGCAAGGCCGCGCGCGGCCTCCAGGCCGAGCAGGCCCCCACCGAGTACGAGCGCGGTGCGCGCCTCCGACGCCGTGGCGAGGATGCGCCGGCAGTCGTCGAGCGTGCGAAACACCGCGACCCGCTCGGGCAGGTGCTCGCGGTCGAGCCCGGACAGCGGCGGGATGAGCGCGCGGCTGCCGGTGGCGAGCACGAGGTGGTCGTACTCGATGCGGTCGCCGGCGTCCGTCGTGATCATGCGGGCCGCCCGGTCGATCGCCGTGACGGCCACCCCGGGGCGCAGGTCGATGCCGTAGCCGGCGGCCTCGGTGATCTCCACGTCGCGCTCGCGCACCTTGCCGGCGAGCACGCTCGACAACATGATCCGGTTGTACGCCCGGTGCGGCTCGGCACCGAGGACCGTGACCTTGATGTGGGGTCCCCGGTCGCGCAGCTCCGCGGCGAGCCGGGAGCCGGCCATGCCATATCCGACTATGACGACGTTCATGCTGCTCTCACATTGACTGCGCACACCTTGAACTCCGGCATTCGAGACGTCGGGTCGAGGGCATCGCTCGTCAGTGAGTTGGCCCGGGCCGCGCCGCCCCAGTGGAACGGCGCGAAAACTGTGTCCGGCCGGATCGTCTCGGTGAGTCGGGCGGGCGCCCGCATCTCACCGCGCCGGCTGGTGACCACGACCTCGTCGCCGGCCTCGATGCCGAGGCGGGCGGCCAGGTCGGGGTGGAGCTCCACGAACGCGCTGGGTGCGCTGCGGCGCAGCGGCTCGATCCGCCGGGTCTGCGCGCCCGACTGGTACTGGGCGAGCACCCGGCCCGTTGTGAGGTAGAGCGGGAACTCGGCGTCGACCTCCTCGGCGACCGGCCGGTGCTCGACCGGCAGAAAGCGGGCCCGCCCGTCCGGCGTCGCGAAGGCGTCGAGGAAAAGCCGCGGCGTACCCGGCCGGTCCACCGATGGGCACGGCCAGAACACGCCGTCCTCGGCGTCGACCCGCTCCCACGTCACGCCTGCGTAGTCCGCCGTGCCCCCGGCAGAGGCACGCCGCAGCTCCTCGAACACGGCTCGCGGCTCGGTGGTGAACCGCGCGCCGGCGCCGAGCCGGGAGGCCAGCTCGGCAATCACCGCCAGGTCCGTCCTCACACCTGGCGGCGGCTCGCGGAGGGCGTGGCGCCGCAGCACCCGGCCCTCCAGGTTGGTCATCGTGCCGTCTTCCTCGGCCCACTGCGCGGTGGGCAGCACCACGTCGGCGATCGCCGCGGTCTCGGAGAGGACGAAGTCGGCGACGACCAGCATGTCGAGGCTCTTGAGGCGCTCCTCGACGCGCGCCGCGCGGGGCGCGGAGACCACCGGGTTGGAGCCGAAGACGAGCAGGGTGCGCATCTCGTCGCCGGTCAGCAGCTCGTACGCCGAGGGGCCGGGACCGGGCAGGTCGTCGGGGTCGACGCCCCACACACCCGCCACGTGCGCCCGGGCCGCCGGGTCGTCGATCTTGCGGTAGCCGGGCAGCTGGTCGGCCTTCTGGCCGTGCTCGCGCCCGCCCTGCCCGTTGCCCTGGCCGGTGAGGCAGCCGTAGCCGGACCCCGGCCGTCCGGGCAGGCCGAGCGCGAGCGCCAGATTGATGTACGCGGTGACCGTGTCGACGCCCTTCGCGTGCTGCTCGGCGCCGCGCGCGGTCAGGATGACCGCCGTCTGCGCGGAGGCCAGCGCGTGGGCGGCCGCCTCCAGGTCGGCCACCGGCACGCCGGTCATCCGCTCGACCCGGGCCGGCCAGTAGCTCGCCACCGTGCGCCGCACCTCGTCGAAGCCGTTGGTGCGGGCCTCGACGTACTCCTCGTCGACCCAGCCCTCGCCCAGCGCGATGTGCAGCAGCGCGTTGGCCAGCGCGAGGTCGGTGCCGGGTGTCGGCTGCAGGTGGAGCGTGGCCTGCCGCGCCGTGGCGGTGGCCCGCGGGTCGACGACGATCAGCGTGCCGCCGCGCTCCTTCTGCTCGTTGAGGTAGCGCGCGAACGGCGGCATCGTCTCCGCCACGTTGGCCCCGACGAGCAGCAGCGTGTCGGCCTGGCCGACGTCGGCGAGCGGAAAGGGCAGCCCCCGGTCGACGCCGAACGCCCGCATGCCCGCGGCGGCCGCCGACGACATGCAGAAACGGCCGTTGTAGTCGATGTTTTTGGTGCGCAGCGCGACCCGGGCGAACTTGCCCAGCGCGTACGCCTTCTCGTTGGTCAGCCCGCCACCACCGAAGACCGCCACCGCGTCGCGCCCATGCGCTGACTGCGCGGCCCGAATGCCCTCGGTGACCCGGTCGAGCGCCTCCGCCCAGGTGGCCGGGCGCAGCTCGCCACCCTCGCGGACCAGCGGGGTGGTGAGCCGGTCGGGGTGGTCGAGCAGCTCCGCCGCGGTCCAGCCCTTTTGGCACAGGCCGCCCCGGTTGGTCGGAAACTGGCGGGCCGCGACCTCGACCCGACCCTCCGGCGCCGCCCGGAGGGTCATGCCGCACTGGAGCGCGCAGTAGGGACAGTGCGTGGCGACCTCCCGGGTCGCCACGAGACTCTCCACCGCGCCTGCCATGCCGCAAAGCGTGCCCAGGGGCCGTTTCGCGGCCGCGTCCCGATTGTTTCGGGCCTGCTAAGAGGCGTTCACTCCAACCCCCGGAAGAGGGACAGGTGCGGGCGCTAGGGCGTGTTTCATAAGGGTCGGTCCGCCGCAGGCCGGGCATGCCCTTATGAAACACGCCCTAGAGGCGGGACTGGGCGGCCACGTGTACGTCGAGCATCGTGATCAGGCGGGCGGTCACCTGGCGCGCCTCGAGATGCAGGCGGGCGATGTTGAGCCCCTCACCGCCCAGCACCGCGAGCAGCGCGAAGTCGCCGACCGCGTACACGGAGAAGTAGCCCCGGTGGCTGCGTACCGTCGACTCCCGGAAGGGGCCCTGCCGCAGCGCCAGGCCGGTCTGGCGGCCCAGCCCGAAGGTCGCCGCGGCCAGCGCCGCGATGTCGTGCGGCTCCGGTCCGCCGCGCAGGTCGTGGATCAGCAGCAGCCCGTCCACGCCGGCGATGACCGATCCCACGACGCCGCTCACGGCCTGCTTGAGCGACGCCATCTCGGCGTACGCCGCACCGTAGGCCTCGTCCGCGTCGGCGGTGTCCGCCATACCTTCCCCCTTCGCGTGTCATTCGAACTCGTACAGGCCGTCCCGCACCCGTTCCACCGTCCGCCCGTCCGACTCGAACGGCTGGCCGGAGAACCTGGCGAACCAGGAGGGCGCGTCCCCCTCGGGCGTGCCGCGCTCCCACGGACCGGTCGTCGAGGGCGTCCGGCGCGGCAGCGCCCCGGGTGGCGCCGGTGCCGCCGCCGGGATCTCCGGCTCCGGCTCCGGCTCGGGTGGCGCCGGCACCGCGCCGCCGACCAGGTCCCGGAACTCCCGGCGGGCCATCGCCAGGTTGGCCTCCCGCCGGTCGAGCAGCAGGTGGGCGACGTGCGCACCACCGTCCGCGTCCTCGACGACCCGCAGCACGTGGAACCAACCGGCGCTGGTCACCAGCAGGTCGTCCATCGCCGTGTCCGGGTCCGTCAACCGGACCAGCTCCACCGCGGTCTCGGCCATGGCGGCCGCCATCTCCGCGACGCTCTCCCCGTCGGGCAGGGCGTCGACGGCCGCCAACCGGAGCGGTTTCCTCGTGTCGATCGCTGTCACGATCACGGCACGCGCGCCGGTTATCGCCAGCGCGTCCCCCCAAGCGACGTTGTCGATCGACATGACCTAGGGCCGCCCCGCCGCGACATCAGACACCGAAGCTGGTGTCGAGGCTCCGCATCACCAGCCGGGCCTGGGCGAACAGCATGCCGAGGTTGACCGACCGCCGGCACACGACGACGGCCACCATGTCGTCCGTGGCCGCGCTGCGCATGAAGAGGTGCACCAGGTTTTCGCTGTTGACCAGGACCTCCCGGAAGTAGTGCCCCTCCTTCTCGATCCCGCGCCGCTTGTTGAACATCTCCTCGATCATCACCACGTTGCGACCCTGGAACATGTCGAAGGTCGCGGCGGCGAGCAGGTCGAGTACCTCGGCCGGGTGCGAGTCGACGGTGTCGACGGCGAGCAGCATGCCGGTCGACATGTCCACCACGCCGGCCGCGACGCACTCGGGCACGGTCTGCCGGAAGTCGCGCACCACGTTGGTGACGACCTGGCTGATGCTGACCTCGGTCATCGGCTCAGATTTCGATCGCGGTCTCGATCAGGCGCAGCTGGTGCCGCGCGAGGCCCAGGTTTGCCCGCGACTTGTTGAGCGCCAGGTAGAGGAAGAGCCCCTTGCCGGCCCGCGAACCGAGCGGGCGGATCAGGTGGTACTGCGTGTCCAGCGTGATCAGGATGTCCTCGATCGAGTCTTCGATCTTGAGCATCTCCAGCGTGCGCATCTTCGCGCGGACCACGTCGGTGTTGCCCGCCGCGGCCATGCCCAGGTCGAGCTCCGGCGAGCCGCCCGCGATGCCGAGCGTCATGCCGCTGGAGTAGTCGACGAGGGCCACGCCGAGCGCGCCCTCGATGCTCATCGCGTCCTTGAGTGCTGTGTCGAGTGCGGCCATGGGTATGCCTCCGATGAGTCTGTAAAAGGCGTCACCGCGGCCCCGGCGGTGCTGGCTCATGGGGGGGGCGGCGGTCGGCCTGACGCCGGTTCCTTCGGGAATCTCGCACGGATGAAAGGGTTCATGCATGGGTACGGGCGAATACTGACTGAGGGGTCAATCAAGGCATGTCCGTGCACGAATTTTTTGCCCACCACGATGGGGTTGTGCCACGGCTGGGGGTGCTGTAGTGACCTATGGGGCCAGAGTCACGCTACGTCCCGCATGGTCGATATCTATGGGAGCGTGCCCATAAGCGGTAGGCGCTGGCGGGCGTCCGCTCCGGATGGCACCCGGTCATACCGCGGGTATGCTCTGGCGCATGACCAAGAAGGTGACCTTGTCGTTCCCCGACGCCACGATCGAAGAGGCGAGGCGGTTCGCCGAGCGCGACGGCATGACGTTGTCCGCCTGGATGGATCAGGCCGCCCGCGAGAAGGCGCTGCGCGAGGTCTTCACCGCGCACGCCGCCGCGTTGCGGCGCGCCGGCTTCGACCTGGAGGCCGCGGCGCTGGCCGACGAGCGCGAGGTGGCGATGGTGGACGCAGCGATCTTCCGTGCTGCGTAGGGGCGAGATCTGGCGCGTCGAGGGCGCTCGCGAGCGGCTCGGCCTGGTGATCAGCTCCGACGTCTACAACAGCACCGACGTGCCGATCGTCCTCGTCGCCGAGGTGGTCGAGGAGGAGCTGCTGCGCGACTCCCCGCTCGCCGTCTCCATGGGTCAGTACGTGGTGATGCCCGACCGCCTCTCGTCGCCCATGAAGAAGTGGTTCACCGAGTGCGTCGACTACGCCGACACCGACACGATGCTGCGGGTGTCGCGCGCGCTCCGCATCATCCAGGACCTGTAGAAGATGGTTCAGTGGTGCAGAAAGCACGTAATAGGTCCTCGATGACGTGCTTTCTGCACCACTGAACCCAACCGGCCCCGTGCGCTCCCGCCCCGACCAGCCGCAGCCGGCCCCAAAGGTCCGCAACCAATGGGCTTGTCCAGCGAAACTGGCAGCGGAGGCCGGGGATTTCGGCGAGCCCTGCGAGCCGCCGGCCGCAGCGGTCTCCGGCGGGAGCAGCGGTCCGTCACTGGCGCGGCCCGGGGCAAAAAAGATCGTCGCAACGGGCTCTCGGGCCGCCTCCGGTGTGGGGCGGCCCGAGACGTGTGGGTGGGTCAGATGGAGGCGTGGGCCAGGCTGGGCAGCTGGGTGATCAGGACGCGGCGGCGCAGGTAGCACCACCAGGTGACGACGAGGCAGGTGCCGTACATCACGCCGAACCAGGTGAAGGCGGTCGAGATGCCGCCGGTCGCGGTGTACGAGTCGGCGATCGCCCGCGGCAGGTAGAAGCCGCCGATCGCGCCGATCGCGCCGGCGATGCCGAGCGTGGCCGCCGACTCCCGCTTGGCGGTCGCGAGGTCGGGCGACTTCGCCGCGAAGATCGCCGGGATCATCCGGTAGGTCGAGCCGTTGCCCGCGCCGGCGGCCGTGAAGAGCAGCCAGAACGAGGCGAGGAACAGCCCCATGTTCTTGTCGCTGGCGGCGGTGACCACGCCGTACGACCCGAGGGCCATGAGCGTGAAGCAGACCGCGGTGACCCGGGCGCCGCCGACCCGGTCGGAGAGCCACCCGCCGAACGGGCGGGCCAGCGAGCCGACCAGCGGGCCGGTGAACGCCAGCGTGATCGTGGCCGCGCCCCAGTGCGCGGTCGGCGCGTCCGGAAACTGCAGCTTGAGCACCAGCGGGAACGCCGCCGAGTAGCCCAGGAACGAGCCGAAGGTGCCGATGTAGAGGAAGGACATGACCCAGGTGTGCGGCCGCTTGACCGTGGCGAACTGGGCTCGGAGCGGCGTCTTGGCGACGGCCAGGTTGTTCATGAAGAAGTAGGCGCCGACGGCCGCGGCCAGCACGAGCGGCATCCACATCAGGCCGCCGTAGACCAGGCCGGCGGCGATCACCACAGGGACGAACAGCTGCATCGTGCTGATGCCGATGTTGCCGCCGGCCGCGTTGAAGCCGAGCGCGGCGCCCTTCTTCCGCTCCGGGTAGAAGAAGGAGATGTTCGTCATGGAGGAGGCGAAGTTGCCGCCGCCGAAGCCGGCCGTGGCCGCGCAGGCGAGCACCACCCAGTACGCCGGCTTGGCGGTCACCGCGTAGGTGAGGCCGGTCAGCGGGATGAGCAGCAGCAGCGCGCTGATCATGGTCCAGGTGCGGCCGCCGAACCGGGTGACCGCGAACGTGTACGGGATGCGCATCAGCGCGCCGATGAGGTTGGGCAGCGCTACGAGCCAGAAGCGCTGGTCCACGGAGTAGGGGAACTGGGCCTGCGGGAGCGCCACGACCACGACGCTCCAGATGGTCCAGACGGAGAAGCCGAGGTGCTCCGCGAAGATCGAGAACACAAGGTTGCGCCGGGCGACCCGGCGGCCGGTGGAGGCCCAGAACTCCTCGTTCTCCGGCTCCCAGTGGGTGAGCCACCGGCCCTTACCGGGCGGGGCAGCCGCGGCGGCGGCCACGGTGGGGGTCAGTGTCGTACTCATGGCGGGCAAGTTACGGAGGCGACTTTGCCGCCTGATTCCGCTCGTTGTACCCGGCCGGTAAATCGAGCCGCACCACGACGGCGCCGGAGGTTGTGAGGAGCCGGGGCCGTTTTGCATCCCGGGGCGGCGACCGGGTATCGTTGCCTGCTGTTGTGCTAATGCCGGATGCGCTGCCGCCCCGCGGCGGCCTCGGCGTGCGCCCCCAGACCGACGACGAGACAAGGTAAACCTGTGCGTACGTACAGCCCGAAGCCGGGTGAGATCGAGCGTCAGTGGCACGTCATCGACGCCTCTGACGTCGTGCTGGGCCGTCTGGCGACCCACGCCGCCACGCTGCTGCGCGGCAAGCACAAGCCGACCTTCGCGCCGCACGTCGACACCGGTGACTTCGTGGTGATCGTCAACGCTGGCAAGGTCGCGCTGACCGGTAACAAGCGACAGACCAAGATCGCCTACCGCCACTCCGGCTACCCGGGCGGTCTCAAGCAGGTCAACTACGAAGAGCTGCTGAGCAAGCGCCCCGACCGGGCCATCGAGCTGGCCGTCAAGGGCATGCTGCCGCACAACCGGCTCGGCCGGAAGCTCATCAAGAAGCTCAAGGTCTACGCCGGCGCCGAGCACCCGCACGCCGCCCAAAAGCCGGTGCCGTTCGAGATCAAGCAGATCGCGCAGTGAGCGCGGACGAAGGAAGCAGCAGCATGACCGACACCGTCGTCCCGACTCCGGCGCCGCCGGTCGTCGAGACCGCCCCGGCGCCCGCCGTCGTTCGCGTGCCCCGTGGTGACCGTCCCATCCAGACCGTCGGCCGCCGCAAGGAGGCCATCGTCCGGGTGCGCATCGTGCCCGGCACCGGCAAGATCACTTGCAACGGTCGCGAGCTCGAAGACTACTTCCCGAGCAAGGTGCACCAGCAGCTCATCAAGGAGCCGCTGGTGACCGCCGAAAAGCTCGAGGCCTTCGACGTGATCGCCAACCTGCGCGGTGGCGGCATCACCGGCCAGGCCGGCGCGCTGCGGCTGGGCATCGCCCGCGCGCTCTGCGCCAACGACCTCGACGACCGCCCGGCGCTCAAGAAGGCCGGCTTCCTCACCCGTGACGCCCGCGTCAAGGAGAGCAAGAAGTACGGTCTGAAGAAGGCCCGCAAGGCTCCTCAGTACTCCAAGCGCTGACGCGTTTTGTACTGCTGAAAGACGGCCGGGCCGCCCTCTGAAACGATGGGCGGCACCGGCCGTTTCTGTCGCTTGCGAGGGAAGTAGGGGCACATGGCTCGTCTGTTCGGCACCGATGGCGTACGTGGCCGGGCCAACGCCGACCTCACGCCCGAGCTCGCGATGGCGGTGGCGGTCGCCGCGGCCCGCACGCTCGCCGAGTCCGACCGCAGCCACCCGCCGCTCGCGGTCGTCGGCCGCGACCCGCGGGCGAGCGGCGAGATGCTCGAGGCCGCGGTCGTGGCCGGCCTGGCCAGCGCCGGCGCCAACGTGGTGCGGGTGGGCGTGCTCCCGACGCCCGGCGTTGCATTCCTTGTGGGCGAGGCCAAGGCCGACCTCGGCGTGATGCTCTCCGCCTCGCACAACCCGATGCCCGACAACGGCATCAAGCTCTTCGCGGCGGGCGGGCACAAGCTCCCCGACGAGGTCGAGCACAAGATCGAGGCGGCGGTCGCCGCCGGGGCTTCGTTCAGCCGGCCCACCGGTGGCGGAGTCGGGCGGGTGCACGACCTGCTCGACGGCGCCGAGCACTACGTGCAACACCTCGTCAGCACCGTGCCACACCGGCTCGACGGGCTGCGGGTCGTGGTCGACTGTGCCAACGGCGCGGCCTCCGACGTCGCCCCGCTGGCCTACCGCGAGGCCGGCGCCGAGGTGATCGCCATCCACGCCGAGCCCGACGGTCTCAACATCAACGAGGGCTGCGGCTCGACCCACCTCGGGCCGGTCAAGGCCGCGGTGCTCGAGCACGGCGCCCACCTGGGCATCGCGCACGACGGCGACGCCGACCGCTGCCTGGCCGTCACGGCCGACGGCGCCGAGGTCGACGGCGACCAGATCATGGCGATCCTCGCGCTGGCCATGCGGGAGAGCGGCGCGCTGACCGCAGACACGCTCGTCGCCACCGTGATGAGCAACCTCGGCCTCCGCCTGGCGATGTCACACGAGGGCATCCGGCTCGTCGAGACCAAGGTCGGCGACCGGTACGTGCTGGAGGAGCTGCGCGGCTCCGCCCTCGCGCTCGGTGGCGAGCAGAGCGGCCACATCGTGATGCCGGCCTACGCCACGACCGGCGACGGCGTCCTCACCGGCCTGCACCTCATGTCCCGGATGGCCGCCACCGGCCGGTCGCTCGCCGACCTCGCCTCGGTGGTCACCAAGCTGCCCCAGGTGCTCGTCAACGTGCCGGTGGGCGACCGCGCGGCGGGTGCCAGCGCGGCGCCCGTGCTGGCCGCGGCGGCCGAGGCGGAGGCCGAGCTGGGCGAGACCGGGCGGGTGCTGCTGCGCCCCTCCGGCACCGAGCCGCTGGTGCGGGTCATGGTCGAGGCGGCCACGGTGGAGACCGCCCGCTCGGTGGCCGAGCGGATCGCTTCGGTCGTCCGGTCGGTCAGCCCCGCGTCGAGCTGAGGCGGCGCGCGGCTTCGTCGATCACTTCCGGCCGCTTGCAGAAGGCGAACCGGACGAGCCGCCTGCCCGCCTCCGGGTCGTCGTAGAACACCTGGGTCGGCACCGCCACCACCCCGCACCGCTCGGGCAGCGAACGGCAGAAGTCCATGCCGTCGGTGCCGCCCAGCGGCGTGATGTCGGCGGTCACGAAGTAGGTGCCCTCGGACGGCAGCACGCCGAAGCCGGCGTCGGTCAGCCCGGCCACGAGCTGGTCACGCCGCGCCTCCAGGCCGGCCAGGAAACCCTCGTAGTAGCTGTCCGGCAGGCCCAGCGCCACCGCCACGGCGGGCTGGAAGGGTGCGCCGTTGACGTACGTCAGGAACTGCTTGACCCGCATCGCGGCGGTGACCAGGCCGGCCGGCCCGCTCGCCCAGCCGATCTTCCAGCCGGTGCAGGAGAAGGTCTTGCCGGCCGAGGAGATGCGCAGCGTGCGCTCGCGCATGCCGGGCAGCGTGGCGAGCGGGACGTGCGCGTCGGCGGCGTCCGAGAAGACGAGGTGCTCGTACACCTCGTCGGTCACCGCGTACGCCCCGTGCTCCTGGCACAGCTCGGCGACCTGGGCGAGCTCGCCCCGCGTGAAGACCTTGCCGGTCGGGTTGTGCGGCGAGTTGAGCAGGACCAGCCGGGTGCGCGGGCCGAACGCGGCGCGCAGCTCGTCGGGGTCGAACGAGTACCGCCCGCCGGCGCCCGGGCGGAGCGTGACCGGTCGCCGCACCGCGCCGGCGAGCGCGATCGAGGCCGCGTACGAGTCGTAGTAGGGCTCGAAGCACACCACCTCGTCGCCCGGCTCGCAGAGCCCCAGGATCGCCGCCGCCACCGCCTCGGTCGCGCCGGCGGTGACAAGCACCTCGCCGTCCGGGTCGTACTCCAGGCCCCAGAACCGCCGCTGGTGCTCGGCCACGGCCGCACGGAGCGCGGGCACGCCAGGGCCGGGCGGGTACTGGTTGTGGCCGGTGCGCAGCGCCTCGGCGGCCGCCTCCAGCATCACCGCCGGCCCGTCGGTGTCCGGAAAGCCCTGGCCCAGGTTGACCGCGCCGGTGCGCACCGCCAGCGCCGACATCTCGGCGAAGATCGTGGTGCCGAAGGGCCGCATGCGCAGCACGCCGGGATCGCTGTCGATGGTGGTCACCCGGCCAGCCTAATCGCGCCCGGTGGGCCGTCCGCCAAGCGGCGAGGAGTCGAGGCCATGGGCGCCATCGGTCTACCCGGCCGAAAGCCCAATTCGAGACTCGAGCCACCGCTCTGTCCGTCGTGGTCCAGGCCGCTGCTCCCGCGGCCTCGCCCTGCACGTCTGGGCAATCTCACGCCTGGGCCCCACCCGGGCTTGTGCGTCGGGATCCTTTGGTGCGTGGCCAGCGGCGGATGGGTGCGGCCACGGGGAGCGGCGGCTTGGACCACGACGGACGTCGCGCTAGCCCAAAATGGTCGAAATGTGCAGCGCCGCCGCACCGCCGGCAACGTAGCGTAATCAGATGCGGGGCGTAGATGTGAATCTAGAACGGTTAGGGCGCTATATCGACCCTAACCGTTCTAGATCGCGAACTTAACGCGCTTGCCCACGGCGGTGGCTACTGCCCGCGACCGAGGCCCGCCCTGCTCGGTCGGCGCCGGCTTGGCGGACCAGGACATTGTGGACAAATGCTGGTCTCAGCCCCGAAAGCTCTATAGGTGCACGGTGCGGTGCAGATGGGATGCGTGGACCGCGGCGGGACCGCTATTGGGCTTGGTGCGCGGGGGTGGCAGCGGAGGTCGGGGATTTCGGCTCGCCCCGCGAGCCGCCGGCCGTAGCGGTCTCCGGCGGGAGCGGCGGTCCGCAGCTGACACGGACCCGGGAAAATATGGTGGTAGCTCGGACGTTCGTCAGAGGATCAGCTTGGTGCACGTGGCTGTGGCGAACGTGCCGCTGGCTTTCTTCTTGGCTACCTCGTCGCCGTCGATCGTGATCCGGCACTCGATGGTGCCCTTGCCGCCGCCGCTGCGGATGGCCGTCACCGTGACCAGCGCCGCGTCCTCGGCCAGCGTCAGCTCCTTGCGCCACGGCAGGTCGGTGTCGCTGGCCCGCTCCGGGGTGACGCCGTCTTCCTTGAGGAACACGATGCTCACCGGGCCGTCGCCGGTGACTTCGTAGACCACCTTGGCGCCGCTGCCGTAGCCGCCTCCGCCCTCGGTGGCCTCGGTCTCCGGCGTCGTCTCGGTCGTCGGCTCGGGCTGCGCCGTCTCCGTGTCCCGCGTGCTGTCGGCCGTGGTGCTCGGGTCGGGGGTCCTGCCCAGCAGCGCGCACATCGTCACGGTGCCGCCGGCCAGCAGCACGGCGAGCACGATCACCACGGCCAGGAGCGGCCGGTTGGACCGGCGCGGCGGGGTGGGCGGGCCGAGGTAGGTGGGATATGGCGAGGTGGGCGGCGACGAGGTCGGCGAGGGCTGCACCGGCTGCGTCGGGTACGCGCCGGGCTGCTGCTCGTAAGGCGGCGGCGGGTAGGTCATCGAGCGTTATCCCCCCGGATAGAGACTGCGGCGAGTCACGGTGTTCCACGATCACCCCGCGGGGCAAGTCCGGTGTCCGATTCTTCCCCGGATTGCCGCAAACGCTCATGTCAGATGAGCGATACGGGCCCTTTCGAGCAAGCGTGGTGAGCGAAAGTGGGTTACGCTGCGGGCCATGTGTGGAATCGTGGGCTACGTCGGCGCGCGGCCGGCGCTGGGCATCGTGCTAGACGGTCTGCGCCGGTTGGAATACCGCGGGTATGACTCGGCGGGCGTCGCGGTGGTGGTAGGCGACCGCCTGCTGACCGAAAAGCGGGCCGGCAAGCTGGCCAATCTGGAAAAGGTCCTGGTCGACGCCCCCACCGACGGCATGAGCGACGGCGCGACGGCGATCGGGCACACCCGCTGGGCCACCCATGGCGGCCCCACCGACCGCAATGCCCACCCACACTTGTCCCGCGACGGCCGCGTCGCCGTGATCCACAACGGCATCATCGAAAACTTCGCCAAGCTCCGCGCCGAGATCGAGGCGGATGGCATCGAGTTCGCCAGCGACACCGACACCGAGTGCGCCGCCCACCTCCTCGCCGCCGAGCTGGCCGACCAGGGCGCGCCGAGCGCCGAGGGGCTGGCGGCCGCGATGCGCCGGGTCTGCCAGCGGCTGGAGGGCGCGTTCACGCTGCTGGCCGTCGACTCGGCCGTGCCCGGCGCGGTGGTCGGCGCCCGGCGCAACTCGCCGCTGGTGGTGGGCCGCGGGAAGGGGGAAAATTACCTGGCCAGCGACGTGGCCGCGTTTATCGAGCACACCCGTGAGGCGGTCGAGCTGGGGCAGGACCAGGTCGTGCTGATCACTCCCGAGGGCATCGAGATCACCAACTTCGACGGGCAGCCCGCCACCGGCAAAGACTTCCACATCGACTGGGATGCCTCTGCCGCGGAAAAGGGCGGCTACGACTACTTCATGCTCAAGGAGATCGCCGAGCAGCCCCAGGCGGTCGCCGACACGCTCATCGGCCGGCTGCGCGAAAACGGTGAGATCATCCTCGACGAGGTGCGCCTCACCGACCAGGATCTGCGCGACGTCGACAAGGTCTTCATCGTCGCCTGCGGCACGGCCTACCACGCCGGCCTCGTCGCGAAGTACGCGATCGAGCACTGGACCCGCATCCCCTGCGAGGTCGAGCTGGCCAGCGAGTTTCGCTATCGCGACCCCGTGCTCGACCGGTCGACGCTGGTGGTCGCGATCAGCCAGTCCGGCGAGACGATGGACACGCTGATGGCGCTGCGCCACGCCAAGGAGCAAAAGGCGCGCGTGCTCGCGATCTGCAACACCAACGGCTCCACGATCCCGCGCGAGTCCGACGCCGTGCTCTACACCCACGCCGGGCCGGAGATCGCGGTCGCCTCGACAAAGGCCTTCCTCACCCAGCTCGTCGCCTGCTACCTCGTCGGGCTCCATCTCGCCCAGGTGCGCGGCATCAAGTACGCGGACGAGGTCGCCGCGGTCGTCGCCCAGCTGCAGGAGATGCCGGGCAAGGTGCAGGAGGTCCTCGGCACGATGGAGCCGGTGCGCGAGCTGGCCCGCTCGCTGGCCGAGGCCAAGAGCGTGCTGTTCATCGGCCGCCACGTGGGCTACCCGGTGGCCCTGGAGGGCGCGCTCAAGCTCAAGGAGCTGGCCTACATGCACGCCGAGGGCTTCGCGGCCGGCGAGCTCAAGCACGGCCCGATCGCGCTGGTCGACGAGGGCTGCCCGGTGGTGTGCGTGGTCCCCTCGCCGGCCGGCCGCGGCGTGCTGCACGACAAGATCGTCTCCAACATCCAGGAGATCCGAGCCCGTGGCGCCCGCACCATCGTGATCGCCGAGGAGGGCGACGAGGCCGTCGTGCCGTACGCGGACCACCTCGTCCGGGTCCCCCGTACGCCGACGCTCCTCGCCCCGCTGGTGACCACCGTGCCGCTCCAGGTGCTCGCCTGCGAGATCGCCAGCGCCCGCGGCCACGACGTCGACCAGCCTCGCAACCTGGCCAAGTCCGTCACTGTGGAGTGAGTCACCGCCGATAGGGTCTAACCCGTGATCGTCGCTGTCGGCATCGACGTGGTCCTCGTCGAGCGGTTCACCAGTGCACTCGCCCGCACCCCGCTGCTCGCTGACCGGCTCTTCACCGAGGCGGAGCGGTTCACGGCGTCGGGCAACCCGCGTCCGCCGGAGTCGCTCGCCGCCCGGTTCGCGGCCAAGGAGGCGGTGGCAAAGGCGCTGGGCGCCCCGGTCGGGCTGCGCTGGCACGACTGCGAGATCGTCACCGACCCCGACGGCCGCCCGTGGCTGACCGTCTCCGGCACGGTCAAAGCCGTCGCCACCGATCGGGGGATCACCCGCTGGCATCTGTCGTTGTCACACGACGGGGGCATCGCGTCCGCCATGGTGGTAGCGGAGCGACTGGCGGAAGAGGCGGCCGGCTCGTGAGCGACCTTGCGGTGAGAGACCGGATGAAGGGCGGGCGATGAGGCGGGCTTGGCGGGTCAGTGACGTGCGTGCGGCCGAGGAAGCGCTGATGCGCACCGTCCCGGAGGGCTCGCTCATGCAGCGCGCCGCGGCCGGGCTGGCCCGCCGGTGCGCGCTCCTGCTCGCCGAGCGCGGCGGTGTGTACGGCTCCCGCGTCCTGCTACTCGTCGGTGCCGGAAACAACGGCGGCGACGCCCTGTACGCGGGCGCCTTCCTGGCCCGCCGGGGAGTGGCGGTGTCGGCGCTGCTGCTGGCGCCGGAGCGGGTGCACGAGGGCGGCCTGGCCGCGCTCCGGACCGCGGGCGGCCGGGTGGTCGACGCGGTGCCGCGCGACCTCGACCTCGCCGTCGACGGCATCGTGGGGCTGGGCGGATCGGGTGGCCTGCGCCCCGCCGCCGAGGCCGCGGTGCGCCTGATCAACGCGCGGCGCACCACGATCGTGGCGGTCGACATCCCCAGCGGCGTCGACGTAGACACCGGCGGGCTGAGCGGGCCGGCGGTGCGGGCCGACGTGACGGTCACGTTCGGCTGCCTCAAGCCGGCGCTGGTGGTGGGGCCGGCCGCGCCGTACGCCGGGGAGGTGGAGCTCGTCGACATCGGGCTCGGCCCCTGGCTGCGGTCCGACGCGGCGCTGGCCGTGGCCGAGTGGCCGGACGTCGAGGAGTGGTGGCCGCGCCTCGACGCCGCCTCGGAGAAGTACACGCGGGGCGTGGTGGGCATCGCGACCGGCTCGGCGACCTATCCGGGCGCGGCCGTCCTCTCCGTCGGCGGCGCGCTGGCCGGCCCGGCGGGCATGGTCCGGTACGCGGGCGGCGCCGCCGGCCACGTGCTGCGCCACCACCCGTCCGTGATCGCCACCAAGCGGGTGGCCGACGCCGGGCGGGTGCAGGCCTGGGTGTGCGGCTCGGGCCTCGGCACCGACGAGGCGGCCGCCACCGAGCTGCGCACCGTGCTGGCGACCTCCCTGCCGGTCGTGCTCGACGCCGACGCGCTGACGCTGCTCGTCGACGGCTCGATGGCCGACCAGCTGCGCGGTCGCGACGCGCCGATCGTGGTCACCCCGCACGACCGCGAGTTCGCCCGGCTGGCCGGGGGAGAGCCCGGCGACGACCGCATCGGCGCCGCGCTCCGCCTGGCCTCGTGGATGAACTCGGTCGTGCTGCTCAAAGGCGACCGCACAATCGTCGCGACGCCGGCCGGCCACGCGTGGGTCAACCCGACCGGCACGCCCGCCCTGGCCACCGGTGGCACCGGCGACGTGCTGGCCGGGCTGCTCGGCTCGCTGCTGGCCGCCCGGGTGTCGCCGGAGCGGGCGGCTGTCGCTGCCGCCTACCTGCACGGGCTGGCCGGACGGGAGGCCGCCCGGCGCGGCCCGGTGACCGCGCCGGACGTGGCGGACGCCCTCCGCGACGTGGTGCCCGCCTCGTTCTGAAGGTGTTACTTCTTCGGCAGCGCGTATTCGGCGATCTCGCCGAAGTCGAGGAACACGCAGGTCTCGTCGCCGATCACCTCGGCGTCGTGTCCCGGTGGGACCGCGGTCACCTCGCCCGGCGTCAGCTCCCGCTCGGTGCCGTCGTCCATGATCACCCGCATCCGGCCTTCCAGCACGTAGCCCAGGTGTGAAATCTGGCACGAGTCTCCGCCGACGATCGGCTTGACGTTGCGTGACCAGCGCCAGCCCGGCTCGAAGTGACCCCTGGCGACCGGCCTGCCGCCCACTGTGACGACGTCCGCCCAGCCGTTGCCCTCGAACGACCGGGTCTCGTCGGCCTTGTCAAAGCTCTTGATCTCGATGTTGCTCATGACTCCCCCTTATCCCCGAAGCCTCCCCAGCCCGGTTACCCCCCTCGAAAAGTCCGGGTCAGCTGGTCGGCATGGGCTCGGCGTGGCCCAACTGCACCAACATCGTCATGACGTCGTAGAACATCTCGCCCGAGATGATCTTGCCTTCGCCGTCGTAATGCAGCACTTCGCAGAACGGCACGTCAACCCGCCGCCCGGTGGCCGGCAGCGGCCCCATCGGCCCGTCGTTGGTGCCCTGTGCGCGGAAAAGGCAGACCGTGTAGTCACCGCCGTCGATGAAGCGGTGGTCGACGCTCCGGCCGTCCGGGAACCCGGCGGCCCACTCCTTCATCCAGTCGACCAACTCGACCGGGCCCTTCACCGACTCGCCACGCGGGTGGTCGGTGTAGGTCGCGTCTTCCCGCATCGGCCCTGCCGCGGCTGCCCAGTCCCGGCGGTTGAAGGCCTCCATCGTCGCGCGGTGGGTTTCGACGTTGCTTCCCATAGCGCCCCCTTCGTGCCGCGACGCATGTGGTCCACGTCACACTGCTCGAACGTAACCCCTGGTCAAGCCCTGATGTCAAGGTCCAGTGACGGGGTGACTACGGAAGGGTGGACTCCGAGGACGGACGGCGGGCGCTCGGTGGTCGGACGGTCGAGGCCTCGGTCTCCTTGGCCAGGTAGTGCGGCCGGCGCTTGGCTTCGTAGTACAGGCGGCCGATGTACTCGCCGATGATGCCGAGGATCATCATCTGGATGCCGCCGAGCCCGATGACGCTGACGATGATCGTGGTGTAACCGGGCATGTCGATGCCGCGCGCCACCGCGCTGATCACGACCCACGTCATGTACGCCACGGCCAGCACCGTCAGCATCAGCCCGGCGTAGATCGCCAGGCGCAGCGGCCGGTTGTTGAACGAGAGCAGCCCGTCGAGCGCGTAGTTGAAGAGCTTGCCGATGGTCCACTTGCTCTGGCCGCCCTGCCGCGCCTCGTTCGTGTACGCGAACGCGACCGTGTTGAAGCCGATCCACGAGTAGAGACCCTTGGAGAAACGGTTGTACTCGGGCAGCGACAGGATCGCGTCGACCGCCCGCCGGGAGAGCAGCCGGAAGTCGCCCGCGCCGTCGGTGAGCTGCACGTCGACGAGGCGGTTGACCATGCGGTAGAAGGCGCGCGAGGCGACCGTGCGGAAGAAGTGGTCACCCCGCCGGTCGCGGGTGGCGATCACCTGGTCATACCCCTGGTCGAAGAGCTCGACCATGCGGGGCAGCAGGTGTGGCGGGTGCTGGAGGTCGGCATCCATGATCACGACGGCGTCGCCGCTGGCCCGCTCCAGGCCGGCGAGCATGGCCGCCTCCTTGCCGAAGTTTCGGCTCAACGACGTGTACTTGACCGTTTCGTCCCGCGCGGCCAGCCCGCGAAGGGCCACGAGCGTGCCGTCGTCGCTGCCGTCATCCACGAAGACGATTTCGATCTCGGCGGGCAGGGCCTCGGTGGCGGCCATGACCGCGGCATGGAGCCGCTCGACGGACGCCTCCTCGTTGAAGCACGGCACCACAACGGACAGGCGCATGTACAGGATGTTACGGGTTGGCGGGCCAGTAGTCTGATCTGCATGTGGCAGGCCGAAGTACGCGTCGACCTGGACGCGATTCGCGACAACGTGGCTCTGTTGCGTGCCGGCACGACCGCCGAGGTCATGGTGGTGGTCAAGGCCGACGCGTACGGGCACGGCATGCTGCCGGTGGCTCGAGCGGCCCTCGAGTCGGGCGCGAGCTGGCTCGGCGTGTGCACGCTCGACGAGGCCCTCACGTTGCGGCGCGCGGGCATCACCGCCCCGGTGCTCGCCTGGCTGTTCGCGCCCGGGTTGCCGCTGCACGAGGGGGTCACGGCCGGGGTCGACCTCGGCGTCGGCAGCCTCGCCCAGCTGGGCGAGATGATCGACGCGGCACGCACGGCCGCCCGCCCGGCGCGCGTACACCTGAAGATCGACACGGGCCTCGCGCGCGGCGGCGCGACACCGGCCGACTGGCCGGCGCTGGTCGAGGCCGCGGCCAAGGCGGAGGCCGACGGGACGCTCGAGATCGTCGGGATCTGGAGCCACTTCGTCTACGCGGACGCGCCCGGCCACGAGACCATCGACCGCCAGCTCGACGTCTTCCGCGAGGGCGTGGCGACCGCCGAGCGCCTCGGCGTCGACGCGCCCTACAAGCACATCGCCAACTCGGCGGCCACGCTCACCCGCCCCGACGCCCACTTCGACATGGTGCGGCCGGGGATAGCGGTCTACGGCCTGTCGCCGGTGGTCGGTTCGACTTACGGACTCCGGCCGGCCATGACCGCGCGGGCGCGGGTGATGCTCACCAAGCGGGTGCCGGCCGGGCAGGGCGTGTCGTACGGGCATACGTACTTCACCGAGCGGGAGACCACCCTCGCGGTCGTGCCCCTCGGGTACGCCGACGGCATCCCGCGCCACGCGTCCAACTCCGGCCCCATCGAGCTGGGCGGCAAGGTGCGGCGGATCGCCGGGCGGGTCTGCATGGACCAGGTCGTGCTCGACTGCGGCGACGACCCGGTGGCCGCGGGCGACGTGGCGACGCTCTTCGGCAGCGGCGCGAGCGGCGAGCCCACCGCCGACGACTGGGCCGAGGCGGTCGGCACGATCAACTACGAGATCGTCACCCGCTTCGGCGGAGTGCGGGTGCCGCGGGTCTACGACGGAGCGGGCGCATGAGTATCGCGAGCCGGTCGATGCGTAAACGGGCCGGGTTGCTCGGTGCCGTCGTCGGTGTCGCCGCCATCGGTGTCGCGGCCGGCGTGGTGGCCGAGCGCGCCCTTGTGCGCCGCTCCAAGCGCGCGCCCGACGACCCGTACGCCGACGAAGACTTCGGCCGCTTGGCGTACGACGAGGCGCTGACCGTCACCACGGCCGACGGCACCGACCTGTACGTGGAGATCGTCGAGCCCACCGACGGCGTCGAGCTCGACGCCGACTTCGTCGCGGACGTGACCGGCGCGATGACCTCGCTGGAGCCGACGATCGTCTTCGTGCACGGCTTCTGCCTCGACATGGGCACGTTTCACTTCCAGCGCAAGGAGCTGACCCGCCGCGGCGACTACCGCATGGTCTTCTACGACCAGCCCGGCCACGGCCACTCCGGCAAGCTGGAGTCCGGCGAGTACGAGCTGCCCGCGCTCGGCGAGGCCCTCAAGGCCGTGCTCGACGAGACCGTGCCCGAAGGCCCGATCATCCTGGTCGGACACTCGATGGGCGGCATGACCATCATGGCCTTCGCCGAGCAACACCCGGAGTACTTCGGCGACCGGGTCGTAGCCACCGTGCTGATGTCCACTTCGGGCGGGCGGCTGGAGGAGACCAAGTTCGGGCTGCCCGCGCTGATCGCCAAGGCCGGCGCGCCGCTGATGCCGCTGGTCAACAGCGCCACCCGGCTCAGCGGCGGCGTGATCGACCGGGCCCGGCACGCCTCGTCCGACCTGGCCTGGCTGCTCACCCGGCGATACGGCTTCGGCGACGCCAAGCCCAGCCCCGCGCTCGTGTCCTATGTGGAGGAGATGAACTCACGCACCTCCACCGAGACCGTTGCCCGCTACCTGCGCACGCTCTACACCCACGCGCGCTACCCGGCGCTCAAGGCACTGCGTTCGGCGCCCGCGCTGGTCATCGTCGGCGACAAAGACATGATCACGCCGGTCACCCACTCGGAGGAGATCCTGCGACACGTGCCGGACGCCGAGTTCGTGAAGGTGCCCGACAGCGGCCACGTCGTCATGCTCGAACACGCCGACGAGGTCAACGCCGTGCTGACCGCGTTTCTGGAGAAGCTGACCGCGTGACGACTCTGTCCACCGTCTCCGATACGGAAGACTTCGGGCGCCGCCTGGGCGCCGTGCTGCGGGCCGGCGACCTCGTCGTGCTCACCGGGCCGCTCGGCGCCGGCAAGACCGCGCTGGTCCGGGGCATCGGTGCCGGCCTGGGCGTGCGCGGCGACATCACGTCTCCCACGTTCGTCATCGCCCGCGTGCACAAGCCAGATCCGGCGAAGGGTGGCCGCGTCGCTCTCGTGCACGCGGACGCGTACCGGCTAGGCTCGGCGGTCGACCCGCGGGCGGAGATCGACGACCTCGACCTTGACGCCTCGGTGGACGACTCGGTCACCGTGGTGGAGTGGGGCGAGGGCGTGGTGGAGCAGCTGTCCGACGCGCACCTCCAGGTCCGCATCGACCGCCACGACGACGACTCCCGCGAGGTCCGACTCGAGCCCCACGGTGGGGACTGGACGGCACGCGTGGAGGCGCTCTGATGCTCGACCTGATGTCGCTGCTGCCATCGTCCTGGCAGGCGGTGGTCAAGCCGTATCTCGATGACGCGCGTGTGGCGGAGTTGACCTCGTTCGTCGACGCCGAGTACCAGGCCGGCCCCTGCTTCCCGCCGCTGGAGGACCTCTTCTCCGCGTACCGCCTCTGCGCACCGGACGCCTGCCGGGTGCTGATCCTGGGGCAGGACCCATACCACAAGGCCGGCCAGGCACACGGGCTCAGCTTCAGCGTGCGGCCCGGCGTCTCGGTGCCCCCGTCGCTGCGCAACGTCTACAAGGAGCTCGCCGCCGACCTGGGCGTGCCACCGTCGCGCTCGGGCGACCTCACCGGCTGGGCGGCGCAGGGCGTGCTGCTGCTCAACGCGGTGCTCACCGTGCGCCAGGGCAAGCCCGGCTCGCACGCCAACCGCGGCTGGGAAGACTTCACGGACGCCACGATCCGCGCGCTCGACGACCGCACGGAGCGGGTGGTGTTTCTGCTGTGGGGCGGCTACGCCCGCAAGAAGGCCGAGCTGGTCACCAACCCGGCCCACGTGGTGCTGGAGGCCGGCCACCCGAGCCCGATGAACCCGCGCGGCTTTCTCGGCACCCGCCCCTTCAGCACCACGAACAAAGCCCTCGCCGACGCCGGCCTGGAGCCGATCGACTGGTCCAGCCTGTAGTCTGGACTGTCTAGACAGACGGTTGGAGGGCGGTCCCATGCGCTGGCAGGTCCAGGAGGCAAAGCAACGGTTCAGCGAGGTGCTCCGCGCGGCGGAGACGGGCGAGCCGCAGATCGTCACCAAGCACGGCGAGGAGATCGCCGTGGTCATCGACATCGCGGAGTACCGGCGGTTGCGCGGCGAGTCCGTGGGCTTCATGGACTATCTCCGTGCCGGTCCGCACCTTGACGAGGACCTGCCGATCGAGCGCCCGCGCGACGAGCCGCGTGAGATCGACCTGGCCGGCTAGCCCGTGGCCTACCTGCTGGACACCAATGTCGTCTCCGAGCTCCGCAAGGCGAGACCCGACTCGAATGTCCTGACCTGGCATGCGCGACACGCGGACGCGGACGTGTTCATCAGCGTCTTGGTGGTGGGTGAGGTCCGTCGCGGCATCGAGCGCATCCGCTCTCGCGATCCCCGCCAAGCGGATGCCTTGGACAGCTGGCTGACCGGCTTGGTCGCCACATATCGCGACCGGCTGTTGCCGGTGACCGCCGAAATCTCAGACGAGTGGGGGCGGCTCGCGATAGCACAGCCACCGCTCGTGATCGACGGGCTGATGGCCGCGACCGCTCGCGTGCACCGGCTGACGCTCGTCACCCGCAACGTCGCCGATGTCGCCCGCACGGGTGTCCGGGTCGTAAACCCCTTCGAGCTGACCGAGAGCTAGGGTTTGCGACGTGCTCGTACTCGTGGTGGACTCGTCTACTCCGGCGGTGACGGCCGCGCTCGCGGAGGTGACCGACCACGGCGCCGTCATCCGCGCGGAGCGTCGAGCCGTCGACGCCAAGGCGCACGGTGAGCTGCTCGCCCCCGCCGTCGGCGCGGTGCTCGCCGAGGCCGGTGCCGGCCCGCGTGACCTTGACGCGATCGTGGCCGGGCTGGGGCCGGGCCCGTTCACCGGGCTGCGGGTGGGGCTGGTGACCGCCGCCAGCATGGGACAGACCCTCGACATCCCGACCTACGGCGTCTGCTCGCTCGACGCGCTCGGGCGCGCGGGCGAAGACGGCCGCGTCCTGCGCGCGGGCGAAGACGGCCGCGTCCTGCGCGCGGGCGAAGACGGCCGCGTCCTGCGCGCGGGCGAAGACGGCCGCGTCCTGGCCGCCACCGACGCGCGGCGCAAGGAGATCTACTGGGCCGTCTACGACCCCGCCGCCCCCGCCCGGATCACTGAGCCTGACGTCGATCTGCCGGCCGCCGTCGCGGAGCGGGTCGCGGGCCTCGGGGTGACCAGCGCGGTGGGTGAGGGGGCGCACAAGTACGCGGACGTCCTCGGCCTGCCGGTGCGCGACGAGCCGCGATACCCGCCGGCGGCCGCGCTCGTCGAGCTGGCGGCCGAGCGGATCCGGGCGAAGGCGCCGGGCGAGCGGCTCACCCCGCTCTACCTCCGCCGCCCGGACGCGGTGGCCGCGGCGGGACGCAAACCGGTCCTGCGATGAAGATTCACCCGCTTCGGTGGTGGCACATCGACGAGATCGTGGTTATCGAGGCCGATCTCTTCGGCGCCGAGCAGTGGTCGGCCGCCATGTTCTGGAACGAGCTTGCCAACGGCCACCACTACCTCGTGGCGACCGGCGACGAGGGCGAGATCCTCGGATACGCCGGGCTGGCCGTGCAGCCGCCCGACGAGGCGTGGGTGCAAAACATCGCCGTGCGGCGCGACGCGCAGCGGCGGGGCATCGGGCGCACACTGCTGGAGGCGCTGCTGGCCGAGGCGGGGCGGCGGGGCGTGCGCAAGGTGCTGCTGGAGGTCGCCGTCGACAACGGGCCGGCGCAGAAGCTCTACGGCGACTACGGGTTCGAGGCGGTCGGCCTCCGCCGCGGGTACTACCAACCGAGCAACACCGACGCCCTGGTGATGATGAGACAAGATGACTGAGCCGCTCGTACTTGGCATCGAGACCTCCTGCGACGAGACCGGCGTGGGTGTCGTGCGGGGCCACACGCTCCTCGCCGACGCGCTCGCGTCCAGTGTGGACGAGCACGCGCGCTTCGGTGGCGTGGTGCCCGAGGTGGCCAGCCGCGCACACCTCGAGGCCATCGTGCCCACAATGGAGCGTGCGCTGAAGGATGCGGGCGTCACGCTCGCCGACGTCGACGCGATCGCCGTGACCGCCGGGCCGGGTCTCGCGGGCGCGCTGCTGGTCGGGGTCGCCGCCGCCAAGGGATACGCGCTGGCGGCCGAAAAGCCGATCTACGGCGTCAACCACCTGGCCGCACACGTGGCGGTCGACACGCTCGAACACGGCCCGCTGCCCGAGCCGGCGATCGCGCTGCTGGTCTCCGGCGGCCACTCGTCGCTGCTGGAGGTCGACGACCTCGCCACCGGAGTGACACCGCTCGGCGCGACGATCGACGACGCGGCGGGCGAGGCGTTCGACAAGGTGGCCCGGCTGCTGGGCATGCCGTTTCCCGGCGGGCCGCCGATCGACCGGGCGGCGCGCGAGGGCGATCCGGGCGCGATCCCCTTCCCGCGCGGCCTCACCGCCCCGAAGGACCTTGCCGCGCACCGCTTCGACTTCTCGTTCTCCGGCCTCAAGACCGCCGTGGCGCGGTGGGTGGAGGCGCGCGAGCGGCTCGGCGAGCCGGTGCCGGTGGCCGACGTGGCGGCGTCCTTCCAGGAGGCGGTCTGCGATGTGCTCGTCGCCAAGGCCGTCGACGCCTGCCGCGACCGGGGCATCGAGACGCTGGTGATCGGCGGCGGCGTGGCGGCCAACTCGCGGCTGCGCGCGATGGCCGAGGAGCGCTGCGCCAAGCACGGCATCACCGTGCGCGCGCCGCGCCCCAAGCTCTGCACCGACAACGGCGCCATGGTGGCCGCGCTCGGCGCCCACCTCGTCGCGCGCGGCGTCACACCGAGCCGCCTCGACCTTCCCGCCGACTCGGCCATGCCGCTGACGATCGTGAGCGTGTAGTGTCCGGCGACGTGATCGTCCGGATGTGGGAGGTACGCGGCGAGCCGGCCAGGTTCGCCGACCTGATCTCGTGGGTGTGCGACACGGCCGTGCCCCGGATCGAGGTCGAGCCGCTCCACATCTCCAGCGAGGTCTTCTCCTCCACCGACCACCGCGTCGTGGTCGTCTCGAAGTGGCGCAGCGCGCCGGTGCCGATGCCCGACCCGCCCGCCGACCTGGTCGCCCGCAAACCCCACGCCTGGGACTTCACCCAGGTCGACCGCTAAGCGACATACTTCCCGGGTCCGCGTCAGCTGCTGACCGCCGCTCCCGCCGGAGACCGCGGTGGCCGGCGGCTCGCCAGGGCTCGCCGAGATCCCCCGGCCCCCGCTGCCACGTCCGCGGTGCAAGACCAGACCACCGTCACCGGTCCAGCCAGCGTTTGTCCACAATGTCCTAAGCCGCCAAGCCGGCGCCGACGCGAGCCAGGCGGGCCCCGGTCGCAGGCAGTAGCCACTATGCCCGGTAACGGGCACCAGGTTCGCGATCTAGAACGGTTAGGGCGCTATATCGACCCTAACCGTTCTAGATCCACACCTACGGCCCAGATCTGGTAACGCTATGTTACCGGCGGTGCGGCGACACCCGCACATTTCGACCATTTTGGGCTACCGCGACGTCGTCATGTCCCACGCACCAAAGGATCCCCGTGCGCACAGGGGTGAGGCCGCGGGAGCAGCGGCTTGGACCACAACGGACATCGCGGTAGCCCGAATCTCTTCGGCCGCCGAGCCGGCAGCGGACAATGTGGACCAAACGCCGACGTCGGGGTGGTGGGGCTTGGTCCGCGGACCTGGCAGCGGGGGCCGGGGATCTCGGCGAGCCCTGGCGAGCCGCCGGCCACCGCGGTCTCCGGCGGGAGCAACGGTCAGCCGCTGACGCGGACCCGGGAAATCCTCTTGAAACTCAAGCTGAGCAGCGGTCTGGACCACGACGGACGTCACCGGTAGCTCAAGTCTTCTAGGAAACGCGGCCGGCGAAGGCGAGGATGATCTGCTGGATGGCGCTCACGTCGTTGCGTTCGACGAAGGTGCGGCCGCCGGTGACCTTGGTGATCTGCTCGAGCGCCGACGCGTCTGCCTTGGGGCCCACCGCGATGGCCAGGATCGGGAGCGGGCGGTCGGCGCGCGCGGAGGTCTTCAGCTTGTCGAGCAGCTGCTGGAGCGACAGGCCGGACTCGTCCTCGTTTTTGCCGTCGGTCATCACGACGACCATGTTTTGGGCGTTGGGCTTCCAGGCCTTCTGCATGCGGTCGTAGGCCGCGCCGATGGTGTCGTAGAGGCCGGTGCCGCCGGATGCCCGCAGGCTCTGCACCGCGCCTGCCACCGCCTGGCGCCGCGGGACGCCGCCCACGGTGCCGCCGGCCGGGCCGGGCGCGACCAGCTCGCGGTAGTCGGTGGTCGGGGTCAGCTCGGTGGCGAACGCCCACAGCCCGATGACCGTGCCGTTGTTGAGCAGCCCGGCGCCGGCGGTCGCGGCCTTCTGGATGAGCTGGAGGCGGGTCTGGTTGGTGCCGGGCACCGGATCGTTCATCGAGCCGGAGACGTCGAGGAGCAGCAGCGCGTTGTTGGAGCGCTGCAGCACGCCCCACACGGCGAGCATCTGGCTGAGGGCCTGCGCGGTGGGCGCGCGCTCGGGCCCGGCGACCGTGGTCTGGAAGCCGCGCTCGGCGCTGAGCAACCCGGTGTCGCGGGTGGCGTGGCCGGTGTCGCGGAAGCCGGCGCGCTCGTACGCCCGGCGGCTCTCCGGCTTTTGCAGGTGGGCGAGCAGCTCGGCGGCGGCCTGCCGGCGCACGTCGTCGACCCACGGGGCGCGCAGCACGGCGAACGGGTAGTCCGCGTACGCCGCGCCCTCCTTCGGGTAGACGGGCACCAGCGGCACCTTGGGCGAGCCGGCGGCGTACTCGGCGAGCTCGCGCTCCAGCACCGGGATCGCGGCGGGCAGCGTGGGGATGGCGGCGGTGCCGGCGTCGGAGTACTTGCGCAGCAGCGCCGCCGGGTCTTCCGCGGTCGTCGAGGTGAGCTGCGAGGCGGAGAGCGCGACGTAAAGCTCTTCGTTGGTCTGGGTCTGGTTGTTGTCCGGGTCCATGATGGTCATCGCCGCGGCCAACCCCGCACCGGAACGGGTCGGGTCGGCCATGCCCAGCCGCATCGGGCCCCACTCGCGGTGGCCGTAGTCGGCCCAGGTCTTGCCGCCCTGGAAGGCGCCGACGAGGTCGGTCCAGCCGAGCGCGCGCTTGGGCCAGCCCAGCGCCTCGGCCATCGGCCGCTGCATCGCGATGACCGTCGGCGAGCTCGCCAGGCTCGGCGGCTTTTCCTGTGGCAGCACGCCGGCGGCGTCGGGCCGCCCGGCGGCGAGCGAGAGCCAGGCGCTGAAGTCGGGCGCCCACACGTCGGGGCGGGGCCCGTCGCGCGCGTCGTCCCAGCCCGGCCCGATCGAGGCGGCCACCGCGCTCGACGGCATCGCGCGCACCGTCGCGGAGACGCAGCGGCCGCTGACGACGGGACCGGCATCGTTCCACTGGTCGGTGAGCTCGTTGACGATGGGGTAGTGGTCGGGTGAGGCCACGACGCTGATCTGCACGGGCGCGCCGGTGCAGCCCTCCTCCTCGCCGGTCAGCTGGAAGTAGCCCACTGTGCCGCCGCCCACGGCGAGCGCCACCGCGCCCGCGGTCACGGCCAGCCGGCCGCTGCGGCCGGACCGCCGGTGCCGGAGGACGGATTCCGTCATGCTATTCACCCCAGATCGCGATGACGTCTAGCGATGTCACGATCGCGCTCGGTACACGAGGATGACTTATCGCCGGGTTGGTTGCACAGTGATACGAACATACGGTCCCGGGGGGTTGGGTTGGTGGCCATGACGGTCACAATCCTGCAGGCCAATGGTCATATTGGGGGACGAGGTTCGTGACTCGAACGGTGGGAGGCCGTTACCGGCTGTATGAGTTCCTGGCGGGTGGGGATACTGGCGAGGTATGGCAGGCGCTCGATCTCGGCACTGACCGTACCGTCGCCGTCAAGCTGCTGTATCCCGACCTCGCCGCGGACCCGCGGCTGGTGGACCGGTTCGTGCGCGCTCGTGGGCAACTCACCATGCTGTGGCACCCGAGCATCGCCCGGCTGCTCGACATCGTGGTGGAGGAGGGGACGCTGGCGCTGGTGACCGACCTGGTGCCCGGCGGCGTCGACCTGGGGCGGCGGCTCGCGCGCGAGGGGCCGCTCGACGCCGGCAGCGCCTCCGCGGTGGGGGCCGCCGTCGCCGACGCGCTGAGCACCGCGCACCAGCTCGGCGTCGTGCACGGAGACGTCAAACCGTCCAATGTGGTGATACCGGCCCGCGGGGAGGGTCCGGCGTGCGTCACCGACTTCTCCGTGATGCTTCTGGTACGGGCCGGGCGCCGCTACCCGGAGCCGTTCGAGCGGCTCAGGTACCGCGCGCCCGAGGTGACCGACGGCGCGATCCCGGTGCCGCCCAGCGACGTGTACGCGCTCGGCGCGATGCTCGGGGAGATGCTGCCCGGCAACTCGCCGGCGCGGCTACGCATGATCGCGGAAGAGTGCGTGCGCCCCGATCCCGGTGCCCGCCCCTCGGCGGCCGAGATCGGCCACGAGCTCGGCACGCTCGCCGCGCGGCTGGAGTCGGCGCCGGCGGCGCTCGCGGCCCCGGCGCGCGCGGCGATCGGCGCGGGGCCCACGGGCACGCGCACGCGCGCACAGGGCCGGTCCGCCGCGCGCGGTCCGGCCTGGCTCTTCGGGAGCCCGACCCGCATGGCGGCCGTCTTCGGTGTGGCGCTTGCCCTGGTGCTCGCCGCGTTCGCGGTGACGCGGCCCTGGGAGCCGGAGAGTGACCAGAGTGGCGAGGGCACCCGCACGCCCGGCGGCTCGACCGGTGGCGCCGCGTCCGCGACCGGCACGTCCAAGGCGCCACCGCTGCCGGCGGCCGCCGGCGCGCACACCCGGGAGGGCGGGGCGGCGTTCGTCCGGTACTGGTTCACGCTGCTCAACCACGCCCAGGGCACGGGCGAGACGGCGCCGCTGCGGGAGGCCACCGGCCCGGGGTGCCGGGAGTGCGAAAACGTGGTGAACACGATCGGCGGCGCCTACGGCGACGGCGGCTCGATGCGCGGCGGCGTGTACGTGGTGCGCAACGTCGCCACCAACGGGCTCTTCACCCTCGACAGCCCGATCTACGAGGCGACGCTCGACCGCAGCCCGCGCGCGACACTCGACCGCACCGGCGTGGAGCGGGCGAGCCTGGCCGGGCTGACCGTCGCCAACTGCATGGTGAGCCTCGACTGGACCGGCAACCGCTGGCGAGTGGCGGGTGTACCGACGGCGGGCTGCGTCGCGTAAATCGGTGGCGTCGCAACGTATTGATCTCGTAATGTCACGGTTACTATGCGCTCCTTACCGGTCGCCGATCCTGGCACGCCCGATCACCGGTCAGCCACCCGCTTCCTGCTGTGGCTGGCCGTGCGTACGTGGCCGTCCATGGTGGCCGGCATCTCCTGGGGCATCGTCTGGATGGTCAGCCAGGCGCTGATGCCGGCGGTGATCGGCAAGGCGGTCGACGCCGGCCTCGCCGACCGCGACCGCGGCGCGCTGGTGACCTGGGGCATCGTCCTACTTGGACTCGGCCTCGTGCAGGCGGCGTCCGGGATCATCCGGCACCGCTTCGCGGTGTTCAACTGGCTCGCGGCGGCGTACCGGACCGTCCAGCTCACCATCGAGCAGGCCAACCGCCTCGGCGCCACGCTGCCCAAGCGCCTGGCCACCGGCGAGGTCGTGAGCATCGGCACCGCCGACATCAGCCACATCGGCAACGCGCTCGACGTGACCGCGCGCGGCGCCGGCGCGGTCGCCGCGATCATCACGATCGCCGCGATCCTCTTCAGCGCCTCGGTGCCGCTCGGCCTCGTCGTGATCGTCGGCGTGCCGCTGCTGATGGTGCTCGTGGGTGGGCTCATCCGGCCGCTGCACCACCGCCAGCAGGCATACCGCGACCAGCAGGGCAAGCTCACCACCCGCTCCGGCGACATCGTCACCGGGCTGCGGGTGCTGCGCGGCGTGGGCGGCGAGGCGACCTTCGCGGCGCGCTACCGCGCCGAGTCGCAGTCGCTGCGATCCGCGGGGGTACGGGTGGCGCGGGTCGAGTCGGTGCTCGAAGCGGCCCAGGTGTTCGTGCCGGGCGCGTTCGTGGTGCTCGTCGTGTGGCTCGGCGCCCGCTTCGCGCTGCGCGGCGAGATCACGCCGGGCCAGCTCGTGTCGTTCTACGGATACGCCTCGTTCCTGATGGCTCCACTGAGGACGATCACGGAGACGATCGACAAGCTGACCCGCGGGCACGTGGCCGCCCGGCGCGTCGTGACGATGCTCGACCTGCGCCGCGACCTCGCCGAGCCGGCCCACCCGGCGTCGCTGCCGGACGGCGACGGCGACCTCGTCGACGAGGAGTCCGGCGTGGTCGTGCGGCCCGGGCGCCTCACCGCGATCGCGGCCACCGCGCCCGAGGACGCCGCGGAGATCGCCGACCGCCTCGGGCGATACGTGGACGGCGACGTGACGCTCTCCGGCGTACCCCTGCGGGACCTGCCGCTGGCGACCGTGCGCGAGCGGGTGATGGTGGCCGACAACGACGGGCGCCTCTTCTCCGGCCCGCTCCGGGCCGAGCTGGGCGGTGACGACGAGCGGATCGCGGCCGCCCTGGCCGCGGCCAGCGCGACGGACATCGTCGACGTCCTGCCGGACGGGCTCGACACCGTGGTCGCCGAGCGCGGGCGGGAGTTCTCCGGCGGGCAGCAGCAGCGCCTGCGGCTGGTGCGGGCGCTGGTCGCCGACCCGCCGGTGCTCGTGCTTGTCGAGCCGACGAGCGCGGTCGACGCGCACACCGAGGCCCGGATCGCCGCGCGGCTGGGCGGCGCGCGGGCCGGCCGCACCACGGTGATCTGCACGACCAGCCCGCTGGTGCTGGATCGGGCCGAGCACGTGGTGTTCGTCGAAGACGGGAAGGTGGCCGCCGAGGGTGGCCACCGCGAGCTGCTGGAGAGCGAGCCGCGGTACGCCGCGGTGGTGACCCGAGGGGAGGAGTCGTGAGCGCGGCCTTGCCGGTGGCCGACGCGCGGCAGGTGCGGCGGTACGCCCGCGCGCTGATGCGCCGCCACCCCGGCGCGCTGGCCGGCGCGATCGGCCTGCACGTGCTCGCCGCGGTCGCCGGGCTGGCCGCGCCCCGCCTCATCGGCGACCTGGTCGAGGCGATCGAGCAAGGCACGACGACCGTGACGGTCGACCGGATCGCGCTGGTCATCGCGGGTTTCGTGGTGGTGCAGTCGGTGATCACGCGCTTCGCGCACATGGCCTCGGCCCGGCTCGGCGAGCGGGTGCTCGCCGAGCTGCGCGAAGACTTCGTCAACCGGATCCTCGCCATCCCGCTGTCCACGGTGGAGCGTGCGGGCACGGGCGACCTGGTGACCCGCACCTCCCGCGACGTGGCGGCGCTGTCCGAGTCGGTGCGCTTCGCCGTGCCGGAGACGCTGATCGCGCTCGCCACCGGCGTCTTCGCGGTCGGCGCGCTGCTGCTGGTCGACCCGCTGCTCGGCCTGCCGTGCCTCATCGCGGTGCCGATCCTGTGGGCGAGCACCCGGTGGTACCTGCGCCGCGCACCCGAGGGCTACCTGCGGGAAAACGCGGCGTACTCGGACATCACCGACGGCATCACCGAGACCGTGGAGGGCTCGCGGACGACCGAGGCGCTGCGCCGGCAGGAGAGCCGCCGCCGGCGCACCGACGACGACATCCGCCGGCAGTACTCGGCCGAGCTGTACACGCTGAAGCTGCGCACGGTGTGGTGGCCGCTGACCGAGGTGGCCTACGTGCTGCCGGTCGTCGCCACGCTCGTCGTGGGCGGCTGGTTCTACCTGGAGGGGTGGGTGACGCTCGGCGAGGTGACCGCCGCGACGCTGTACGTGCAGCAGCTCGTCGACCCGCTCGACCGCTTCCTCTCCTGGCTCGACGAGCTGCAGGTGGGCGGCGCCTCGCTGGCCCGCATCCTCGGCGTCTCGGAGGTGCCCGACGACCGCACCGCGTCGGGCGTGCGGCCCGAGGGCGAGGGTGTCGCCGCGCGCGACGTCCGGTACTCCTATGTGGAGGGACGTGACGTGCTGCACGGCGTCTCGCTCGCGGTGGCGCCCGGCGAGCGGCTGGCCATGGTAGGCCCGTCCGGCGCGGGCAAGTCCACGCTCGGCCGGCTGCTCGCCGGCATCCACGGGCCGCGCGAGGGCTCGGTCACGGTGGGCGGCGCGCCGCTGGTGGAGCTGCCGCTCGACGAGCTGCGCTCGCACGTCGCGCTGGTCACGCAGGAGCACCACGTGTTCATCGGCACGCTCCGCGAAAACCTCGTGCTGGCCCGCCCCTCGACCACCGACGACGGGGTACGCGCCGCGCTTGCCGCGGTCGACGCGCTCGAGTGGGCTCATGGCCTGCCCGACGGGCTCGACACGGTCGTCGGCGCGGGCGGACACCCGCTGTCGCCCGCGCAGGCCCAGCAGCTGGCGCTCGCCCGGCTCGTCCTGGCCGACCCGCACACGCTGGTGCTCGACGAGGCCACCTCGCTGATCGACCCGCGGGCTGCCCGCCACCTGGAGCGCTCGCTCGCGGCGGTGCTGGAGGGGCGCACGGTCATCGCGATCGCGCACCGGCTCTTCTCCGCGCACGACGCCGACCGGGTGGCGGTGGTCGAAGACGGGCGGATCACCGAGCTCGGCTCGCACGCCGAGCTGGTGGCGGCGGGCGGCTCGTACGCCGCGCTGTGGCGGAGCTGGCACGGGTCATAGACCGCCGCCTTGCAAAGACTCCTTTGCAAGACTATCTTTGCAAACATGTCTGGGGAAAATCGCGTCCGGCTCGATCCGACGTCGCTGCGCGGGGTGGCGCATCCGCTGCGGGTGCGCATCCTGGGGCTGCTGCGGCAGGACGGGCCGGCCACCTCCACCACGCTGGCCGAGCGGCTGGGTCTTTCCACCGGCGCGACCAGCTACCACCTGCGGCAGCTCGCGGCCTACGGGTTCGTGGTCGAGGAGACCGGCCGCGGCGTGGGCCGGGAGCGCTGGTGGCGGGCCGCCCACGAGCGCACGCTGCTCGAGGAGGAGACGGTCCGGCAGGCACCGGCCGACGCCGAGGCGTACATGCGGGCGGTGGCCGCCACCTACGCGGAGACGGTCGAGCGGTGGCTCGGGGAGAGCCAGGTGCTGCCCGAGGAGTGGCGGCCCGGCAGCACGCTCAGCAACTGGCGGCTGCGGCTGACCGCGGCGGAGGCGGCTGAGCTGCGCACCGAGCTGGTCGCGCTGGCCGAGCGCTACGAGCGGGCGTCCGCGCCCGAGGGGGCCGAGTCCGTCACGCTCCAGGTGCAGTTGATGCCCTTCGTGCGAAGGGCGGACGACGGATGAGGCGCGGGTTCGCCGGCCTGCTCGCGGCCGAGGGAGTGTCCTTTGTGGGCACTCGGATGTCGTTCGTGGCGCTGCCCTGGTTCGTGCTCGTCACGTCCGGCAGCGCGGCCCGCACCGGCGTGGTGGCGTTCGCCGAGATGCTGCCGTACGTGCTCGTGTGCGCGTTCGGCGGCCCGCTGCTCGACCGGCTCGGCCACCGCCGGGTGTCCGTGCTCGGCGACGCCGGCAGCGCGGCCGCGGTGGCGGCGATCCCGCTCCTGCACCACGGTCCGGGGCTCGGCTACGGCGGGCTCGTCGCGCTCGTGACGCTGCTCGGCACGCTGCGCGGCTTCGGCGACTCGGCCAAGCGCGTGCTGCTCCCGCGCACCATCGCCACGGCCGGCATCGACGTGACCCGGGCGACCGGCCTCCACGACGGCATGTACCGCCTTTCCTCCCTCCTCGGCCCGCCCGCCGCCGGTCTGCTGGTCACCGCGTTCGACGCCACGGCGGTGCTGCTGCTCGACGCCGCCTCGTTCGCCATCGCCGGGTTCCTCGTCGCGCTCCTGTTGCCGGGCGGCGAGGCGGAGCAGCGCCGGGAGCCGTACCTGCGGGCGCTGCGGGCCGGCTGGCGGTTCGTCTTGCGCGACCGGCTGGTGCTCGGCTTGGCCTTCATGATCTTCGCGACCAACCTGTTCGACCAGGCGTACTCCGCTGTGCTCGCACCGGTCTGGGCGCGCGACGTGGCGGGCTCCGCCACCGCGCTGGGCCTGCTCTTCGGCGTCTTCGGGGTGGGCGCGGTGACGGGCAGCGCGGTGTTCGCCGTGCTCGCGCCGCGGCTGCCGCGATACAGCACGTTCGTGATCGGCATGCTGATCGGTGGCGCGCCCCGCTTCGTCGCACTGGGGCTCGCCGGCGAGACGTGGGTGGTCTACGCGGTCGCGCTGGTCGCCGGCTTTTCCATCGGCGGGGTCAACCCGGTGCTGAGCGCGGTGCAGTACCAGCGGGTGCCCGAGGCGATGCGGGCCCGGGTGCTGGGCATCACGCTGGCCATCGCGTGGGGCGGCATCCCGGTCGGCGCGCTGCTCGGCGGGTGGTCGGTGGAGTGGCTCGGGCTGACCACGTCGTGGCTGCTCTTCGGCGCCCTCTACCTCGTGGTGACGCTGGTGCCGCTCTTCTCCCCGGCGTGGCGGGAGATGGACCGCTCAGCGGGTCAGCGCCATGAAGACCAGGAGCAGCACGAGCGCGGCGCCCGCGACGGCGAAGATGACCAGCAGGTCTCGGCGGCCGGTGTCCGGGGTGGCGGCGACGGGCTCGGCGGGTAGGTCGTGGGTCACCTCGGCGAGCTCGGCCAGCGTGCGGGCCGCGTAGGCGCTGTCGACCCGCTCGGTGAACTCGTCGAGGCTCAGCCGCCCGGCCTCGGTGTGGCGCTGCAACGCGTCTACGACGCGGTGTCTGTCCTCATCGGACGCGCGCATCTCGTTCACGCGCCCAGGGTAGCGCCGGCTCAGCTCGACAGTGGATCGGCCAGAAGGCGTTCGAAGGCCAGCTCGGCCGCGCCGATCAGCGCGGCGTCCTCGCCCAGCTGCGGGGTACGCAAGCGGACGTGCTCCCGCGCGGCGGTCAGCGCCATGGAGTTGAGGCGGCTGCGCACCTGCGCGGCGGCGACGAGGTAGACGTCGCGGAGGGTGCCGCCGAAGATGACCATCTCGGGGTCGAAGATGTTGACGAGGTTGGCAAGGCCGAAGCCGAGCCAGTCGCCGACCTGCCGCACCGCGGCCTGGGCGCTCGCGTCGCCCCGGGATGCCGCGTCGACCACGGCCAGCGCCGCGCCGCGACCCCCTTCGCTGTCGCGCCCCGCCGCGTTGAGCAGCGCACGGTCGCCGATCTCCGTCTCCCAGCAGCCGCGTGAGCCGCAGCTGCACGGGCGGCCGGCGGGGAGTACCACCATGTGGCCGACCTGCCCGCCCTGGCCGGCGTGGCCGGTGAGCCGGCGGCCGCCGACGATGATGCCGGCGTCGACACCGGCGTCGCGGTGCAGATAGATAACGTTGTCGCAACCGACCGCGGCGCCCCTGGCGTGCTCGGCCAGCGCGGCGACGTCGGCCGCGTTGCCGACGACGAGCGGTCGCTCGGCGCCCAGCTCGGCGGTCAGCACCGCGCTCAGCAGCCCGGCCACCGCGGCGCTGTCGGCGCCACTGCTCAGCCCCGCCTTGCCGTCCGCCCGCCGCATCACCCGGGACACCGAGACGCCGCCGCCGACGTACACCGCGCCGTCGGGCACCGCCTGCTGCAGGTCTTTGACGAACTCGGCGAGCAGGGGCACCGCCTCGGCCGCCGGCAGGCCGGAGGGGCGGTCGTCGGCCCGGAGGTCGAGCACCTCGCCGCCGAGCCCCACCCGGGCCGCCCGCAGCTGGTCCACCTCGATGCTGAACGCGTACGCGTACACCCGATCCGACTCCGGCCGGACGACCAGCGACGGTCGCCCGGCCCGGCCGGTCTCCCGTGGCGCCGCCTCCGTCACCAGGCCGACGGCGGCCAGGTCGGCGGTCAGCGCCCCGATCGTGCTGCGGTTGAGGCCCAGCTCAGAGGTGAGCTCCGCACGCGAGGTCGGGCCGTGGATGTGCACGTACCGAAGGAGTGCACCGAGGTTTTGCCGGCGCACCTCCTCCTGGCTTGGTCCCGTGCGCATCCGTTGCCCAGCCTCCCCGCTCCGAACGGCGCTACCTGATCCCTGTGGCCGCCGCTCGTCTCCGGGACAGCGCGTCCACGCCGGCCGCGAGCAGCAGCACGGAGCCGGTGAAGACGAACTTCTGCCCGGAGCTGAGCTCCATGAGGCCCATGCCATTGTCGATCACGGCGATCACCGCGCCACCGAGGACGGCGTCGAGCACGCGGCCCTTGCCGCCGAAGAGGCTTGTGCCGCCGATGACCGCGGCGCCGACCGCGTAGAGCAGCACGTTGCTGCCACCGGTGTTCGGGTCGACCGAACGCCCCTTGCTGGCCAGGATGATGCCGCCGATCGCCGCCATGAACGAGCAGATCACGAAGACCGAGATGCGGATCCGGTCGACGTTGATGCCGGCCCGGCGAGCCGCCTCGCGGTTGCCGCCGACCGCGTAGATGTGCCGGCCGTACGCCGTGCGCCGCAGCACGAACGTCCACACGATCAGCAGGATCCCGATGATCGGGACCACGATCGGCACGCCCTTCAGCGAGTTGATGAAGGGGTTGATGCTGCGCTCCTCGTTGAGGAAGTACACCGAGCCGCCGAGGATCAGCACGAGCCCGACGATCCGGGCGATCGGGACCGCGATCGGCTCGACCACCAACCCGCGCGCCTGGCGCCGGCTGTGGCTCAGCAATTGGACCGCCCCGTACCCGCCGCCGGCCAGCGCCACGAGGGCCCAGCCCAGCCACGGCGGCAGGTTGTTGTTTTCGATGGCGACGATCACGTCGTCGCCGATCGAGATGTTGGTGCCGCCCTTGATGAGCAGCAGCACCGTGCCCTGGAACGCGAGGAATGCGGCAAGTGTCACCACGAACGACGGTATGCCGACTTTCGCGACCAGGAATCCGAGCACCAAACCGATCACGACACCGGTCGCGAGGGCGGCCAGGACCGCGACGTACCACGGGTAGCCGTGCACAGCGACGACCTGCGCCAGCACCGCGGCGCAGACGCCGGCGGCGAAGCCGGCCGAAAGGTCGATCTCGCCGAGCAACAGCACGAAGACGAGGCCCATCGCGATCACCGCGACGCCCGCCCCCTGGGTGAACAGGTTGGCGAAGTTGCGCTCCGAGAAGAACGCCGGCCGCATGATGCCGAAGAACACGCAGAGCACGACGAGGCCGAGCACGGCCGGCAGCGCGCCCAGGTCACCACCCCGGATCCGGGCGATGTAGTCCCGGACGATGGATGCCACCGTCGGCTTCGGCGTCACGGCCGCCGGTTCGATGTGTTGCGCCGTGATGGTCATTCCTTTGCTCCCGGGATGGTCGGGTCCATGAGCTCGGCGCCGTTTTCCGCCGGGGGCAGGCCGAGGTTGCCACTGCGGCCGGCGGTGATCAGCTCGACCACCTGCGCGTGGGTCACGTCGGTCGTGCGCACCTGCGCGACCATGCGGCCCAGGTACAGGGCGGCGACGTTGTCCGAGACCGCGAAGACGTCGTTCATGTTGTGCGAGATCAGCACGACGGCGAGGCCGTTGTCGGCCAGCCTGCGGACCAGCTCGAGCACCTGGGCGGTCTGCGCCACGCCGAGGGCGGCGGTCGGCTCGTCCAGGATGACGAGCTTGCTGTTCCACAGCACGGCCTTGGCGATCGCGACCGTCTGCCGCTGGCCGCCTGAGAGGCTGGCGACGAGTTGGCGGAGTGACTTCACCGTGCGCACGGAGAGGCCGGCCAGTGTCTCGGCGGCCATCTGCTCCATGGTCGGCTCGTCCAGCACGAGGCCGGAGCGCTTCTCGCGGCCGAGAAACATGTTCTGCACGATGTCGAGGTTGTCGCAGAGTGCCAGGTCCTGGTAGACGACCTCGATGCCGAGCGCGGAGGCGTCGCGCGGGCCATGGATGTGTACGGGGTTGCCCTCGAAGAGGAACTCGCCCTCGTCACTGGTGTAGATCCCGCTGATGCACTTGATCAGCGTCGACTTGCCGGCGCCGTTGTCACCGACGAGAGCGGTGACTTCGCCGGGCGGTACGGAAAAATCCACATCTTGCAGGACCTGTACGGGGCCGAACCGCTTCACGATCCCGCGCGCTTCAAGCAGCGGTGTCACGGTGCCATCTCCTTAGCGTTGATCTAGGGCATATCAGCGCGCAACCGATTGGTTGGCGCCGATATGCCCTAGATCGACCGTATCTCAGATCAGCTGATGCCGGCCTGCGTGCAGAGGGCCGCGAAGGTGCCCGTGCACAGCTCTTCCTTGGTGACGAAGCCGTCCGCGACGACGTCCTTCACGTTGTCCTTGGTGATCGCCACGGGGGTCAGCAGCACCGACGGGACGTCACGGCCACCCTCGGGGTCCTTGACCGTCTGCGAGGTGCTCTTCTGCTCGCCCTTGGCCAGGCCGATCGCCAGCTCGGCGGCCGCGTCGGCCTCCTTCTTGATCGCCTTGTAGACGGTCATGCACTGGTCGCCGGCGAGGATGTTCTGCAGGCCCTGAACGGTGGCGTCCTGGCCGGTCACCGGGACCTTGCCGTTCAGCTTGTTCTTCTTGAGCACGGAGATCACCGCGTTGCCGAGGCCGTCGTTGGCGGCGAGCACGCCGTTGATCTTGCCGCTGGTCTGGGTCACCATCTGCTCGAAGATCGTGCCGGCCTGGGCGTTGTCCCAGTCGGGCACCCACTGGTCCGGGCCCTTCTGGTAGTCGCCGGAGTCGTACTTCGGCTTGAGGACCGAGTCGTAGCCCTCCTTGAAGAGGGTCGCGTTGTTGTCGGTCTGCGAGCCGTTGAGCTCGGCCACGACCGGCTTCTGCGCGTTCGCGGCGGTCAGGCAGTTGACCAGGCCCTCGCCCTGGAGCTTGCCGACGGCCACGTTGTCGAAACTGACGTAGTAGGAGGCGGAGCCGCCCAGCGTCAGCCGGTCGTAGTCGATCGTGGCGACACCCTGCTGCTTGGCCTTGTCGAGGACAGCCTTGCCGGTGCCGGAGTCGAGGTTGACGATCATCAGGACGGTAGCCCCATTGGTGATCATCTGGTCGGCCAGGGTCTGGAAGGTGTTCTTGTCGCCCTGGGCGTTCTGGATGTCGTACTGAACGCCAGCGGCCTTGAAGGCCTCTTCGAGGTACTTGCGGTCGGCCGTCTCCCAGCGGACGGAGGACTTGCTGTCGGGCAGGATCACGCCGATCTTGGGAGTCTTGCCGCCACCGTCGCTGCCGGAGCCGGAGTCACTGCCGTTGTCGTCGCCGCACGCGGCGAGCGACCCCAGGGCCAACAGGCTGGCGGCAGCGATAGAGAGGATCCCTTTGCGCATTGCACGGGCCCTTTCATCGAAGTGTGGGTTTGGTGGGTGTGTCGCGCGTCGAAGCGCGGTGAGCGTCGTGGGCACGTACTTTTGTTGTGCCCGGCAACGTATTGCGGCACGGAGCGATCGCACAAGACCGCCGACGCCACGAGTTTGTTGGCGGCGATAACAATTCAGCAACGCGATCGACATGTGCCCGTTCGCGGATCATGTCCGACTCGATCATCAGCCACTTTAACCCCAGTACCGGGGCAAAAGGGGCGAAATCGTTCAGCTGCGGATGGCGGCGAGTGTCGCGCCGGTGAGCCGCACCAGGTCGCGCGGCGAAAGCTCCACTTGAAGCCCCCTGCGACCTGCCGAAACGTAGATCGTCTCGTGATCGGCCGCGGTCGCGTCGACCACCGTCGGCAGGCGCTTGCGCTGCCCGAGCGGGCTGATCCCGCCGCGCACGTATCCGGTGGTCCGCTCGGCCACCGCCCGGTCGGCCAGCACCGCCCGCTTGCCGCCGGCGGCCGCGGCGAGCGCCTTGAGGTCGAGGTCGCCGGTGACCGGCACGACCGCCACGGTCAGGGCGCCGTCGACCTCGGTGACCAGCGTCTTGAAGACCCGCTCCGCCGGCACGCCCAACGCGGCCGCCACCTCGGCGCCGTAGTTGGGCGAGTCGGGCGACACCGAGTACGGGTGCGTCGTGTGCGCCACCTTCTGCTTCGCGAGGAGCGCCGTCGCCGGAGTGCCCTGACCTGCCACGGCTGCGAAGACTACCGCCGCTCCTCGATGGCGGCCGCGACCTGCCGCGCGGTCCGCTCCGGATGGCGCAGCACGTCGTCCGCGGTAAACCGCAGGACCAGCCAGCCTGCGGCGCGCAGCACGTTGAGCCGGTGCACGTCCCGCCGGAAGCGGGCCTGCTCCCGGTGATGGTCGCCCTCGTACTCGATCGCGATGCGCCACCGCGGGTATGCCAGATCGACGCGGCCGAGGAGGCGGCCCAGCGCGTTGTGGACGTCGTGTTGAGCCACCGGCCGCGGCAGGCCGGCGTCGATGATCAGCAGGCGCAGCCGGCTCTCCATCGGAGACTCGGTCAGCGGCTCGGCCAGCGCCAGCACCTCGCGCAGTCGCGGCGCGCCGGGCCATCCGGACCGTCCGGCCGCGAAGTCGATCAGCTCCGGCAGTCGCACGATGCGCCCACCCAGCAGGGCGTCCACCGCCGTGACGGCCTCCACGCGAGGCAACAGCCGGCCCACGTCGAAGGCGGTGCGCAGCGGCGTCGTGATCGGCACGCGATCGAGCCGGACGACGTCACCCGGCGGCAGGCTCGACCGGATGACGGACAGGCCCCGATGCGAGCGCAAGCCCGACGTGCGAGGCAAGATCACAGTCACCGGTGTGGACGTACCGGCGAGGCTGACGCCCCACAGATGGGCCGCGCTCAGGCCGCCGATCGCGCCACCTTCTGGCAGCGTCAGTGCCGCCGCGTCGCACCACGTGCCGTGGTCGGCTGTGCGGAAAGCATCGACGTGGAGATAGACGCCAGGAAACATTCGCCGCCAGGTGGGGCCGTCCAACATTCGGCGGGTGAGCAATCCAGTCGCGATCGCGTCGCCCCCACGAAACGGCACAAACCGTAATTGCTGGGGCACCCGGGGTAACCGAGCCACGGCGAACATCGTGCCGCTACCGCGCTCCACGCGCTGCCCCAATGCTCAGTGGTGCAGAAAGCACGTTATGGCGGCGTCATTACGTGCTTTCCGCACCACTGAGCGGCGCGCAGATCAATGCGGTGGGGGCTCCGGCCACGCGCGTCAGGACCAGCGTCGCCGCCGCGGGGCCGGACAGGCGCAGGTCGCGGCGGAGACGCTCCGGCTCGAGGGCGGAGCCGCGCTTCAGGATCTCCAGGCGGCCGACACCCCGCTCGCGCAGCAGCGCCCGCAGCCGCTTCAGCGAGAAGGGCAGCACCTCTTCGATCGCCAAGCACCGGGCGTAGGGCGTCGGTGCCGGCGCTTCCGCATATACGTAGGCGATCTCCGGGTCGGCGAGGTGACCCGCCACCGTGGCGGCGAACTCGGCCACGAGGTGCGCCCGGACCACGGCGCCGTCCGGGTCGTAGAGGTAGGGCGCGAGCGGGCCGACCGGCGCCTTCGCCACACCCGAGCCGGTCAGCTCCACCCCGCCGAGCGGCGTGGCCCGGCTCGGCACGTCCGCCGCGCCGAGCGGCGTGGCCCGGCTCGGCACGTCCGCCGCGCCGAGCAGTGTGGCCCGGCGGGGCACCTCCGCCAGCGGGCCGCACCAGAAGGCCGCCTCCACCACCTCACCCCGCACGCTCACCCACTCCGCCTCCGCGCCGGGCGGTATCAGGGCGTGGTCGATCCCGGGTGCGAGCTTGAGCACGGTGCGCGGGACCCGCTCGGGGAGGGCGGCCACGAAGTCCCACGGCGGAGAGTAGGCAGCCGGGTCGAAGACGCGCCGACCGTCGCGCCGCCGCGCCGGGTCGCAGAAGACGGCGTCCACATCGGACAGATCGGCCGCCGTGGCGTCGCCGTGTTTCACGGTGATCCCGTCGAGCCCCAGCGCCTCCGCGTTCGCGGCGGCTATCGCGGCGGTGGCCGGGTCGGCTTCCAGCGCGTTCACCACGATGCCGGCGCGTGCGGCGGCGATGGCGTCCGCGCCGATGCCGCAGCCCAGGTCGCCGAGCGTGCGCACCCCGGTGGCACGCAACCGGGCGGCGCGGCGCTCGGCCACCGCGGACCGGGTCGCCTGCTCCAACCCGGCGCGGGTGAAGAACATGCGGTCGGCGTCGCCCCCGAACTTCGCCGCCGCCCGCCGCCGCAGCTCGGCCTGCGTGAGCGCGGCGGCGGCCAGGTCGGCGGGCACGCCGGCACCACGGAGCGCGGCGGCCGCGGCCAGCGGGTCTCCGCCGGCCAGCTCCGCCGCCGCCGCGAGGGCCCTCACCCCTTCCGGGGTACGCAGGGCGGCGAGCTGGTCGGGGCGCACCGCCTGATTGTCGGCCCCGCCCGTGGGTCAGTGGTCGGTGGGCTCGACCACGCAGTCGGGGCCGGGGTAGACCAGGCTCTCGTGGCCGTCTGGGAAGCGGACGAGGTATGGCGGCTGCCCGTCGGCACCGCGGACCTCGACGATCTCGGCGATCCGGTCGCTGGCACCGACCGTGTTGCTGTGCACGTGCAAGCGGTCACCAACTGTGGCCTGCATGTCATCGCCTCCGCGCGGATGGGCTGCGGGGTACTCCTTCAGACGATGCCGCAAAACCGGCCGGCGCGCTATCGGTTCGGGGCACGCTGGCACTCTCCTTGACGGAGTGCTAGAAGCCGGCATAACCTGCGGTTAGCACTCTCAAACCGAGGGTGCTAGCTCTCGGGCATCGCCGGCACCCGCGACGACGGCACCGCCCGGTGGCATGAGGCAGCCGTATGACCGCCGTCCGGAGCGATCCGGATGGCTACAAGACCAGTACCCCAGGAGGGTATGCCCGTGACTACCGCGACCAAGGTTGCGATCAAGCCGCTCGAGGACCGGATTCTGGTCCAGGCGAACGAGGCTGAGACGACCACGGCGTCGGGCATCGTTATTCCCGACACCGCCAAGGAGAAGCCGCAGGAGGGCCAGGTCATCGCCGTCGGCCCCGGCCGCGTCGACGACAAGGGCAACCGGATCCCGGTTGACGTCAAGGTCGGCGACACGGTCATCTACTCGAAGTACGGTGGCACCGAGGTCAAGTACGCCGGCGAGGAGTACCTGGTGCTCTCCGCCCGCGACGTCCTCGCCGTCATCGAGAAGTGACTGACTGAACGCTGATACGCCCCGGGCCGGATCCACGGTCCGGGGCGTACTGCCTGAAGGGACTTACATGGCGAAGATCCTGAGTTTCTCGGATGACGCCCGGCACCAGCTTGAGCACGGCGTCAACGCGCTGGCTGACGCGGTCAAGGTCACTCTCGGTCCGCGCGGGCGCAACGTCGTGCTGGACAAGAAGTTCGGCGCTCCGACGATCACAAACGACGGCGTGACGATCGCCAAGGAGATCGAGCTCGCCAACCCGTACCAGAACCTCGGCGCGCAGCTGGTCAAGGAGGTGGCGACGAAGACCAACGACGTCGCCGGCGACGGGACCACCACCGCGACCGTGCTCGCACAGGCCATGGTGCGCGAGGGCCTGCGCAACGTGGCCGCCGGCGCCAACCCGGCCGGCCTCAAGCGGGGCATCGACGCCGCGGCCGAGGCCGTGTCGAAGGCGCTGCTGGACAAGGCCGTCGAGGTCGCCGACAAGAAGTCCATCGCGCACGTCGCCACGATCTCCGCGCAGGACGCCACCATCGGCGACCTGATCGCCGAGGCGATGGAGAAGGTCGGCCGCGACGGTGTCATCACCGTCGAGGAGGGCTCCACCCTCGCGACCGAGCTCGAGGTCACCGAGGGCCTCCAGTTCGACAAGGGCTTCGTGTCGCCGCACTTCGTGACCGACCCGGACGCGCAGGAGGCGGTGCTCGAAGACGCCTACGTGCTGATCACCACGCAGAAGATCTCGGCGGTCGAGGAGCTGCTGCCGCTGCTGGAGAAGGTGCTCCAGGCCAGCAAGCCGCTCCTGATCATCGCTGAGGACGTCGAGGGTCAGGCGCTTGCCACGCTGGTGGTCAACGCGATCCGCAAGACGTTCAAGGTCTGCGCGGTCAAGGCGCCCGGCTTCGGCGACCGCCGCAAGGCGATGCTCCAGGACATGGCCATCCTCACCGGCGGTGAGGTGGTCGCTCCCGAGCTGGGCTACAAGCTCGACTCGGTCGGCCTGGAGGTGCTGGGCTCGGCCCGGCGCATCGTCGTCGACAAGGACAACACCACGATCATCGAGGGCGGCGGCAACGACGTCGAGGTGTCCGACCGGGTCTCGCAGATCCGCAAGGAGATCGAGGCTTCCGACTCCGACTGGGATCGGGAGAAGCTCGCCGAGCGGCTGGCCAAGCTCTCCGGCGGCATCGCGGTGATCAAGGCCGGCGGCGCGACCGAGGTCGAGCTCAAGGAGCGCAAGCACCGCATCGAAGACGCCATCTCGGCGACCAAGGCCGCGGTCGAGGAGGGCACCGTGCCGGGCGGCGGCGCCGCGCTGGTGCAGGTGGCCGCGTCGCTCGACGGCGGGCTGGGCCAGACCGGCGACGAGGCGACCGGTGTGTCGATCGTCCGCAAGGCGCTCGACGAGCCGCTGCGCTGGATCGCGCAGAACGCGGGCCACGACGGCTACGTCGTGGTCAACAAGGTGCGCGCCAACGACTGGGGCTTCGGCCTCGACGCGGCGATCGGCGACTACGTCGACCTGGCCGCGTCGGGCATCGTCGACCCGGTCAAGGTGACCCGTAACGCGGTCACCAACGCGGCGTCGATCGCCGGCCTCCTGCTCACCACCGAGAGCCTCGTGGTGGAAAAGCCGGAGAAGCCCGAGCCGGCGCCCGCCGGTGGCCACGGCCACGGTCACGGGCACCAGCACGGACCAGGGTTCTGAGTAGCTAGTTCGAGCGGGGCGCTCCCTTCCGGGAGCGCCCCGCTTATTACAGGCGCCTTACGCCGCTCCTCGCCGGGCCAGGCGGCGCGGCAGACTTGGGCCATGCGAAACGGCTTGCGCGGTGCGCTGGCGGGTATCGCCGCGGCAGCGGTGGCGCTCGGGCTGGCGGAGTTCGTCGCGGTCTTCACCGGCGCCCGTTCGGCCCCGCTCGTGGCGGTCGGCGGGGTCGTCGTGGATCACGTGCCCGAACCGCTCAAGCAGTTCGCGATCGACACGTTCGGCACCCATGACAAGACCGCCCTCCTGACCGGCACGGTGGTGCTGCTCGCCGCGTTCGCCGCGCTGATCGGCTGGCTCAGCCTCCGCAATATCTGGTACGGCGTGGCCGGCATAGCCGTCTTCGGCGCGGTCGGCGTCGCGTCGGCACTGAGCCGGCCGGACGCGGGCGCGGGTGCGGCGGTGCCGTCACTGCTCGGCGCCGCGGTGGCCGGCGTGGTGCTGTGGCGCCTGGTCAAGGCCGGCCCGTCCGGGGAGATGGACTCCGTCGACCGGCGGCGCTTCCTCACCCAGGCCGCGGTCGTGGTGGGCGCGGCGGCCGCGACCGGGCTCGCCGGGCGCTGGCTGGCCACCCGCCGCACCGTCTCGGAAGCGCGCAAGGCGGTGCGGCTGCCCGCACCGGCCAGCCTCGCGCCGGCCGTACCAGCCGGGGCGGAGCTCGGCATCACCCAGCTCGCGCCGTACGTCACGTCGAACCGGTCCTTCTACCGCATCGACACCGCCATCGTGCTGCCGCAGGTCGACCCGGAGACCTGGACGCTGAAGATCCACGGCCGGGTGCGCAACCCGATCACGCTCACGTTCGACCAGCTGCTGGCCCGCCCGATGGTCGAGCGGTACGTCACGCTCGCCTGCGTCTCCAACGAGGTCGGCGGCGACCTGATCGGCAACGCGCGCTGGCTCGGCGTTCCGGTGAAGGACCTGCTCGACGAGGCCGGGCCGCTCGACGGCGCCGACCAGGTCGTGGGCCGCTCGGCCGACGGCTGGACCTGCGGCACGCCCACCGACGTACTGCGCGACGGCCGCGACGCCCTGCTCGCCGTCGGCATGAACGGCGAGCCGCTACCCATCCAGCACGGCTTCCCGGTGCGGATGGTGGTCCCGGGGTTGTACGGCTACGTGTCCGCGTGCAAGTGGATCGTGGAGATGGAGCTGACGAGCTTCGCCGACTTCGACGCGTACTGGGTGCCGCGCGGCTGGTCGCAGCAGGCGCCGATCAAGACCGAGTCGCGGATCGACGCGCCCCGCTCGCGAAACAACCTCACGCCCGGCGCGGTCACCGTGGCCGGCGTCGCGTGGGCCCAGCACCGCGGCATCAGCAAGGTGGAGGTACGCGTCGACGGCGGGCCGTGGCAGGAGGCCACCCTCGCCCGCACGGTCTCGGTCGACACGTGGGTGCAGTGGTCGTGGCGATGGGACGCGACGCCGGGCAAGCACCGCCTACAGGTACGCGCCACCGACGCGACCGGCGAGGTGCAGCCGGAGGAGGAGCGGCCGCCGGCCCCGGACGGTGCTACCGGGTGGCACTCGGTTGCCGTTGAGGTGGGATAGCCGGCACCGCCTTGTGCGGCTTGCCCAGCCGCGCTTCAAGCCTCGTCACGTCGACCCTCGTCTGGTGGCGGTCGGCGAGGTCCTCCCAGCCCACCGCGAGCAGCCGCAGCCGCTCGGACTCGCTGAAGCCGCCCCACACGCCGTACGGCTCTCGTACCGACAGCGCGTGCGCGGCGCACTCCGGGCGCACCGGGCAGGTGTGGCAGAACGACTTCGCCTTCGCCTCACGACGGTTGCGCGAGGAACCGCGCTCGCCGTCCGGGTGGAAGAACTGCGCGCTGTCCCTACCTCGGCAGGCGCCCAGCCGCTGCCAGTCCCAGATGTCGGAGATGGGACCGGGCAATCTGCTCACGTTGGACATCGACACTCCTCCTACGGGGCGCTCCGGCCACGCGAATCACGAATTACCCGCACGCGCGCGTAGGGAAACCGGCGTGTCTACTGTCGGGAACTTTCAACTTCTTTCGTCCGAAAGCCCGTAATGATCAGTTGGTTCCGTGGTCTCCTCCTCAGAGGAAGAGGAGGATCACAGTGCGTACCGTCCTCGTGTGTGTCCGGACACCGCTCGCGGCCCAGACCGTCGCGTCCGCCGCTGCCCGTCTTGGGATGAGCGGCGCCGTGCGTACGGCCGTGTCGGAGACCGAAGCCTTACTGCGGCTGGCCGAGCGCCCCGCCGACATAATCCTCGCGGATACCGCGCTGACCCGGCGGGACAGCGTCGGCTTCACCCGGCGGGTCCTAGTGCGGGCGCCCGGGGCGGTGATCATTCTCTTCGGCGCCGAAGACCCCCGCGTGGCGGCTGCCGCTATCGCCGCCGGCGCGCGCGGCGTGCTCCGCGGCGGCGGTGACCACGACCTGGTGAGCATCGTCGCCAAGGCGCTGCTGCTCTGCCTGCCCGAGCCGGCCCGCCCGGCCGCTACACGTCCCGCCGTGTCGAGGTCCGGTGAAGCGGTGGCCGTCGCCGGCGAACCTCCCGCCGACCAGGCGATGCCCACCGCGGGCGCCCCCACCGCCCGTCCCACCAACGGCCCGCTCTCGCGCACCCAGCCACCGCCCTCGATGGTGCCGGCGCAGCGCGGCGACCAGCTCGACGTGGGCCCGGGTGGCCCCGGCAGACCGCCCGGCGGGAGCCCCAACACCGGCCCGAGCTGGCGGGTCGGCCCGCGCGCCGGCGACCGGCCCGAGGTCGTGGCCCGGCGCATGACGCTCACCGAGCGCGAGCTGCAGGTGCTGCGCGGCATGGCCGACGGCAAGAGCAACGCCGAGATCGGGCGCGAGCTCTTCGTCTCCGAAGACACGGTCAAGACCCATGCCAGGCGGTTGTTTCGCAAGCTGGGCGCGCGCGACCGCGCCCACGCCGTAGCGGCGGGCTTTCGCGCCGGCCTGGTCGCCTAGTCTTCCTCGGTGCCCTCGGAGAGGGTGTCGTGCACGCCGTCGGCGTACCCCCGGGCGTACTCCCAGGTCACGTAGTGGTCGGGATCCGGGTCGTACGCCGGCTCGTGCACCCTCGGGCGGCCCGAATTGAGCAGGTGGCGCAGATTGCCCCGGAGCAGGTCCCAGTCGAAGTAGTGCGGCTCGTGGCAGTCTTCGCACTCGATCACGAGCCCGCGGACGCCGATGGGGCTCAGTAGAGCCTGGTAGATCTCGAGGTCGGCCAGGTCCTCCAGCACGTCCTGCCGCTCCGCGTCGGACAGCGGGTCGAGCTGGGGGTCCTCACCGAGGTCCTCCAGGCCCGCGGACGGGTCAGCGGGATCGCCGTTGAACGGGTCGATCGGCTCGTCGTGCTGCACCCCTCCACCGTAGTCGCAACCCTGCTCTCCGCGTGTGCCGCGCATGCTGAGTTGTAACCCGCCGAGCCGCAGGTCGGCGCATAAGGGCGAACAGGCCGATGGGTACGATGAACCATCGTGCCACCGAGAGGACCCAATTGTGGATAACCTGCCTTCCGCCGAGGCTGTGCCGATCGGGCTGACGTTCGACGACGTGCTGCTCCAGCCCGCCGAGTCCGAGATCATCCCGAGCCGGGTGCACACCGCGACCCGGGTGAGTCGCAACGTCAGCGTGGCAATTCCGCTGATGTCGAGCCCCATGGACACGGTGACCGAGGCGCGGATGGCGATCGCGATGGCGCGCCAGGGCGGTCTGGGCGTGCTCCACCGCAACCTCTCGATCGAAGACCAGGCGCTCCAGGTCGACCAGGTCAAGCGCTCCGAGGCGGGCATGGTGACCAATCCGATCACCTGCAGCCCGGACGACACGCTGCGGGACGTCGACGCACTTTGCGGGCGTTACCGGATCTCCGGCGTGCCGGTCACCGACGCCAACGGCACGCTTGTCGGCATCGTCACCAACCGCGACATGCGTTTCGTGACCGACGCCAGCACGCCGGTCCGCGAGATCATGAGCCGGATGCCGCTGGTCACCGCGCGGGTCGGGGTCTCCAAGGACGAGGCGCTCGCCCTGCTGCGCCAGCACAAGGTGGAAAAGCTGCCGATCGTCGACGACGGCGGCCGGCTGCGCGGGCTGATCACGGTCAAAGACTTCACCAAGAGCGAGCAGTACCCGGACGCCACCAAAGACCCGGCCGGCCGGCTGCGGGTGGCCGCGGCGGTCGGCGTGGGCGACGACGCGTACAAGCGGGCCCGCACGCTTGTCGACGCTGCCGTCGACGTGCTGATCGTCGACACCGCACACGGCCACCAGCGGGCCGTGCTGGAGATGGTCGCCCGCCTGAAGAAGGACACGGCCGTCGACGTCGTGGGTGGCAATGTGGCGACGTTCGCGGGTGCGAAGGCGCTCGTCGAGGCCGGTGCCGACGCCGTCAAGGTGGGCGTCGGGCCGGGCGCGATCTGCACCACGCGGGTCGTGGCCGGCGTGGGCGTGCCGCAGATCACCGCGGTGATGGAGGCCACCCGTGCCTGCCGCCCGGCCGGCGTTCCGGTGATCGCCGACGGCGGCATCCAGTACTCCGGCGACATCGCGAAGGCGCTGGTTGCCGGCGCCGACACGGTGATGCTCGGCAGCCTCCTAGCGGGCTGCGAAGAGAGCCCGGGCGAGCTGCTCTTCATCAACGGAAAGCAGTTCAAGACATACCGGGGGATGGGTTCGCTCGGCGCCATGCAGTCGCGCGGGCAGGCCCGGTCCTACTCCAAGGACCGCTACTTCCAGGACGACGTCGCCAGCGAGGAAAAGCTCGTGCCCGAGGGCGTCGAGGGCCAGGTGCCCTACCGCGGGCCGCTGTCGCAGGTCGCCCACCAGCTGATCGGCGGCCTCCGGCTGGCCATGGGATACGTGGGCGCGGAGAGCATCCCCGAGCTGCACCGCCGTGGTCAGCTCATCCGGATCACCGCGGCGGGGCTCAAGGAGAGCCACCCGCACGACATCCAGATGACCGTCGAGGCGCCCAACTACCACACGCGATAGGAGCGACCCGTGCGTGACGTGGTGGAGATCGGGTTGGGAAAGACCGCGCAGCGCGGATACCACCTCGATGATATTGCGATCGTGCCGAGCCGCCGCACGCGGGACGTCGACGACGTGTCCACGGGCTGGCAGCTCGACGCGTACCCCTTTGACATCCCGTGCGTGGCGCACCCGTCCGACGCCACCATGAGCCCGGCGACGGCCGTGGCCCTGGGCCGCCTCGGCGGCCTCGGCGTGCTCAACGTCGAGGGCCTGTGGACCCGCTACGAAGATCCCACGAAGATCCTCGAGGAGCTCGCCTCGCTCGACGAGGAGGCCCCCGCGACGCGGCGCCTCCAGGAGGTCTACGCGGAGCCGATCCGCCCCGACCTGATCGCCGAGCGGGTGCGCGCGATCCGCGAGGGCGGGGTGACCGTCGCCGTGCGCGTCTCGCCGCAGCACACGCTGGCGCTCGCCCCGGTGATCCTCGACGCCGGCGTCGACATCCTGGTCATCCAGGGCACGCTCGTCTCCGCCGAGCACGTCTCCACGACCGACGAGCCGCTCAACCTCAAGGAGTTCATCGCCGACCTCGACCTGCCGGTGATCGCGGGCGGCTGCACCGACTACAAGACCGCCCTCCACCTCATGCGCACCGGCGCGGCCGGCGTGATCGTGGGCGTGGGCGCCGACGAGTGGTCCACGACAGACACCGTGCTGGGCATCCGGGTGCCGATGGCCACGGCCATCGCCGACGCGGCCGCCGCCCGCCGTGACTACCTCGACGAGACCGGCGGGCGCTACGTGCACCTGATCGCCGACGGCGACATCCAGACCTCGGGCGACATCGCCAAGGCGCTCGGCTGCGGTGCCGACGCGGTGATGCTGGGCGAGCCGCTCTCGCTGAGCGAGGAGGCGCCGGGGATGGGCGCGTGGTGGCACTCGGCCGCCAGCCACCCCAGCCTGCCGCGGGGCGCGTTCGGTGTGGCCGACGAGCCGCTCGGCACCCTGGAAAAGGTGCTGTACGGGCCGGCCGACGCGCCGGACGGGCAGCTCAACCTCTTCGGCGGCCTCAAGCGGGCGATGGCCAAGTGCGGCTACCGCGACGTCAAGGAGTTCCAGCGGGTCGGCCTCGTGCTTGATCGGTAGCGATATCGTCTCGTCGCGCACTCGCGACGAGACGAACAACTTTCTTGTCGCTTTCGGCGCGAGAGAGGACGCTCCCTACGTGAACCGCAGGATCCTGGCGGCCGTGGCCGTTGTGACGCTGGCCGCTGGCGGCTGCACCGACTCCGCGCCCGACTCGCCGCCGGGTTCGCCCCAGGCGGGCAAGCGAGACTTCAAGGCGGGCGAAGACGGCGTCGGCGACGAGTACTTCCCGACGTACGGCAACGGCGGCTACGACGTGCGCCACTACAAGCTCGTCGTCAAGTACGACCCGGCCACCGACGAGCTCACCGGCACCGCCACGATCACCGCGGCCGCGACGAAAGACCTGTCCCGCTTCAACCTCGACTTCGTCGGCCTGTCGGTCGACTCGGTGAAGGTCAACGGCGCCGACGCGGACGACAAGCGCGACGACGCCGAGCTGGTCGTCACGCCCGCCGGCGGGCTCGTCAAAGACGCCGAGTTCACCGTCGAGATCGGATACTCGGGCAAGCCGCAGACGATCCAGAGCCCCGACTTCGGCGAGGGCGGTTTCCTGACCACCGACGAGGGCGCGATCGCGCTCGGCCAGCCCGAGTCGGCGAGCACCTGGTTTCCGGTCAACGACCACCCGATCGACAAGGCCACGTACGAGGTCGAGGCGACCGTGCCGGAAGGGTTGAGCGCGCTCAGCAACGGCGTGCCGGGCGGCGACACCGACAGCGGCGGCTGGACCACCTGGAAGTGGTCGGAGAAGGTGCCGATGGCCAGCTACCTGGCCTTCCTGGTGATCGGCAAGTTTCGGGTGGAGACCAGCGAGCACAAGGGCAAGCCGCTCGTGACCGCGGTCCAGTCGACGCTGCCGCGGGGTGGCCCGGCCGACCTGGCGATGGCGCAGACCGGCAAGATCATCGACTTTCTGGAGACCCAGTTCGGCCCGTACCCGTTCGAGTCGTACGGCGGCATCGTGGTCGACGACGAGCGCATCCGGTACGCGCTGGAGACCCAGTCGCGCCCGGTCTACGGCGGCGTGTTCTTCAAGCAGGGCCCGTTTACCGATGTGGTGGCGCACGAGCTGGCCCACCAGTGGTTCGGCGACAGCGTCTCGGTCGCGCGGTGGCGGGACATCTGGCTCAACGAGGGCTTCGCCACCTACGCCGAGTGGTTGTGGACGGAGGAGCAGGGCGGGCTCTCGGTGCAGGAGAGCTTCCAGCGGGAGTACGACGACACCAACTGGGAGAAGCCCTCCGTCGATCCGGGCCGGGCGGAGCTCTTCGGCCGGGCGGTGTACAAGCGCGGTGGCCTGGCCGTGCACGCCCTGCGGCTGGAGGTCGGCGACACCGACTTCTTCCGCATCCTCAAGACCTGGACGGCCGAAAAACGCAACGGCAACGCCACCACCGCCGACTTCATCACGCTCGCGGAGCGGGTCTCCGGCGATTCGCTCGACCGCCTCTTCGACGACTGGCTGGTCGGCGCGTCACCCCCGGAGATCCCCCGCTAGCCCTGTCGATCAGGGACTTGGTGGGCGTGTCGACCGGCGCGGCGTGCCACGAACTCCCTGATCAGCCGCGGGGGTTGGGCGGGGTGAGCGTGACCAGCGGCGGATGGGTGAGGCCGCGGGAGCAGCGGTCTGGACCACGGCGGACGTCGCGGTAGCCCAAATCTCTTGGAATTGGCTCTTGACTAGCGGCGGGTGACCAGCGCGGGATGGGCGCGGAGGTAGGCGTCCGCGCGGCCGGCGACGAGCTCGGAGATGAACTTGCGGCCTTCGGCGGTGAGCTGCTCGCCTCGGTAGCCGGACCCGCGGCCGACGCCGGCGCCGGGCAGCACGACGAGCTTCAGGCCCTCCGGGCGCAGGCCGCTCAGCGCGGACGCGAAGTCGAGCGCTGGCCGGCCCCGGCCGTCGAAGGTCAGGGTCTGGCCGAGCGCGCGCAGCACCCGGTCGAACTCCAGCGGGTTGCGGGCCACGTCGAGGCTGAGCGCCTTCGCCATGACCGCGCGGATGAGCTGCTGGTGGTGGCGCTGCCGGGTGTAGTCGCCGCCGGGCAGGTAGCGCTGCCGGGAGAAGTCGAGCGCCTGCCAGCCGACGAGATGGCGCATGCCCACCTCGTACACCATCTGCGGTCCGCCGTAGCCGGCCGGCCCGTTGCCGGCCGAGCGGCCGCGCCCGTCCGCGCGCAGGTGCTGTGAGGGCGTGCGCTGGTCGACGTAGATGTCCACGCCACCCAGCGCGTCGACGAGCTTGCGGAAGCCGGTGAACGTCAGCACCGCGCCCGCGTCGAAGCGCTTGATCCCGGTGTACCGGCTGATCGTCTGCGCGAGCAGCTGGAAACCCTGCGCCACGTCGGGCTTCGCGTCGCCCCGCCGGCTGCCGTTGCTCATCGCCTCGGTGAGCTTCGTGCGCCCGCCCCGGTATCGGGACTTGGGGAACGCCTGGACGTCGACGATCAGGTCGCGCGGGAGCGAGAACATGTACCCGCTCCGCAGCCCGCGATCCACGTGCAGGATCGTCACCGCGTCCGCGTGCGGCTCCCAGGTCGGGTCGTCCTCGCGGGTGTCCACGCCGACGATGAGCAGGTCGAGCGGGCCGGTGATGTCGGCGCCGGGCGGGGGCGTGGGGCTGGGTGTTGCCGAGGGCGACGGGCTCGGGGTGCCGAAGAGATCGGCGGTGCCGATCTCGTACCTGTCGCGCAGCGCGTACCCCAACGCCACCGCGCCGCCACCGAGCAGCACGATCGCGGCAAGCGCCGCCGCGCCAAGCATGATCCAACGTCGCCGAGTCATAGAGTGGCATCGTGCCCGGTCGGTGCTCTGGTGTGCTAGCTACTGGTGAGTAATGATGGCTGACATGCGCTACGACGTCGTGGTGATCGGGTCTGGCTTCGGTGGGAGCGTGGCCGCGCTGCGGCTTGCCGAAAAGGGCTACTCGGTCGCTGTGCTGGAGGCGGGGCGGCGCTTCGCGGACGACGAGTTTCCGGAGACCTCGTGGCGCACCCGGCGTTTCCTCTGGGCGCCCAAGCTGGGCTGCTTCGGCATCCAGCGGATCACGTTGCTCCGCTCGGCACGCGGCCAGGCGGGTGCCGGCGTGCTCGTGCTCTCCGGCGCCGGGGTGGGCGGCGGCTCGCTCAACTACGCCAACACCCTCTACGAGCCGATGCCGCCGTTCTACGCCGACCCGCAGTGGCGCGACATCACCGACTGGCGCGAGGAGCTGGCCCCGCACTACGACCAGGCCAAGCGGATGCTCGGCGTCACCACCTACCCGAACGACACCGCCGCCGACCGTGCCATGCGCGCGGTGGCCGAGCGGATGGGCGTCGGGCACACGTTCCACTCCACGCCCGTGGGCGTCCACATCGGACGGCCGGGGGAGAGGGTCGCCGACCCCTACTTCGGCGGTGCCGGGCCGGAGCGCACCGGCTGCCTGCACTGCGGCTCGTGCATGACCGGCTGCCGCCACGGCGCCAAGAACACGCTGGTCAAGAACTACCTCTGGCTCGCCGAGCGGCTCGGCGTCGAGGTGCACCCGCTTACCACGGCGCTCGCGGTGCGGCCGGCGGGATCGGGCTACCGCGTGGAGACGACCCGCACCGGCGCGTGGTTCCGCCGTTCCCGGCGGGTCTTCGAGGCGGACCAGGTGGTGTTCGCGGCCGGCGCGCTCGGCACCCAGCGGCTGCTGCACGCGATGAAGGCGTCCGGCACGCTGCCCCGCCTGTCCGACCGGGTCGGCGCGCTGACCCGCACCAACTCGGAGGCGATCCTCGGCGCCGGCGTGCTGCGCCCGGACGCGCGGCGGCGCGGGCTCGACTTCACGGAGGGCGTGGCGATCACCAGCTCGTTCCACCCCGACGAGCACACGCACATCGAGCCGGTGCGCTACGGCCGCGGCTCGAACGTGATGGGCCTGCTCCAGTCCGCCCTCGTCGACGGCGGTCCGCGCCGCCCGCTGCGGTGGCTCGGCACGATCGCCGCCCGCCCGCTCACGTACCTGCGGCTGCTGTCCGTGCGCGACTGGTCCAGCCGCACGGTGATCGCGCTGGTCATGCAGTCGGTCGACAACTCGCTGACCACGCTGTACAAGCGCGGCAAGCTGCGTACGACCCAGGGGCACGGCGCGCCCAACCCCACCTGGATCCCGGCCGGCAACGAAGCGGTGCGCCTGCTCGCCGAGGAGATCGGCGGCCTGCCCGGCGGCGCGGTGACCGACGCGTTCAACGTGCCCATGACCGCACACATCCTCGGCGGCGCGGCGATCGGCGCCACCCCGGCGGAGGGCGTCGTCGACGCGTACCACAGGGTCTACGGCCACCCCGGCCTGCACGTGGTCGACGGGGCGGCGGTGACGGCCAACCTGGGCGTCAACCCGTCGCTGACCATCACGGCCCAGGCCGAGCGCGCGATGTCCTTCTGGCCCAACAAGGGCGAGCCAGACCCGCGCCCGCCGCTCGGCTCGGCCTACGTCCGCGTCGACCCGGTCACACCTCGAACACCAGCCGTGCCGCCCGGCGCCCCCGCAGAGCTGCGCCGGTGACCCACGGAGCGTGGGTACGCCCGTAAGGTGGCCTCATGCAGGCACGGATCACGTCCGTCACCATCCAGGGGCACACGTCCATCCGGGATGCCCAGGTACAGATCCGTCCGCTGAATGTCCTGGTCGGCGCGAATGGCGCGGGCAAGAGCAACTTCGTTCGCGCCCTCGAGCTTCTGGCTTCGATCGTCGAGGAGAGGCTGCAGCTGTATGTCGGACTCAGCGGAGGGCCGTCAGCGCTGTTACACAAACCGAGAGGCGATCGACTGACCCTGAGCCTCGATCCACGGGTTTGATTCATGGTGGCCGTTGTCATGCGGCTTCGCGATCTGCTGATCTTGGCGGCAGGGGTGACTCGCCGACCACGGGTTGTCGGCCTGCTCGTGGGGTGGTTGAGG
>Ga0081539_10000108_pt1 | contig 195322 bp, 175 predicted proteins | sample TabmetS4T2R2_FD_71023 | JGI IMG/M metagenome (GOLD analysis project Ga0081539, IMG submission 71023) | Tabebuia heterophylla rhizosphere microbial communities from the University of Puerto Rico - S4T2R2 | ecosystem: Host-associated > Plants > Roots > Rhizosphere ... | reverse complement strand
AGAGCGCATCCGCGCTGGGTCGAACCAGTGTTTGCTGGTGACACTACCGCGCCAGGAAGTCTTTGCCAAAAAAACAAAGTTTGGCGCGGTAGTGTCACGAAGAATTCGTTGGTCTTCGTGTTCTTCGTGGGTGCGGTCAGGCCTCCGTGGTTCTTCGACTCAAGCGAATCACGGGTTTCGGTCGCTATTTACCCATCTACAGAACAGAGAGCGGGTCCAGCTCGACGGAGTCGGGATCGATCGATTCGACAACGGCACGCGGAAACTCGCCGCGCGAGTCGCGCTCCCACGTGTTGACCAGGAACGGCGATTCCACGGCATCGCCGCGCCTGTCGAACATCACCTTCACCTGCGGTCGGAACGGATCGTCAGGATGCTCGGCAGTGACCACACCCATTTCCTCTGTGTTCAACCGCACGAACGTGCCGATGGGGAACAGACCCATCAAGTTGACGAAACGTCGCAGCAGGACGCGGTTGAAGGCGGGATTGTCTTTCTGCGCCATGATGGCGCGGATGCGGGTCGTCGCGAGCCCTTCGCGATAAGGCCGGTTGCTGCGCAGCGCATCGAACACGTCGGCGATGCTGACCACCATCGTGCACAGGTTCAGGGTGCGAGGGCCGACATTCTCCGGATAGCCGCTGAGATCCTGTTTGAGGTGATGTTCGAAGGCGACAATCGGCGCCAGCGCCGGCGTTTCCGGTGTCCGCCGCAGGATGTGCGCGCCGTCGATGACGTGCTGCTTCATCAACTTGAATTCTTCGGCGGTCAGCGACCCCGGCTTGTTGAGGACCTCGAGCGGCGTATTCACTTTGCCGATATCGTGCATCAGCGCGGCGAACCCGAACTCGCGTAACATCGGCCCCTCGAGATTGAGCGCCCGCGCCTGCGCCATCGTCAGCGCCGCGACGTTGATCATGTGCGTGAACGTATAGTTGTCGTACTTCTTCAACGCCGTCAGCGCCATCAGCGACGTGCGGTCCTGGCTGACGATCGATGCCAGGTTGTCGATGATCTTGCGCGCCGTCCGCGGATCCGGCTTGTCGCCGGCTTTGGCCTGGTCCCAGAGCGCTTCTGCCGACGTGACCGCGGTGCTGTAGAGACGCCGCGCGGCTTCGATCCCGACTTCGTCGCTCGTCGTGTCCTCGATCGACAGCTTGCCAATGACGATGTGGCGAACGTCGCATGCCTCGAGTCGTTCGGTCAGCGGCGTCTTGGACCGTCGATTCGCCAGTTCGGTGACGAAGGCATGCAGCTCGGTCGAGGTCATGCCGCGATGGAACGTAATCTTTTCGATTTCCCGATCGCGCAGGCCGCGCACGAATCCGGTCAGCGACGCCGAGCCTTTGGCCAATCTCGCGTCGTTGACGACCACGTCGTCGCCGACGAATCCAACAACCACCGACGATGCGTGCGCGAGGAACGCGTTGCACGCGGCGTACAGCCGCGCAACCGAGCCGAGGACCAGCGGGTGCTGCGCGGCATACAGGTCCGACCCGCGCATCGCGGCGGCAAGACGACGAACGAGCTCGTCGCCGCTCACGTCCTCACCTCGCGGATGATCTTCCGGAGCAGGCGGTCGCCACGCCGCTGCGCCTCGTCCAGAGAAGCAATTGCGGCGGGTGTACCGATCGCCAGCAGCGCGTGCACGGCAGCGGTCTTGAACGCGCGCGCCACTGCGCGGCGGAACCAGCGCTTCCTGTGCATGACCGTGGTGATGCCCTTGACCGTGCGATCGTCGGCGAACTGGGCGACGGTCTTCAACGTGTCCAGGACGACGATGCGATCCTCGTCGAACGGATCGCTTTCGCTGAGCAGGCGGTCGAGCATCGGCACGACACGCGCGTCGCGCTCCGCGATGAGGGCGTCCATCACCGCCAACCGGCGTGCGCCCGTCGCTGAACGAAGCACGGTCTGCAGCGCCCGAGCGGCCGAGGGATCGTCGATGCGCGCCAGTGCGGACACGGCCGCGCGCAGCACGCGCGGATCCGTCTTGCGCAGGAGTGCCTGCAGCGCCGGGACGGCCTCGGCGCTGCCGGTCGCGGCCAGCGCGCCGGCGGCGTGGTGTTGCACGAACCAGCGGTCGTCATCCACCAGCGTCGCCAGGGCAGTGACGGCGCCGCCGCCGAACGACCGGATGAGATCGAGGGCCCGCCGCGACGCGGTTGTGTGAGGCTCGGTGTGGAAGGCGGGGAGCAAGGCGCGGGTGGCAGCCGGCCCGATGAGATCGCAGCACTCGGTAAACAGCGCGAGTGTCGCCTGGTCGAAGTCGCCGAGCAGCGCCGCCGCGTCGCGCAAGGCGATTGACTCGCCCACGGTGGTCAGCGCCGAGCGCGCGGCTGCCGGCGCGACATCCTTCGAGACGCTGTCCCGCAGTTCCCGCAGCGCGAGACGCGCGAGCTCGAAGTCGCCGGCCAGAAGCAGATCCTCGAGCAGATTCACCACGTCCTGGACGAGCGCTTCGGTATATTCCAGCCGATCCTCGATGCGCAGCAGGTCGGTGACCAGCGTGACCGACAGCGACCGGATGTTGTCCTGCTCCAGCGTGTGAAGCCACTGAGACAGCTCGGGTGGCAGCGTGCGGTCGGCGAGGAGGTCACCGCGAGCGCCAATTCCCTCGAGCGCGGCGCGATAGGCGTCCGACACGTACGGCGTTTCGTCGTAGCTCAGAAGCAGCGTCTCCATCGATGACCAGACGGTGCGGAACTGGCTCGACTTACCGAACTCCTGCTCCCCGAGCAACGACCGAGTCGTGGAAAGCACGCGCCGCTTGCGGTCCTCGTCGGGAGCGAGCGTGTCGAACACCTGGGCCAGACGAACCGTCGCCTTGCCGTCGCGTCCAAGCGCGGTGGCCAGCAGCTCCGCCACCTTGTCCTCGTCGAAGGCCGCGGCGATGCGCGAGATCATCGCGGCATCATCGTGAACGGCACTCTCGTTCTGCATCATCTGCACGACGACGTGGGGATCCAGGGCGGCGGTGGCCGCAGCGATCCGCTGCATGACCTCGGGAAGCCGGTCCGGTTCGGCGACTCTCACGACACCGGTCAAGTGTCGAAAGACAGCGAGGACCGTGGCAGCCTGGGTGGTCACGAGCGGGGAGCCGTCGACGTTGCGTTTCGGTTCGGCAGCTTCGGCGGCGAGGTCGCGAATGTCGGCGGTATTGTGCGTGATCGCGAGCAGGCGACGTTGCTGCGCTTCGTCGAATTCCGCTTCGCCGCGGGCAATCGTATTGACCAGCGATTGCCACACGTCGTCGCGTCGTGGCAGCGGGTCCTGCACTTGTCTGTCTTCGAGAATCTTTGCGTAATCGATTTGTTCGAGCCTGATGGTGGCGTGATTCTGCCTGGCCCAGACGATGGCCGGTCCACCCTCGGCGCGCACGTCTGGCGGCGTAGAGACGAGCAGGGTCAGCAGCGCCTTGGCCGTTGGTTCGGGTACCTCGCCCAGAAATGCGAGCTCGAGGATGTCGTGGTCGTGAAGCAGCCGCGCGGCCTCCTCGACGGCGCGGTCCGCGGGGAGGGGCACGCCGCCGACCACCAGGGTTGTCGGCGTGACGCCGAAGGAAAACGGCGAGCCGGCCGCCAGATCCCGGATCGACGCGACCACGCGGCCTACGGCAACGCCGACACTGGGGTGCTCTTCAGGGTAGAGAGCCCAGACGCGGACGCCGGCCGTCAGCGCGCGCGCCACAGCAATTGACTGCCGCGCGAGGTCGGACGATAGGGCAAGTGCCTGAGTCATGCGGCAGATCGGGTGCCGGCGCGGGTTTGCACGCTGAATCTCGTGATCCTTGTTATCGGCACGAGACGCTCAGCTTTAGGGGCCTATACTGAGCTGTAGGCATCCCGATGCCGAGACGAGCCGCCGCGCGGCTTCGCCCTGGCTTCGTCGTAGCAGGCCGCCCCCCCGCAGGCTTCGCCGGGCAACCCGGGGATCCCATGACATGGCCATCCGATTTGTCGACGTAATCGCCCGAAAGCGTGACGGGCAAGCCCTTTCCCGCGAGGAAATCGACTTCTTCGTCAGCGGCGCGACCGACGGCCGCATTCCGGACTACCAGTCGTCGGCGCTTCTCATGGCCGTGGTCCTTCGGGGAATGACGGATGAGGAAACGGCGTGGTTGACCGACGCGATGGTCCGTTCGGGAGAGCGCGTCGATCTGTCGGACATCGCCGGCGTCAAGGTCGGCAAGCACAGCACCGGCGGCGTGGGCGACAAGGTGTCGATTATCCTCGCTCCCTTGGCCGCTTCGTGCGGCGTCACAGTGCCAAAGATGTCCGGCCGCGGCCTCGGTCACACAGGGGGGACGCTCGACAAACTCGAATCAATCCCGGGATATCGCATCGCGCTGACCATCGAGGAGTTCAAAGAAGTGCTCCGCACAGTCGGCGCCAGCATCATCGGGCAGACAGCTACGCTGGCCCCGGCCGACAAGAAGCTCTACTCGCTGCGGGACGTGACGGCGACGATCGAGAGCATTCCGTTGATCTCGGCGTCGATCATGAGCAAGAAGATCGCGGAAGGGAGCAACGCCGTCGTGCTCGATGTCAAGTGCGGGGACGGAGCCTTCATGAAGGACCCGGCCCAGGCGCGGGCGCTGGCGGCATCGATGGTGGCGATTGGCACACACGCCGGCGTGCACACGGAAGCGTTCATCACCGACATGGATGCGCCGCTCGGTCGCGCGATCGGCAACTCGGTGGAGATCATCGAGTGCCTGGAAACACTCAAGGGCAAGGGACCCGCGGATCTGGCGGACATGATCGTGCGCCTGGCGGCGCGGATGGTGGTGATGGGCGGCGCCGAATCGGACCACCGAGCTGCGATGCGCCGCGTCGAAGAGGCGTTGCACTCAGGGCGCGCGCTCGAGACGTTTCGGCGCATGGTCGAAGCTCAGGGTGGAGATCCGCGGGTTGTCGATGCCTATTCACTACTGCCAATGGCACCAGACGTGGAAGTGATTCGCGCGCCGCGCGCGGGCTATGTCGCGACGGCACGGGCAGGGGCGCTCGGACGTGCGAGCAACGTCCTGGGCGCCGGTCGATCGAAGGTCGGCGAACCGGTCGACCATGGCGTCGGCGTGGTGATGCTCGTGTCACGTGGCGATCGCATCGACGCCGGCGAGCCGCTGCTGGAGCTGCGACATCGCGGTGGCCGCGGCCTCGAGGCCGCGCTCAAACTGTGCCGCTCCGCGATCAAGCTGACCGACGATCCGCCAACGCGTCGCGACAAAGTCCTCGGTGAGGTCCGGTGAGCGTCAGGTGCTCTCGGCGAACTGCATCATCTTCCGATCCGACCGGTACTTGAACACGAACGGGAAGACGACGCCGAGGGCCAGCGCATAGGCGGCAAACGTCAGCCAGATGCTGTGCCAGTCCTTGACGCCGTTGTTCGTGAAGTGATCGACGACCCAGCCGCTGGCCGTCCCGCCAAAGAACGCACCGAGACCGTTGGTCATGATCATGAACAGTCCCTGCGCGCTGGCGCGGATATCCTCGTCCACTTCGCGGTCGACGAACAGTGATCCCGAGATGTTGAAGAAGTCGAACGCCATCCCGTAGACGATCATCGACAGCACGAGCAGCCACAGGCGTCCGGCCGGATCTCCGAAGGCGAACAGGCCGAAGCGGAACACCCAGGCGAACATGCTCATCAGCATGACCGCTTTGATGCCGAACCGTTGCAGGAAGAACGGGATCGTGAGGATGAACAGCGTTTCAGAAATCTGCGAGATCGACAGCAGCAGATTCGGATGCTCGACGCCGAATGTGCCCGGATAGACGGTCTTGAAGTCGTCGAGAAACGCGCCGCCAAACGCATTGGTGATTTGCAGCGCCGCTCCCAGCATCATCGCGAAGACGAAGAACACGAGCATCTGCCGCTGGCGAAAGAGGGCGAACGCATCGAGCCCCAGCGCCGACGCCAGACTGCGCTTCGCTTCCGATCTCGCCGGCGGGCACTTCGGCAGCGTGAACGCGTAGGCGCCGAGCAGGATCGCCGCTCCCGCGCCCACATAGAGTTGCTGGTTGCTTTTCGTCCAGCCCGCGAAATCCACCGTCCACATGGCGACGATGAAGCCGATCGTCCCCCACACGCGGATCGGCGGGAATGTCTTGACGACGTCGAGGCCTCGCTGCGTCAGGACTTTGTACGAGACCGTGTTGTTGAGCGCGACCGTCGGCATGTAGAGCAGAACGGCCAGCAGCATGATCAGGTACAGCTGGTTGAACTCCTTCACGCTGGACGCCCACAGCAGCAGGACCCCTCCAACAAGGTGGCACGCTCCGTAGAGGCGCTCCGCATTGACCCAGCGATCGGCGATGATGCCCAGCACGCCAGGCATGAACATCGACGCGATGCCCATCGTCGCGTAGATGCTGCCCACCTCGCCACCGCTGAAACCGAGCGTGACGATCATGTACGCGCCGAGCGAGATCAACCATGAACCCCAGACGAAGAACTGCAGGAAGTTCATGATGGTGAGGCGAACCTGGATGCTCATGCTCGCCGGAAGAGTACCACGACGCTGACAGCGGCCGGCACTGGAACCAATTCGGGCTTGACGGGGACCTCGGTCGCGGCAAAAGCTGTGTGATTCACCCATCGTGAACGCGTACGAGCAAATCGAAGAAGCGGCGGCGGCAGTACGCTCGCGTTGCGGCACGCTGCCGCAGACGGCCGTTGTCCTCGGCTCCGGTCTTGGAGATTTTGCTGACACGCTGCTCGACGCGATCGCGACCCCGTACGGCGAGCTCCCGCACTGGCCGGCGGCGCGTGTGATCGGTCACGCCGGACGTCTGGTTGTGGGCCGCGTCGCCGGGCACCGCATTGCCGCGCTCGCCGGTCGCGTTCACTTCTACGAAGGTCATGACCTCGCCACCGTCGTTTTTGCGATACGCGTCATGGGCCGAATCGGCGTACGTCAGGTGATCCTCACCAATGCCGCCGGCGGCATCAACACGGGCTTTGCTCGAGGCGCCCTGATGGTGATCGACGATCACATCAATCTGCTCGGGAGCAATCCGCTGATCGGTCCCAACGACGATCGATTCGGGCCGCGCTTTCCGGACATGAGCGAGGTCTATTCGGCTCGTTTGCGACGGCTTGCCGACGACGCGGCGCGCGAACGTGGCATCGCGGTGTCACACGGCGTCTATGCAGCGCTGCACGGTCCGAGTTACGAGACGCCGGCGGAGATTCGTTACCTGCGGACGATTGGCGCCGACGCGGTCGGCATGTCCACGGTTCCGGAGGCGATCGCGGCGCGGCACATGGGTCTCGAGGTGCTGGGGATCTCGTGCATCACGAACATGGCGGCCGGAGTGCTGCCGCAGCCGATCGACCACGAAGACGTTCTCGACACCACTCGACAGGTGCGCGGCGATTTCATCGCGTTGCTCGAAGGGGTTATAGAGAAGCTGTGAACCTGGTGTTCCGAGTTCCTGGTTCCCGGTTCCGGGTTCCCGTGGTTCCTGGTTCGTGGTTCGTGGTTCTGGCAACTCCGGATCGAAGTCGCCGGAAGTCCGAACGCTGAACTCTGGAACTGGAACTGGAACCGAACCGGAACTCGGAACGCTGAACTCCTGGAACTTGGAACCAGGAACGTGGAACATGGAACGACGGGTCAAGGATCTGATTGGTGCTGCGCGCAACGCGCGCCGCAAGGCAGTAGCGCCGTACTCTGGTTTCAAGGTTGGCGCGGCTCTCGAGACTGCAGACGGGACGATTGTGACCGGCTGCAACGTCGAGAACGCGACCTACGGCTTGACCGTGTGCGCCGAGCGTGTGGCGATGTTCAAGGCGCTGTCGGAGGGGCATCGCGCATTTCGACGCGTCGCCGTGGTGGCCGACACCGACGCGCCAACGCCGCCGTGCGGTCCGTGCCGACAGATTCTGTGGGAGTTCGGCGGCGACCTCGAGGTCATCCTGGCGAACCTGCGCCGGGAAATGGGACGGCACCGGCTCGCCGACCTGCTTCCACTTCCCTTTGACGCGCGTCTCCTCAAATAATCGGAGACATGGCTGCACCCATCGATACGCTGAACGGCGTTCAGTTGCGTCCGATCGTCGACATCGCCAAATCAGCGGGCATTCTCCCGTCGGAGCTCGAACAGTACGGTGAGCATCGTGGCAAGGTTCGCCTCTCCGTTCTCGAGCGCCTGAAGAGCACGCCCGACGGCAAGTTGGTGATCGTGACCGCGGTCACACCGACCAAGGCCGGCGAGGGCAAGACCACGACCAGCATCTCGTTGACCCAGGGGCTCGGCAAACGTGGCCGCAAGGTGATGTTGTGCCTGCGTGAGCCGTCGATGGGCCCGGTGTTCGGCATCAAGGGTGGCGGCACCGGCGGCGGCAAGGCGCTCGTTGTTCCGATGGAAGAGATCAACCTGCTCTTCAACGGCGATTTCCCGGCCGTTTCCGCAGCGCACAACCTGCTCGCCGCGGCGATCGACGCGTCGATCTTCAATGGCAATCCGCTTCGGATCGATCCGGTCAGCGTGTCGTGGCCACGGACGGTCGACATGAACGACCGGCAGCTGCGCTACATGGTGAGTGGCCTCGGCGGCAAGACGCACGGCGTGCCGCGCGAGGGCGGCTTCATCATCACGGCGGCGTCGGAAATCATGGCGGTGCTGGCGCTGGCGACCGACCTCAACGATCTCCGGGCCCGCGTTGGCCGCATCGTGGTCGGCTCGAACCTCGACGGCCTTCCCGTCACGGCCGACGACCTGAAGGCGGGCGGCGCAATGGCGGCCATCCTGAAAGACGCCGTCAAGCCGAACCTGGTGCAGACGATGGAAGGGCAGCCGGCGCTCGTGCACGCCGGCCCCTTCGGCAATATTGCTCACGGCGCCAACTCGCTCATCGCCGATCGCGTCGCGTTGAAGCTGGCGGACTACGTCGTCACCGAAGCGGGGTTTGCCAGCGATCTCGGCTTCCAGAAGTTCTGCGACATCGTCTGCCGCATCGGCCGGTTCACGCCGAGCGCAGCCGTGCTGGTGACAACGGTTCGCTCCACCAAGCTGCACGGTGGCCGCCTGTTCAAGGATCTCGGTCAAGAGGATCTGGACGCGGTTCGACGTGGCATCGACAATCTGGCCGCGCACATCGCAATCGTGCGGCGATACAACCTGCCATGCGTCGTCGCGGTGAACAGCTTCCCCACGGACACGGCCGCCGAGATCGCGCTGCTGAAGGATCTGGCGAGCAAGGCGGGTGCGGACACGGTGGTCGTTCACGAAGGGTTCGCGCGTGGCGGTGATGGTGCGACCGAACTGGCCGATGCTGTCGTCGCCGCATGCGAGAAGCCAAACAGCTTCTCGTTCCTCACCCCCGATGGCACCCCCGTCGTCCAGCAGATCGAAGCGATTGCCATGCAACTGTACGGGGCGGCCGGCATCGACATGCAAATCGGCGCGCTGAAGGATCTCCAGCGTGTCGAAAAGCAAGGGTTGGGGACTGCACCCGTCTGCATGGCCAAGACGCAGAACTCACTGTCGCACGATCCGGCGCTGCTGAACCGGCCGACAGGATTCATCCTGCCGATTCGCAGCCTCGTGCCGAGCGTCGGCGCCGGTTTCGTCGTTGCACTGTGTGGTGACATCACACGGATGCCCGGCCTCGGCAAAACGCCGGCCTTTCAGCACATCGATATCGATGCACAGGGAAATCCGGTAGGGATGTTCTGAGGCAGCGAGGCAGTAGGCAGTAGGCAGCTAGTGCGACAGGAGAAACAGAAGACATGCCGCCCAGTCGAAACTATACAGATCTAATCGCGTGGCAAAAGGCGATGAATCTCACCGTTTCGGTGTATCAGGCAACGAATGTGATGCCGAGGGAAGAGCAATTCGGCCTGACATCGCAGATGCGTCGCGCGGCAGTTTCGATTCCATCGAATATCGCGGAAGGGCAGGGGCGCGGGTCAGACCCCGCGTTTCTGAATCATTTGTCGATCGCGCATAGCTCTCTGCGTGAGCTCGAAACGCAATTGATGTTGTCCGAGCGGCTTCAGTTTCTCAGCGTGACTTCGGTTCGAACGATTCTTGACGAAGCCGCCGAAGTGGGACGACTCATAAACGGGCTTGCGAATTCAATCGCAGCTCGTTCTTAGGCGGGTTTGTCGGCTGCGTACTGCCCGCTGCCTACTGCCCGCTGCGTCCGGTCATTGCTATCATCGACTCAAATGCTGCCAACCATCGAATGGCGCGATGACGCCGTCGTCATGATCGATCAGAGGAAGCTGCCGGCTTCCGAGGTCTACCTCACCTGCAAAACGGCGCAGGACGTGGCCAAGGCGATCAAGACGATGGTGATCCGTGGAGCGCCGGCGATTGGCGTGGCGGCAGCGATGGGAATCGCGCTGGGGATGCGTCGGAGCAGCGCGACCGGTACGAAACAGTTCACGACGGAGTTCCAGCGCACCTGCGATCTGATGGCCGGAACGCGACCGACGGCCGTGAATCTGTTCTGGGCGATCGATCGCATGAAGCGCACGTTCGCCGAAGCCGCGCAAGGAGGGTGCTCGGTCGAGGAATTGAAACGGCGGCTGGAAGCGGAAGCGCGCAGGATTCACGACGAGGACGTCGAGAGCTGTCGGGCGATGGGCACCCACGGCGCCTCACTCGTGCCGGCGGAGGCGCGCATCCTGACACATTGCAACGCCGGCGCGCTGGCGACGGCGGGATACGGGACAGCGCTGGGCGTCATTCGCGCGGCGGCCGAACAGGGCAAGCGCGTCGCCGTGCTTGCCGACGAGACGCGGCCCTTTCTGCAGGGCGCACGCCTCACCGCCTGGGAGCTCCTCAAGGACGGCATCGATACGACCGTCATCACCGATAACATGGCCGGCGCGATGATGCGTCTTGGCCACGTCGATCTCGTCGTCGTCGGGGCCGATCGGATTGCCGCCAATGGCGACGTCGCCAACAAGGTTGGCACCTATGCGGTCGCGGTGCTGGCGAAGGAGCATGGCATTCCGTTCTACGTCGCCGCGCCGCTGTCGACAATCGATCTCGCGACGCCCGATGGCAGCCGCATTCCGATCGAGGAGCGACCCGATAAAGAGGTCACGCACGTCGGAGCGTCGCGCATCACACCGGAAGGTGCCCGCATTCGCAATCCGGCGTTCGATGTCACGCCGGCGAAGTACGTCACCGCGATCGTGACAGAACGCGGGATCGCGCGTCCGCCATTTGCGGCGTCGCTGGCGCAACTGGCAGGAATCAGGTATCAGGAATCTGGAATCAGGGCTGGGCTGGGAACGAGGTCAGAGGAATCAGCCGATTCCTGATCTGCCTCGGCACATGGTCATCCTCGGCATCGAAACCTCCTGCGACGAAACGGCGGCGGCGCTGGTGGAAGAAACCGGCGATCCGCAGCAGCCGTGGCGGATCCGCTCGAGTGTGGTCGCGTCGCAGGTCGAGATCCATCGCGAATGGGGTGGCGTCGTTCCGGAACTCTCCGCTCGCCAGCACGTCCGCGACATCTGCGGCGTCGTCGAGCGCGCTCTTGCCGAGGGTGGCGGTACCTACGATGCGATTGCGGTGACGCAAGGGCCTGGCCTGGTCGGGTCACTGCTCGTCGGCGTGGTGTTCGCCAAGGCACTTGCGTGGTCGCGTTCGGTGTCGCTCGTTCCCGTCCATCACCTCGCCGGACACATCGAATCACTCGTGCTCGAAGGCGGCGAGATGCCATTGCCGGCGATCGTGCTCGTGGTGTCCGGCGGCCACACGAGCCTGTATCGGATTGTGAAACCGGGGGGCTACGAGCTGCTCGGGCGCACTCGGGACGATGCCGCGGGAGAAGCGTACGACAAAGTGGCGAAGCTGCTGGGCCTCGGTTATCCCGGTGGTCCGATCATCGACCGGCTGGCTGCAGAAGGCGACGACCGCGCCGTGCCGTTTCCCAAGACTCGATTGACGCATGCCGATCGCAACGCTCCGCATCTGCCCGGTCATCGCGATTTCAGCTTCAGCGGGTTGAAGACATCGGTGCTGCGACATGTCACCACACTGCGCGCAGAACGCGGAATACCGGCGGATCAGCCGTTGCCGCAGCGGGAGACCCGCGACATCTGCGCCAGCTTTCAGCGCGTCGTCGTCGAAACGTTGCTCGATCGGCTGTTCGAGGCCGCGCGGTGGCACGGCGCCCACAGCGTCGGGATCGCAGGCGGTGTCTCGGCCAATCGCCGCTTGCGTGCCGACGCGCGGGAGCGCGGTGAAGCGCGAGCGTTGCCCGTGTTCATCCCGTCACCCGCGCTTTCGACGGACAATGCCGCGATGATTGCCGCAGCCGGCCTGCGCCGCTATCGCGTGGGGATGCGAGCGGGATGGGATCTGAACGCCGAGGCCGCGCTAGCCTTGTAGGAACACGAACCCGGAACTCGGAACCGGCAACACCTGGACCTCGGAACCGGGAACATGGAACCAGGAACATGACGTATACCGAGTATCTTTGGTTCAACACCAAGAAGCGGCAGGAGTTCATCCGCATCACCGACGAGGTGGCCGAGATCGTCCGCAAAAGCGCTGTACGCGAAGGGATGGTGCTGGTGTCGGCGATGCACATCACCGCGGCGGTCTACGTCAACGACTGGGAGAACGGGTTGATCCAGGACTTTCAGGTCTGGCTCGAGAAGCTCGCACCGTCGGGGCTGGACTATCGGCATCATCAGACCGGGGAAGACAACGCGGACGCACATCTGAAGCGGACGCTGATGGGGCACCAGGTGATGTTGCCGATCACCGCGGGCAAGCTCGATCTCGGTCCGTGGGAGCAGCTGTTCTACGCGGAGTTCGACGGTCAGCGCCGCAAACGTGTGGTCGTCAAGGTGATGGGCGAAGCGTGAACGACAGACGGTACCCGGATCGGCCGTTCGTTGGTGTCGGCGCCGTCGTCGTCAGCGACGAGAAAGTGCTGTTGGTGAAGCGCGGGCAGCAGCCGCTGGCGGGTCAATGGAGCCTGCCAGGTGGAGCAGTGGAAGTTGGCGAAACGCTCGAGGCGTGTCTGTTGCGCGAGTTGCGCGAAGAAACCGGACTCGAGGTAGAGGTCGGCCCCGTCGTCGAGGTATTCGACCGGATCACTCACGATGCCGCCGGTCGCGTTGAATATCACTTCGTGCTGGTCGACTACCTGTGCTGGCCCGTGGCCGGCCACCTGCACCCGAGCTCGGACGTCGACGACGCGGTTTTCGTCGCGCCTGCGGACCTCGGTCGCTATTCGTTGACGGCGAAAGCCATGGCGGTCATCGAGCGCGCGTTCGAGCTCGCACGCGAGGCACCGCGGGTCGTCCGATAGATCGCAAACCACGAAATCACGAATCTCGAATGACCGAATGACGAGAGCTGAGGCCTGGACGCTGCTGACGGAGTGGACGCACAGCGATAGCTTGCGCAAACACGCGCTTGCCGTCGAAGCGGCGGTGCGCGGCTATGCGCGGCGCTTTGGCGAAGACGAGGAAGGATGGGGCATCGTCGGGCTGCTGCACGATTTCGATTACGAGCGCTATCCCACCCTCGAAGAGCATCCGTTTCGCGGATGTGAGGAGTTGACGCGTCGCGGCTACCCGGACTGGGTCACGCGGGCCATTCTCTCCCACGCCGAGTATTCCGGCGTCCCGCGCGAATCAAGGCTCGAGAAGACGCTCTTTGCCTGCGACGAGATGGCGGGCTTGGTCACGGCGGCGGCGCTGGTTCGCCCCTCGCGCAGCGTCCTCGATCTGGAAGCCACGTCCGTGTTGAAACGTATGAAGGACAAAGCGTTCGCCCGCGCTGTCTCGCGTGACGACCTGCGCAAAGGCGCCGAGGAGCTCGGCATTCCATTGCAGGAGCATGTCACGAACGTCATCCGGTTCATGCGCGAACAGGCGGACGCGTTGGGTCTGCGTGGCACGTTATGAATGTCGTCGTCTCTCTCGATCGCGTCAGCGTCCGCTATGGTCAACAGTGGGCGCTGCGCGAGGTCACGGCAAGCTTTCCCGCAGGCGCAGTGGGATTGCTTGGTCCCAACGGCGCCGGCAAGAGCACGCTGCTGCGCGCGCTGCTCGGGTTCGTGTCACCGGAACACGGTGACATGCGCGTTCTCGATCTCGACGTGAACACGGCGCCGGTCGCCATTCGCGGCCGCATCGGATACATGCCGGAAACCGACGCGCACGTCCCGGGCATGAACGCGGTGACCTTCGTCGCGTATTGCGGCGAGCTGGCGGGGCTGCCGCGTCAGGATGCGATGCAGCGGGCGCACGAGGTCCTCTATTACGTCGGTCTGGGCGAGGCGCGCTACCGCAACCTCGAGACGTATTCGACCGGTATGAAGCAGCGCATCAAGCTGGCCCAGGCGCTCGTGCACGATCCCGATCTGTTGTTTCTCGACGAGCCGACCAACGGCATGGACCCGCGCGGGCGCGACGAGATGGTCGCGCTCGTCCGCGACATCGCCCATGAAAAAGGGTTGAACCTGATCCTGTCGTCGCATCTGTTGCCCGATGTCGAGCAGACGTGCGATCACGTGGTCGTCCTCGACAAAGGGCGGGTGGCCGCACAGGGTCCGATCGCCGCCTTGAAAGGGCAGGGCGCTCACGTGTACGAAGTGCGCGTCAAGGGGGATCGGCACCCGTTCGTCGCTGCGCTCGCGGCCGCCGGAGTCGAGTGTCATGGCGGCGACGACGAGCCGATGCGCGTCTTCGTGCCGGAAGATCGTGATGCGCAGTACCTGTTTCAACTCGCCGCGTCGCATCACGTGCAGATTCGCCACTTGCGGCCAAGCCTGCCGACGCTCGAGGACGTGTTCGCGCAGGCGGTGAACGAAACGTGAGTGCCGAGCCGCTGATTCACGATCAGGGATACCGTCGCTACAGCGGGCGGCGGCATCCACACGGCAGCGCGTGGACGGTCATCGCGCGCAACCACATTCGTGCGACCGTACGGCAGCGGCGCATTCTCGCCCTGCTCGTCTTCTCGTGGGTGCCCTTCGTCGTTCGCGCTGTGCAAATCTATGTCGCCTCGAGCTTCGAACAGGCGAGGTTCCTGGCCGCCACGCCGCAGACATTTCGCGAGTTCCTGATGCAGCAGTCGATTTTCGTGTTCCTCGTCTCGATGGCGCTCGGCGGGTTGATCGCCGACGATCGGCGTGCCAACGCGCTGCAGCTGTATCTGTCGAAGCCGCTCACGCGGGTCGAGTACATCGGCGGCAAGCTGGTCGTGCTGCTCGTGTTCCTGCTCGGCATCACGCTCATCCCCGCGCTCATGCTCCTGCTGCTGCAAACGATGTTCAGCGGCAGCTTCGCGTTCGTCACCAGCAACCTGTTTCTGCTCCCGGCAATCGTCCTCTTCTCCTTCATCCAATCGCTCGTGTCCGCGTTCGCGCTGCTGGCGTTGTCCTCGCTGACCGGCAGCCGCCGTTTCGTGGCCGCCATGTACGCGGGCATCGTGTTCTTCACGTCGGCGCTGGTGCAGATTCTGAGGGTCATGACCGGCAGTCGCGCATGGGCATGGTTGTCACCGCGCGATGTGCTCGACGCGGTGGCGACGATGGTGTTTCGCGGCGGGACACCGTCGATTCCGGTTCCGGTCGCACTGCTCGCAATCGCGGCGATTGTCGCCGGCTCGATCGCCATCCTTGAGCGTCGCGTGCGCGCGGTCGAGGTCATTGGCTGACGGTCACCGATGATCATTCAGACCGAACGGTTGTCGAAGTGGTACGGTCAGGTCTCTGGTCTGAATGACGTCAGCGTGACCATCCCGGCCGGCATCACCGGCCTGCTCGGCCCGAACGGCGCGGGCAAATCGACGTTCATGAAGCTGGTGACCGGGCAGCTGCGACCGAGCAAGGGCGTCGTGCGAGTACTGGGCGAGCCGATATGGGGCAACCCCGCGCTCTATAGACGTCTCGGGTTCTGCCCGGAACAGGACGCGTTCTACGACCGCATGACCGGACTCGAGTGGGTGGCCGCACTGGTGCGACTCAATGGCCACTCCTACGACGAATCGACGGCCGCGGCCCGACGCGCCCTCGAGGCGGTCGATCTGCTCGACGCGGCCAACAAGAAGATTGGCGCCTACAGCAAGGGCATGCGGCAACGGGTGAAGCTCGCGCAGGCGATTGTTCACGATCCGGAGCTGCTGATTCTCGATGAGCCGCTGAGCGGGATGGATCCGATCATGCGGCGGCGAACGATTCGTCTCATTCGCGACTGGGCGCGTGCCGGCAAAAGCATTCTCGTCTCGAGTCACATCCTGCACGAGGTCGAAGCGATGACCTCCAACATCCTCCTCATCAACAACGGCGGCATCGTCGCCGAAGGCGACGTGCACCGCATTCGCGACCTCATCGACGAGCATCCGCACACCGTCTATATCCACGCTCAGGATCCGCGCGCTGTCGCGCGAACGGTGCTCGCGCAGGACGGTGTGATCAGCCTCCGCTTCGAACCGAGTGCGGTCGTCGTCGAAACGGCGCGGCCGGATGCCTTCTACACCATGCTGACCAACATCGCCGCCAGCGGCGAAGCAGGGCGCATCGACGAGGTGGCGTCGCCCGACGACAACCTGCAGGCGGTCTTCCGCTATCTGGTGAAACAGTGAGCGGTGCATTCCGCGGAGCCGGACGCGTGTTCGACTTGTCGCTCGGCCAGTTGCTCTGGTCGCGGCGCACCATTTTCATGGCGCTGGTGCTCGCCGTGCCGGTGATCATCGCGCTCGTCGAGCGTCTGTTGACGGTCGGCGGCATCACCGCCATGCGCGTCAACGACGTGCGCGTCGGCGGTGCCACGATCTTCGGCTTGATCATCTGGCTCTGTTTACGCGTGGTCGTACCGATCCTCGGAGTGTTCTACGGCACCGCGCTCATCGCCGACGAAGTCGACGACAAGACGATTACTTACCTCTTTACGCGGCCCGTTCGCCGTGCTGCCGTTCTTCTCGGGAAGTACCTCGCCTACCTTGTGTGCACCGGCCTGGTGGTGCTGCCGGCAATCGTGATCGTCTATTTCCTGGCCGTTCCGTTTCGCGAGGTGCCCGGCACGTTTGGCGCGCTGGCGATCGATGTGGGCCTGCTCGCGCTCGGTCTGGCTGCCTATGGCGCCGTCTTTGCGCTCGTCGGTGCGGTGATGCCCCGGCCAGCCGTCGTTGGACTGGTCTTCGCGTTTGGCTGGGAACAGGCGGCGATGCTGATGCCCGGGTACCTGAGCCGACTGACCATCGCCTACTATCTGCAGGCGCTGGTGCCGCATGCGATTCCCTCGCAGGAAGGTGTTGCCGCGCTGTTGCAGGCATTGATTGGCGAAGTGCCGTCGCCAGTCACCTGTGTCGCTGCGCTTCTCATCACGACAACGCTCGCCCTGGCGTTGGGCTGTCGAGTGGTCGAGCGGCGCGAATATGTGCTGGAGCAGTAGCCTCTCGACAGCTGTAGGGTATTCCGGGAACTTAGGCCCCGCCGCGAACCGTATAATCAACGGGAGCAGACTATGACAAAGCGCACGCGCCTGTTTCTCGGGGTTGCCTGCGGAATCCTCGTTGCCGGCCTGGGGACGGGGTTGGTGGCCGCCTACGTTGGAGGGTTCCAGAACCTGGTCGTCATAGGCTCGAATGGACCCGACGAGCTCGCCTATGTTCCGCAGGACGCGCAGATGGTCGCGTACGCGAATATCCGCGAAATCATGAGCTCGGATCTCCGACAGAGACTGCGCGAGCTCCAGCCTGCGTCCCCCGAGGCGCCGCGCCGCTTTCAGGACGAAACCGGAATCAACGTCGAAACGGACATCGACTACGTGCTCGCCGCCGCCGGCGGCGCCGGTAACGATTCCAACCAGGATCGACCGCTGATGCTGGCTCGCGGCCGTTTCGATACAGTTCGCATCGAAGGGTTGCTCCGCGAGCGCGGCGGTGCCATCGAGGAGTACCGCGGGAAGCGCGTTCTCACCCAGCCAGGCGCGCAGTTCAGTGTAGCGTTCGTGGAGCCGGATCTCGCCGCGGTCGGCAACCTCGCGGCAGTGAAGCGCGCGATTGACACAAAGGCGGGGGCCGTCGCCGACGTCACCGGCAATGCGGATGTGATGCGTCTGGTTCGAGACGCGGACAACGGCAGCGCGTGGGCAGTGGCGCGGTTCGATACGATCAGCACCCGTCTGACAGGCGGTCTTCCCCCACAGCTTCCGCCCATCGAGTGGTTCGTCGTCAGCAGTCATGTCGATGGAGGCATCCGCGGCACGATGTACGCGGAGACGCGCGACGAGGCGTCCGCGCAGAACCTGCAGGATGTATTGCGCGGGATGATGGCCCTCGCGCGGCTGCAGGCCGGCCAGCAGGCCGACTTATCGGCCTTCGTCGACTCCCTCGAGCTCAGCGGGCAAGGGAAAACGGTGACGCTCGGGTTCTCGGTTCCCGCCGAGATGATCGACAAACTGGCCGCAAAGCGACTCGCGCGGCCGGGTGCGCCATCGGAGCCACTTCCGCCGGCGCAACAGCCCGCTCCGTCGACGCCAGCCTTCTGAATCGCACCTGTTCTGGCGGTCGTCCTGTGCCCGTCACGGCCCTGGCCGGCCGTCACGTAAACAGGTGCGCCCGCACGGGCGTAACAACGGCATCCGCCTTCGCCTTCCGGCTTCGGCGGGACGAGTTCGCTCTCGCCTGAACAACGCGGCGGAGAGAGCCCGCGCGGGGTGCAGCATGGCTGATCTTGTGTTTTTCTATGGCACGCTCATGACGCCGTTCAACCGAACCGCCCGTGCGCAGATCGATCGGTACCTCGAGTTCAGGGGTTTAGGGACGATTTCCGCGGCGTTGTTCGATCTGGGCATCTACCCCGCAGCCGTCCCAACCTCGGATGCGCGGGTGCGCGGCGAGATTTACGAGATGCTGTGTCCCGCCACGGTGCTCAGAACCCTTGACGAGCTGGAGGGCTACCGGCCATCCGACCCCGAAACCAGCCTCTATACGCGGGCGCTCACGCCGGTGACGATCGAGAGCGGCGAGATCGTGGACGCCTGGGCGTACTTCTACAACGCGCCCCTTGGGCGCGCCGAGCGCATTGCGTCGGGCGATTACCTCGAATACCTGCGAGTTCGGTAGAAACTACGAATTCCGGAATTCAGATTCCTGATTTCTGCGGGGATCTCTAGTTCATTCGCAGGGCAGGGCGTGCGGTTGTGAACAGATCCTCATCGTCTTCCGCGAGCTGCGAAATGGCCGCATCGAAGCCTTCCGGATCGTACTCGGTGGTGTAGGTCAGGACAGGGATCGCCCGTGTTTCCGGATCGAGCTTCAGCATCGTCAGCAGCTGAAATCCATCCAGCTGGTCGAGGCGCGTGCACAGGATCACCAGATTCGGGATGACTTTCTTCACCTGCGAGTAGGCGCGGTCGGCAGACTCCACGAACACCATGTCGTACCGTCCGGCGTCGAGAACGGTCTCGAGCATACCGAGCACCTCGGTATTTCCGTTCACCACTACCACTTTCTGCGCCAATGTGGTCGCGGTTGGGTTCGTGTCAGCCATCATAGAGACCGTCCTTCTGCGGCTGGGTAATTCAGGATTCATGCCACGCGCCAATGTCGTCTGCGCCGCAGACTTCTGAGAGTTTTGCCGTCAGCGTCCCACTTTGTCGCCCAAGAGTGCCGCGTCCAGGCATTCAGGCAGCTGGGGGTTACGAGTCGAAGGATTATTCCGAGCGATCTCACGTGGCATGCGAGTGGAGGGATTGCTGTGATGGATGAGGATGCGGCACTCTGTGCAGGTCATGCTCACGAGTCACGCTGCCGATGCTCCCCTCTTTCACAACTTTATCGGTGGACGCTGGATCGCCGCTCGATCGGGAAACGTGTTCGAGAACCGCAATCCCGCCAACCGCGACGACCTGATTGGACGCTTTCAGCAGTCTTCGCCGGCAGACGCGGAAGCGGCGATCGATGCCGCGCGGCGCGCCTTCGACTCGTGGCGACTGGTTCCTGCGCCGCGTCGCGCCGAGATGCTGTTGACCGCGGCGCGTCTGATTGCCGAGCGCAAGGAAACGCTGGCGCGCGACATGACGCGTGAAATGGGCAAGGTGCTCGAAGAGACACGCGGCGACGTGCAGGAAGCCATCGACATGACGTTCTTCATGGCCGGTGAGGGGCGTCGTCAGTACGGCCAGACCGTGCCTTCGGAATTGCGCGACAAGTTCGCCATGTCCGTTCGCCAGCCGCTCGGCGTCTGCTCGATCATCACGCCCTGGAATTTTCCAATGGCCATTCCGTCGTGGAAGATTGCGCCGGCGTTGGTCTGTGGCAACACCGTCGTCTTCAAGCCGGCGACGCTGACGCCGCTGTCCGCGGTGCATTTCGTCCGCATTCTCGAGGAAGCTGGTATTCCTCCCGGCGTCGTGAATCTCGTGACCGGCGGTGCCGATGTCGGCACCGTGCTGGCGACCCATGAGGCCGTGCGCGTAGTGTCGTTCACCGGATCGACCGCGGTGGGGCGGACGGTCAATCAGCACGCGGCATCAGATTTCAAGAAGGTCCACCTCGAGATGGGCGGCAAGAACGTCGTCATGATCATGGACGACGCGCAGCTGGAACTGGCGGTCGAAGGCTGTCTCTGGGGAGGGTTCGGGACGACGGGTCAGCGATGTACGGCGGCCAGCCGCGTCGTGGTGCACCAGAAGGTCTACGACGCGTTCCTCGATGCGTTTGCCGCGCGTGCACGGGAGCTGCGCGTCGGCGACGGTGTCGATGCGCGAACGCAGATGGGACCATCCGTCAGCGAGCCCCAGCTCGACACGGTCATGAAATACGTGGAGATCGGACGCAGTGAGGGAGCCCGGCTCGTGACGGGAGGCCGGCGTCTGACCGGGACCGAGCACGCACAGGGTTGGTTTCACGAGCCAACCATCTTTGCCGACGTGCGGCCGACGATGCGCATTGCACAGGAGGAGATCTTCGGGCCTGTGGTGTCGGTGATGAGATGCGCGTCGCTCGAGGAGGCGATCGCGATCGGCAACGACGTCGCCTATGGATTGTCCGCATCGATCTACACGCGAGACATCAACAAGGCGTTCATGGCCATGCGCGACTTGTACACGGGCATCTTCTATGTGAATGCGCCGACGATCGGTGCCGAAGTGCATCTGCCGTTCGGCGGGACGAAGGCGACCGGCAACGGCCATCGCGAGGCCGGAACGGCGGCGCTCGACGTGTTCTCGGAATGGAAGTCGATCTACGTCGACTTCAGTGGACGGCTGCAACGGGCGCAGATTGATACTCAGGAGCTCTGAAGGAATCAGGTATCAGGAATCAGGATTCAGGGCTGGGCTAGGAATCAGGGCGCGAGGAATCAGGGCGCGATTCCAGACGGCCCTGATTCCCGATCCCTCAGAAGCGGACGCCCACGGACAAGAAAAATGTGCGCGCGTAGAGGCTCTGGCCTGCGAAATTCTGCGCCGATCGCGGGAAACTCGTGTTCGACGTCGGCCGGCCGAACGACGCGCCGGGCGTGTATTCGAGCGGCAGTCCATCTGCATCGACCGGGCCGCCAGCACGCGGCACCACCTGCACGTTGTGCGCGACGAGGGTCTGCTCGTTGAAGACGTTGTACCACTCGGCCTTGATCCACGGTCGAAGATCGCGGAACACCGGCACGCTGTAGGTCAGCGCGAGATCCACCATCTGCGCCGAGCTGAACTCCTGTGAACCACGCGCGCCGAAATAGACGGTCTGCGATACCGGGGGAACCGCGTACCCCGGATCGCGGGCGCGCTGGATGGCAGTGAACGGGACGCCGCTGGCGAACAAGCTGTACGTCACAGGAGAGTTGTAGCGATACAGCACTCCGGCGTCGACCGCGCCGAACCTGGCAAGGCCCTGCGTGTAGGTCGTCCAGAGGCGGACCTTGTGCCGCTGGAAGTCGTTCAGGCGCCCGTCCGGGTTGTTCCGTGACAGCACGTAGAGCTCGGGATAATCACCGATGACGGTGCTGATTCCCGGTTGCGACGCCGCCTCGCCTTCAAACGTGCCGTTGTCGCGGATCTCCACCGTCCAGTGTCCATCCACGGTCCACCGGTCGGTTAGCCGGTGGTTTGCCTGGAAGACGACCGCCTGGTAATCACGCTTCGGCAGATCGCTGTTGCGATAGACGATGCGATCGAAGGTGCCGAAGTTCCTGCCGTTGCGAACAACCGAAACCTTGCCCGCCGCCGACGGGTCATCGATGAAATCCTCGATGAATCCGCTGATCGTCCGCCACTGATACATCGCTCGTGCAGCGCCGCCGCGGCCGAGCCGCGTGCCCAGGGCCAGCGTGAACTCACGCGTGACCGGCGAGTGCATGCCGTTGTCGAAGAAGGTGTTGGCGGTCGGGAAGCTGCCCAATACGACGCGCGTATAGTTGGCGAGGTCGAATCCCGGAGTGAAGTCGACGCCCTGCCCCGGCGGGCCGCTGTACTCGTAAGTGATCTGACTCGGATTGCCGACGTCGGTGTTGTCCGCGAAGATCGCTTCCGTGTACTTGCCGGCATAGTGGCCGTAGGTGGCCTGGGCGATCCAGCGGGCCGACCCGGTCACGTCGTAGCTCACTCCCAGTCGCGGCACGATCGTCCTGGTGTCGACCGTCGAGATATCGCCCGTTGCATCGCTGTTCACCATCTCGAAGCGGGTCCCCAGATCGACGGTGAGCCGCTTGGTCGCCGTCCACCGGTCATGCAGGTACGCCGAGTTGGTGGTGATGTCGATCCGCGCGCCACGGGTCGCAAGAAAATTGTCCACGCGCGAAACGCCAGGCACGAACACCGGCACGACGCGGCCTTGCGCGTCGAAGGCGGGACGGCCGTTCTCGACCAGATAATCGGAGCGAAATACGTAGCTCGTGGCACTTTGCGAGTTGCCGCCGGTGTTGGTGCTCACGAAGTTCTCGTATCCGGCTTTGAGGTCATGGCTGCCAAAACGGTTGGTCGTCCACAGCCAGTTCACGGACCCGGTCACCTGCCGGTTCAGGCGATCTTCGGGGTCGGTGGCGTCGAAATACGGCGCGTTGTAGAAGCGTCCCGTTGGAACGCCAGACAGGACGCCGCGGGTCCGGAACGGCGACCGATTGATCGCGGTCTCGCTGCCGCCCGCGTTGCGGAAACCGAACTTGCGCCGCGATATCTGCAGGTTGCCGAGCAGGTTTCCGTGCAGCACGCCGCGGTACGACACCACCCACAGGTTGTTCGGCGTCTGCCGATCGATCACCGTCGATGTCTCCATGCTGCCGCCGATCGCGGTCTGGTGCGACGACGTGCTGTTGTTCAGATAGCTTCCCTGAACGGTGTGGTTCGGCGCGACGGTGCCGGTGAATTTCAGCTCCCCCCGCTTGTTCTTCGTTTCCGTGTTGAACGGAATACCCGTGTCGGTCAACGGTGTGGGTGTGGAAGCTTCCTGCCACCGGCCGGCGGTGAAGAACCACAGTCGGGCACGCACGAACGGTCCGCCGAACGTGCCCTCGTAATTCTGCTGCACGTTCTTCGGGCGAGGCGTGTTGTTGGTGATCTCGAACGGTGTCCGCTTCGTCCACGATGGGCTGTAGAAGTTCAGCCGTCCCGAGCCGCTGAACGAGTCGCCCCCGCTCTTGGTGATCGCATTGACGACGCCGCCGCCGAAGCGGCCGTACTCGGCGGAGATGCCGGAGGTGAGGACCTGCACTTCCTCGATCGCGTCCTCGATGAACAGGTTATTGGGCTGAGCGAAGAAGTTGTCGGCGATGTCGACGCCGTTCACCATGAACTGGTTGTCGTAGGCGAAGCCACCGCTGATCGTGACCTGATTGGTGTTCGGCGTGTTGTCCGTCAGGCCGGGCGCCAGTTCGGCGAGGCCCCACAACGTTCGCGGCGTCGCCAGCTTGCTGGTCTCCTCGGTCCGGAAATTCACACCTCCGTGAACCGTCGTGAGAATGGTTTGCGTTTCGGAGACGACCTGAATCGATTCCGCAATGGCGGCCACCATCATCGTGGCATCCACCCGCGCCACCTGACCGAGATCGACGCGCTGTGTGGCCTCCACGGGGGTCATGCCGGTCAGAGCGAATCGCACGCTGTACTCGCCTGGCGGCAGTCCCGGAAACGTGTAGACGCCGTTCGCATCGGTCACCGTCTCGCGCGAACCTTGCAGCGCCGACGACGTGACCGTCACCGTGACGCCTGGCAGAACCAGGTCGCCTTGATCTCTCACTGCACCCGTGAGCGTCCCCGTCTGCAGTCCCTGAGCGGAGACGACAGCACTCATTCCGAACGCGATAGCCACGACGAGTCCAAGCGCTCCGCGCATCATCAGCTCCTCTCGTAGTCACCGCTCAAACAAAAAGGGGGGGCTCGCGCCCCCCTCTAGTCAGTACTCGATGCCGCTCCCGATCAGAACGACCACTTGGCGAGGAAGTACCCGGTGGTCCCGGTGTTGAACAGGTCGTCCTTGTTGTACATCGGGTCGAATGGGCCCGCGGCATCCGGCCGTGCCGCGATCATCGCGCGGTAGTCATACCCCTTGGCCAAGTCGATGCCCGAAAGGTCGATCTCCGACGATGCGCGTTGACGATTGAGGTAATTCCACCGGTGACGCGCCGTCTTCTGGTTGAAGACATTGAGGATGTTGAGCTCGAGGCGCAGCCGGTTTCGTCCGACCACCGGCAGTTCGTGCGCGAGCAGGACGTCGGTCTGTGACAGCACCGGCGTGCGGCCCATGTCACCCCGGCCGTTGACAAATACCTCGACACCATTCAGCGTGTCGACATAGGTGGTCAGCGGTGTGCCGCTCATGACGAAGAAGTTCGCTCCCAGCTGTGTGCCAAAGGGGAACGAATACGAACCGTAGGTCTTGAACTGATGGGGACGATCCGTGGCGAGCCGTCCCTTCACGTCCAGGTTTCCCCGGGCGTCCCACATCCATTCGTCGAGGTCCCACGCCCGGTTTGCGCTGCCGCCGGGCCGGAAGTACACGCCTGCCTGCTGCTGGTCGAGGCCATAAATGCCAGCGGGACTGGCCGGTGTCCGGATCTCGTCGGAGCTCTGAATGCCGCCGTAATTGCCATACAGGCGACTGTAGACGTAACTGGTGCTGAAGAACCAGTTGTTGGAAAACCGCCGGTTCAATTCGAGTTGCAATGCATCGTACTGGCGCTTGGCCTTCGGCACCTTGAACGGAGCGGTGCGTGTCGAGACGAGGGCATCTGTCGCCGAGCCTTCTCCCGGGTTGGCGTAGAGGTAGACCTCGTCGCCGTTCACCAGCAAGCCGATGTCTTCGATCGTTCGCACCAGGTTGTTGTGGATGTAGTTCACCGTCAGGACCGACTGGTTTCCAAGCTGATACTCGGTGCCGGCGTTGAAGCTGTCCTGGCTCATCGGCTTGATCTCGGGATCGACCGAATCGAAGTTCGGGACACGCCGATCGCGGAAGCCCGTGGAGCTCCCCCACAGATCGCGGCCAGGGAGGTTGCTCAAACTCAGGTTGAACACCTGCGACGGATCGTCGAGCGTGCGGTAGTACACCTGCCAGATGTCGCCGCCGAACGACCCGCGCGACAGCTCGTACTTCGTCCAGTCGTAGTAGCGACCGTAGGCGCCAAACACCTTCACCTTGCCATTGCCGAACAGGTCGTACGCGGCGCCGAGCCGCGGCGCGATTTTGTCGGCGAAGCCGAACTCGATCGCGTACTTCTGGATGTCGGGACGGAACGACGGGATCTTCTCGTTCTCGGTGCGGATCCCGAGGTTCAGCGTCAGGTTGCCGATCGCCCACTGGTCCTGCGCGTAGATGTTGGCGATGTTCGCCGACACCTCGCCGAACGTGCCGAGATTATCGACCGTGTAATACCCGAACGCTCCGCGCCCGGAGCCCACGCCGGGGACGCTGCTCGTGAACGTCTGGTTCCAGAAGATCTGTACGCGGCCGCCCGGATACCGTCGATCGACGTCATTGGAGTTGTGACGCACGCCAGCGCCGACCTTGAGGACGTGGAACCCAGCGCCGTTGAACGCCGCGTTATATGCCGCCTGCACGTAGGTCTGCTGCGTCAGGTCCTTGTTCGCGATCTGGACTGCGGGAGTGTTCTGGAAGTTCGCACCGCCCTGGAGGTTTGGCGGCACACCGGGCAGGCCGATATTGCTACTGAGGTAGCGCACCGGCGTGGTGTTGGGGACGCCCGTGTCCTTGTAGTTGTCGTAAAACGTGCCGACCTGCACCGTCACGAACGAGGACGTGGTGACATTGAGGTCGACGTTTCCAGTGAGGTTCCGCTGCCTGATCTCGTACCCGCGGGTCTTGTTCACCTCGTTGCTCGCCAGCGAACTGGCCAGGTACTCCGGACCGAGGCCGTTGTACGCGGGCAGTGTCCCCGTCGATGTCGTCGGCGTGAACAACGCGCCGAAGTAGGCGTTCAACCTGCGGCTGGCGTAGTTCACCTTGCCGTAGGCGTTGGTGATCGTCTGGTCGCGCGAGATCTCACCACGCTCTGTGCCATTGCTGAACTGATATTCGTTGGTCTGGCGCACCAAGCGCGGCGAATACGACCCGAAGAAGAAGAGCCGATTTTTGACGATCGGACCGCCCACTGACCCGCCGATTTCGTGCCTGTTGTCCGTCTGCTTCGGATCCTGGAAGTAGCCAACGGTTATTTCGTCGATCGGCGACAGCACCAGCCGCTTGACCGGCGCTGCTGCGAGGCGGCTCCCGAGATAGTAGTAGTGGCCCTCGCCGCGGAAGACGTTGCCGCCGCTCTTGGTCACGGCGCTGATGACGCCGCCAAGGGCGCCACCATATTCCGCCGGAATACCGACGGTCTTGACCTGCACTTCCTGCAGGTACTCGAACACCGCGTTCTGGCGCGATTCGCCGTGCAGCAGGCTGTTGGTGGCCACGCCATCGACCGTGAACTGGTTCTCCGATCCGCTGGCGCCGTTGACCTGGATGCCGCCCTCGATGTCGCCCTGCGTGACCGACGGCGCGCTCACCGCGATCGACTGGAAGCTGCGCCCCTTCGGGATACGGTCGAACTCCTCGGCGGTCACATTGTGCGCCACCAGCGTGCTGCGTGTGTCGACCAGCGGGGTGGCCTCGCCGGTGACCTGTACGGTCTCGGTGACCGCGCCGACTCGCATTTCTGCATCGACCGTGAACGCGCGGCCCAGCAGGACGACGACGTCGGCGCGCTCCACCGGCGCGAATCCCGTCAGCTCGAACTTGAGGGTGTAGCGCCCGGGGTTCAGGTCGGCGGCGTAGTACTGCCCATTGCTATCGGTCACGAAACTCCGGACTTCGCCACTCTGAACGTTCGTCGCCGTCACCGTAACGCCAGGAACGGCCGCGCCTTGTTGGTCGGTCACGCGGCCCTGTAAGGTGCCGAATCGCTCCTGCGCAGATGCGAGGCCGGCGACGGCCAGCGCAAACGCCACGAGCAAGGCACAGATACGTGCGTACATTAGTTGTGTCTCCTTGAGAAGCGTCGTTGTTCTTCCACTTTGAAAGGCACAGTCAGGGAAAACCCGTACCAGTTCGTCGCCGAATCTAAGTCGTGCCGTGTCAGCGACTTGGGTAACTCCGACGAATCCGACGGACGCGGAAAATCCATGAAGGTGAGACTTGGAACCAAATTCATGGATTCGAATTGCCCGTTAATGCAACGATAAACGTTCTACCACAGGTTGTCGCGGCGGCGTTAGGCCTCCGTTCGAAAGGCCGCCAAGGCGCCGCCGGTCAGGGCAGGGCGAACGCCAGAAGCTGGTCTGTGGCCACGGCCGCGACATATTGCCTCCCGTTCCTCCCGCGGTATGTGAGCGGGGTAGCGTTCACCACCGCCTCGAGCTGCGAGGACCACAGTTCCTTTCCGGTCTTTGCGTCGAATGCCCGCACGCGGCGATCGTTGGTCGCGCCGACGAACACGAGTCCGCCGGCAGTCGCGATCGGACCGGCGCTGCCGGTCGATCCGGTCAACTGTTTGTCCTTCGGCAGAGCATCCGTCACGCCGAGTGGTGTCTGCCACGCGATGTCGCCCGTGTTGGCGTTGATGGCGATGAGCTGCGCCCACGGCGGTCGCGTACATGGGAGTGTGACCGAACGGCCATCAGCCGTTTTCAAGGGCGCGCTGAAGGAGAAGTACGGCCCCGGGCCGTCGACGCTCGCGCGATCGAACGGCTGCGTTGATCCCTCGGTGCCGCGGCCGTAATTGCCTCCAGGCTTCTTCGCTTCGATCCATCCCACCAGCGACCCGTGATGCGCGTTGACATACACGTAGCCGCTTGCCGGATCGGCAGCGGCTCCGCCCCAGTTCACGCCGCCGGTGCCGCCCGGCATCTGAATGGTGCTCTTTGGCGCGGCGCCGTCTTCGTGGAAGTTGAACGGGGTGAACGGGCCGGCATTCGCAAACCCACCGCTGCGATCCCATAACGCCTGGCACGCCGCGACATGCTCCGCCGAAGTGTCTTCCGCACGAACCATGTCTCGATCCTTGTTGAACTCGGTGCGCGACAGCGGGCGCGCCGGCTTGATGGGGAACGGCTGCGTGGCTGCGTACCATTCCCCGGGCACATCGCCCTTCGGGACCGGCCGCTCTTCGACACCGAAGATCGGTTTGCCCGACACGCGATCGAGGATGAAAACGTAGCCGGTCTTCCCAACGAACAGCAATGCAGGGATTTTGCGATCGGACTCGCCGCGTTCGCGCGTTGTTGCGGCGAGCCGCGCCGTAGCCGAAGGCAAAGGCGGGCTGATATCGACCAGCGTCGGCGGGTTCGACATGTCCGAATCCCACAGATCGTGATGAACAGTCTGGAAGTGCCACCGATACTGTCCACTGTCGGCATCGACCGCGACGATCGAGTTCGCAAACAGGTTGTTGCCTGGTCGATCACCGCCCCAGTAGTTCGCCGCCGGCCCCGCCACCGGCATGTACAGAATGCCGCGCTCTTCATCGAGCGTCATCGTCCAGGTCCAGACGTTAGTGCCCGATCGATTGCGCCAGCCGTCGCTCCATGACTCGTGACCGGCTTCGCCGGGCAACGGTACGGTATGGAACTCCCACACTTTCTTGCCGGTGCGGATATCGAAGGCGCGCGTGTCGCCGGGAAGACCGAGTGGCAGCTCGCCGGTCGTGGCGCCGAGGATGGCGAGGTTCTTGTAGATCAGCGGCACGCCGTTCCACGGCACGCCGATATCGATCGCGCCGCTGCGTCCGAAGCCGGCGACGGGTTGGCCCGTGGCCGCATCGAGCGCCACGAGACGCGCGCCGGCGGTAAACAGAATCCGCGGCATCACGCCGGCGGTTCCCGGCCAATACGCAACGCCGCGCGCGGTTGTTGCACCGCCTGACCCAAGCGTGTATCGCCACAGCTCCTTGCCGCTTGCTCCGTCGATGGCGAGCACACGATTACCGGCGGCGGGAAGGTAGAGCACACCATCGACGGCGATCGGTGTCGCTTCCGGATTGCTGACGACCGGTCCGGCGGCGAAGGGATCGGCCGCGGGTCCTGGCCCGCCGCCGCGGGCGGCCGCTTGGCCGGCTCCGCGCGCACGCCCTTCGAGCACGCCCTCCTCACTTCCACCCGCCGACGACTGTGCTGCGCCACCGCGCCGACCGGCGGGCGGTGTCAGACGCACGGACCACGCCTGTGTCAGCCGTGACACGTTGCCCGTCGTGATCTCCGTGAGCGGTGAGAATTTGCTGCCGCGCAGATCGTGCGCGTACATCGGCCAGTCACCGGAGGTCGACACATTGTCCCGTGCTGATTGGCGGGTTGCCGGTCGGGCATCGTTTGCGGGTAGGGCGGACCTTGGCCCGGCCTCCGCTAAAGCTTCGGCGGGCCGCCGGCGCGATCCGCCTCGGCGGATCGCGCGGCCAGTGGTGTCTTGGCCGTCGGGTCGCGATGCGACCCGACCCGGCGAAGGCGGCAGGTCCGCCGTTGGCGGCCGTGTCGCTGCTGATTGCGCAGCGAGCGTTGCCACGAGCAGCAACGTGACGATTGCGACGGTCGAGTTGCGAGTCATCGCCCCTCCATCCGCACGAGAATACTGCGAAGTCCGCGAATAGAATCGCCTTTGTGCGTATTGCCGCGATCGCCGGCGACGGAATTGGTCCGGAAGTCATCGCCGAAGCCGTGAAGGTGCTCGAGGCCATTGGCGGGTGCGAGATCGAACACCTTCGGTGGGGCGCCGAGCATTACCTGGCGACGGGCGAAACGATCCCGACCGGCGGATACGATCAGCTCCGATCGTTCGATGCCATTCTGGTCGGCGCGCTCGGTGATCCTCGCGTTCCCGACAACCGCCACGCACGCGATATCCTGCTCGGCACCCGGTTCGAGCTCGATCTCTACGTGAACTATCGCCCCGTCCGCTTGCTCGACGATCGGTTGTGTCCGCTGAAAGGGCGGACGCGTGCGGACGTCGATTTCGTGGTGTTTCGCGAGAACACGGAAGGCGTCTACGTTGGTATCGGCGGTCGTTTCAAGCCCGACACCGACGACGAGGTCGCCGTTCAGGAAGAAGTAAACACCTACAAGGGGGTCGCTCGCATCATCCGTCACGCCTTCGAGTTCGCCCGTGCGCGCGGGCTCGGTCGCGTGTGCATGGCCGACAAGAGCAACGCGATGCCGCAGGGACACGCGTTATGGCAGCGCGTGTTCAAAGCAATCAGCGCCGAGTATCCGGACATCGCATCCTCGCATCTCTATATCGATGCCCTGGCGATGTTTCTCGTGCAGAACCCCGGGCAGTTCCAGGTCATCGTGACCAACAATCTGTTCGGCGACATCATTACCGACATCGGCGGCGCGCTGCAGGGTGGGCTCGGCATGGCAGCATCCGGCAACATCCACCCGGGGCGCACGTCGATGTTCGAGCCGGTGCACGGGTCGGCGCCGCCGCTGGCCGGCAGGAACGTGGCGAATCCAATCGGGGCGACTCTCTCCGCCGCGCTCATGCTGGAGACCCTCGGACGCCGCGAGGACGCCGCCCGCGTCGAAGCGGCCGTCGCAGCCGCCGTTCATGCCGGCGAAGTCACGCGCGACGTCGGCGGGACACTGGGCACGCGGGAAGCGGGCGACGCCATTCGGAGGCGACTTCGTTGAAAAATCCCAAATCCCAAATCCCAAATCCCAAAAGACGAGAGCTCCGAAATGACTCCTGATCCCGTTTTCATCATTGGCGGTGCGCGGACACCGATGACCGAGTACGTCGGTGCACTGAAAGATGTGTCGGCGCTCGAGCTCGGCGCGATCGCGGCGCGTGGCGCCTTCGACCGGACCGGCGTCAAGGCGGAATGGATCGACGACGTCGTGTTCGGGAACGTGCTGCAGACGAGCGCAGATGCGCTGTATGGGGCGCGGCATGTTGCGCTCAAGGCTGGCGTGCCGATCGAAGTGCCGGCACTCACGGTCAATCGTCTGTGTGGATCCGGGATCCAGGCAGCCATCTCCGGCGCGCAGCACATTCAACTCGGTGAAGCGTCGCTGGTGCTCACTGGCGGCACCGAGAGCATGAGTCAAGCGCCGCACGTCATTCGGGGGCTGCGTTCGGGACTGAAGCTGGGACAGGGAAAGCTCGAAGACTCGCTCTACCAGTGCCTGCTCGACACGATGTGCGGGCTGTTCATGGCCCAGACCGCGGAACGCTGCGCGGCACGCTACGAGATCCCACGCGAGCAGCAGGACGCATACGCGCTGCGCAGCCAGCAATGCGCCGCCGATGCGTGGGATAGCGGGCGGCTTGGCGAAGAAGTTGTTCCCGTCGAGATCAAAACGCGGAAGGGCGTGATCACGGTCGAGCGCGACGATCATCTCCGCCCGGGCACGACGCTCGAGGATCTCGCGCGTCTGCCAGCCGCGTTCTCCACCGACGGCACCGTCACCGCAGGCAACGCCAGCGGCATCGTCGACGGAGGCGCAGCGCTGGTTCTCGCCTCGGAAGAGGCCGCCATCGCGCGCGGATTGAGTCCGGTCGCAAGGCTTGCGGGATGGGCGGTGGTTGGCGTCGAGCCCAGTCTGATGGGTATGGGTCCTGCTCCGGCGATCGAACGGCTCCTCGACAAGACCGGTCTGTCGCTGGCGGACATCGACCTGTTCGAGATCAACGAAGCGTTCGCCGCGCAGTATCTCGCCGTGGAGAAGGAGCTCGGGCTCGATCGCGAGCGGGTCAACGTGAACGGCGGCGCGATCGCCCTCGGTCATCCACTCGGCATGAGCGGGACGCGCCTGTTACTGACGCTGACGCAGGAACTCCGGCGTCGCGGCGCACGGCGAGGGATAGCGGCGGCGTGCATCGGGGGCGGTCAGGGGATCGCGGCACTGGTCGAGACGCAGACCTGACAAACAGGAATCAGGAATCGGGTATCAGGATTCAGGGCTGGGCCAGGAATCAGGTCAATGGATTCAGGACGAAGCAAGTTTCGACCGGGACCTCAATCCTCTGGCCTGGTAGCTAGAGCAGCCCTGAATCCTGATTCCTGATACCGGATTCCTTCTGGATTCGTTCTCTCCACACCCTCGCGCCGGTCGTGCGGAACGGGCCTTCGTAGACCGTTCCCGCATCGCCAAGCCATGCGCGGATGCGCGTTGCCAGTCGCAGGGCGGCATCATCGCCGGTGACGACCCCATAGACCGTGGGACCCCACGAGCTCTGGCCCACACCCAGGGCACCGCATTGCCGCATCTGCGCGATCAGGTCCGCGCTGATTCCCGCGGCAAACGTCCCGCCCTGCACGGCGGCGAACCAGCGTCCGCTGATCTGCTGGACCTCGGTGAGCGCGGCGCCGAACGCCTCGATGTCGTCCTCGACCACCGCCGGCAGCAACGCCATGAGGACCAGATGTGCGACGTGAGCGACCTCTTCTTCCGGCGGCAGCGGCAGGTGCGCGAACGCCTCGACCTCGCGCCTGCCGCTGATGCCCGGAGTGCTGTTCGGAATGGCGATGACCGAGCGCCACGATTCCGGGAAAGGAATTCGTGCGAGCAGCGGCCCCGGATCGTCGCGGTCGCGATGTCGTCCGCCTTCGACAACCAGGCCGCCGCCGGCGAATGTCCAGGTGCCGATCGCCGACCGTCGCGCGCGGCCGACGGCGCGCGACAATGCCGCGGCATCCAGATCGATCTCGTACGTCTCCGCGATTGCGCGGGCGATTGCCAGCGCGAGCTGCGTCCCCGAGCCGAGTCCCGCATGCGCGGGCAGCATGCGATGCACCTGAATCCGGGCGCCACGGCCGGGCGCGTGCGTGGCGAGGAATCGTTCCGCGAAGTCGTGTGCCCGGTCGGCCGCCTCGCCTTCGACGCGGAGGGTATCGGCCGCCTGTGCGCTGACGAGCAGCGTCGGGGCGTGAGTGGACGCGCCAATCCCGCCGAACCAGCGTCCGAGTGAGCCGCGCAGATCGAGCACGCCGAAGTGCAGGCGTGCCGCCGCTTCGACGAACACGACCTGGTCGGTGAGCATCAGCGCCGAGCACGCTCGCCGCGCGAGTGCGGCGGCACCGAGCGGATGAAGTCGGCGAGCAGGGCCATCGCCTCGCATTCGCGAGCGCCGGCCGTCTTGTCGACGATGACCTGCAGTCTTGCGAGTTCACTCTCGACGAAGTCGCGCGGCAGCAGATGCAGACGCGTCGCGTAAATGGCCATCTCGAGGACCGCATGGCGGGCGCGATTGAAGCCGATGAACTCGCGGCGACTGCCGTGGTGGACGGTCACAGTGTCGATTCGCGATCGCGGCGGCGTGCTGTCGATTGACGCCACCTCGAGCTCCCGCCACGCACAGCAGTCGGCAAGGACGGCGCCGCGAACAACGGCCGCAGGCACGGTCGGATAGTCCGGATTCGAGATCGCTGCACTCGCGAAGACGCGCACGTCGTCGGTGATGTTCACGACGGCGGCGCGCGTGGCGACCACGTTGCGATACGTGGCGGTGTCGAGAAACGGCTTCAAGACGATCGACGCGCTGTCGGTGCCGTCCCACTCGACGCCCATCGGCGCGCAGTTCACGCTGCCGTCGAGCGCCACGGTGGTCACGATGCTCTCGATGATCACACGCGAATCGACGCTGTCGCGCAGTACTCGGCCACATGCGCCGCGTACGCGGCAGCGACACGGCGTGTGAGTGCGCCGGGCGTTCCGCTGCCGATTCGTGCGCCACCGACGTGTACGAGCGGCGCGATGCCGCGCAGCGAGCTGGTGAGGAATGCCTCATCGGCCGCGATCAACTCGGCCTCGCCAAAGGGACGTTCGACGGTTTCAATCGAAAGCTCGCGCGCGAGCTCGAGAACGGTTGCCCGGGTGATGCCGGGCAGTGCCGCGCACGAGAGCGGCGGTGTCACCAGCACGCCGCCAGTCGCGATGAACAGATTGCTCGACGTGCCTCCCGCGCAGTGCTCTTCGCTGTCGAGGAAGACGGCCTCGTCCGTACCTGCCCGTTCCGCCTCCAGCCATGCCGCAATCGCATCCGCGTAGGCCAGTGTCTTCAAACGCGCCGTCATCGCGCGCTCGTTCCGTCGGCCGGACGCGATGATCGCGTGCAGCCCCTTTGTGTAGATGTGCGGGGGAAACGACGGCATCCGAGTCACCATCACGATGACCGTCGGCTGACTGTCGGAGGGAGGCGCCACACCAGCGGCGCCGGCCCCGCGCGTCAGCGTGAGTCGAACCGATGCATCAGCCTCTGCTGCTGCACGAACCGCTGTCAGGATCCATTGGCGCAGGTGCGGAGGTTCACGGATGGCGAGCACGGCCAATCCATCCCGAAGCCGCTGCAGATGACGATCGAGCTTGAAGATCGTGCCGCTCTGCGCACGCATGGTCTCGAACAGGCCATCGCCAAGCATCAGCCCCCGATCGCGGGGTGAGATGCCGGTTGCGTCACCGAGCTGACGCATCCCGTTGACGAAGATCGCCGGAAGCGCGGTCGTCACCGAACGCGCTCCACCGGCGGCGGGACGAATGGATCGTTCGCCAGTTCCTCCGGCGATCGCCATGGGCCGCGTCGCGCGGAGGTATCACTCGGCGCCTGCGCGCCGTCGGCGCGATTGGGGAGCTCCGCGATGCGCGCGCGCTCGCCGCGCAGAAAGCGATCGAGCATCGCGTACCCGTATTCAGTCGCCGCCGATTCAGGATGAAACTGGACGCCGATCACCGGGTGCTCGACGTGCTCGACGGCCATGATCTCGTCGTCGTCGATGGAAGTGGCAATCACGCGCAGCGACTGCGGCACCGACTGACGGGTGATGCTCAGCGAGTGATAACGCGCCACACGCAGCGGTGACGGCAACCCGGAGAAGATGCTGCTGCCGTCATGGGTGATGAGCGACGTGCGCCCGTGCACGGGACGACACGCGCGAAGAACGTCGGCGCCGTACGCGGCCGCGATGCACTGATGGCCGAGACAGACGCCGAGGATTGCAGTGGTCGCACCAAATGCACGAACAAGCTCGGTGGAGATCCCCGCTTCCGTCGGCGAGCACGGCCCAGGCGAGATGATGATGTGACTCGGCGCCAGGGCCGCGACCTCCGCCAGCGTGACTGCATCGTTGCGAAGGACGAGCGCGTCGTCGCCGAGCTCCCGCACGTACCTCGCCAGGTTGTGCACGAACGAGTCGTAGTTGTCGATCAGCAGAACCATTTCATTTGTTGATCTTTGATCTTTGATTTTAGATTTGCGATCCCGGGTTGCTCCGACGCTGCGGAGCCACATCAACGATCAAAGATCAAAGATCAAAAATCGAGAGCATCGATGATGCCGCGCGCCTTGTCGAGCGTCTCGCGGTACTCCTGCTCCGGGTCCGAATCGGCCACGATTCCACCACCCGCACTGAAGTATACGCGGCCGTTGCGCGCGACGACGGTGCGGATCGCGATGCTCGAGTCGAGATCGCCGGTCAGACTCCAGTAGCCGAGCGAGCCGCAGTACACGCCGCGCTGCGACGGCTCGAGCTCGGCAATGATCTCCATCGCTCGCAGCTTCGGTGCGCCGGTGATCGAACCGCCAGGGAACGCCGCGCGCACCACGTCGATGGCGTCAGTCTGCGGTGCAAGCTGGCCGACGACGGTCGAGACCAGATGATGAACCGTGGCGTAGCGTTCGAGTGCGAACAGTTCCGGCACTCGAACGGTGCCCGGCAGGCACACGCGCGACAGATCGTTGCGCATCAGATCGACGATCATCAGGTTCTCGGCACGATCCTTTTCGCTCTCCGTGAGCGCGTGGCCGAGGGCCGCATCGTGCTCGGGGCCGAGCCCACGCGGACGCGTACCCTTGATCGGCCGCGTCTCGACACGCCCGACCGGATCGATGCGGAGGAATCGTTCTGGCGACGCGCTGAGGATCGTCGCATCGGGCAGGTCCATGTAGGCGGCAAACGGTGCCGCGTTGCGCGACCGGAGCCGCATATACAGGTTCCACGGGGTGTCGTGCAGTGCTGCTTCGAATCGCTGCGACAGGTTCGCCTGGAAGATGTCGCCGGCGTAAATGTAGTCGCGAACACGCTGGACCGCCTTGAGGTACTCGACGTGGGTGAACGACGATCTGATCTCCAGCCGCGGGTCCCACCAGCCGGCCTCAACGGGGTACGAGGGGGCGGGCTTCGGCGGGTCGGCCGCCCTTCGACGGCGCTCAGGGCGCCGCGAGCGTTCGTCGAGAGGCGAAGGTCGACCCTCCCGATCGGATCCCGCCGAACTTGGCAAACGCTCGCGCACCCATGCTGCGCGCTCGCGTGCCCTCATCTCCCGTGCGGCGTGGGCCGTTTCGGGTAGTCCCGTCGAGAACAGCCAGGCGCGGCGCTTCGCGTGATCCCACGCGATTGTCCAGTCATAGATGCCGAGCACGACATCGTCGAGGGCGAGGTCGTCGAAGCGCGGCGCCGGCAGACGTTCGAGTGTCAGACCCCAGTCATAGGCGATGTATCCCGCGGCGCCACCTTGAAATGGAGGCAAGTCTGCAAGCGGTTCGGTGAAATGCGGCATCAGGACATCGCGAACGGCGCTCAGCGCGTCGTCGTGCAGCCAGCGCCGCGATCCGTCGCGATCGATTCGCTCGGAGGTCGCGCCCTTGCTGCGGATCACGACGACCGGATCGGCGCAGAGAAACGAGTGCTGTCCAAGCCGCTCGTCGCGAGACGCGCTGTCGAGAAGCAGTCGATACGGCAGGCCCGCGAACCGCTCACAACACCGCGCCGGATCGGGCGCCGGGATCAGCTCCTCGACCGACGGAGTCATTGCCGGCGGCGTCGCCCCTCGACGTTGCTCGGGACGCCGTGAGCGATAGCCGAACGGCGGCGGGAACGCGCCGTCAGACGCACGTGTTCCGCTGTCGCCTCGTCAGGCGGTGTCAGGTAACCCCAGGCGAGCGATCCCTCCTGACGATAGGTCTTGCCCAGTGTCACGGCGAGGCTGGCACGAGCCAGCTCCTTCCCCAGATAGAACGCGTGCGTCGGTTCGTCGACGTCGAGTTGCTCGAAGATCTTCTGGATGTCGGTTCCGCGAATGAACTTCTCGTTGTTCAACACAGTGATCCCGCCGGCGTCGGCGAAGATGCGGAAGTTGGGATCGCTGATCCGCGCCTGCAGCGCCCGCAGCTCGTCTTCGGAATACGTCAGCAGCACCGGGTCCTTGATCGTGACGAGCCGGTCGTCAACGCCTTTGGGAATGGTTCGCTGCGTGATCGCGTAATGCATCAATTGTCGTGCGATGCCGATCTCGCGGACGGCTCCGCGCGCCCACGGGATTACCTCCGTCGTCAGCACGGCGCGGATGCCAAGCTCCTGGCAGACGGCGATGAGCAGCGCGTTGACGCCGGTCGAGTCCGCGGCCGTCAGCTCCGTCAGATTGCCGATTCCCATCAGCATCTCGGCGTCGGGATAGCGCCGTCTGACCTCGGCGTATCGCTCGAGTGACGCCATGAACCCGTGGCCGATGGGCTCGAGGATCGGATCAATCAGATAGCGGACACCGAACGCGGTGAGCGCCTCGAGCGTGGGTTCAATCGTCTCGAGTGCGCCGCCAAGATCGGGCACCACAACCACGCGTGCGCCACTGCCAGCCAGCTCGCGCGCGACGTCCAGATTCGATTGATTGACGCTGAGCACCAGCTCCGCGCCGGCGCGGACAGCGGTGCGGATCTCGTCGATGTCGAAGGTATCGATGCTGACGCGCATGCCTTCGGCGACCAGCGTTCGAACAACGTCCGCGAGATCCGGGAATGGCACACCCGGCGTGCAGCCGATGTCGATGATGTCGGCCCCACACGTGCGAAAGTAGGCCGCGGATTCACGGATCGCCGCGCGCGTCATCTTCGGCGCGTTATTGATCTCCGCCAGAATCTCGATATCCCACGCGCCGTAATCGCGCGCCGCCTCCGCACGTCCGAAGTGGCGTGGAATCTCGCGAAGGTCCTTGGGTCCTTTCTCCACGCGCACGCCGAGACGCGCCGTCAGCGTATCGGCATCGCCCTCACACAGCCCCGGAATGAGCACCAAATCCGTGCTCGCCGGCACGCGCAGATGTCGTCCGATCCAGTCGGTGGTCATCAACGCGGCGACCGTGATATTGAGCACCGCGACGTCACAGGCAAACGGCGCCCGCATCTCGGCGACGATGCGCCGCAATGCCGGCTCGGCCAGCTTGCCGGTCACGAACAGGACGCGGGTGATCGCCTCGGTCACGCCCTACTTTTCCACTTTTCCACTTCTTCCACTTAGTGCGGATCCCCGCTCCTGACCCACTTGTTCGGAGTGCCGGTCCCGAGCGGGCTGTCTGCCGGCGGCCGCCACAGTGCGACCCCCTCGATCTGTCGTGCCAACAGAAAGTCCTTGTCGGTGATTCCACCGGCGCTGTGGGTTGACAGCTTCACCGTCACGCGCGCCCAGGTCACGGCCAGGTCCGGATGGTGATAGGCGGCCTCGGCAAGGAACGCGATCGCGTTGACGAGCATCAACGTCGTCGGCCACCCATCGGTCTTGTAGTTGCGACGGATCCAGCCGTCCTGATAGAACCACCCCGGCAGCTGGCGCAACCGCTCTTCGATCTCCTGGTCGCTGTAGGTCTTTTCTTTTTCGGCCATCTTCAACTCCGTAGTTCGCAGCTTGGTCACTCCCACAAACCACGGAGACACGGAGGCACGGAGCTCGCTTGGTCCTTTGTTGCCAGTCTCTTTCGATCTTCCGATCAGAAGAACTCCGTGTCGCTGTGCCTCCGTGGTTCGTGCGGGTGAAGGTTGCCACCGTAACAAGCACCTCACATCACAATGCCTCCGCCGACGATGAGCGTGCAGCCGGTGAGGAAGGATGCTGCAGGTGAAGCGAGAAACACGGCAGCTCCGGCCACATCGTCGGGCACGCCCCATCGCTTCATTGGCGTCGATTCCGCGATTTGACGGTGCCACTGTTGGTCCGCGCTGGCGCCAAATGACGTTTCAATCCAGCCCGGCGCCAGAATGTTGACGCGCACCCGCGGCGCAACGGAACGCGCCAGCGACTTGCTGAACGACAGCACACCACCCTTGGCCGCCGAGAACAACTGCTGCGCCGTGCCGGCCATCCCCGTCAGCACATGGTCCCAGCTCATGTTGATGATCACGCCGCCCTCGGGCTGCGCCGCGAGCAGTTCCGCTGCGTGCCACGAGGCCAGCATCGTTCCGCGAAGATCGATCCTGAGCAGGGTGTCGAGCCTCTCGAGTCGCGACCGCGAGGCTCGATCTCCGGTGAGGATGTCGGCGCCTGCGTTGTTCACCCATACATCGATGCGACCGAGCGCGGCGCGAGCCGCGGGACCGAGGGCGCTCACAGAGTCCTCGTCCCCCAGATCGAGTTGCAGTACGGCGGCCCGACGGCCGATTCCCGCGATCTCGCGTTCGACGTCCCGCGCCCCCGCCTCGTTTTGTCGATAGGTCAGGACGACGTCGCCGCCCGCACGCGCCACAGCGAGAGCGATAGCGCGTCCGATGCCGCTCGAGGCGCCGGTCACAAGCACGGTGCGGTTCGTCAGCGTTCCGGCGACAACATCCGACATGTGCGCAAGAATATTAATCTGGCGCTGACGAGAGATGTTCGGTTGCTGGGTGGCTGGGTAGCTATGTCAATACACTTGCTGTTCCCCCAGTAATCTGGCACCGTGGCGCCCGAGCTACCCCACATGCGGCTACTGGTAAGCGTCCGAAGCGCGAGCGAAGTCGATGCGGCGCTGGCAGGTGGTGCCGACATCATCGATGCCAAGGAGCCGAGCGCAGGCGCCCTTGGCGCAGTGGCGCTGCCGGCGTTTCGAGAAATCCGTCGCGACGTGCGGCATGATATCCCCGTCAGCGCAGCGCTCGGTGACATCGTCGATGCGGCCGAGGCCGAAGCAATCACTCGAGCGTACGCGTCGGCCGGGGCATCATTCGCGAAGCTCGGTTTTTCCGGGACGACTGACAGATCTCGCGTGCAACAGGTCATCGCGGCGGCCGTTTGTGGAGCGGAAGAGACGCACCGGTTTTCGTCGGCGGCATCGTGCGCGATCGTTGCCGTCGCGTATGCCGATGCAATCTGTCTCGGCGCCATCGAACCGCTCGCGCTTCTGGACTGCGCCGTACGCGCGGGTGCACGCGGTGTGCTGTTGGACACGGCATTGAAACACGGTCCAGGACTGCGCGATCTGATTACGCCGTCGTGGCTCACGGCGTGGGTGGCCCAGGCGCACGCCAGCGCGTTGTTCGCGGCGATCGCCGGAAAACTGAATGAAGGCGACGTGTCGTTGGCGCGTGACGCCGGTGCGGACATCATCGGCGTGCGAGGCTCGGCGTGCGATGGCGGCCGTCTGGGGGTTATCAGCAGCGACAAAGTCCGCCGGTTTCGCCACAGGATGGGCGATGCAGAACTCGAACGTGCTGAAGCGGCTGCGCACACGGTGTCTGGCGCTTCCTGAAACAACGGAGACCGCCGCCTGGGGCCATCCGAACTTCAAGGCCGGGAAGCGGACATTCGTGGCCTACGAGATCGTGGGCGGCCGGCCGTCCATCGCCTTCCGGCTGCCCCAGCCGGATGTCGATCGACTGATGACGCGCGCCGCCTCCGCTGCTTCGCACCTTCGGCTGCGCAAGCCCTTCTTCGCGACGCCCTACGGCCGCGGCCAATGGATCAGCATCTGGGCGGATGGCAAGTTGGATTGGTCGATGATCGAGGATCTCGTTGACCGCGCTTACCGCACGGTCGCTCTCAAACGCATGATTGCCGCGATCAGAACCGAGGCGTCGAGCTGATCGGCGGTGACGATCTTCACCTCGACATCCGCAGACCGTGCGCGTTCGAAGTAGGCATCAACGAGGCGAATCCCGGTAGCGCGCGGCGGCTTCACCAGGACGAGCGTCCTTGCGCCGACGGCCGTGGCGAACCATGCGGCAATGCTATCGCTCGTCACGTCCCATGAATGCGGCAGCGGGTCACTGGCACGCAGCCACCGCGAAGGAGCAAGCACCGGTAATCGCTTGCGTCCCAATACTTCTGCGATTTCGCCGGCCATTTCGACGATATTTGCATTGGCAATACGCGACGCGAGCACATGCGCGTATTGGTCCATGCCCATCACCGCCATCCAGTTGGCGGTATCGTCCGGCAACCCGACGCGGCGATCGACCTGGCGTACGGTATCCGCGAATGGTCCACCGCCGGGCACGATGAGCACGCGTGCGCCACAAGCGATCTGCGCGATCGCGCCAAGCGTTCGGTCGAGATGCTCAGGGAAAGCCAGCAGCGCTCCTCCGACCTTCACCACGAGATCGACGGCGGACGCCCTCGCCGGTGGTGCGGACCGCGTTGCGTCCGCGGCGGGCTTCTCCCGTAGGGCGGACCTGGTCAGGTCCACGTTTGCCTTCTCGTTTCGGGCGGACCTTGTCAGATCCGCCTCGAGCAACAACGCGACCGCTGCTGCTGGCGCGCAGCGAGCGGCGGCATCGCCAAGCTCACGCGCCAGGTGCACGACTTCGAGTCCCGCGCGACGTGCGGCCTGTTCGGCAATGAAGTCCCCGACACCGGTGACGATCGCCATGTGGAGCGACGGATGGCGTGCAATCACCTGCCCGATGGCCTCGGCGATGCGCGCCACTTGCGCCGCGGCCACCGCATTGGCGATTGCAGAAATCGCTTCATCGTCCAGCATCTCGCGGTCGGCGCACACGATCCGCGCCAGCCGCTCCCCTACGAACTCGCGAGTGACGGGTCTACCATCCGGCGTCGGCGCATTGTAGGCCTCCGGCGCAAGCGCGCCGCGCCACACGTGCACGTCGCCCGCGAGCGCAAACGCTTCTGCGGAAACGCTCGCGCTGCCATCACCCAGTGGGACCTGACTGGTGATAGCTTCGACCGCCGTGCGAACGGCTCCCGTGTAGACAAGCTCGCCTGACGCGAGTCGCTCCGGATCGGTTCGGCCGCGCGCCAACACACGGCCGCCGGCGATAGGAATGATGTCGGTCGTCGTCGTCCCGATGTCGATGAGCAGTGCGTCGCGATAGCTCCGCGCCACGATGTTCGCGGTCGCTGCCCAGTTCGCCGCCGCGGCCGAGAGCGGATCGCCAACGGCGTGCGCGATGTCGACGAACCTTCCGTCAACGGTCAGCGCCTGGATGGCAGCGCCGGGGAATGCTGCCTCTATGGCGTTGAGGACGAACGCCACGCCTTCGCGCTTGCTGCGAAACATCTGCGACAGCTCCGCCGTCATCGTGACGGCGTGACGCGCGTCTGACGGTGCGCCGAGGTCCGCCGCCAGCTCCTGAAGAATCGGAACCAGCGATGCGGGCGCGCGCTGAAGTTCGAACGCGCGATTCCGCACCGACACCACTGCCCTGTCGGCCACGAGCGCGACCTTTGTGTTGACACCGCCGATATCCCAGCCGAGCACGCTCATATCAATGCACAATGGAAACGAACCACAGAGACACCCGCCTCCGCTGAAGCTTCGGCGGGCAAGCCGACGCCGCCTGGCCGCCGTAGCCGTGAGGCGGAAGGCGGCTGCCTGGAGCCTCTGTGGTTGGTCAGGGTGAAGGTTATTGAATCACTTTCATCTGATTGGCGTCATCGATCTCTTTCGCGGTTGCGCGGTTCACGCGCGGGGTGGACGACGCGCTGAATATCGGCCGGTCGAAACCGCCAATGGTGTCGCGATTGGTGGTGACGCGGTCGCGTTGGCGCGCCTCTACAGACGGCAGCTTGGCCTCGAGGAGATCTACGTCGCGGATCTCGACGCGATCGAAGGGGGAACGCCGCAGGATGCCCTCGTCGCATCGATCCGGCAGCTTGGGATCACGATATGGCTCGACGCCGGGATCACATCCGTTGCGCAGGCGCAGCGCGCCCACGCGGCGGGAGCCAGCTCGGTCATCGTCGGCCTGGAGACACTGCAGTCGTTCGACCAGCTCGCCGACATCTGTTCGACGGTCGGAGGCGACCGGGTGGTGTTCAGTCTCGATTTGCGCGGTGGCGTGCCAGTGACGGCTGCGGGTACAACGATGTCCACGCAGTCAGCCGTGGAGGTTGCGGCGAGTGCAGCCGGCGCGGGCGTTGGTCGCCTGATCGTCCTCGATCTGGAAAGGGTCGGGATGCGCTCCGGTCTCGACGTGGAGCTGCTCGGCGCCATTCGTCGAGCCGTGCCTGGTCTCGCGGTGTTCGCGGGTGGTGGCGTCCGCGGACCGAGCGATCTCCTCCAACTCGCGGACATTGGCTGCGACGGCGCACTCGTCGCCACGGCTTTGCACAGCGGGACAATCGATCCGAGAGCGCGACGCTGACGTCAACTCCCAACCTCCGTCGCCCATCTCAAACCACAGAGGCACAGCGGCGCGAATCAGTCCCCTGGAAGTTGGATTTTGCGAAGTGGGCTGGGAGTTGACGGCTACGTGAGCGTCAGTCGATACACCGCTGACTGCCCGAAGTTCTCCTCGACTTCCATCTCGATCGCCATGATGCCGTCGGCGCCGCTCTGCGTCAGCTCGCGCTGGAGCCGCTCCGTCAGCAGCTTCGCAATCATCTCGACGGTCGTGTTCGGAATCGGCAGGAGCGCGCAGTCGCGCCGGGGAAATACGTATCGCGGCCGGCCATCGACCGACACGTTCACCACTTCACCCTCCTCGCTCACTTTCACGCGATCGCTCTGCAGCGGCAGGAGCACCAGATGGTCGATTTCGTCACAGAGCCGTTTCATGATCCGCTTCAGTTCGACGAAGTCGAAGACGAACCACGCTTCTTCGTTCAGCCTGCCTTCGACGGTGACGCTGGCGCGGTAGTTGTGTCCGTGCAGCCCCTCACAGCGGTGGCCGGCAAACGTGATGAAATGCGCCGATGCGAAAACGAGGTAATCCTTGGTGACGATGACGCGGTAATGCTCGGCGCGGGCCATGGCTCGTTCTACCATGAACCGCGCGCGACCATCCACCAACACCACCCAGTTACGTCGTCCAGCCGCCGTTCAACAGGAACGCGAATATCGACGCCGCAGTCAGGTCGGCAGTCGTGCCGGGGTTGGCGATGTTGCCGTCGGCGCGCAGAAACGCGTCCAGCCCGGCGACCTCGTTTCGTCCTGCATCCGTTCGCACCCCACCCGATGCAACGGCATCGGCGGCTCGCCTGGTGACGGCGCGCGCCAGCTCCTCGCCGCCGCGCCGCAGGATGTGGGTATCTGGTCGGACCGAGAGCAACGCGAGGAACGTTTCGACGACCGCGTCGTCCCAGGGCAATCCGGCGCGGCGTGCGTCGAGCAGTGAAGGCACACCGATCGAGAATGTCGCCTCGTATCCCGTTGCATACTCGAGGGCGATGCCATCACGGGTCGCCGCCAGCTGCATGGCTTCGAGCAGCGTCACCGTCGGCACGCGCGAGACGTCCTCTTTAGGGACGCGGCCAAGCCCACTTGGCGCGGCCATGCGAATCGCCCGATAGGTTTGCCGCGCGTCGTCGTTGGTGGTCGCGCTGAGGACATCGCGGACGGCGCCGCGCAGATCGGGACGTCGAAACAGGAGCGCGGCCCGCGCCAGAGGAGCCATCACGAGGATCATGCCGAGATTGGTGTTGGACCGGGTCCACTGCGCCGTGGCCTCGACCGCAATGCGGATCGTGTCGCCGAGCGGCCGCTCGTGCGCGTCGGCAAACGGAATCCCAATCGCCGCGGCGCTGGCGAGGAAGTGCTCGAAGCGCGTGTCGCCGAAATGCCGCCCTGGCGAAACGTTGCCCGGCTTGGGCGCGCAGACCTCAAGCATGCATGCCAGCTGTGCGGCAGCGGCAACGTCGATGCTCATCTCGCTTCTTGACCCGCAGGCGCCTCGCGAGCGACGTTCACGGCGACGCGGGACGCCAGGTGATCGACGATCGCTCCGGCGACATCGAGCCCGGTCGCACGCTGCAGGCCTTCCCACCCGGGGATGCCGTTTACTTCGAGGACGAACACGTTGCCGTCGGTCGATGGCAGCAGGTCCACGCCGGCGTAATCGGCACCAACGGCTGCTGCCGCACCGATGGCGAGCTCGCCCCAGGCCGGCGGCAGCGTGCAAGGACGCGCTGCACCACCACGCGATACGTTCGTGCGCCAGTCACCCCGCGTGGCTGTCCGTTCGATCGCCGCGAGCACGCGTCCACCGATGACGAACGCGCGAATGTCCCGACCATCGTGGTTGATCGCCTGCTGCACGTAGAACACGGCGCGAATCTGCTCGAGCGATCGCACGACACGAAATCCGACATCGGGATCCGACACGCGCACCAGACCATGCCCCATCGAGCCAAACAGTGGCTTGACGACCACGTCGCCCATCGCGACGATTGCGTCCATCGCCTCACTCGCACGCTCGCACACAACGGTGTTCGGTGTCGGCAGGCCGGCGTCATGGAGCAGCGCCGTCGTCAAAAACTTGTTCACCGACCGTTCGATCGCGCGCGCGCTGTTCATCACGACCAGGCCGCGCTGCTCGAGCCAATGCAGCAGGTCGACGCGGAAGATGATCTGATCGAGCGACCCGTTGGGAATGATGCGCGCGAGCACGGCGTCGCCTTCGAGCAGCGGAACGCCCTCCGAGCTGACGCTGCACTCCGCCGCGATTCGCGTCGTCAGCGCCTCGTAGGGGAGCACGCACGCGGTATGGCCCCGCACCGAAAGGGCGCGGCACAACTCGTCGGTATGCCACCCGGTGCGGGCACTCAGAATGACGACGCGCATCAGCGCTCGAAGAGGGAAGCGCGCAGCACGTCAGGATTGGTCGCGCCGGCGTGAAAGGTCTTTCCACTCGTCGCGCTCGTCAACCAGACTTCGGCCGGGCTGAACAACATCGGGTCGATCTTATAGAAGTCGCTGTCGTACCTCTTGAAGATCTCGTAGAACGGCGTGCCGTAATCGCTCGACGCGGATGCCGGCAGGCGTTCCGCGAGGCCCGCCAACGTCTCGTCGTCGGCGTCGATCGTGTAGCGCGCCTGGCCGCCATACAGCACGCAATCGTTGGTACGCCCGATCGCGCGCAGGTCGCTGCGGGCCGTGGGCGGCAGCGGCGCCGTGCCCATCGCGGTGACGACACGCGTCACGTCGAAGCCCAGCGCGTCCATTTTGTGCAGCCCTGTTTCGATGACGCGGGCGGCAATCTGAACGCCGCCCGCGGTGCTCGCCGTCGGCGCGACAGCAAACGTGATGGCATCCGGCCTCACGCCGGCCTTGCTCGCCACCCACATGGCGACCTCGCTGGTGGGAAGTGCGCGTGTTTCGAGGACCAGCACGCCGCGCGCCGCTTCTTCAGCGTAGCGAAGCTTGCCGAACAGCTCCTTCTCCACGCGCGCCTTCGCGCGCAGCGGCCCCGACCCCATCGCGAAGTACCCGTTCAGCGTGATCGCCCAGCCGGCATACTGTGAAGCCATGCAGCATGGCGCGGGATGATCCGTCCAGACCATGACGCCCGGCCACGACTCGCTTCCCAGCGTCAGCGATGCATATTCGACGTGACCGAGACCGCCCATGCACAATGCAGCGAGCAGCCGGCCGGCGGCGAAGCCGCCCGCCACCTTGACGCCGGCGTCGATCACGCGCGCGCCGCTGGCCAGCGTGGACACGTCCAGTCGCCACTCCGTCGCGTGCTCGACCGCGCCATCGGCCAAGGCCCACGCGCGTGCGTTCATCTGCAGGTCGATCATCGACAAGAATCTATCAGGACTCTGCTCAGTTCGATCGTCGCCGGAGCAGCGGCGCGACGTTCAGCTGATCGAGTGGAGCGATTCGCGCCAGGTGCGTAAAGTCGCGGTCGTTGTGGACCACCTTCAGGTGATGGCGGATCGCGGCGGCGGCGATGAGGCAGTCGACAGTCGATCGGACCGTCAAGCCGGCGCGACGGGCACGTCGATACAGGTCCACGGCCTCGTCGTACACGAAATCGGTGAGCGGGGATTCGACGCATGGCAAGGCATACATCGCGGTCCGCGCGATTCGAAACGCCCGTTCGTCGTCGAATCCCTGGAGCACTTCCTGGATGACCGGCAGACAGGTGACGATGCGGTCGCGGTCGTCGGTGAAGTCGTCGATCGTCAGGCGCGCCGGACGTCCGAAAATCTCGATCCACGCGCTCGTGTCAACGAGCAGGCCGGCGTTTTCGGACACGGTAGACCGCGCGCGTCTCGCGCACCACGCCGGCACGATCGCCGCGCATCTGTGACAGGTTCCCGATCCACAAACCGGAACCGGCCAATTGATCGATGCCGCGGGCCTGTGCGCGCTGCACCATTTCCCTCAATGCGCGCTCGATCGTCCGCGCATACGTGCGCTCGCCGCTGACGCGGACCGCCTCCTCCAGCAAGTCCTCATCGAGCACAACATTTGTACGTTTCATGTGTACAGGGTATCACGACAGCTGGTCTCCTTGGCCGCGCGTATTGCACTCCGTGCGCGTGGGAGGAGCCGCGCTGGCCAGGCGGGCGTGTCAGGCGGACGGCTCACGAATCAGGATCTCGCCACGGCCAATGGTCACGCGGTCGCCGTTGTAGACGCCGTAGTCCGCATCCCAGCATTCGCCAGGTATGGTGAAGCCGAGCGATTGGAGGTAGCCGAGCATCAGCCGCAGGAAGAGCGGCTTGCAGACGCAGTTCTTCCGGAACGTGACCAGCAGCGCCGGCGGGTTGCTGCCCAGCAGCCCCACGGTTCCGCGCCGCATCCCCGCAGCGGGCCGGTTACCTGACTGACCGAACACCAGCACGGTGCCGGCAATCATGTTGGCGCCGACGAAGTCGCCGCAGTTGCCGCCGACAGCGACGAGCCCGCGTCGAAGCGTCAGGCCGACTTCGTTGCCTACGGATCCGGCAACGAGAATCGTTCCGCCTGTCATACCGACCCGGCTCCCGCGATAGGCGCTTCCGATCAGGTGCCCGGCGTTGCCGTGCACGTGGATCAGACCGCCATGCATCTCACCGCCGACCCAGTCTCCGGCGCTGCCGTGCACATGGATCCTCCCGCCGGTCATTTCACTACCGACGTGACGGCCCGCATTGCCGCGGATCTGAATCTCGCCTTCCGACATCCGCGCGCCGATCCAGTGGACACCCTCCAGGTCGCCTTCCAATTCCAACGCGGCATCCGAAGGGTCGCCGCTGACGGCGAAGAACTCCGCCAGGGGCGCCTTCCGGTTCCCGTGGAAGATCTCGAACCGCTCGATCTCCGCCAGCGGCATGGTACGGACCGCCGAGGGCGTCAGTCCTTCGACTTCAACCGGGATTGACGTTTCTGCCTTGTATCGCAGGAGCAGCATGCATGTCACAGGTCCGGCTGACGCCAGACGCTACGAGGTGTGAATCTCCTCTGCCTCGTGCAGGTAGTCGAGGGGCACCGGATAGTTGCGGAACCGGATGGAATAGTACTTTTCGAACCAGTCGGCAATATCGGATTCGATGCTGCTGTCGTATTCCGGCGACACGTAAAGCAGCTTGCCCACCAGCGGCTCCCGAATCTCGCCTTGATCGACGATGACGACGCCGCTCTTGATGACCATCCGCGGCAGCTCGAACATCTGCGTCTTGTTGTCGTTCGGCGTGTAGATGGTGATGTCGGCATCGGCGCCCGCGCCCAGATGGCCTTTGTTCGTCAGTCCGAGAATCCGCGCCGGACCGCTGCGCGTGATGATGCAGATTTCGTAGAGGCTGTACTCACGGGTCACGCCGCGCAGCGTGGAGCGTTCGAGCACCGCCGGGTGGACCTCTTTGAGCATGTCCTCGCGATAGGTCCGATCCATCAGCAGCTGGATGATTTGCGGGTAGGCGAGAAACGAGCCGCCGTTCGGATGATCGGTGCTCATCACCACGCGCCACGGATCGGAGGCGAGCAAAAACCATTCGAGGCCGATCGCCCACTGCAGCGAGTGCACCAGGCTAGTGTTCTTGTATTCGATCGGCGCGATGCCGCAGCCCGATTCCATTTCGGTGTCGGCCGAGAACCACTTGCTCTTGAAGGCGTTGCTCAAGTAGTAGCCGAGTGGACCGTCGGCGGTCATCGTCGTGGTTTCGCCGAACAGCACCTGGCCGACGTCGACCGTCAGATTGGGATGGCTGTTCACGTACTCGACAAGGGGCGGTGCCTTGCTGTTGAACGTCGTCTCGTCGGCCTCGCCGCCACCGTAGCTGTGGAACTGGATGTGCGCGAGATGGCCGCGGCAGTCGCCGAACGTCTTCATCGTCTCGAGCGTCGTGTGCCAGTTGCCCGGCATCCCGAGGTTGTTGGCGTGGAGATGCACTGAATGCGGCAGCCGCAGCTCGTCAACCGCTCGGGCTACGTGTTCGATGATCTGCCGCGGCGTCACCCCGAAGTTCGGCACCGTCTCGTCGAGCCCGTGCACGTTGCCGCTCGGCAGCTGCTTCCAGACCTCGACGCCGCCGGGGTTGACGATCTTCGGCGTGAACCCCTTGGCGGCGCCGAGCAGCCAGGCGATGAACGAGCGTACGCGCTCCGGTTCGTTGCGCTGGATCGACTGCATCACATAGTGGTTGTTGCCCATCAGGACGAAGAATCCCTTGTCGAGACAAGGCGTGTCCTCGAACTCCTCATGGACGTGCCGAGCGGCCAGCGGCGGGATCGCGGCGTCGAACGCCGTCGTATAACCCATGCCGGCGTATTTGTAGCCGGTGGCAAATGTGCTGGGCACGCTGCCCACGGTCCCGCTGCGCGTCCCGGGCCGGCGCACGACCTTTTCGGCCTTGCGCTTGTCTTCGGGCCGCATCTTGCGGGCCGAATTCACCTTGGGCCCGGCGATGTGACAGTGCATGTCCACGCCGCCTGGCATGACGACCAGGCCCGCGGCATCCAGTGTCCGATCCGGCTGGATGTTGGGGTCCGACGGCGGCGCGACGATTTTTCCGTCGCGGATCCAGATATCGCGGCGCTCGCCATCGACCCCGTGCACCGGATCGTAGACAGTCCCGGCGGCGATCTTGAAGTATCCGCTGCTCATGAACGAGGGCGGGGGTAATTCAAGATGCAAAATTCAAAATGCAAAATATCCCGCGGCACGAACCAGTTTGCATTTCGCATCTTGCATTGCAGCGCAGGTTGAGTCGTTCGCGAGCGTGCGCTACTTCTTCAGCTCCGCCACTCGGCGCTGAATCGCGGACAGCACGTCGAAGTCGCTCGGATGCGACGAGGGAAACGCCGGACGCAGATAGATCGGGACGTCGTCCATGCGGTAGACGGTGCCGGGAGTGTTGATGCCGTAGGTGGCGGTCGTGAACGCCACCGTCGCGGCGCGCGTGGTCGGCGTGTCCTTGGGATCGAGGGCGATATACGGGATCGACTTCAGCCACTCGCGCGCCGGCTGACTGAAGTTCGCCATCGGATCGCAGGCGATGAGCAGCGCGGCGTCCGCTTCGCGTCGCGCCAGCGTGTCGGACGTGGTGTATTCCCCGGGATTGAACCGCGGATACCCGCGCGACATGTTCACGCCGAACGGAAACCCCGTCTGCCAGGTCACCACGTTGTCGGCGCCGGTGACGTTCCCGTGGCCGCGCATCGGCTTCGCGACGAAACGCGTGTAGGCGTTCATGTCGCGCACCAGGCACAACAGCGCCTCGCTGTTCAGATGTTTCCCGCGGGTCATCGTCAGACCCATGCCGAACAGGATGACGCCGAACTTCGCCGCCTTCATCCGATCCATGAGGTCCCGCCACCGCGCGAGCTCGATGCCGGTGTCCTGCTTGACCTGCTGTGGATCGACGTCAATCCCCTTGGCGAGCGCGCGCAGCGTCCACAGCGCTTCGAAGTCGCTGCGCGGCTTGATCTGGAAGAACAGATCCATCGCCTTGGCGGTCTTTGTCTTGCGCACGTCCACGCCGACCGCGGTGCGATCCTTGCGGCCATTGGGCACGAACATACCCTTCGGCATCAGGCTGTACTTCGAGAAGTGCCGCGGGTGGCTCTCCGCCGGATTTCCGCCCCAGAAGATGATCAGGTCGCCTCGGTTGGCAATCTCTCCAAGCGTGCACGTGACCTCGCCGACGTCCTGGAAGGCCATCCCCGATGGCCCATGGCAGACGCTCGTCGTCGTATCGACCGTGCCGCCAATCGTGTCGCCGATGCCGACTGCGACTCGCTGCGCCTCCGATGTGGTGTCGCTCAGACCGTAAATGATCGGATACTTCGCGTCAGTCAGAATGCGGGCGGCGCGCTCGACCCCCTCGGCGACCGACGCCGGCCGCCCTTCAATCAGGCAGCTCGGGCGATCGTCGGCGTGGTGGTTGTAGAACCAGGCTTTCCCGAGCACGCAGGCGCGCTTGGCATCGACGATGTGGTTGTCCTTGACGGTGATGTCGATGTCGTCGCACACACACCCGCAGAACGTGCACGTCGCGTCTTCGATGACGGTCGTTTCAGCGTCGGCCGGCTTGCTGGTGACAGCGGCAGTGCTCATCGTTAACCCAGTTTCTCCATCGTGACGTCGAACCCCTTGCTCGTCGGCATGCCCGACCCGTGCGTCTCGCCATCCATCAACCGGCTGGACAGATCGCCGTAGGCGATGAACAGCAGTCCTGGCGGGAGCTCGTCGCCGGTGGCGGCGGTCACCGCGACGTCAATCTGCCGACCGCTGTCGGTGGTGACCCGCACACGGTCGCCGTTGGCCAGGCCCATGCGCTTCATGTCCGCAGGCGCCACCTGCAGCGTGGTGATTTCGTGCTGATAGCCGCCGTCGAACTTGCCTTCGCTGACACCGCAGCCCTGCTTGCTCGTGCGCCCCGGAATCAGGATAAATCGCTCACTCATCGACACTTTTCCCGACAAGCCTTGTCGATCGTACAGGAAAACGGCGAGGCTTACCACTTGGCCAGAGTGCGCTCCGCTGTACACTCAAGGGCCGCCTAAGCGGCCCTACTTTGTGCATGAGGGGCGAGACGACGGAGATTCCCCAACAGAGAAACAGCGTAGAACGCAACGGCGTCCGGATCCTCGACACGTTCGCCGAGGCATTCAGCATGCGCGCCGCGCGGGTGGTAATCACCGCCCAGTCAGCGGCGTGGGCGCGGACCGCGGCCGCGTCGATGACCGGCTTCGCGACGTCCGTGATTGGCTGCAAGGTCGAAGCGGGCGTCGAGGCGGTGCTCGAGCCCGACATGACCCCTGACCGCCGGCCCGGGATCAGCGTCCTGCTGTTCGGGTTCGACGCTGCCGGACTGCAGCGGCAGCTCATCGATCGGGTCGGGCAGACGGTGCTCACGTGTCCGACGACGGCGTGCTTCGATGGGTTGCCCGATGCGCCTGACCGCGTGATCGTCGGTGGGCAGCTGCGTCACTTCGGCGACCGCTTTCAGGCGAGCAAGGTCCTGAACGGACAGCGTTACTGGCGGATCCCGGTGATGGAGGGCGAGTTTCTGGTGCAGGAAGCGTTCGGCGTTCAGAAGGCCATTGGCGGCGGCAACCTGTTGATTCTCGCCGCGAGCCAGACACAGGCTCTGGTCGCGGCGGAAGCGGCGGTCGAGGCGATGCGCCATGTGCCCGGCATCATCCTCCCGTTTCCTGGCGGCATCGTGCGTGCCGGCAGCAAGGTCGGCGCGAAGAAGTACAAGAACATGATGGCGTCGACCAACGATGCCTACTGTCCGACGCTGCGCGGTCGCGATGGCGTGGACAGCCAGTTGCCGGCCGGCGTGAACTCGGTACTGGAGATTGTCGTGGACGGCCTCGACCGGACGGCGATCGAGCAAGCGCTGCGCGTTGGCCTCGCCGCGGCATGTCGGCCGGGAGTCGTCGAGATCTCAGCGGGGAACTACGGCGGCAAACTGGGCAAGCATCACTTCCGTCTGCACGAGTTGCTTTCGTAGTCGCGCCGGGGCCCTTCACCCCTCACGAACCACAGAGACGCAGAGGCACAGAGATTTCTTTTTATCCTTGCTGTTGCGAATCAACGAGAACAACAAGAAGACTGGTCAGAGACGCCGCGCCATTTTTCGAGGTCCGCGTACACGTGTGCGGCGCGTGCGATGAGCGCCGTCTCGCAGCTCGCCGCGTCCGGCGCCTCGGCAAAGACCGTGCAGACGGGCTCACCGCAACGGAGGCGATCGCCCGCGCGAGGAATGTCGCGGACGTCGGCTTGATCGAGCCAGGCTCGCGTGTCGCCGACGACCACATCGCGTCGCGCGAACACAATTGCCTTGCCGATCGCACCGCACCGACGCCGGGCATGCAGGAGATCGAACGATGGCAAGTCGCCCGCGCACGCCGAGACATGCGCGCTGAAGAGTGAGAGGCCGTGGGCGCGCTCGACGAGCTCCATCGACGACGACCAGCGTGGATTGACTTCGATTGTGAACGGGACGCCGTCGCGTGCGACGAAGTCGAGGCCGTTGCATCCGATCAAATCGAACTCACGGGTGACGACCTCCGTCAAGGCTTGCGCCGACTCGAGCAGCCGGTATTCCTGTTCGAATTGTGGATCGTCGACCGCCGACATAATGCTGCCGCAGTACCGGAATCCTGATGCGCCAAGCGCCGCAAGGCCGACAAGCTGTCGCGAGAAGCCGATCGGCACCGAACGACCGCCCGCCGCGACGAAGACGATCGACCCTGGGATGCCGGCGATACGCTGCTGGAGGATGGCTCTGCGCGGCACCCGGATTCCGGTTGTCCAGTGTTTGATGTTCTTCCCACCGCCGGACGCTCGGGGCTTGACAAGCCAACATCCGTTCGGATCGTTCGCGTTCTTCACGCAGTGTCCGGCTTCAGCCGGAGCAAGCACGCGAGGAACCGCGAACCCATGACGCCGCAGCCTGTCGGCGAGCACGAACGGGTCACGCACGCGCCGCAGCACCGAGGGAGAGTTGCCCCACAGCTCACGCCCGGTCGACATCCGTTGAACCACACGCGGATGGTTCTCGAAGGGCGACAGATACGCGACCGCGTCGGCCGCAATCGTCTGTGCGGTTCGTGCAGCGGCGCCCGCTGAAAAGGGCAATCCGAAATCCCGCGTCACCGACAACGCGCGTACCGAAGGATGCTGATCGAGATCGGCGAACGCATCGAGGCCGGTGACCGCGAAGCCGGCGCGAGCGGCCGATTCCGCCGCGGCGCGCGTCGATACACCGGCGATCAGCACGTGCTTCATGTGATGCCGAGTCTGGCTCTCGCCTCCGCCGGCGAGATCACGAACAGATGATCGAGCACGGTGCCGCTGGCCTCGCGAATGCGCAAGCTCTTGACCAGCGCCATCGTTGCGCCGCCGGCCAGGCCATACGCCAGCAGCGCCGCTCCTTGTGCCGCCTGCGCCGCGATGCCGGCGAAACCGACGAGCAGATGGACCGAAGCAGCGGTCACCTGCGCGAGCCGCTCGGCGAATACATCGTGGACGGCAGCGATGCGGGCCAGCCGACCCGAGAGGATGATCTCCGCCGGTTGCGGGACCGACACCATGAGCATCGCCACGGCCTTGACGGCGCTTTCGAGATAGGCCTGCCACGCCAGAGACGCCGCCGGCGTCGGCGTCGCGGCGATCGTGTCGAGAGCGGCATCGGGCATGCCTGCGATCGTCGCTGCGCCACCGCGAAAAATCACGTCTTTGCCGATGCGGCCGGCGAGGAACGCGACTTCCGCGTCGAGCGCACCGCACGCGCGGACGCCGAGCGGCCCCGACGATCCGCCGATGCCGTCGACGATCGCGCCGTCCTCGATGGCAAGGGCGGCGGTGAATGCGCCGCCGAGTTCCAGCAGGATGAACGACGTCTCACGTTCCGGACGACCGCGACGGGCCGCCTGCTCCCACACGGCGAGCGCCGCCGCGCACACCTTGTCGGCGGTCCCCATATCTACGCGATTGACCTTTCGGTGCGCGGGAACACTGGGCAGATGAATCACGCCAGGCGTGAGAACAACGGGGACGTCCTGGCGCGCCAGCGTCCGTATCAAGGCATTCAGTCCGCCGATGCCGCCGCGTTCTCCGCGTGCGGAGAGTGAGGCGAGGCGCAACTGGTCGTCGGTGAGCTCACGCGCGGAGACGACAGGTAAGCCGTAGCCGGACGGTCCGGCGATCAGATCGAGCGGGCGTGCCGAGTCGATGAGCGCGAGGATCGGCGAGGGCTCTGCCAACGCGTCGGCGGTTGGAACCGACCGATCCAGAAAGACGTGACCCTCATCGAGCCCGCACAGGTCGATGGTGACGGTGCCAGGATCGATGCCGATGACCCGCGGCATCAGGTCAAGTCCCAATTCCCAACTCCGCAACTCCCAGTCGTCGGGAGTCGGGCCTTTTGGGAGTCGGGAGTTGACATGATCACGAAAGCTCCTGCGCCACCTGCGCGATCGTCTCCGCGTCGAGCACGAGATCGTTGCGCTCGAACAGGCGGGCAATACACGCCTTGTGGATCTTCATCTTGCGACCGCCGACGCCGAGCGCACCGAAGGCGGTCACGCCCTCGCGCTCCGCGGCGTTGTCGGTGACTTCGATGCCTTCGATCCCAAGGGGCGGCACCGCGTTGAGATCGGCTGCCGCGCGCACTGATCCGAGACCCACCCAGGCGTGACGTGGCACGAGCTGAACGCCGGCGGGTCCTGCATTGAGCAGCAGCTCCGCGCCTGCCAACGCCGACGCGGCCTCGGAACTGTCGGTCAACACCGCGTGGCGGACGTTGCCGCCGAAGCGCCGTCGCAGACTGTCGAGCACTGCGGGATCCACGTGGCGTCGCGACGTGATGACGACGTCGGCGCCGGCGGCGGCGAGAAGGCCCGCCGCACGAAGACCCACCGGACCTGTTCCCGCCGTGATCACGGCTCGCCGGCCCTTGACGTCTCCGACCGCCTGCTGCAGCTTCGTCACGGCGGCGACAGCGGTGGTGTTCGATCCATTCGAATCGAGCATCACCGACACGCGCATCGGACCGAAGAACGTTTTTCGCACGGCGCTGAGCAGCCGTTCGCCGGCAACCATGTCGGTGCCGCCGATGAAGATCCCGGTGTGGTGCAGGTCTTTCGGTCCGCGCGTGAAGATGCAGCCGTGCACGAGATCGCGCACGTCTTTCTCGCTCACGGCGCCATAACTCATGATCGCGTCCGCTCCCGCGTCGTAGGCCACGACTTGATCGAAGACGCTCGGATGCGGAGACGAATCCAGCTGCAGGAGTAAGTTGCGCACAGGAAAAAGAAACTCCCAACTTCCAAATTCCAATTCCCAAACGCTGGGACCTGGTCGTTGGGAGTTGGGAGTTGACGCGCAGGCGCGGTCGAGCCCTCGCCCGCGTCGAGGCTAAACGCCCACGCCCAGTTTTTTCTCGGCGTTGCTGGCAAACGGGTGCTTCGCCGTCTTCGACTGCGACAGCACGTCCTGCACGCTCGGCTTGCTGGCCAGCGCGCGCTGGATGGCTTCTTTGGTTGCCTGGTAGTTGTAGTCGAAGATCTTCTGATCGTCCTTCGCGTCCCAGTGGATGAACACGCCCACCAGGACCACATAGTCGTTGGCTTTGTCGCGTGGAATGACGCCGCTCTCAACTGAGTCGACGACGGCGCGGGCAACCGCGGCCTGCGCCGGCCCGAACATCTGCACGGCCTGCCCGGCGCCCTTGATCGTCACCTTGTTGAACATGAGCGTGTCGGGCTTGGCCGGGAGGTTCGGCGTGACCACCGCAAGCAGCGTCGTGAACCCGTCCTTGTTGTTCGTTAGCGCGTTACAGAAAGCGATGCCCGCCGGACCCGACTTCGACCCGATGATGAGGTCGATATGCGCAACTTCGTTGCCGTCGCCGACGAGCGACTCGCCAAGAAAGAAATCCGCTGCCATGTTCAAGAGCTCCTGTCGTGAAGAGTGTGTCTGTGGCTACTTACTGAACCTCGGGAGTCTATCTCACTTTGACCGGGTGTTGGCCCGTAAACTCCAACCGTCCTACGCTCGAGGCAACCTACAACTTCCGGCCGTTTTGGGAGTTGGTCAATGACGCTGCTGGGAGTTGGGAGTTTGCCCGTAAAAATCGTCTTGCGCGTCCGTTCGCCTGTCCTCATCGCGATGACAAGGTCCGGCGTGCACAGGATGCGGCGGCCGGGACAAAGGTCCGGCCGCATCACCTGTCTTCATGGGTACAATCGCGCCGCACATGGTAGCAGCATCCCCCAATCGCTGGCGTATCCCGCTCGGCGCCGTCCTCGTCCATATCTGCATCGGTTCGGTCTACGCGTGGAGCACGTTCAACCGGCCGATCGTGCAGTTGCTCCCGAATGAGCCGTGGTGGTTCAGCCCGCCGTATACGACGTTTACGACGGCGCTGGCGCTGCTCGGGTTGAGCGCCGCGTTTGGCGGGCCATGGGTGGAGCGTCGCGGGCCGCGAGTTGCGGCAACCGCTGCCGCGCTCTTCTTCGGTAGTGGCCTCATCATTGGCGGCGTCGGTCTCGCGCTGCGGCAGATGATGCTCGTCTTCGTCGGAATGGGCATCATCGGTGGCATCGGCTGTGGCCTGGGTTACATCTCGCCGGTGAGCACGCTCGTCAAATGGTTTCCCGATCGGCGCGGCATGGCGACGGGAATGGCAATCATGGGCTTCGGCGGCGGCGCGTTCGTTGCCGGCTACTTGAATGTGTATTTCATGGATCGGTTCGGAGTGCCGGTCACCATGATGGTCCTCGGCGGGACGTATCTGGTGGTGATGCTGATCGGATCGCGGCTGCTCAGAACGCCGCCACCGGGCTGGCGTCCTGCCGGCTGGACGGGCATGAAGACGACAGCGCTCATCACCGATCGCAGCGTGTCGCGCAACGAGGCGATCCGCACGCCGCAGTTCTATCTGTTGTGGGGGATTCTCTTCATCAACGTCACGGCGGGCATCGGGATCCTGGCGCAGGCGTCGCCGATGATGCAGGACATGTTCGACCGCACGCCGCTGCAGGCGGCTGCCGTCGTATCCCTCATCAGCGTCTTCAACGCGGCCGGCCGCTTCATGTGGGCCTCGGCCTCGGATTACATCGGCCGCCGCAACACCTACACGACATTCTTCGTCGCGCAGGTCATCCTGTTTCTCCTGATTCCGCGGCTCGCGGCACAGGGAGCGTGGCTGCTGTTCGAGAGCAGCCTGTTCCTCATCTTCACGATGTACGGCGGCGGGTTTGCGACGATTCCCGCGTTTCTGGCCGACATCTTCGGTCCTGAAAACGTCGGCGCGATTCACGGCGCGCTGCTGACGGCGTGGAGCGCTGCGGCGATTGTTGGACCGGTGATCATCACCGAGCTGTCGAATCGCGCGAAGGCGGCGCTCCCGCCCGGCGGCGCGCGCGTGCACATCTACGACACGCCGCTGCAGGTGCTCGCCGCCTTGCTTGCCGTGGGATTCATCCTCACACTGCTGGTTCGGCCGCTCAAGACAGGAATCAGGTATGAGGAATCAGGATTCGGGGCTGATCAGGGAATCAGGCGCCAGGCATGAGGGCTTACTGGACCGGTTCGATTCGCAGCACGGTCCCATCGGCGGCGCGTCCACCTGACGCTTGCTCCGTTGTGACATAGAGATTTCCATCCGGGCCTAGGATCACGTCGCGGATTCGCGCATTGAGCGTCGCCAGCAGCGGCTCGCGCCGTTCCGCCTGCGACGGCTGGTTGAAGGACACGCGCATCAGCGCCCGCGCCGTCAGCGCGCCGACGAACATGCTGCCCTTCCATCCCTTGAACCGGTCGCCGTCATAGAAGAGCAGACTCGACGGGCTGATCGACGGCACCCAGAACATCCGCGGATTGTCCATGCCCTTACGGAACCACGGCTCGTCGGAGACGAGAGAGCCGGTGTAATTGCGTCCCATCGACACGAGCGGCCATCCATAGTTGTGGCCGGGCAGCAGGATGTTCACCTCGTCGCCGCCGAGTGGCCCAATCTCCACCTGCCACACGTTGTTATCCGCCGGATTCACCATCAGCCCGTAGCCGTTGCGATGACCGTAGGTATAGATCTCCGGCTTTGCGCCTGCACGTCCGACGAACGGATTGTCTGGCGGGACGCTGCCATCGTCGCGCAGCCGCAGCGTCTTGCCGGCGTGGCTGCCGAGATCCTGCGCCTTCATGCGGAGGCTGTTGTCCTCGCTGCCGTTGCAGCAGATGCGATCGCGATCGCCGACGGTGGCGAGCAGCATTCCGTCGGGCGCGAAATAGAGTCGTCCGGCGAGATTGCCGCCCGTCTCCCACGCATCCGCGACGAAAATCTCCCGCACGTGCGTCAACGCCGTGCCGTCGAACTCGCCCCGTGAGATGCCGAGCGTCACTCCATGCTCGCCGTACTTCGGATACGAGAAGTAGACGAGGTGATTCTCGACAAACCGCGGATGCAACGTGATGAAGTGGAGACCGTCATTCGCCGTCGAGGGCAGACCCGACGCCTCCCACGCCGGCGCGGGCAGAAGCGCCCCGTCTCGAATTACCCGCAGTCGTCCAGGTTGTTCGGTGACGAGCATCGTGTGCGCGTCGGTGAACGCCAGACTCCAGGGGTGGACCAGGCCGTTGGCCACCACGGTGACGAGGATCCTCTGCCCCGTCTGCGTGCTGAGTGTGATCGCCCCGCCGGTCGTCGCCAACGCGGGATGAATCGGTGGCGGTGCTGCTGCCGGTCCCTGCGCAGAGAGGGCACTGACAAGAGTCAGCACGACGACTGCGGTGCCAGCGGAGTGACGGAGCATCATCGAAAACCTCGCAGGGAGACTCATGTATGGGCCGCGCGGCGGATCGTAACCCAAGTGGAGCCCAGTGATGCGACGGTCGGGCTGCTGGAACTGGCGATCCTCTTGCTGGCAAAGGTCAGGATCGTGATTCACGAGGAGGGACGATGCGGTACGGAACTGTAGTGACGATAGCTGCCCTCGCAGTGACCCTTGCCGGCGCCGCCTGTAATCGACAGACGAACGATCGGCGCGACACAGCGGCGAGGACAGAGACCGCCCAGCCAGCGGATCGAACGGCTGAACAACAGCAGCGGCGACAGGATGAGATTGCCCGACTCGACTCGCGGGTGGCGGAGATCGAACGGAAGTACACCGAGAAAGAGGGAAAGGTGCAGAGCGGACGCCGAACGGCGACAGCCGGTCTGCAGGAGGAGGTGAAGGAAGACGTCACCAACGTGAAACAGGCCGTCAACGGCCTGCGAACCACCACGCCTGAGAACTGGTGGGATCGCCACGAGCAGGTGATGATGCGCACCGTCGACGATATCGAAGCCGACGTTCGGCGGCTGGCCGGCAAGGTGGAGCCCGTGCAGCCGCAAGGCACGAGCGGCAGGACCGCGGAAGGCGTCAGCACGGCCCCGTTCGAGTCGCGTCGCGATCGTCTCGTCGCCGAGGTGCGTGCCCGCACAGACGCGATGGAGCGCGCGCTGGACAACGTCAAGGCAAAGGGGCCGCGGGAGACGGAGATCAACGACACGAAGGCGCGCGTCAAGAAGCTGCGTGAGGATGCCGACCGGCTCGCCTCGGCGAAGGCGGACGATTGGTGGGACGTGTCGAAAGCGCGCGTCACCGAATACGTCGACCGCGTGCAGGCGTCCGTCGACAGGCTGGACGATAACAAGCCGTAAGCGTCACCAGGGACGCGGAGCAGGGACAGCGGAGACTGTCCCTGCCCCTTTCCTTTACCGTCTCCGCCTGGTTTTTTTCCTCTTTCGTCGACTCTCCCGCGTGCGCCGTACGTGATATCCGCGAAATTCTGAGACAATCGAGCCACGCCGGCCCCCCGACTCCGGCGGCAGGTGATTTGCCGGCAATCACCATCACATTGTCAACGGTCAGGCTGGGGTGACAGCATGCGCGGCACGAGGCCAGCGGCGGCGGTGTTCGCACTCTGCGTGGTCGTGTCCGTCGCGAGGGCAGCGGCCGAGGATGCGAATCCGGTCATCGCGGAGGCATTACGCGCGATCGGCGCCGACAGCCTGACCTCCATTACGTATTCGGGCACCGCCGCCCAGGGCAACTTCGGCCAGAGCCGCACGATTACGTTCGGCATCGCCTCGACGTCCATCAGGAATTACACGCGCACGATTGACTTTACGACGTCGACCGCCCGAACCACTGGCGACACGCTGCCCCCGGCCGTCAGAGGTGGTCCGCCTCCTCAGCCCGGCAAGCTCGATCAAACGATCGCGGCAGATGCGCCGTGGGTACAGCAGCATCAAATCTGGGTCACCCCGTGGGGATTTCTTCGCGGCGCCGCTGCCAATCACGCCAGCGTCCGCTCGCAGAAGATCGACGGCGAAACCTATCGCGTGGTCACGTGGACGACGCCGCAGAAGGCGCCGTCGGGGCTGCCTTACAAAGTGGTGGGTTACGTCAACGGCAATAATCTCGTCGAACGCGTCGAAACCTGGATCGATCATCCGGTGCTCGGCGATGAGCACCGCGAGTTCGTCTATAGCGACTATCGCGATTTCGGTGGCGTCAAAGCCCCGTTGCGCACGACGCAGAAGCAGGTCGGAATGGACACGTTTGTTGCAGTGATATCGACGGCCCGTGCGAACCCGCCCGATCTTGCGGCACTGTTGACACCTCCCGCAGGCGCTGCGCGCGCGGCGCCCGCCCCGCCGGCGCCAGCGGCAACGACTTCTCAGAAGCTTGCCGACGGGGTCTATCGGATTACCGGTGGGTACGTATCGATGGCCGTGGAGTTTCGCGACTTCATCGTCGTGCTGGAGGGCGGCGAGAGTGAGGCGCGCGGTCAGGCCATTTTGGCCGAAACCAAACGCCTGTTCCCCAACAAGCGCATCAAGTACGTCGTCAACACGCACCCGCACTTCGATCACGCGAGCGGACTGGCGCCGTTTGTGGCGGAAGGGATCACCATCCGCGCCGACGACAATGCGAAGTACTTTCTCGAGGCAGCGCTCGGCACGCCGCGCACGTTGGTCGGCGATACGCTGGCGAAGTCGAAAAAGAAACCGAAGGTCGAAGGCGTCGTCGAGAAGCAGGTCGTCACCGACGGCATGCACACGCTGGAGCTGCATCATGTCGCCGGTCTCGACCACAGCGACTCGATGCTGATCGCGTATCTACCGAAGGAGAAGATTCTGTTCTGCGCCGACTTTCGGCTGCCGACGGGTCAGCCGGATCCATCGCTGGTGACGCTCGGGGACAACATCGAACGGCTGCACCTCGACTTCGACCGCGTCGTGATGGTGCACGCGCCCAATCCCGATCGGCCCGTCACCAGGGCCGACCTGCTGGGACCAGTGAAGGGGACCAACTGATGCGAACGTACGTGATAACGAGCTGCTGTGTGGCGCTCATACTCGCCGGACTCACGACGGCGGCGCACGCCCATCACTCTTTCGGCGAGTACTATCTCGAGTCCGATACGATCGAGATCGAAGGACACGTCGTCGAGTTCCAGTACAAGAACCCGCACACCTGGATTCACATCGAGGGAGAGGACCCGTTCGGACACCGCATGGTGTACGCGGCAGAGTGGGGAAGCGTGTCGGCGCTGGAACGGCAGGGGATCCTGAAGAACACCGTCAAGGTCGGCGACCGCATTCGCGTGTGGGCGTCGCCAGGGCGGAATCCGAACGACAACCGTGTCCGTCTCAAGCGAATCCAGCTGCCGGACGGGCGCACTCTCGGAGGGCAGAATCGCCAACAAGAACGTGGTCCCGGTTCCTAGTTCCCGGTTCCCGGTTCCATGTTCCATGGGGTTCTCGTTGCCCGTTCCGAGTTCCATCTGTTCTGCGGTTCGCGGTTCCGAGCTACGGGAAGCCGGAAAGGTGGAAGCCTGAACCGCGAACGCGCAAAGAAACTGCGAACCGGAACGTTGACCCCCTCGAACTCGGAACCTCGAACCCGGAACATGGAACACCGTATCGACACCGTTTTTCTCGATGCGGGTGGTGTTCTCGTCTATCCGAACTGGCGCCGTGTCGCAGACACGTTCAGCCGGCACGGGCTCGAAGTGGATCCTCAAATGCTTCGGCGGGTCGAGCCGGCGGCCCGTTTCGCGATCGACAATCCGCAGGCGGGCAAGATCAGCGACGCCGATCGGGGCGGTCGCTACTTCAACGACGTACTCGATGCGGCTGGCGTTCCGCGCGGCACCGCGCGCGAGGCGGCGCTGGCCGAGGTCTACGCCTATCACATGGAGCACAACCTGTGGGAGCAGATCCCTGACGACGTGGTGCCGGCGCTCGAGGGATTGCGCAACGCTGGTTTGAAACTGGCGGTGGCCTCCAATGCGAACGGCGTGCTGGAGCGGTGTCTCCAGCGTCTCGAGCTCGCACGCTACTTCGACGTCATCTGCGACTCCGCGCTCGAGGGCGTGGAGAAACCCGATCCGCGGTTCTTCCAGATCCTCCTCGAGCGGACCGGCTCGTACGCAGAGACAACGCTCCATGTCGGCGATCTCTTTCACGTCGATGTGATCGGTGCGCGCAACGCCGGACTGCGGGCGCTGCTGCTGGATCGCGACAATCTCTACGCCGGCTTCGATGCGGAGCGGGTGCACAGCCTCGACGATGTGGTCGCGATCGCCACCGGCGCGAACCAGCCCCGATAACCAAGGCACGCCCTGCGGCCGCTTTGACGGCGCTCGCCGTCCCCAGAGCCAGTCGAGAGACGACAGCTCAGCCGCGTCCCAGGTCAGCTGAGTCGAAGCGTCCGTCCCGCGTTGAGGACGTCGCCCTTGGCAAGGTGCGAAATATCGAAGATATCTGCCTTCCGCGATCTGGCACGGCTCCTGTCAGAGATCCAGGTGAGCGGTCGCTCACACGCGGCGAACGCCCAACCGGAGGTTCTGTCATGGCTGCTCGCTGGGGTTCATTCATCGTCGCGTTGCTCCTGCTGGTGCCCGCGACCAACGCATTGGCGAAGGACAAGGATCGCGACCGGGACGACAAGAGAGGTCCGGCGTTCTGCCGCAGCGGTGCGGGGCATCCGGTATTCGGCTGGGAGTGGTGCCGCCAGCGCGGCTGGGATCGCGTCAACGGCCGCAGCGTTCAGCGCGCCGACAATCGCGTGATCTACGACGATCGCGACGATCGGATCCGTCGAAGGGATCGAATCTATCGAGACGATCGCATTTACCGGGACGACCGCGATTACCGCAATGGGCGGCGCGTCAACGACATCGCGTTCGAGAACGGCTATGCAGACGGCTACGAGAAAGGGCTCGACGACGGCCGCGATCGACGCAGCTTCGATCCGACGCGGCAAAAGTGGTATCGCTCAGGCGATCGGCACTATCAGTCGCGCTATGGTTCGAAGGCACAATACGAGAACGTCTACCGCGACGGGTTCCGCAGCGGCTACCAGGCGGGCTATAACGACGGCGACCGCTACGGCAACAACCGCCGAACAAGCCGTCGCTGGCGATATTGAGAAATCCCAAATCCCAATCCCCAAAAGCCCAAATCCCAATGACGAAATCCCAGGTCCCAAGCGCCTGAAACCAGCTCTGCCGCAACAGAGAGGTCTTGGGATTCAAGCTTGAGATATCGGCCTTGGGCTTTGGGATTTGGGATTTGGGATTTGGGATTTGGCGTCAGCCCCTAGTCCCCGCGTCCATTTGTCGCAGCCTGAATCGCTGAATTTTTCCCGTCGCCGTCTTCGGCAGACTGGCCACGAACTCGACCCAGCGCGGTCGTTTGTACTCGGCGAGTTTGCCGCGCACGAAGTCCTGAAGCGTCGCGGCCAGCTCCGGGCATCCGGCAATTCCGTCGCGCAGCACCACGTACGCGGCCGGCTTGACGAGACGATCCCGATCGCAGCGGCCGATCACGCCGCATTCGAGCACAGCGGGATGCTCGATGAGCGCGTTCTCCACGTCCATCGGGCTCACCCAGATTCCGCCCACCTTCAGCATGTCATCGCAGCGGCCGGCATAGCAGAAGTAGCCGTCCGCATCCTGTGAGTACTTGTCGCCGGTGCGGATCCAGTCGCCCTGAATGGTCGCCCGTGTCTGATCGTGCTTGTTCCAATACATCGAGCAGATCGAGTCGCCCCTGACCAGCAGGTTGCCAACCTCACCCACCGCCACCGGCTGTTCCTCGTCATCGACGATCTTCGCGTCGTAGCCGGCCACCAGCTGACCGCTGGTGCCCGGCTTCACATGTCCACCTCGATTCGAAATGAAGATGTGAAGGACCTCGGTCGACCCGATGCCGTCGAGAATCTCCACGCCGAAGCGGGTCTTGAATCGCTCGTACAGCGCCGGTGGCAGCGCCTCGCCGGCCGATACGGCAAGCCGGACGCTCGAGAAATCGAAATCGGGCACGCGCTCGTGTGCGAGCAGCATTCCGTAATTGGTTGGCACCGAGAAAAACAGCGTCGGCCGATATCGCTCGACGATCGCGTAGATGTTGGGAGGCGTCGGCGGTCCGGGCCACAGAATCGTGGTGGCGCCGACCGCGAAAGGAAAGTACATCCCGTTGCCAAGCCCATAGGCGAAGAACAGTTTGGCGACGCTGAAGCATCGATCGCGGGCGTTGATGTCGAGCACGCCTCGTGCGTAGGCGGCGGCGCAGAAGGGCATGTCGTGCTGAAGGTGGACGCAGCCTTTCGGAAAACCGGTGCTGCCGGACGAGTACAGCCAGAACGCCGCATCGTCCTTCGAGGTCGGCTCCGCCTGCAGATCGACGTCGCCGGCAGCGATCACGCCCGCAAACGAATGCAGGCCGTCGCGATCGGCATCGACGCCGCCGACAACGACGATGTGCCGAAGGTGACGCAGTGTATCGCGTGGAATGACGAGTATCTGCGGCAGCAGCGCCGCGCTGACGATCAGCACGCGGGCGCGGCAGTCGTTGAGCACGTACTCGTAATCCCGCGATTTCCAGAGGGTGTTGATCGGCACCGGCACCGCGCCGATCTTGATCGCGCCAAAGAAGCTGTAGATGAATTCGGGGCCGTCGAGCAGGATGAGCGCCACGCGTTCTTCGATCCGGACGTCGAACCGCCGGCGCAGCGCGCTGCCGACGCGGTTCACTCGCTCGAGCAGCGCGTCATAGCACAGGCGTTGGTCGCCGCATTCAATCGCGACGGCGGACCCACGTCCTTCGCGAACGTTGCGGTCGATGAAGTACTCGGCGGCGTTGAATCGGTCCGGCAGGTTGAGGTCGATCATGCCAGCGGTGCGTTCCTCAATGCCTCGGTGTGTCGTAGTCGGGCGTGAGTCGCAGCGCCTCCGGGCTTGCTGCTATCGCGTCACGCCGAAGGCGAGCAGCACGTTCCCTGGTGTGCCACCGAATCGCGGATAGCCGGAGTTGACCAACACCATGCCGCCGGCAATCACAGGTCCCGCGCCGTCGAGTGATCCGCCAGTCGCTGCCACGCCGTTGACGGTCGTGTAGTTCTTTTCGGTGTCGTAATCCCACAGCACACGACCGTCCACTGTCGAGAACGCTCGGATGTGCCCGTCCATCGATCCCGAGAACACGGCGCCGTCGATCGCGCTCACGGCGGCCGGCTGGGCGGGGCTGCAACCCGGGCGCGGCGGATCGCACGGCGCCGGCGCGGCGAACCACACCCTCTTGCCGGTCGCGATGTCGAGCGCCGTCAGTCCTCCGCCGGCGCGTGGATCGAGCGTGGCGTTGCCAACAGCCGCCGCTCCGCCGATGCCGCCCGGCGGCCGGACCACGTCGGAGACAGCCGCATAGATGTTCCGTCCGTCGCTCGCCATGCCCCATTGCACGCCACCATTGGTGCTGCCGCGACCGACACGTGTCTGCCACACGATCTCGCCCTTGCGATCCGGATCGAGTGCATACACGACGCCTGACTTCTGACCAGCGACGAGGAGTTCGTGATTGTCGCTCCCGTGCACGAGGAGTGCCGAGGAGCCGAAGTCGAAATCGGGACCACTATCCTCCGGGCAATTCGGACTTCTGCTGCCGCACGACGAGTTGTAGACGTCGTTCGGCGTCACCTGCTGCGACCAGACGATGCGACCGGAGGTCAGATCGAGTGCGACAATTGCGTCGCTCGTCGTCGTTGCCGGGTGTGAGTAGTTGTCTCCAGTCGTGACGTAGAGCAAGCCGCGCCGTTCGTCGACGGTGGGGCGCGACCAGACGCCGGCACCCGAAGGTCCCAACGTTGGAGTGCCCGCTGCCGTCGTGCCCGTCTGTCGTGGCTCGTCGACCAGGTATGTCTTCCAGACGACGACACCATCGCGCGCACGCACCGCGCTGACGCTGCCGCGGAAGGTGCAGCACGGATATTTCGGATCGATAGAGCGCGTCTCTTCCCACGACGCGGCGGGGACGAACACGAGATCGCCGTGCACGGCTGGCGAGCCAGTGAGGCGAGTCGCTTCATGTTCCTCGGGACGAATCCTCCACAGCTGTTTGCCCGTGCGCGCGTCAAGGGCGTGGGTCCACCCGTTCTGATCGCTGAAGATCAGCCGCGTCCGGGCGCCGCTGCCGACGACCGCCATCGCCGAGCGGACCGGGGCGTTCGCCTGATAGACCCAGTGCAGGCAGCCGGTCTGTGCATCGATGGCGTGAACGGATCCGCCCGCGCTGCCGACGAAGATGGTGCCGTTGACAACGGTGGGCGCGGCAAACGCGGTCACGTCGCCCGCAAAACCGAACGCCCATTTCAGTTCGAGCTTCGGAACGTCTGCGGCGGTGAGGCCTGCGTTCGCGGTCGGCTGAAATCGTGTGTTGGCTGAGGCCGGGCTCCAGCCGCTCCACGTCGCCGCTGCCGGCCCGCGCATGATTCGCAGGTCTGGTTTGCAGAACGCGCTTGCCGGCGGCGGAGGATCGTCGGACCCATGGCCGAGATATTTGGCGACCGCCTCGCGCTCGCCGCGGCGCATCGGATAGGCGATGCTCATCATCGCGCCGAAGTCGAGCGTCTTCAGAATACGCGCGGGCGAGAGCTTCTCCAGCGCTTCACGCGTCGGAATGCGGGCACCCGTCTGATCGTGGCACGACGCACATCGTTGCGCGTAGATGTCGGCGCCAGCGGACGCCGGGGATTGCGCGCTCGCGGCGTGTTGGAACGGCCACAGCCGGAGTATTGCGGCAGCAACAACAAGCGGTCGGTTCATCCGAAGACGCATCGTGTGCGGCGTAGCCTACCACCGACCAGCGTCGGACGGTATTGCACTGGCCGGCGAAGCTGGCATTGCACCGACCGGCGAAGGTGGCATTGCACCGACAAGCGTTAGAAAGCATTGCACCGACCGCCGTCAGGACGCTTGCACCAACAGATAAAATTCTCCGTATGGATGCCACTGCTACTCGAGAGACCCTCGGCTTCCAGGCCGAGGTCAAACAGCTGCTGCACCTGATGGTGCATTCGCTGTACGGGAACAAAGAGATCTTCTTGCGCGAGCTCGTCTCCAACGCCTCCGATGCCTGCGACAAGCTGCGGTTCGAGGCGATCGGCGATCCGGCGCTCTTCGAGACCGATCACGAGTTGAAGATCCGCGTCGCTTACGACGCCACCGCGCGCACGATCACCGTCTCGGACAACGGCATCGGCATGTCCCGCCAGGAGGTCATCGAGCACATCGGCACGATTGCCAAGTCGGGGACGCGCGAGTTCTTCGAGCAGCTCGCCGCCGACCGCTCGAAAGACGCGAACTTGATCGGGCAGTTCGGCGTCGGCTTCTATTCGAGCTTCATCGTCTCGGATCGCGTAACGCTCGTCACCCGCCGCGCCGGCCTCGGCGCCGAACACGGTGTGCGATGGGAGAGCACGGGCGAGGGTGACTACACCGTCGAGACGATCCAGAGGGACGCGCGCGGAACCGACGTCATCCTGCACCTGCGCCCGGATGAAGACGAGTTGCTGTCAGGCGTCCGCCTGCGCGAGATCCTCCGCAAGTACTCGGACCACATCACCGTCCCGATCCTGATGAAGAAGGAGAAGTGGGACTCGACCGCGAAGAAGCAGGTCGTCACCGACGAGGACGAGCAGGTCAATCAGGCTTCGGCGCTGTGGGCCCGCCCGAAGGCGGAAATCACCGAGGAGCAGTACCACGAGTTCTACAAACACGTGGCACACGACTTCGAGCCGCCGCTCGCCTACGTGCACGCGAAGGTCGAAGGGCGCCTCGAGTACACGCAGCTGTTCTACATCCCGCAGCGCGCGCCGTTCGACCTCTGGGACCGCGAGCATCGCCACGGGATCAAGCTGTATGTCCGCCGCGTGTTCATCATGGACGACGCCGAGGACCTGATGCCGCCGTATCTCCGCTTCGTCCGCGGCATCATCGATTCAAGTGATCTGCCGCTCAACGTCTCGCGCGAGATCCTCCAGCAGTCGCGCGACGTTCAGCAGATGCAGGGCGCGTCGGCGAAGCGCGTATTGGGTCTGCTCGAGGATCTGGCCGCCAAGCAGGCAGACAAGTACGCGACGTTCTGGAAGACCTTCGGTCGCGTTCTCAAGGAAGGCATCGTCGAGGACACCGCCAACCGCGAGCGCATTGCGAAGCTGCTGCGGTTCGCCTCGACGCGCGAGGAAGGCGAGAAGCAGGACGTGACGTTGGCCGATTACATCGGCCGCATGAAGGAAGGGCAGGACGCGATCTACTACATCACGGCGGACAGCTTCGCCGCGGCGCGCAACAGCCCGCATCTCGAGATCTTCCGCAAGCTCGGCGTCGAAGTGTTGCTGATGTACGACCGCATCGACGAGTGGGTCGTGTCGGCGCTCACCGAGTTCGAGGGCAAGCCGCTGCACTCGGTCACCAAAGGTGACCTCGATCTCAGCAAGCTCAAAGGCGAGGAGAGGACACGGGTCAGCGAAGCGGACGACAAGGCGCTCATCGATCGCATTCAGACGGCGCTGAAGGATCGCGCCAGCGCGGTCCGGACCACGGAGCGGTTGACCGATTCGCCGGCGTGCCTGGTGAGCGACGAACATGGGTTGAGCACCAATCTCGAACGCATCCTCAAGGCGGCGGGGCAGGACGTGTCCGGGTCGAAACCAATCCTCGAGATCAACCCGGCGCATCCGATTGTGAAGCGGTTGAAGAGGGAGGAAGACGAACGGCGATTCGCGGACTGGAGCCACATCCTGTTCGACCAGGCGACGCTTGCGGAGGGAGGTCAGCTCGACGATCCCGCCAGCTTCGTCAAGCGCCTCAACGAGCTGATGTTGACGCTGGCGGGCGAAGGACCGTCACGGATCTGGGTGCCGGGAGCGTGAGGTCCGCGCCGCCATTCACCGTTACTTTTTCTTCCCTTCGGGTTTCCTCAATTCGTCAGCGACGGCTTTCGCCGTCTGCTGCACGGCCTCGCCGATTGCCGCATCGAACGACGGCCCGCTCTGGCCGGCGGCGCCGCCGACTGACACCGCGCTCGCCATTGCCTGCTGCATCAGGAACGAGGCGGCGCCTGCCGTCGGGTCGAAACCCATTCGCATCGCGGGCATCGGTCCGCCGACGCCCAGCCCCCGCATCTGCATATTGGCAAGCGCCGGATTGCCGAGCATACCGATGCCGCCCAGATTGCCGGTCATTCCTCCGTTAAGCGCGTTCATCATCATCTTCCCGGTCATCATGTTCATGTACATGGTGCCGGCGAACTTCGCGACTCCGAGCCCGGTCTTCAAGTTGAGTCCGCCGTCTTTGCCTTTCACGTTGCTGGCGAGCTTCGATTTGCCGTCCGGCTGCACGAGTTTGATCGACAGCGTGGCCTCCGTCGGTTGCTGAGCGGTGTCGCCTCCGGCCAGTTTCGACGCCGCTTTCAGCGCGCCACCAAGGCCGCCGCCTTTCGACACCTTCAGTTCGGTCACTTCGGCAACGAGCACGTAATCGTATCCACGGGCCGTCGCCTGCTGGATCACCTCCGGCTGCGCGCCCGCCAGCGGCGAGGCATTGATCTTCTGCTCGACCAGTTGCGCGACGAGCCGATCGCGCAACGCGCGCGTCTCGACCTGTTGTGTCGTCTTGTTCGCGACTTCCATCACGCCGATGAGCGGAACACCGGGTATCTTCTGGACCTCGGTGGTGGGCGCCGTGAGCTGCTGCGCGAGTCTGCTTTCGTTCGCGTCGCTCACTGCCTTGGACAGCGCACCGAGATTGCCGGCTTCGGTCATTCCCGGTGGGATGTCGAACAGCGCGGCGTCCAGATTCGTGATCTCGAGTTCGGTGATCTCCATCGCGACGACATTGGGCTTGCCCTCGTCGCCGGTGATGGTCGTGGTGTATCCGATCGGGAAACCGAGCGCCTTTGCGTCGCCGTTCTGCGTCGCCTTGATTTCATCGACGCACGTTGCGGGAGGCGGCGGTGGTGTGGTGTCGCCGGCCGGCTGTGCGGCGGGCGGCAAGTCGACGTACCAGCCGTCCGTTTCGACATGTTGTTTGGACGGGTCGCACGCCATCGGCGTCGCCTGGCGATCGATCACTGTTCTGACGCGACGTGCCTCGAGACCGAACATCCGCTTGCGCTCGCCCGTGTCCATGATCGTTGTCGTAACGGTCACGATTCCCGGCGTCTGCGGCGGCGCCGTGGGAGGCGCGGCCGCGGGGGGAGTCGCAGGCGCGCCGTCGGGGATGAGGAGATATGTGTTGGCTGCGCGGCTGATCTGCACGGTGCGCTTCAGATCGGGCTGCTTGAGCACGAGCATGTCGGCAAACTCGTACCGCTGGCGCGCGCCTTTGAAATACGTGACCGTCTCGGTCTTCTGCGACTCGCTCGTGTAGACGGTCTTCATGCGCAGATCCTGTGCGACCGGCTTCGCTGGAGGAGCAGGTTCGGCAGGCTTGGCTGCAGCCGGCGGGGTTGTCGCCGGTGCCGGCGTGCGCGCTGGTGGTCGCGCGGGAGGTCGCGCCGGCGCTTTCGGCGCGGTTGGCGCCGGTTTGGGAGCCGTTTGAGCGTGGAGCGGCGATGCGAAGACCCCTATCACGACCGCAAGTGACAGAAGCCGTGCGAAGACGCGACAGAAAGATATAGAAGCAGCCATGTAACCCTCATCTTCTATTTCGATTACCAGCTGATCAGTGCGTAGCCGCCGTCGACGTGATGTCGCCACCCGGTCAATTCGATTCGGAAGAGCACGCAGCATAGCATCCTTGGCAACACCCGGGGCCGTGGTGCCGTTGCGGGGCGCTTTTGAAGCCCCTGAGAGCGTGGGCGACTCTTCCGCGTGAACGCGCTACCAGGTGTCGGATCGATAACGCTTTCGTGGGCGCAAACGCACAGCGGACCCGACGGAACTCCCGCTCGAGGACATCGGCGCGCTGAAGCGCGTCTCATCCGTGATGAAGAACGGTCGCATCGTCAAGCAGTAACCACCGACCAAAACGACGATTCGAGAGCCGCGTGTCAAACGGTCCGCCTTGCCCAGATTCGAAGATCGCGGCGAGTGCGTCCAATCAACGGTTCCCGGAAGCACCGTCCGCGCTCCCCGGCGACGGCGATGTTCGTTCTGGTGCCTCTGGGCCGTCGGTATCGCGTGTTGATCCCGATGTCGATGTTGTCGAGGATGTGGTCGTGCCCGAGCCGGACAGTCTTTCGACCTGAAGCACCATGTGATAGGCGCCGTCGGTTTCAGAGTTCGGCCAGGCGCTGCCGGATGCGTTGTCGATGAAGTCGATCACCATGATTCCCGGTTTGGGTGCCACGACGATCACGCCTGGAGTCGGCGTGTTGATCATAATGGGCGTCGTCGCGGTCAGGGCAGCTTCGATGATTTCTCTCGTGAGGACGACGATGCGGTTCTGCAGCACCGGCGCGTCGGCGCCGTTCGCACTCAAACCCATTGGCCGATCAAAACCGTTGAACAACGCCGTAAATGGCGGCATGAGCGTGACCGTGCTCAATAGGCTTCCTGTGATGGTCTCGATTGTGTTGGCAGCGATTCCTCCTGCCTTGAACGCCTGTGACCCGGCGGATGGCAGCGTGAGCGGCCCGAATCGGTTCGCGGTGATCTGGTTTTGGATTTCTGTCGCGAGGAACAGTCGATCGTTGAGGGCGGTCTGAGCTGAAACCCACGTTGCGAGGGCAGTCTGGTTGCCGTCCGATTCCCAAATCGACGGCGAAATCACGACCGCGTCGACGCCCGCCGTCAGTGTTCCCTGCCAGACCTTCCAAGGGAAGATCGACTCCTGTGCGGGCACAATCCGCGCGATGCTGAACCCGTCTGGAATGCGGTCGTAGGTCTGAATCCCTCCGAGCCCCGACACCGAGCCCGCCTGGATGCGAGTCGATTGGTTGCTATCGCCGTAGACCAGCGTTTGGCGCGACGTGTACTCGAGGATGGTGAACGTACGGCGGTCGTACTTGCGAACGAACGCGGCCGCGTAGATCTCGTCGCCTTTCCCGTCGAGCTGCAAGCGGTTATCCGAGGTGCTCCTGCCGCATATGAGACCGGTGACTGTCACGAGATACGTCGCCGAGGCGGGTGGGATGACCGGCGTCTTTGTAGGTCCGATCAGGCCCGGGCTGATCGCAGGAGTCTGCGTCGTGCCCGTCGGTGCTGTCGGTGACGCCGTCGTGGTGACTTGAGTCGGAGCCACCGGAATCAGACTGGGAACCGCCGTGGCACCTGGTGGCACCGATGCCGTCAACGGTGGAGCGCTGAGAACGAATGGCACGGCAGTCGCCGTCGGCACAGTAGTACTTCCCGATGCCGGAGGGCCCGTGACCGTGGATGTCGGCGATGTCCCCGCGTTCGATGACGGCCAGGGCACAGCAACGGCCGCGAGGGCCGGCGGTGGTGGCACGGTGCCCTGCGCGAATTGCCACGTGCAGGACGCAGTCCCACGTGAGCCGGCGGGCTGCATGTATCCCACGCTGCCGTTCACGCCCGGCGTGCTCGAGCCGCTGATCGTAGTGTTGGTCGGACCGGCGTCGATCGTCGGAAACGCCCACTCGAATGCCTCCGCCGAGATCTGTCCGGGCGGCTGTGGCTTGCCGTCGATGGTTTGCTGCTGATACCCCGCGATCGCACCTGCTGCACGCAATTGTCCGTGTCGTGCCTGGATGAACATGCGGCCGTCGGAAGCGCGAACGAAGACCGCGATCGGCGCGCTGGCGGCCTGGCCGTTGATCGCCCATTGCCCGACCAGGGTCTGTGTGCCCTGCGTGCGCTGAAATTCTCCTCGACCGACGACGGTCCACGTTGCCGGATACACGCGGAACGCGCCTTCAATCGTGGGCGTCGCGGCTGTGATCGTCCACGTGTGAGTCGTCTGTTCGGTGTAGCCCGGTCCCTGAACGTCGATCTGACACCGGGCCCAACCCGCCCACGGTGGTGCCGCGGTCGTTTGCGCCGATGCGCCGCGCGCTGCCAGGCAGCAACACAGAGCGACCGCTACAATCGCGAACGCTCGCACTGGCCGGGAGTAACACCTGCACATAAACCGTCTCCTCGCTGAGCCGGTACGCGCCTTCCGCGGGAAAACAGGCTCAGAGACCGTAGGGCCGCGTTAGGCGGCTCTGCCGTTGAGCAGCCAGGGAAACACTACGTGAGCACCGGAATCGTGACTGGTTGTTGAAGCTGCGAGAGAAGGCCGGACGTGTCGAACTGCATCCAGTGGTCGACGATCCGGTCTTCCGACACGCGGTAAATGATCATGAACGGCACCGACACCTCCCGTCCGGTGGCGGGAATTCCCGCGAAGAGCCCGCGATGCACGCCGTGAAATGTCGCACGCACCGCGACGAGATCCCTCTCCGCTATCAGCTCTTCGGCGATGACTTCGTAGGCGGGAAATGCCTCCTCGACCTGACGGATGTGCTCGGCCAGAGCGACATCACTCACGAAGCGAGCCACCAGCTCCGGTGTCTTGGACTGGCCGCTCAAGGCCTGCAGATATCGCCCGACCAATTGCTTGCTCTCGCTCGATGACAGAGACATTGGATCCTCCAGATCTGCTGATCGCGTCACGTCAGCGTCGCCATGCTAGACTCGCCGCGCACGTGAAATCCCCACGGAAATGCAGAAGAAATCAAACGAAATTCAAAGCGCGGAGGGGGCGTACAGGTTCGGAGAGTTCGATCTGTATCCGTCGGAGCGACAGCTCCATTGCCGGCAGAAGGCGGTGGCACTGCCGCTCAAGGTCTTCGATGCGTTGCTGCTGTTGGTCCGGAACGCCGAACGCCTCGTCCGACGCGACGAGTTGATCAGCGCGCTCTGGCCCGACACGTTCGTCACCGACGCGAATCTGACGAACATCATCGTCAGCCTGCGCAAGATCCTCGGTCGCGAAGCAATTCAGACAGTGTCGAAGTTCGGGTACCGCTTCACGATGCGGGTACTCGGTGAACCGGGCATCGACCGGACGACATACGCCACTTTCCTGAAGGCAAAAGAGCTCGCGACGTTTCGCTCGCTCGACTCGATGGCGAGCGCACGGGATCTGTTCTCGCTGTGCGTGGCGCAGGATCCGATGTTCGCCACTGCGTGGGCGTGGCTTGGTCGATGCAGTCGATTCCTGGAGAAGTTCAAGGCCGGGCCGTCGATCAACCTCGACCTCGCGCAAGCCGCGTTGCGGCGGGCGCTGGCGATTGATCCTCACCTGGCGTGCGCCCATCATTTCTACACGCAGTTGCAGGTCGACCTCGGCGAGGTCGCGCGAGGCTGCGATCAGGCTGACGCAGCGGGTGTGTGAGCACGGGGAAGAGCCGGAGAGCTTTGCCGGACTTGTGCACGCGCTTCGCTTCTGCGGCCTGCTCAATGAATCGGTGTACGCGCACGAGCGGGCGACTGCCCTCGATCCGACGATCGTGACCAGCGTTCCGCACACGCATTTTCTTCGCTGTGAGTACGAGGCGACGCTCGACTCCTATTGCGGCACCAGGTACTACCTCGATGCCGCGGCCTGGGCGGCGCTCGGAGACGCGGCACGTGCGTCGACGCTGTTGCAGGAACGGCTCGCGGGGTCGTTGTCGCCCCAGATGTCCGGACTCATGGGTTCGCTGGCGGCCGTGCTCGACGGACGGCGTGACGCCGCGATGGCGATGATGATGAACCTCGAGGTGGCACGGGAGCCCGAAGTGGTGTTCTACCTGTCACGCCACTTCGCCCTGCTGAATGCTGCCGACGAGAGCGTCCGCCTCCTACAGCGCGCTCGCCGCGAGGGATTCACCTGCTCGTACGCGCTCGCCCACGACAGGGCATTCACGTCGGTTCGCGGGCATCAGGGTTTTCAGCGCGAGCTCCGTGAATCCGAGGCGGCGGAACAGGAGACGCGCCGCGCGCTGGAACGCGCGGGCGCCAACCATGTGCTCGGTCGCTCGCTCAGTCCACAGACGAGCCGAGTCGCCGCCAGTGCGAAGTCACCGCGCGCGTGACGACGGGATCGATTGACGACAGGGCAGAGTCCTGTTCGACCCAGGGGTCGCCGCCGAAATAGCGCCGGAACAGGCGCTCTGCCGTCCGCGTGGCCAGTGCCCGGGCTCACGCCCACGCGACCGTAGCGTCCGCCTTCCGGCGGACCTCAGTAGGGAAACAATTCCCGCAGCAGCGTATTCCCGAATACGCCTTTCGGATCCAGCTCCTTGCGGATGCGTGCGAACGTGTCGTAGGTGTCGGGGTACATCTCCTGAACCTCCCGACGCGTCAGCGAGAAGTGCTTACCCCAGTGCGGTCGGCCGCCGTAATGCTTGAAGATCGGTTCCAGGCGCGCGTAGACCTCGTTCGCATTGGGCTGACTGCTCACGCCGATGTAGCACACGTCGCGACCGTTACACGGGCTGAGCAGCGTGTGGTCGCGAGCGACCCATCTGACCTCGACGGGCAGCGTAATGGCGATGTCGTGCTCCTCGAAAATGCGCTTCAATGCACGGAGCACGGGTGCGGAGTTTTCCGTCGGGAACGCGTATTCGAACTCGCGATGAAAGACCGGAAGCAGCGGCAGCGTCAGCTCCCGATCGTATCGCCCCGTCCGTTTCAGCACCCGCGTACACCCTTGCCGCCGGATGAGGCGAAGCGCCATGTTCAGGAGATCGTTCGTATCCATCGGCAGCGGCTCAGTAATCCCGCTGGCGACTACGTCGGCCTGCCCCAACGCTCCTGCCGGCGTTCCCGTGTTGTTGTGCGTGACCAGGAACACGTTGTCCTTCGGTCCGACCGCTGGCACCAGCCACCACATCAGGAAGCGCTCGTTTTCCTGATTGAGCGCGTCGAACCTGTCGACCACCTCGTCGAACCGGCAGAAATACGCCGCGTTGTCCACGTTGTAGATCGGCACGCACTCGAGCGTGACCTCCGTGACGATCCCCAGCGCGCCGATGCTCACGCGCGCCGCGTTGAGCAGCTCGGTGTCCTTATCGGTGATGGTCAGGACATCGCCCGTTCCAGTCACGAGCTTCATGCCGACGATGTACGTGGACAGATTACCGAGGCGAATGCCCGTGCCATGTGTACCCGTCGCTGTTGCGCCGGCGATCGACTGCTGCGTGATTGAACCGAGATTCTTCAACGCCAGGCCGTCGTTGGTCAGGTTGTCGAGCAGGTTGTGCAGCCGGATTCCGGCTTGGACCGTGTAGCGCTTCTTCAGGACGTCGGCAACCAGCCCCCTGTTCAATTTGTCGAGGCTGACGAGTGTGTCGTCGGTGACGATGAAATCCGACCACGAGTGGCCGCCGCCCTGCACGCGGACGTGACCGCCTCTGGCGGCGGCGTCTTTCACGATCGCGACGACCTGCGCCTCGTCGGCGGGCTCGCAGAAGCGCTCCGGTTTGAACCGGAGTGTACGCGCCCAATTCTCGAACGTATGGTGGGAGCGGCAATTGTTCATCGTCAGAGCTCGCAGGAGCGCCGCAATCGTACGCAGGCTCGAACGTGTTGACTAGCGTTTCGGATCGTCGAGCGGAATGGTGACCACAATGCGGTCATCAGGGCCGAGGTTGTGGGTAATGTGCCCCTTGCCGGTCGTGTCTTCGATCAGGTTGATGTGGCCAGGTCCGATAGCGACCTTCTTTCCGCCGGCGACCTCGATCTCCGCGCGGCCGCTCAACGTGATGACGAACTGTCGCCGCGGTCCGACGTGCCAGTCGCTGGCCGGTCCGGGCGCTCGCCGGCTGAATTCCACGCTCGTCGCTTTCATCTGGCTTGTCCCGTTGGCGGTGAGCGACATCTCGACATCTTCCGCGTGACTCAGGCCGTCGGCCCCTGTGTAGATCCGCGTCATCATGATCGGCTTGCGCGTCTGGGCGACGGCGACGTCGCGATCGGGGGTTGCGCTCCACATGACGAGAAAGGCTGCGACGAAGAGAGCGCTTGCGAGCACTCGTGTTGCCCGGAGCGAGCGGAGCGAGTCGAAGAGTTTCATGACGTTCTCCTATCGAATCGATGCGGCAAACGCCCTTGTTTGCGCGCTATTTTGCCGCTATCGTGGAATTACACATGTCAACCAAGTTCCTGTCGGAAACAGGCCTCGGCCTGCTCGGTATCCCCCTCGGAATGTTGCTCATCTTCGCAGTCGTTGCTGGTCTGTTCTTAACCGCTCACGACACGCCGTCGGCGCAGCATCTTCCAACCGCTCAGTATCAAGCGGCTGACGTCCGTTAGACGAGTCGTCCGCGCACCGCCGCGAGCGGTGTGGCCGTTCGGCCGAGCCGGACCGTCCTAGCCGTTCGCGCGATTTCCTACCCCAGCGGATTCTTCCAGCTCAACTCATCGAACCGGGCGAAATCCCGATCGGTCGAGTAGAGCGTGGCGCCGTGTTCTATTGCGATAGCCGCCAACGCCGCGTCCATCACGAGGGGCCCGGCGGCCTGTCCTGATCGCAACAGCCTGCGCGCGATCTCCCAGTGGCGCTCGCCCGGGTCGAGGATGCCGGCATGCGGGCGCTCGAGCCACGACGATACGATTGTGTCCGCTTCAGCCATCGACAGCGGGTGTTCGAACACGCGTGGGCTCGTGGCAATACGCAGGAACGCCCACAGCGTCAACCAGGCGAACCGTACCAACTGAGTTCCCGACAGCGCGTCTTCGAGCCACGCCCGCGCGCGGTCATGCTCGGCCGCCCGCGAATTGTAGGCGTACAGCAGGAGATTGGCGTCGATGAGGATCACCGGTGCAACGGTCCCTCGATGTGCTCCAGCAGGTCGCCGATGTTGTCGAGGCTCAACCCGGGGCGCAACCGTCCCAGATCGCGCGCCTGGACGACGAACGGCTGGCGTCCGCCTCGTGCCGATGTGTTCATCAACCCTCGCCGCAGTGTTTCGTTGACGACCTCGCGAAAGCTGCGGCCGGATCGGCGCGACAGCGCTTGCAGCTTCGCTGCGACGTCCTCGTCGAGTGTCAGCGTGGTGCGCACATATTGATGTTAGTTCAGATACATCATGATGTCAAAAGACGGGTGTGGTCATGGAGTCGCTTGATATGCCGGTGTGGCCGACAGATCGGCCGCGGTGAGCACCGCTACGGCATTCGAACGTTCGCTTCTCCACACGGCTCGAACAGCGACAAGAGCCGCGTGACCGTAAACAACTCGCGTATGCGCGGGCTGAGGTTCACCAGACGCAGCTCGCAGCCGGCGGTGCGAGCGGACGCATACAGCGCGGCGATCATGCCGATCCCGACGCTGTCGAGCAGCGTCACGTCCGTCAGATCGATCGTGACGATGCGCGCCTCGGGCAGCAGACGTTTCACCTCGCGGCGAAGCTGCGGCGCCGACGACAGCGTGAGCCTGCCGCGACAGTAGAGCGTCGCAATTCGATCCGACGTGCAGGCATCGATCGTCAGCTCATCGTGTTCCGCCACGTTCGGCCCTGCCTTTCAGGATCTCGTCGATGACAAACAAATCGGTGAGCAGCGCGCGCAAGTGGATCGACGCGTTCAGGTTGTCCACCAGCTGCGAGCTGATCGCCGGTTGCGCGAGCACCAGCTGTACCGCGGCCAGCGCGTCTCGCGCGTCGCGGTCGACCACCGCCTGATACGCGTGGTAGGTCTGCGTTGGCTCGAGCGGCTGGTGATCGATGATCGCCGCGAGAAGGTCGCCGAGCCCGGCGAGTGCCGCCGCCGCCCGCGTCAGATACTCGCGCAGTTCTCCGCCGGCTCCGCTCCGTTCCGTGCCGGAGAGTCCCTGGGCCGCGTAAGCGAGCATGAATTCGTAGCTCTCCTCGATCGCGGTGCAGCGACGCTGGAATTCGGAGATCAAAGACGTTGGCCGAGCGACGCACACCCGCCACGAACCACGGAGACATGGAGGCACGGAGAGTCTTTTGGAGGAGCGCTGCTCCCGAAGGGCAGGTTCAATTCACAAGGCCTCCGCGTCTGCGTGCCTCCGTGGTTCGTCAAGGGTGAAGGCGCGTCAAACGAGTGAGTCATCGCCCGCTCACGACCCACCGATCCGGATCGTGATGCTCCAGATATTCCCGCCGCGTGATCCGGCCGAAAATCATCGATCGCGTAATCCAGCGTTTCTCCGGCCGGATCGCGAAGTAGATGTGCGCGATGACCAGACCGACCAGCGCCACGCCGGCCAGACCGTGCGTCACGTAGGTGAGGCCCCACGTGGAATCGCTGAGCAGATAGGGGTCGCGCGTGAAGAGCGGCGTCCGCACCCGCTTCATCATCAGCAGCCCGGAGGCGACAACCGCGAGACCGGCGACCACGATGGCCATGTGATACAGCCGGTTGCCAAGCGGGTACTTGCCAGGTTTCGGACCGGGAACATCGTGCCCGAGCTCCCGCAGAATTTCGGCCTTCATCTCCGGGAGATCGGAGGGACCCACCCAGATTGATTTGAAATCGAGCCAGAAGCTGGCGTGCACGATGTGGAAAAGAATCGACGCCGCCAGCACGAGACCAGCGGTCCAGTGCCAGGCCACCCACGCGAACCGGATGCCGACAATCGGAAGGAACGCTGTCAGCAGCAGCGTGAACATGGCGGCGGCCATGACCCAGTGGAACAGGCGCGCGACGCCGCCGTGGCGGACGATCTTCGGCGGCAGGTCGGGTCGCGCCGCTTCCATCGCATCGGTCTCCTCCGCTTTACGCTTGCGATGCGGCGAGAGATACATGTAGCTGGCGTGGGCGACGAAGAACGCCAGCCCCGCGAACAGCGATGCCCAGAACAGATCCCACGAGATGTGCTGCAGGATCTGCTGTCCCCACGGACTGCGGCCCCAGGTGAAGAAGAGGTTCATCACGCCACCTCGGTCCCGCGAATGGCGCGCTTCACGAGGTTTCGCATCAGCGGCACCTTGTAGGCGTTGAACTTCAACGGCTGCGCGCCCTCGATCGCCAGCTCCGCCGCGGCCTTCGCCGTCTCCTCGTTGCGCGGCTTGCCGCGCACCGCCTCCTCGACCGCGCGCAAGCGCAGCGGTCGGGCGGCGACGCCGTTCACCACGACGCGCATCCGCTGAATCGTGTCGGCATCGGCGACCATTGCCGAGGCGACGCTCACCAGCGCGAAGTCCCACACATTGCGATCGCGGATTTTCTCGAAGTAATAGCGCGCGCCTGCCCACGTTGCTGGAATGCGGATGGCGGTCAGAAGATCGCCCGGCTGCAACACCGTCATGCGCGTGATGTCGATCGACGGCCCGATGAAGTAGTCCTCCGCCGGAACCACGCGCTCTTTCTCTCCGTTGCGGACGACCATCTGGGCATCGAGCGCAATCAAGGCCGGCGCGGTATCGGACGGGTTCACCGCGACGCAGCGATCCGCCTCGAGGATCGCGTGCTCGCGATTGATCGCCTGCGGCGTGTCCGCGTAGCAGATGTTGCCGCTGGCGCGATAGCACGACCAGCCCGCGCGGTAATACCAGCACCGCGTGTCTTGCGAGACGTTGCCGCCGATGGTTCCCTGGTTGCGGATCTGGGGCGACGCCGCCGCCTCGGCCGCCTCCGTCAGGATGGCGAAGCGCTCGCGGACCATCGGGTGATTGACGAGCTCGGTGAGCGTGGTCATCGCGCCGATCTCCAGATCCTCGCCGCGTGCTCGAATCCCGCGGAGCGCGGCGATGCCGGAGAGATCGATGACCGCCTGCGGACGCTTGATGCGGTCCTTCAGCCAGTCCATGCTGTCGAGGCCGCCAGCCAGTACCCAGGCGTTGCCGCCGTACCGCGCGAGCAAGGCCTGCGCGTCGGGAATCGACGCCGGCTGAAACAGCTCGAAGGCCGGCATCACGTCGCGAATTACCGCCATAGCACTTCTCTCCGCGTCATTCACTGATCACAATCCACGGAGACACAGAGGCACGGAGCAAGTCATGTAAAAGACTCCGTGTCTCCGTGACTCCGTGGTTCGTGGGGGCGAACATCGCCACCCTATACGTGGGCCCGTAATGGTTCGTGCATCGGCTTGCCGTGTTCGAGCGCCATCAGGATCACGTCCGCCGTCACGGGCGCGCGCCGGAACACCTCGTCACCGACCGCATCCGCAATCGCGTTCAACACCGCACCGTACCCCGCACCGACGGGCGGCTCGCCGACACCGCGCGCGCCAACCGGCGTCTCCGGATCCGGCAGGTCGAGCGCCTCTGCATGCATCGATGCGGGAATGTCGAGAATCGTGAGCGGCTTGCTGTAATGAAACCGCCGCGCGAGCGAGTGGCCGTACTGCGGATCGACCACCGATTTCTGAAACAGCGCGTGTGCGATGCCAAGACAGCTTCCGCCGTTGATCTGGGCGACGAGGCTTCGCGGGTTGACCACCGTGCCGACGTCGCCGACCGCCATGTAGTCGACGAGATCGACCTTGCCGGTTTCCGTGTCGACTTCCACTTCGGCGAAACCGATGACGAAGGAATAGGTGTCACCGTCGCGCGGATAGTTATCCTTGGCCACGCCCATCAGCCCGACGCCGGCGAGCCCTGCCGCCGATGCCCTGGTCATCGGGTTGATATCCCCCGGCAACTCGTGACCGTCGTATTTGCCGCCAAGTTCGATGGCGCGCTTCGCGGCTTGCGCGTACGTCAGGCCGCCGCCGGGATTTCCACGCCGAAACACGCGTTGGTTGCCGACGTCGTAGTCGTCGGGCGAGCCGCCCAGATCGTGTGCCGCAATCTCCTGCAGCTTGCGCTTGGCGTCCATCGCGCCCGCGTAATTCGCCCGTGTCATCGCATGCGTTGTCTGACTGCCGACCGAGAGACACGTCCACGGCAAACCCTTGCCCGTGTCGCCCCAGATCACCTCGACCTTGTCCCATGGCATCGCCAGCACGTCGGCGGCGACGCGCGCGAGATCCATCACTGAATGGGTCCCGAGGTTGCCGACTCCCGACTGGACGTAGAGCCTTCCGTCCGGCCGGATGGTCATGATGCTGTCCCAGCCGATCGATCCGGCACCGTGCGGCCCGACGGCGACGCCGATACCGCGCACTTTCGGTCCCCGCTTCCGCTCGACGCCGGTACGCGCCTTCCGCTCGTTCCACTCGAACTGCTCCGCGCCGCGGGCAAGCGCCTCTTTGACGAACGCGCTGGTGACGTGACGCCGCTGTCCGTTGGGACCGGCGGGACCATAGAGTGCCTTGCCCGCCGGCGAGTTGATGGCGCGGATCTCCACTTGATCGAGGCCAAGTCGCCGCGCCGCCTTGCTCACGACCGGATCCACGATCGCGTTGGCCTGCATCGGGCCGGGCGAGCGTTGCTGCGATCGCGGCGGCGTGTTGGTGATGACATTGACCGCGCGCCATCGCATCGCCGGTGGCTGCCAGATGAGCGACGCCGCATTCCCGGCGGAACGGTGATCGCCGAGCGGCCCGTATGCGCCGGTGTCCTGGACGATGTAGAGATCCATCGCCGTGATGCGGCCGTCCTTGGCAAAGCCGATTTTCACGCGGCCGGTCATGTTCGTTCGCGCGCGACCGATGTAGCTCTCGTCCTCTCGCGAGATCCGCATCATCACGGGAGCATTCGCCTTCTTCGACAGCAACGCTGGAATCGCCATCGACACGGCGCCGGCGCCCTTGCTGCCGAATCCGCCACCCGTGTACTCGCAGATCAGGACGACCTGTGAGGGATCGACGCCCACCCAGCGAGCGACAATGGGTTGTGTTTGCGCCACGCTTTGCGTCGAGGCGTGGATGAACAGCTTCCCGTTCTGCCAGTACGCCATCGCGCTGCGCGTCTCCATCGGGTGATGCCCGGTGGACTGCACGACGAACGTTTCGTCGAGCGTCAGCGCGGCGCTCTTGAAGCCGGCATCGAGATCACCGTAGGCCCATTCCTCGAGCGGCTTGCCCATCGGCAGCTGCGACAGGTCTTCTTGGTCGAAGTCCTGCGCGGTCCATTTGATGGTCTGCAGTGGCGCCGGCGTGCCCGGAGGCGAGTTCGGCGGCGCCGCTCCCCATGCGTTGCCGTTCGTGCGGGCGTTCGGCCCGTCAGGCCGCAACGCATCGAGCGGATCGACGACAAACGGGAGTGGCTCGAGATCGATCTGGATGCGCTCGATCGCGTCCGACGCAGTCAGCTCGTCCACCGCCGCTACCGCCAGAATGGGTTCGCCGACATAGAGCGGCTCGTTCGTCAGGGCGCGCTCGGCGTTGGGCGGTTGCATCGGCAGGTCGTCGGCGGTGAGGATCGCGCGCACGCCAGGCATGGCGAGCGCCGCGCTCGTGTCGAGGCTGCGGACGCGCGCGTGCGGCATCGGACTGACCAGCAGCTTGGCGAAGAGCATGCCGTCGGCGCGGAAGTCCTCCGCGTACTTCGCCTTGCCGGTAACCTTCGCCACGAGATCGAGCGGCGTGTAATTGCTGCCAACGAGCTTTTCAGCCACTACGCCCTCCGCATGTACTCAGCGCCCTTCATCAGGGCGGTGAGAATCTTGTCGTAGTCCTGACAGCGACAGAGATTTCCGGAGACGCCATGCGCCAGCTCTTCACGCGTCGGCGCCGGGTGCGTCTTCAGGAAACCGACCGCCGCCATCACGAAGCCGGGCATGCAGAACGCGCACTGGAATCCCTGCTCGTCGACCACCGCCTGCTGCACCGGATGCAGCGTGCCGGTCGGACTGGCGAGCCCTTCGATCGTCGTGACGCGCTTATTGCGTACCGTATGCGTGAGCACCGAGCACGAATAGTGCGGCACGTCGTCGATGAGCACCGTGCAGGCGCCACACTCTGCGCGATCGCAGCCAAGCTTGGTGCCGGTCAGCCCCAGCTTGTAGCGCAGTGTCATGGCCAGCGTTTCCTGCTTCATGACGTCGACCCGTCGCGCCTGTCCGTTGACGTTCAGCGTGATCAGCCGTTCGACAGATCCTGGCGTCGTCGCGGTCTGGCCGGACAGCGTGCCGGCGCGGAACAGATACGCGGTCGAGGAGGCGACCGCACCGCCCGCAATCACGCCTTTGATGAAATTGCGTCGTGAGAGAGACATAGGCAGTCTGCTGGTGGAAGTCGCGCTGAGTGTAGCACCGGCCCGCCGGCAAATGCCGCTCTTTGCTAACATCCCGGCTGCGAGGACGAAATTATGACCACGCGCGGCACGCGTCTGGCGACCGCCTGGACCACCGGGTTGTGTTCTGTTCTGTTGGTCGCCATGGGCATCCCGGCGTCAGCCTCACAGCGGCGGCCGGTGCAATCGGACCAGGATGTGCTCGTCGACCTGGAGCAACGGTGGAATGCCGCCTTCTATCAGAAGGACATCGCCTTCATCGAAACCGTTCTCGCCGACGAATTCGTGGCGACGTATGACGACGGTACTCGTGGCGACAGGGCGAAGGAACTGGCGCTTGCCGCGGCCTTCGACCAGCAGGTGGAATCAGCCATTCCGGACGAATTCACCGTGAAGGTGTACCGCGACGCGGCGGTGGTCTGGTTTACGCTTCGTCTGGTCGGCATCAGTCAAGGACAGCGAGCCGAGATGGCGCTGCGCTATACCGACGTCTGGGTCGTGCGCGATGGGCGGTGGCAATGCGTATCGAGTCAGAGCACCAGAGTGAGTCCGAGGTGAACATGACGAACGGCACGCGTGCCCGGCTGCCTCCCTTCCTCATCCTCGCGATCGCAATGTCGCTTGGCGCGTCTGTCATTCGCGCACAGCAGGGTGGCCCTCCCGATCATCCAGTGGTGACGGTGTTCGGTCGGACGTACACGCCGGCGTCGATTCTGACGCGGAACATGGGCACGCCGGAGGATCAGACGACCGCGTTCACGCCGCATCGCGTCATCGCCAACATCTATTACGTCGGCACCCGCACTCTCAGCTCGTTTCTGATCGTCACGTCGCAGGGGAACATCCTCATCGACACGACCTACGAGCGGAACGTGCCGGCGATCCAGAAATCGATCGAGCAGCTCGGGTTCAAGTTCGCCGACACGAGGATCGTGCTGGGCAACCACGCACACGGCGATCATCAGGAAGGCGACGCGGTCGTGCAGCAGCTGACGAATGCGCAGGTAATCACCATGGCCGAGGATGTTCCCGCGTTGCAGGCAATGAAGCCGGGAGGGAAGGAGCACCCAATCGATCGCGTCGTGCACGATGGCGACTCGGTCACGCTCGGTGACACGACGCTGGTTGCCCATTTGACGGCGGGGCATACACGCGGCGCGACGACGTGGACGACGCGTGCGCAGGATGGAGGCCGAAGCTACGATGTCGTGTTCTTCTCCAGTCTGCGTGCGCCGAACGTGATCACGCCGGATGTGCAGACGGAATTCGATCGCACGTTCGCGCTCGTTCGCCAGCTGCCATGCGACGTGCCGCTCGGCGATCACCCGGCGCAGTACGGCATGGACGAGAAGTTCGCGCGGCTGAAACCCGGGGCAGCCAATCCGTTCGTCGACAAGGCGAACTGCCTGCGCGAGGCGACGATCCAGGAGGCCATCTATCGCGCCGTGCTCGCCGAACAGCAGAAGGAGCCTAGAATTACGAGATGAGGGCGCGCACTCGACTTCGCCTGGCACTCGGCACGTTGTTCCTCCTTGGACTGGTCATCGAGATCGTGCCTTGGCACGAAGTCCGTCTGTCCAGCGGCGAGGCGTTCTTCGCGCCATGGGCGCTTCGCATTATAGAAGGGCTCGGCGAAGCGCTCGCGATCGCCGCGCTCCTCGGCTGGTTCGTCGACGAGGCGGCGAAGGGGAAACTGCTCGAAGATGTCCTCGACGATGTCTCTGCCCCCATCGCCGGACGACTGCTCGAGCCCGAACTCCGAGAGGCGATCGAGCGATATCTGAAGGCGGATCTTGTCCGCTGCAACTGAAACATCACCTACGTCATCGAGAATTGGCCCGGCCAGCCGCCCGACAGTCCCTTCAAGAAGCTGATAACAAAGTTCTCCTATGAGATGGAGAATCGGTCGGCCAGTCCAAAGGCGTACGATTGCGTCTACGAGGTGGAGAGGTCGTTGTTTCCGTTCGGTCAGGCAAGAATCCTGAAGGTGCGTGGGACCCCCAGAGTCGGCGACAGGGACGCATTCTCGTACCCAGAGGATCCGACCGGGTTCAGCGACACCGACAGCAATCTAATCTTCAATCGGTCCGTGCGGATCTGGCCGACCCCGGCCGCTGAAAGTAAACGCGGGCGCGGGTCGTACGTGATCGAGGCCGAATCGGAGGAACTCGTGATCGAGGGCTCGATCCTGCCGTTCTTCGCCAAACGACCCGTGCTCAAGACGACCCTCACGGTGCAGTACCCGAAGGACCTGAATGTCTGGGTCGAGTTGTCGCTCGGCCCCGACCAGACTGACAAGGGCACGCCGCTTCCGGGCGGCAACGGCACGACGTGGGAGTTTGGTCCGCTGCTGCCCGGGCAGGGATTTACCGTCCGGTTCAGGAGGATCGGCGTGCCTACTGCACCGGCCATCTCCAGCGGCCGAGAAGTACAAGCGTGACGTCCAAGCCGCACCTCATCGACGTGCATTCCTTTGCCGAGCCGGCAAAGATGCGCGTGCGCCATGTGGACGTCGACCTCGACGTATCGTTCGCGCGCCGCGTGTTGAGCGGAGCGGCGACGCTGACCGTTGAACGGGTCGATTCCGCCGCGAACACGCTGATTCTCGACACGCGCGATCTCGCAATTCGCAGCGTCGAGGCGTCGTCGAACGACACCGATTTCTCCCCGCGCACATTCGCACTCGGGTCGCGCGATCGTCTGCTCGGCGCGCCGCTCACGATCGAGCTGGCTCCTGCCGATCGGGTCGTGCGCATTGGCTACGCGACGCATCCGGAGGCGACCGCACTCCAGTGGCTGGAGCCGGAGCAGACCACGTCGGGGCGGTTCCCGTTCCTGTTCACGCAGTCGCAGGAAATCCACGCGCGGAGCTGGATCCCGCTGCAGGACACGCCGGCGTTGCGCGTGACGTTTTCGGCGCGGATTCGCACGCCGCGCGAGCTGGTGGCGGTCATGGGCGCCGATCACGATCGGCACGCCCCGCGGACGGGTCGCTACGCGTTTCACATGCCACTGCCGATCCCCGCCTACTTGATCGCGCTTGCGGTCGGCGATCTCGCGTTTGCGCCTGCGGGCGGGCGCACGGGCGTCTACGCTGAGCCGCCGGTTCTCGGACGTGCGGTGAAGGAGTTCGAAGACACCGAGAAGATGCTGCAAGCGATCGAACGGCTCTACGGACCTTATCGGTGGGGGCGATTCGATGTCCTGGTGCTGCCTCCGAGCTTCCCGTTCGGCGGCATGGAGATCCCGCAGGTCACCTTCGTCACGCCGACACTGATCGCCGGTGACAAGAGTCTGGTCTCGCTGATTGCGCACGAAATGGCGCATTCGTGGTCCGGCAATCTCGTGACCAACGCCACCTGGAGCGACTTCTGGCTCAACGAGGGGTTCACCACCTACATCGAACAGCGCATCGTCGAGGAGATCTACGGCAAGGCGCGCGCGGACATGGAAGCCATCCTGCGGCGGCGCAAACTCGAAGAGGAGATGGCTGATCTGCCGCCATCGGATCAGATTCTCAATATCGATCTCGACGGCCGCGATCCCGACGCCGGAGCGACGCTGGTGCCGTACGAGAAAGGAGCGCTGCTGCTCCGCACGCTGGAAACGGCGGTCGGGCGACCGCGATTCGACGCGTTTCTCAACGCCTACTTCGAGCAGTTCGCGTTTCACAGCATTACGACGTCGCGGGCGCTGGATTTCATCGAGCGCACGCTCGCGCCATTCGATCCCCGCGTGGCCGATACGCTGCGCGAGTGGGTGTTTGCCCCGGGTCTGCCGGCCTCGGCGCCACGCGTCGATTCCGCCGCGCTCGAGGCGGTCGAGGCCTCCGCGCGGCGGTGGCTTGCCGGAACCACGACGCTCGACGACATCCGACTGGACGCGTGGAGCGCACAGGGGCTGCTGCACTTTCTCGAATCGCTGCCGACAGCGCTGGGAATCGCGCGCATGGCGGAACTGGACCGGCGCGCGCAGCTCACCACCTCGCAGAACAGCGAGATCCTGCAGCGGTGGCTGACGATGGCGGTGCGGAATCACTATGAGCCTGCATCCGCGGCGCTGGAACGGTTCCTGCTCACCGTCGGCCGCCGCAAGTATCTGAAGCCGCTGTACACGGAGCTGGTCAAGTCAGAGAGCAATCGCGAGCGGGCGCTCGCCATCTACGCCAAGGCACGCCCGCGTTACCATCCGATTACGCAGGTGGTCATCGACGACATCGTCGGCTACCAGTCCGCGACGGCGCTGCGCGCCTGATTCTCGCCGTTTCCCCCGACGCAACTTTTCTGCTTGACACCGCATGCCAGCTCTGGCACAGTGCCACTGTACTAGTTAAATAGTTCAGTAGCACAGTTCGCCGAGGCGATCGCTGATGTTGTTCCGGCCGAATTCATCATCCGGCGTGCCCATTTACCTGCAGTTGATGGAGCAGGTGAAGCACGCCGTCGACACTGGCGCCCTGAAGCCGGGCGACCAGTTGCCCGGCATCCGGCCGCTGGCGGAGGAGCTGGTGATCAACCCGAACACCGTCGCCAAGGCGTATCGCGAGCTGGAACACGAGGGCGTGATCGAACTGCGCCATGGGTCGGGTGCCTTCGTGACCGCCGGGGCCGGACGCAAGCGGCAGACCGACAAGATGCTGGCCGGGCAGGACATCGTGACCGGCGCCGTCGAGCGGCTGCGATCGCGCGGCCTCACCGACGAGGAGATCAGGCGGCTGTTCGAGGCGGAGTTGGCCGGATTGACCAGGACCGGAGGCCATCGTGGCGGACACGTGGGCCATTGAGACGATCGACCTGCGAAAGACCTATGGCGACGCCGAGGCGCTGCGCGGCCTCACGCTGCAGGTGCCGCGCGGGTCCATCTGCGGCTTTCTCGGCAGGAACGGCGCGGGCAAGACGACCACGCTCAAGGTGCTGCTGGGCATGACGCGGCCGACCAGCGGCACGGCGCGCGTCTTCGGTCTGCCCGCTGACCAGCCCGCCGCCAGCGTGCGCATTCGCCAGCGCACCGGGTTCGTCACCGAGGAGAAGGACCTCTACGACGGGATGACGGTCGACCAGATCGTCCGTTTCACGGCCGCCTTCTATGCCACATGGCGCAGGGAGCTGGAGGATCGCTACCTGCGGACGTTCGGGCTGCCGCGCGAGCGCAAGGTCGGTGAGTTGTCACGCGGGATGCGGACCAAGCTGGCGCTCCTGCTCGCCTTCAGCCGCGGCGCCGATCTGCTGATCCTCGACGAGCCTACGGCGGGACTCGATCCCGCCGCGACCGAGGAAGTGCTGCAGGCGCTCGTCTCGCACGTCGGCAGCGGTGAAGTGACCGTTTTCCTGTCCTCGCATCACCTCGGCCAGATCGAGCAGGTCGCCGATCACATCGTGATCATCGACGCTGGCCGAGCGGTCGTTGCCGGCGGACTGGAGGATCTGCGCGACGCCTACCGTCGCGTGCAGCTGGTGTTCGACCAGGCGGCGCCGCAACCGGCGCTGCGTGCATCAGGCGTCGTCAGCACCGAACGCCGCGGCCGCGTCCTCACCGTGCTGTGCCAGTCGGGCCTGGACGATGTGCTCGCCGAATTGCGACCGCTGAATGCCGCGTCGGTCGAAGTCATGCCCGTGTCGCTGAAGGAAATCTTTCTCGAAACCGTGAACGGAGATCGGTGAGATGGTTTGGTACAAGTCGTGGCTCGACACTCGCTGGCGGTTTCTGATTCCGCTGATGGTGCTGGTCATCAACATCTGGGGCTGATTCTGGAATATCCGCGCGTCGCCGAGCTGCTGCGAACCGTGCAGCTGCAGCCGGACGCGGTCAGCCAGACGGGTGCTCTCGGCCGCGCCATTCTCGAATCCGTTGCCGCCGAGCGGACCTACCGCGGATACATCTGGTTTCAGTGGTTCCGCAACAACCTCTCACAGCTGGCAACGCTGTTCACGATCGTCCTCGGCAGCGGGAGTCTGTTATCCAGTGCGGCCGGCGCCGGCACGCTGTTCACTTTATCTCTCCCCCGATCGCGCAACTCCTGGCTGGCCGTCCGTGCGGCGGTCGGTCTCGGTGAAGCGCTGGTCCTCACGCTCGTGCCGTCGATTGCGATCGTCCTGCTGTCGCCGCTCGTCGGGCAGGAGTACGCGCTCGACGACGCGGTGATCCATGCGATCTGCGTGTTCATCGTGAGCACGATGTTCTTCGGTCTGGCGTTTCTCCTCTCGACCATGTACCTGGACATATGGCGGCCGCTGCTCATCACCGGCGGCGTCGCGATTGTGCTCTCGGTCTGCGAGTCGCAGTTTGCGCTGAACGGTCCCTTCCGTGTGATGAGCGCGTCGAGCTACTTCACGTCCGGCGCTCTACCCTGGCTCGGTCTGACCCTCAGCGCGATCACCGCGGCAGCGCTGCTCTACGGCGCCGCACTCAACGTGGCGCGTCACGACTTCTAGGCACAAAGAACACGAGGCCACAGAGCGACACAACGATCACAAAGCAGGAAAGAACACAAAGAAGGCAGAGATCACCAATCAGGAGGAGAACGTCATGGGTCGAGCAACTCGCATCTTCTTCGTTTTCGCGTTGCCGTTCGTGTTTACCGGCTTCGCGCAGGCGCAAACACCTTCGGCGGCAGGTCGTTGGGAGGGTGCCATTCACGCACCGTTCGGCGACATCGTGGTCGCACTCGATCTCGCTGTCGAGGGCGGAGTGCTGCAGGGCCGCTTCAGCAATCCAAGCGAGGCGATCAACGGCCTTCCGCTCGCACGCGTCGTCGCCGACGGCCGATCGCTCGAGCTGCAGATCAAGGTGGCTCCGCCGCAGGCGTTCAGAGGCACGTTGTCCGACGATGGCCAGGCGATCTCAGGTGACTTTCTCATCGACGTCTACGCCGTCCCCTTCGATTTGAAGCGGACGGGAGAGGCGAAGTTCGAGGCCGCGCCGGCGAGCCCTCGGATCGATCGTGTGTTTGAAGGCACGTGGCAGGGTGAGTTGCGCGGAGAGGGGGTGGCGGAGTCGCTCGTGTTGACGATGACGAATCGCGACGAGAAGAGCGCCAGCGGGATGTGGGGGAGCCCCCACGGGGCGCAGATTCCTGTGATGATGGCGGTCGACGGATCGCGGCTGACGATTACCTCCAAGGTGACGCGCGAAACGTTCACCGGGATGCTGGACGCTGAAGGCGGCCAGATCGTCGGGACGTTTACCGAGGGAGCGCGGCAATTGCCGCTCACGTTCCGGAAAGCGCGGTAACGAGCGCCAACGGTGACCGGGGCGGTCTCAATGCGAGACGCGGCTGTCGATCGGCTCTTTCAGGTTGCGCGCGGTAACGACCCGCTCGATCCGGCGATCGGGCACCAGCCAGATCAGCGCGACCAGTACATACAACGCGCCGGCGACGGCCGCACTGAGGAAGATCGCCATCGGAATCGCGACAGCGTAGGCCACGGGTGAGAGGCGACCTTTTCGATCGCGGCCGATTGCCATGGCGAGCGTCGAGTCGGGACCCTCACGCTTGATGATGGCGCGCTGGAGCACGAGATAGGCAATGGCTGCCAGGAGCAGGACGACGCCGTAGGTGGCAGTCGGCACGGCGGCGAACTCCGTTTTTCCCATCCAGGCGGTCGTGAAGGGCACCAGCGAGAGCCAGAACAGCAGGTGCAGGTTCGCCCAGAGAATTCCCCCGCTGACGTACCGCGTGACATGCAGCATGTGGTGGTGATTGTTCCAATAGATGCCCAGATAAACGAAGCTGAGTAAGTACGCAAGGAGCACCGGCCGCAGCGGTGCCAGCGCCTCGGGATCCGGGACCTCAGGCGCCCGCAGCTCGAGAACCATGATGGTGATGATGATGGCGAGCACGCCGTCGCTGAATGCTTCGAGCCGCGCTGTCGGCATGATTCGATAGCGTACCCCAGAGCTCGTTATCCGCAATCGAGGACAGCCGCGTCAATGTCCGTGGAGATTGTGACGATTTCCACGGCGAATCGCATGGTCGTGGTTGGTACCACAGTTGCCCCGAGAGGATCGCCTGCCCTTGGGGGGAACACATCCATGCGGTTCTGTCGGTCTCTTCCTGCGATCGTCCTGTCGGCTCTCTCGGTGCTTGCTCCGGCCGTCGCGTCTGCGCAGAGCGGCGGCAGCGTCACGGGGTTCGGCGGCATCTCCATCAGCGGCCTCGACGCTCAGCGCCCGTCGCTTGGCGGCACCGTCGCCGTGCCGCTGGTCCCTGAACTGCAGATCGTCGGAGAAGTGGGGCGCATCGGCAGCGTCCTCCCGTCGCGAGCGGGAACGATCTTCGCCGTTGGCCAAACGGGTTTGCGGGCGTCGGCGTTCTACGGAGAAGGCGGCGTCCGTCTGATTGCCGCGCCTCGTTCGAGCGTGACGCCGTACGGCGAAGCTACTGCCGGATTCGCGCGACTGGATGTCAGCAGCAATCGCCTCGGCGCGATCGGCAATGTCGCGACATCGCTTGCGCTCGGATTCGTCGGCCGCACGATGCCGGTCGCGAGCCTTGGCGGCGGTGTGCTGCTGCGCGGCGGGCCGGTGGTGCTGGATTTCGGGTACCGATATAAACAGTTGTTCGCGGACCAGGTCGTGCAGGACGTGCTCGGGCTGGGCGAACCGCTGCGCGCACACGAAGTGCGAGCGGGGGTTGGGCTGCGCTTCTGATCGCGCCGCGGACGTGACGCATCGGTGCATTCCAACTCTCAACGTCAGTGGTTAACGGGGCCGATGATCACCCCCACGAACCACGGAGTGGCGGAGGCACGGAGATTTTTTGGGGCGGTGGCCAAAAGGCCGTTCGTCGATTCGCATTCGATATAGAGAACTCCGTGCCTCCGTGTCTCTGTGGTTCGTTGAGGGTGGAAGATGCACAGCCTCACACTGACGTGTGGCACTTGGTAGTTGGAGGTCGCGAGTTCACGGGAGAACCATGACTCGATTCGCTGCCGTGGCCTGTGCGAGTCTGACCGTTGCCGCACTTGCAGGCGTCGCCGCGACGGCACAGCAACCGATCTTTCGCGGGCGCAGTGACGTCGTTCGCGTCTTCGTCACCGTGACCGATCGCGACGGCCGGCTCGTCACCACGCTGTCGCAGAGCGACTTCGAGATCCGGGACGAAGGCAAGCCGCAGCCGATTACCCTCTTCGACAACACGCCGCAGCCGATTCGATTGATCGTCATGCTGGACGTCTCGGGGAGCATGGAAGGCAATCTCCCGCTCCTGCGCGATGCGTCGGAGCAGCTCTTCGCGCAGCTGCACCCGGACGACCGAGTACGCGTTGGTTCGTTCGGACAGGACGTCACGATCAGCCCGACGTTCACGAACAGTCCGGACACGCTGCGCGACGCGATGCCGAGATCGATCCCGCCGGATGCGCCGACGCCGCTCTGGCGCGGCGTCGACGCGGCGATGGAGGCGTTCGGCAAAGAGGAGGATCAGCGGCGCGTCGTCCTCGTGCTGAGCGACGGCAAGGACAGCGGCCCGATCAATTTTCGTGAGCGCTACATCAGTCAGGCGGAAGTGATCGATCGCGCGCGCCGCGAGGACGTGATGGTCTACGCGATCGGGATGCGCAGCCGTGGCTCACGACCGGCGCAGCCCGGGCTCGGTCCCGGCGGCCTGGCGGCCGCGCTCGCCGCCGATCTGCCCGATCCCGGGCTCGCGGCGGTCGCCGAACAAACCGGCGGCGGTTATACGGAGATTCGTTTCGGCCAGGATCTCGGCGCGGCGTTCGCGCATGTGGCCGACGAACTGCACAGTCAGTATCTTCTCGGCTTTGCGCCGCCGAAACGCGACGGCAAGGTGCACGACCTCGACGTACGCGTGGCGACGAAAGGACTGAAGCCCCGCGCCCGCAAAAGCTACGTCGCGTCTTAAGTAGCTCGGTAGCTGGGCGGATGGGTCGCTTTGCTTCTGGGTGTTCTTACCCAGCTACTCAGCCACCCAGCTACCCAGCTACCGAGTCGTCCTCGAGCGAGAGATCGACCATCAACTCACCGGCGAGCGATTCGAGAACGCGACGAAGCTGCTCGAGCGTCACCGTCGTCGGTATCCGCAACACGGCGCGCGCGCGGAACAGCGCCTCGCCCGACATCGGCGCTGTTGTCGTGTCCGTTTCGAGCTCTTCGATGTTGACGCGATGCTGCGCCAGGACGCGCGAGATGTCGTGAACGATGCCGGGGTGATCATTGCCGAGCAAGTCGAGGTGCAGCGTTCGGAACGTGCCAGCCTGCGTGTCGACGCTTCGTTCCACGACCACGGTGAGGCCGGACGCAAGCGACTCGAGCCGGGACGCGAGCGCGTCGGCCTGCTCGGCCTCGACGCTGACGCGCAGCAGTCCGGCAAACTTGCCCGCCAGCCGCGCCATCCGGCTCTCTTCCCAGTTGGCACCCACGGCGAGGATGTGATCGGACAGCTGCTCGACGATCCCAGGCTTGTCGTCGGCAATCACGGTCAACACCAGTGACACTCGCATGACGTGCTCCTTGCTCGTCGCCGTCTCCCATTAGACCTCAGTTGCCCGTGTCGAGCGCCCAATCCATTTGACAGCTCAGGCGGACAGGCGTATTACGGCAGCTCCGAGGCAGCGAGGCTGCTCGGCGGATAGGTAGCTCGGTGGAGAATGCCCATGATGTCGTCGTCCCTCCGAACGCTCTCGATCGTTGCGCTGGCGCTGCTGATGATGAATGGCATCGCGCGAGCCCAGGGAACGGCGCAACTCAATGGCCGCGTCACCGATGAGAGCGGCGGCGTCCTGCCCGGCGTGACCGTCACGGCCACACAGACCGACACCGGATTGGTGCGATCGACCGTGACCGACGATACCGGGTCGTGGGTCATGCCCAATCTGCCGATTGGCCCCTACAAACTGGAGGTGTCGCTGCAGGGATTCCGCACTTACGTCCAGACCGGGATCGTGCTGCAGGTCAACGCCAACCCGACGATCAACGCAGCGCTCGCCGTCGGCAGCCTCGCCGAAACGGTTGCCGTCGACGCGGCGGCGCCGCTGGTGGACGTGCGCAGCGCCGGCATCAGCGAGGTGGTGGAGCAGCAGCGCATCGTGGAGCTGCCGCTGCAGGGTCGGCAGGCCACCGATTTGATCCTGCTCGCAGGGTCCGCGGTCAACACCGGCTCGGTCACCCAGCTTGGCATCACCAGGAGCGTCGGCATTGCGGTCGCCGGCGGTCTGCGTACCGGCGTCGAGTACGTCCTCGACGGCGCGATGCACAACAACACCTACGACAACTCCAACCTGCCGTTTCCGTTCCCCGATGCGCTGCAGGAGTTCAGCGTGGCAACTGGCGGACTGTCGGCCGAGAACGGCATGCATTCCTCCGCGTCGGTCAACGCGGTGACCAAGTCGGGCACCAACACGGTGCACGGCAACGGCTTCGAGTTCTACCGCGACAGTCGATTCAATGCCGCGCCGGCGCTTGCCCCGCTCGGACCGGACGGCAAGAAGAAGGGCGATGGTCTCAACCGCAACGTGTTCGGCGGCACGCTGGGCGGGCCGATCATGCGCGACCGCCTGTTCTTCTTCGGCGGCTACGAGCGGACGCGCGTGCGGCAGATCACCCCGGACAACATCGCCTTCGTGCCCACGCCAGCGATGCTGGCCGGCGACTTCACCGCGGCGGCGTCTCCCGCGTGCAACGCCGGCCGACAGGTCAACCTGGCGTCGCCGTTCTTTGGCAACCGCATCGATCCGTCGCGCTTCAGTCCAGCGGCGGTGAAGATCACGCAGTTCGAGATGTTCCCGCACTCCAACGATCCGTGCGGTGAGATCCGGTACGGCCTGCCGATGAACAACAACGACGAGCAGTACGTCACGCGCGTCGACTATCAGTGGAGCGCGAATCATTCGATCTTCGGCCGCTACATCGACACCTTCGAGCGACGGCCGCCAAGCCTCGCCGATACTCGCAACCTGCTCACGCTCCGCGGCACGCCGAACATTAGGAAGCGTGCGCGGACGCTCGCGCTCGGCGACACGCAGGTGTTCGGACCGACCAGCGTCAACGCGTTTCGCGTCACGTGGGTAAAGACGGCCACGCGCTCCAATCAACCGCCGGAAAAGTTCTTCGACACGACATCACTCGGGATTCCGGTCTACACGTATATCCCCGGCGTGTTGTCGCTCAGCGTCACCAACGGCTTCAGCTTCTCGGGAGGCCCTGCCGTCGGCGCGATCTCCGATAACGCCGCGTATCAGATGCAGGACGACTACTCGCGGGTGCTCGGACGCCATCAGGTGTCGGTCGGCGCCAACGTGGCGTACTCGACGCTCGATCAGATGAACGCGGCGCTGGCCGTCGGCGACTTCATCTTCAATGGGCGGGCGACCGGGCTCGGTCTGGCCGACTTTCTGACCGGACAAGTCTCGCAGTTTCGCCACGGCGCACCCGGGCTGCTCATCAACAATCAGTGGTACATCGGTCTGTATGCGCAGGACGCGTGGCGCGCGGGCAATCGCCTGACGGTCAATCTCGGGGTGCGGTGGGAGCCGTACCTCGGCACCAATTTCGAGAACAACGCGATCTCCAACTTTTCACTCGACAACTTTCACCAAGGGGTCCGCAGCACCGTCTTCATCAACGCCCCGCTCGGTCTGGTGTACCCCGGCGACCCCGGGTTCCCATCCGGTCAGAGCGGGCTCGACAAGCAATGGCGGAACTTCTCGCCGCGCGCCGGGCTCGCCTGGGACGTCACCGGCGGCGGTCGACTCGCGGTACGCGCCTCGTATGCGCTCAATTACGACTTTCCCGGGGCGGTCTTCCAGAACACGGCGGTGCAGGCGGCTCCCTTCAACAATCGCCTCGACCTGATCGGCAACTATCCATTCGATGATCCGTACAGTGTGATCCCCGGCGGCCAGACGCACCCGGTGACCGGAGCGCCCGCGCGCGATGTGGTGTTCCCCGGTGCCGGCTCCTACGCGACGATCGATCCGCACGTCAACTCGATGCGCGTGCAGTCATGGAATGTGACCGTCGAGCGTCAGATCGGCGAGGCATGGGGGATCTCGGCAAGCTATCTGGGCAACCACATGGATCATCTGTGGGGCCAGAACCAGCTCAATCCGGGCGTGTTCCTCGGCCTTGATCCGTGCTCGCTTGCGGGTGTGTTCTATCCGGTGTGCTCGACCTCCGCCAATCTCGAGCAGCGGCGCGTGCTGACGCTCGAGAATCCGGTCGAAGGGCGACTGCTGTCCAACGTCGCGCTGTACACCGACATCGGCGAGCAAAACTATCGCGGGCTCAAGCTGTCGGTGCGGCGTCGCGCCGGCAACGGCATCAGCGTGTCGGGCAACTACACGCTGTCGCACTGTGAGACCGACACGCCCTACACCGGAAGCTTCATCCAGTTCAGCAGCGGATACCAGAACCCGAACGATCCTTCACACGATCGCGGCAACTGCTCGAACAACCAGCGGCAGATCGCCAGCGTGACGATGGGGTATAAGACGCCGCGGATCGCGAATCGCGCGTTGCGATTCATCGCCTCCGATTGGCGTGCATCCGGAATTCTCAGCGCGCACTCCGGCGACTGGCTCACCGTCACCACGGGCCGCGAGATCACGTTCACCGGCATTCCCGGCCAGCGCGTCAACCAGGTCCTCGACAATCCCTACACCGCGGAAAAGAGTCTGCTGCGCTATCTGAATCCGGCGGCATTCGCGTACCCTACCGCCGGCACGTTCGGCAACGAACGCGCGCGCAGCATCGAAGGACCGGGGTTCTGGAACATCGACATGGCGCTGGCACGATTGCTGACGCTCGGCGTCGGCCGAACGCTCGAACTGCGCGTCGAGGCGTTCAACCTGCTGAACCACTTCAACTGGGGAAACCCGGCGACGAATCTCGATGCCGGCACGTTCGGACGGATCACGACCCAGAACGGCAACTCGCGCGTCATGCAGTTCGCGGTGAAGTATGGATTTTGAGGCCAGAGTCCACGTGTGTCGATCCGGCGCTCCGACTGCACCGTTCTGTGGCGCAGTGTGGGACCGTATGTCGCGGCGGAAAACCGTGGGAAGTGTATTGGCAAAGCCTGTTGATCGGCGGCGGATGCTGAGGTGCTTGGATCAAGCCGGTTTCCCGGAGCGACATACGGTCCCACACTGCAGCGGCGGTGACGCAATGTCGTGATCAGGCGAAAGTAGTCGGAGGTACAGCAATGAAACTAACGCGTGCTCTTGTCCTCTGCGTGGTCGCCGGCCTGTTCGCGGCGAACCATGCGCTCGCGCACCATTCGTTTGCCGCCGAGTACGACGCGACGAAAACAATCACGCTGAAAGGGACCGTCACCAAGATCGAGTGGACCAATCCGCACGTGCGTTTCTACGTCGACGTCAAGGACGACAAGGGTGCGGTTGTCAATTGGGACCTCGAGCTGCAGAGCGTGAACACGCTGACGCGCGCCGGCTGGAACAGGAAATCGCTGCAGGTCGGAGACGTCATCACCGTCACCGCATGGCTGGCGCGCGACGGTTCGCACCGCGGCAACGCGAGAGAGAACATCACGCTAGCCGATGGACGGCAGATCTTTGCCGGTGAGCGGCCGCGGCCTGACGGCGAAGAGGTCAAGCGATGAGCGGCCGTTGGTTCGTTTCCCTGGCGATTGCGGCAGCCCTGGTCGCCCTGCTGCCGACGCATGCATCGCTCGCCGCGCAAGCACGCGGCGGCCGTGGCGGCCGCGGGCAGGCGCCTGCGACGCCCGCCGGCCCCGCGCCGCGCCTGCCGAACGGCGTTCCTGATCTCTCGGGCGTATGGATGGGTGGCGGCGGTGTCAACGAACGTGAGCTGAAACCAGGCGACGCGATCGCGCTGCTGCCGGAAGCGAAGAAGATCGTCGATGCGCGGCAGTTGAAGGACGACCCCGAAGCGCACTGCCTGCCGACCGGCGTGCCGCGGATGAATCCGTATCCGTGGCGGATGGTCCAGACAATCGACCAGAAGTACATCTTCATCCTGTTCGAGGGGAACATCCACAGCTACCGGCAGATCTTCATGGACGGGCGCAAGCACCCGGACGATCCCGACCCGACGTGGTACGGGCATTCGGTCGGCAAGTGGGAAGGCGACACGCTCGTCGTCGACACCGTCGGCTACAACGACAAATTCTGGTTCGGCGCCAACAAGCTCCCGCACACGACGCAGCTGCACACGATCGAGCGCTTCACCCGCACCGATCTGAACACGCTGCAATGGGACATCACGATCATCGATCCCGGCGCCTACGCGAAGCCGTTCACGGTGCAGACGAAGGCGCGCCTGGAGCCGACCTGGGAACTGATGGAATACATCTGTCAGGAGAACAACACGAACGTGGGGCACATCGTGCAGTAAAGCCTCAACTCCCAACGTCCAACTCCCAACTTCCAAAGAGCTTGCGGATCCGGAACGTTTGGGAATTGGCAGTTGGAAATTGGGAGTTTGACTAGCGTCCCTTCATCTTGTGCCGGTACTCGGGATACAAGGTTTCGGGATACCCGAGCACCACCTCACGCGGCAGGTTGTACTTCTTGCTCATCTCCTCGATGAACGGGTTCGTCTCGGGCGAGTAGTGTGGCACCTCGCCCGGTGTGGTGCCCTCATAGGTCGTGATGCACGCGAGCACCTGCGACGCGACCTCCGCCTCCGCCAGCTGATAGCTCTTCGTCCACACCATCGGCTCGGTCAGATAGTAAGGATCTTCGATCACCGACAACATCGTCAGGATGCTGCCGTGACGGAAATACCGTGTGGTCATCGTCGCTTCATCGCTGATGGGTGGACCCGTCTTGCGCAGGTTGCCGGTCTTCATGTGCGTCGTGTAGGTGACGAGCGTATTTCCCTCCCAGCGGCCGGTCGTGAATCCGCTGCGCGTGTGCAGCGCATACTTCGACGGGTGCGGCCGGCCGTCCATCCAGATCACCGTCGGCACGCGATCGGACCACGCCGCGATCGTGTACGACACGGTCGCCCCTTTGATTGGCTCGGTCTGCCGTGTGACGATGAGCGCGAACCCGCCGGTGGCCAGGTACGTGGGCGGCCACGCCTCGCACTGGTGTTCAGGCATCGCCAGCTGCGATTCCGAATAGGTGAGTGCCCGCGCACGCCCCTCTTCGGTCAGCGGCAGGCCCATGTAATCCACCGGCAGCGAGTCGTTGGAGAAGTCTTCGGTGCCGACGTAATTCCACGCGCCGCTGAACTCGAACTGCGCCATCGCCGGACGCGCGCATGCCAGCACGAGGATGATCATCACGGCGCGGCGCGGACCACGGCACCCCATCGCGCAGGTCCGGGTGGAGGCGCGCGCGCCGGGGACCCCGGCACAGGTCCGCGTCGAGGAGTGCGCTCGTGCTACCAGTGCGCGGTGCATGGTGTAGGACTCCACTTCGATCCGTCACCTTCCTTCTTGAAATGCGAGCTGACGATGAATGGCCGCTGCAGGTATTGCGGATCGTCGACGATGCTGGTGATGACGAGCAATTGCCCGCCCTCGCCGTGCGGCGCAACGTCGAAATACTCCGTCAGCGTCGTGTTCTCGCTGTAGGGAACACCGTTCCAGCGCAGATAGCCGGCCCGCAGGTTGGTGGTCACCACTTTCAGCGATTTGGCCGCGGCATCCCAGCTCGCAACCGAATGACCCTGCCAGGAGCGCTCCGCCGGCGGCGTCGCAGCCGCGAAGTGCAGCAGGCGCGTCTGTGTGCCGCTGTCGGTCTCGATGCGCAGCGTCGTCGCGTCCTGCCAGGTGACGTGGAAGCGACCCGGAACGCGCATGATGTTGGCGGCGCCGAATGCCCTGCACTGATTCCCTGCGGCTTGGTCGGCGGCAGGATTCCAGCTGTCGGCCACCTTGCGTCCTTCAGGTGAGAGCGGCACGCGCGCGTAATCGCCCTTGGCTGGGGTGACCATTCGGAACCGCCAGTCCTCGGTGACGAACGACACCCAGTAGCCGGTGAGATCGATCGGCGCCGCCTGCTGCGCGGGTCTGGCGGGCGCCGCGTTGCCGCGCCCCTGCGCGTTTACGTGGCCTGCGCCGATGACGCTGAGCAACGCGGCAACGCCCACAATGATGGCTCCGTGTGCTCCGTGTCCGCGAACGCTCGGTGGTTTCGCGTTCACGATTTCACCTGCGGAAGCGTGCGATAGATCGCCTCGATGAAGGTGTTCGTCGATCCGGGGCCCGAGCCGGAGCCGTAGCGGGCCGCATACCCTTTGGCGGGAGCTGCCGCCTTGATCTGGTCGATCGTCCTGCCCGCGGCCTTCATCTCGCGGACGCGGTCCCGAATGATGGTCACCATGTCGCGATAGGCGACCACGTCGAATTGATCGCAGACACGGCCGTGCGCCGGAACCACGAGCGTCCCTTCCTCACGGGTGATGATCGGCACCGAGGGAATCGCGAGATTCACCAGACGGTTCAGCGCGTCGATCTCGCCTTGAATCGACCCGCCCTGGGCGAGGTTGATGGCAGGGAAATGCGTCGTATCGACGATGTCGCCCGCGGCAATGACGTCCGAGCGGCGGAAGAACACGATTGCATCGCCGTCGCTGTGCGCAGCTGGCTGATGGACGATCTCGATGCCTTCGCCATTGAGATAGACGTTCTTCTGTCCGGCCGGAAATGTTTCGGTCGGCCAGCTCGCGACCGGATACGCCGCCCTCTGTCCCGTTGGTGCGCTCATGCGCGTCAGGACTTGCTCCATTGCCAGAATGGAGGCTGGACCCGGACCGGGACCGTTGAAGTTCGACGAGTTGGGCAAGCCGGTCACCCGCGTGCCGAGCAGCGTGACGCCGGCCTTCGAGATGGTCTCGTTGCCGCCGACATGATCCGCGTCCGCGCTGGTGTTGATGACGTAGCGAATCGGCGCGTCGGTAATCTTCCGGATAGCCGCAAGCACCACGGTTCCTGTCGATCCGGAATCGACCACGACCACGCCGTCGTCGGCGACCTGGACCGTCACATTCGCGCCTGCCCCCGCAATCATGTGGACATTGGGCCGGAGCTGCAGGACCTCGATCTCTTCGCTTTGTTGCGCCGGCGGACCTGACAGGGTTCGCCCCGCCGGCCGCGTCTCCTGGGCTGCCGCGATGACAACGACCGCGGGAATCAGTCCGGCGCCGACGAGCAGGCGTCGCATGGCGGTGGATTCTACTCCGACGCAAATCCCAAATCCCAAATCCCAAATCCCAAGAAATCCCAAAATGCCCGACTGGGAAGTTTCGTTTGGGATTTGGGGTTTGGGTTTTGGGGTTTGGGATTTACACTGACCCGATCTCATGAAACTCCTGCGAAAAGCCCTGATTCTGACGCACCGCTACCTTGGCATCGCGTTCAGTGCGCTCGTCGTGATGTGGTTCGCCACCGGCATCACGATGATGTATGTCGGCGGCATGCCGCGCCTGACCCCGGAGCTGCGCCTGGAGCGAATCGCGCCGGTGGACCTGAGCCAGGTGCGACTGACGCCGGCGCAGGCGGTCGAGCGAGCCGAACTGAGTGAGCCACCGACCCGCGCCACACTGCTTTCTGTCGTGGGACGCCCCGCCTATCGTTTTGCCGTTGGCCGGGACACGACGATCGTGTTCGCCGACAGCGGCGACGTGGCCGACGAGTTCACGTCTGCGCAAACGCGCGACGTTGCCGCGCGATTCATGCGCGTGTCCGTGGACAAGGTTCACTATCTCGGCGCACTCAACCAGACGGATCAGTGGACGCTCGGCATGGGCAGCATCTTCCCGCTGCACAAGTTCGCCGTCGACGATGGCCAGGGCAGCGAGCTGTATGTGTCGCCATTCACGGGCGATGCAGTGATGCTGACCGACACGCGGACGCGGGCGTATGCGTGGATCAGCACCATCCCGCACTGGCTGTACTTCGAGGCACTCCGTGAAAATCAGCCCCTCTGGTATCGCATCGTGGTCTGGACGTCGGCGATTGCGACCGCTATCGCCGTCCTCGGCTTGATTCTGGGCGTCACCCAGTATCGACGTGGCCGAACCACGTGGGCAGGCGCGATCCCGTACAGCGGAGGGCTTCGCTGGCACTACATCACGGGCGTCGTCTTTGGCGTCTTCACTGTGACGTGGGCATTCAGCGGACTGCTGTCGATGGAGCCGTTCGCGTGGACCAACCAGGAAGGGATCGCCGTACCGCGTCAGGCGCTGAGCGGCGGTCGCCTGGAATTGGCGACCTATCCGGCGATGGACGCATCAGCATGGAATCGCCTGCTCGATGGCGCGCAACTCAAGGAGGTGGAGTTCGTGCGCATGCAGGGCGAGCACTACTACGTGGTGCGCCGCGCGATCGAGGACGGCCGCGATCTCGGCAAGCGCGAACGCCTGCATCAGCCGTATCCGATCAACGGCCGCGTCGATCCCGAGCGCCTTATTGTCTCGGCGTCAACACTTCAACCGCGCACGGAGTTATTTACCGCCGAATCGATCGTCTCACGCGTGCGCGCGACTGTGCCCGAGGCGCCGATCGCCGATTACCAGCTGCTCACTGAGTACGATTCCTATTACTACTCGCGCACCCGTCAGACGCCCTTGCCCGTCGTCCGTATCCGCTTCGCTGATCCGAGGCAGACGTGGCTGTATATCGACCCCGCGATGAACCAGGTGCTCGCGTCGATTCCGCGACTGGCGCGCCTCGAGCGGTGGCTCTACAACGGCCTGCACAGCCTCGACGTCGGCTATCTGTATTCACGCCCGCTGTGGGACATCGTGATGCTCGTGCTCCTGATGGGTGGACTGGCGTCGAGCGGCATCGGGCTCTATCTGGGCATGAAGCGGGTCCTGCGTGCGTTGATCCGGAAGATCCCGGGTCCAGCGACGATGCCGGCGCCGGATGTGCGCGTCTCCGCTCGGTAAGAGCGGAAAATCACCGGCGCGTCACTTCTCTGCCACACACTCCTGAGACAGTGGGCGTGCGCCTCCACTGCATTTTCAGGAGAAGAAATGGCCTTTCACGACGATTTTGGCGGATTGCACCGGGACATGCGGGCGACCGCCGCGGCGATCGGCCGTCGACGCTTGCTGCGTTTGGCGGCCGGAGCCGGTTTGAGTGCCGGCGCGGTTCAGCTGTTCGGTTGCGGCGGCAGTACACCGACGTCCCCGGACTCGACGAGCACGACGACCACCCCCACAACGACAAGCGGAGGCACGACCTCGTCTGCGTGCAGCCTGATTCCGAACGAAACGCAGGGGCCCTATCCGGGTGATGGGTCGAACGGACCGAACGTGCTCGGCCTGACCGGCGTCGTGCGCAGCGATATTCGTTCGAGCTTTGCCGGCCTGTCCGGCACGGCGTCGGGCGTGCCGCTGACGATCGCGCTGACGATCGTGTCAGCTTCCACGTGCGCGCCGCTGGCCGCGCGTGCGATTTACATCTGGCACTGCGACGCGCTCGGTCGTTACTCGCTCTATTCCGCGGGCGCGACGAATCAGAATTACCTGCGCGGCGTGCAGGAAGCGGACTCGAGCGGACGAGTTCAGTTCACCTCGATCTTCCCTGGCTGCTATGCCGGTCGCTGGCCGCACATTCATTTCGAGGTCTATCCGACTCTTGCTGCAGCAGGCAGCGTCGCCAACAAAGTCGCCACCTCGCAGATTGCGCTGCCGAAGGACGTCTGCGATCAGGTCTACGCGTCGAGCGGGTATTCCGGCAGTGCCTCGAATCTTTCGCAGATATCGCTGTCCACCGATATGGTGTTCAGCGACGGCGCCGCGCTCGAACTGGCGACGATGTCCGGCAGCGTGAGCGGTGGCCTGACGGCAACGTTGAGCGTCGCCATCAACGCCTGACTTCCGTTCACACCCGAACTGCCAACTCCGCACCCGAACTTGAACACGAACCGAGCACCAACAACGGAGAAGTGTGAACGAATGATACGCTGTCCGCCATGTCACAGCCGGACTCGCGACGGATCACGCGCCGAGAGGCGCTCGGACTGATCGGATTCGGTACGACCGCATCGGTGTTTTCGACACGCGCGTTCGCGCAGGGCCTCACCTTTCCGCGCGGCGCCGTCATCAGAACGCTGTTCAAGGACTACGACCCGGGCGAGCTCGCCGGCGGTGCCACGCTGTTCCACGAGCACATCTCGCTGGCTCCCGACTTCATGGATCGATTCCGCGCGGCGACGGCGGCGGTGCGCGCCGCCAACGGATTGTCGCCGCTTCCCGCACGCGCGGGCGGACCGCCCAATCCGCCACCCGGCGCCGATCCGATGCGCGACCTCGCGCTGATGACGCAGGAGCTCGTGACCGCCAAGGGCGCCGGTGTCGCCTGTCTGGTCGACGCCGGTCATCCGGATATGGGTCGCGATCTGAGTTTCGTCCGCGAGGCGGCGATGAAGTCCGGACTGCCGATCGTGGCCTGTGCCGGCTTTTACGCGCAGCCGTACTACCCGAAAGAGATTGCGACGATGAGCGAAGAACAGATCACGCAGGCGCTCGTCCAGCAGGTTGACGAGGCGCCGGCCGGCGCCTTTGGCGAGATCGGCTCGTGGGACGAGATCACGAGTGACGAGCGCAAGGTCTTTCGCGCCGTCGGCAAAGCGCACGTCGCGACCAACTTGCCGATCTTCACGCACACTGGCATCCCGGGGAAATCAGCGCTCGAGCAGCTCGACATTCTCGAGGATGCGGGCGTGAAGCCGGATCGCGTCGCGATCGGTCACCTCGGCAATCTCGTCGATAGCAATGTGTACGTGCACAAGACCATCTGTCGGCGCGGTGCGTTCGTGGGATTCGATCGGCAGGGAGGAAACGGCGATGCGCAGCAGGTGCCGATGGTGATGGCGCTCATCGACGCGGGCTTTGCCGATCGCCTGCTGTTCTCCGCGGATGCGTCGAGCGGCTACGGGAAGACGTTGACCGTGTTCGTGCCGAAGCTGAAGGCCGCGGGCGCAAGCGAAGACGTCCTGCATCGGATCATGGTCGACAACCCGCGACGCTTCCTCGCGTTCGTGCCCAAGCGGCCGCGGAAACGTGCCTGATTACCCTCCGCCCAACCACGGCCCATCGGGATCGCGATCGGGGTGAAAGGGGGCACGGTCGCGTCCCTCGACGTGATCGCTGCCGTCCTGATCCTTTTCGTGACGTCCCGCATCGTCGCGCGCGTCATCTTTCTTTGTCGACGATTCGTGACGGCAATTCTGCGGATGCTCATCCGCCATGATGGGTACTCCCTGCTGCGTGCGCGATCGTGGTGCGACACGCCACGCGAACGAATCAGACGACACGTGAGCACGCGGCGTGCCGCTTGCAACGTCTCAGCCTTCGACGATGACTGGGTAGCTGAGTAGCTAGGTCGCCGGGTCGCTTTGCTTCTGGGCAGCGAATCACGCCCAGCCGCCCAGCCACTTGGCTCCCCAGTCATAAGGAGGCTCAATAATGGCTGCGAATTCCCTGCAGGAGCTCTTCCTCGAGGAGCTTCGCGATATGTACGACGGCGAAAAGCGCCTGACCAAAGCGTTGCCCAAGCTCGCGAAGGCGGCGACGTCGACTGCGCTGCAATCGGCCTTCACCAATCATCTGCGCGAAACGGAACGACAGGTCTCACGGTTGGAACAGGTCTTCCAGGCTTTTGGCGAGAAGCCGCGCGGCAAAACGTGCGACGGGATCATGGGCATCGTCGAAGAAGGCAGCAAGGCCATACAGGAGCTCGACGCGGGACCGGTGCTCGATGCCGCGCTGATTGCCGGCGCCCAAAAAGCCGAGCACTATGAGATCGCGTCCTACGGAACGCTTGCCTACTTCGCGGAGCTGCTTGGCCAGGACGATGCCAAGAATCTGTTGGGCCAGACGCTCGAGGAAGAGAAGGCGGCCGACGAAAAGCTGAGCACGATCGCCAAATCAAAGGTGAATCGCGAGGCGCTCTCCGCCGACCAGTCCGACCAAGAGAGTGAAGAGTCGGAGGGCGGTGGGCTGGTGTGGTCTGGCGCGCGACGCACGGCGTCGGCTATCGGTCTGGCGCAGGATCGTGGATCCAATTCACGCTCTCGGACCAGCGCGCGATCGTCGCGATCGTCGAGTTCGTCCCGATCGAGCAGCCGCAGCTCGTCGTCCGGGCGGCGCCGATCCGCGAGCAGCAAGAAACGCTGAAGCGGTGCGCAACGACGGCGCCTGGACCACCCATGGCGCCGCCGTTCGCGTTGCGGCAATTCAGCCCCATCAGGCGAGTCCCGCCTCCTTCAACGCCGCCTCGTGGTCTTCGCGTCTGTTCACATTACGCAGCGTTCGTAAATCCGGGTCGGACGTGATTTCCTCCGCACGCAGGCGCCGGGTGTTGACCTGTTCGAAGAGAAACGCCGGCCTCAGACGATCGTGCGCGAGCAGGTCTTCGACACACGGCAGTATCGACCGTCGATAGATGGCCGACAGCGGGTGGGTGAAGCCGTCGATCTCCATCACGGCGATGTCGTAACCGCCTGCCAGCGCCAGCATCTCGGTGACGAAACCCGGGACGAGCAGCGGCACGTCACAGCTCGTCACATAGGCGGCGTCGACGTCGGCGGGCAGCGCCTTCAGACCCGCACGCAGTCCTTCAAGCGGCCCGCGCCCCTCGCGTTCGTCGCGCGTGAGGATCACGTCGGGCTCCAGGGAGGGCAGTTCCTGATTCGGTGCGGCCACGACCACCACTGGCGAGACGACCGACATGAGGATGCGAACGACTCGCTGCAGCATGGTTTCTGGTCCGAACGGCAGCAACGCCTTGGACGTCCCCATCCGCGTCGACTTGCCGCCGGCCAGCACGATCCCGCCGGCGCCTGAGGCCATTCCCCGGTACGCCACTACGGACATTCTAGTGGTCGGTGAACATCGACCGGTTTGCTACGGCGAGGCAGGTTGTCGCGCGTATAACCGCGCCTAACGAGCGACGTTCGTCGTCATAGCTGCATTCCGAGTGTCGCGAGCACCCCGCGCGTCTTGGGATCGGAGAGTCGCGCGATGAAGGCCTTGACACCCGGCCGGTCCACACGGGCGGTCGGCGTGACGAAGTCATACTGCTCGTGCTGCACCGGAATGAAGCCGAGGCCGGCATTGCGCGCGATGATGTCCAGCGTGACGCCCCAATCCGCGCGACCTTGAGCGACGGCGGCAGCGACAGCATTGTGATTGCGCGGCTGCACGGCATACCCGTGCGGCTTCACTCCGCCAAGCAGACGATCGATCAGGGCGCGCGTGCCGCTGCCCTGGTTGCGGTTGACCATCACGCAGGTCGGGTCTGCGGCGGCGGCGGTGATGGCATCGATGGCATCACGTCCGTCGAAGCGGGTGTCGCCCCGTCGATAGACGATTCCCTGCAGCCTGCCATAGCCGGGAATGAGATCGAGTGCTCGCGTCAGAAACGGTCGATTGTATTCGCCACTCCCAGGATCGAGCAGATGAATGCCGGCGAGATCGCACTCGCCCCGCTTGGCGGCGTCCAGACCTCCCATGCTGCCAACCGCGAGAAATTTCGAGCGGATGCCGTCGTTGTGCAGCTCGCTGAGAAGATAGTCCAGCCCGATGCAGTGGCTGCCGATGACGACGAGATCGGCGAGTTGCAGCTCGCGATCGAGCAACTGCACGGTGACCGTCGCGCCCGCGGGCACAATCTCCTCGTGACGACCGATGGTGGTGAAGCCGTTGGCGCGGCTGAAGGTCGTGACGCTGCCAGAGCCCTGACCCATCGGATAGGCAGCGAGCAGCTCCTCCGATGCGTCCTGCCCCGAGCGAGCAGAGTGAGTCGAAGGCACGAGACCGACCAGCAGATATTCGGTGCGGCCAATCTCGCTGTTCACGCGGACGGCGAGTCTGGCGTGCACCGTCGCGCGCGCTTCGAGTCGTCGCCCGGCCATGGCTGTCAGGACCGGTGCGACGAACTCGTGGAACGTGAAGACCGCGGACGTCGGAAAGCCGGGCAGCACCACGACCGGTCGGCCGGATGTGGCCGCGAGGCAGATCGGTTTGCCCGGCTTGAGTGCCACGCCGTGAGCAACGATCCCCGGATCGGTGAGCTCGGCGACCACGCGATACGAGATATCGCCGGCACCTTTGCTCGTTCCGCCCGACAGCAGGACGATATCAGCCGTCTCGATTGCCTCTCGCACCTTCGTGCGAAGCGCCTCGAGGTCATCGTGAACGATGCCGAGCCGTTGCGGCTCGCCGCCAAGTTCGCGAACCGCATCGGCCAGGACCTGCGCGTTGGAGTCGTAGACGCGTGCAGGCCGCATCGCCTCGCCGGGTGCGATGATCTCGTCGCCTGTCGAGAGAATGGCGACCACCGGGCGCCGCCACACGTCGACGGCCGCGACGCCGATCGCCGCGAGCACGCCCGTGTCCCGGCTCGTGAGGATCTGACCGCGCCGCAATACCGTTTCGCCCGCCGTGATGTCCGTTCCCGCGAACGACACGCCACTGCCTGCGGTCACGGCGCGGCCGACATGTAGAGCGTTGGCAACGATGTTCGCGTGCTCCACCATCACCACTGCGTCGGCACCGCGCGGCATCATGCCGCCAGTCGCGATGGTTACCGCTTCTCCAGGTCGCACTGCGCTCGACGGGATCACGCCGGTGTGAATGATGTCGTCGCCGAGCCGCAGAATGCGAGGAACTTCTTCCGACGCGCCGAACGTGTCCTCCGCAACCACAGCGTAGCCGTCGACGTTCGAGCGATCGAAAGAGGGCACGTCTACCGGGGAGAGAACATCGACGCCGAGCACTCGACCGAGCGCGACGTCAAGCGCCACGCGTTCGGTCCCGCGCGGCGACAGATCGAGCGCGGCGTGAAAGCGCCGCTCCGCCTCGTCGCGATCGAGCACCTGAAGGAACTGCTCCTGCTCACGCATAAATCGGGTCGGGAGTCATTTGTCGAGGACACCTCGCCCGGCTATAGCCGGACACTACGGAATGGAATAGAGCCAGACCTCGACCTCGACGCCTGCGGGGAAACCTTCGCTGTCGTCGTCAATGACGATGAAGCCGTCGGCTCTCGTGGTCGATGAGAGCACCGACGCACCGGCGACCGACAGCGGCTCGACGCGGCCGTTCTCGACCTTCACGCGCGCGTAGTCCACCCGCCCGATTTGCGAGCTGATCTTGCGCGCCAGCACGGCGCGCATCGACCGGTAGGGCCATTGCTTCGCTCGGCCGCCGAGCGCCCGAATCGCGCGACCGGCGAAGAAGTCGTACGCGCAGAGCGCCGATACCGGGTTGCCCGGCAGCAGAAAGACAAGGCGATTGCCGATGCGGCCGAGCCCGGTGGGGCTGCTCGGTCGCATCGCAATGCCATGAACCGCCAGCTCGCCCTGTTGCGCGACCAGCATCGGCGCCAGATCCTCGACACCGACACTGGATCCACCCGAAACAACGATGACGTCGGCCGTCGCATTCAACGCGCTGAGGATCGCGTCGACCTCGTCGCGAACGAGGCCTGGAAAATCGACGGTCCCGCCGTCGCGCTCGATGAGCGCCGCGAGCATCGGCCCGTTCGCGTCGGTGATCACAAAATCATGGGGGCGCGTTCCCGCCGGCAGCAGCTCATTGCCGGTAATCACCAGGCGCACCCGCGGCCGCCGCACGACGACCGCATCGGCCACACCAATCGAGCTCACGACGCCGAGGTCCTGCGGACGCAAGATACGGCCGGCGGGCAGGACGGTCGTGCCGGCGGTGATGTCCTCACCACGTCGGCCGACGTTCTTGGCGGGCGACACGGCGGAGATCGCCGCGATCGAGGCGCCCGCGTCGTCGATCTCGACGAATTCGGCCGGCAGTACCGCATCAGTGGCGGCAGGCATCGGCGCGCCAGTCATGATCCGGACGGTCTCGCCGCGGTGAATGGCTCCCGCGAACGGCGAGCCGGGCATCGCGGCGCCAACGATTTTCAAGCGCACGCGGTTATAGGCCGATGCGCCCTCGGTGTCATCGGCCACGACGGCATACCCGTCCATGGTCGCGCGATCGAAACCGGGCACGTCGACGGCACTGATCACTGGTGTGGCGAGCACGCGGCCGGCGGCGTCGCGCAGCGGGATGGTCTCGCTCTCGAGGGGCCTCAGGTAGGCGTCGAGCCACTCGAGCGCGGCACGCACCGTGTGACGCCGCGCGAAGCCGTGCATGCGAACGTCGGCGGCGGAAGTCTTGGTATCTGTCACATGCAGGGCGAGCCTTGTTCCAGGGTCCGCTGGGACAGAGTCCGCGCCATCGGGCAAGTTTAGTGCGCGACCTGCGTCGCGAGAATGCTCCCTCCGCCGAAGCTCAAACGCTCTGGCACGTCGCCGCCGGCCGTGACCTTGACCGCGCAGTACTTGAACTCGGGAATCTTCCCGAACGGATCGAGCACGGGGTTCGTGAGCTTGTTGGCGGCCGCTTCGTAATAGCAGAACGGCACGAACACCGCTCCGCGCGGCATCCCATCGTCGGCGCGCGCATACAACGAGATGCTGCCGCGTCGCGATGCGACGGTGAGTGTTCCACCAGGTGCGATGCCGAGCTGCTCGAGATCCAGCGGATGAACCGACGCGACCGGTTCGGGTTCGAGCGCGTCGAGTGTGCCTGCACGCCTGGTCATCGACCCCGTATGCCAGTGTTCGAGCTGACGTCCGGTGATGAGGACCATCGGGTATTCAGCGTCAGGCCGTTCGGCGGCGGGGATCAGATCGGCGGGAACGAATTTGCCGCGTCCGCTTTCTGTGGGGAAGCGTTCCACGAACACGACCGGTTCGCCCGCGTCGCCTTCGTTCACACACGGATAAGTGACCGACGCCTCGCGCTCCAGACGATCCCAGGTGATGCCGGCGATCGAGTCCATGCACGTTCGCATCTCGTTGAAGACTTCACGCGGGTGCGCATAGTCCCAATCGAGCCCGATGCGCCGCGCGAGCTCGACGATCAGCCACAGGTCTTCTTTCGCGTCACCTGGCGGCTCGATCGCCTTTCGGCCCAACTGCACCATGCGATCGGTGTTCGTCACGGTACCGACCTTTTCGGGCCAGGCGGTGGCTGCCAGGATCACATCGGCGAGGTAGCCGGTCTCCGTCAGGAAGATGTCCTGCACGACCAGGTGGTCGAGTGCCGCCATTGCTTCACGTGCGTGATCGACGTCGGGGTCGGACATGGCGGGGTTCTCGCCCATGATGTACATGCCGCGGATCTCGTGCTTCTTCGCCGCGTTCATGATCTCGACCACGGTCAGCCCGGGATCCGGATCGAGCGTCGTGCCCCACAGCTTTTCGAACCGTTGCCGCGCCTCGGGCGATCCGACGCGTTGATAGTCGGGATAGAACATCGGGATGAGGCCGGAGTCGGACGCGCCCTGCACGTTGTTCTGGCCGCGCAGCGGATGCAGGCCGGTGCCCGGACGGCCGATCTGCCCCGTCGACAGTGCGAGCGCGATCAGGCAGCGCGCGTTGTCGGTGCCGTGCACGTGCTGCGAGATCCCCATGCCCCACAGAATCATCGAGCCGGCCGATGTCGCGTACAGCCGCGCGACCTCGCGGATTGTCCGCGCATCGATGCCGCAGATCGGCGCCATCGCTTCCGGCGAGTACTTGCGGACGTTCTCCGCCAGCTCCTCGTAGCCCGCGGTGCGATCGCGGACGAACGCCTCGTCGACCAGACCTTCCTCGACGATGACGTGCAGCATCGCGTTCAGCAGCGCGACATCGGTGTCCGGATTGAACTGCAGGTAGTAGCTGGCGTGACGGGCCAGGTCGCTGCGCCGCGGGTCGGCGACGATCAGCGTCTTGCCGCCCTTTGCCGCGTTCTTGATCCAGGTCGCGGCCACCGGATGATTGATTGTAGGGTTGGCGCCGATGACGAAGATCACCTCCGCCTTCGCCACGTCCCGCACCTGGTTCGACACCGCGCCGGAGTTGATTCCTTCCATCAACGCCGCCACGCTCGAGGCGTGACACAGCCGCGTGCAGTGATCGACATTGTTCGATCCGAAGCCGGCGCGCACGAGCTTCTGGAACAGATAGGCTTCTTCGTTCGTTCCCTTCGCCGAGCCGAAACCGGCGAGTGCGCGCTTGCCGTACCGGTCACGGATGTCGCGCAGACCTTTCGCCGCGACATCGAGCGCCTCCTCCCACGTCGCTTCGCGGAAGACCTCGTGCCATCGCTCCGGATCGACGACGAAGTCCTTGTGCTTCGGCACGCCAGGTTTGCGGACGAGCGGCGTGGTCAGACGGTGACGATGCTGGACGTAGTCGAACCCGTAGCGACCCTTCACGCACAGGCGGCTCGAGTTCGCGGGACCGTCCTTGCCTTGCACGTAAAGGATGCGGTTGTCCTTGATGTGATACGTGAGCTGACAGCCGACGCCGCAGTAGGGACACACGGACTCGACGGTCTTGTCCGGCACCACGGTCGCGACATCGCGAGCCGGCACGAGTGCGCCGGTCGGACACGCCTGCACGCATTCGCCGCACGCCACGCACGTCGACTCGCCCATCGGGTCGTCGAAGTCGAACACGATCTTCGAGTGCCCGGCGCGAAACGCGTAACCGATCACGTCGTTGACCTGTTCCTCGCGACAGGCACGCACGCAACGCTTGCACTGAATGCACGCATCGAGGTGGACCGCCATCGCCGGATGCGAGAGGTCCGCGGCGGGCTGCGGACGTGACGCGAAACGCGGCTTGCCAATGGCCAGCTTCTTCGCCCACAAGTCGAGCTCCGAGTTCAGCGTGTAGGACGTTTCCGGAACGTCCGACAGCAGCAGCTCGATCGACATCTTCTGACTGGTCAGGGCACGCGCGCTGTTGGTCGTCACCTCCATGCCGTTGCTGGGATAGCGGCAGCATGCGGGCGCCAGCACGCGCTCTCCCTTAATCTCCACCATGCACGTCCGGCAGTTTCCATCAGGACGCTGGCCGTCCACGTAACAGAGACGCGGGATGTCGATGCCGTGCTCGTCGGCCGTTTCCAGCAGCGTACGGTCGGCGCGGGCGGTGATGCTTTGACCGTTGAGCGTAAAGGTGACCAGCGCGTTCGATGCCGGTCGTGTGCCGCGCAGCGATGCGGGCGACGTTGGAGCCGGAGACAGGCCGTGAACCGCCGCCGCAGGCGTCTTGCTATCGAGCATCACTCGAGTTCCCCGGGGAAATACTTCAACACCGAGAGCACGGGATTGGGTGCCGCCTGGCCGAGGCCGCAGATCGAGGCATCCATCATCGCCTGCGACAGTTCCTGCAGCAGCGGCTTGTCCCAGGTGCGGCCGTCCATCAACTGCAGTGCCTTCTGTGTGCCCACACGACACGGCGTGCACTGGCCGCACGATTCCTCGGCGAAGAACTTCATCACGTTGCGGGCCGCCGTCGTGGCGGTGTCCTTGTCCGACAGCACGACGATCGCGGCCGAGCCGATGAAGCACCCGTACGGATTGAGCGTGTCGAAATCGAGCGGCACATTCGCCAGCGAGGCCGGCAGGATGCCCCCCGAGGCGCCACCCGGCAGATAGCCATAGAGCGTGTGCCCCTCGAGCATGCCGCCGCAGTACTCGTCGATGAGCTCCTGCAGCGTGATGCCCGCGGGAGCCGGATGGACGCCGGGTTTCTTCACGCGTCCGCTGACCGAAAACGAGCGCAGCCCCTTGCGGCCGCGTCGTCCGTGTCCTGCAAACCAGGATGGTCCCTTGTCGATGATGTCGCGCACCCAATGCAGCGTTTCCATGTTGTGCTCGAGCGTCGGACGTCCGAACAGTCCGACCTGCGCGACGTACGGCGGGCGAAGCCGTGGCTCGCCGCGCTTGCCTTCGATCGACTCGATCATCGCGGACTCTTCACCGCAGATGTAGGCGCCGGCGCCGCGCCGCAGATGAAATTCGGGCATGGCGCACGGCGGATCGGCGCCGAGCGCCGCCAGCTCGCGCTCCAGGATCGCGCGGCAGCCGTGGTACTCATCGCGCAGGTAGATGTAGACGGCGTCGATGCCGACCGCCCACGCCGCGATGACCGCCCCTTCCAGGAAGCGATGTGGATCGCGCTCGAGATAATAGCGATCCTTGAACGTACCTGGTTCGCCCTCGTCGATATTGATGGCCATCAAACGGGGCGCGGGTTCCGCGGACACGATGCGCCATTTGCGACCGGCAGGGAAGCCCGCGCCGCCGAGGCCACGCAGCCCCGAGTCCTCCAGCATCGCGATGATGTCGACGGCTGTTCGCTTGCCGCTGACGCATGCCGCCGCCAAGGCGTAGCCACCTGTCGCCCGATACGCGGCGTAATCGGCGTAACCCGGCGTCACGGTGGCAAAGTGGGGGTGCATGTCGGCTTCGTCGACTCGCGGGTGCGTCACATGGCCCGCTCGTACGGTCTCGACGACGCGCTCAGCCGTCGCATGCGGAATTGGATTCTGTCCGACGACGGCAACGGGTGCCGTTTCGCAGCGGCCGACACACGGTGCGTGCAGAACGCGAACGCCCTCGCCGAGAATGGCGGGAAGACGATCCAACAGCTCATGCGCCCCGGCAAGCTCGCACGCAATTGAATCGCAGACACGGACGGTGATCTTCGGTGGCGCCGTGTCACCCTCCTTCAACACGTCGAAGTGGTGATAGAAGGTCGCCACTTCGTACACCTCAGTCAGCGCCATGCTCAGCTCGGCCGCAAGCGCGGTGAGGTGCGGGGCCGACAGGTACCCGTATCGATCCTGAATCAGGTGCAGGTATTCGATCAGGAGATCGCGGCGTCGGGGCGCATCGCCGAGCAGCGCAACGACTTCGGCGCGTGCGCTGGGGTCAACGCCACGGCCGCGCGGCGTGGCCCGCACGCGACCTCGCTTTCCGCGCGCGGGAGACATCGTCGAATCGGTCTGATTCACCTAACCCCCATGCTATCATCACCATACGGCCGTTTGCCGTCCTCCGGCCATAGCGATGCGGCGCGGATCTTCATCGTCCGCGAACTCTGATGCACGTCGAATTCCTCGGTATTCCCCGGCAGCGCGCTGGTGTTGCTCAACTGCAGATCGAAGCGACGACGCTTCGGCAGGCGCTGAGTGTGGTGCGGATGCAGGTGCCCGCCTTACAGGAGCTGATCACGGCGGACGGGTTGCATCCCTCACTTGCCGCGAACCTGAACGGCGATTACTTCGTGAACGACCTCGACACGTCGCTGAAGGAAGACGATCACCTCTTGATCCTCTCGGCTGATGTAGGAGGGTAGGACGCGGCGCGTCCAATTCAAATGCAACGTCGAAAATGCAAACAGAAATGTGCTTGCTTCGTTTGCATTTTGAAATTCGCCTCTTGCGTTAGGGAATGATGCTGTTCGGTTACCACGGCTGCTATCTGCGTGTCGACGTATCCTCGGGTCAGGCCGAACGTGTACCGCTCGACGAAACGACGCTCCGCGGGTACATCGGCGGCAGTGGGCTGGGTGCGCGCATATTGCTCGACGAGGGCGGCGCCGCGGCCGATCCGCTTTCCCCTGAAGCTCCTCTCGCCTTTGTCTTCAGCCCGCTCGTCGGCAGCCCTCTGACCACGTCCGCGAAGTTTGCGGTTGTCAGCCGCAGTCCATTGACCGAGCGTTTCAACGACTCGCTGGCGAGCAGCGGCTTCGCGCTCGCGGGCAAGCGCTGCGGCTGTGACGCGATCGTGGTCATCGGCCGCGCACCCTCGTTATCCGTGCTGATCGTCGATGACGGGAACGTGCGAATCGAGCCCGCCGATGACGTCCGCGGTGATGCGTGTGCGGTGGCCGAAGAGAAGTTGCGCGCCCGGGTCGGCGCTGACTTCAAGATTGCGTCGATTGGGCCCGCCGGGGAGCGGCTCGTGCGCTTCGCGACGATCTCGCACGATGGTCGCCATGCAGGACGGGGCGGCAGCGGCACTGTGCTCGGGAGCAAGAACATCAAAGCGATCGCGGTACGCGGGACCGCCCGCAGCGAGTGGGCGCATCCGCGCGAGGTGATCGAGCTCAGTCGCGATCTGTCGAAACGGTCGTTCGGTCCGGCAACGGCCAAATACCGCGAGCTTGGCACCGCGACCAATCTCCTGACCTTCAATCGCTTCGGCACGCTGCCGACGCGCAACTTTCAAAGTGGGACGTTCGACGAGGCCGCTGCCATCTCGCCCGAGCAGCTGTCGGCGGCGCACGCGCGGACGCGGGCAAGCTGCGTCGCCTGCACGATCGGCTGCGAGCATATCTATGCATTAGGCGACCGCGGCGTGCGGCTGGAATATGAGAGCCTGTTCGCACTCGGATCGCTCTGCGGCGTGGGCGATGGCGATGCGGTCCTGCGGGCCGCGCGCCGGTGCGATGAGCTGGGGATCGACACGATCAGTACCGGCGGGACGATCGCGTTCGCGATGGAATGCGTCGAGCGTGGGCTGCTCGAGGAGCCATGGCTGCGGTTCGGCGACGGCGACGCGGTGCTGACAGCGATCGATCTGATCGGAAGGCGCCAGGGTGTGGGCGCACTGCTGGCGGAAGGGAGCCGGCGCGCTGCCGACGCGATCGGCCACGGGAGCATCGCGTTCGCGCCGCAGGTGAAGGGGCTCGAGATTCCCGGTTACGAGCCGCGTGCGCTGCAGACGATGGCGCTTGGATTTGCGGTTGGGGCTCGCGGCGCCGATCACAATCGCAGCGGCGCGTATGAAGTCGACTTTTCGAACAAGGTCGATCGCCGGCGGGCGACGCTCGACTCCGTCCGCCACGCCATCGAGAGCGAAGACAAAGCCGCGCTGATGGATTCGCTCATCCTCTGCAAGTTCCTCCGCGGCATCTTCAGCGATTTCTATGGCGAGGCGGCCGGCATGCTGCGCGCGATTACGGGGTGGAACATCACAGCCGACGAGCTGCGCGAAACCGCCCGGCGCATCGTCGATACGAAGCGACAGTTCAATCTGCTGGCGGGATGGACCCCGTCCGAGGACACACTGCCCGAGCGATTTCTCAACGCGCCGCTGTCAAACGATCCTGAAGCGGTGCTGACGGGCGACCGCCTGCAGGAACTCGTCGTCGAGTACCGGCGACAGCGAGGATGGATCTCCTAAGTCAAAAGTCAAAAGTAAAAAGTCAAAAGTAAGTCAAAAGTAACGCTTCAAGTATGTCTACGTTGACGGTTACTTCCTATTTTTGAGTTTTGCCTTTTGACTTGCCCGAGCGTCCCCGCGGCAGCTCGTTGCCACTCGGTGTGTAGGCCGGCGGCACATAGACGTTCAGCGTCCTGAGTGGGGTGCGGCCGGTGTTGCGGATTTCGTGCGTCTCGCCCCTTTCGATGAGTAGGAGCGTTCCCGCACGCAGCCGTATCCGCGACCCGGACACGATCGCCACGCCTGTTCCCGATTCGACAAACAGCCACTGATCGGCGCCGCGATGCCGGTTATCGGCGCCGCCCTCGCTGTCGCCGGGCGCAAGCGTCATGCTGGCGCACTGCGACCGCCGGTTGCCTGTCGTCACCTTGAATCCTTGCCCGAAGCGAACCGTCGCCCGCTGCATCAGTTGCCCTTCAGCAAGGATTGCGGCGCTAGACCGGTTGGCCGCGGATGACGCGAATCAGCAGGAAGACGATCGCGATGACCAGCAGAATGTGCAGCCAGCCGCCGAGCGTATAGGTGGTGACGATGCCAAGCAACCACAGCAGCACGAGCAGGATGACCAGGAACATGATCATGGTCGTAACTCCACTCGGCTGTAAGCGAACGGGATGCCAGACTAGCGCTCAATATCGTCTTTTGAGCTGTCGCAGCAGATCGAATTTCGCCGTATCGGCGACGGCCATGACTGCCATCACCCCGGCCTGCACCGGATCGCTGACGACCAGGTCGGCGGCATCAGGGACGCTGCCGGCCATGTTGAGTGAGATCACCTTCAGGCCGTTTCGCCGAACCTCTTCGACGGCGCTGGTGATCTCGCCGCCCATCAGCGAGCCGGCCAGCACGAGCAGCTTCACCCGCGGCAACCGCATCACCGCGCGCACGGCGGCGGCCAGCTCCTGTTCGCCGACCAGCGGGATGGTGTCGATGGAAATGCGCTCGCCGCGGATGTTGTGGCGATCGGCTTCCGCAATCGCGCCCATCGCGACGAAGCCGACCTGCGCACCACCGCCCATCACGATGATCCGCTTGCCATAGATGCGGGCGAACGATGGCGTCTCGCTGATCGCTGACACGCCCGGGACGCCGCGCAGATCCGCGAGCACGGCCTCGAGCTTTCCTTCCGCGAGCGTGAATTCAATATAGGTCTGCGACTGCAGCTCGCTGTTGTGAATATCGACGTAGGTGATGTTCGCGTCGTGATTTGCCAGCGCGGTCGTCAGCCCCGAGAGCACGCCGGGCCGGTCGGTGACCGTCGCGAGCACGGCATGGGCAGCCATGACGCGACTGTAGCATGCACGGCAGCATGCTGAAGTTCCGCGTTCCCTGTTCCTGGTTCCGAGTTCCCGTGGTTCGACGTTCAGGGTTTGTGGTTCAAAACCATGGAACGCGGAACTGAAACGAACTCACAACCGGAACGGGGGAACCTGAAACCAGGAACCCGGAACCGCTGGAACTTGGAACCGGGCCCGCCCGCGCGAAGGGCTTTGGCGAGGTCCGCCGTAGCCTTGGCAAAGGCGGAAACTCGGAACCTGGAACGTCACCGCAGAGAACTATCAGGTGCCATCCGCGTCACTGTCAGCATGATGCCGCCGCGGATCGGTACCGGCTGCAGCGCGTACGACTCGCGACCGTGTCGGCCGACCACCGTCCATCCGGCTGCCTCGCCAATCGCCGCGCCCATGATCACATCGCTCAGAAAGTGTCGATTGTCGACGAGCCGCGATGTGCCGACGTACGTCGCACCGACGAGGGCGGGCCAGGACAGGCGATAACCGAGGTGACGTTCCAGCACTGCGGCCGCGGCAAAGGCGCTCGCCGCGTGTCCTGAAGGGAACGAGCAGCACTCGCCGGTGGGCCGGTCACGCCGCGCCACTTGTTTCATCCCTTGCACGATCGCCGCGGTGACCAGTTGTGAGCGGATCAGATCGAATCCCAGATGCGAGATCTTGTTGGTCCGCGGTTGATCCGCGGCGTGGGGGACGAGGTATCGGCCGACGCCGTACAACGCGACCGCCGCTCCGATCTCGACGCCGGTGTTGCCGACGATCTTGCCCACCTTGAAGAAATCGTTGGCCTTGTCGTTTCCGCCGATGTGCCGCTCGACGTAGTCGTCGCCCTGGTGGCCGATCAGCGCACCGCCCGCGCCGATGGCGAGCAGCGTCCACGTCGACTTTCGTTTGGGGAACGCGATGAAGTCGTTCTTCGTGTCCTTCAGCAGAGTCTTCCAGCCCGTGCTCGGTGGCAGCGGGTGCAGCTCTTTGCCGGTGACCGGATCTTTGCTACTGTCGCCTTGACCGGCGGCGGGCGCCTGAGAGGTGTCGTTTGTCTGAGCTGCGGCCGGGCTCGCCGCCAGGACCACAGCCACCATGGGCGCCATCAACCATGTCCTTCGCATGAACGCCGCCTCGTTTCACTGACAGACCCGTGCTGCTAACGCGTCGTGGATCCAACATCCGCGCAACCGCACAGGTCCGCGTAACGGCCCGGTAAATTGTATCGGCGGCGCCAGTGGCCACAGCTCGTGAATATAATCCTTCGTTTGGGCCACCTGAGTGCGGTCCTTCGGCTGACGATGCCAGCCCCGATGAGGAACGCTGATGACAATGAAAGTTGCTCTCGCCTTAGGCGTGGCGGTATTGTGCGCCACTATGACTTCCGCGCAGGGACCGATGCCGTACGGGCAATCGATTAACGCAGACAACGCGAAGAAGGCGGCGGCGCCCGCCATCGCCGAAGCACGTAAGAATCAATGGTTGATGGCGGTGGCCATCGTCGATACCGCCGGCGAGCTCGTTTACTTCGAACGTATGGACGATACGCAGGTCGGCAGCGTCGACGTCGCCATTCAGAAGGCGCGCTCCGCCGTTCGTTTCAAGCGTCCGACCAAGGCCTTCCAGGACGTCGTCGCCAGCGGGGGCGAGGGTCTTCGCATCCTGGCACTGCCCGGCGCCGTTCCGGTCGAAGGCGGCGTGCCGCTGGCGGTCGGGGGAAAGATCGTCGGCGCGATCGGCTGTTCCGGCGGCACCAGCCAGCAGGACGGTGTCTGCGCGGCGGCTGGGGCGAACGCGTTGAAGTAGCGCGAGAACTCCCAACTCCCAACCGCCAACTCCCAAACAACACGCTGAGTCGCGCGTGTGGAGCTGGACGTGAGGTTCCAACTGCATTCGATGCCGCACCGCGGCATTCAGGTCACACCGACGTTTGGCAGTTGGGAGTTGGAAGTTGGAAGTTGGGACTTTGAGAGCGGCGAGAGAGCGTCAGCCAACTCGCCCATGCAGCACAGAGTCGAGCGGGCTCGGACGCGATTGGTGTGCGTGGTGATCGAGGAAGTCGATCACGTGGCGGCGGCAGGTGTGATAGTCGGGATGCGCGAGCACGTCGGCGCGTACGCGCGGGCGCGCGAACGGGACCTGCAGCACGTCGCCGACTGTTGCTTCGGGACCGTCGGTCATCAGGATCAAGCGATCGGCCAGGTAGAGCGCCTCGTCCACGTCGTGCGTGACCATCACGACGCTGGCTGATGTATCCGCCGTGGCGGAGGCGGACTCCCAGACGCGAAGCAGCGTGTCCTGCAGCTCGAACCTCGTGAGCGAATCGAGCATCGAGAACGGCTCGTCGAGCAGAAGGAAGCGCGGCTCGAGCGAGAGCGCTCGCGCAAGAGAGACGCACTGCTGCGTGCCGAGCGACAAGTGCGCGGGCAGGCGATCGGCGTCCGCGCCCACGCCGACCATCGCCAGGAAATCGTCGGCGCTGCGTGACGGCGCGTGCGGTCCACCTGTGTTGCGTAACGCCTGCCGGCGCGCAAGCTGCACGTTCTGCCGCGCCGTAAGCCACGGCAACAGGCAGGGTGACTGAAACACGATCGCCCGTTCGGTTCCCGGTTCCGTGACTTCGCTCCCATCGATGATCACGCCACCATAGGTCGCTTGCAGCAGCCCTGCGATCATCGACAGCACGGTCGACTTGCCGCACCCCGAGTGCCCCAGGATCGCCACGAACTCGGCGGCGCTGATCGTCGCGTTGACGTCTTTGACGGCAATGAACGGCCCTGACGGCGTGTCGAAAACCTTGGTGAGGCCGGTGAGCTCCAGATGCGTGGTCATGATTGCTCCGCTGGAAGCAGGAATCAGAAATCTGGACCTGTTTAGACCAGCCCTGATTCCTGATTCCTGATTCCAGATTCCTTCATTGCAAACGTCAGTGTGGCGATCACATGCGCCCGTACCTGGCTCGCCTCTTCCTGACGCGCGAGATCGGCAACCGTTCGCGGACGCCGCAGGGCGACGGCGATCGCCTTTCCGAGCGTTGCCGGCGGTCCCGGCAGCATGGGAACGATCCGGTCAGAGAGCAGAATCGCCTCTTCAACGCTGTTGGTAATCATCAACGTCGTGACTGTTCGATCCCCAGCACGACAGAGACGGGCGAGCTCCTGCTGCAGCGTCTCGCGTGTCAGCGCGTCGAGCGCGCCGAACGGCTCGTCGAGAAACAGCACGCGCGGCTTGGTCGCCAGCGCGCGGGCGATCGCGACGCGCTGCCGCATGCCGCCCGATAGCTGACTCGGACGTCGATGGAGCGCGTTGCCGAGACCGACCCGCTCGAGCGCCTCCGTGGCTGCGCGACGCTGTTCGTCGCGCGACGACGTCGGAAACGCCGCGTCCACCGCCAGCCGCACGTTCTCGAGCGCGGAGAACCAGGGCAGCAGCGAATAGTTCTGGAAGACGAAGGCGCTATCGCGTCTGATGTCGCGCAGCGGTTCGCCACCTGCGTGTATATCGCCTGTATCGGGGGACAACAACCCGGCAGCGATGCTGAGCAGCGTTGTCTTGCCACTGCCCGTCGCTCCGACGATCGATACGAACTCGCCTTCTTCGACCGTCACCGAGATGTCGCGAAGGACCGGCCTGATTCCAGTGGGTGTCGAATAGGACTTGCCAACCCCCGCCAGCTGGATCACCGACACGTCAGATGGACCTCAGACGGGCTTCCGCCAGTCCCATCAGCCGATCGAGCGTGAAGCCGACGATGCCGATCGTCAGGATCGCGAGCAGAATGTGCGCGTAGACGAGGCTGTTGTATTCCTGCCAGAGGAATCCCCCGACGCCGGGTGTCCCGGTGAGCATTTCGCTCGCGACGATGACGAGCCACGCGATTCCGAGGCTCAGACGATAGCCAGTGAACATGTACGGCAGCGTCGCCGGCACGATGATCCGCAGGAAGGTGGTCGTACGCGACAGCCGCAGCACCTTGGCGACATTCCAATAGTCCTGAGGGATGGCACCAACCCCCATCATCGTGTTGATGACCGTCGGCCACATCGAGCAGACCGCGATCGCGAAGAGCGCCGCCGGTTCGGATTTGCGAAACAGAATCAGCCCGAGCGGCAGCCAGGCCAGCGGAGAGATCGGTCGCAACACCTGCATGATCGGATCGAACATGCGGGTCAGCGGTCGCGACACCCCGAGCAGGAATCCGAGCGGCGTCGCGACCGCGATGCCGAGCAGGAATCCACGCGCGACGCGCAACAAGCTGTAGTAGGCGAGCAGAACGATTCCCTGATCGGTCTCGCCTCTTTTGGTCAACGGCTCGAGGATGTACAGCTTGCTCTCTTCCCACGTGCGAACGGGCGACGGCAGATCGGGCACCGCCCTGCTGGCCAGATACCACGCTCCGAGGCCGAGCAGAATCCCGCAGGTTGGCAACAGCACGTGCACCACTCGTTTGATCATCCGGTCTCCTTAGGTAGCTGGGTGGCTGGGTGGCTGGGTGGCTGGGTGGCTGGGTGACTCGGTGGCTCGGTGGCCCGGTCGGGAAGTCGATAAGGAGCAGTGCCCAGCTACCTAGCTGCCCAGCTACCCAGCTACATTTCCCCGCGTGATGCTGTTGATGGGGAACGAGTGCGCGTACTTATCTGGATCCTTGCCATCAAACGTGCCGTCGAAGAGTGTGATCTTCTGCTCCTCGATTACGTTGATCTTCACACCGAGCTCCTTCATCGCCTCGAGATAGATGTCCGACCGCAGGACGCGCCTGGGAATGCCGGCGTAGTCGGGTGCCTCTTTGACCATGCCCCAGCGCCGGAACTGCGTCAGCCACCACGTGGCGTAGATGCGATGCGGATAGTTGCAGTGGCGACTCGAGAAGATCATGTAGTTCGGATCCTGCTCCGACCGGCCGTCGCCGTAGGTGTATCTGCCGAGCAGGCGTTCGAGGATGATCTCGGGCGGGCAGTTGATGTACGCCGGCCTGGCCATCACCTCGACGGCTTTGGCGCGGTTGTCCAGATCCTCGAGATGCACGCTTGCCAGGTGCAGTGCCTTCAGGATCGCCTTCACCGTCTTCGGATTCTTCATCGCGAATTCCTCGGTGAATGCGCAGACTTTCTCCGGATGGTCCTTCCACATCTTCTGCGTCGTGATCGCGGTGAACCCGATGCCGTCCTGAATCGCACGGTTGTTCCACGGTTCGCCGACGCAGAAGCCGTCCATCTTGTCGATCTTCATGTTGGCGACCATCTGCGCGGGTGGAATCACGATGAGATTGATGTCTTTGTCCGGATTGATTCCGCCAGAGCCAAGCCAGTAGCGGGTCCACATGGCGTGGGTGCCCGGTGGAAACGTCATCGCGAACGTGAGTGGATCGCCTGAGGCCCTGGCTTTATCGGCGACCGGTTTGAGCTGCTGCGGCGTGCGCACGCCGGCCTGCTTCAACCTGTTGTTGAGGGTGATCGCCTGACCGTTGCGATTGAGCAGCCAGGGGATGACCATCGGTTTCACCGGCGATCCCGCCAGCCCCATCGTCGAGGCGAGCGGCATCCCGATGAGCATGTGCGTCGCCTGGTTCTCGCCGAGCGAGAGCTTGTCGCGGATGACCGCCCACGAGGCTTCCTTGGAGATGATCGATTCGATACCGAATTTCTTGAAGTAACCGAGCTCGTGCGCCATCACGATCGGCGCGCAGTCGGTCAGCGCGATGATCCCGAGGCGAATCGTCTTCGTCTCGGGGCTGTCGTCGGCGTGGACGCTGCCCACCCATCCGGCTGGAAGGCCGGACATCAACGCGCCGGTCGCGGAGGCCGTTGCCGTCTTCAGGAATGTGCGACGCTTCATCTACTTCTCCGCAAGGAAAACGTACGTCGCCATCACGTACGGATAGCTGTAGGACGCGCCCGGCGTCGCCTGCTTCAGAAACGCGCCGGTGAAGATGTGCGCGTACCCCGCCTGCAGCTGCAGCTGTGGCGTGATCGCGCGATTGACGAACAGGTCGAGCTCCTGCCCGACATGGCGGTCGGTCGCGCCGCTCGCCACGCGTGCCACGAGTGCACCGCTTGCCGCGTAGAGTCCGTCCGCCTTGTCGGCGAGCCACCACGAGTGATAGTTCACGGTGATCGGCGTGGCCTTCAGCGGCGAGAATTCGATTCCCTCGCGGATGTGGCTGATGTTGCGCCAGCCGACCTGATCGGAGAGTCCCAGTTTGTCGTGACCGGTGGGATAGAGCTGGTCGAACGTGCCGCGCCTACCGTCCTGCGAATTGGCGTCGCCGCTCGCGTAGTTGTATTCGGACATCACCTTGAACGCGAGCCTGCCCGGGAATGACTCGCGGACCTGCCAGTGGCCAGCCCAGGCGTCGACGTCGTCGGCGCCGAGCGACCCAAATTGCTTCGCCACGGTGATCGCATAGTCCAGATGCGCCGGGAGTCGACCTGAGCCGCGGCCTCCGAGCGTGGTTTCACTCAAGTTCGCCTGTGGCCCGCTCTCGCTGTGAAGGTTCACATCGCGCTTCCAGAACGCGAATGGCATCAGCGAGACCTGGGGAATCAGCTTCGTTGTCTGCAGGTACGCACCCGCGAAACGGTTACCGGCGCCGCTCTTGTCGAACTCGCCCTGCAGGCTGCGTACGAGGGATGCGGCGAACGTGTCGAGCTGAAACGCCTCGTTCGTGTAAGTCACGTGCGCGCCGTCCCACGATCTCGCCGTATTGGTCCACGGCAGATTACCGACCAGCCGCTGGTCGTCGACGACGAGCTCAATCCGCCCTGCCTGCACCGCGACCGGCGATTTGGCATTTCCGAATTGCGCAAAGGCGAGTCGTAGATCGAAGGGGCCTTTGAACGGAGCCGTCGTTGGACCGATGCTCTTGTCCGCCACGCGCGCGTCCTGCACCTGCGCCTGGAATGACAGCGACCGTGAGGGGGTGACTGTCGCGTTCAGACGAAATCGACTGAGGTAATAGGCGTCGTCGCGATCGCGAACGAAGCCGGCGCCTTCGAACCTTTCGGCGCGTTCGCGGAACTCGGCGCGCACCCGGAGCCAGTCCGGGAGCACGTCATTGACGCGATTGGGGAGCGGAGCCTTCGGTGCAGGCGTTGGCGGCGTTGCTTGCGCGGCGAGAACGCCGGGAACACCGGCGACAAGAGCGATTCCGAGTGCGCAGATCGGAATCGAGAATGGTAGATGACAGCTCACACGCAATCTCCTCGTCCGGCTCAAGCCGGACACTACGTTCAACGTAGTGATAAACAGGACGTGCTGCGTCTGGGCGTCGCGGCCGACGAAACTCGCTTTCTCGAGAGCAAGTGCTGTTCCGCTCCTCGCCTTCGCGGCGCGAGGGGGAACCGGACCGTTTGATCAAGAGGAATTACGGTGATCGGCGGTCCTCAATCCAAAGAGTGACGACGCACAATCGTGTGGATGCCGTCGTGGCGAACCACAAATTCGTCGCGACCTCCTGCTGTCGTGGCGAGCCCTCGAGAAAAATGGTGTCGCGTGCGCTCGAGTAGAACGCGAGCCGACTGCGTCACGCAATGACGTCGTGCGATCGACTGGCGTCGAGCCGCAACCGGACCTTGCGCGTCTACCACTTAGCGCAAGAGCGCGCCACTCATTCAAAAACGTCCAGGACAGATCGCCACTGGACAAATGTGTAGGCTCAACCCCCCTTGCTGGTGCGCAGTCGAATGTGTATCTTCGATCACGTGATGCGCGCCGTGCCGCTGCGCATCTCTCCGCCAGCACTCCTGGCCCCGTCTCCGGCGCACAGCTCGTTCCGTGTTGCAACGAGCGCAACAGCCGCGCCCCACGTAACCCGCACTCCATGACGAGTCGCTCTCGTCCGCTGCCGCCTGCGGCGACGGGCGAGACAGGTATGGCCTTGGAGTCAGATGTCTTCATTGCCGCTTCTCGAACGCGCTGTCGACGACGGTGTCACATTCGCGCTGACGCGTCGAAACGATCGCCGCCTTCCGGTCGGTTTGAAGGATCACCGCGGACACGGTGCCGCGCGGATGCCGGCGCGTACGCCGGGACCTGGCGAGCAGTACCGATTCCACTTCGACATGCGGAAGTGCATCGGCTGCAAGTGCTGCGTTGTCGCCTGCAACGAGCAGAACGGGAATCCGGCGGCCATCAACTGGCGTCGTGTCGGCGAGATCGAAGGTGGGTGGTATCCGAACGCCGCGCGCTCGTACCTGTCGATGGGGTGCAATCACTGCCTCGAGCCGACGTGCCTGAACGGCTGTCCCGTTGACGCCTATACGAAAGACCCGGTGACCGGAATCGTGCGTCACAGCGCCGATGCCTGCATCGGCTGTCAGTACTGCACGTGGAATTGTTCGTACGGGGTGCCGCAGTTCAACCGCGAACGTGGGGTCGTCGGCAAGTGCGACATGTGCCACGGCCGTCTCGAGCGCGGACAGACGCCCGCCTGCGTCAGCGCCTGCCCTGAGGGCGCCATTCAGATCGAAATCGTCAACACGGCGGACTGGCGTGCGTCGGTTGCCGCCGCCCAGGAAGTAGTGTCGGGCTTTGGCCGGACTTCTGCGACCAGCGGAACGCCGATTGGCGATCACAGCGTGTCGACGACGCGCGTGACGCCCTCCGAGCTGCCGCCGAACGCGCAGCCACACGACATCAGCCACGTCGTGCCCGCCGATCCTCACTGGCCGCTCGTCGTGATGACCGTGCTGACGCAGCTGTCGGTCGGCGCGTTTGCCGCGATCTGGCTGTTGCAGTTGCTCGGTGATTCCGGACGACTCGGTATCGTCGCTTTGAGCTCGCTGCTGGTTGGCGGGCTCGCGTTGAGCGCGTCGACGCTGCATCTTGGGCGCCCCGCCTTCGCCTATCGGGCGCTGCGGATGTGGAAGCGATCGTGGCTCAGTCGCGAAGTGCTCTTGTTCACCGCATTCTCCGGCGTTGCCGGTGCCTATGCCGCGACCTTGTGGTTCGGCATCGCGGGCAGCACGCTCATCGGAGCGATCACGGTCCTGTTCGGTCTCGCCGGTGTGTGCGCGAGCGCCTACGTCTATCGCGTCCCGTCGCGACCGTCGTGGAACACGCCGTATACGCTCGTGCAATTCACGCTCACCGCCGCCGTGCTTGGTCCGCTCTTCGCCGCCGCCATCGGCGCCGGTCACGAGCGCTGGCTTGCCGTGACCGCTGCGGGAATGGCCGGCACGCAGCTGGTCGTGCTCGCGGCGCGCTTCCTCGGCCTGATCGCGGCCGACAGCCTCGAGCTCCGCGGCACGGCGCGACTGTTTTCCACGGTGCTCGCATCGCGGTTCATCGCTCGCAGCACGCTGCTCGCGGTGGGCGCGATCGTGCTGCCCTTGGTCGTCGCTGGTCCATCCACCGTCGCGCCACGGGCCGAGCAGGTCCCGCACGCGACCGTCGCGATGGCGATCGCGCTCGCACTCTCGCTGGGCAGCGAGATTCTCGGCCGCTATCTCTTCTTCGTCAGCGTGGTGCCGAAGCACATGGCGGCTCCGTACATCGCCATCGGGAGTGAAGCCGCATGATGCTGAAGCAGCTGCTCGGACTGGACACGCGTGCCGACAAGTACGCCTACGCCGTCGATGCAACAGCCGGGTACGTCTCCGCGCGGACAGTTCCTGATCGCTGGGTGCCGACGACCTGCGGTTACTGCTCCGTCGGATGCGGAATGTTGATCGGCGTGAAGGATGGGCGCGCCGTGAGCGTTCGTGGCAATCCCGATCATCCCGTGAATCGCGGTCTTCTCTGCCCCAAGGGTTTGTCGGAGCATCACACGATCGACGCACAGAACCGGGCTCGGTTTCCGCTGCTCCGTCAGGGGACAACCCTCAATCGCGTCAGCTGGCACGCCGCGCTCACGACGATGGCCACCACGTTCGGTGAGGTGCAGGCGCGACACGGCACCGGCGCGGTCGGCGTCATTAGCACCGGTCAGCTCGTGACCGAGGAGTTCTACGCGCTCGGGAAGCTGGTCCAACTTGGGATTGGGACGTCGAACTACGACGGCAACACGACCCTCTGCATGGCAACCGCGGTTGCCGGCTACAAGCGGTCGTTCGGAAGCGATGGGCCGCCGGGCGCGTACGAGGATTTCGAACGCGCCGACGTGGTGATCCTGATCGGCGCCAACGTCGCCGAGAACCACCCGATCCTGTGTTGGCGCCTGCAGGCACATCCCGACAGGACCCTGATCGTCGTCGATCCGCGCGTGACGAAGACGGCGATGATGGCCGATTTGCATCTGCCGCTTCGTCCGCGATCCGACCTCGCGCTGATCAATGGACTCGTTCACCTCGTTATCGAGCACGACCTGATTGACCGCGAATACATCCGCACCCATACGACCGGGTTCAGCGCCCTGCGCGAGTCCGTTCGTGAGTACACGCCGGAACGGGTGGCGGAGCTCACGGGTCTGTCGCCGGATGTGATCGTCCGCACCGCGTGGACGTACGCGCGCGCCCGCGCCGCATTCATCGCCTGGACGATGGGCGTGAATCACAGCACGAAGGGAACCGAGACGGTCAATGCGATCAACAACCTGGCGCTCATCACCGGCAACATCGGACGCGCCGGCGCCGCGCCGTTCTCGATCACTGGGCAATGTAATGCGATGGGGACGCGCGAGGCCGGATTCGCCTCGAGCCTGCCTGGTTATCGCAAGTTCGAAAGCGCCGCGGACCGCGAAGAGCTCGCCCGGTTGTGGAACCTCCCCGTCGAGCGGATTCCGGCCGCGCGAGGTCTCGCCTATCCCGACATCATCGAGGCGGTGCTCGAGCGTCGCATCCGCGCGCTCTGGATCATCGCGACCAATCCGATCGTGTCGTTCCCGAACTTTGGCGCCCTGCGGCAGGCGCTGCAAGGGCTCGAGTTCCTCGTCGTTCAGGACGGCTATCACCCGACGCCGACGTCCGAGTACGCCCACCTCGTGCTGCCCGCTGCGATGTGGGGCGAGAAGGAAGGAACCTACACCAACTCGGAGCGTCGCGTCAGCAAAGTCAATCGCGCGGTGAGCCCGCCGGGAGAAGCACGGTCGGACTTCGACATCTTCCTGCAGCTGGCCGACGTGCTTGGCGTGCGCCAGGAGATCTACCCCGGGTGGTCGAAGCCTGCCGACGCGTTCGACGAGTGGAGGCGTGTCTCCGCAGGCCGCTTATGCGACTACTCGGGCATGACGTATCGCACAATCGAGCACGGGGGCGTGCAGTGGCCGTTTCCCGCCGGCGCGATTAATCCATCCGAGACGCGTCGTTTGTATACCGACGGCGTCTTTCACACCGACGACGGTCGCGCGAGGTTGATTCCGGTGAAATGGGAACCGTTTCCCGAGCAGCCGAACGACGAATTCCCGTTTGTGCTCAACACCGGCCGGACCGTCGAGCACTGGCACACGCGCACCAAGACGGGCAAGGTGCCGATCCTCGAGCGGCTGTCGCCGAACGCCTGGGTCGAGATGAATCCACGCGACGCCCGCACGTTGCGGCTCAAGCCGCAGGACCGCGTCGATGTGATCTCCAGACGCGGGCGCGTTGGCAACGTCGAGTTGCGCGTGACCGAGACGATCGGTCCGGGGCAGCTGTTCATGCCGTTCCATTACGCCGAGACCAACGCCAACCAGATGACGCAGAGCGCGTTCGATCCGTTCTCGCGTGAGCCGAACTACAAGCAATCGGCAGTGCGTGTCGAGAAATCGCAAAACCCAAATCCCAAATCCCAAATCACAAGGCCGAGGAGCGAGCGATGAAGCGCCTCGTGGTTGTCGGCAACGGCATGGCCGGCATGGCCTGCGTCGAGCAGATCCTCAAATACTCGCCGCCCTTTCACATCACCGTGTTCGGCGACGAGACGCACGTCAACTACAACCGCGTGATGCTCTCAGCGGTGCTCGCGGGTGAACGAGCGGCCGACGAGATCGTCCTGCACCCGCGCGAATGGTACATGCGCAACGGGATCGATCTCCACGTCGGCGTGCGAATCGTCGATATCGATCCGGACGCAAAGACGGTGACCGGCGACGACGGCAGCATCACGCCGTACGACCTGTTGCTGCTCGCCACCGGCAGCTCGGCGTTCATGCCGCCGATTGAGGGGCTCACTCGTGATGGCGTGTTCGTGTTCCGCACCATCGACGACACGCGCGCGCTCCTCGAACGATGCGCGCCGGGCAAGAAGGCGGTCGTGATCGGCGGCGGCCTGCTCGGGCTCGAGGCCGCCCGCGGGCTGCAGGTGCAGGGCTGCGAGGTCACGGTCGTGCATCTCATGTCGACGTTGATGGAGCGTCAGCTCGATCGCGATGGCGGCAGCTATCTCCTTGGCAAGATGGAGGAACTCGGCATCCATGTGCTGCTCGGGCGCACGACGACCGCCATTCTCGGCAACGGACAGGTCGAAGGCGTCGCGCTCTCCGACGACACCTGCATCGATGCCGACCTGGTGGTCGTCGCCGCCGGCATCCGCCCGAACGTGGAGCTCGGTCTGCGTGCCGGTCTGAGAGTCAATCGCGGGATCGTCGTCAACGACTACATGGAAACGTCGGAGCCGGACATCTTTGCGGTTGGCGAATGCGTCGAGCATCGCGGCGTGTGCTATGGCCTCGTCGCGCCGCTCTACGACCAGGGCAAGGTGCTGGCGGCGACGATCACCGGTCACCAAGGGCCGACCTACCAAGGCACGGTACCGGCGGCGAAGCTCAAGATCATGGGCGTCGACGTCTTCTCCGCCGGCGACTGGAGCGAGCAGAACGCGGAGCCGGTGCGGTTCGAAGATCGGGCACTCGGCATCTACAAGAAGCTAACGGTCCGCGACGGCAAGCTCGTTGGCGCAATCCTGGTCGGCGACACCTCGGACAGTCACCGTTACATGGACTGGCTGCGCACGGGCGAGGACCTCACCGCGCGGCGCCGGCATCTGCTGTTCCCGCCGCCGGCGGCTGATGCCGGACTCGACATCGCGGAGATGCCCGAGAGCGCAACCGTCTGCGGCTGCGTCGGCGTGACCAAGGGCGCCATCATCGACGCCATTCACCAGAAGGGCGTCAACACGCTGTCGCAATTGAAGGAGTGCACCCGCGCGAGTACCGGTTGCGGAAGCTGCAGCTCGCTCTGTCAGGACCTGCTGCGCGCCGTCGCGCCCGATTACGCAGACGAGAAGAAGAAAGTGATCTGCGGCTGCGTGCCGTTTGCCGAGGACAAGCTGCGCGAGATTCTCCGCAGCCAGCGGCTCAAGTCGGTGCAGGAGGTGCTCGAAATCTACGGCAACGGCGTCGGCTGCGAAGTGTGCAAGCCGGCGCTCAGCTACATGCTCGACATGCTCTGGTGCGGCGATCACGACGAGGATCGCTCGGCGCGCTTCATCAACGATCGCGTGCACGCCAATATCCAGAAGGACGGCACCTTCTCCGTCGTCCCGCGCATGCGTGGTGGCGTCACGACACCGGACGAACTGCGGCGAATCGCCTACGTCGCAGACAAATACAACGTCCGCATGGTGAAGGTCACCGGCAGCCAGCGGCTCGATCTGCTGGGCGTCAGGAAAGAGGACCTGCCGAAGATCTGGGCCGACCTCGGGATGCCGTCAGGTCAGGCGTACACCAAGGGCGTGCGCATGGTGAAGACCTGCGTCGGGACCGAATTCTGTCGCTTCGGCACGCAACACTCGACGGCTGCGGGCATCGAGCTGGAGCGGCGCTTCGAGAATCTCTACACGCCGCACAAGGTCAAGATGGCGGCCGTCGGCTGTCCACGTAATTGCGCCGAGGCGACCGTCAAGGACATCGGTCTGGTCGGCGTGGAAGGCGGATGGCAGGTCGTCGTCGGCGGCGCCGCGGGCAAGAGCGTCCGCAAAGCCGATCTGCTGGCCACGGTCGAAACCACCGAGCAGGCGCTCGAAGCGGCGGAACTCTTCTTCCAGTACTACCGCGAGAACGCCAACTACCTGGAACGAACCTACGACTTCGTCGAGCGCCTCGGGATCGAGAAGGTGCGCAAGGACACCGTGTACGCGCAGGACTGGCTCAAGCAGGGACTGCTCGATCGATTGCGCAAGTCGAAGGCGCGAGCACGAGACGCGTGGCAGGAAGGCATGTCACCGAAGCATCCGACACAGTTCATTCCTCTCATCCCCATGGAGACGGCATCCGCATGAGCGATCAGGTCTGGATACGCGTGACCGCGGCTGACAACATCCCGGAGCGCGAGGGACGGGCCGTGCGCATCGGCGCGCGCGAGATCGCCATCTTCAATCTCGGCGACCGATTCCTCGCCACCGACAACCGCTGCCCGCATCACGGCGGTCCGCTGTGTGACGGCATCGTCACCGGTCGCTCCGTCGTTTGCCCACTGCATGCGTGGAAGGTGAGTCTGGAGAGCGGGTCGGTGGAACGTCCCGTCACGGCGAAGGATCACTGCGTGGCCACGTATTCGATCCGCGTCGAAGACGGCGTGATTGTCATTCAAGTGCCCGTAACCGCAGCAGGGAGCGCGGACCCTCCGCCTTCGCCAGAAGGCTACGACGGACGGGTTGTCCCAGCCTCCGCTGAAGCTTCGGTGGGCCGCCGTAGCCTTGGCGAAGGCGGCAGGTCCGCCAACGGAGAAGCAGCTGCATGAGGAGAGACGGGTTCCTGCGCGCAGGGCATCTGCCGACGCTGATCGCGGCGTTGCTGTACTTCGACGTCAGCTTCATGGTGTGGGTGCTCCTCGGTCCCATCGCGCCGTTCCTTCGCGATGAACTGCATCTCACCGCCACGCAGCAAGGGCTGCTCACGGCGATTCCACTGCTTGGAGGATCGCTGTTCCGGCCGGTGCTCGGCATGATCGCGGATCGCATGGGCGGCCGCCGCACTGGTCTCCTCGGTCTCACGCTCACGATCGTTCCGCTCGTCACCGGCTGGCGGTTCGCCCACACCATCGCGCACTTCTACATGCTGGGCTTCATGCTTGGCATCGCCGGCGCGAGCTTCGCCGTCGCATTGCCGCTCGCGAGCCGGTGGTATCCGGCGCGGTATCAGGGCCTGGCGATGGGCATCGCCGGTGCCGGCAACTCGGGCACGTTGCTGGCAACGCTGTTTGCTCCTCGCATGGCGGAGCGTTTCGGATGGCCGAGCGCGTTCGCGGGGGCGCTGGTGCCGGTGATGACCGTGCTCGCGATCTTTTCTGTCATCGCGAAGGACAGCCCGAATCGCCCGGCGCCGGCGTCCGTGCGCGCCTATGGTGCGCTGCTGCGTGAGTCGGACACATTGTGGTTGTCGTTTCTCTATAGCCTCACATTTGGCGGATTCGTCGGCTTCTCGAGTTTTCTGACGACGTTCTTCCATGAGCAGTACCAGGTATCGCGCGTGGACGCCGGTGATTTCACGACCGTGGTCGTCGTTGCCGGCAGCCTGCTTCGTCCCGTGGGTGGATGGCTCGCGGATCGCCTCGGCGGTTATCGTCTGCTGGTGTTCCTGTTGGGCGGCTTCGCGATGTGTGTCGCGGCGGTCGCAGCGGGTCCGTCGGTGCGCATCGCCATCGTGCTGCTGTTCATCGGCATGGGCCTGCTCGGGATGGGCAATGGCGCGGTGTTCCAATTGGTGCCGCAACGCTTTCCCACACGCATGGGTCTGGTCACAGGTGTCGTCGGCGCCGCAGGCGGTCTGGGCGGGTTCTTCCTGCCGATGCTGCTCGGCGTGGCGCGCGACATGACCGGACGCTACAACGCGGGCCTGTTTGCCGTTGCAGCGGCATTCGTCCTTGGCGTGGCGGTGCTGCTCGAGCTCGGTGCCGCGTGGTCGCGCCGCTGGGCGCCAGACGCCGTGCGGCAGGCAGGCATCTATTCATATCGCGGGGCGGTACGAGGATTGGCGGATTAGGATCATGAGAACAACTGTGGTGACCAGGAAGATGGATCCGGACTATGACGAGGCGCCTGGTTCGGAGATCGAGGTGCTGCACGAGATCGGCAGCCGCATCGCCGCGGCCGATCCGCTGCACGCGGTCCTCGGCCGGGTGGTGGATTTCGTCACGACCCTGGTCCAGTGCGACTCCTGCTTCGTCTATGTCCTCGAAGATGACGCGCTGGTGATGCGCGCCTCGAAGACGCCGCATCCGGACGTCGTCGATCGGCTGAAGCTGCGCGTCGGGCAGGGGATTACCGGATGGGTGGCCGAGCATCGGCAGCCGGTGGCGGTCAGTCGGCATGCCTTCGAGGATCCACGGTTCCAAACATTCAACGAGCTGCCCGAGGACCGCTACGAGGCGTTCCTCTCGGTGCCCGTCCTGTCACGCGGAAAACTGGTGGGCGTCATCAACCTGCAGAATCGGCAGACGCATGAGTACAGCAGGCAGGAGATCCAGCTGATTTCCACGATCGGATTCCTCGTCGGCGCCGAGATCGAGATGGCGCGCCTCGAGGTCGAGAACACGCAGTTGAGCGAGCGTCTCGAGACGCGCAAGATTCTCGATCGCGCGAAGGGCATCCTGCAGCGCGACCTCGGTATCACCGAGGAAGAGGCCTATCTCACGATTCAGCGACAGAGCCGGCAGCGCCGCAAGACGAAGAAAGAGATCGCCGAAGCGATCGTGCTCGGCGACGAGCTGCGTCGTGGCAAAGCAGGCTCCTGAGACGGTCTTCACGCCTCGCGGAAGACCGCTACATCTCGCCCGACACGAACCGCCACCGGCTCAGTCATTCCACCAGCGCGGCGGCCGCTTGTTTGCGCCTCTCGCGAATGGCGTCCGCGTCGGCGGAAGTGAATCTCCAGTCCTTCGCTCGGTTGCGCCGCAGCTCCTGACGGCTCCACGCTGGTCGCATCAGGCCGCTCGCCGCGTGCTCGGCGTTTCCGAGGAGCAGATGCGCGAGCTCGTGGGCAATGGTGCGGGACAGCAGCGGCGACATCGGCACGTTCGCTTCGCGAGCAAGCCACTCGACCCGTTCGTAATAGATCGTGGCGAGCACGCCCAGGCCGAGATCGCGATCCACCAGCGAGTCGCCAAGCGGCAGCCGTCCTCGATACGTTGACGGCATCTCTGCGTGCACGATCCGGAGCGCGAGCTCGCCCCTGGCGAGCGGCTCGTCGCACGACGCTGATCGTTCCGGCTGCCGGACCGACTCGGTCGAGACCCGCGCAGCTGGCGAACACGTGTGCCAGTACACCTCGATGCCGACTGGAGCGAGCAGACGACTTGCTCCGACCAGGACTGCCGCGAGCTGGCGGCGCGGCAACTGCGTGTTGTCGTAAACACGGACGTGCAGTTGTGGTGATGCCTCCTCCGCTCTGGCTGGATCAGATCTGCCCGCGACGACGAATGCTGCCGTGACGACGATCACACTCCATCGGCCCATGGCCCGCTCCCGCAAATGAGGTGAGCGGCCTGATCCGCGGAAGACTTCGGCGAAGGAGGCTGCTCACGTCGTCAATCTGCGGTCGCGGGGCGGGTACCTCAATGCACGGCAGGTAACGCGAGGTGAAATGAAGGTGACATGTGAGTCCTACATTGCCGATGGCGCTTTTCAAGAGGGGGGCGGATAGGGCATTGTGGGGAGCGTCATTTGAGGATGTTCGATTTGAGAATTTGAGGATTTGATTTGGCGATTCGTTCATTTGCGCATTTGCTCAGCTGAATTTGATCACGTGCAGATGGGCAAATTCAGTTGAACAAATCTACGAATCGCCCAACGACCAAATCGAATTCTCAAATCCTCAAATTGAAGATGCTCAAATTATCGAACCGACCAACCGCCGGCCACGAGGGCGGGAAGGACACGACCCATGGACGTTGTCCCAGGCACACCCGGCGCCATCAGGTTTGGCTCGTTCGAGCTCGACGTCCGTTCGCGCGAGCTGCGCAAAGGCGATACGCGCATTCGTCTGCAGGACCAGCCGTTCGAGATCCTGCGGCTGATGCTCGAGCGTCCCGGCGACGTCGTCACCAGAGAGGAGTTGTGTCAGCGGCTGTGGCCGAACGGCACGTTCGTCGACTTCGAGCACAGCCTCAACGCCGCCGTGAAACGGCTGCGCGCGGCGCTGGGTGATGACGCGGACAACCCGCGATTCGTCGAGACGCTGCCGCGACGTGGGTATCGCTTCATCGCTGCCCGCGACGAAGCGGATGACGCCGCCGCGGACGCCGCGGAGCGGCCGACCCTCGTCCGACTGGCGGTGCTGCCGTTCGCGAATCTCAGCGACGACGTGTCGCAGGAGTACTTCAGCGACGGGTTGACCGAGGAGCTGATCGCGCAGCTCGGGCCGTTGTGTCGTGGCCGCATCGCCGTCATCGCGAGGCGCTCGTCGATGTTGTTCAAGGGGACCTCGCAGCGAGCGCGAGACATCGCCAACGTGCTGCGAGCCGACTACCTCCTCGAAGGCAGCGTACGACGGGATGGCCTGCGCGTGCGCATCACCGTGCGGCTGATTCAAGGCGACACGGAAGCCGAGATGTGGTCGGACACCCACGACCGCACGGTGGACGACTGGCTGTCGGTGCAGACCGACGTCGCGGCGCACGTGGCGCAGTCGTTGATGCTGGAGCTGGTGCCTCGCCACGTGTCGCAGGCGTCGCCTCCGAATCGTCGCGCGCACGAACTCTATTTGAAGGCGCGCTATCTGTGGGCGCTGCCGGGTGACGACGGTTTCGACGAAGGGATTCAGTGCGTCGGCGAGGCGCTGCGTATCGAACCTGACTTCGGCGCTGCCTATGGGCTGCTCGCGCGGTTGCAGATCGGCGCGGCCGAGTATTACCGGCAGGTGCCGCGACGCGCGCTCGAGGCGGCGCGTGACGCGGCGACACGTGCGCTCACGCATGATGCCGCCAACAGCGAGGCGCGCGCCGCCCTTGGCGACGTGGCGCGCATGGCCGACTTCGACTGGCCGCGCGCGACGAACCTGTATCGCGATGTGCTCGCCGGCAACCCCAGCACCGAGCTCGCGCATCGCGGCTACGCCGTGCTCCTCTCGCTGCAGGGGCGGCATGACGATGCCATTCGCGCCGCCGACGTGGCGCGCGAGCTCGATCCGCTTTGCGTGATGTCGACGATGGTGGCCGGCTGGACACGTTATATGGCGGGTCGCTACGACCAGGCGATCGAGGCGTGCCGCTACACGCTCGGGATGGGGCCCACCTACATTCCGGCCGTGCGTCTGCTCGCCCTGGCGCGCGTCGAGATCGGCCAGTGTCGCGCGGCCGCGGAGGACCTGGAGCAAGCGATCGCCCAGGTTGGTCCGCATCCGAATCTGGTATCGATCCTCGCGCATGTCTATGGATCCTCCGGCCGCCAGCGCGAGGCGATCGCGCAGCTGGTGGCGCTTCGCGATCTCGAGCGCGAGCGATACGTGTCGCCGTATCAGTTGGCGCTTGTGCACGTGGGACTTGGGAATATCGACGAGACGTTCGAGGCGCTCGGCCGTGGCGTCGCCGATCGCGACCCGCTCATCGCGCACGCGTCGCTCGAGCCGCGCTTCGTGCCGCTGCGCCCGGATCCGCGATTTGCTCGGCTGCTCGAGAGCATGAACCTGACGCGGCGAGCGGCGTAGGAGCTCCCAGTCACGCGAGGGGGCTTACGCTGGTTGGTGCAATGCCCACTTCGCTGGTCGGTGCAATACCCCGCTTCGCGGTGTCGGTGCAATGCCCGCTGGCGCGGGTCGGTGCAATAGAGCCGCTTCGCGCTGGTTGGTGCAATGCTGCCTCACGGTAGTCGGTGCAATGCCCGCTGGCGCTTGTCGGTGCAATAGACCCGCTTCGCGCTGGTCGGTGCAAGGCCGCATTCGCTGGTCGGTGCAACGCTGCCTTACGCTGGTTGGTGCAATGCGTGCTGGCGCGGGTCGGTGCAAAACACCCGCTTCGCGCTGCCGGTGCAACGCTGCCTTACGGTAGTCGGTGCAAGGCCCGGTGGCGCTTGTCGGTGCAAGACACCCGCTTCGCGCTGTCGGTGCAACGCTGCCTTACGCTGGTTGGTGCAATGCCTGCTGGCGCGGGTCGGTGCAATAGAGCCGCTTCGCGCTGGTTGGTGCAATGCTGCCTTACGCTGGTTGGTGCAACACTGCCTTACGCTGGTTGGTGCGATGCCCCGCTGGCGCTGGTCGGTGCAAGGCCGCATTCGCTGGTCGGTGCAAGGCCGCCTTCGCTGGTCGGTGCAATGCTGCCTTACGGTAGTCGGTGCAAGGCCCGCTGGCGCTGGTCGGTGCAAGGCCGCCTTCGCTGGTCGGTGCAATGCTGCCTTACGCTGGTTGGTGCGATGCCCGCTGGCGCTGGTCGGTGCAAGGCCGCGTTCCCTGATCGGTGCAACGCTGCCTTACGCTGGTCGGTGCAAGGCCGCGTTCGCTGGTCGGTGCAACGCTGTCTTACGCGTGTCGGGGCACGGCCGTCTTCGCTGGTCGGTGCAATACACGCTGACGCGGGTCGGTGCAATGCACTGTTACGTGTGGTGCGATGCCGTCTTACCTTGCGGGTGCAATACCTCAAGTCGATGGTCAGTGCGGCTCACTTTGCGAGTCGGTGCAGGCCCGCTTGGTCGCCTGCGCAGAATCTGCCAATTCCCAATTGCGTAGTCAGGCAAGAACTGCCGCGTATTTGCTCTGACCTGTGAAGTTCCCTAGAAATTTGCGCGGGCACGGCGTCTGCTCCCGCACGACCGCGTGGCCAAGCACGTGTCCGAACTGGTCGTGTGGCAACTCGGCGACGAGATTCGTCAACATGTCTTCTCGTGGACAGCACGCGCGCGGTTTGCGAACGACTTCAAGGCGCGAGCGCAGATCGATGATGCGGTGAATTCCGTCACCCGCAACATCGCGGAGGGTTTCGGCGGTACTCATAAAGAGTTTGCGCGATACCTGCGCGTGTCGCGACGCTCCTTGAACGAAGTGGTCGACGCGACGAGAGCAGCGCAGTTGAAGCGGTACATCAGCGCCTCCGAAGCCGCACCTGTCTATAGCCTCGCGCGCCGGCTCTTTCGCGCCTTGAGCGGGTTCATCGCCTATCTGGAGCGAACGCCTGATCCTCCGCCGTAACAGTGATTCGGTTGTCTGTGTCGTGCAATGTGTTTCTACGCTGGTCGGGCAATACTCCTCCTGCAGCGGTGTTACGGCAATGCACTCTTCGCAGGCCACCATTGCACCGAGACGCGAAGCGCGGCATTGCGCCGCGACCGCGAAGCGGGGTATTGCACCGACCAGCGCAGTGAGCCCTGCGCCGACCAGCGTAAGAGAGCCTTGCACCGACACCGCGAAGCGCGGCATTGCACCGACACCGCGAAGCGCGGCATTGCACCGACACGCGAAGCGCGGCATTGCACCGACACCGCGAAGCGGGGTATTGCACCGACCAGCGAAGTGAGCCCTGCACCGACACCGCGAAGCGCGGCATTGCACCGACACCGCGAAGCGCGGCATTGCACCGACACCGCGAAGCGGGGCATTGCACCGACCAGCGAAGTGAGCCCTGCACCGACCAGCGTAAGAGAGCCTTGCACCGACACCGCGAAGCGGGGGCATTGCACCGACACGCGAAGCGGGGCATTGCACCGCCACCGCGAAGCGGGGTATTGCACCGACCAGCGCAGTGAGCCCTGCACCGACCAGCGTAAGAGAGCCTTGCACCGACACCGCGAAGCGCGGCACACCGACACCGCGAAGCGGGGGCGTTGCACCGACACGCGAAGCGCGGCATTGCACCGACAACGCGAAGCGGGTGCGTTGCACCGACACCGCGAAGCGGGGCATTGCACCGACCCGCGAAGTGAGCCCTGCACCGACCAGCGTAAGCGAGCCTTGCACCGACACCGCAAAGCGGGGGCGTTGCACCGACACGCGAAGCGCGGCATTGCACCGACACCGCGAAGCGGGGTATTGCACCGACCAGCGAAGTGGGCCCTGCACCCACACCGGCGAAGCCGGGTATGCTCCCCTTGTGCGCGTGCTGGTCGTGGAGGACGAACAGAAGGTCGCCGATGCGCTCCGTGAAGGGCTGCAGGACGAGCAGTACGAAGTTGTGGTCGAGCGCACCGGCGAGGGCGCCTTCTTCCGCGTCAACACGGAAAATTATGACGTGATCCTGCTCGATCTGACGCTGCCGGGGCGCGACGGCCTGGAGATCCTGCGCGCGCTGCGGCAGCGCGGCCTGAAGACGCCCGTCCTCGTGCTGACGGCGCGCGACACATTGCGGGATCGGGTGACCGGTCTCGACAGCGGCGCGGACGACTACCTGGTCAAGCCGTTCGCGTTCGCCGAGCTCCTGGCGCGAATTCGCGCGCTCGCACGCCGCGGCCGGGTGACCGACGCGCCACGGCTTCGCGTCGGCGAGCTGGAGGTGGATCTGATCACGAGAAGGGTGACGCGCAGCGGCAAAGCGGTGGAGCTGACGGTGCGCGAGTTCGAGCTGCTCGAGTATCTGATGCGCCATCACGGCCACGTCGTGTCCCGCGAGGCGCTCGCCCGTGACGTCTGGAAGGAAACGGCGCGCACCACGCCGCTCGACAATGTGATCGACGTGCATATCGCCCGCCTGCGGCGGAAAATCGATGCTGATGTGCCAGTGAAATTGATTCATACCGTTCGCGGCGTCGGTTTCATGCTGCGCGAGGGTGAGCCATGACGCGCTGGTGGCGATCGCACAGCGTCCGTGTCCGCTTGACGTTGTGGTACGTCGCCGCGATGGTGGTGATTCTCGGCGTCTACGCCGCCGTTGTCTTTGGGTTCGTGCGCCGCAGTGCATCGCAGGCGCTCGACGGGCAGCTGCGCAGCGACTTCTCGTGGGCGGCGGCGATGGTGGACCAGACGCCGGAAGGGCGCATCACCTGGTATCGCGAGGAAGATACGTTCGGCAGCGAGGAGCTGCCGTGGCTGCAGGTGTGGAGTCCGGACGGGCGCGAGCTGCTGTTTGCCAACTTCGAGGCGCAGCGTCGGCCCATTCCCGACAGCCGGGCGCTCGCCGCCGGCGCCAACAACCGCATCGTCGTCGTGCCCATGAGGCCAGTGCCCGTGCGCGTGCTCAGCGTGCACGAGCGGATCGGGCCGCGTCCTGTGATTCTGCAGGTGGCGCGATCCGAAGCGGCGATGCAGCAGGAGCTGCGCAATCTCGGATTGATCCTGGCGTTCGGGTTGCCGCTCGCCGTGGCGCTGGCGGCGCTCGGCGGGTTCACGCTGGCAAGCCGGGCGCTTGCCCCGATCGAGCGCATGACGGAACGCGCGCGCATGATTACTGCTGAACGCCTCACCGACCGTCTGCCGGTCCACAACCCCGACGACGAGCTGGGGCGATTGGCGGCGGTGTTCAACGAGACGCTCGCGCGGCTGCAGGGATCGTTCGAGCAGATGCGACGGTTCACTGCCGACGTGTCGCACGAGCTGCGGACGCCGCTGACCGCCATTCGCAGCGTCGGCGAGGTCGGATTGCGCGGCCACCGCGATGAGGCCGCCTATCGCACGATCGTCGGCAGCATGCTCGAGGAGGCCGATCGGCTGGCCAGTCTCGTCGATCGGCTGCTCACGCTTTCGCGCGCAGAGACGGGGCAGGCTGCGCTGTCGCGGCACGCCGTCGACCTGCGCGAACTCCTCGAAGACGTGGTGACGCATTTATCGGTGCTGGCCGAAGAGAAGCGGCAGACCGTGACAGTCGAGGGCAGCGGAGTCGACGCGCTCGCCGATCGCCTGGTGCTGCGACAGGCGTTGATCAATCTTGTCGACAATGCGATCAAATACAGCCCGCCCGGTGGACAGATCCGAATCAGGGTCGGGCACACCGGGGCGCACGCCACGGTCGACGTCATCGATTCGGGCAGCGGCATTCCGGCCGAATCGCAGGCGCGTATCTTCGATCGCTTCTTCCGCGTGGAGGATGGCGGAAGCACGCACGGCGCGGGTCTCGGCCTGTCGATCGCGAAAGGCGCGGTCGAAGCCCATGGCGGACGGCTGACCTTGGCCGCAACCGGCAGCAACGGAAGCACGTTCCGGATTACCATGCCGCGGGCGATCGTCGAGCGGCAACGCGCCGCCGGGTAGAGACGCGCGTACGACACCGATACGAACCACGGAGGCACGGAGACACGGAGCCTTGTCGAGGGTGAAGGTCGTGGCGACTGGAAGGGAGCAGACGATGCGAGCGACACGTAATCTCGTGGCAACGTTGATCGTGACTGTCTCGTGCGTGGCGAGTGCCTACGCCGAAGTCACCCGCTTCGACATTTCCTCTCGCACGCCCGTCGCCGGTTATCCGTACGAGCGCATCGTCGGGCGCGTGACCCTCAGCGTCGATCCGAAGGATCCGCGCAACGCGGTGATCGTCGATCTCGACAAGGCGCCGCGCACGCCGGCAGGTCGCGTCGAGTTCTCTGCCGACGTCGTGATGTTGGTGCCCACGCGCGGCGGCAACGGGGTCACGCTGCTCGACGTCGTCAATCGCGGGTCGATGGTGACGCCTCGCCTGAACAAGGTAGCAGCAGGCACGGACAGGGAGATCGGCGATGGCTTCCTGCTGAAGCGCGGCTTTGCGATCGTGGCCGTGGGCTGGGAGTTCGACACGGCACGCACCAACGGCCAACTCTCGATCGATGCGCCGATCGCAACCGACAACGGCCGTCCGATCACCGGCATCGTCCGCGCGACCTTCGTTCCCGATCGCGCCGACGCGACGATGGCCGTCAACGACCTGGTGGCGTATCCGGCCACGGATCCCGCTGGTCCTGATTCCGTGCTGACCGTGCGCGACGCGTTTCAGGCGACCGGCACACCGGTCGCACGTGACAAATGGCAGCTCTCGGGAAACACCGTGACGATGATGGGCGGCTTCGAGCCGGGGCGCGTGTATGAGCTCGCGTATCGCGCGTCGAACCCACGTGTTGGCGGTGTGGGCTTGCTGGCGGTTCGTGATGTCGCCGCGTGGGTGAAACATACGACAGCGGCACCGGTCAATACGGCGCGCGTGTACGGATTCGGCGTCTCGCAGACGGGCCGCTTCCTGCGCGACTTCATCTATCACGGCTGCAACACCGACGAACAGGGACGGCAGGTGTTCGACGCCGTCATGATTCACATCGCGGGTGCGTCGCGCATCGATGTCAACCGGCGCTGGGGCACGCCGGTGTCCGTCGGGTCGTTCGCAGCGACGTCGTTCCCGTTTGCTGACGCGGCGCAGCGCGATCCGATAACTGGAGTGAGCGAGGGCGAGCTGGATAATCCACGCGCTCGCGCGAACCAGCCGAAGGCGTTCTATACGAATACAGGCGTCGAGTATTGGGGCGGTGCGCGCGCGGCAGCGTTGCTGCACACGTCGGTCGACGGCGCGGAGGACATTACGCCGCCGCCGAACGTGCGCGTGTACTTCCTGACCGGAACGCAGCACGGACCGGGACCGTTTCCACCACCCGCCGCCAACGGCACCGAGCAACGGCAGAATCCGACCGACTACTGGTGGACGATGCGCGCGTTGCTCGTGTCGCTCGATCGATGGGTGCGCGACGGCGTCGAGCCACCGGCGAGCATGATCCCGAAGCTCGCAGACGGCACCCTGGTCAAGGCGTCAGAGGTCGCATTCCCGGCGATCGCGGGTGTCCACTCGCCGCGCGCGGTGTGGGGCGGCATGCGTGCGCCCAATCCGCTCATTGCCAAGGATGGCGGACCGGGCACCGCGCTGCCGTTGCTCGTGCCCCAGGTCGATGCCGACGGAAACGAGCGCGCCGGCGTCCGACTGCCGGACATCTCCGTGCCGCTGGCGACGTATACCGGTTGGAACTTCCGTGACGCGCGAAGCGGCGGCGTCGATCTGCTGCGTCCGCTGATCGGCTCATACATTCCGTTTCCTGTGACGCGTGAGCAGCGCGAGCGCGTCCACGATCCGCGGCTGTCGATTGCCGATCGTTATGCTGATCGCGATGCTTACATGACTCGCATCAGGGAAGCGGCGGCAAACCTGGTGCGTAATCGCTATCTGCTCGAGGAGGACGTTCCCGCCATCGAAGCGCGCGCGGCAGAGCATTGGCGCCTGGCCACCGCGGCAGCGACGTCGACCGCCGCTCGATAAAGTCAAAACTCAAAACTTGAAAACTCAAAAGTAAGTTTCGAAGTGCGCCCTACTTTTGACTTACTTTTGAGTTCTTAGTTTTGAGCTTTGACCTCGAGTCCGCGGCGCAATCCGATTGTCGCCGCGGCCCGTAACCCAATCAGGGATTGGACTCTCCGCGCTCCCCCGAGGATGTGGTCCAGAATTCCTCGGGTTCCCGGGTAGCACTAAGGGCCCGCCTTCGCCGTTTACGGCGCGCAGGTCTTCAGACGATGAGCGACTCTCATGACGAACTGGCGGCTCTAGCGTCCGCGTACGCGCTCGGCGCACTCGATGCCGAGGAGCGGCGGAGCTTCGAGCGCCACGCTGCGGAGTGCGAGGCGTGCACGGCGGAGGTGCAGAAGTTCTCCGACCTCGTGGCGGCGCTCGCCACCTCGGTGCCGCAGGTGACGCCGCCGCCGGAAGTCCGCGATCGGGTCGTTGCTGCCGTGCGCGAGACCGCGGTGATGCCCGGGGTTGGAACGTCGACGGTGGTGCCGCTGCCCGCGCGCGGCAAACAGTCACGAGTCCCTCTTGACCGATCGCGAATGGATTGGCTGCCGTATGCGGCGCTGCTGGCGGTAACCGTGGGACTTGGCGGCTATTCCTTGTCGCTGCGCGCCCGAGTGGCGGACCTCGAAGTGCGTCTCGCCGACGCGACGTCGCGCACGCTGCTGGCGACACGCGCCATGGCGGACGCGCAGCGCGTCGCGCTGCAGACGCAGTCAACCGTTGATGTGCTGACGGCGCCGGATCTGGCGCGCATCGATCTCGCCGGTCAGGCGACGGCGCCAACGGCGCGTGGCCGGGCGCTGTGGAGTCGCGAGCGCGGGATGGTGTTCACGGCGTCGAACCTGCCGCCGCTGCCAGCCGGGCGCGTGTATCAGGTCTGGGTCGTGACGGCCGGCGCTCGCATCAGCGCGGGCTTGATCATGCCGGATGATTCCGGCCGCAGCACGACGGTGTTCGCCACACCACCCGACATCCCGCAGCCGGTCGCCGTGGCCGTCACGCTGGAACCGGCCGGCGGTGTGCCGCAGCCAACCGGCGCGTTTTATCTCCTCGGCAAGGCCTGAATTCCTGCTTCCTCAGGCCTGACTCCAGACAGCCGTGAATCCTGAGTCCTGATCCCTGATTCCTGCCGTTATCGCGTCGGCGCCGCCGCCATCGCACGAAATCTCTCCCGCAGCGCAGCAAGTCGCTCTTTCGCATTGGGGATCTTCATCACCAGCTTCTCGAGGCTGGCAAGATACGTCGGGTTGCCCGTCTTCGTGCGGTAGTCGGTGAGGAACGGCTCGACCTTCGCGTAGACGATGATGTGCTCGCCGTTGGCGTCGACGAACATCTGCTCGTCGATGGCGCCGTGCAGGACGAACGAGCTCGCCATGTCCCAGTAGCTGGTCACCATCCGGAAGTGAGCGCTGTTCGGCCCGCTGACAGCCTGCAGCATGTCTTCGATGGTCGTCGGGTTGAAGCTGCGCGCATACCAGTTGCGCGCCTCCCGCATCGTCGCCTCGCGACGCAGCTCATAAAGTCGAATCAGGAGAGTGGCGCTTTCGTACGGTGTACTCACTATGTGTCCTCCAGCAGGAATCAGGTATCGGGTATCAGGAATCAGGGCGGTCCGGAATCAGGAGCGAGCATTGAGGACAAGGCGATCTGATTCCACATGCCTGATTCCAGGCCCAGCCCTGAATCCTGATTCCAGATTCCTGATTCCTGACAAGGATATTGTTATCGCTGTCCTCCAGAGGGAATCAGGAATCAGGAATCAGGGCGGTCCGGAATCAGGAGCGAGCATTGAGGACAAGGCGATCTGATTCCACACGCCTGATTCCAGGCCCAGCCCTGAATCCTGATTCCAGATTCCTGATACCTGACAAGAATATTGTTATCGCGCTCGCCGCCGCGGCGTCTTCGCGGGCTTGCGCGTGTGGCTGCGAGCTTTCGGCGCTGTCGATCGACCTGCACGTTTGACGGCGGGCGCTTGCTTGACGGCTGCTGCCGTTGCGACCGGATCGAGACCGGTGCCGGTGCCACCGGGGAACTGATCGGCGAGGATCGCGACCGTCAGCGCGTAGTAGTGCGCGCAGTTGTAGCCGAGGATCGCGTCGTAGTTGGGATAGACGAGGAACTTCCGCTCGCCGACGTCGACCAGTCCCGCGATCATGTCGAGCGCAGGCACCGGCGATCCATCCATGTTGGTCACGCCGAGGCCGCCCCAGATGGACAGCGGAATGCGCTCGGTCATGTTGCGCCGTGCGTAACATCCTTCGGTGCGACGTGGGACCAGGTCGGCGATCTGCGCCTGGACCTCGGGACTGAGTTTCACCTCGCGCCCCCACGTCCAATCGCCGGACCATCCCCATCCCTTCAGGTAATTGGCGATCGACGCCAGGCTATCTGGCGTGGACTTCCAGATGTCGCGATGACCGTCACCATCGAAGTCGACCGCGTACTGCATGTAGCTGGAAGGCATGAACTGCGTCTGACCCATCGCTCCCGCCCATGACCCTGTCATCGACGGCGCGCCGATGTAGCCGCGATCGACCATCATCAGCGCCTGAAACAGTTCGCCGCGAAAGAAGTCGGCGCGCCGCGGTTCCCAGGCCAGCGTTGCCAGCGCCTGAAAGACCGGGGTGCGTCCGGTGATGCGGCCGTACCGCGTTTCCATGCCCCAAATCGCCAGTAGGAATCGCGACGGCACGTGATAGGTCGCCTCGATGCGCTGCAGCAGATCGTGTTGTTCCTCGGCGAGCTCGCGCCCGCGCGCGATAGTCGCGGTCGAGAGGTGGGCCGACAGATACCGGGCAAAGCCAGGATTCAACTCGGCCTGATTGCGATCGCTCTGGATGACCCGTGGAAGCGGTTGCAGGCCGGTCAGTGTCTGGTCGATGAGCTCGTCGCTGAATCCGCGCTGCCTCGCCTCGTCTTTGAGCCGCGCGAGCCAGGCATCGAACGATTCGCCCGGTTCGGCGATCTGATCCTGCTGGGTCGCTTGCGCGGGGGTGGCAGTCTGCGATTGACCCGCCGACGCGGGATCGCTCAGGGCAAGTGGTTCACAGAGGAGGATAAAGCCGAGCAGCAGGGCAATCGAGCGCGGCTGCGACACGGTTCATTATCGCTTGCTTTTCGTGCGGCAGTTCTTTCTAATACTTGAGCCCGTTTCCGGCGAACTCCCTTTCCTTGTGAGAGTTACCTTATGTCGTTCACATTGAACATCAACGGAAAGACCACGACGGTCGATGTCCCTGGTGACATGCCGCTGCTGTGGGTCCTCCGCGACGTCGTCAACCTGAAGGGCACCAAGTTCGGTTGCGGCATCGGACAGTGCGGCGCCTGCACGGTGCATCTGCGCGGCCGCGCCGTGCGTTCCTGCCAGACGCCCGTCTCCATGGCCGCCGATGCGGCAATCACCACGATCGAAGGACTGTCGCCGGATGGTTCGCATCCATTGCAGGTGGCGTGGCAGGAGATCGATGTGCCGCAGTGCGGCTATTGCCAGGCCGGACAGATCATGTCGGCGGCGGCGCTGCTGGCGACCACACCAAAACCCACTGACGCCGACATCGATCGGGCGATGAACGGGAATCTGTGCCGGTGCGGCACCTACATCCGCGTCCGACAGGCGATTCACAAAGCCGCGGGCACGCCGCCTCGCGCCATCCAGACCGCGCAAGTGGGCGCGGCGCAGGAGTAAGGAGGAGCCATGACCAAAATGCTGTCTCGTCGCTCCTTCCTGCGCGTGAGCGCCATGGCTGGCGGTGGCCTCATGGTCGTCGCGCACCTTGACCCGATGGCGGAGCTGCTCGCGCAGGCGCCTCCCGGATTCACGCCGCCGACGTTCCTGGCGACTGCGTTCGTCAAGATTCAGCCGAACGGCAAGGTCACTATCGTCTCGAAGAATCCGGAGATCGGGCAGGGGATCAAGAACGAACTGCCGATGATCATCGCTGACGAGCTCGACGTCGACTGGAAGGACGTCACGCTCGAACAGGCCGATCTCGATCCGACCAAGTACGGCGGCCAGGTCGCCGGCGGCAGCACCGCGACGCCGACCAACTGGAACCCGTGCCGGCAAGTCGGAGCGGCGATTCGTCAGATGCTCGTCACCGCCGCGGCGCAGCAGTGGAACGTGCCGGCCGCCGACTGCAGCACCGCGTCGGGCCGCATCATGCACCGCGCATCGAACCGGTCGCTTGGTTACGGCGAGGTGGCGACGAAGGCGGCGACGCTGCCGATTCCCGACCTTGCCGGCGTGCCGCTGAAGGATCCGAAGGACTACCAGATCATCGGCAAGCCGATCAAGGGTTACGACACCGTTGCGGTCACGACGGGCAAGCCGGTGTTCAGCATCGACTTCACGGTGCCGGGCATGCTATGGGCCGTCTACGAGAAGTGCCCGGTCTACGGTGGCAAGGTCGCCTCGGCGAACCTCGACGTCGTCAAGGCGCAGCCCGGCGTTCGCCATGCGTTCGTCGTCGAAGGCGGCAGCGACCTGACGGCGCTGGTTGGCGGCGTCGCGATCGTGGCCGACAGCTGGTGGCAGGCGCAGTCGGCGCGGCAGAAGCTGCAGGTGACGTGGAACGAAGGGCCGACCGCGTCGCAGAGCAGTGAGGGCTTCGCCAAGCGTGCGCAGGAGCTCTCGGCGCAGGCGCCCGAGACGAAGCTGCGCGCCGATGGCGACGTCAACAAGGCGTTCGCCGAGTCCGGTGTGAAAGTCGTCGAAGCCGCCTACACGTATCCGTTCATCCCGCACGCCCCGCTCGAACCACAGAACGCGGTCGGGCACTTCAAGGACGGGAAGCTCGAGCTGTGGGCGCCGAGCCAGACCCCGCAGGCGGGTCGTGCGGTGGCGGCGCGAGTCACCGGCCTGCAGGAGAGTGACGTCACGCTGCATCTGTACAAAGTGGGCGGCGGCTTCGGTCGGCGTCTCACCAACGACTTCGTGGCGGAAGTCGCCTACATCGCCAAGCAGGTCGGCGTGCCGGTGAAGCTGCTGTGGACGCGCGAAGACGACATGCGCCACGACTTCTATCGTCCCGGCGGATTCCACTATCTGAAGGGCGCCGTCGACGCGTCGGGCAAGCTGGTGGCGTGGAAGAACCACTTCGTCACTTACGGCGTGCCTGCCCCGAACGGCGGCACCGGCCTGACCTACGCGAATTCGGCGCAGATCGGTGGCGAGGAGTTCCCGTCGCGCTTCGTGCCGAACTTCGACTTCGGCGATTCGAAGATGCCGCTCGGCGTCCCCACCGGCGCGCTGCGCGCGCCGCGCAGCAACGCCTTCTCGTTCGTCTTCCAGTCGTTCCTCGACGAACTGGCCAACGCGGCGGGCAAGGATCCGGTGCAGTTCCGTCTCGATCTGCTGGCGACGCAGCCGCTGCCGGCCGCCGAACGCGGCGCCGACGGATTCGATGCGGCCCGCATGACCGCCGTGATCAAGGAAGTCGCGCAGCGTTCGGGCTGGGGGCGGAAGCTGCCGTCGGGCACCGGCCTGGGAATCGGCTTCCAATACAGCCATCGCGGCTACTTTGCCGAAGTCGCGGAAGTGGCCGTCGACTCCAGCAACCGCGTGAAAGTGAACAAGGTGTGGGTGGTCGGCGACATCGGCAGCCAGATCATCAACCCGCTGCACGCGGAGAATCTCGTTCAGGGCGGCGTCATCGAGGCGATGAGCCACATGATGGGCCTCGAGACGACGTTCCAGAACGGGCGCGCCGTGCAGGCGAACTTCAATACCAATCCGCTGGTGCGGCTCACGCAGGCGCCGCCGGAGATCGACGCGTTCTTCATCAAGAGCAACAATCCGCCGACCGGCCTCGGCGAGCCGTCGCTGCCACCGGCCATTCCGGCGGTGGCCAACGCGATCTTCGCGGCCACGGGCAAACGGGTACGGTCGCTGCCGCTCTCGAAGCTTGGCTATCGCTGGGCGTAGCTGCTGGTTGGTGGTTGGTGGTTAGTGGTTCGTGGGACCACACCACCAACCACCATCCGAACGACCACCTGTCACCCACTAACCACCATCCACCATCCAGACCGCACGTAGTCACCACATTTGTGTGGCCGTTTCCCTGACGGACGACAAAAACGTCGCTCCGAGGGGGCTTCCTTTCTCGCACCGCTTCGCGTAAAAACACCTCGGCTCGCGCGTACCTCGATCCGTACGCGCTTCAGAGGTGAAGCGATGATCGATGCTGCTGATACAGCCTGGATGCTGATTGCTACCGCTCTGGTCCTGCTGATGACGCCGGCGCTGGCGTTCTTCTACGGAGGACTGGTGCGCTCCAAGAACGCGCTGAACACGATGATGATGAGCGTCATCTCGCTCGGATTCGTGGGTGTGGCCTGGGCGCTGGTCGGCTATTCGCTGGCCTTCACGACTGGCAACAACTGGATAGGCGATCTGTCGAACGTGTTCCTCAACGGCGTGGGCCTTGCCGCGCGCGATCCGATGGCGGCAAAGATTCCCCATGTCTTGTACATGGCGTTTCAGGCGACCTTCTGCATCATCACCGCGGCGCTGATCTCCGGTGCGATCGTCGAGCGGATGCGATTCTCCGCCTACACGCTCTTCATCACGCTGTGGGCCATCCTCGTCTACGCGCCGATTGCGCACTGGGTGTGGGGCGGCGGCTGGCTTGCCGACATGGGAGCACTCGATTTCGCCGGCGGCACCGTGGTGCACGTCAATGCCGCCGTGGCGGCCCTGGTGGCGGCGATTGTCGTCGGCAGGCGTCAGGAGTACCCCTCGTCGTCGTTGCTCCCGCACAACGTGCCGTTCGTGCTGCTCGGAGCCGGTCTCCTCTGGTTCGGGTGGTTCGGGTTCAACGCAGGGAGCGCGGTCGCGGCCAACGGCATCGCTGGCCTCGCGTTCGTGACGACGATGCTGGCGCCGGCGGCGACGCTGGTGATGTGGACGTTCCTCGATGCGTTCCGGTCCGGTAAACCAACTGCCGTTGGCGCAGCAACAGCGATCGTCGTGGGACTGGTGGCGGTGACGCCGGCCGCCGGCTTCATCAGCCCGATGGGCGCGATCGCGCTCGGCGCGATTGCGGCGATCCCGAGCTACCTCGGGTTGGTCGTCCGCGCCAAGACCTCTCTCGACGATTCGCTCGACGTCGTCGCCGCGCACGGCCTCGGCGGGACCACCGGCGCGCTGCTCACCGGCGTGTTCGCCGTCAAGAGCCTGAATGGTGTGGCCGATGGCCTTCTCTATGGCAATCCACGCCAGGTGATCATTCAGGCGACCGCCGTGCTCGCCGCGATCGTCTACAGCGGAGTGGTCAGCTTCATCCTGCTGAAGATCGTCGGCGCGATCATGCCGCTGCGCGCGACGCGGGATCAGGAGACCACCGGCCTCGACATCACGCAGCATGGTGAAGAAGCCTACCTGCAGGCGGACGGCCAGCGGGCACTGTCCTAATCTGCAGATCTGCAGGAATCAGGATTCAGGAATCAGGATTCAGGGCTGTTTGGAATCAGGCCTGATACCTAGACCAGCCCTGAATCCTGATACCTGATTCCTGATTCCTTCAAGCTCCACCTCCTGCATGCACCCCTTCGTCTGACCGCTCACGTTGACTTCGCGTGAGTGCGCTCTCTACGATTACGTCCCACCCATCCTTTGTGAAGGAGAACGCATGCGTGGATTAGCACGGGTGACGAGTGCTCTGGCGGTGTTGGTGATCCTTCTACCGGCGACGGCGTTTGCCCAGGCGACGCTGTCCGGCGTTGTCAAGGATGCATCGGGCGCGGTGCTGCCCGGCGTCAGCGTCGAAGCAACCAGTCCGGTGCTGATCGAGAAAGTTCGATCGGCGACCACCGATTCGACCGGTCTGTACCGCATTCCGAATCTTCCTCCCGGCATGTACAAAGTGACGTTCACGCTGCCGGGATTCACGACCGTCGTGCGTGAAGGGGTCGAAGTGACCGGCGGCGGGGTGACGAGCATCAACGCCGACCTGCGTGTCGGCGCGGTCTCGGAGACGATCACGGTGGTCGGTGAAACGCCTGCCGTCGACGTCCAGACGAGCACGAAACGTCAGGTGGTCCTCTCCAACGAAGTGATTCAGGAGATTCCCGCCTCGCGAGGCTACGGCAACGTGCTCGCCACCGTGCCCGGCATTCAGTCAACAGGTCTCGACGTCAGCTCCGGTGTATCGACCAATTTCTTCACGGCACGCGGGGGCCGCGGCAACGAAGGGACGATTCAGATCGACGGCATGAACGTCGGCTCGGCGTTCAACGGCGGCGGCGTGGCCGGATTCGGGTATCCGATCGGCGAAGCGTCAGAAATCCAGGTGACGATCGCCGGCGGCCTCGGTGAAACGGATCGCGGCGGTCCCCAGTTCAACCTCGTTCCCAAGACCGGCGGCAACAAGTTCAGCGGCACCGGATTCCTCAGCCTTGCCGGGAAGTGGTCGCAGGGCGACAACATCGACGACCGGCTGAAAAGCTTCGGGCTGACCAATCCTCCCGATCTGGTCAAGAACTGGGACACGAACTTCGCCCTCGGCGGACCGATCCTGAAGGATCGGATCTGGTTCTTCAACAACGTCCGCAGTTACGGCAATCATCAGGACATTCCCGGTCTCTTCGCCAACAAGAACGCGGGCGATCCAACCAAGTGGTTCTACGACCGTGACGAAAGCGTGAAGGGCCGCGCCGCCGCCGCCAAGATGATCGAGGCGATTCGCCTGACGTCGCAGCTGACCCCGAAGAACAAGGTCGGCTTCTATCTGGATTATCAGAAGGTCTGTAACGGGTCGGCGTATGCGAAAGGCGCCGAACAGTGCCGCGATCGTGGCGACGACTGGATTGCGCTTGGCAGCGTTGGCGCCGGCTTCTTCGGTGCGCTGGCGCCGGAGGCCGGCAACGTGTGGGACAACCGCGAGAAGATCACGCAGGGCTCGTGGACTTCACCCTACACGAACCGGATCCTGTTCGAGGCCGGCGTCTCGCAGTTTGCCAGCAGGTTTGGCGGCCAGATTCCCGGAGGCGCGCTGACCAATTTCATTCCGGTACAGGAGCAGGTGTCCAGCCCGATCACCGGAACGCCAATTGGCAACTTCACGTATCGTGGCTGGGCCTCGGCTGGATCCAACGAGCAGGCGCACAACGTCTGGCGGGCGTCGCTGACCTATGTCACCGGCGCGCACAGCGCGAAGGTCGGCTATCAGGCGGCCTATCAGGTGCAGAAGAACTTCCAGAATGCCGGCAGCCAATTGAGCTACATCTTCAACAACCGGACGCCGGTGCAGTTCACGCTGCGTGACGCGCCCTTCTGGCAGAGCAATCGTACCCGGTTCGACGCGTTCTACGTCCAGGATCAGTGGACGCGCGGGCGCCTGACCCTGCAAGGCGGCCTGCGCTACGAGCACGCGTGGAGCTGGTTCCCCGAAGGCGAGAACGGCGTCGTCGCGGACAACCAGTTCGGAACGAGGTTCATCTTCCCGGAATCGAAGGGCGTCACCGGGTACCACGACATCACGCCGCGGATGGGTGCGGCGTATGACCTCTTCGGCGACGGCAAGACGTCGGTGAAGGTGAATTTCAGCAAGTACCTGCAGGCGGCGAACAACGATGCGCAGTACACGATCGCCAATCCGGCGGTCACCTTCCAGCAGACGACGAGCCGATCGTGGACCGACGTGAACCGCAATTTCGTCGTCGACTGCAATCTGACCACCCGTGTGCTCGAAGACAATTCCGCGTCCGGCGGCGACATCTGCGGGCCATGGTCGAACCTGAACTTCGGCAACCCGTTCAGCACCACGACCGTCAACCCCGATGTCCTCCACGGATGGGGCGTGCGGCCGTACGACTGGCAGTTCGGCGTCACGCTGCAGCGTGAGATCGTGCCGCGGGTGGCCGCCGACGTCAGCTACAACCGCCGCTGGTTCGGCAACCACTTCTTCACCGACAACCGCGCGCTGACGCCGCAGGACTTCGATATCGCGACGATCACGGCGCCGAGCAATCCCAACCTGCCCAACGGCGGCGCCTACCCGGTGCGGTTCGTGACCAGGAACGCGCGCACCGCCTTCGGGGCCGTCGACAACTACTACACCTTCGCCAGTGACTACGGTGATGTGACGACCTACTGGCACGGGTTGGACGTTACGGTGAATGCCAGGACGGCCAACGGCATCACCTTCACCGGGGGGACGAGCACCGGCCGCGGCGTGCGCGATTATTGCCAGATCACCGACAAGCTGCCGGAGCTGTTCACGACTCCGGGCTCCGTGCTGGCCAACGCACAACTCGACGCCTGCGCGACCAGAGACCCGTGGTTGACGACCTATCGCAGCCTGGTGGCGTACACGATTCCGAAAATTGACGTGCTCGTCAGCGGCTCCGCCAGGTCCACACCCGGGGTGCAGCCATCGACGATCAACACCTTCGTCGCCACGAACGGCACGCCGCTGGCCGCGAATTACAACGTGACCAGCGCCATCCTGCAGCAGTCGTCGCTCGGTCGGCCACTCGTGGGAGCTGCGTTCCAGACCGTCGACCTGCTGTTGCCTGGGCAGAAGTACGGCGACCGGATCAACTCGGTCGACATGCGTGTGGCGAAGGTCGTGCGGTTCGGACGCTACAGGTCGGATGTCGGCTTCGACTTCTACAACCTGTTCAACAAGAACACCGGCACGGCGTTCAATCAGGTGTATGACGTGGTCTCGAACGGTGCGACCTGGTTCCGGCCGACGTCGATCCTCAATCCGCGGTTTGCGAGGTTCAATGTGACTGTGAACTTCTGAGCGACAGCAGGAAGCAGGAATCAGGTATCAGGATTCAGGGCTGATGGGGAATCAGGCTGAAAGGAATCAGCCTGATTCCTGATTCCTTCGATCATCTTGCCGTGTCCACTCCGAACTTCCAGCAGCTGCGCGTCCTCGTCCTCGAGAGTCGTCGCGCGCAGGAGCTCGCCTCTCTCGTCACCACCTATGGCGGCACTCCGCTCGTCGCGCCGTCGATGCGCGAAGTTCCGCTCGAATCGAATACGGAAGCCGTGGCCTGTGCCGAGGCGCTCGAGCGTGGCGAGTGCGATCTCCTCATTTTGTTGACTGGCGTCGGCACTCGCGTCCTTGCCGATGCCGTGCAACGCGTACGCGGCACGCGTGATTCGCTGATTGCCGCGCTGCGCCGGACGCGGATCGCTGCCCGCGGACCGAAGCCAGTGGCGGTCCTGCGGGAATGGGGCGTACCCGTGTGGCTGATGGCGCCGGAGCCGAACACGTGGCGAGAGCTGGTGGCAGCGATCGCCGAGCGCGCGACCGAGATGTCGCTCGTCGGAGCGCGCGTCTTCGTGCAGGAGTACGGCGCGTCGAATCCGCAGTTGCTCGCGGCACTCGAGTCGCGTGGCGCGCGCGTGACACGGGTGCCCGTGTATCAGTGGGCGCTGCCCGAGGATCTCGAGCCGCTGCGTCGCGCCGTGCGCGAACTCGCCGACGGCAAGATCGACGTGGCGCTCTTCACGACGGGGACGCAGATTGTTCACCTGTTACAGGTGGCCGAGTCGATGCACCTGCGCGAGCAGATCGTCGACACTCTGCGTCACACCGTCGTCGCGTCGATTGGTCCGAGCACGTCGGAAGAGCTGCGGGAGCAGGGCATCGCGGCCGACATGGAACCGTCACACCCCAAGATGGGGTTTCTCGTCAGAGAGGCGGCCGAGCGCGCACTGGCGCTGCGCGATCGCAAAGGGGGTCGCGCGTAAGATAAGGCATGCCCACTTCAGACGAGTTGCTCCAGCTCGCCGAGCGCTGCGCGAGCAAGCTCGAGCTCGATGGAAAGATGCGCCACGTGCCGTCGTTCTCCGACACCGAGGCACAGTGCGAGGACGAGTACGAGGAGCTGCTGCAGGCGATTCACGAAGACGAGCTGTTCGCGCCCGTCGACATCCAGCGTCAGGAACAACTCGTCGAGCAGATCGCCGCCGCGTTACCCGAAGACAAGCGCACGCTGATCGTGGAGCTCGCCGACAACCACGCACGTCACGTGTGGCTGCAACAGGAGGGCGCGTATCACCTGGGCGTCGCTGTGGGACGGCGGCTTCGGACGCGGCGTGAATCTTGAAATTTCTGTAATGAAGCAAGGCTGAGTGATGATCAGCCTTGTGCAATTTCTGCCTATCCCGCCGCCGGCGTCGGCCCCGTATCGACGTCGGGCGGCGCGATGATGCCTCGCTTGACGTAGATGGGGCGCAGCACGCTGCGTAGAGCCGGCAGCTTGTAGGCGAACCAGGCGCCGCTCGCCAGGCAGATCACGGCGCCGATACGTACCGTCATCTGCGCGCCCACGCGATCGGCAGCAAGGCCCGCAAGCAGGCTGCCGATCGGCACGGTCCCGAAAAATGCCATCGTGTAGAACGCCATCACACGGCCGCGGAACGACTCGTCGACGATCGTCTGGATGATGGTGTTCGTCGACGCGAGCTGCACGATGAAGCCGCCGCCGGCGAGTGCCAGCAAGAGCGCGGCGACCCACACGTTGGTCGTCATCGAAAACACCAGGAGGGTGCCGCCGAACGTCAACGTCCCGTACAGAATGATCCGGCCCAAGCCAACTACCGTCTCGCGGCTGGCGAGGTAGAGGCCGCCCAGGAGTGCGCCGAGACCGCTGGCCGCCATCAGCATGCCGAGCGTGTTCGGCCCGCCGTGGAGATTTTCAGTGGTGATTGCCGGCATCAGCACGGTGTACGGCATGCCCGCCGTGCTGACGATTGCCACCTGTGTCAGTGCCGATCGGATTGGAACCGAGTCCGCCACGTAGCGCCACCCGGTTCGCAGATCGCTCAGCATCGGCGGGTGCGCCGCGATGCGCGGTTTCACCTTGAACCGCATCAAGGCGATCGAGATCACGACGGCCACATAGGAGAGCGCATCGAGCGCGAAGCACCAGCCCTCGCCAACAGCCGCGATGATGACGCCTCCAATCGACGGCCCGACGATGCGGCTGCCGTTGACCATCGACGAGTTGAGGGCGATCGCATTCGGCAGGTCGTTGCGATCGTTCACCATCTCGACGACCAGCGACTGCCGCGCCGGCGTGTCGAACGCGGTGACGACGCCCTGCAGCAGCTGCAGCGCGATGATCTGCGGCACGGTGATGAGATCGCTCAACGTCAACGCCGCGAGCGCGCCCGATTGCAGCAGCAGCAGGATCTGCGTGCACAGCAGAATCCGCTTCTTGTCGCCGCGGTCGACCACGACGCCGGCCAGCGGCGTGAGGACCAGGGTCGGAATCTGCCCAAAGAAGCCGACGACGCCAAGGAGCAATTCCGAACCGGTCAGGCGATACACCAGCCAGCTGGTGGCGACGCGTGTGACCCATGTCCCGACGAGCGAGATGCTCTGCCCGGTGAAGAAGAGACGGTAATTTCGGTGGCGAAGGGCGCGAAGAACGCGGCTGCCCTTCTCAGCTGGCCTGTCAGGTGGTGGCAATCGCGCGTATCCCCGCCAGCGAGAAGCACGTGATGTGCCGCGCGAGGCCGTCGATATCATCGGGCGCGGGGGCCGGGCCGAATCGCAGGCGCGCGGCGACGGGGTGATCGAGCAGCGCCAGCACCTGTGCGTTCACGCTGAGGAGACACCGCGCGACGCGCGGGTCGTCTTCCGCGCAGCCCAGCAGCCTGACGACGATGCTGGTGAGATACGCTAGACGCGGCTGAATCACTTCCGCGGCCACCATCTCCAGCGCGTGGGTCGGGTCCGACAGCTCGCGCATCATCAGGTGGTGAATCCAGCTGTCGCGCGAATGAGCAGCGATCCGCAGGAAGATCGTCACGTAGGCCTCGAGCTGCTGATCCGCCGATCGATTCTCGCCGGCCCGCCGCGCCGCTTCCGTCGTCCCCTGCATGATCTGGATCGCCGACCGAAGCACCGCATCGTACAGGCCCGCCTTTCCCCCGAAATGGTAGTTGACGGCGGCGACATTCGCGCGTGCCCGGCGGCAGATGTCGCGCACCGTAACCTTGGAGAAGCCGCGATCGGCAAACAGGCGAGTAGCGGCGGTCAGCAGACGCTCGTGCGTCTCGCGATCGCCGGACTCACCGGACCCTGCGGTCGAACGACCACGGAGATGCCGCTTGGCGACCGACACGGAGCGTACGGAGAGCAGTTTGTCTCTCCGTATTCTCCGTGTGGGTAAACGTCTCCGTGGTTCCACAACAGGAAGTCCTCGCTTACAACGTTCTCTTGAACAGCTTCGTCGCCAGCGACATGCAGATGATGCCGAAACCGACCAGATACAGCACGTCGAAGCCGATGGCATCGAATCCGGTGTTCTTCAGGATCAGGCTCTTGAACGCGTGCACCGAGTAGGTGAACGGGTCGACCACGGCGATCGCTTGCATCCACGCCGGGAAACCCTGCTGCGGATACACGGCGCCGCTCGGAAAATACAGGACCGTGTTCAGCACGCCGAACATCATGCGCGGCATCAACGGATCGTTGATGCGCACCATCAGCAGGAACATCAGGCTGATCAGCGAGAAGGCGGTCGCCGTGATGAGCACGAACATGCGGACGATTCGCAGTGGGTCGAACGGGCTCGGCACGCCGGCAATGAGCGATCCGAGCAGCAGGATCACCATGCCGGCGATCACCGCCTTGACTGTTCCCGAGACGTTGAATCCGGTGATCAACTCGAGTTTCGAGATGGGCGTGACGAGATAGCCCTCGTGCAGCCCGCGCGCCTTGTCGTCGATGTAGATGATGCCGCCGCCGATCATCACCATCATGAAGATCGACATCGTGATCGAGCCAGGAAGGAGGTACTGAATATAGGGCACGTACGGATACACCTCGACGACGTCGAGCGTTGCCGCACCAGGCACACGCTCAACGGTGATGGGCGCATTGAAGGCGCCCACCAGGCTGTTGGCGGTCGCGGCCATCGACGCCGCCACGAAGTTGTCCGTGTTGTCCGAGATCAGCGCCACGCGTGGCTGGTTCTTCGACAAGGCGCGGCGCGAGAAGTCCGGCGGGATCGTCAGCACGCCGTTGACGCGGCCGTTGCGCAAGTCCGTGAGCGCCACGCCAGGGTCGGCGTAATCGACCAGGTCCACCGTGCGTGCGCCCGACGACACGGCATTCGCCAGCTCGCGCACCCGTACTGCCGGCGTACCGTGATCCTGATCGACGACGGCGAGCTTCAGGTGCTTGACGTTGCCGCCAAAGGCGTAGCCGAGCACGAGCAGCTGCGCCAGCGGCATGATCATCGACATCACGATCACCATCGGACTGCGCCGAAACCGCCGCATCTCGCGTTCGATGATGGCCCAGGCTCTGTGCATGGCTACTCTCGACAATCTAGCCGGTCGTGCCGGCTATCGGCGAATCATGAATGGACTGTCGGCCGCGCTCGGCGCCTGCAGGCTGTCGCGCAGGGCATGTCCGGTGTAGTGCACGAACACGTCATCGAGCGTCGTGCTCTGGACCGAGAGCGACTGTATCGTCGTGCCGGCAGCGGCCGCAGCTTCCATCAACGCGGTCGTCGTCGCCGGACCGTTGTTGGACGCGAGACGGTATACACGTCCTTCGCTCGTCACTGACTCCACGAACGGGAGCGCCTTCAGCCGCTCCTCCCAGTTCTCCGGCAGCGGTGAGAAGCTGACCTCGACATAGTTCTGGCCGGGGATTGACGCTTTCAGCGTGAGCGGCGAATCAAGCGCGACGAGCTGCCCGTGGTCGACGATGGCGATGCGATCGCACAGCTTGTCCGCTTCGTCCATGTAATGCGTGGTGATGAGGACGGTGAGATCCCGCTGCTGCTTGATGCGCTGCAGCATCTCCCAGACGTTGGTGCGCGAGACCGGATCGAGGCCGGTCGTCGGCTCATCCAGGAAGAATACGCGCGGCTCGTGCACCAGCCCGCGCGCGATCTCGACGCGCCGCCGCATCCCGCCGGAGAGCATCTTCACCGGCTTGTCGCGCCACTGCGTGAGCTCCACCGCCTCGAGCAGGTCGTTCATCAGGCGCTTGCGCTTGTCCCGTGGGACGCCATACAGCTTCGCGAAGATCAGCAGGTTCTCCTCGACACTGAGCTCGAGGTCGCTGGTCATCGCCTGCGGGATCACGCCGATCGATCTCCGTACATCGTCGGCGCGCTGCCGGACGTCGAACCCGTTGATCAGCGCCGTGCCCGATGTCGGCGGTAACAGCGTGGTCAGCATGCGGATCAGCGTCGACTTGCCGGCGCCGTTCGGTCCGAGCAGCCCGAAAATCTCACCCGCCTCGACGGCAAACGTGATCCCCTTGACGGCGGTGAAGTCGCCGAACTTCTTTTCGATGTTCCTGACGTCGATCGCAATCATGGAAAATCCCAAATCCCAAATCCCAAATCCCAAATCCCAAAACCCAAACCCAAATTCCAAATCCACGTGTGCTTGTTTTGGGCTTGGGAGTTCGTCGTTGGGATTTGGGATTCAGACAGGCAACAAGACATAAGCCGTCATGCCGACCGCCAGCCTCCGATCCTTGTTGTCGACGCGCAGCCGGATCTCGAACGTCTTGATGTCGCGCTTGGTCCGGCTCACGTCACGCTGCGTCGCATAGCCGGCGTCGGCGCCGCGATAGAACACCGTGCCCTGACGCTCTTCGCCCGACGGCAGTCGAACCGTCAGCGTGTCGCCAAGTTTCACGCGATCGATGTAGGTCTCTTCGACGTCGGCGCGTACCCACAAATCGTCGGGGTTGATCAGCGTGATCACGGGCTGGCCGGGGGTGACGACCTCGCCGGGGCGCGCCGCGCGCACGTCCACGATGCCGTCGATCGGCGCATGGATCTCCGTGTAGGTCAATCGCACGTCCGCCTTCGCCCGCTGGGCTGCCGCGGCCGCTTGCTGCTGTCGATTGCCGGCGAGCTGACTGCGGCGGATCGCGATCTGTTCCGCATTCGATCGGGCGAGGGCGACGGCAGCTTTCTGCGCATCGATCTGTTTGGCCAGGGCGGCGATTTTCGATTTCGCGACCTCATACGCCGTACGCGCTTGATCGAGCTGCTCCATGGTCCCGATGCCTTCGCGGGCCATCCGCTCGGCGCGATCGAGCGTGACCTTGGCGTTGTCGAGCTCGGCTTGCGAGGCGGCCTGCTGCGACTCGGTCGAGGCGAGCGTCGCTTCGGCCTGCGCGATCTGGTCCTGCGTCTGCCGCTCCTGCAGTCGCAGCGCCGCCTCGCTTTCCGCGACCTGCGAGGTCACCCCTTGCGCCGTGTAGGAGTAGAACTCGCGTTCGTGCATCAGCTCGTCGGGCGCGAGCACGGCCACGATTTGATCCTTGCCGACGGTGTCGCCTTCATCGACCAGGAGGCGATCGATGCGTCCGGTGATCTGCGGGCTGACAATCACTTCGTGGGTAGTGACGATGCCGGTCAGAACGAACGAGCTCGGCGGACGCGAGGTGTACCAGTAGATGCCCGCCCCAGCGGCGACGAGCACGAGGAGGACGACAGCGCGGCGAATCATCGTCAGTTAAACAATCATTTAAAACAAACGTTTGACTACTGTCAAATGCCGGAAGGAATCAGGTTCCTGCATGGCGGGCGCTTCACGGATAGAGAGCGCGGAGTCTGGCGATGTCCATTTCCGAAACGCCGCTCAGTTTTGCGATGTCCTCGCGTGTGTGCAGTTGCCGCCGATAGCGGCCGAAGAACTCCGGGATATCGCCGCCGAACCCGAAGAAGAACATGATGTCGCGGTAGTCGGACGTGTGACTGAGCCCGAGCGCGTGCCCCAGCTCGTGGACGCACGTGAGATAGACGACAGTGTCGCGCATCAGCGGGTCGGTGCGCGTCGCCCGCGCGATATCGGGCCCGAGTGCGGACGTATCAGGTCGAATGTAGACGGCCGCGCCACGTCGTGTGCCGACTCTCAGCGGCCGCGCCTCCCCGTACTGACCTTCCGCGGCCGGAACCCAGTGCACCTGGATGAGCGCGTCCGACTCGCTCGACGGCTGGAACCGCAGCTTGCCACCGGTGAGCCGATCCCATGCCTGTAACGCCCACACCGCCAGCTGGCGATCGCCAGGCCGATAATCGGAGCCCGCGACGCCGTCGTGAATGAAGTAGGGAATAGGCGTCCCGGTGTCGAGCGCGGAAAAACCCTGAGCGAATGCCGCGGCAGTGGCTGTCAGCAGCGCCAGCGTGGCGAGGAAAGCGCGCATAGTTATATACATACTCTCGTTCGAGTCGTTCGGAGGAAGGCATGAAGAAGTACGCGGCGATGGCGATGGTGATTGGCGGTATTTCAGTGGGCGCCGGAGCGCAGCAGCAACCGGCGCCGGTGAAAGAGGTGACCGTCACCGCAATTCCGGGCGTCGTCGCCGCCGGCGCAAGATGGACGCTGGTGTGGGGCGGTTCCGACAACGCCGATGGTCTCGTTGGTACGGCCGATGGAGGTCTGCTCTTCGCGCAGGAACAACCGAAGCGTGTCACCAAGATCGATCGCAACGGCAAGCTCTCGGTCTTCGTCGAGAACACCCATGGCGCCGGCTCGCTCGCCCTCGATGCGAAAGGCCGGCTGCTTGCGGTGGAGCGCACGTGCACCGACCCGGGCCTGAACGCGCCGTGCGCGGAGCCGACGCGCATCTCGATCATTCATCCGGACAGCGACCGTAAAGTGCTGGCGGACAACGTCGACGGCAACAGTCTCGGCCGTCTCAACGATCTCGTCGTCAGCCGCATTGGTCATATCTACTTCACGTCGGGCGGAGCGTTTCATCTCTCCCCCGCGGGCAAGGTCGAGGCGATCGGAGAGAACCTCCGCGCCAACGGCATCATGCTGAGCCCGGACGAGAAGACGCTGTATGTCACCAACGGAGCAACCGTGGCGGCGTTCGACGTGAAGCCTGACGGCAGCGTGAGCAATCAGCGCGAGTTCGCGAAGCTCGACGCGGGCGGATCAGGTGACGGCCTTGCCATCGACGCAGCCGGACGGCTGTATGTCACTTCGCAACAGGCTGGCGTGCAGGTCTTCGCGTCCGACGGCAAGTATCTCGGCGTCATTCCCACCCCGCGGTCGGTGATCAGCGTCGCATTCTCGGGCGCCAACAAGAAGACGCTCTACGTCGTCGGCAGCGGTGCCCTGGACCCGAGCGGCAAGGAGATGACCACGCGGCCAGGCGTGCGCAACAACGCCAAGTCGATTTTCAGGATTTCAATGCTGGCGGAAGGGTACAAAGGTCGGGCAAAATAGATGGTCCATGGTTCGCGCGCCCATGCGACTCGATTCCTTGACTTTGCGCGGAAGCGCGCCATAATCACCCGGCCTATGGACATGGTCAGTCGAGCCGGTCGGTCGCTCCTGGTACTAGGCCTCCTCGCGTGGACCACTGCCGCCGCGCTGGCGCAGCCCGCGCGTCCGCAGATTCCGCCGGATATCTCCGGCGAATGGCGGCTCGATAACAGCGAAGAGGACACGACCGCGCAGCCGCCGCTTGGCGAATATCTCGGCATCCCGTTCAACGCCGCCGGGGTCATGCGCGCGGAGACGACGGCGGAATCGATCTGGGGCACCCCGGAGTATCAGTGCCGGCCGCATTCGGCGCCGCATCAGTGGCGAGGGCTCGGCGGCGCTCGCATCCTCAAGGAGCAGGACCCGCTGACCCGCGACGTTCGCGCGTATCACATCCAGTTCATGCGCTCGCTCGATCGTCCCGTGTTCATGGATGGCCGTCCGCACCCGCCGGCGTGGGCGCCACACAGCTGGACCGGGTTTTCAACGGGTGAGTGGATCGGCAACACGCTCAAGATCACGACCACGCATCTGAAGGACGGCTATCTCAAACGCGGAGGACCGCAGACCAGTGACATGTACTCGATGACGGAGTTCCTCACCCGTCATGGAGACATCCTGACGATCGTGACCGTCACCGACGATCCGATCTACATGGATGAACCGTACATTCATTCGACCACCTACACCTACGATCCGGTCTCGGTCGTCAACTTCGAGACATGCAACGGGTCCGCGTTCGCCGAGAATGGCGGCACCGATCGGCATCATGTCCCTCACTTCCTCCCAGGGCAGAACACCGCGCTCGACGACTGGCTGAAGGATCAGAACTGGGTGCCGAAGCAGGCGGCGCGCGGCGGAATCAAAACGCTCTATCCCGAGTACCGCGCCACGCTGAACGGAGCGGCGAAGGTCGAGACGCTCACCGTTCCGCAATCGAAGTCGTCATTCGATCCCGGTAAGCGGATCGCCGAAGAGAGCCCGCGCGACGGCGAGGTGCACGTGATGCCCGTGCAGGGCAACATCTATATGCTGGTCGCCGACGGCACGAATGTCGCCGTTTCTGTCGGGCCGGAAGGTGTCCTCGTCGTCAACGCCGGAACGGCGCAGATGGCGCCGAAGATCCTGACCGCGATCAATCAGCTCGCGAACAACGTCGTGAGCCCGCCGGTGCCCAACACGTGCTTCGGCGTGAACTGCAAGGGCGCGTGGGGCTGGTCCAGTCCGTACTTCGATGCGGTGATCAGCTCACCCACCCCGCCCAAGCCGATTCGTTACGTGATCGATACGAGCGCGACACCCGATCACGTCGGCGGCAACGAGAAGATCGCCACCGCCGGATTCTTCCCGCGCGTCGCCGGAGGCTTCGGCGCTGCGGTCGCCAACGTCGGTCGCGGCGCCTCGATCGTCGCGCACGAAAACGTGCTGAATGCGATGTCGGCCAAAGGATCCGGCTTCCCGCCAGCTGCGCAGCCCACCGACACGTTCTTCGACGAGCTCTACAAGCTGCCGGAATTCTTCAATGGTGAGGCGGTGATCCTCTACGCCGCGCCCTCTGCCAATACTGATGGCGACAGTTTCGTCTTCTTCCGCCACTCCGAGGTGATCGCGGCCGGGGATCTGTTCTCGACCGTCAGCTATCCGGTCATCGCCCTCGACAAAGGCGGCAGCATTCAGGGCGTGATCGACGGCCTGAACCATATCCTCGATCTCGCCGTTCCCGAATACCGGTCACAAGGCGGTACCATGGTTATTCCGGGACGCGGACGTCTGTCCGATACGGCCGACGTCGGGTCGTACCGGAACATGCTGGTGATGGTCCGCGACCGCGTGAAGGACTTGATGAAGAAAGGCATGACGCTGCAGCAGGTCAAGGCGGCGCGGCCGACAATGGATTTCGACGGGCGGTATGGATCGACCACGGGGCCATGGACGACGGACATGTTCGTCGAGGCCGTGTATCGCAGCCTCCAGGAGAAGAAGTGATGCGCAGAGTAGTCAGTGTGATGCTCGTGGCGGCCGCAGTGCTGCTGGTCGGTGGCGTGTCGTACGCGCACCATTCGTATGCCTCCACCTATGACGTCCGCAAGGAAGTCACCCTCGAGGGCAAGCTGGTGCAGTTCGTCTATCGCAATCCGCACACCTTCGTGCACGTCCAGGCGCCCGACGAGAACGGCCAGACGCAGCGCTGGGCGGTGGAATGGGGCGGGACGACGCAGCTCGATCGTCAGGGTGTTCAGCGCGATACGCTGAAGGTTGGCGATCAGGTCGTCATCGTCGCTCGTCCGTCGCGGGTGCACGGTGAATATCGGGCCCTGATGGTGAGGCTGACGCGTCCCTCCGACGGCTTCACGTGGGGCACGCGCAGCGGCGACGTCGTCGACTGAAGCTACTTGCAGGAATCAGGATTCAGGAATCAGGATTCAGGGCGACCTGAATCCTTCAAGCTGATTCCGGACAGCCCTGAATCCAGATTCCTGATTCCTGATTCCTTCTGGAATTCAATCGAATGAGACTCTCGGCAACCCTCCTTGTGGCGCTCCTCCTCGCCACTCCAGTGGCGCTGTCTGCGCAGCGTGGCCGTGGTGCTGCAGCACCGCAAACAGCACGCGACGCCGCTGCCCTCGACCTCACCGGTTACTGGGTATCGGTGATCACCGAGGACTGGAAGTTCCGGATGGTCACGCCGAACAAGGGCGTGTTGGATGCGCTGCCGTTGAATCCCGAGGGTCGTCGCGTTGGTGGCCTGTGGGATCCGGCGCGCGACGAAGCCGCCGGCGAGCAGTGCAAAGCCTACACGGCCGCCGGCATCATGCGCATTCCCGGTCGTCTGCACATCACGTGGCAGGACGCGAACACGCTGCGCGTCGATACCGACGCAGGCACGCAGACGCGCCTCTTTCATTTCGGCAACACTCCAGCACCTGCCGAGCCGAGCTGGCAGGGACATTCGGTTGCCCAGTGGGAATATGCCGCGCGTGGCCGCGGCGGCGAGTCGCTGGGAGATCTGAAAGTCGTCACGACCAATCTGCGCGCTGGTTACGTGCGCAAGAACGGCGCGCCGCACAGCGACAAGGCTGTGGTCACCGAATACTACGACCTCAACACCACGCCCAACGGTGATCAGTGGATGACGGTGACGACGAAGGTTGACGACGCCACCTATTTCCGCGCGCCGTACATCACCACCACTGATTTCAAGAAGCTGCCGGGCGCCGCGGGCTGGAATCCGACGCCGTGCTCCGCGCGTTGACCCTTCGCCGAGTCGCAGCAAACATTCGATGTACGACGAATGGCTCGGCTTCACGGTTGAGCCAACGCCCGGTTCAGATTCGGTTATTGCTCGCGTCGCGCTGTAAATTCAGTCACACTCGACAGCATGATTGATGACGGCAGCAAAGTGCGCCGCCCAACCGGTCTCACCCGGCACAATTCTCTCGAACAGCAGGCGTCACGGTTGACCGCCATCATCGACTCGTCCGAGGACGCGATCGTCAGCAAGGATCTCAACGGTGTTATCCAGACCTGGAACAAATCGGCGGAGCGGCTGTTCGGTTACACCGCCGCGGAAGCGGTGGGGCAGTCGATCCTGCTGATCATTCCGGCCGACCGGCGATCGGAAGAAGACAAGATCCTGGCGCGCATCCGCGCCGGCCTCTCCCTCGACCATTTCGAAACGCAGCGCCGGCGCAAGGACGGCACGCTGATCGATATCCTGCTGACCGTTTCTCCCATTCGCGATTCGTCGGGCGCCATCATCGGCGCCTCCAAGATCGCGCGGGATCTGTCGCGTGAGAAGGCACTCGAGCGCGAGGCGTTTCGTCTGGCGGCGATCGTCGACTCGTCCGAGGACGCTATCATCAGCAGCGATCTGAAAGGCATCGTCCAGACGTGGAACCCCGGCGCCGAGCGGATGTTCGGCTATCAGGCCTTCGAGATCATCGGCCGGCCGGTCACGATGATCGTGCCCCCCGACCGCTGGGTGGAAGAAGACACCATCCGCAGTCGCCTGCTCGCCGGTGCGGCTGTCGAGCATTTCGAGACCGTTCGGCAGCGGAAGGATGGCACGATGGTCGACATCTCGCTGGCGGTGTCGGCGATCAAAACCGCGACCGGAACCGTCATCGGCACGTCGAAGATCGCGCGTGACATCTCGCGGCAGCGGAGCCTCGAGCGCGAGGCGTTTCGGTTGGCGGCCATCGTCGACTGGTCCGAGGACGCCATCGTCAGCAAGGATCTCAACGGGATCGTACAGACGTGGAACAAGGCGGCCGAACGGATGTTCGGCTACAGCGCCGAGGAAATCATCGGCCGTTCGATTACGTTGATTATTCCACCCGAGCGCTGGCCGGAAGAGGACAACGTGCTCTCCCGCATTCGCGCCGGTCTGGCAATCGAGCACTTCGAGACGGTGAGGCGGCGCAAGGACGGCAGTCTGGTCGAGATCTCGTTGTCGGTGTCGCCGATCAAGACCGCGGCGGGTGCGATCATCGGTGCCTCGAAGATCGCCCGCGATATCACCGCGCAGCGCCAGTTGATCCGCGCCGCTGAAGAAGCCAGCCGTGTGAAGGATGAATTCCTGGCGATGCTGTCGCACGAACTGCGCACGCCCCTCAACGCCGTGCTCGGCTACACGCGCATGCTGCGTCTGGGCCACGTCACCGACGATCGTCGCGAGCGCGTGATGGACATCATCGAGCGCAACGCGAACGTCCTGTCGCAGCTGGTGTCGGACGTCCTCGACGTGTCGGGCATCGTCACTGGCAAGATTCAGCTCAAGCTCGGTGAGCACAACGTGGCGCCGGTGCTCGCGGCTGCCGTTGACACCGTGCGGCCGGCTGCCGAGGCGAAGAACCTGTCGCTCCACGTCGACATGGATCGACAAATGGTGCCCGTCCGCTGCGATCCCGATCGCATCCAGCAGGTGTTCTGGAATCTCCTGAGCAATGCCGTCAAGTTCACCCCGCGAGGCGGACACATCGAAGTACGCCTCGCCTCCTATCGCGGGAATGCCGTCGCGGCCGTCACCGACACGGGCATCGGCATTCCTCCTCAATCCTTGCCGTACATCTTTCAGCGGTTCTGGCAAGGCGAGAGCGGGAGCAGCCGCGAAGCGCGAGGACTGGGGCTCGGGTTGGCGCTGGCGCGCCATTTCATCGAGTTGCACGGTGGAACGATTCAGGCCACAAGTCCCGGACCAGGGCAGGGATCGACGTTCACGGTGACGCTGCCGCTGAACACAAAGGCATAGAGGATGCCCCAGGGTTCGTGGTTGTTCATCAAGGGAGCCGAGAGCATCTGGGTCGAGCGTCCGCATGGTCGGCTGATGATTGTGGCCGGCCCCGGTGCCGCGCGCGACGTGCGCGAGTTCATCAACGAATCCGCCCTCGACGCCTTCCAGGTGGATCTGGCCGAGCGACTCACCAGTGATGGATGGTTTCTGTGGGGTGTGAACCGCGAGCGGCGGCAGTCGCCGGACCGCCGCAGTACTAAACGGACGCCTACCGACCGCCGCAAGCCTGTCAATCCGTCGTAAAAAGTCCTTCCCTGTTCGCCGGCTCTGCGGCTAAGATTAGCACCTTGGTTCGAGCTCGGGGTCGTGGTTCTAGCGCGAGCGACTCCCTCGGACGAGCCGTCATGAAGCTGCTCAAGACACTCTTTGGACCGCCATCCGAGTACGTCATGCGGATCGCGGACGCGCACCAGCCGGATTTGCAGCCGAGGTATGGCGGCGAGTTCGTGGTACGGGGTCTCAACGTCTTCGATCGCCAAGGGCGCTTTCGCGGTTTTGTTTTCGAGCCGGGCGATCCAACACCCGCCCGCATCCAGTCATACGTTGCCGGTGCGCGGCAGGCAGGTCACATCCCCGAACATCTCGTTCGGACGCTCTTCGCTCACATTCAGCGCGAGGACTTCGTCGTCCACCGTTCCTGGGCGCGTGACGTGCTCGTGTTTCCGAGCGACATCTATCAGCCCTCACGACCCCAGGCAGCGTCGCGCAAAGAAACCGCGTCTCGAAAGAACTGAGGCTCAGTTCCCCTTCCAGTCAGCGCGACAAGAGACCGAACACAGCCTTGCACTCGTCCTCGTCTTGATCGCCCGACATGGAGGCGCAGGCGAGTGGCATCGACTCCGCATCTTGTTGCTGGTTGGGCCGCGCCGCGTCGGCGCGGCCGCAACAGTGCACAACGGAGAGAGCTCATGGCAGACACGAAAGCACAACCGACAGAGGCGAAGAAGGAAGGCGGACAGACGGCGCTGACCCAGCGTGAGCGCGACCGCGGTACTCTCCGTCGTTGGGACCAGGGCTACGGCGGTATCGGCTCGCCGTTTGAGTTGTTCGATCGCATGTCAGACGAGATGGATCGCTGGTGGGATCGCGTGTCTCGCGATTTCGGTTTTCCGCGACGCTTTGGTCTGTCGCGCAGTCCGTGGAGCGGCGGCAGTCCCTCGAGCGGCGGTGGGTGGAGCAGCGCTGGGCGCGCAAGCCTCTGGGCGCCGCGCGTCGAGGCGTTCCAGAAGGGCGATCGCTTCATCGTCCGCGCGGAACTTCCTGGTCTGAAGAAGGAGGACGTCGACGTCGAGTTGACCGACGATGCACTCACCATTCGCGGCGAGCGGCATGACGAGCAACAGGAGGAGCGCGAGGGCTACTACCACAGCGAACGCGAGTACGGGCAGTTCCATCGGACCATTCCGTTACCCGAGGGCGTGATCGGCGAGAGCGCGTCGGCATCGTTCCGCGATGGCGTGCTGGAGGTGACGATGCAGGCCGCGCCGTCGGAAGCCAATCGCGGCCGCAAGTTGGAGATCAAGGAAGGAACGCAGCAGGAGCAGAAGAAATAGGTTGCTAGGTAGGTAGGTTGCTGGGGTGCTGGGTCGCTACCTCCTCAAATGCGCGTGTGCCCCAGCTACCCAGCTACCGAGACTACGTGAACCAACCACGCGGTCACGTCTGGTTCGTCCTTCATCCGCCTCGACCCCGTACTCTTGACTGCATGCGCGATGGGTCGGTCGCGATTCTCCATCCTCAGGAACCAGGGTCGCCTGTCTATATGTGCGGGATCGGGGGAGAAACACCGGAACCGCCAAGAAGCGGTTGGGACTCACGAGGTGATCGGCGTTGGCACCACTCATCGTCATGCTTGCGGTCTGGCTGGTCGCGCGTTCGTTTGGATTCATCGGCGTGTGGCCGCATGCCGACTCGTGGAGTGGCGCACTGCGCATCGGCCTCGCCGCAATGTTCGTTTTCACAGCTGTATCGCATTTCCACCCCAGGACGCGGCCGGACTTGGTCAGGATGGTGCCCGCCAGCCTGCCGGCACCGGCGCTGCTGGTGTCGATCACTGGCGTGCTCGAACTCCTCGGCGCCATCGGGCTGCTGGTGCCGCAGGCGGTGCCAATAGCGGCCTACGGCCTGATCGCGCTCCTCGTCGCGATGTTCCCCGCGAATGTCCACGCGGCGCGGAAGGGACTGATGGTCGCCGGTCGCCGGGCGACGCCGCTGGTCTGGCGCTTGCCGCTGCAGCTGTTCTGGATTGCGGCGTTGTGGGTGGTCGCCCGCTGGAGTTGTGTTCCCGTGCTTTGACGCACGTACGCCGCTGACTGGCGTAGCACACGACGCAGAGGAATGTACGATGTGCGCGAATCAGAACAGAAGTGGCGATCTCGGCCGAATGGCGCCGATGTCACATTCCGAGACCCTCTCCCGTCTCACTGTTGGAGACGGGAGGAACGACATGATCAAATGGGTCTTGCGCAGAGCCATCGACAAGTTCGAGCGGGATTGGAACTACGATGCCAGCTATATGCGAGACATGATCGACGCGAGTCCGCGTGCCGCGTGGCTCTTTGCCCGCGTCACCGCGCTCGGAAAGTTCCGGCGTGACCTTCCCAGCGAGGCATGGTACGCCGCTGGCATTACCGCGGTGCGGCACGAGGACTGCGGCCCATGCACGCAACTGGCCGTCGCGATGGCGGAGCGTGCCGGCATCAGCCCTGCGGTTCTGCGCGCCGTGCTTGCCGACAACCCCGACGCGATGCCGCCCGAGGTCGCGCTCGTGTGGAAATTCACCCGCACCACGCTTGCGCATGATCCGGAGGCCGATACGTACCGCGCGGCCATCGTGACGCGCTGGGGAAATCGCGCGCTCGTGAGTGTCGCTTTTGCGATCACCGCGGCGCGAATCTATCCAACAGTCAAGTACGCCCTGGGCCACGGCAAAGCCTGCATGCGCGTCGTCGTTGGCGGTGCGCCGGTGGTGTTCGATCACGGCCGGGTACCAGCACCTGTCTTGTCCAAGCCGCGCAACAGCGAAGGCGGAGTGGTGCGCACGGCGTGAGCTGCGCGAGGGCGATGGCGGATCCAGCCGCGAGCTTCGAGCCATATCGCCGGCGCCTGCTCGGTCTCGCATACCGCATGCTTGGCTCGATGGCTGATGCCGAGGACGCGGTGCAGGACACATACGTGCGCTGGCACCGTGCCGACCGCGACAACGTGTCGGACCCGAGAGCGTTTCTCATGACGACGACAACGAGGATTTGTCTCGACATGCTGACGTCGGCGCGCACACGGCATGAAGAGTATGTTGGTCCGTGGCTGCCGGAGCCGGTGATCGACACAGCAGCGCTCGCGCCCGACAGCCGCACCGAGCTGGCCGAGGATCTGTCCATCGCGCTGCTCTTGACGCTGGACCGGCTGTCGCCGCTCGAGCGCGCTGCCTTCCTGCTGCACGACGTCTTCGAGTTCTCGTTCGGCGAAGTGGCCACGGCGCTGGAACGTAGCGAGGCGGCGTGCCGGCAGCTTGCCGCCCGTGCCCGGGTGCACGTGCGTGCCGTGCGACCGCGCGGCGCGACTGCGCCGCCGGCGCGTTCGGGTGAGATCGATGGCAAGCATGCGCAGCTCGTGTCCGCATTCGTGGCCGCGACCCGATCGGGAGATTTGCGTGCGCTGACGCAGCTGCTCGCGAGTGACGTCCGGGTCGTGACCGACGGCGGCGGCAAGGTGGCGGCTGCCTTGAACGTGCTCGAGGGCGCCGATCGCGCGGCGCGGTTCCTGGTGGGCGCCGCGCGCAAAGGCTGGCGCGACGACTTCACGCTGCGCTTTGCGACAATCAACGGCATGCTCGGCGTCATCGTCGACGGACCCGAGGGACCGGTGCAGACGGCGGCCTTCGAGCTCGACGGCGACGTGATCAAGGCCCTGTACGTGGTGCGCAATCAGGACAAGTTGCGGCATGTAGCGCCGCCGCCGCAGCCGCTCGACAGCGGCGGCGGATAACTGACTGGCGTCGTCATGTATCCTCGCCATCGAACAGCTTGACACGACGCCATCGTCGCGGAGCATAGTGGCGCCATGGCAATCGAGACGATCAACGGCACGCTGCAATTGACCCGACTGGCCAACGAATCCCCCGAGTACGTCGCACGACGCGAAGAGCTCCGGCTGGCGGAAATCGAGTTGATGCGACAGCGCGAACGGGTTGCGGCGATGCGGCGCCGGCTTCCCGCGGGCGCGATCGTGCAGGACTATGCGTTTCAGGAAGGGCCGTCGAACCTCGATGCGGGCGACACGCCGATCCAGACTGTTCGTTTGAGCGAACTCTTCAGCGGGCCTGACCGGTCAGTGATCATCTACCACTTCATGTACGGGAAGCGTCAGACCGATCCCTGTCCGATGTGCACGATGTGGATCGACGGCTACAACGGCGTCAGTCATCATCTCGCGCAAAACGTCGACTTCGCCATCGCCGCCGCCGCAGATCTGCCTGCGCTGCGACAGCACGCTCGCGCTCGCGGGTGGCGCAATCTTCGGCTGCTCAGTTGCGGGAACAGCACGTTCAAATACGACCTGCGCAGCGAGGATGAAGAAGGCAGGCAGGACTCGACGATCTCTGTCTTTACGCGGGACCGCGACGGCACGCTCCGTCATTCGTACTCCGCGCACCCGTGGATGGCCGACGATGTCAAGGAACGGGGAATCGACTTGCTGACGCCCGTCTACAACCTTCTCGATCTCACGCCGCAGGGCCGCGGTGATTGGTACGCCAAGCTGACTTACCCGCCCGGCCCCCACTGGTCGCCGCGGTAAGACGCGCGTCAGCCTCGCCGTGCCGCCTCGATGGTCGCGATGTCGATCTTCTTCATCGTCATCATCGCCGCGAAGGCACGCTTCGCCTCACCGCCACCGGCTGCAAGCGCATCGGTGAGCGCGCGCGGGGTGATCTGCCAGGAGAGACCCCAGCGGTCCTTGCACCAGCCACACTGGCTTTCCTGGCCGCCGTTGCCGACGATCGCATTCCAGTAGCGGTCCGTCTCTTCCTGATTGTCTGTCGCGATCTGGAAGGAAAAGGCCTCGCTGTGCTTGAACGTCGGGCCGCCGTTGAGACCGAGACAGGGAATGCCCAGGACCGTGAACTCCACCGTCAGTTCGTCACCTTGCTTGCCGCCCGGGAAGTCACCGGGCGCCTTGTGGACAGCGGTGACGGCGCTATCCGGAAAGGTGGCGGCGTAGAACCTCGCCGCCTCATGCGCGTCCTTGTCGAACCAGAGGCAGATCGTGTTCTTTGGCTTCATGTTCAGATGATAGCCAAATCGATACGACGGCTGGACGCGTCAGGCGATCGTGTCTATCGCATTCGCCCTCGCGCACCACGAGGCGTAGAATGCGCCCGGAGGTTCGCCATGACCGACAGCCGTCGTACCCGTCGGTGCCTTCTGGGTACCTTCGTGATCGCATTCCTTGGCGCATCGATGGCCTTTGCGCAGGCAGTGTCGACGGCGTCGATCGCTGGCACGGTGCGCGATCCGAGCGGCAGCGTGCTTCCAGGCGTGACGGTGACGGCGACGCAAACCGCCACGGGCCTCACACGGACCGTCGTCTCAGACGACGAAGGCGGCTACATCATTCCGAGTCTTCCGGTCGGTCCGTACAAGCTCGAGTTCATGTTGCAAGGCTTCCGCTCGTTCGTGCAGACCGGGATTGTGTTGCAGGTCAACGGGAGTCCGACCATCAACGCCGTTCTCGAGCTCGGCAGCGTCGAAGAATCGGTCACCGTACAGGGCGAGTCGCCGCTGATCGAGACTCGCAGCGTTGGCATCGGCATGGTCGTGGACAACCAACGCGTCCTCGAACTGCCGCTCAACGGACGTCAGACGTTGGATCTCGTGTACATGACCGGCATGGCGGTCTCGGGCGGAACGTTGGGCGGTGCGCGGGGAGTGGCCACGTCCACATCTCCGGGAACCATTGCCGTGGCTGGCGGCCTGCCGAACGCCACGACCTACACGCTGGACGGCGCGACGCATAACGACCCGTTCAACGGTTCGTCGATGCCGCTGCCGTTTCCCGAGGCGCTGCAGGAATTCAAGGTCGAGACGAGCGCCCTGCCGGCCCAGTACGGGCATCACTCGGCGGCCGCGGTCAGCGCGGTGACCAAATCGGGAACGAACACCGTTCGCGGCACGCTGTTCGAGTTCCATCGCGACGACGCGTTCAATGCCACCGACCCATTCGCCCCGATAGGCGCCGATGGCAAGCGGCGCAAAGATGGTCTGAATCGCAACCAGTTCGGCGGCGCGATCGGCGGCCCAATCGTTCGCGACAAGGTGTTTTACTTCGCCGCCTACCAGGGCACCAGGGTCCGCCGGACGCCCACGACGTCGTTCCAATTCGTCCCGACGCCGGCGATGCTCGCCGGCGATTTCACCGCTATCGCCTCCGCCGCGTGCAACACCGCCGGAGCAATCACGCTGCGGCCGCCGTTCGTCAACAACACGGTCAGCCCCACTCTCTTTTCTCCGGCGTCGGTCAAGGTAGCCAGTCTGCTGCCGACTCCGGACAATCCGTGCGGTCAGGTGTATTTCGACCGCATCGACAACAGTGACGAGAACGTCGTCACGGCCAAGGTCGATTACACGATGACGAACCGTCAATCGATCTTCGGACGGCTGCTCGCGTCGCGCTATTTCGCTCCGAGCGATTACGACGGGAAGACGCTCTTGTCGCCCACCAGGTCCGCGTCGACCGATCGCGCATACTCAGGCGTCTTCGGCCACACGTTCCTGTTGAACAACAGCGCAGTGAACGAGGCGCGGGTGACGGTGAATAGAGGCGCTCATACCAAACAAATCGTTCCGCTGTACGACTACAACGACATTGGTGTGAAGGCGACGCCGGTCCTGCCCGGCTACCTACGTTTCAGCGTGTCGGGCGGCTTCTCGCTGGCACCCGGCCTGCCGACGGCCACGCCGACATGGGTGTACCAGGCCGCTGATGACTTGAGCATCCTTCGCGGGCAGCATCACTTCGGAATCGGCGCCAACTACATCTACTCGCAGTACGATCCCGAATCGTACACGTCTGCCGGAGGCAACACTGCGTTCACCGGTCAGGTGACTGGCCTCGGTCTCGCCGACTTCATGCTCGGCCGGGCGACCTCTTTCACCGTTGGCACGCCCACAGGCGCGAAGATGCGATCCAACTACATCGGGCTGTACGCGCAGGACAACTGGCGCATCTCTCCGAACGTCACGCTGAATGCCGGCCTCAGGTGGGACCCGTATCTCCCCGCTTACAGCGGGCCAGGCCAGATTACGCACTTCGATCGCGCGCGTTTCGACGCCGGGCTCCGCAGTAAGGTCTTTCTCAACGCTCCCGCAGGACTGATCTTCACCGGTGACGAGGGGATGCCGGGAAAGTCCGTCGCCCGGCACGATCTCTGGAACTTCGGCCCGCGCGTCGGCGTCGTCTGGGATCCGCACGGCGAGGGCCGTCAAGCGCTGCGAATGGCCTATGGACGACTGTACGATCTGCCGCATTTGCAAACCTATACGGGCCTCGCGCAGATGGCGCCGTGGGGCAATTCGATCGTGCTGAACAATCTGCCCGAGGGGTGGGATAACCCGTGGGCAGCCACGCCCGGGGGCGATCCGATTCCTCAGCTCCTCAAAGGTCCGAGCCCCAATTCCATCTTCCCGCTCGGCGGCAATTACACTGCTTATCCGCTCGACCTGCAGGCGACGGCCGTCGATCAGTGGAATGTCAGCTATCAGCGGCAGATCGCGTCCAACCTGATGGTCTCGGCGAATTACATCGGCAGCAGCACGCATCACGTCTGGACGACGAACCAGATCAATCCGGCGGTCTACGTGCCGGGCGCGACAACAGCCACCACGCAGGCGCGCCGCGTCCTCAATCTGCAGAACCCCACGGAAGGCAGATACTTCGCCAGCATCCAGGAGCTCGATGACGACGGCACGGCGAACTACAACGGCCTGCTGATGTCAGTGCAGCGGCGCGGCGAGGACTTGTCGATACAGGCGAACTACACCATCGCGCGGTGCATCAGCGACCGGTGGAACAGCGAGCCGGGCGTTGCCGGCCAGCCATACATGATTCCCGGAGATCGCGCCGCCGACCGCGGCCATTGCCAGAATTCGCCGGACCGCAGCTTGAACGCTTCGCTCGTTTACCAGATCCCGACCGCGGGCGGCGGCGCTGTCGCCCGCGCGTTGAGCGGCGGCTGGCAGGTCTCGACAATTCTCAGCGCGTTGTCCGGGTCGTATTTCACCGTCACCTCCGGCGTGGACGCCGCGTTGACCGGCCAGCCGAACCAGCGCGCCAATCAGGTCCTCGACGATCCGTTCATGCCCGACCGGAAGTTTTCGCAGTGGTTGAATCCTGCTGCGTTCCGGGTACCCGCGACCGGTACCTACGGGACGATGCCGCTCGACGCCATTCGCGGACCCGGGAGATGGAATGTCGACGCGGCGCTGTCGCGTTCGTTCGACTTTGGCAGCGGCCGGCGGGTGCAATTCCGGTGGGAGGTGTTCAACGTATTCAACACGACGAACCCGAGCAATCCGGTGTCGGCCTTGAACAACGCCGACTTCGGGCGGATAACATCGCTTGCGGGGGGGACAGCTCCGCGCATCATGCAGTTTGCGGCGAAGTATCTCTTTTAGCAGGCTGATGAGAAACCCCGCCGCTGTAATTCAAATGCAAAAATGCAAATGTAGCCGTCACATCGGGCGCCGCTCACCAGAATCTCACGGAACGCTCACCTCTACGTGAAGACACCGGCTAGCCCACGGGGGCATGCTTCGATCCGCCGGCTCGATGAGCATGGCGCGATGCAGGGACGTCCTGCATCGTAGGAGCCGGCTTGGTTGCGGGCAGCAGTGTCAGCGGTGCCTGCGGCGTAATACCCGATGACGACGGTCTCGTGGCTCGACTGGAAGCTGGGCGCGCGGATGCTGCTCAAGTATCCCGCGCTCACGATCATCGGCGGCCTCTCGCTGGCAGCGGCCATCGCGATTGGCGTTGTCGGCCTCGAGGTCGCCGACGAACTGCTCTACAAACGGTTACCCTTCGATGAAGGCGGCCGAGTCGTGCGCCTGGAGACGCAGGACGTCGCGGCGTCACGCGTGGAGCCAAGGATCCTCCACGATTTCGCGATCTGGCGGCGATCTCTCCAGACGGTGACCGAACTCGGCGCCGCGCGCGTCAGCGAGCGCAACGTGCTCACGGGCGAGGGCCGCGTCGAAGCCCTGCGCGTGGCCGAAATCACAGCCTCGACTTTTCCGCTCACCCGGGTGGCGCCGCTGCTCGGCAGGCCGCTGCAGCCGACGGACGAAATTCAGCGTGCGGCGCCCGTCGTGGTCCTGGGCTACGACGTCTGGCAGAGACAGTTCCTGCACGACCCTACGATCATCGGCCGCGTCGTGGACGTGGGCCGCACGGCTCGCACCGTGGTCGGTGTGATGCCGCCGCGTTTCGGCTTCCCTCGGAATCAGCAGCTGTGGGTACCGTTGTCGATCCAGGACGCGCCGCCGCGACAGGGCCCACCGGTGGAGGTGTTCGGCCGCCTCGCCGATGGAGCGAGCTGGGACGCCGCCAAGGCGGAACTCGACGTCGTCTCTGCACGCAGCGCCGCCGCTCAACCGAGCACGCACGCGCAGCTGCGTACACGTGTCCGCGCATTCGCGGGACGGACGCCCGGGGATCCTCTGCAGCTGGAAGATCTGGCCGTCCACGCCATCGTCCTGCTGCTGGTAGGGGCGGTCTGCGTCAACGTCGCCACTGTCGCCTTTGCACGGATGGCGATGCGTGAATCGGAGATAGTCATCCGCCACGCGCTGGGAGCGAGCCGTGCACGCGTGATCGCGCAAATCCTCACCGAATCGCTCGTGCTGACTCTCACCGCCGCCTTGATCGGACTCGTCGTGGCCCAGACGACCGTGCGCTATGTCTGGGCCCGCGCGAGCGTGCTCATGCCGGAGGGCCTGCCGTTCTGGGTGAATGTGAGGCTCGAGCCCGCGACGATAGCGTATGCGCTGCTGCTCGCGGTCGTCGCCGCTGCCATGATCGGCCTGCTGCCCGCACTGAAGGCGACGGGCGCGTCCGTCCACCGGGGACTGCAGGGCGTCACGAGCGCTGGGGGGACAATAAAGTTTGGTGCCATCTGGTCGTTCCTCATCGGAGCGCAGGTGACGTGCACGGTGGTGTTCGTGCCCGCCGCGGCCGGTATCTTCATCAACACTGTGGCCGACAAGTCGAGGCTGACGGCGTTTCCGACAGAGCAGTACCTGACCTTGCGTCTGGGCGTGGATAACGAAGCGCTGACGGGCGAACACGGTGTGCCTGATGATGGGCAGATCGCCGCCCGCCGCGCGCTCGCATACGAAGAATTCGCAGCCCGGTTGCGTGCGGAGCCTGGCGTGACGCACGTGACGCAAGGCGATCGTCTGCCGACGATGGCCCCGGAATGGGTGGCGGTGGAAATGGACGGCAACGGTGCACGTCCGGCTCGCCTGCAGAGCAATTACGAGGGCGGATTCGCGATGGCGGCGGTCGGTGCCGGCTATCACGAGACGTTCGGCGCCCGAATCCTGGCCGGCCGCGCCTTGCGTGCGGCCGACACCGGGGCTGCGAACCGGCCCGTTGTCGTCAACGAAGCGTTCATGCACCAGGTCGGTAGGAATCCCGTTGGCGCACGAATCCGTACGGTGGGGCGGGGCAGCGAGCGCGAGCTCGGACCTTGGCACGAGATCGTCGGCGTGGTCACCGATCTGTGGACGTTCCCCGCCGACTGGGGCGGGGCTGCGTACATCTATCGCCCAGCGTCCGCCGCGGAGCTCGATCCGGTCGTGGTCGCCGTGCGCGTCGCCGGGGACGCAGCGCCGCTCGCGCTTCGCGTCGCCGCCCTGGCGCGGCAGGTCGATGCAGGTCTACAGCTCCGGGATATCGTCACGCTCGACGAGATCGCCGCGCAGGAGCAGAGTCGGATGGTCGCCGGCACCGCCATCTTCGCCAGCGTGCTGCTCGTGACGGTGGTCTTCGCTGCCGCCAGCCTGTACGCGCTCATGGCGGTCGCCGTGCAGCGTCGCTCTCGCGAGATTGGCATTCGTATCGCAGTCGGCGCCAATCCCAGAAGCGTGCTGCGTGCGGTTTTCTCGCGTGCCGCGTGTCAGCTCGCTGGCGGCATCATCGCGGGCAACGTCATCGTCCTGCTGATCGCGTGGCGCGCGAGCTCCGTGACCACGGATGTCCTCGTCACGTTGGTGATCATGTCCATCGTCATGACCGCGGTGGGCGTGCTGGCGTGCGCCGCACCGGCGCGCCGCGCGCTGCGTGTGCAACCGACCGAGGCGCTGCGGCAGGCTTGACGTGTGTCTCGGGACCTCCGAGATCGGGCGCGTCCTTGGAAACCGGAATAGCTCGCGACAGGTCCCCCAGGATAGAAGCACGAGCGCGGCCGATGTTCGGTCTGCTACGCTACGGCGCATGAAATCAGCACTCAGCATCGCATTCGTCCTCACTGCGCGTGTCTCGTTCGCCCAGGCACCCAACGCCGACCTGGTCAGGACGACGCTGCCGCTCGACGGCGCGCCGAAAGCTATCCCGGGCGCATACAAAGTCATATCGGAGCCGGCCGTTGGCTCGCCCGGCCACGTCGTCTTCCGTCCGGACGATCTCGACGGATTCCCCGGCAAGGACAAGCTGCCGGTGATGGCGTGGGGCGACGGCGGCTGCGCCATCAACAGCGCGCGCTACTCGGGCTTTTTCACGACGATCGCGTCGCACGGGTTCCTGGTGATCGGCAGTGTGCCGGAGCCGGGCGCCGCGCCACGGCAGCAGAACGCCGACGATCTGCGCAAAGCGATCGCGTGGGCAGAGAAAGAAAACGCGCGCGCCGGCTCGCCGCTCAAGGGCAAAGTCGATCTGGAGCACGTCGCCGTGATGGGGCAGTCGTGCGGAGGATTTCTCTCCATCGCGCTCGGCTCGGACCCGCGCGTGAAGACCATCGGCGTCTTCAACTCCGGCGTGCAGCGCGCCAGGCTGGAGTCCAACGAGGACGCGCTACAGAAGGTCCACGGCCCCGTGCTGCTCGTCAACGGCGCCGAACGCGACTTCCTCACGCCGGCGTCACTCATGACGTTCGAGCTGATCAAGAACGTGCCAGCGTTCTACGGCGCTCGCCATGGAGCGGGCCACACCGCCACCGTCGATCACCCGGGCGGCGGCGAATATGCGAACGTCGCGTCGAACTGGCTGCTCTGGCAGTTCAAGAACGACAAGAAAGCGGCGGCGCTGTTCGTCGGCGACCACTGCGAGCTTTGCACGAACAGCAACTGGGACGTTCGCGCGAAAGGATACAAAGACGCGCGCAATGAGGGTCCGTCGTGGACCTTCGATCGCGGCAGCAGTCAGCAGGCGTGGCAGCACGCCAGCTACAAAGACGCGCTCTCGCAGTGCAAGAACCCGCCGCAGCCGTTCGCCATTCCGGGTGCGGGAAACGCGGCAACTGCCACCGCTGCGCCGCCTGCGCCGGTGCTTCCGCCGACGTCGTCGATTCCCGGGGTGCTGGAGGCACTCCAGAGCTGGAAGGTCGTCTGGGCGTGGCAAGGCAACAACGTCGACGGTCCAATCGCCGGCGAGAACGGCACGATGCTGTTCGCGAACAACGATGCGGGCAACGTCATCCAGTTCGATCCGGCGACCGGCCTGGCGAAGGTCGCCTACGGCAACATCAACACCGCGGGCGCCGTCTCGCGCAGCAAGAACGGCGCGCTGTTTGTCGCCGAACGCGGACTCGGAGGCGGCATCGAGCAGCTCGAGCCGCAGCGCCGGATGTTGGCGAACACGTTCAACGGCGAGCCGCTTGAATGCATCGGCGGCGTTATCAACGATCTCACGGCCGACGCCAGCGGCGGCGTGTACTTCTCCGTTACCGGCGCGAGAAACAGCGGCGTCTTCTACGCCAGCCCGAAAGGCGTCGTCTCCCAGTACGGGAAGGACGTGCCGCTCGCCAACGGCATCATTCTCAGCCCCGATGAGAAGACGCTGTATGTGACCAACGGCGCGATCGTCTACGCCTTCGACGTGAACGCCGACGGCTCGTTGACCAATCAGCGTGAGTTCGGAAAGCTGCAGGGCGGCGATGGGGGAGACGGATCGGCGGTCGATCAGCAGGGACGGTTGTACGTGGCGACGGGCAAGTCGGTGGATGTGTTCGCGGCCGACGGCAAGTTCCTCGGCACCATTCCGGGTCCGCAGGGCCTGCACGGCACGTTCTTCGGCGGCAAGGACCGGAAGACGCTCTTCGGCATCGTCTTCTACGGGACGTGGGGGACGCCGAGCGCGCGAAACGAGATCATCGCGATTCCAACCATCGCGCAGGGTTACACGGGCCGTGCGAAATAGCACACAGGTTCGGCGGCGAAGGCTGAGGTGCGTGGATCAAGGGACCGCATCGATCATTACGCCAGGGTCGAAGCACTAGGTGCCAGCGCCGGCGTACTTGAACTCGAGGACGGCACCGGGGTTGGCGAGCTCTCGCACCGGGGACCCGGACGCACCGATCGTCCGACCGTCGGGGTCGGTCACCACGTACAGCCTGAGCCCGTCGGGAGCGATCGCGAGATCGCGATAGCGGTTCCCTGTCTTGAAGTACGCGATGGGCGCGCCCAGTGGGGCCGCGCGGTCGCGGCCGAGCGGCATGCGAAAAACAACGCCGCTGATCATCGTCGTCATCAGCAGCGAATCACGCCAGCCCGGAATCGCTCGCGACGTGTAGACGTCCATGCCGGCGGGCGCGACCGTGGCATTGCCGAGGACGCGCAGGTCGTAGCCGTTCGGCACGGTGAAGAACGTCTTCACCGGAGGGACGAAGTTCGCCACGTGTGCGTCCGACTCTTTCTGGCGCGGCACGGACCGCGGCGGATTGTTCACGTCGAACTTCAGCGAGGCGCACGGCTCCGGCGACGAGGCTGACCAGTTCGCGTAGACGTACGACTGATCGTCGCGATAGCCGGCGATGAGCGGCCATCCGTAATTGCCTCCTGCAGTGATGAGATTCACTTCGTCGTCGATGCTCTCGCCGTGCTCGGATTCGAACAGACGTGTGCCGGCGAAAACGAGACCCTGTGGGTTGCGGTGTCCGTAGGAATAGACGTGACTGCGGACGCCGTTGATCACGGGGTTGTCGCGAGGTATCGAACCGTCCACGTTGAGGCGGAGAATCTTGCCCTGATACAGGCTCCAGTCATGAAGGTCGACCTGCGCCTGGGTCGGGAGATCCTGCGCGTGGTTGGCGTTGCAATAGTTCGCAAGGAAGTTGCTCCCGTGATCGCCTCGACTGAGATACAGCTTTCCGTCGGGTCCGAACACCAGACGCCCGCCGCCGTGATCGGTGCCATGCGGCAGGCCTGTGAGGATGTCGACGGGGCTGGTGAGCCGCTGCGAGTTAGCTTCGTAGGTGTACCGGCGCACCTTCATGCGCAGGTCGACGCCGCTTCCGGCATCGCCGTCATAGGTGTAGGCGAGGTAGACGTAATCGGTTCCTTTGTCCTTGAGCAGATCCGGATGGAGCGCCATGCCGAGCAGGCCATCCTGGCTCAACGTGCGATGCACCTCGTCGATCGTGGCCGCCACCGTTCGCGAGCCATTGTCCGGATCGACGCGGACGACCCGCTTGCCGACGCGTTCGGTGATCCACAGGAATCCATCGGGCCCCCACGTCACCTCCCACGGACCTTCGAGTGTGTCTGTCACCACCCGGGAAACGAACCGCTCGGGTCCGAGGGTGGTGATGACCCTCGGGTTACTGGCCACCGTGCCTTCCTGCGGGGACGCGACGAGAGCGGCGGCGAAAGCCGCAGAGACGGCGAGCGCGGTGCTCAAGACGAAAGGAGATGTCATGGCTTCCTTTTTCGAGCGTCCTGATTGAAGCAGTACGACCAGAGCTCGAGCCGGCGGTCATCGTAACCCAGTTCTGTTGGCCCGCGGAGTCGATTGTCACGGTTCTGGGCATCGACGCGTCGCGCTATGATCGCGGGCGATTAACGACGAGAAGCACGTTGCACGCAGGGCCCATCGTCATCAATCGACGAATCGACCGATTCGTCTCACCGCGACCTTTCACATGGGAGAGTGTTGGTGTCGCGCATCTGCTCGGCGCGCTGCACGCGGGGATCACGTGCCTGCTCGACTACTCCCATGTGACGAAAAGCGCGGAGATCGCGGACGCGGCCGTACGCGGGCATCTCGACTCCGGCGACATCAGTCAGGGTTCAGCGCCGCATGCCTCCTGAAAACCGATACGGCACGCGCGTGCCCGCAGTCGTTGTGGATCGCGAATGCCGACCGGTCCTTTGCTGCCGCGGACGAGGATCGCGTAATCGGCTGTGGTCGGTGGTCCAGTGGCCACCCCAGCGGTCACCGTGTTGCCGTTGGCATTCGCGCATGCGGCGTCGAAGCCAAGCTCACAGCCACGCTCCCAGGCGGCGAGTGCCGCAAGTGGTTGACGATCGCCGGCTGCTTCGGCGATCGCGAGCTCGTTGCACGCCCATCCGGATCCCGCACGACAGAGCGTCGTCTCGAGTTCGGCGAGGTAGGCACACGCACCGGGTCGTTTGGAGCCGCACGCATCACGCCAGAACGGCAGCCATTGACCGCGATGCCCGTCGCCCACACCGCCTGCGGCGGACATTGCACTGAACACCACCACCCACGCGGCAACCCAGGCGAAACGTCGTCGCCGCCCCGTCAGCGACGCTGGTCGTGCGTCCGGCGTAACACGATCGTGCAACCTAGAGACGGCCGCTGCACTGAATCGGGACGAACGCACCATTTGATCGATCGCTCTCACAGACAGGTTCAGCAGCGGAACCTGCAGCAGCTTGTCATAGAAGGTCGGCAGCCCCAGGCTCGCCAGCACGGCGTAGAGTGCGACGACCGACGCGCCATACAACGCACCGAAGATCAGTCGGCCGACCTCTGTTCTTGGCGACGTCGACGGATCCGTGAACAGCAGATGCATGCCGAGAAACACGGCGATTGGGACGTACGAGTCGATGAAGAAGTACGTTCCCGTTGCGGCGAAGTAGGCGAGGCCGATTGCATACGTCGTCACCACCGCCGACATCGTCATCGTTGTCACGCCGAAAAGAAGCTGGCCCGGCAGCGCGACCAGGAACAGAAACAGATACATGTGTGGCGGGTAGAACTGCGTGACCGCAATCTCGCGGCCCCACGTCAGGTTGCTCGCGCCCGAGGCCAGCAGCGCGATCGATGCGATCGTCAACGCGAATGCCGACGGATTGAAGATGTGCGCGCGCCGGCCATCCCGCGTCCAGGTGATCAAGGCTTTGCCGGCGAAGCCAATCGCCAGCATCGCGAACTGCAGGAAGAACCAGTCGTTGCGAAACCAGAGGAAAAGGTTCGTGCTGAAGACGACGGGGAAGGGGCCGAAGCCAAGGGAGTACTCGTCGCGTGTGGTCCACGCAATCAACACGTCTATCGCGTAGGCGAAGACGAGCTGCGCGACAATGAGGTGCGCCGAGTCATAAACCTCCCTCCAGTACCAACCCCAGTACAGGAAGATCGATGCATGTGCGCATGCTTGCACGTAGTGCTGCGGCCGCAGCGTGATCGCCAGCCCGAGGCGGCGGCCGGCGCGCGTCGCTTGTGCGAACAGCGCAAGCGTCCACAGCGCGACGAGCGTCGATGCTCCGATGAACGACGCGCTCACACGCGGGTTCTGCCGAACGGCATCGATGGACGCCATTGCGGCGAGCCCGAGCGCGAGTGCGAGGGGCAGCAGCAGCGCGCGCCCCGGCGGCAGGTCGCGTCGAGTCATCGCCTCGGCTGCCGCGCCGTCCGGCGAGGGATGATGGAGGACTATAGTCACCGCGGACCGGCGGGATTATCCACTATAGTGGCCGAGGCCCGGCGTTCAGCTGTGCCGATCCGGCGCGCCGCGCCGCGTTTGCGCGTGATGTGATGCTTCATCTGCTTGCTGTGTGGCTGGGCGACCGTCCCTGGAGCGTCGCGCTCCACGAATCACGATACGCCTATTCCATTCTGGAATCCGTGCACGTCTGGACCTTGTGTATCTTCCTCGGGATGGCGATCCTGCTCGATCTCCGGTTGCTCGGGTGGGTGCTCACCGATGTTCCGGTCAGCTCGATCATTCGTCGGCTGCTGCCATGGTCGGTCGTCGGGTTCGTGATCATGGTGATCACCGGACTGCTGCTCGCGTTTGCCATTCCGGTGCGCACCTACCACAGTGTGTTCTTTCGCGCGAAGTTGATCATGCTCGTGCTTGCTGGTCTCAACGCGTGGTATTTCCACAGCCGCACGCAGTCAGGCATGTCGGCTTGGGACACGAACTATTTCCCACCGCGTGCGGCGCGCGCCGCGGGCGCGATCTCCCTTGCTCTGTGGCTCGGCATCGTTGTCGCCGGGCGGATGATTGCCTACAACTGGTTCGACTGCGACCGCCAGCCGCAGCCCTCCGTCGTCAATTGGGCGGCCGGTTGCGTGCTCGAGGAGCCTACCGAGTAGATGGACCTCCTGCCGTTCTTCCAGTGGTGTGAAGCGTCGCCCATCGGCGAGGCGATCCGTGAGTCGCGATGGCTGTTTCCGGTGATCGAGAGCGTGCACCTGCTGGGCCTGGTGGTGATTGCGGCATCGGTGCTCGTGGTGGACATGCGGCTGTTCGGCGTCGGGCTGCGTGATGAGCCGGTTGCGCGGCTTGCGCGGAACATGCAGCCGTGGCTGATTGTCAGCCTCGTGGTGATGCTCACGACCGGCACGCTCCTGTTCCTGTCGGAAGCGATCAAGTGCTATTACAGCCCAGCGTTCTGGATCAAAATCTCCTGTCTGGGTGTGGTCATCATCTACACCTTCACCATCCGCCAACACGTCGTGATGTCATCGGAGGCGCGCCTCCGACCGGAGACATCGAAGATGGTCGCGGTCGTGTCCGTGCTGCTGTGGGCGGGCGTCGGCTGGGGCGGCCGCTGGATCGGATTTGGAGGGTAAGGACCCACGGAGCGCCGCCTCCGTGGGTCGGTGCGATTACTTGCTCTCCTTCTGCAGTTCGTAGGGCGCCCCGGTCCCGGACGAGCCGAGGAATAGCTTGCGTCCATCGGCGAGCGTCAGGTCACGGCCGTTGGCCCGATGCGTACCATCCTTGGCCTGATAGCCATCGACTTCCACTTCTGTCCCGGCCAGCAGCGATTCCTTCGTGATGCCGCGGCGGAACAGCACATTCGGCGTTCCACCTTCGATCGCCCACGACTGCTTGGTACCGTCCGGGTTTTTGGTGTCGACGTGGATCCACACATGCGGGTTCACCCATTCGACTCTGGTCACCGTCCCCTTGAAGTGGACCGGTTTCTTGGCGTCGAATTCCGCAGCAAACGCATGATGCGCGCGCACGGGCATGGAGGCGAGCGCGAGGGCGAACGCGATCCCGGTCACACAGCCGACGAGATTTTTCATACGCTTTCTCCGCAGCACTATCGTCATCTCCTGAACCACTCGTAGAACTTGTCGCCAGGCGGAATCTTCCGTTTCACATCGATCGTCATCGTCTCGCTCTCCCAATGCGAAACGACCGGCTTCTTGCGCAGATTGCCGTACAGGAACTCGTCGACCATCTCGATGCACTGATACTCGGTCAGCTGCGCGTTTGGTTCCATCCGCCGGTAGAGCGGCATGGCGATGGTCCACGGCGCCGTGAACACGTTCGGGTCGGTGATCGTCGCCTCGTACCAGATCACGTCTGGCGTCTTCAGCGAGAAGCGCTCGACGACGTGCAACGCGTCGCTGTGGTAGTTGGCGGCGCGGTCGAACCACGTCTTGTCGTTGAAGTCGGTCACATCAACGACGAGTGTGTCGCCGTCCCACCGTCCGACCGAATGGCCCATCCATGTATCCGCCGGCGGCTTGGCCACCTTGTCGAGGTGAATCGTCCGCGCCGTGTTCGTGAACTCGAATGCCATGTGCAGCTTGTTGGTGCTCTGCGTGATCTCGAATGGGTACGGCATGTACATCGCTCTTGGGATGCCGGGCAGATAGCACTTCAACTCCGGATCGCGGTCGACCCAGTGCGCCGCATTGTCCTGCTTCACCTTCAGTGCATCAGGCTTGTACGGAATCTTGCCGTCGCCCTGCACCACCCCGAGCGAGGCCGGAATGCCCCCGGCGGCGCCGAGCGCGAGCACGGGCGGAGCAGGGAGGCGCGCGTACTCATAGGGAGCGACGCCTGGCTGCGTGATCGCGGCGACGCGCACGCCGTGCGCCTCGAGATCCCACTGCGCCTCGTTGATCGCCTGCCAGATCCCGCTGAAGTTCGGCTTGCCGGCAATGCGACCAGGTCTCGCGGTCGGGCGTGCCTGGCTGCTGCCGGCCTGGCCGGCCGACGTGCGAACGATCGCCAACGTGAAGACGACGGTCACGCCGGCGATGAGGAGCGCGAACGCGGCGAAAGAGGTGAGGCGTCTCATGGCGTCACCTGTTCAGCGGATTCTCTTCAACGCCGACGAAATCGGTAGCGTTGTCTTTCGTCGCCGGATGGGGAGCCTTGCCCGCGGCAAAGTCCTTCTCCGCCAGACGCGCGTTGAGCATCAGCGCCGCGAACGCATAGTTGCCTTCGTGGCACCGCGGCTCGTAGTAGATCCGATTCTCCTCGTCGCTTTGCTTCGCGTAGTCGATCCTGATCGTCCACGGCCGTGTCCAGACGGTCGAATCCTCGATCGTTGCCGAGTACTCGATCGTCTTCTCGCCCGTCCGCGTCCATCGCTCGACCAGATGCCGATTCTCGCGCGACCCGAGGAAGTCGTTCTTGGGGGAGAAATTGGTGACATCGATCACCAGCGTGTTGCCTTCCCAGTGGCCCCGCGAATCGCCGAGCGCCTGACGTATCTGCGGCGGCAGATGCGGACTGCCGTTCATCACGATGTTCCGCTGAAACCCCTGCCCCTGGCCCGTGTCGTAGAACATCGTGATGCCGCCGGCGGTCTGCACGATGCGAATGAAGTTGCCGCCGAACGCGGTCGGCAGATCCGGAATGTTCACCGCCAGGCAGCGATCGCCGAGGCTGCCGTCCTGGGGACCGTCGTGGCGATTCATCCGCCCGGTGTTGTATCGCGGCGGCTGTTCAGCGAAGCGCGGCGATGGCGTCGGATCGTACTTGCCGCCGGCGCAGCCGGGCATCTTCTTCTTGCATGTGTCGGTCGACTGCAACAGGGCGAGCCTGAACGCGCGATCGTCGGCCGCGCGCTTCTGCGCTTCCGGCGTGAGGTCGGGAATCCGCCCGTTCGCGGGATCGACGACCAGTGACGTGCGGCGACCCGTTTTTCGAACCGTGTTGAAGACCGCGTTGTAGGCGCCGGCCACGTCCAGCTCGGTGCCTCGCTCGACACGCTTGTCGCGACCGAGCAGCGCCGCACGCTCTTTGTCGAGCTGCGCGCGCTCCTCCTCGGTGAGCAATTCCTTGCCGGCAAAGCGGGCGGGGCGCTGCAACGGCGTGTCCGTTTCTATCGTCCAGATGCCCTGCAGATCCGGATCGCCCCACGGCGTCAGCGGCCCTGACTGCGCAGACGGGGCAGACGACTGGCCACGAACCACCGGTATGGCCTGAAACCACAGGGTTGCGGCGGCAACTGCCGCCGTCGCTGCTATCGAGGTGAGATAGCGTCGGAACATCGGCCACTCCTGTCAGAAGCCGTACGACGTGCCGGGGAGCCTACCGGATTGAAATTGCAGACGCAAGCCGCGGCGCATACCCGTCGGACAGCGACACGAGACCGCCACGTCGCCGTCAAGCGGGATCCGGTAACGGGCTACCGAGATGGATCCTCGGCTGAAGGATGTCGGGTCAGGTCTCGATAAACCGCCTCGACGAACATGTCGGTGGTCCATGCGCCGCGATCGCTGCCGTAGATTCCCTCGTAATCCAGTGTCGGCTGCGCCGCCTTGACCTGCTCCAGTGTCGCGCCCCGCGCAATCAGTGCGCGAACCCGATCGGCGACAATCGCGAGCATGTCGCGATACTCGACCACGTCCGACTCGTTGCCGAGATGGCCGTGGCCGGACACCACCAGCGTCCCGCCCTGTTGATTGAACCGTGGGATTGCCAGGTCGATGATGTGATTCAGCGCGTCGAGCTCGCCTTGCACGGAACCACCATTGGCGAGGTCGATCATCGGATAGCGATCCGTCATGAAGATGTCACCGGCACTGATCACATCGGCGCGCCGGAAGAACACGATCGAGTCGCCGTCGCTTCGACCGGCGTGCGCATGGATCTCGATCGGCTCGTCGCCAACGAACAGTGTCTTCTTGTTCGTGAAGTACGTGCTCGTCGGCCACGCATTGAACGGTCGTGCGGAGGTTTGACCGGTCGGTGCGCTCATCCGCCGCAACACGCGTTCGTGAGCGATAATCTGCGCCCTTCCCAGTCGAATACCTGAATTGCCGGGCGCATTTCCGCCCGGATCGCGCCCACCGGTCGACAACACGTCGTTGCCTGCCGTGTGCTCATCGTCGGCGCTGGTGTCGACGATGTAGGTGACCGGCTGCGGCGACAACTGTCGTATCGCCGCTGCCAGTTGCTCCGTGTCGGCGCGGCCGCCGGTGTCGACCAGAAGCACGCCGTCCTCACTCACCTGTGCGGTGACGTTGCCACCGCGCGTGGCGAGCACGTAAATCCCGTCGCGGACCGGCAACACCTCGATATCGGCTCGCGGCACAGGTGATGCCCGAAGCGGAGGGCGTGTCAGTCGATCGCCAACGACTGGCGGCGCTGCGGCCGCGTCACCGGATCGCAGACGTTTGGCGTATTCGGGAAGCAGCGTGGGTGCACCACCCTGCGTCGCTTCGTATGGCAGTCTGTGCGACGTCGCAAACTCGTCGTGCCATGTTCCCAGTGGATAGCTCGGCACACCACCCGGCGGACGTCCGGCAATCTCATCGACGATCTCGAAGGGAGCCGGCCTCGACTGCGTCTGTGTCGGGCTCCAGACGAAATGTTGCGTCCGCACGAAGGGCTCGGTCAGGTAGGCGGGATCCTCGACGACGCTGACGACCAGCAGCAGTTGATCGTGACGAATGAAATACTCCGTCATGACCGCATCCGGGCTGGTCGGCACGCCGTTTCGCTGAAGCGTGCCCGCCTTGATGTGCGTCGTCGTCACTTTCAGCTGCGACCCTTCCCAGGTGGCTGTCGAGAACCCGCTCCAGGTGTGTTCGGCGAGGTCGGAAGGATGCGGCCGCCCATCGAGCCAGATGGTGCGATCGGCGCTGCCGAACAGGCCGGTCAACGTATAGCCAATCACCTGGTAGCTGCGTGGATCGACGATCTTGTTCAAGCGGATATTCGGGATCGGCCCACGCATCGAATAGGTTGCCGGATGCGGCTGCGCCTGGCGTTCCGGCAACGACAACACGGACGCGTCCCATGAACGTGCTTTCAGACGTGCGGCGTCGTTCAGCGGAATGCCTGTGTAGTCACCGAGCTCCGGACCGGGGACGCGATGGGGTTGATCTTCGTCGGTGTGCGACGCCCATTCGCCGGAGAGATCAATCTGTGCGCGGGCGTCGACCGCGAGCGTCTGCGCGATGACGGCGATGATGAACGCCGTGCGCCATGAGCTCATGGCTACTGTCCCGGCTTGAGCCCTGGACGCTCGACGATCTCGATGCGTGTGCCCGCTGGACCGGCGACGTAGGAGTAGTTGATCGAGGGTCCGTTGGGCAGCGACAGCGGCCGCGGCTCGCTCGTCACGGTCACGCCCTTGCTCTTCAGATCCGCGATCGTGTCGGCAAGCGAACCTGTCGATCGCCAGCCGATGTGATCGATGGCGTGTCCTTCGCTCGGCACCGACTCGCCACGCTGCACGAGAATCCACATGTCGCTGAACCCGTCGGCCCGATAGCGTATCGCGTCGAGACGCCCTTTCAGCTGTGTCTTCTCGCCCCCGAACTTCGCCAGCAGCCACGAGAAGATCTCGTCAGGGTTCGGTCCGCGCAGGTGCACGTGATGCAGGCCAAGCAGTTCGGGATCCTGCACGACCTCGATCCGCGTTCCCCATGGGTCTTCAACGAATCCGAGTTTGAACAGTCCCGCGACCTCGCGCACGGGCGTGACGATCTTCACTCCGCTCGCCTCGAGCTCCTTCATCTTCGCGTCGAGGTCCGCGAACGAGAACCCGATGTGATCGATGGCGCTGCCCGCGCTCGGCGTCGCGTCGGCCTTGCGCAGGAACATCAGGCGCGTGCTGCCGAACATCAGCCGATCGGGCGCTTCCGTGATGCGTCGGCCGCCGAAGGTCTTTTCGTACCAGTTTGCCGCTGCGGCCGTATCGGGAACGTTGATGTGTATGTGATCGTACGGAAACGTCCGGTTGCCCTGAGCGGACGCTGCCGAAACCGCGACCAGCACGAAGAGCGTCGCGATGAGGAAGGCGAGTGGTTTCATCAGATCAAGATGAACACTCGCGCCCGCAGGGTCATCATCGGGCGGACTATAGCACTACCGTAGGGTCACAAGGCAATGTTCTGGCCATTTCGTCCGAGACAATCCTGCTTGTCCCTCCAGCGTTGCGCATATCGTCCGTGTCAGTAGCTTTCTGATCGAACCGATGACCAGCACGTGGAGGGACAGCCTGTTCGGTTCGTCAGCCATCGCCGGTGCACAGGAGGACCTCTAGCCAGTAGCCTGGGCGGTCGACCATGCTGGGTGTGCTTTGGTCATCGCGCTTCACTCCAGGCTGGGTCGCCTTGAAAAGAGAGCCGGAAGTGTCACGGGTTTTTTGGGACTTCACACTGTGTCCTTCCCGAAACATAGGTAACACCGTATTCCGGCGGTGAGCGTCAAGATAGTTGTCGCGTACCTCAGGATGTCGCATGAAGTCCTTCCGCCGTGGGCTCTGGATTGAGGAGCACGGC